>MDTD01152376.1_pt1 | contig 199256 bp, 185 predicted proteins | sample 811221 | NCBI WGS metagenome assembly MDTD01 (sample SAMN05326646, study PRJNA326480) | marine metagenome | isolation source: seawater | place: Pacific Ocean: South West | collected 2011
GATAACACAACTGAAACCACCTCCAAAGAGGCTATGTTTTATTTTGTACTCTGCTACTTGCAGATAATCTTCAAATCGTATTGATTTTTTAATTAATTCAACTTGTTTAGAGGACATGAAAGAAACCTCAACAGTCTGACTCAGTGAGTTTGTTTAAAAACATATTTGCCACGATTTTGATTTCATAAGTCTGAACATCGCAGTCCATAAACTGAAACAAAGGTAAATACTATTTCTCCAAATTAAAAATTCAAATAATTTCTGTCTCCCTGATAGCTTATTGAGAAATTCAAATTGCACATACTCTCCATAAATTCATAATCTAATTTGTTTTGAGAGTTAATTTAATGTATCATGTACAAACTCATATATTTGTTTGAACTTTCATCAGAGTAAAAAACAACAACGCTCAATTTTAGTGATGAGAGCTAATAATTAAGACGTTGTTCGCAAAATTCACGTAAAACGGCTAATTTCAAGCCCTTTTAAATCAACCTCAAGTTCTTGACTTGTAATTAAATCAGCCAAAATTTTTCCTGAACCACAAGCCATGGTCCAGCCTAGTGTGCTGTGGCCTGTGTTAAGGAAAAGGTTGTTAATTTTGGTAGTTCCCAGAACTGGAACACTATCTGGAGTTTGCGGGCGAAGGCCGGACCAAAACTCAGCAATTTCACGATTGCAACAATCTGGAAATAGGGTGAGTGCAGAACTTAGGACCAACTGAGAGCGAACTTTATCAATAGTTGTATCATATCCAGCAATCTCAGCCATACCAGCTACTCTAAGCCGACTACCAAATCGTGAATAAACAAGTTTTAATTCATCCTGAATCAGGCTGACTTGTGGTGCCGCTTCCTGATTTGTTACTGGTAAGGTAATAGAATAGCCTTTTACTGGATAGACTGGCAAGTTTATACCAAGCGGCTTTAATAGCAATGGACTGTAACTACCGAGGGCTACAACACAGTTCTCAGCTTCAAAAGTATCTGTTTTTGTCTCAACTTCTCTAAATGTCCCATTTTTAATAATAAGCCGTTTAATGGGGCTGTCGTAATAAAATTTTACACCCATTTTGACGCACAACTCAGCTAGTGCAATACAAAAAGCATGTGTATTGCCACTTTCATCACCTGGAGTAAAAATGCCTCCTCTAATCAGATTATTTTCAGCTGCTGATTTCAAGGCGGGTTCCAGTTCAATGCAAGTATCAGTATCTACTAAACGACGCTCTAACCCTAGGTCAATCATTGCTTGAATTCGGCCACTTGCCGCTGCAAGTTCCTTAGGGTCTCTATAAAAATGCAAAATGCCCTTATTAAGTTGATCATAATCAATACCTGTTTCTTTTTTCAGTTTATTTAACTGTTTTCGGCTATATAATGCTACACGCAACATTCGCTCAGTATTGATGAGTGCCTGACTTTTACTGCAATTTGATAGAAATCTGACGCACCAAGACCACAACTCAGGATCCCCTCTCAGTCGAAACTTCAATGGAGCGTCATCTCGCCACAGCCACTTTAAAATTTTTAGTAGTGTTGCCGGTGATGCCCAAGGTTCAGCATGGCTGGCAGAGACTTGTCCGCCATTAGCAAAACTAGTTTCCATTGCTACTCCAGGCTGGCGATCAATAACGGTAACCTTTTGCCCCGCTTTGGCAAGATAATATGCAGTTGTGATGCCAGTAACCCCAGCCCCTAAAACCAGCGTTGTCATTAATATAATCCCTTAGAATAATAATATCATTGATAAGCTAAAACATGTATCGATTTAAATAAACCTGCATGCTACCCAAAAAATTAAAATTAGTGGGCAGGATTCATAAGTTGATTGCCAAATAAAAACAACTCATCATCTGACTTGACTTTGTGCGGTCTGCACATTTCTATCCCTATAAAATCTCAATATTTTAAGGAGATTGACAGGTGCCCTTAAATCTATAGAGTTGCAGCCCGTCAAATTGTCCCTGAAAACTGTCTTAAACAGTGATTTTAAGGAGCGAAGACAGTAATAGTGCGGGCGTGGTGGAATTGGTAGACACGCAGGTTTTAGGTACCTGTGACGCAAGTCGTGGAGGTTCAAGTCCTCTCGCCCGCACCAAGACCATATTTTTTGATGATCTTCCAACAATTTCTAGTGGGATACTCATGCAAGTTACCGAAACAAAAAACAAAGGCCTAATGCGCGAATTTCTAATAACTGTATCTGCGGTTGAAGTGAACTTGGCTGTTGAGAACCGCCTGAACGAATTAAAAAAAACAGCTAAGTTGCCCGGATTTCGTCCTGGAAAAGTACCGGTAAATATTCTCCGCAAACATTTTGGTCAATCTATAATGGGCGAAGTCTTAGAACGAACCGTTGGAGAAACATCACAAAAAGCCATTAAAGACAATAACATACGACCAATTAGTCAACCAAAGATTGAAGTTAATAAATTTGATGAAGGTTCTGACCTTGAGTACACCATGTCACTTGAGATATTGCCTGATGTAAAGTTAATGGACTTTTCGAAGATTGAATTAGAGCGTTTGATTGTCAAATCAGATAAAGAGGAAATTGAGAAAACACTTGAACGCCTTGCAGAAGCACACAAAACATCTGAACCAATCTCAAGTACCCGCAAATCAAAAATTGGAGATATTCTAATAATTAATTTTGTTGGAAAAGTTGAAGGCAAAGAATTTAGCGGTGGAAAAGCAGAAGGGTACTCTCTTGAACTTGGTTCAGGAAGTTTTATACCTGGTTTTGAGGATCAACTGTGCGGTGTAAAGGCTGGTGACTTAGTTGAAGTGAAGGTTAAATTTCCTGACAAATATGCATCTGAGGAACTTGCAGGAAAAGATGCCTTGTTTGATGTTGAAGTCAAAGAATTACACAAGTCAATTCCTGCAGTTATAAATGATGAACTTGCTAAAAGGGTCGGTGCAGAAAATTTGAGCTCGCTAAAATCGAACATTCGTGAAGAACAAGAGAAAGAATTTGCAAAATTATCACGTATGCGAATGAAGCGCTCCTTGTTGGATCAATTAGAAAAAAATCATGATTTTGAGGTTCCTCAATCTATGACCGATCGGGAGTTTGATGGGATTTGGGAACAATTTGAAAAACATCGCAAGCAAGCAGTTGAGCAGGGGTTAGATGATGACCCAAGCGAAGGCAAGTCAGATGATGAGTTAAGCAAAGATTTCCGAAACATTGCAGAGCGCAGAGTACGTTTGGGTTTGTTACTTGCAGAAGTTGGGCGTTTAAACAAAATTGATGTCAATCAACAAGATATCAACCGTGCGATGATTGAAGAAGCACAGCGTTATCCGGGCCAAGAACAAATGGTTATGGAGTCGTTCCAAAAGCATCCAGAAGCTGTACAGCAACTGAAGGAGCCGATAATGGAAGATAAGGTGGTTGATTTTATTATTGAGCTCGCCAAGGTGACAAATAAAAAAGTTTCTAAGGAAGAATTGATGGCTGAGCCTGAGGATAGAAGTTCAGTGAAAAAGAAAGTTACCAAGAAAAAAACAACCACCAAAAGAAGATAAACAACATTTTACACAAGCAAAAGTGCATTTAAAAAGCTAAGGAATTAATTTGTAATGAGCGATTCAATTGGAAAATTTATGAGTTCTCTAGTCCCAATGGTAGTTGAGACGACAAATCGTGGTGAGCGTGCCTATGACATATTTTCTAGACTACTTAAGGAACGCATCATCTTTTTAACTGGAGGTGTCGATGATGGTATCGCAAGTCTAGTTTGCGCTCAGTTACTTTTTCTTGAGTCAGAAAATCCAACCAAGGATATTTCTTTCTACATTAACTCTCCTGGGGGGATCGTTACATCTGGTTTGGCAATTTATGATACCATGCATTACATACGCCCAGATGTCTCAACTGTTTGTATTGGACAAGCTGCTTCAATGGGTTCGTTTCTCTTAAGCGCAGGTACAAAAGGTAAGAGGTTTTCTTTGCCTAATGCTCGCGTCATGATCCATCAGCCATCTGGTGGCGCACAAGGGCAAGCTACTGATATAGAAATACAGGCTAAAGAAATACTCTCATTGCGCTCGAGGTTAAATGCTATTTATGCAAAAAACACAGGACAGCCAATTGAAGTTATTGAAGAGGCTGTCGAACGAGATAATTTTTTATCCCCAGATGAAGCAAAAGAATTTGGTTTAATCGATGAAGTCGTAACAAGCCGACCAATACCAGAGGATGATGAAACTGAAATAAAAAAAGAAAAATAAACGTTTTTTTAGTTGTTTTAATTCTGTCTTAACTGTCATCATAGGATGATTGTGCTTAACCTGATTCTCTTAGTTCGTGCATTAATATCTCAGGTAGCATTAATTTAATAACGGAGCATACATGGCAAAAGCACCCAGCGGAGATACCAAAAATACGCTTTACTGCTCTTTCTGTGGTAAAAGTCAGCATGAGGTCCGTAAGCTTATAGCCGGTCCGACTGTTTTCATATGTGATGAGTGTGTTGAACTGTGTATGGATATCATCCGTGAAGAACACAAAACTTCCATTGTTAAATCAGGCGATGGTGTGCCCACACCAATAGAAATCAGCTCGGTTCTTGATGATTATGTTATTGGTCAGTCGCAAGCTAAGCGTGTGTTGGCAGTGGCAGTTCACAATCATTATAAACGTCTGAACCACATAACTGAGGGGACTGACGTTGAGCTTGCAAAATCAAATATTCTTCTTGTTGGCCCAACTGGTTGTGGCAAAACCTTACTCGCACAAACCCTTGCACGTGTTCTTGACGTGCCGTTTACCATGGCAGATGCAACAACACTGACGGAGGCAGGCTATGTTGGTGAAGATGTTGAAAATATTATTCTCAAACTACTACAATCTGCTGATTACAATGTAGAACGTGCACAACGGGGGATTGTGTATATTGATGAAGTGGATAAAATTTCAAGAAAGTCAGATAATCCGTCGATCACACGCGATGTTTCAGGTGAAGGTGTGCAACAAGCTCTACTCAAAATAATGGAGGGTACAATTGCTAGTGTTCCTCCTCAGGGAGGGCGAAAACATCCGCAACAAGAGTTTCTTCAGGTTGATACCACCAATATTTTATTTATTTGTGGCGGAGCTTTTGCTGGTTTGGACAAAATAATTTCTAGTCGTGGTAAAGGTATGAGCATTGGATTTGGTGCAGACGTGCGATCTCCTGAAGAGCGCAATACTGGTGAAATTTTGCGTGATGTGGAGCCTGAGGATCTTTTGAAATTTGGCCTGATACCAGAATTTGTTGGTCGTTTGCCGGTTTTAGCAACACTTAACGATTTGGATGCTAGTGCTTTAATTGAAATACTTACTGCACCTAAAAATGCATTAGTCAAGCAATATCAAAGTCTATTTGGTATGGAAGATGTTCGATTAAGCTTCGCTGAAGGGGCACTTGAAAGTATTGCAAAAATGGCTGTTATGCGTAAAACGGGCGCTCGTGGCCTAAGATCGATAATGGAAAATATTCTCCTGGATACTATGTATGATCTTCCGGGCCTTGAGGGCGTAGAAGAAATTATGATCAATAAAGAAGTCATTGAAGAAAAGGCCACTCCTCTTCTGATTTACGCAGATCGGAGTGAAGATCTGGGTACAAGTGCATAATTTCTAATTAAAAAAAGTTTTTATAAAAATTTAGACTCGCACTTGAAGCCTGTAATTAATGAACCCAATTTAGAACTATTAAGTATCATAAAAACATCAAATTTTTTACTTTAAAACACTTAACTAATAAATTTTAATCACAAATTTTGGTTAGAGGTATCATGAAAACCACTCAAAAAGGCATAATTTACCCCGTTCTACCACTCCGTGACATTGTGGTTTTTCCTCACATGATAGTACCTCTATTTGTAGGAAGAGACAAATCAGTCAATGCACTAGAAGATGTAATGCATGATGATAAACAAGTTCTCTTGCTTACTCAAAAGAATGCTGCAGAAGACGAGCCAAGTTTAACCGACATTTATAAGGTTGGAACTGTTGCATCCGTATTACAACTCCTGAAACTACCAGATGGCACGGTCAAGGTTCTAGTTGAAGGAATTCAACGTGCTCATGTTTCAAACTTTATCGATAACAAAAGTTTTTTTGAAGCACAGGCAGAGCTTATTGAAGAACCAGAAAGTCACGGTGAAGAATTGGAAGCTTTATCGCGGTCTGTCATTTCACAATTTGAACAATATATTAAATTGAACAGAAAAATCCCCGCTGAAGCCCGTGTTTCAATAAACCAAATTGATGAGCCAGGTAAATTGGCTGATACTATTGCCTCACATTTGGCATTAAAAATCACAGATAAACAGGAACTACTTGAATCAAAATCGGTAAATGAACGTTTAGAACGCGTCTACGCTTTTATGGAGTCTGAAATTAGTGTGCTTCAAGTAGAAAAGAAGATACGCAATCGAGTTAAACGTCAAATGGAGAAGACTCAAAGAGAGTATTATTTGAATGAACAACTAAAAGCCATTCAAAAGGAATTAGGTGATGGTGATGATGGCAAAGACGAAACTCAAGAACTAGAAGAGCGTATAGCCAAGACAAAACTCTCTAAAGAAGCTAAAGAAAAAACTATTGCAGAACTCAAAAAGCTTAAAAATATGAGCCCGATGTCTGCTGAAGCCACCGTTGTGAGAAATTATTTAGACTGGATGCTATCCATTCCTTGGAAAAAACGCTCACGAATAAACAAAGATATCAAAAAAGCTCAAAAACTGCTCGATCATGACCATTATGGTCTAGAAAAAGTCAAGGAAAGGATACTTGAGTATTTGGCGGTACAAAACCGCACTAACAAAGTGAAGGGGTCTATTCTATGCCTTGTTGGCCCTCCTGGTGTTGGTAAAACATCCCTTGGAAAATCTATTGCAAAAGCGACAGGTAGAAATTACGTTCGTATGTCTCTCGGTGGTGTTAGAGATGAATCCGAGATTCGAGGGCATAGGCGCACTTACATTGGTTCGATGCCGGGTAAAGTTGTTCAAGGAATGAAAAAGGCTAAAGCCTCAAACCCCTTATTCCTCTTAGATGAAGTAGATAAAATGGGTCAGGATTGGCGGGGTGATCCGGCATCCGCTTTGCTTGAAGTGCTTGATCCTGAACAGAATTCTACCTTCAATGATCACTACCTCGAGGTAGATTATGATCTTTCTGATGTAATGTTTGTAACCACGGCCAACACCATGAATATGCCCGGGCCTCTGCTTGATCGAATGGAAATAATCAGGCTTTCTGGTTACACCGAGGACGAAAAAGTTGAAATTGCAAAACGCCACTTGATTAGCAAACAATTAAAAACACATGGCTTGAAAAAACATGAATGGTCAATTTCGGATGCAGCAATAAGAGATCTAATCCGGTATTACACTCGGGAAGCAGGTGTCCGTAATCTTGAGCGTGAGCTTGCAAACTTAACGCGCAAGGCAATTAAAGAAATAATGATGAAAGATGCTGAGAAAATTGCTGTAACTCAAAAAAATCTATCCAAATATGCAGGTATCCAACGCTTTCGTTTTGGAGAGATTGAAAATGATGACCTTGTTGGAGTCGTCACCGGTCTTGCATGGACCGAGGTTGGTGGTGAATTACTCTCAATTGAAGCTGTGATGATGCCAGGTAAAGGTAAAATGAACATTACTGGTAAACTTGGTGATGTTATGCAGGAATCTATCCGAGCTGCCAAATCCTTTGTTCAGTCGCGTGCACTATACTTCGGAATTACACCACCGATGTTCACCACAAAGGATATACACGTTCACGTGCCAGAGGGGGCTACACCCAAAGATGGTCCATCCGCTGGCATTGGGATGGTAACATCAATTGTATCTGTTTTAACAGGTGTAGCAGTTCGCAAGGATGTCGCCATGACTGGCGAAATAACATTACGTGGACGAGTTTTACCCATTGGAGGCCTTAAAGAAAAGCTTCTGGCCGCTCTTAGAGGAGGGATTAAAACTGTACTAATACCTCATGAAAATGAAAAAGATTTGGCCGACATACCAGATAATGTAAAGAAGGGGATAAACATTATACCTGTTCGCAGCGCAGAAGAGGTTCTAGAACATGCGTTAGTTTCCAAATTAACCCCAGTTGAATGGACAAAGGAAATGGAAGCAGCAGCCTTAGCAATTGATAGAGGTAATAGCAATAACGATGTAGTTCATTAATTTTTTTAAATAAACGAATCGTACTTTTTTTTGGTTATCAGCAATCACAAGATTTGAATTTGGTCGTAGTGCACTAATGAGCTATGTTTTTTAAGACTTGCAACTTTTGTTACAATTTACTCCGTAGTGTGAAAACGCAAGAATATAAAAGCATTAGACAATAATCGATTCATTGATTTCACAATGACTTAGGGTAAACCCTAGTTAGTTTTTTCTAAAATTATCTGTCACTAGTTTTATTAGTAAAAAAAACAAATCTCTAAAAAAAACTTCAAAAAACGGCTTTTTTTCAATTGACGCATTCTAAATTTAGTCTACAAAAATAGTAGTGCCCAAGTTAAACGGGCATTGTAAAACAGTTTTTTTATTTTTTCACAATAAAACAAAAGGGGGACTATCTTGAATAAGAACGATCTGGTTGCCGCTGTATCAGATAGCACTGGACTTTCAAAGTCTGACTCGGCAAAAGCTGTAGATGGTGTTTTTCATGCCATCTCCGCCTCGCTATCTAAAAAAGAAGAAGTCCGTCTTGTCGGTTTTGGTACTTTCTCTATTGCTCACCGCAAGGCCACTATGGGTCGTAATCCTCGTACAGGCGAAGCTATCCAAATTAAAGCCTCCAACCAGCCAAAGTTCAAAGCTGGAAAAGGCCTGAAGGACGCTGTCAACTAAGCTACAAGTTCAATACATTTAATGATGCCGGTAGACTTTAATTAGAATTACTGGCATCATTTTTGTTTACTTTTATTATCTATCTCTAAGATAATATCGTTGATGAGAATTCTGTAATTATTTTTGGGCGATTAGCTCAGTTGGTAGAGCATCTCGTTTACACCGAGAATGTCGGCGGTTCGAGCCCGTCATCGCCCACCATTTTCTTTTTTAAATTATTTTTTGACTAATTTAATACGTGACTTTTTCAAAGTTCATGTCTTGACACCTTCATGTGGTGCCGTTACACCAACGCTTCCCAATGGTAAGTGTTATTGGGGGTGTAGCTCAGTTGGTTAGAGCGCCGGCCTGTCACGCCGGAGGCCGCGGGTTCGAGTCCCGTCACTCCCGCCATTTGACTATCAACTTATATTATTCTCCATTTGATTTTATATTTTTGTGAAGAACCTTTTTTTATGAAATCAATCTTGACCACATGATCAATACATCTTGCTTGGATGATTTTTTATCATAAAGAACTGCTCTTTTGGCATTGATTTATAGTGTGCATGATTAAATGAATGTCGTATTTTAAAATATGAATTAAAAAAAGATCTTTAACATCAAAGATAACGTAAAAGAAATAATATGGATATTTTGCTTTTTGAATATTTACCTATCATGATTTTTTTAGGAATAGCTATTGTCTTATCCAGCATTTTCATAGGAGGATCATTTTTAATCGCTAGTCAACGTCCTGATTTCGAGAAGACCTCTGCTTACGAATGTGGTTTCGATGCTTTTGATGATGCTCGTCGACAATTTGATGTCAGATTTTATTTAGTAGCTATTCTTTTCATAATCTTTGATCTTGAAGTAGCTTTTTTATTTCCATGGGCAATATCTTTAGGGACGATTGGTATTTTTGGTTTTTGGTCAATGATGGTTTTTTTTGGTGTTTTAACAATTGGTTTTATTTACGAGTGGCGTAAAGGAGCTTTGGAATGGGAGTAACAGATTTGAGTAGGCCTATTCCACCCGGCAATATACAAGATGAAATTCTTACTCAGGTTACAGGTGAGCTTACGGACAAGGGGTTCGTTACAGCCAGTCTTGATCACGTTGTTAATTGGGCTAGAACTGGTTCATTATGGCCAATGACATTTGGACTTGCGTGTTGCGCTGTTGAAATGATTCATGCATATATGCCACGTTACGATCTCGATCGTTTTGGGGTTGTGCCAAGACCTTCCCCCAGGCAGTCTGACGTCATCATCGTTGCTGGTACACTTACCAATAAGATGGCACCAGCTTTCCGCAAGGTTTATGATCAAATGTCTGAACCACGCTATGTGATTTCAATGGGCTCATGTGCTAATGGAGGGGGTTACTATCACTACTCTTACTCTGTAGTTCGAGGTTGTGATAGAGTTGTCCCTGTCGATGTCTATGTGCCTGGTTGCCCACCAACAGCTGAGGCTTTAGTTTATGGTGTTCTTCAGTTGCAAAAAAAAATCAAACGTACTGGAACACTCTGGCGTTAGATAAATGATCAGCTCACAGATATTAAAAATTAAAGATAAACTGCTTCAAAAAAGGGTCGCTGAAAAACATGGATGATGCGCTTAAAGCACTAAGTGATGTTATTGCTAGTTCACTAGCCGATGAAATTGCTGCCGTTGAACACACAGATGGTGAGCTTTGTATTCATGCACGCAGCGAGAAAATCGTTAAGATTATGACATATCTTCGCGACGATATTAATTGCCAATTCAAAGTCTTGCTAGACGTGTGTGGCGTTGATTATCCAGAGCGTGATGAACGTTTTGATATTACATATCATATGCTTTCCATGACTCTTAATCAGAGGATCAGAGTTAAAATACGCACAGATGAGAAAAAACCAGTACCATCTGTGGTTTCTGTTTTTAGTTCTGCTAACTGGTGGGAACGAGAAACCTGGGATTTACTGGGGATATATTTTTCAGGTCACCCGGACCTTCGTCGGATTCTTACTGATTATGGTTTTGAGGGTCACCCCCTACGAAAAGACTTTCCATTAACCGGCTATGTAGAAGTGCGTTATGATGATGAGCAAAAACGAGTTGTTTACGAACCTGTAAAATTGGCACAAGATTTTCGTAATTTTGATTTCATGAGCCCTTGGGAGGCCATGAACTCTCCTCTCCCCGGTGATGAAAAAGCAGAGAATTCAGAAGACTCAGCTACTAGTGGAGTTACATGAGGTGCCAGAAAAGCAAATTAAGAATTACAATCTAAATTTTGGCCCTCAACATCCGTCCGCTCATGGCGTTTTGCGTCTTGTTTTAGAGCTTGACGGTGAAGTAATAGAACGAGCTGACCCTCACGTTGGTTTGTTGCACAGGGGTACTGAAAAGCTTATCGAACATAAAACATATTCTCAGGCCATGCCCTACTTTGATCGCCTCGATTATGTATCTCCCCAATGTCAGGAGCATGCTTTCGTTCTAGCAACAGAAAAACTTTTAGGCATTGAAGCTTCGCCACGTGGCCAATACATTCGTGTGTTATTTGCCGAAATTGGCCGTGAACTCAACCATATTTTTTCTGTTTCTGCTTTTGCCATGGATTTAGGTGCCATGACACCAATGCTTTGGGCTTGTGAAGAGCGTGAAAAGCTTATGGAATTTTGTGAAAGGGTATCTGGTGCCCGTCTTCACATGGCCTATTTTCGCTGTGGCGGTGTAGCTTCTGATCTTCCGGACGGTCTAATTGAAGATATTGCTACTTGGTGTGAAACCTTTCCTAAGGTAATTGATGACATTGAGATGCTACTTACTAACAATAGAATATTTAAACAAAGAACCGTTGATATTGGTGTAATAAGCGCCGAGGACGCAATGGATTGGGGTTTTAGTGGACCGAACTTGCGTGCATGTGGGGTTCCTTGGGATATACGTAAGTCTCAGCCTTATGATGTTTACACAAATATGGATTTTGATATCCCTGTCGGTAAAAAAGGTGATTGTTATGATCGCTACCTTGTGCGAATAGCTGAAATGCGTGAATCTCTCAAGATCATTCAGCAGTGCATATCTAAAATGCCTTCAGGCCCAGTAAGAACGGATAATCATAAGATTTCACCACCTTCTCGTGGTGACATGAAAAACTCAATGGAATCTCTAATCCATCACTTTAAACTTTTTACTGAGGGCTATCACGTTCCAATAGGCGAGACTTATACGTCTGTTGAAGCCCCAAAGGGAGAGTTTGGAGTATACCTGATTTCTGATGGTTCAAACAAACCTTATCGGTGCAAAATACGTTCTCCTGGATTTGCCCACTTACAAGCTCTAGAGTTTCTCTCAAATGGCCACATGCTTGCTGATATAGTTGCTAATATAGGTTCCTTGGATATAGTTTTTGGAGAAATAGATCGATGAAATCAGATCCATCAAAAGTTATTCAGCCAAAAACCTTTGAGTTTTCAGCAGAAAATCAAAAAAAATTTAAAAGCATGTTTGCAAAATATCCTAAAGGTCGCGAGTCCAGCGCCATGATGCCATTGCTTGACTTGGCACAGCGCCAGCATGATGGCTGGTTGCCTCGTGCAGCAATGGACCACATAGCTGAAATTCTTAACTTACCACCTATCAGGGTTTATGAAGTAGCTACTTTTTATACAATGTATAACCTAGCCCCAATAGGGGAAAACCATTTGCAGGTATGCACCAATCTACCATGTTGGTTGCGAGGATCAGATAAAATTATGGAAGTTTGTAAAAGAAAGCTTGGAATTGATGTTGGTGAAACTACTGCGGATGGAAAATTTACTTTGTCTGAAGTTGAATGCCTCTGCGCATGCGTTAATGCTCCAATGATGCAAATTAATGACGACTTTTTTGAGGATTTAGATGAAGCCTCAACTGAAGCAATACTCGAAGATATCAAATTAGGCAATAAGCCTAATCCAGGACCTCAAAATTTACGCAAAGGTGGTGAACCTGAGGGTGGCCCTACAACTCTCAAAGATAGCAAGGTGGTTAATTAATGCTCAAAGATTCAGATCGTATTTTTCAAAACATATATGGATTTAAAGGTAGTGGCCTAAGTACTGCTAAATCTATTGGTGACTGGAAAAACACTAAAAAATTTATAGCCAAGGGTCGAGAATGGATCGTTGAAGAAATTAAAGCTTCCGGGTTACGTGGTCGAGGAGGTGCTGGTTTCAGTACAGGTATGAAATGGTCCTTCATGCCAAAAGAAACTGGAGGTCGTCCTGTTTATCTTACAATCAATGCAGATGAGGGGGAGCCAGGAACCTGCAAAGATAGAGAGATATTACGCAACGAACCGCACAAAATTATTGAGGGAGCTTTGCTTGCATCAACAGCTGTTGGTGCCAGTTCTGCATACGTCTACATACGTGGAGAGTTTTTTCGTGAAGGTGAGGCATTACAGCGTGCTATTGATGAAGCATATGCTGCAGGTTTAATTGGCAAGAACTCGTGTGGGTCTGGTTTTGATTTTGACATACATGTACAAATGGGTGCTGGGGCATATATTTGTGGTGAGGAAAGTGCACTTATTCAAAGCCTAGAAGGAAAGCCAGGTCAGCCAAGATTAAAACCACCTTTTCCTGCAAATGTTGGGCTATATGGTTGCCCAACAACTGTAAACAACGTTGAGTCAATTGCTGTAGTTCCCACTATACTTAGGCGTGGAGCCAAGTGGTTTTCTTCTTTTGGTCGTGAAAATAATAAAGGAACAAAACTTTTTTGCATTTCAGGCCATGTTAATAATCCGTGCGTTGTAGAGGAGACCATGGGAATTACCATGCAACAATTAATTGATACTCACGCTGGTGGTGTTCGTGGTGGTTGGGATAATTTGCTTGCAGTTATTCCAGGTGGTGCGTCGGTGCCAATGATACCCAAGAGTTTATGTGAAGAAGCAATCATGGATTATGATGGTCTACGTGAACACGGAAGTGGTCTTGGTACTGGAGCCGTAATGGTAATGGATAAATCGACTGACGTTATTAAGGCCATATCCCGTTTGTCAAAGTTTTATGCACATGAAAGTTGTGGTCAATGCACACCGTGCCGTGAGGGTACTGGTTGGATGTCCAGAATGATGGAACGAATGGTTACAGGCGATATGTCAATAGAAGAAATCGATATTTTACAAGATGTAACCAAGCAAATCGAAGGTCACACTATTTGCGCACTTGGTGATGCTGCTGCATGGCCAATTCAAGGTCTAATCCGCCACTTTCGTCCTGAAATTGAGCGCCGGATTAACGAGCGAGCCTCATTCCTCTCAGGACAAGCAGCATAGGGAGAGTGGCATGCCAACACTTACGATCGATGGGATAGAAGTAGAAGTTGATGATGGACTAACTGTTTTACAGGCATGTGAACATATTGGAATTGAGATTCCACGCTTTTGTTATCATGAACGCCTCTCGGTAGCTGGAAATTGTCGTATGTGTCTTGTTGAAATGGAACGTGCTCCAAAACCAATCGCCTCATGTGCAATGCCTGTATCTGAGGGGATGGTTATCACGACTAATTCACCAACTGTCAAAAAAAGTCGTCAAGGTGTTATGGAGCTTTTGCTTATTAATCATCCACTAGATTGCCCAATTTGTGATCAAGGCGGTGAATGTGATCTGCAAGATCAAGCTGTTGGTTATGGAATGGATAGAAGTCGCTTCACCGAACAAAAACGTTCTGTTAAGGATAAAACTTTTGGTCCGTTAATTAAAGCGATGATGACACGCTGTATTCATTGCACGAGATGTATACGGTTTTCTAGTGAAATTGCAGGGGTGCCTGAAATGGGCAGTACTGGTCGTGGAGAGCACATGGAGGTTGGTACTTACATTGAAAAAGCTCTCACTTCTGAACTTTCAGGAAATATGATTGATTTATGCCCAGTTGGGGCATTAACCTCAAACCCTTATTCTTTTGACACTCGTCCTTGGGAATTAAAAAAGACTGAGTCTGTTGATGTAATGGATGCAGTAGGCTCTGCAATTCGTATTGACACTAAGGGTAGTGAAGTCATGCGTGTTTTACCTCGCTTAAATGAAGACGTTAATGAAGAATGGATCTCTGATAAAACACGTTTTGCCTGCGACGGCCTAAAGAAGCAACGTCTTGACAGCCCTTATATTCGCTGTGATGGCAAACTTAAAAAGGCTACCTGGAATGAAGCCTTTGAAACAATTAAAGCTCAAATAAAAGAAATTGACGGATCACAATTTGCCGCAATTACTGGCGACTTAGCTTGCGCCGAGTCAATGACAGCCATAAAAGATTTAACTAAAGCCATTGGCTCAACTCAGATTGATTGCCGTCAAGATGGAACTAAACTAAACAATAAAAACAGGGCAGGTTATATTTTCAATACCACCATCGCTGGCATTGAAAAATCTGATGCTTGCCTAATCATTGGAGCGAACACCAGGCTTGAGGCCCCGATCATTAATGCCCGTTTACGAAAGAGGTATTTATTAGGTGGATTTAAGATAGGGCTTATTGGTCAAAACGTAGATCTTACTTTCAAATATGAAAAATTAGGCTCTGGAACTGATACTTTGAGCAAGATTGCTGATGGCAAACATCCATTTTCTAAAGTTTTGAAAAAAGCCAAGAAACCCATGCTCATATTGGGTCAAGGTGCGTTAATGCGGTCTGATGGTGAAGCAGTGTTAGCTACAGCTCGCTATATCGCAGAAGAATATAATTTGATTCAAGAAGATTGGAATGGTTTCAACATCTTACACACAGCAGCTGCGCGTGTAGGTGGTCTAGATTTGGGTATTTTAAGTAGTGGTGGTGTAGCGAATATTATTGATGGATGTATGTCTGGAAGAATAAAAGTGCTTTATTTACTGGGAGCAGATGAGCTTGATATGAACAAGTTAGGTAACGCATTTGTAATATATCAAGGACACCATGGTGATGCAGGAGCACACCGTGCTGATGTCATTCTCCCGGGTGTTGCATACACAGAAAAAAATGCGACATATGTAAACACAGAAGGCCGCGTTCAAAGGACTCATTTAGCTGTCTTCCCAGTCGGAGAAGCAAAAGAAGATTGGGCCATAATTCGTGCACTTTCCGAGGTGCTTGGACATAAATTGTCATATGACTCGCTTCCTCAAATACGTAAACGCATGGTAGAAATAAACAAGATTTTTAAAGATGATGATCAAGCAACTGGTGGACGTTGGGGTAAATTTGGTTCAAAAGGTAAACTTGAATCAAGTGATTTTGTCTCACCTATAAGAAACTTTCATATGACTGATCCAATCAGCCGAGCATCAGATACTATGGCACAATGTACTGAAGCACTTTTTGATAAAATCAAAGTGGATTCTGAAACCTATGCTTGAGTTTTGGGAGACATATGCTTGGCCTGCTTTGTGGATAATCATAAAGATTTTTGCCATAATTATACCAATCATGATAAGCGTAGCATACTTAACTTACGTTGAACGGAAGGTTATTGGGGCTGCACAGTTGCGCCGTGGACCTAATGTGGTAGGTCCGTTTGGCCTTTTGCAACCTATTGCCGATGGACTAAAGTTATTTCTTAAAGAAACAATTATACCATCAGGAGCTAGCCCTATTGTTTTTCTACTTGCTCCTGCAGTCACTTTTACTTTGGCATTGGTTGCCTGGGCTGTTATCCCTTTTGATCAAGGTATGGTTTTAGCAAATATTAACGTAGGAATATTATTCCTTTTTGCGGTTTCATCTTTAGGTGTCTATGGCATTTTAATGGCCGGTTGGGCTTCTAATTCAAAATATTCCTTTTTGGGTGCGTTACGATCTGCTGCTCAAATGGTGTCTTATGAAATTTCTATGGGACTTGTGATCGTTACAGTACTTATGTGTGTCGGATCCCTTAACCTTTCCAAAATTGTTCTAGCTCAAAAGGACCTGTGGTTTATAATTCCTCTTTTTCCCATGGCTATAATTTTCTTTATCTCCACTTTGGCAGAAACAAACAGACATCCTTTTGATTTGCCAGAGGCGGAAGCTGAGCTTGTAGCAGGTTACAATGTTGAATATTCATCAATGACTTTTGCATTATTTTTCCTTGGGGAATATGCTAATATGATTTTGATGGCTGCAATGACTGCCATCCTGTTTTTGGGAGGATGGCTGCCACTTTTTGATATGGCTCCTTTTAATCTACTACCTGGACCTTTTTGGCTGGCCTTAAAGATTGCATTTGTACTATTCTTCTTCTTGTGGGTTCGTGCCTCTTTTCCACGATATCGTTATGATCAACTTATGCGTTTAGGTTGGAAAGTTTTTCTACCAATCTCTCTAGTAGCTGTCGTCATTGTATCAGGAACACTTGTTGCATTTGACTTAGCGCCAATATCAAAATAAACAAGGATAAAAATGAGTTTCATACATCGAGGTATAAATACCTTTCTTTTAGCGGAACTTGTCAGTGGGTTATCGTTAACATTGCGTTATATGTTCAAGCCTAAAGTTACAATTAATTATCCATATGAGAAAGGCTACCTCAGCCCCCGCTTTAGAGGTGAGCATGCTCTGAGGCGTTACCCTAATGGCGAGGAGCGTTGTATTTCTTGCAAACTTTGTGAAGCCATATGTCCAGCCCAAGCTATTACCATTGAAGGTAATGAAAGAGAGGATGGCTCACGTCGCACAAAACGTTACGACATTGATATGACTAAATGCATTTACTGTGGTTTCTGCGAAGAAGCTTGTCCCGTTGATGCCATTGTTGAAGGCCCAAATTTTGAGTTTGCTACTGAAACTCGTGAAGAGCTTATGTATAACAAACAAAAACTGCTTGCAAATGGCGCACGTTGGGAAGTTGAAATTGCCGAACGTCTATCGGTAGATGCGCCTTATCGCTAAATTACTAAAATTAAATTATTTTGTGATAAGTGCACAATAGGCACACACGGAGATTAGTAATCAATGATTATACAAGGGTTTGCTTTTTATTTATTTTCAGTGGTTGCGATAGTATCTGCGTTACTTGTTGTTACTTCTAAAAACCCTGTGCACTCGGTGTTATTCTTGATACTTACTTTTTTTAACGGTGCAGGATTATTTGTTCTACTTGGAGCTGAATTTTTAGCCATGATCCTTGTAGTTGTCTATGTTGGGGCAGTAGCTGTACTTTTCATGTTCGTGGTAATGATGTTGGATATCAATTTTGTTGAGTTGCGTCAGGGATTTCTAAAGTACCTACCTTATGGAATCGTAATTGGATTGGTGCTAGTGGTTGAACTAGCTATTGTAATGGGTGATTGGCAATTATCACCTGAATCAATGAACTCGATATCAACTCCTATTCCGGAAACAAAAACGAATACACACGCATTAGGAGCTGTAATTTATACGGACTATATTTACTCATTCCAAATAGCCGGATTGATTTTACTAATAGCGATGATTGGAGCGATTGTATTGACCCATCGAAAACGCCTGGGTGTTAGAAAGCAAGAAATATCCAAACAATTAGCTCGCAAACCGGAAGATTCTATCAAAATTCACAAAGTTGAGTCGGGTAAGGGTATTTGATGCTTGAAGTTGGCCTAGCACATTATTTAGTTGTTGCAGCTATAATATTTTCTGTGGGTATTTTCGGCATTTTTATGAACAGAAAAAATGTCATAGTCATTTTGATGTCCGTTGAATTAATGCTCTTAGCAGTTAATATAAACCTCGTTGCTTTTTCTTCTGAACTCGGTGATTTAGTCGGTCAAATATTCTCTCTTTTTGTATTAACCGTTGCCGCTGCCGAAGCATCTATTGGGCTAGCAATACTCGTTGTCTTTTTCAGAAACCGTGGTTCAATTGCGGTTGAAGATATCAATTCCATGAAAGGGTAAGGAAGATATGATTGCAACTGCCATATTCTTGCCACTTTTTGCATCGCTATTTGCTGGAGTTATTGCCTTCATATCTATGGATGATGACCAAATAAAACGCGCCTATCTGGATAAATTATCTCAATACGTAACTTGTACAGCACTCATTGTCTCAGCCGCAATCTCAATTTTAATCTTTAAAGACGTGGCGCTAAGTGGAAATGACCAGACACTCTACCTTTTAAATTGGATAGATTCTGGAAGCTTAAATATTTCGTGGTCTCTAAAGATTGATAGTCTAACAGCAGTAATGCTCATTGTTGTTACAGTCGTCTCTTCAATGGTTCACATATATTCTATTGGTTACATGAGCCATGATCCTAAAATACCCCGCTTTATGGCTTATTTGAGCCTCTTTACTTTTTTCATGCTGATGCTGGTTACAGCAGACAACTTAGTGCAAATGTTTTTTGGCTGGGAAGGGGTGGGTCTTGCCTCATATCTTTTAATTGGCTTCTGGTACGAAAGGCCATCTGCTAACTCAGCTGCTATGAAAGCCTTTGTAGTTAATAGAATCGGCGACTTTGGTTTTCTACTTGGTATTTTTACAATTTATATATTATTTGACACCGTTAAGCTTGATGAGATTTTCATCGCAGTGCCACAAAAAGCAAATGATACTATCAATATTTTCAGCGGTGAATTCCACGCCATAACTATAGCGTGTTTACTATTATTTATCGGTGCCATGGGTAAATCAGCTCAATTAGGGCTTCACACCTGGTTGCCAGATGCCATGGAAGGACCAACACCAGTGTCTGCATTGATCCATGCAGCGACTATGGTCACGGCAGGGGTATTTATGGTTGCAAGGCTCTCCCCCCTGTTTGAGTACTCAGACTTTGCTCTTACAGTTGTAACTATTATAGGTGGGGGAACTGCAATTTTTGCTGCAACCATAGCTTGTACACAAAATGATATAAAACGGGTAATAGCCTATTCGACATGCTCCCAGCTTGGCTATATGTTTTTTGCCTGCGGTGTATCCGCTTATTCAGCTGGTATTTTTCACCTCATGACACATGGTTTTTTCAAAGCGCTCCTGTTTTTGGGAGCAGGCTCTGTAATTCACGCAATGTCAGACGAACAAGACATGCGAAAGATGGGAGGCTTATGTAAACATATCAAATTAACTTACGTGCTTGTTTTGATTGGTTCTTTTGCATTAGTTGGGATTTGGCCCTTTGCCGGTTTCTATTCAAAAGATATTATTTTGGAAGCAGCATGGGGAGCCCACACTAGCGCCGGTAATTTTGCTTTTTGGATGGGTATAACAGCAGCCTTTCTGACTGCTTTCTATTCATGGAGATTAATCATCTTAACATTCCATGGAACATCGCGCTCAGATGAAACTGTTCTTGCCCATGTTCATGAAAGTCCCAGAGTAATGTTAATTCCACTAATAGTCTTAGCTATTGGAGCGGGGCTTTCTGGTTACTTGGGTTACTCATACTTTATAGGTCAAGATGCACAATTATTTTGGGGTGACTCCTTATTTGTACTAGAGTCTCATAAATCCCTTGAAAATGCGTATCACGCACCATTGTGGGTCAAGTTTCTTCCCATTAGTGTTGGCTTTGTTGGTATTTTTACTGCCTATTTGCTTTACATGTGGGTGCCAAAGTTACCTGCAATAATTATAAATAAGATCAATCCGCTTTACACTTTTGTGTACAATAAATGGTATTTTGATGAACTTTATAATTATCTATTTGTTAGACCAGTTTTTTACCTTGGAAGAAATTTTTGGAAAACTGGGGACGGTGCCATAATAGATGGTATTGGGCCTGATGGTGTTACCAATGTAACATTAAGTCTGACTAGATATATTTCTAGATTACAAACTGGTTATTTGTACCACTACGCTTTTGCTATGATTGGTGGCATTCTCTTTATTATCACAGTTTATATGTTATTTGGCACGTGAGCGCTTTATGAGTAATTATCCAATCCTTTCTTTGTTAACCTTCATACCACTAGTTGGTGCGTTATTCATTTTTGCAATTCGCGGTGATAATGAAATTGTAAAGCGAAATGCACGACAAGTTGCCCTTTGGACTTCTTCTTTTGTTTTTGTTTTATCACTATTGTTATATAAAAATTTTGACGTTTCCACAGCAGACTTTCAGTTTGTTGAATACAAGGAATGGATGCCCAAATTTAAAATTGCTTACCATCTTGGTGTTGATGGAATCTCCATACTTTTCGTTTTGCTGACAACATTGCTAATTCCAATTTGTATTCTTGCAAGTTGGGAGTCTATTCAAATACGGGTCAAGGAATACATGATTTCCTTCTTGGTTCTTGAGACCATGATGATAGGTATGTTTGTAGCTTTGGATATAATTATTTTTTATATTTTCTTTGAAGCCGTACTTTTACCTATGTTTTTAATAATTGGCGTATGGGGTGGAACAAGACGTGTATATGCTTCTTTTAAGCTCTTTTTATACACTTTGTTAGGTTCGGTTTTGATGTTAGTTGCTATCCTTGCAATGTACTTTGAGGCTGGGACGAGCAACATACCAACTTTATTGAACTATGATTTTCCAGCCTCTCTTCAAACCTGGTTGTGGTTAGCATTCTTTGCTTCTTTTGCTGTGAAAGTACCTATGTGGCCAGTTCACACATGGCTTCCTGATGCCCATGTCGAAGCCCCAACGGCAGGTTCTGTTATACTAGCTGGGGTTCTTTTGAAATTTGGCGGTTATGGGTTCCTTCGTTTTTCTTTACCGATGTTTCCGCTAGCGACTGATGATTTTACCATTCTTATTTATTCACTCAGTATCATTGCAGTAATTTATACATCACTTGTGGCCTTGGCGCAGGAAGATATGAAGAAGCTCATTGCGTACTCATCAATTGCCCACATGGGGTTCGTAACGATTGGCACCTTTACCCTAACCGTTCAGGGCATTGAAGGCGCTATATATCAAATGCTGAGCCATGGTATAGTCTCTGCTGCACTATTTTTAATTGTCGGTGTGGTTTATGATCGTATTCATTCTCGAGAAATTGCACAATACGGTGGCCTCGTCCACAAGATGCCTACTTACTCACTTTTTTTTATGGTCTTCATGCTTGCATCTGTAGGCTTACCAGGAACAGGAGGATTCGTTGGTGAACTGCTAATTCTGGTTGGTGCTTTTAAGGCAAGTAGCTGGTTAGCTGCTTTAGCAGCAACTGGGGTCATCCTTAGTGCCGTTTACATGTTGTATTTGTACAGACGAGTCATATTTGGAAAACTCACAAAAGAACATCTATACAAAATAAAAGATTTGAATTTACGTGAAATTATTGTCCTTGCACCATTGTTAATTATAATTATTTGGATGGGCGTATATCCTTCTCCCTTCTTGGAAATATTACATGTATCAGTCAATAATTTAATAGAACGTGTAGACACAGCTCAAGCTGCATCAGCAGCGTTCGTTGCAGGACGATGAAGGATAGCGGTAATGACTGAAGCACCTAATATAGTTCCAGCACTACCGGAAATATTTGTTGCCAGCGTAGGTATGGCACTTCTTATGCTGGGTGTTTTTCAGAAGGTAAATGACAACGCTCAAGAAGTTAAAACGTCACGTCTTATTTCACGCTTGGGCGTGATAACTCTTGTGCTTACCTTGATTTTGCTCGTAGCAATAGCTGGAGGCACCATGGTGACGTTTGGTGGTATGTTTGTCAGCGATCCCTTTGCAATATTTTTCAAAATTTTAATACTTGTTGCGTCTACTTTAACACTTTTGATTTCTCAAGATTATATGGAGAAGCATGGCATTCCACGCTTCGAATACGTTATTCTCATCATTTTTGCCACACTTGGCATGATGTTAATGGTTTCAGCTAACAATTTATTATCACTTTATTTGGGCTTAGAAATGCAATCATTATCCTTATATGTGATTGCTTCTTTCAATCGCGATGATGAGCGTTCTACCGAAGCGGGCCTAAAATATTTTGTTCTTGGCGCTGTCGCCTCAGGTATGCTTCTGTATGGCATCTCATTGGTTTATGGATTTACAGGTTCTACCGATTTCAAAACCATAGGTACTTTATTTAGTGATGGTCAAGGACCACACTCGTCAATTGGATTAATTATCGGCATTGTTTTTATTTTATCTGGATTAGCCTTTAAGGTTTCAGCAGTACCATTTCATATGTGGACACCAGACGTTTATGAGGGTGCCCCAACTCCCGTTACAGCTTTTTTCTCTGTTGCACCCAAGATAGCGGCAATTGCTTTACTTAGTCGAGTTATGGTTGGTCCATTTGGTGAATTAACTCAACATTGGCAACAAATTATTATTTTTATCTCAATTGCATCCATGCTTTTAGGTGCTTTTGGGGCAATTAGTCAGACAAACATCAAAAGAATGATGGCATACAGTTCCATTGGTCATGTTGGTTATGCACTTATAGGGCTTGTTGTTGCAAATGAATCTGGAATACGTGGCATCATGATTTACATGGCTATTTATTTGTTTATGAACATTGGTACTTTTTCTTGTATTTTAACCATGCGTCGTGGAGATAGAATGGTAGAAACCATAAATGATCTTGCTGGTATGTCAAAAAGTCATCCCATGATTTCTGCTGCCCTAACAATTTATATGTTTTCCATGGCTGGAATTCCTCCTCTCGCGGGTTTTTTCTCTAAACTATATATTTTTCTTTCAGCTATTGAATCTAGTTTTTATAGCCTAGCTATTATTGGTGTCCTAAGTAGCGTTATAGGTGCTTTTTATTATTTACGTATCATCAAAGTAATTTATTTTGATGATGAGACAGATCCACTCGATAAGCCTATCAACCCTATCCTTGGATCCGTTATTGCCGGATGTGCAGTAGTTATAGTTTTATTTTTTGCTTTGCCGAATGTTGTTATAGACAGCGCCTCTTATGCTGCATTTACCTTGCTTGAAAAATGATCCAAAAGGTAAGTTTACCTAGTCCTCTCAAACTCATAATTCATGAAATTATTGACAGCACCAATGAGGAAGCTAAACGTCTTGCAAGAAATGGAATGCCTGAGGGAGTGGTAGTCTGGGCTAAAGAGCAATCATCAGGAGTAGGTAGACGGGGTCGTAAGTGGGAATCTGCAAGGGGAAACCTCTTTTTCTCAGTTTTACTCAGACCAGATTGTTCTGCATCTAAAGCAATGCAACTTAGTTATGTAGTTTCTCTGAGTATTGCAAAAATTATAGATGATGTTTTGCCAAGTTCAGTCGTTGTCAGGTGTAAGTGGCCCAATGACATACTTGTTGAAAACAGGAAAATTTCAGGAATTCTGCTTGAAACCCAATTAGATCCTATTGGTGATATTGACTGGCTAGTTATTGGGGTCGGCTTGAATATTAAAAGTTTCCCAAAAGATGTTGCGTTTCCTGCCACTGCTTTAACTCATGAGGGAGCCAGAAAAACTATAAGTGCTGAAATTATTCTAAAATTATTTAGTTATCATTTTTTACCAACATATAAAATATGGAAAAATCTAGGATTTGAGTCAATAAGAACGGCTTGGTTGAGTCGCGCAGCTTGGCTAGGAAGAGAAATTACAGTTCGACTTGAAAAAGAAACTCTTAAAGGAAAATTTAAGGATCTAGATAAGGACGGCGCTTTGATTCTATTACATAATGGTAATGAACGCCGTATCACTGCTGGCGATATTTTTATATAAGTATCTGACAACAAGAAAAAGAGAATCAACAAAAACAATGCTGCTCACAATCGACTCAGGAAACACAAATACAGTCTTTGCTGTTTTTGAAGAAAGTGGAAAAATCCTTGGCGTTTGGCGATCATCTAGCTTGCCAGATCGTACTGCTGATGATCATGGTGTTTGGTTACTTCAGCTACTTAACCTTTCTGGAATTGATAAATCTTTTGTGAATAGTGCAATCATTGCCACGGTAGTGCCAACAGCTTTGTTCCCACTTAAAACTTTATGTCGAGCTTATTTTGGGGTTGAGCCACTTGTTATTGGGGATGAAGATGTTGAAATTGGAATAGAAGTATTATTGGATCAACCTCGGGATGTTGGAGCAGATAGGTTAGTCAACGCCGTATCAGCTTACCAGAAATATGGAGGGCCTTTAATTATAATAGACTTTGGTACTGCGACAACTTTCGATGTAATAGACAGTAACGGTAATTATGCTGGAGGGGTTATTTCACCTGGTATCAATCTTTCATTAGAGACACTACACAGAGCTGCGGCGAAATTGCCAAGAGTTGCAATAAAACGACCAGAACAAGTAATTGGAAAAGGTACTGTTGAGGCCATGCAATCAGGCATCTATTGGGGGTATCTCTCAATGCTTGAAGGGATGGTAAAGCGTATTAAAAAGGAATTTGGAATGTCAATGAAAGTTGTAGCAACTGGCGGGCTGGCTCCATTATTCTCAGAAACATGCGAATTAATTGATTGCGCTGATAGTAACCTTACTTTGCAGGGCCTTTTTAAGATTTATCAACTTAATACTGTTTCATAAATGTCTTACAAGTCACATAAGGAAGAGTTACTTTTTTTACCTCTTGGAGGTGCGGGTGAAATTGGTATGAACATGAACCTCTATGGCTATGGTCTGCCTGACAAAGAACGCTGGATGATAGTAGATCTCGGTATCTCTTTTGGTGACGGAACTTTACCAGGTGTAGACGTATTGCTTCCAGACCCAACGTTCATTGAAGAACGACTAGACCAGTTAGAAGCTATCATCCTTACCCATGCTCATGAAGACCACCTTGGTGCTGTAGCTCATCTATGGCGTCGTCTTTGTTGTCCAGTTTATGCGACACCATTCACGGCAGATATTCTGAAATACAAATTATTAGAAGTTGGTTTAAATCAAGAAGTTAATATTAATGTAATACCCCTAGGGGGGAAATTAAGTATCGGTCCATTTAATCTGGAACTCATTACCCTAACTCATTCTATTCCTGAGCCAAATGCTATTGTAATCAGAACCCCAGTTGGTACGGTACTTCATACGGGGGATTGGAAATTTGATCCTGACCCTGTAGTAGGTGAGACTTCCAATGAAATTGCACTAAAAAAAATAGGAGAAGAGGGGACACTAGCAATTGTCTGCGACTCAACAAATGTTTTTACTGAGGGCACATCTGGCTCAGAAGGTAAATTACTACAAAGCCTTACAAAATTGATATCAAGTTTTGAAGGACGTGTTTTTGTCTCTTGTTTTGCGTCCAACGTGGCAAGGATTCAAACAATTGCATTAGCAGCCAAAGCAAATGACAGAAGTGTTGTGCTCGCAGGCAGAGCATTATGGAGATTTTCCGAGGTTGGACGTGCCCATGGATGCTTACGAAACATACCAAGTTTTCTTGATGAAGATCAGGCTGGTTTTCTTCCACATGACAAAACACTTGTTATATGCACGGGCTCACAAGGAGAGCCTCGGGCTGCACTATCTAGGGTTGCCAATGGCACACATCCTCGGCTAACCCTTGATAAAGGTGATGCAGTTATTTTTTCATCTCGAAAAATCCCAGGAAACGAAAAATCAATCTCCTTATTACATAATCAACTTATTCGTGCCGGTGCACAAGTAATTACAGAGCAGGATGACTTTGTTCATGTATCAGGCCACCCAGCCCGTGAAGAACTGGTACGCATGTACCAACATGTCCGTCCAACTATTTCTATACCTGTTCACGGTGAATTGCGTCATATGACTGAGCATGCAAATCTTGCTTATAAAAATCAAGTGAAGCATACTCTTATTGGTGAAAATGGATCATTGATGCGTATTGCTCCGGGCGAGCCAAAGATAGTTGATCATGTGCACTCTGGTCGCCTAGCATTAGAGGGTAATAGATTGGTTCCGTTGCAAGGAGAGTTAATCAGAAGTAGAAAACGTGCACTTTGGAATGGAACAGCCGTTCTCACAATTGTCATGGACAAACAAGGTAAACTATTATCTGAACCAATTTTGACAACTACGGGAATTCTAGAAAATGGTGATAATGAATTTCATAATAGGGTTATATCTGAAGTAAAACGTTGCTTGGTTGAGAACAAGAAGAATAAAAAAATTAATGAGTTAGTAAGAATCGCAGTTAGAAGTATTTTTAAAGAATTATTAAACAAAAAACCAATGACCAAAATTCACTTGGTTGAAATTTGACGTAATTTTCTTTGAAAAGATAAATTAGAAATTCAAAAATAGTTAAGTTATTTTTTTTATTACAATAATAAAATTTGCTGTTGTGCTTGATGTTTACCAACCAAACTATAATAGCGTCCAAATAACAAGATGAATTGGTACTGCTCTAAAGCCCAAGGTGATCCGATTCATGGACCTTATCATGACGATGAATACGGATTGCCGCGAGACGATGAAGCAACCTTATTTGAATTACTCTCTTTAGAAATATTTCAAGCTGGGTTGTCTTGGGAGTTAGTTTTAAAAAAACGCACGTCCACATATAAGGCTTTTGATGGTTTTAATGTAGATTCTGTAGCAGGTTACTGCGAAAAAGATATTTCAAGATTGCTAAATGATAAAGGGATTATTCGAAATAGATTAAAAGTTACTTCTATAATTGAAAATGCAAGATGTATTCAAAAGTTGCGGATTGAATATGGTGGTTTTGGTAAGTTCTTGAAAAAACATCACCCAATGGTTAAGTCTGAATGGGTCAAGCTTTTTAAGAAAACATTTAAGTTTACTGGTGAAGAAATAGTAAATGAGTTTCTCATGAGCCTTGGCTATTTACCCGGTGCTCATAGCACAGATTGTCCAGCTTTTTATCGTATTCTTGCACAAAAGCCCCCATGGTCACAGGTTGATATTGCACTCTTTGACGAGTAGAGCATCATGCTCTAGAGTCCAACGAAAAAGTATTAAAAAAAAAATTTAAGGCTTCTATCAAATGCGTCTTTCAGCTTATTTTTTGCCAACTCTAAAGGAAACGCCCACGGAGGCACAAATCGTATCCCATCGCTTAATGTTGCGAGCTGGTATGATCCGTCAGTCTAGTGCTGGCATCTACTCCTGGCTACCACTAGGACTGAAGGTCCTTAAAAAAATTGAACAAATTATTCGAGAGGAACAAAATGCAATAAACTGCCATGAAGTGCTGATGCCAACCATTCAACCGGCAGATCTTTGGAGACAAAGTGGTCGATATGACGACTATGGACCTGAAATGTTAAGAATCAAAGATCGTCATGGCCGTGACTTGCTATACGGACCAACTAACGAAGAACAAATTACAGAAATCTTTTCCAACACTATTCGAAGTTATAAAGATGTGCCTCAGCTTCTTTATCACATACAGTGGAAATTTCGTGATGAGGTTAGACCACGCTTTGGAATTATGCGTGGTCGTGAATTTTTGATGAAAGATGCTTACTCGTTTGATCTTGATCGCGATGGAGCAAGAAATTCCTATAATAAAATGTTTGTGTCTTACCTCAAGACATTTGAGAGATTGGGACTAAAAGCAATACCCATGGCAGCTGATACTGGCCCTATTGGTGGAGATATGAGTCACGAATTTCTAATTTTAGCTGATACTGGAGAAAGTGAAATTGCCTGCCATCAAGATTGTATAAATAATAATTGGCTTGAAGGTATTAATGCTGATAGCAATTTTGAACAAGTTGTTAACACTTTCACAGAAAGATATGCTGCTACTGATGAAATGAGAGACAAAGAAGCAGAAAAGGCACTTGGTAAAGATTTAATTACTGCTCGTGGTATCGAGGTTGGCCATATCTTTTATTTTGGTTCCAAATATTCCGCTAAGCTAGGAGGTGTTGTTTCAGGTCCAAATGGTGAAGAAATTGTAGTTGAAATGGGCTCGTATGGCATTGGAGTCTCACGACTTGTTGGTGCAATCATTGAAGCAAGTCACGATAACAAAGGGATCATATGGCCACAAAGTGTTTCCCCATACAAAGTCGGTTTAATTAATCTGCTATTTGGAGACGATAAATGCACTAAAAGTTGTGATTATTTATACTCTTTATTAAACGAGGCACGGGTTGAGGTACTTTATGACGATCGTGATAAAAAAGCTGGGGTTAAATTTGCTGATATGGATTTAATTGGTTTACCTTGGCAAATAGTTGTTGGTCCCAAGGGTGTCAAGAACGGTATTGTAGAATTTAAGAATCGTAAGACCGGTGAGGTGCGAGAGCTTTCACCTACTGAAGTTATTAATCTATTGAAAGGCTGACTAGAATGTTTTCTGCTTTTGAGTGGATGATGGCCATGCGCTATTTAAGAGCGCGTCGGCAGGAAGGATTCATTTCAGTCATAGCCTGGTTCTCACTATTAGGCATTGCCCTTGGCGTCTCAACCTTAATTATTGTGATGTCAGTAATGAATGGCTTTCGTGAGGAGTTGATGAGCCGAATACTTGGTATTAATGGACATTTAAGTATCTATGCGCAAACAGAAAGCATGACAAACTTTGAGAGTTTAGCTGATAAAATTCGCAAACTAGAGGGTGTGACTAAAGTTAACCCTATCATTGAAGGTCAAGTAATGGTTTCAACAAATAGAGCAGCAAGTGGTGCAGTGATCAGAGGTTTTCGCAAGGTTGATCTAAGTGCAAGAGCCATTATTGCTGATAACATCAAAAAAGGCTCTTTTGAAAACTTTGACATTGATAGTGTAATAATTGGCACCAGACTTGCCCATAAGCTCGGTGTTTCAGTTGGTCAAAATGTCACACTAATTTCTCCAAAAGGTAACATTACTGCATTTGGGGTTATTCCAAGAATGAAAAAATATAAAATTGCGGCAACCTTTGACATAGGAATGTATGAATATGACTCCGGTTTTATTTTTATGTCCCTACCAGCAGCACAGACTTACTTTAAAATGCCCAATGCAATTAGTAATCTAGAAGTATCTGTCGACCATCCAGAAAATGCTATATTTATTGGTAAAAAAATTCCCCTTCTGACAGATAGAACACTTCGTATACATGATTGGCAAAGAGCAAATGCGAGTTTCTTTAACGCTATTCAAGTTGAACGTAATGTAATGTTTTTAATTTTGACCTTAATAATTATTGTTGCTGCCTTCAACATTATTTCATCCATGATTATGCTGGTAAAAGACAAGAGTAGGGACATAGCTATTCTACGCACCATGGGTGCGCCTCGCACATCTATAATGCGTATTTTTTTTCTTAGTGGAGCATCTGTTGGGGTAATCGGAACCTTTGCTGGTTTTATAATGGGAATTTCATTCACCAATAATATAGAAAATATTCGTCAATGGATTCAGAATCTTACAGGGACTGAATTATTTGCTGCTGAGATTTATTTTTTGTCACAGTTGCCTGCAGTTGTTAATCCACAAGAAGTCATCGCAGTAGTATTAATGGGACTAGGATTGTCATTCATTGCAACCTTATACCCCTCATGGAGAGCAGCTCGAATTGAACCGGCAAAGGCACTTAGGTATGAATGATGAAGTTCTTTCTTTAAGTAATATCAAACAAACTTTTACTCAGGGTAAAAACCAACTTAAAATTTTAAATGGATGTGATCTTACTTTAAATCAAGGTGAAGTAGTTGGCTTAATTGGACCAAGTGGTTCAGGTAAATCTACCTTGTTACATATTGCAGGGCTACTTGAAAAGCCAGACAGCGGAACAGTAACTATCTGTGGTGAGCTATGTGACAATATGGATGATGATAATCGTACTCGTGTGCGTCGTCAAAATCTTGGATTTGTTTATCAACATCATCATTTACTGCCAGAGTTTTCTGCCCTGGAGAATATATCTATCCCTCAAATTATAGCTGGAAAAAGCAAGAGAGTTTCACAAACCCGCGCCACAGAATTGCTTGAATGGCTCGGTCTTTCTGAACGCTTATCTCATCGTCCTGCTCGATTATCCGGAGGAGAGCAACAACGTGTAGCTATTGGGCGAGCACTATCAAATTCGCCAAAACTACTCTTGGCGGACGAACCAACAGGAAATCTTGACCCCCACACCTCCGATGAGGTCTTTGATATACTTATGCGATTAGCTCGTGGCATCGGGTTAACAGCCTTGGTTGCAACTCATAACTTGCAGCTTGCTTCACGTATGGATAGAAAAATAACTCTTGATGGGGGATGTTTTGTTGAATCCTAATCTTGTTTAGTATTCTTGAGTCTACGTTTTATGAGCTTATTTTTTTTTATCTCCACCTCCCTACGTATTGCATCGCCATGTTTAAAAGGTCCCTCAGTATACGTGAGTTTCCAAGGGCCCCGTCCACGAGTGAACTTTGCCCCTTTTCCGGAATTATGCTCTTCAAGTCTACGATCAATATCTTTTGCAATACCGGTATATAGAATATTTTGTTGATTTTTAATGACGTAAACAAAAAAATTTCTCATCAATTTAAATGTACACAAAAAAACTTTGATTGGGGATAACTTATTGATGACCCATGGATCTAGCTGTGGAATCTTCTATACATGATAGATTCCCAAGAAAAACACGCAAATTTTGTTCACCTGAGGGTTCATACAGCTTTTTCGCTCTCAGAGGGCGCTATAAAAATTGACGATCTCGTAGGCTTGTGCCGAGAAAAACGTATGCCAGCAGTCGCCATTACAGATACCAATAATTTATTCGGTGGACTTGAATTCTCATTAGCATGTGCCGAGGCTGGCATTCAGCCCATTATAGGCTGTCAAATCTCCGTAACCCGCAAAAAGTCTGATGAAGAAAGACTAGGAAAACATAATGCTTGTAAATGTGATTCTCTGGTTTTGCTCGTACAAAATGATAAAGGATACAGAAATCTCTTAAAAATTCTGGGACAGGCATACCTTGGTCATAATGATAAAGATAAAATATCTAGAGAACCACAGGTTAGTATTGATGAGTTGAGGCAATATAACACTGGATTATTAGCACTAAGTGGTGGTCCAAAAGGACCAATTGGGCATTTACTTGCAGATGGACATGATGAGGCTGCTGAAGCTCTGCTAATAACTCTTAAACAAATTTTTTCTGAGAGATTTTACATAGAAATCTTACGTCATGGAATAGATGAAGAAAACCGAACCGAAACTAAATTTATTGATCTGGCTTATAAACACGATTTGCCACTAGTTGCTACCAACGAACCCTTTTTTACAACCCCTGATATGTATGAAGCTCACGATGCATTAATATGTATTGCTGAAGGGGCTTACGTGAACCAAACTGATCGACGTCGTTTGAGCCGCCAGCACTATTTCAAATCAGCTGAAGAAATGCGAGTTTTGTTTATGGACTTACCTGAGGCTGTGGATAATACACTAAATATTGCAAAGCGATGTTCCTCCAAAATAGAGACAATCAAGCCCATTTTACCCCCGTTTGATTGTGGAAATGGGCTCACAGAAGAAATGGAGCTTCTTAGACAATCAAAATTAGGCCTTGAAAAACGTCTGGAAAAAGAAGTTTTCAAAGATGGAACCAAGGAGGCAGACAAAATAAAAATCGCAAAACCATACCTCGAGCGCCTTGAGTATGAAATAGGCGTCATCAATAAAATGGGTTTTCCTGGATACTTCCTGATTGTTGCCGATTTTGTCAACTGGTCAAAACAACAGAATATTCCGGTTGGACCCGGACGGGGATCAGGTGCTGGGTCTGTGGTTGCTTGGGCTTTGGCTATCACAGATTTAGATCCTCTTCGTTGGGGTTTGTTATTTGAGCGATTTCTTAACCCTGAACGTGTATCTATGCCTGATTTTGATATTGATTTTTGTCAATATCAACGGGACGATGTGATCCGATATGTTCAAAATAAATATGGTCGAAATCATGTAGCTCAAATAATTACTTTTGGTAAGCTTCAAGCTCGTGCCGTCCTTCGTGATGTTGGCCGTGTTCTTGAAATGCCTTACGGTCAAGTTGATCGCATTTGTAAATTGATACCAAACAACCCTGCGAATCCAATAACTTTGGATGAAGCAATCGAAAAAGAGCCTAAGTTTCGATATGAAATGGAGGAGGATCCCTCAGTTGAAAAACTGATCGAGATTGGACTGAAGTTAGAAGGACTATATCGCCATGCCTCAACGCATGCTGCTGGAGTTGTTATAGGCGATAGGCCCTTGGATGAGTTGATACCACTTTATCGAGATCCGCGATCTGATATGCCAGTCACGGGTTTTAATATGAAGTATGTTGAGTCTGCGGGTCTTGTAAAATTTGATTTTCTTGGTCTAAAAACTCTGACTTTACTAGATAAGGCAATTAAGCTGGTCAGTAAGAAGGGTATTAATATCGACCTACTGTCAATACCTCTCGATGACAAAAAAACTTACAAAATGCTCTCAAGAGGAGACTCAATTGGAGTTTTTCAGTTGGAAAGTTTAGGCATGCGCGATGTAATTCGAAAACTTAAACCTGATTCTTTTGAGGATATTATCGCAATCGTAGCTTTATACCGACCTGGGCCTATGGAAAATATCCCAAGCTACATAGCACGCAAACACGGTCTGGAAGACCCTGATTATCTGTATCCAACTCTAGAAGGAATACTGAAAGAAACTTTTGGGATTATGATATATCAAGAACAAGTTATGCAAGTCGCTCAAGAACTTTCAGGTTACACCCTTGGCAATGCAGATCTACTTCGAAGAGCAATGGGTAAAAAAGACAAAATAGAAATGGATAAACAACGGCAAGTCTTCGTTGAAGGTGCGCATGCAAAAGCGGTTCCTAGAGAAAAAGCTTCTCAAATTTTTGACCAGGTAAACATGTTCGCAGGTTATGGATTCAATAAATCTCATGCAGCGGCATATGCGTTAGTGGCTTATCAAACAGCGTACTTCAAGGCTAACTATCCTTTAGAATTTTTTGCTGCTTCTATGTCTTTGGATATAAATAATACGGATAAACTGAGTCTTTTCCGACAGGAGCTATCAAATCTTGGGGTTGAGGTTCTTGGCCCTGATGTAAATGCATCTGGAGCTGATTTTCAGGTTGAGACCTATAAGAATGGCAAAGCTGGTGTTCGCTACGCTCTATCGGCGATAAAAAATGTTGGCGAAGCAGCAATGTGCATGCTAGTTGATGAACGGATAAAGAACGGCCCATTTAAAAATATCACAGACTTTGCACAGCGTATTGACTCTAAAGTTGTCAACAAAAGACTTATGGAAAACCTTATAAAGGCAGGTGCGTTTGACAGTATCGAGCCTAATCGACGAGTTCTTTATGAGGGTATCGAGACAATATTACGTTTCTCTAATGCAGCTACTCAAGACCGTAACAGCAACCAAATTGGTTTATTTGACTCTGGAAAGTCAACTATGACGACTGTTAAATTACCTTCTTGTTCCGACTGGTCATCAACTACGAAGATGAAAGAGGAGTTTGACGCCATTGGATTTTACTTGTCCGGCCATCCACTTGGTACTTTTAAAAAAACCCTTGTGCGTATGAAGGTTCGTTCCTCAGCAGATATTATCAGACAAGGCCTAACGGGGCCTGCAATCATGGCGGGAACTATCGTAGGTAAGACAGAGCGTAGATCAGGTAAAGGTAACCGTTATGCTTTTGTTCAGTTAACCGATGAGTCTGGAATTTTTGAAATAATGGTGTTTTCTGAACTTTTAACTGCAAACGAGAAGTTATTTGATTTAGGGAACTCATTATTGATCAAGGCAGGAGTTCAATTTCAGGGAGAGACACCCAAGTTTACTGCTAACATTGTTGAATCACTAGATAAAGTCGCAATGAAAGTACAGAATGGCCTCACCATTCACATAAGCTCTTCTGAGCAACTAAAAGATATTCAAGAAGTACTTAAAAATAGTAAAAGTGGTAAAGGCGAAGTAATAATGGTAACAAAACTTGGAGATGGTAGGGAGGTAGACATCAAGCTAAAGGATAGTTTTGAGATTAATTCTGACCTTCTTTCAAGCATTCGAAATCTTCCTGGCATTGAAATTATATCTGAAAATTGATTTTTTCCTTTTACTTTTTTTTAATTTAGAAGAGTGTCCTTTTAAAAGTTAAGGATAAAATTTAAATGACTGTTATCAGAAATATTGTAGGAGTTTTACTGGCAGGTGGACTAGCAAGACGGATGGGTGGTGGTGATAAGTGTCTTCAAAAGCTTAGTGGAAGATCATTACTCTCTTATACTATTGAAGTCGCCACAGACCAAGTGAGCCATATGATAATAAATGCCAATGGCAACAGCTCTCGCTTTAAGAAATTCAACTTACCGGTTGTTCCTGATGTTGTTGATGGAGCCATGGGGCCTTTAGCAGGTGTATTAACAGGTATGGAATGGGCAACCTGGAATGTGCCAGATTGTGAATTGATTGCTACTTTCCCCACAGATGCTCCTTTTTTCCCTGACAATCTCGTTAAAGAAATGCACAATAATTTACAAACTCAAGGTGCTGATATAGCTTGTGCCCGATCTAATAATCGAAATCATCCAGTCTTTGCAATATGGCCAACAAGGCTTGCTGGAGACTTGCGACAAGCAATAATGTATAAAAATATTCGAAAAATTGAACAGTGGACGTCCCAATACAAAGTAGCCCACGTTGAATGGTCTGCGGTTCCTATCGACCCGTTTTTTAATATAAACTTGCCTGAAGATCTCAAAAAAGCAGAAAAATACCTTAATTAAATATTAGACCAAACTTTACGCTCTAAGTTTCGCTGACGTTTTTTCAATAAAGGCGAACATTGAATATAGAATTCATTTATGTTGGCCTCTGTAGCCGACTTATTTTTTACTACTAAAGTTGTAATTAAGTTTTATTGAAAAAATTCAAGGAAATATAAATCATGTCTCTCGGCTTCACTTTGGTTGTATTGTTAGCAGCATTATTGCATGCTATATGGAATGCGATTGTAAAAAATAGTGAAGACAGAATGCTGACACTAACACTTGTTATTGGTGCTGGCTCAGTAATGTCTATTTTCACACTTCCTTTCATAGAACCGCCTGCCCCTGAGAGCTGGCCGTATCTTTTTCTATCAATGTGTTTGCACTCGACTTATTACTTTCTTCTTATTCGTGCCTATAATTATGGTGATTTGAGCCTCGTTTATCCTGTATCACGAGGTTCAGCACCTTTACTGGTAGCCTTAGGTGCATCAACTTTTTATGCAGAAGTTCCAACAATAACTGAATTAGGTGGTCTTATGTTGGCATCAATTGGAATTGCTGCTTTTGCTTTGGAACGCAAAAAAGGGGAAAGCTGGAACTATCTTCCTTTTTTATATGGAATTGGTATAGCTACTTTTGTTAGTGCGTACACAATTATTGATGGAATTGGCGTAAGAAAATCAGGTAATGCACTCTCATTTATTCTTTGGCTTTTTACTGTTTATGCATTGCCACTTATTTTTGCTTCCTTAATCTTCAAACGTCAGGAATTTATCCCATATATACGCAAGCATTGGTTGTATACTGGTTTTATTGGAGGTGGTATGTGTGCTGTTGCGTATGCTCTGGTTGTATGGGCCCTTGGGCATGCACCTATGGCCCATGTCTCAGCAGTACGTGAGACAAGTGCCGTTTTTGCGGCATTTATTGGAGTGTTTGTGTTGGGTGAGTCTTTTGGTACCAGAAGAATTGTTGCTGCCCTAATGGTAACTGCTGGACTTGTAATAATGCAGCTTTTTTAATCAAAATAAATTCCTAATTAGTTGATTGGCCTATTAAATAAACAAATATGTTTTTTAAAGATTTATTAATATTAGGTCTCACTACAAAATAATTTCCCCATAGAAATTTGTTCACCAAGTTGATAGTTCAGAAAAAGCTGATTAAATTTTTTTAATCCTAAATATTGACCATAATTCCTTATAAAGTACTATATATTGTTTAATTGTTACATTATGTCGGTTTATATATGGTCAATGCAGCCCCAATAGATAAGATACCTGAAACAGAGCTTGCCGATGCTCTTGGTGAACGGTATCTGAATTATGCCTTATCGACTATCATGTCACGTTCTTTGCCAGATGTACGGGATGGTTTGAAACCGGTTCATAGGCGTTTGCTATTTGCAATGCGGCAATTAAAACTTGACCCAAATACTGGATTCAAAAAATGTGCTCGTGTTGTTGGTGACGTAATGGGCAAATACCATCCACACGGTGATATTGCCATCTACGAAACTTTAGTTCGTTTAGCTCAAAATTTCTCAGTACGCTACCCGCTAATTGATGGTCAAGGGAATTTCGGTAATATAGACGGTGATAATGCAGCAGCTATGCGCTATACAGAATCTCGTATGACAGCTGCCGCTCTAGCATTACTTGAGGGCATTAACGAAGACGCAGTTGATTTTCGTGAAACCTATGATGGTGAAGACACAGAACCTATTGTTTTACCTGCTAGCTTCCCTAATTTGTTAGCCAATGGATCAGCAGGTATTGCTGTAGGCATGGCAACTTCTATACCACCTCATAATCTAAGTGAGTTATGTACAGCTTTAACCCACCTTATTAAATTTCCAAATGCTACATTCGAAAAGTTGATTGATTTAGTTCCAGGACCCGACTTTCCAACGGGAGGAGAGATTATAGAGTCACGAGAGTCAATTCTGGAAACTTACAAAACGGGACGAGGTGGATTCAGACTGCGTTCAAAATGGTCAATTGAGCAACTCAACCACGGCCAGTATCAAATTGTGGTTACTGAAATTCCTTACCAAGTTCAAAAGTCCAGGCTCATTGAAAAAATAGCTGATTTAATGAACCTTAAGAAGCTTCCCATGTTAGCTGATATTCGTGATGAATCTACTGATGAAATTAGAATAATACTTGAACCAAAAAATAGGACTGTAGATTCTAAATTACTGATGGAGTATTTATTCAAACAGACCGACATGGAAATTCGGTTTAGCTTAAATATGAACGTTATTGATAGTCATCAAGTACCTCGTGTAATGAACTTACGTGATGTACTGCAAGCTTTCCTTGATCATCGCCGTGAGGTCCTTGTACGTAGAAAAAAATTTCGGCTAAAAAAAATTCGTCATCGTCTAGAAATACTTGGTGGTTACCTTGTTGCTTTTCTGAACTTAGACAAAGTAATTCTTATAATTCGTGAGGAGGAGGAACCTAAGAAAGCACTTACCCGAAGTTTTAATTTAACTGAATTGCAAGCAGAGGCCATCCTGAATATGCGCCTGCGCCAGTTACGCAAACTTGAGGAAGTTGAGATACAGCAAGAAAATAAAAAACTAACATATGAGGAGAAACAATTAGTTGCTCAACTCAAAGATGAAAAAGTTTTGTGGCAAAAGGTTGCTAGTGAATTAAATGAAATAAAAAAAGAATTCGGTTCCAAAACAACTATTGGCAAACGTCGAACTTTAATTGGGTTGCCGTCTTCATCAGTTATTGTTCCTCTGGCCGCAATGATTGAGCGAGAACCAATTACTGTAATCTGCTCATCCAAAGGTTGGGTTAGAACTCTGCGGGGACAAGCAGAAAGTAAAAAAGAGATAAAATATAAAGAAGGAGACACAGAAAAATTCGTAATAAATGCAGAAACTACTGATAAGTTGGTCATCTTTGCCAGTAATGGCCGTTTCTACACAATTAGTTGTGATAAGTTACCAGGAGGACGTGGTGATGGTGAACCAATTCGCTTAATGATTGGTCTAGGCAACGAATATGAAACTATCTCTATGTTTATTCTTAATCCGGTACAGAAATTACTTGTTGTTTCTAATACCGGGAGGGGGTTTATCGTTAAGCAATCTGACGTTGTTGCACAAACGAAAAAAGGAAAGCAGATCCTCAATCTTGAAAAAGGAGAGGAGGGTGCAGTTGCTTCAATTGTAGATAAAGAGGCAGATCATATAGCCAGCGTAGGGCAGAACCGAAAGTTACTTATATTTCCTATAGAACAGCTTCAGCAACTTTCTCGTGGACGAGGAAATTTCCTTCAACGTTTTGCACAGGGTTGCATTGCTGACGCGAAAGCTTTTAAATTATCAGATGGTTTGAGTTGGAAAGCTGGCCAAAGAACAAGAAATGAAGTCGATTTAAACAAATGGCTAGGAAAACGTGCGCAAGCAGGGTCAAAAGTGCCCCGAGGATTCTCAACTACTGGAAAGTTTGGTTAATTTTTGCAATAAAAAAAATAATGAAACGTAAAAAATTTAAACTTGAGTATATAGCATAAAAAAATGAAAAAAAATTACATACTTATAAATTAGGTGTCAGAAAATTCTTTGAAATTCTTAATCTCTTCATGAGATACCCAATTTCCAGACCAAAAATAATCAAAAGGCTTGAAATTTTTTTTGTAAGACATTTTTTTACATTTGTTTATCCAAAATCCCAAATAAACATAATCAAGACCACAAACTTTCACATGTTTTATCAACCATAAAATCATAAAAGTACCTAGACTTCTGCGATTATCAAATTCTGTATCGAAGAAACTATAAACAGCTGAAAAACCATCTGATATTTTGTCTACAATCATGCAAGCAACGAGACGACGGCTTAGGCGAAATTCAATTAAAGCTGTATCGATCGTATTTTCTTCTAGCAAGGATTTATAATCAGAGAAAAGCATGTTTTCCATATCACCTCCAGAATGTCGAGAAGACTGGTAGGCTTTAAAAAGATTAAATTGCTCCTTATTGGCGATTGCTGAAACCTGTCTTACTGAGAGTTCCTCATTACGTTTTACAATTCTTCGCTGACTCCGAGAATAAATAAATTCACGAGCTCTTACCCTTATTGCTGTGCATCGATCACAGTCAGGACAAGCTTGAGCATAAGCTGCTCCGTGAGAACGCCGAAAACCATTACGAGTTAGTTGGTCATGTAAGACCTGTGAATCTTCTCCAATTAACTCTGTTACTAAGCGCCTTTCGACCTTTCCATTAAAATAAGGGCACGGCTGAAGATTTGTTGTAAAGAAGAAATGAGTTGAGTTTAGAGAAGTGAATTGAGGTGAGCGTCTCAAGTTAGTTGCCCCAATTTTTTAATTGAGAGAAATCATATTTTAATATACTCGCATTTTAAAACTGAAAAGTATAGGTTGCAAAAAAATATGTTATAATTCTATTTTTTGTTTTGTAACAAATACAAGAAAACATTTATGACAAAAAAAATATTAATAGCATGTTTTTATAATATTTAGAATTTTTATCCTTTGTATTAACTTAATAGAATGAAATACAAAAACGTGAGTATTGATCAAACAAGATTTAGAAGTGTCCTAGGTCTCTTTGCTACCGGCGTAACCATTGTTACTGGGATGACAGAGAATAAAACTCCGGTTGGACTTACAGTCAATGCCTTTACATCTCTCTCCCTATCTCCTCCTTTAGTTCTATTCTGCCTTGATAAAAAAACAGCTAGCATTGATGCTTTTGATAGAGGAAATGGTTTCGCTTTGAATATGTTAAATGAAGATCAAAAAAATTTGTCAGTTATTTTCTCAACCAAAGTAGAGGACCGTTTTGCTGAAGTTGATCATACTTTTTGGGATACTGGCGTTCCCATATTAAATGGTTGCCTTGCAAATCTTGAATGTAAAATTGAATCCATTCATAGTGGCGGAGACCACCTAATTATTGTAGGCTTGGTCGAACGTCTTCAACAATCAAAAAATGGCAGGCCTTTACTGTACTTTAAAGGGGATTATGCGCAAATTAGTACAGCTAAATAATCTTTGTATTTACCTTTAAAAATAAAGCATAGGTATACAACTTTATGTTTTTGTTTGACAAAAAACTTAAGCACTTTAAAGAATTAATCATCATTGGAGATAAATTCTGCAATAATTTTTTTTCTATCTGCGTCTAATTCAGGAGCAGGTGGACGAGTTGAAGGGTCCTTGAAGGACGACATTTTTATTGGATTGCCTGCCATTTTTAAGGGTCCAGAAATTTTATCATCAGCTGTCACTACCATATTACGAAAGATTATTTGCGGATCCGCTAACACTTGGTCAATCTTATTAATTGGTCCAGATGGAACACCAACCTGATCAAAAGCTTTCTTCCACTCAGCAACCGTTTTTCTACTCAGAGCTTGTTCAAGTGTTTGTTTTAAAATCAAACAATTTTCTGTTCTCAAATTATTTGTTTTGAAAAAAGGATTTTCAATTAATTCACAGCAGCCTATTGCCTCACATAAAACTGAGAATATTTTGTCATTTCCAACTGCAATTACAATATTGCCATCTGCTGCCTTAAACGAGTCAAATGGTGTTATTGAAGGATGACGTGCACCAAGCGGACCGGGCACATCACCGGTGGTTGAATATCTAGCAATTGCGTTTTCTAAAATAGCAACTTGGCAATCAAGCATTGCAACATCTATTTTTTGTCCTTTACCGGTTCTCTCACGATTATACAAAGCAGCATTTACGCCTATTGCCGTGAACATACCAGCTATAATATCGCCAATTGAAGCGCCTACTCTAGTTGGCCCGCTATCCTGTTGGCCTGTTAAACTCATTAAACCTCCCATTGCCTGTACCACAAGATCATATGCTGCATTTTGTGAGTAAGGACCAGTATGCCCATATCCAGAAGTTGCAGCATAAATCAACTTTGGAAATTTTTTATGCAGGACTTTCCATCCAAGTCCAAAGTTTTCCATTGTTTCTGGTCGGAAATTTTCAACAAGAACATCAGCGTAACCGAGTAATTTTTTAAAAGTCTTTTTGTCTTCTGAGTTTTTTAAATTGAGCGCTATACTTTCTTTACCTCGATTAAGTGATGAAAAATATGCAGATTTTTTACCCTCAAGCGTTTCAACAAAAGGACCAAAATGACGAGCATCGTCACCTATCAATGGCGCTTCTACCTTGATAACTCGCGCACCTAAATCTGCTAGCAACATCGTACAATATGGCCCTGACAGTACTCGTGTTAAATCAACTATTTTGATTCCCGATAAAGGACCACGTATTTTCATTTTGATTCCTTTAATCAGACATTAAAGAACAATACTTAAGAGAACCAGGTTATAAGAAGTATTTTTTATTGATAGTTAATTAGTTTAGCAGCTTCGGGAGCAAGATATGTAAATATCCCATCAGCACCAGCGCGTTTAAAGGCTATTAAGCTTTCAAGAATAACTTTGTCGTTATCCAGCCAGCCATTTTGAATTGCAGCTTTCAACATTGCATACTCCCCACTAACTTGATAAACAAAGGTTGGAACTCCAAATGTTTCCTTAATGTGACTTAGTACATCTAAGTAGGGTAAACCCGGCTTAACCATTACCATATCTGCTCCTTCGGCTATATCAAGTGCCGTCTCACGAAGGGCTTCCCCTGAATTTGCTGGATCCATTTGGTAAGTTTTTTTGTTTCCATTCAGAACACCACCTGAACCTACTGCATCTCGGAATGGGCCGTAAAAAGCCGATGCATATTTGGCGGCGTACGACAAAATACGAACTGATTCAAAACCCCTCTCGTCAAGAGCATTACGTATTGCACCTACTCGCCCATCCATCATGTCCGATGGGGCAATAATGTCGCAGCCTGCTTGAGCCTGAACAACGGACTGCTTACAAAGTGCTTCTATAGTTTCATCATTATTTATAACACCATCCTTGAGTATTCCATCATGACCATCACTACTAAAAGGATCCAACGCAACATCACAAATGACACCCACGTTTGGATAAGACTTCTTCAGAGCCCGCACTGCACGACAGATTAAATTTTCTGGATTAAAAGCCTCCTCTGCTTTGGATGTTTTTAGGGCCGGGTCAATATTTGGAAAGACTGAAATAGCGTGTATCCCTAAGTTAGCGGCTTCTCCAACGGCATCAATCATTCGATCGATGCTGAGACGGTTTACTCCAGGCATAGAAGGAATCGGCTCACGTATGTTATCTCCATCCATTACAAAAATTGGCCAAATTAAGTCATTTGTATGCAGAGTGTTTTCGGAAACAAGACGCCGTGAAAAGTCATCAGCACGGTTGCGCCTCATACGAGTTGTTGGAAAAGATCCCAACGATAATGATCCTTTTTTAACCAATGTTTACAGTACCTTTATCTAATTTTTTTTCAAACGAACAAGAAACATAGGAAACACATCATGTCAACGACTTGCAATACTCTTGCTTAAGTAAGTTTTGAATATTGCTATATACGTAACGATTCATGTTGTATTCTAGTGAGCGAGAATATCATACTTCAAACATACAAATCGTGGTAAACTTATTATTGTTGAATATGTTTTTTTAAATATGAGTCGAATTTGGAAGAACAACGCGAAGTTCTCATTGAGCTTATTTACACAACTGGTCGTTCTGTTAAGGTGATTGCTATTGACCCAAACACAGGAACAGAAGTTGTTATGGTTGGTGACAAGAACCAAAGTGAAGAGGTTCTAAAACATCTGGCAGCCCGTAAACTCCACTACGTGTTAAACAAAAAGAGTGCAAAAAACAGAAAGTAATATCTATAATTTGCTATATATCTATTTTTCCTGTCGATGAATTGTGGTTTATTGGCAAAGGAGACCAATACATGGTATTTAAATTCTAATATGTTACACCAATATCTGCTAGGAAACAAAAATGTCATCTGAAGTTATTGCTATTGCATGTGACCATGCGGGCTTTGAACTAAAAAATGAGTTAAAACAGGAATTAAAAAATCTTAACCTTGAAGTTCTAGACTTAGGAACCAATGAAGCTAAATCTGTAGATTACCCTGATTATGGATATGCTATGGCTGCAGCAATAAAAGATAATAAAGCCTCCCGTGGCATTCTTGTCTGTGGAAGTGGAATTGGAATTTCTATTGCAGCAAATCGTCACAACAATATTCGTGCTGCTCTTGTTCACGACTCATTAGGTGCAAAAATGTCTCGACTTCATAATGATGCAAACGTTATCGTTTTCGGAGGACGAGTGATAGGAAAGGATGTAGCTGTAGATTGCCTTCACACTTTTCTTAATACAGATTTTGAGGGTGGCCGCCATAAAAATCGTGTAGAAAAATTATCAAACCCGTAATCAATTGTACTTTCCTAGGAGCATTCAATGTTAGACAATATTAACAATTATCCATCTACTAGTTTAAACAACTTCTTTAACAAATCACTTTCTGATATAGACCAACAGCTCTCTTCCTCCATCAGAAGCGAATTAATCCGTCAACAAGGTCAGATTGAGTTGATAGCATCTGAGAATATTACCTCAAGAGCCGTAATGGAGGCTCAAGGCTCCGTGATGACTAATAAATATGCCGAAGGTTATTCAGGACGTCGCTATTATGGTGGTTGCGAAAATGTTGATGTCGCTGAGACCCTGGCAATTGACCGAGCAAAAAAAATCTTTGGTTGCGGACATGTAAATGTACAACCACACTCAGGTTGCCAGGCTAATGGCGCAGTCATGCTGGCTTTGTTACAACCAGGGGACACAACATTAGGGATGTCATTAGCAGCCGGCGGTCACCTTACTCATGGAGCCCCCCCAGCTTTATCCGGAAAGTGGTTTAATGGTATTCAATATGGAGTACGTCGTGAAGATGCTATAATTGATTATGAAGAAGTTGAGAGACTCGCGAAAGAACACAAACCAAAGCTGATCTTTGCGGGTGGCTCTGCCTATTCTAGAACAATCGATTTTGAACGTTTTCGAGCAATAGCGAACGAGGTACGCGCGTTGTTGTTGGTAGATATGTCTCATTTTTCAGGCTTAGTAGCAGCTGGGTTGCATCCCTCCCCAATAGGTATTGCGGATGTTGTTACCACTACAACTCATAAAACTTTGCGTGGACCGCGGGGTGGTATGATTCTAACAAATAATGATGATATTGCTAAAAAAATAAATTCTGCTGTATTCCCGGGACTTCAGGGCGGACCACTAATGCACATTATTGCAGCAAAGGCAGTTGCATTTGGTGAAGTTTTGCAACCGGAATTTAAACAATACATAAAAGCCGTTATAGAAAATGCTCAAGTACTAGCAAAAACTCTTGTTGAACGTGGTTTGGAAATTGTTTCCGGAGGTACCGACACACACCTATTACTGGTTGATCTAAGGCCAAAAAGTATAACAGGTCGTGATGCAGAGCTCAGCCTTGACCGTGCACTTATGACCTGTAATAAAAATGGCATTCCCTTTGATCAGGAAAAACCTACTGTTACATCTGGTATCCGCCTTGGAACTCCAGCTGGTACAACCAGAGGTTTTGGAAAAGAAGAATTTAGTCAAATAGGTCATTTAATTGGCGATGTTCTTGATGGCCTTGCCGTTAATAAAAACGATAACTCAGTTGCAGAGGCCGAAGCAGCTTTTAAAGTAAGTGAACTTTGTCGAAAATTTCCAATCTACATGGATACTTTAGGAGCTTAAGAGGGAGACTATTTTATGCGATGTCCTTTCTGTGGTGGTGATGACACACAAGTCAAAGATTCTCGACCGACGGAAGATAATGCAACAATCCGACGCCGGCGTTTTTGCTCAAATTGTGGTTCGCGTTTTACAACCTTTGAAAGGGTACAATTGCGCGAACTAACTGTTGTAAAAAAGAACGGAGACAGAGCACCTTTTGATCGTGACAAAATTATGCGTTCCTTAAAAATTGCCCTTCGGAAAAGACCAGTAGATGATGACAAAATAGAACGTGTTGTAAATGGTATTCAAAGACGACTGGAGACTTTAGGGGAAACAGAAATTCCTACTAAAGTCGTTGGCGAGATGATCATGGATAACTTGCGAGATCTTGATACAATTGCTTATGTTCGTTTCGCATCAGTCTATCGTAATTTTCGAGAAACCAAAGACTTCGAAGAGTTCATCGGTGAACTAGGTGACGAGAATTAATATATCTCGGAGCCTCAATGATGAATGTCTTTGAAGAAGATATAATCCACATGGGAACAGCGCTTGCCTTAGCAAGGCGAGGTCTAGGAATAGTTGCCCCCAACCCAGCTGTTGGTTGCGTAATCGTTACAAGTGAAGGTCAGATTGCTGGAAGAGGTTGGACACAAATTGGTGGAAGACCACATGCAGAAACAGAAGCTATTAAGAGAGCAGGAGCTCGATGTTATGGAGCAACAGCATACGTGACACTAGAACCCTGCAGTCATGAGGGCAAAACACCCGCATGCTCAATTTCTCTCATAAATGCTAAAATAAAACGTGTGGTTGTCGCTTGTAAGGATCCAGACCCAAGAGTATCTGGTAGTGGTATAGACCACCTTAAGAATGCTGGCATTGAGGTAATTGAGGGTGTACTGGAGAAAGAAGCAAAGAACCTTAATGAGGGCTTTTTCAAAAGACTGTCAGAAGGTCGTCCACTTATAACATTAAAGTCTGCGACAACATTGGATGGAAAGATTGCCACACAAAGTGGACAAAGCAAATGGATCACAGGGCCTGAGGCTAGAGCGCAAGGTCATATGCTTAGAGCCAGAAGTGACGCAATTATTATTGGTATAGGGACTGCATTAGCTGATAAGCCTCAACTAACCTGTCGTCTCATTGGTATGGAAAATTATTCTCCACATCGGATTATAATCGACAGCACTTTGAAATTGCCTTTATCTAACACTTTGGTTAAAACAGCAAACAAAATACCTACTACCGTCTTTACTGCAGCAAGAGATAATAGGAAAAAGATTTCTGATTATACTGAGCTTGGGGTCAAAATAATTGAACTTGAACCCGCACTTTCTGGTCAGCTACCCCCAGAGCTTATTGCAAAGACTTTGGGCACTTATGGATTTAATAATGTCTTATTAGAAGGCGGTAGCAAACTAGCAGGATCCTTTATTAGTGCTGGGTTAGTTGATCGTCTTGCGTGGTTCCGTGCACCAAACATAATCGGAGGTGATGGGATAGACTCAATTGCTGGATGCGGTGTTGAAAACCTACAAGAAGCAAAATCATTTAAACGTGTTAGTCAGCACCAGTGCGGTAATGATATTTACGAAATGTATGAATTCACAAATAGGAAATAGAGATGTTTACTGGTATTGTTACAGATATAGGTAAAGTATGCGCCATAGAGAAGAAGGGTGATACCCGATTTGAAATAACCACTCAAATTAATACCTCAGAAATCAACATAGGCGCCTCTATCTGCTGTTCTGGTGCATGCATGACAGTCATCGAAAAACAAGATAATTGGTTCGCTTTTGAGGCTTCAGAAGAGACATTATCTAAAACTGTTCTTGGGTCTTGGGTGGTAAATACACCTGTTAATCTGGAGCGTGCTCTAAAGGTTGGTGATGAAATGGGTGGTCATTTAGTTTCCGGTCATGTTGATGGAACAGCTAAAGTAGTAGATATTAACAAAGAAGGTGATTCTCTACGTGTAAAGTTCAAAACAAGTGACATGTTAAGGAAATTTATTGCACCTAAGGGTTCAATAACCTTGAACGGAGTGTCTTTGACTGTGAACGAGGTAGATAAAATGAGCTTTGGAGTAAACTTAGTCCCTCACACTCAAGTTGAAACTACGCTAGGATTACTCTCAATTGGAGAGTTGGTCAATTTGGAGATAGACATGCTTGCTCGCTATGTTGCAAGACTTATGGAAATTGAACATTCCTAATAGGAGTGTTTATAAGGAATTTTTTTATTGCCGTGAAAAAATCTAAAATCTTATCACCCATCAAAGACATAATTGAAGATGCCCGTAATGGGAAAATGTACATACTTGTTGATGACGAAGAACGAGAAAATGAAGGTGACCTTGTTATACCTGCACAAATGGCTACACCCGAAGCAATAAACTTTATGGCCAAGTATGGACGTGGACTAATCTGCCTTTCATTAACTCCTGAGCGCATTCGTGAATTAGAGCTACCTTTGATGGCAAGCCGAAATAACTCCCGGCATCAAACTGCTTTTACAGTATCAATCGAAGCTAGAGAAGGAGTAACAACTGGCATTTCCGCATCTGATCGGGCTCGCACAATTTCTGTGGCAATTAATCCAACCAAGACCAATGTTGATATAGCAAGCCCAGGGCACATCTTCCCTTTGGTATCATCTCAGGGTGGCGTGATTGTACGAGCTGGTCATACAGAAGCCGCCGTTGATGTATCTCGACTTGCCGGCTTAAACCCTTCTGGTGTCATATGCGAAATAATGAATGATGACGGTTCGATGGCGCGATTACCTGAACTCATTAAATTTGCTCAAAGCCATAGTTTAAAGATTGGTACTATCGCTGATTTAATCGCTTACCGTCTCATGTATGACCGCTTGGTAGAATGCAAAGTTCAATCCACTTTCAACAGCAATCACGGTGGGAAGTTCAAGATGTTTGTTTATGTTAATAAAGTGGTTTATGCAGAACATATCGTACTTACAAAAGGTGAAGTAGGAAATGGCAAACCTGTAATGGTTCGCATGCATGCTTTAAATCTTTTGGAGGATGTCTTGTCCGATGCAACTGGTAAGTGTGATGAATTACACAAAGCCATGAATATGGTTGCCAATGAGGGGCGGGGTATTATCGTCTTAATTCGAGAACCATTACCAACAAGCCTATCTGATCGTGTTCGAGAAAAAATGGGAGAAGAAATTAGCTCAAATGCAGAACTCAGAGACTACGGTGTTGGTGCACAAATCTTACTAGACTTAGGAGTCAAAGATATGATCCTTCTCTCAAACACTCATCGCAACATTGTCGGGCTTGAAGGTTATGGGCTTAGTGTTGTTGAACAACGTTCTATTTCTGGTTGAATAGACAACCCATGATAGAAGATTCAAAAGTATTAATAGTGGAAAGTCGCTTTTACGAAGATATTTCGGATGAATTATGCAAGGGTGCTATAACAGTCCTCGAAAATGCAAGAATAGAATATGAACGCATAGCTGTTCCTGGAGCCTTTGAGATACCCCAGGCTATTCTTCAAGCTATCCACTCGTTGGAATATAATCCAAACAAAAATCATTTTGCCGGTTTTATTGGACTTGGATGTGTAATTCGTGGTGAAACTTCACACTATGACTATGTATGCCAAGAGGCTTCTCGTGGCATGATGGATATTGCAATGCAATACCGTGTAGCTCTTGGATACGGCATTTTGACCGTAGAAAATCATGAACAGGCTTGGGATAGAGCATCTGTAAGTAAGAAAAATAAAGGTGGAGATGTAGCAAATGCCTGCCTTAGGATGATGGAAGTTAAAAAATATTTCCATCCCATGTCCATATGAACTCTTCAAATAGTGACAACAAAAAAATTGTGGGAGTCGACCGTTCTTCTGCGAGACTTTCTGCTGTTCAAGCCCTTTACGAAATAGACATGACGGGTGTTTCTGCTGATCCTGTGTTGCTGGAATTTCTCAAAGATCGATGGAAATTCCATTCAGAATTGACTAAAGATGATCAAGAAAACTGCCCTCACATAGCAACACCTAATTATAATCTTCTTACAAAAATTATTCGTGGTGTATCGGCAAAACAAAATGAAATAGATCAAATTATCAGGCCCTCCCTCTCTGATGAATGGACTATTGAACGACTTGAAGTTATTCTAAGAGCAATCTTACGCGCTGGTACCTTTGAACTTATAACTTTTGCCAAAGTTCCAGCAAAAGTCATCATCAACGAATATGTCAATGTTGCTAGGGCATTTTTTGATGACAATAAACCAAGTTTAGTTAACGGAGTATTGGATAAAATTTCAAGAGTAGTGCGAAATGCAGAAATGAAAAATTTGAGTGATTAAATGACTCAATATTCTCGTCCTAACGAATTTGACCTAATAAAAAAATACTTGAGTCCACTCACTCAAGCAGAGGTCGGAGCTGCCTTGTTGAGAGATGATGCAGCAGTTGTAAAGACAAAAAAAAATTATCAACTGGTTGTTACAATGGACACATTAATATCAGATGTTCATTTTGTTGAAGAAACACCCCCTGACCTAATTGCATCAAAATGTTTAAGAGTAAATATTTCAGATCTAGCTGCCATGGGTGCTGATCCTGCTTATTACTCGTTATCATTATCCTTACCTGACTCAGGAAATGTAAAATATGATGCAAGCTGGATAAATACCTTTTCACAAGGACTTGCTATTGAACAAGATCTATATAACGTCACCTTGATTGGCGGTGATACCGTCTCAACACCTGGTCCTTTATCCTTAACTATTACGGCTTTCGGCTGGGTTAAAAAAGACTGTGAGATCAAACGTTCTGGAGCAAATATTGGTGATCTTGTCTATGTAAGTGGAACAATTGGAGATGCATATCTTGGGTTATCAACCTTGCGGAAAAACAATATAAAAATTGAGCAACCCCATCTGAACTATGTAATTGATAGATATCTTCGCCCACAACCCAGAATTGATTTAGGAAGACGACTTACTGGATTTGCCAGCTCAGCAATAGATATATCAGACGGATTTTCTCAAGATTTAGGACACATCTGTACAGCTTCTCATGTTAGTGCGACAATAAGGGCTAGTGATATTCCCCTATCAGAAACAGCTCGTGCTATGGTAGAAGTTAATTCAAAACTTTTGGAGGAGCTAATCTCTGGAGGTGATGATTATGAACTTCTTTTTACTGTACCTGTTAAGTTTCAAAAAAACATCTCACAACTAGCAAAAGAGCTTGAGATTGCATTAACTCAAGTTGGTAATATTGAGCCCTTGCTCGACTCTCATCTAGTGACCTTTCTTGATAGCAAAGGTATAAAAGTAGATATAGCGTCTTCTGGTTATCAACATTTTTAGAATATTTCCTCGATTATTTTTCAAGTTTTGATTTACCATAGAGTTGAATTTTCCATTGGAGCGATTCGAGCTATGGATGTTAAAAAAATAATTATTATTTTTGCTATTTTACTAATGATTGGTGGCGGCACTATAAGTGTTCTTAAATGGCTACAGATCGGTCCATTTTCAAACAAAGTTGAAGAAGAGAAGATCACTCAGGTTGAACCCCCCATTGATATCAAAATGGATAAATTGTCCATCCCTATTTTTGCTGAAGACAGAGTAGCTGCCACTATTTTAATCGAGCTTAAAGTTCAAGTTCTTGGTGTTGAAAATCAACAAGCTTTAATTAAACAGCTGCCACGTTTAACTGATGCTTTTTTCAAAGAACTATATGTCTTCGTCCCACAGCTTATTCGACGTAAAACAAAATTAACAACAAGCATTCTAACGACTCGGATGCAAAAGGCTGCTAAAAAAGTTCTTAGCCCCGGCTTACTGCACAAAATTGTTATATTAAAGGTTACTGATAAATAATCACGGACAAATAGTCACTAGAAACCGGGAACATCGCCTGAATCTTCCGGTGCGTTAAATCGCCCCATATTACCAAAAAGTTGTTGGAAAAAACCAAATTCACTTCCACTAGTTGCAGTTGTTCGAGTTACTGGTTGTATTTTTTTACCATTTTCTGCATCTAAAATTTCTATTTTGCTCACTATTCCCTGCTCATTAAAGTTAAGGATAATTACTTTGCGTTCTTTGACTACTGGCTCAAAAAAAGCCAAGGTTTCTGTTCGTTCAGATACATAAATCCATCTTTCCTGATCAAACATAGTTATTGATGATGGCGTTCCAAGGATTTCCCTAACTTCCAGTTGTGAGATGTCTCCCACCTTAATCTCACTCAAGACATCCGGATCATGAAAATTCCCCCGAATATCTATTTTTGGAGAGCAGCCAACCAGATAGACAGTAAGACACAAAAAAAATAAGATTTTTGATGAATTATAAAACAACATCACTATTTGAGATCCGGTATGAAAAAAACATTGAATTTTGTCTAGTTTAAGTAAAATAAGGACATATATTTAACATGTTTTTCGTCATTATTAAAATCAATTGCGTTCCTTATAGACTACTGTCAAATGTTCGGTAAATAAAATGAATATCATAAAAAAAATTTTTTCTTTTTCTCATGAAAAAAAGACGGCACACAAACTATACAAAAGCATTGTAAAACAATCACGACTTCCAGTTTTCTATAAAGATTATGGTGTTGCCGATACCTTTGATGGTCGTTTTGACATGATATCACTACACATGATTCTAGTGATACGACGCATGAAACTTGATATTGATCAAACCCGAACACTATCACAGGCTTTATTTGACTACATGTTTGAAGATTTTGATTTAAATCTTCGTGAGTTAGGAATTGGAGACATGGGTGTTTTACATAGAGTAAAAAAAATGACGAAAGCTTTTTACGGTAGATTAGAATCTTACGATCGAGGGCTTGCAAGTTTAGATGACAATATCCTTATGGCAGCTCTTGAGCGAAATCTTTACAGAGAGAATAAAGTGACTGATAATAATTTACGAAATATAACAAAATATATACGAAGGCAAACGGATTATCTTGATCAAACAAATATTGATGTATTTATAGCTGGTGAACTGAAATTCAACCCTGAACTAGTTGAATGAATGAAATAATTTAAATGAACCTAACACCAGAATTCAGTTTTTTAGTAGATTGCAAAAAGTTACAAGGGATTGGTAAAACAATCCAAATTGAAGCTAGTACTGTTGAACTAGAGGCAATAGCAAACCGTTTCGAGCTCTTGAGTTTAGATAGTTTAAAACTGGATGCTTTAGTGTCACGTAAATCGGCTAAAGTTATTCACCTAGTATGCAACTTTAAGGCTGAATACAGACAAAAATGTGTTGTAACACTTAAACCACTAAAAAAAGAAATTGATTGCTCGTTCCAGCGTATATATAGTTCACCAGTGGTTGACTGTTTTAAACATGAAAGCGAGCCTCAAGAAATTAATGTTGAAAATTCGAGAGATTTCCAAGAACAACCTGATCCTCTAATAAATGGTTTCTTTGATCTTGGTGAGAGTGTTACCGAACAACTATCTTTAGAAATCGATCCTTTTCCACGTTCCGCAGGAGTTAAATTTAATGAGTTTTCATGCTACCAGAGCAAGCAAAATAGTGAGCAAAATATCAATCCTTTTTCGATCCTAGAACAGCTAAAAAAGAAACTATAAATTCTAGGCTTGCTTGCTTGTGAAGTTTTTAATCTGTAAATGACATCGTTAGCACCCTGAAGCGCACTTGAGAGATTATAAAATGGCTGTACCAAAGAAAAAAATTTCAAAATCACGCCGCAATATGCGCCGTTCCCATGATGCTTTAAGGGGTGCTACATTCGTCGAGTGCTCAAATTGCGGAGAACTAAAGCGTCCTCATCACGTCTGCCCTTCATGCGGCCATTATAATGAACGCGAAGTCTTAGAAGCCGGTGACGCAGCCTGACTTAATATAAGTCAGAGTATCACATAAGGACATATCATGAATATGCGTGTAACGCTTTCAGTTGATGCCATGGGTGGAGACAATGCACCAGACATGGTTGTGGAAGGTATAGGTATTGCGCTCAATCACCTTTCTGAAGTTAATTTTCTTTTGTTTGGCGATGAAAATATTCTAGTCCCGCTAGTAAGCAAAAATCCTATCATCAAAGATGCTTGTGTTGTGAAACATACTCCTGAAGTGATTTCAAATCATGAAAAAGCGGGTGCTGCTCTTCGTTCTGGAAGAAACTCCAGTATGCGCTTAGCAATTAATGCGGTAAGTAATGGTGAGGCGGCTGGTATCGTTTCTGCTGGCAATACAGGTGCTTTGATGGCAATGGCTAAATTTGTTTTAAAGACACTCCCTGGTATTGATCGTCCTGCAATTGCTTCATACTTTCCAACAGAACGCGGGCAAAGCCTGATGCTCGACCTTGGTGCCAATGTGATTTGTAGCTCCGACAATCTCGTACAATTTGCGGTTATGGGAGAAGTTTTTGCTCGCAATGTTCTTGGCCTACCCCAACCTTCCGTGGGCATTTTAAATGTTGGCTCAGAACAGCTAAAGGGTCATGAATCTGTCCAGCTTGCCTTCTACGCCCTCCAAAATATTGATCTTCCCATAAAATTTCATGGTTTTATTGAAGGTGACGATATAGGAAAGGGTACTGTAGATGTTATCGTTACAGATGGATTTACTGGTAACATCGCTCTCAAAACGGCTGAGGGCACAGCAAAAATGTTTAGCACTTTTCTTAAAGAGTGTCTGCTTAGTACTTTTACTTCAAAAATAGGAGCTTCCTTGGCAAAACCTGCTTTATCAAAATTTAGACAACGACTTGATCCAAGACGTTATAATGGCGCAATGTTTCTTGGACTGAATGGAATTTGCGTTAAAAGTCATGGTGGGACAGATGGCTTGGGTTTTGCCAATGCTATCGATGTTGCTGTTGAATTGATAAGGGATGGTCTGAATGATGTTATAAAAGAAGATCTAGCTCACCTTGAAGATGAACCAGATAACAGCATTGAAAGACATAATGAATAAATCACGAATTATTGGAACTGGTTCTTACTTACCTGAACGTGTTTTAACCAACAACGATCTTACAAAATTAGTGGATACTTCCGATAAATGGATTATCGAGAGAACAGGGATTCGCCAACGCCATATCGCAGCCGAAAATGAGACTACTGCAGACATTGCATATCAATCCTCGCTTCGCGCACTTAAATCAGCTGATACTTCAGTAAAGGACATTGACCTTATTGTGCTCGCTACAACTACTCCAGACAACACTTTTCCTTCGACCGCAACAAAAGTTCAAGCAATGTTGGGCATGAAACATGGTGCAGCTTTTGATATTCAAGCTGTCTGCTCTGGTTTCATCTACGCACTTGCCGTAGGTGATAACTTCATAAAGGCGGGGCAGGCAGAACGAGTTCTTGTGATCGGAGCAGAGACTTTTTCGCGCCTTCTTGATTGGAAAAACCGCGAAACTTGTGTGCTTTTTGGTGATGGTGGGGGTGCCGTTATTCTCTCGAAAGAAAAAGGAGACAAGGGTATCCTTTCCACCCATTTACATTCGGATGGCCGGTACGGCGACCTTCTTTATGCTGATGGTGGTCCTTCCACAACCCAGTCAGTTGGTTTAGTTAAGATGTCTGGAAAAGAAGTTTTTCGACACGCCGTAGTTAATTTAGCAACAGTTGTCGATGAAGCACTCGCTGCAAATTCATGTAAACGGTCTGATATAGACTGGCTAGTACCCCATCAGGCAAATTTGCGTATTCTATCAAATACAGCTCGCAAACTTGGTTTAAGCGAAGATCAGGTAGTAATTACAGTTCAGCATCATGCAAATACATCAGCTGCTTCCATCCCATTAGCACTAGACGAGGCCGTTCGTGATGGCCGTATTAAAGAAGGTCATTTAATTTTAATGGAAGCTATGGGTGGCGGCTTCACTTGGGGTGCAGCACTAGTTCGCTGGTAAGGTTTTTGCTTTCACGTATTATCAATTTAATTGTTTTTTTTGGCATTAGTTGTTCCCAGCAAACCTTTGATATTGACGGATTTCTTCGGGAAGGATACGTTGCATTATATTTATATCAACTAGAGGAGCAACGACAATTAAAACCATCACAAGAGCACAATTGAGTGAAGCTGTTTATCAAGAAGTTGGTTTATCACATAGCGAGTCAGCTCACCTTCTGGAATCGGTTCTATCGCATATATCTGAAACTCTCACCAAAGAGGAAACAGTAAAGATTTCATCTTTCGGGAGTTTTTCTGTTCGACACAAAGGGCAACGTATTGGTCGCAACCCCAAAACTGGTGAAGATGTACCGATTTTACCCCGAAAAGTTATTGTTTTCAGGCCTTCACAAGTTTTAAAAAATCGTATCAACCACATGAAGTCACACTTTACGGAATAAAGCTGCTAGGGAATGGTCAAATCCAGTTTTGCTTTCAAAAATATTAGTGAGGTTGCAGGGGAACTACAATTACCTCAACACGTTTTGCGTTTTTGGGAGACCAAATTTGCCTTAATAAAACCCGTTAAGCGTGGAGGTGGTCGTCGGTATTACCGGCCCGAAGATGTGGAAAATTTACGTCGTATACAGGGGCTATTGTATGATGACGGTTACACAATCAAGGGTGTTCAAAAAATTTTTAAAGAAGGTGGCAAGACCCCTTCAAAGCTGTCTAGATCTGACTCAAAAGAGAAATCATCAAACAAAGTTGATAGAAAAATTTTATCAAAGTTAAAATCGGTTGTTGACGAATTAGAAGATATTCACACTCACTTACGAAGTTAATATAATTTTATATATGTTGCTTCAGTTTTTTCTACATTTGATTTCTTTCGTTTGTCAAACTTCGATAGGAAAACATCGCAAAAAATTTACTAACATAAGAATGATTTATTTCAAATTCGGACATTCAAAAAACATTAAAACTACAAAAATAGTCGCATTAGCCTATCCCAAAACAGATTAGTCAGTTAGAATCAACAACAATATACTTCTTTTTAAGTATAAATTATCTGTTGCTATTAGATTTTGAGCAAGTAGATTAGCAGGTCTCCTGGATACTTTAAAAAAAAAGTCCAGTTCGGAGCGTGGCGCAGCCTGGTAGCGCACTTCACTGGGGGTGAAGGGGTCGTAGGTTCAAATCCTATCGCTCCGACCAAACTTATCAAGAGGTTAGCAAGAAAGAGCTAATCTCTTTGTTTATTGCCAATTAAATGAGAAAATTATAAAAGCTTTTAAAGTTTAACTATCCAAAAAGATCTAGATCTGTTGAGTTCCCAAATTAGCACCCTAAAAATTAATTTACTCATTAAAGCAAATGAAGTCATTTGCTTTAAAAAACAGGTTTAAAAAAATGTACATACAAAAAAAGGAAAATGTCTCTGGATCTGTTTTAAAGGGCATTTTGCTGATGATTTCATCCATGACAATTGTGCCAATCATGGATGGGTTAGCAAAGTTTTTAAGTTCAGATTACCCAATTGCCGAGGTTGTCTGGGGTCGTTATATATTTCATTTTTTTTATTTGTTTCCCATCGTCTTGTTCAAATATGGACCTTCGGCGTTGCTGCCTCGTCATTTAGCACTGCAAATCATTAGAGGGGGTTTATTAGTTTGCTCAACATTTTTCTTTTTTGCAGCTATTGCCGAGATGCCTCTTGCTGACACATTAGCGCTGGTCTTCATTTCCCCAATAATAGTCACCACCTTGTCATCAGTTTTATTAGGTGAAGTTGTGGGTGTACGACGATGGTCAGCCGTTTCATTCGGTTTTTTAGGAGCTTTGGTCATTATTAGGCCAGGATTTAATAATATTGAGATTGGAACGATCTTTGCTTTAACTGCAGGTACTATATATGCCTTTTACATCATTGCTACACGAAAACTCTCGGGTAGTGCTCCGCCTCTAATCACTCTAACGTTTACTGCTCTTCTAGGAGCCGTAATCATGAGTGTTTTAGTTCCTTTTCAATGGATTGAACCAAGCAAAATCGATTGGCTTCTCATGGCTGCAATGGGTGCTTGTGCAGCCCTTGGTCATTTCCTTCTAATAAAGGCCTTTGACAACGCAAAAGCTTCAGTACTGGCCCCCTTCAGCTATTTTGAGATTATAGTTGCTACTATAATAGGTTTTGTAATTTTTGACGATTTTCCAGATACAATAACATGGTTGGGAATTGGGATAATAATCTTAAGTGGCGTATACATCTCAGTACGTGAGCGCAAAGTGGGTGAGAAATCCCTTGAAATGGAGGCCAAAGAAAGTAATTCAAAAGATTTAAGTAACAGAGTTACACGCAATGCTAATCGCTGACATAGCAGCCGTAGGTGCTGCTCTAGCTTGGTCCATTAGCACACTAATTTCCGTAAATCCCGCACGCCAGCTTGGGGCACTTGCCTACACCCGTGTGAGGATGATCATTGTGTTCTTTATGCTTGCAATTGCTACAGCTGTCTATGGTGGTTGGGAAACAATTAAGGCTAAGGATGCATTAATGCTAGCTCTCTCAGGTTTAATAGGTATTTCACTTGGAGATACAGCATTATTTTCAGGACTCAGCCGTTTAGGACCAAGACGTAACTCAATACTATTTGCTACCAATGCGCCAATATCTGCTGTGTTAGCCTATTTCTTTCTTGGTGAAATCCTTGACTTTGGAACACTCATAGGCTGTTTCTTGGTCATGGTGGGGGTTTTCTTGTCAATTATTTTTGGCAAACGACGGGACCAAATACACGACTGGGAAGACGTTCATGGCCAAATGTTTGTTGGAGTTGCGCTAGGTTTGACAGCAGGTCTTTGTCAAGCAGTTGGAGCAATTATAGCCAAACCAGCTCTTGAGGCTGGGGCTGATCCGATAGCAGCCTCTTCTATTCGAGTTGGCGTCGGAGCTATTTGTCTGGTGCTCTTTGCACTAGTCTATGGAGAAAAAACGAAATCGAGAGTGAAAATTGACCAAGCCTTATTAGGTCGGGTTGCGTTAAGCGGCTTTCTTGGAATGGGTATTGGCATGAGCTTGTTGTTATTTGCTCTTGCAAGAGAAAATACCGGAGTTGTAATGACCTTATCATCAATGACCCCAGTTCTTGTTTTGCCTTTCCTTTGGTTCATGACTCGAGAAAGGCCAGCGATCATGGCAACAGTAGGTGCCATCTTATCTGTCTTGGGAACTGGCTTTATTTTTATGACCTAATTAACCCAATGTCATCCACATCAAATAATTTCCTTAGGATATTTATCTAAACATACGCATCATATTTGTAGGGTTAGCTAGAATAATTAGCCTGCAATTAATGTATGACCCAACATTTAAAAGGTTTTGATACAAAAATCTTTAATGGAATCTCGAAAGAAAATTCATTATTGCAAAAATACAGATTACTGATAACGAATAGGTTTCTTTATGGTAGCAACAGCATTAACTGCAATTCCTTCTTTGCGTCCAAGAAATCCTAGCTGTTCTGTTGTTGTTGCTTTAATAGAAATTTGATCTTCAGAAATTTTTAAGATCTCAGCGACTGATGAGCGCATTTTTTTTCGATAAGGTCCAATTTTGGGCTCTTCGCAAATAATAGTTATATCAACATTCACAATCTGAGCCATATTTTCACAAATAATATCACGAGCTTTGAGGAGAAATACATCAGATGCCACATCTTTCCAACGAACATCAGAGGGGGGGAAATAGTCCCCAATGTCACCTGCCGCAACAGATCCAAAAAGCGCATCACTAATAGCATGAAGCGCAACGTCTGCATCTGAATGACCTTTCAGTGCGTGGGTGTGGGGAATTTTAATGCCACATATAGCCACTTCTTTGCCTTTGCAAAAACGATGAACATCAAATCCAATACCAGTCCTATACTCCCAGCCAAGTGTACGCTCTGCCCTCAAGAAATCGTCCATTGTTGTTATCTTCACATTGTCAGGACTTCCTGCTACTAGCTCAACGGCTATTCCAGCCTTCTCAGCAACTGTAGCATCATCTGTGAGGTTATTGACTTTACAGATCTTATGTGCCCTGTATATTTCGCTAAAAACAAATCCTTGAGGAGTTTGAGCCTGCCAAAGTTTACTCCTATCGATAGTTTTAGAAATAAAATTTGTATCACTTTTTTTTAAAGTGTCATTGACAGGAATGGCTGCTATTGCTCCTTTAGAGGATCCTAAAGCATCAATTACTCTACTAATAATTTTGTGTGACACAAAAGGCCTAGCGGCATCATGAATAAGAACATGGTCTGGGGCTAAATCTTTCAAACTTTCCAATCCTAGCCTTACTGACTGCTGACGTGTATCGCCCCCGTCAACTGACACAAGTAATTTAGATGATGACAAATTTTCAATAACATTTTCATACAGTTCCTTATCGTCAGGGTGAATAACAGCTTGCACTCCTGCAATTACAGGATGCGATATAAATGTAGCCAAAGTCCTATAAAAAATTGAGAGTCCGGCAAGGTTACTGTATTGTTTAGGGAGAATCCCGCCAAAACGCTCACTTTTACCAGCCCCAACGATCAGGGCAAAACATCCACTCATACTTTTTTTCACTCAATCTAATAAAATTATATCCAAAATGTTTTTTCAGGAGCATACTCAAAAAAACAAAATTTACAGAAAATATCACTATCTTAATAACAGGCTAAAAATATAAAGCTAGGAAATTGATTTAAATGGAAGATTCCCTCCTTAGTCTTTCCGCCATCATCTCTATGATACCTGCAGCTATATTTTCCTTAACTCGAAATAATGGTGTTCGCGGTAATGAAGGCAGAAATGTGATGTTCTGGCTCACTTTGTCTATAGCAGCTACTGGACCACTAATATGGATTTTTTTTAACTTATCTGAAACATGGAAAACGGGGCTATCTGCAGCTCTTTGGATAACTATAGCAGCTTCAATTAATATTTTTACTGCAATCACTTTGCTGAATGATTATGCATGGCGTTTGACACCGCTACTTATTCCTTACCTGATTATTCTGGCTTTTTTTGCTTTTTTTTGGCAACATATGCCTGAAGCTCGCCCCTTAACATATGACCTGAGTAGCTGGATTAGAATTCATATCTTAATCTCGGTCACTACATACGCTTTTGTGACAATCGCAGCTGTTTCAGCATTAGCAGCTTTTCTGCAAGAACGAAGCTTGAAATTAAAATATCCCACAAATCTGAGTCGAATGTTACCCTCTGTTGCTGAGAGTGAGAGCTTGTTGTTACGCCTATTAATCATAAGTGAAATAATTCTGTGTTTTGGATTTGCAACAGGAATGGCAACACAGTTTCAAGAAACAGGTGAACTTATAAACCTAGATCATAAGACAATACTGTCCTTGGGTGCTTTCGGTGTCATTGGAATACTGTTAGGCGCCCATTTCTCCATTGGAGTAAGGGGGCGTAAAGTAACTCGTTTTGTGCTACTCGCACACCTACTTATGACCCTTAGCTATCCAGGCGTAAAATTTGTTACTGATGTAGTTATGAATTGATCTAAATATAGTTGCTTTTTTACTGCATTTGCACAATAAATAGGCAATACATCTCACTATAATTTATTTTGTAACTTTAGCGATGATACTTATACACTCATGAGTTTTTCTATCGGCAATATAATCATAAACGATCCAGTCATTCTGGCACCAATGTCCGGGGTAACTGATAAACCGTTCCGCCGTCTCGTTAAGCGCTGTGGTGCAGGGCTTGTAGTGTCCGAAATGATAGCAAGTAAGGCAATGGTGAGAGCTGCAAAGAAGACAATGAAGATGTCCTCTGGCTGTTATGAAGAACACCCAATGTCTGTTCAATTAGCTGGTTGTGATCCAGAAATAGTTGCTGAAGCAGCCAAGCTAAATCAAGATCGCGGAGCTGCAATCATCGACATCAACATGGGTTGTCCAGTAAAAAAAGTAGTTAACGATGACGCAGGCTCAGCTCTAATGCGTGACGAAGTCCTTGCAGGTCGAATTTTAAAAACGGTCGTTAAAGCTGTAGATATTCCTGTTACACTAAAAATGCGTACTGGATGGGATATGGATTGCCGTAATGCCCCTACATTAGCAAAAATTGCCGAAGATTCTGGAATTAAAGCTATTACGATCCACGGGCGTACCCGCAATCAATTTTACAAAGGTAAATCCGATTGGCCGTTTATTGCAAGGGTTAAGGAAAAAGTATCTATACCAGTAATTGGTAATGGGGATGTTACTAGCATAGAGGATGCAAGAATGTTACTTGATCAATCAGGTGCCGATGGAGTAATGATTGGTCGTGGCTGTTACGGTCGCCCGTGGTTTCCAAAACAAGTAATTCAATACTTGAAAACTGGAGACTTGCTCCCTGACCCTACACTTTCAGAACAACTTACAATGCTACTTGAACATTATGACGGTATTCTATCGCATTACGGAAATCATGCAGGGATTCGCATCGCAAGGAAGCATATTGGCTGGTATTCAAAAGGATTGCCTGGATCTGCAGAATTTCGTTCTGAAGTTATGGCGGGCACAAATAAAAAAGGCGTGATTGCTTTGATTGAAGAATTCTATAAACCGCTAATTGAACTGAAAGCAGCATGATGTGACAAAAATGACGTCGTTGAGAGCACAGCCAGTCGGAATACCAAAAATACCAGATTCGGAGGCCATTCTAAACTCTTTAGCCTCAACAATTCTGGTTATTTCAACTGATGATGTCATTAGCTATCTCAACAATGCTGGTGAACAGTTGTTTCAAGGCAGTGCTTCACATCTAACTGGTCAGGACATTAGCAATTTAATACCATCAGATAGCCCCATTATTGCTGTGCTAGAGCAAGTTAAAATAAGTGGAACAGCTGTTTCTGAGTATAGTCTACCGTTAAGAACACCACGAATTGGTGATCACCTTGTTAATATTCACGCAAGTCCATTACCTGATCACCCAAGCTATGTTATCCTTGCAATACAAGAACGTTCAATTGCTGCAACAATAGATCGCCAATTAACTCACCGAGGGGCGGCAAGATCGGTCTCTGCACTTGCATCAATGTTGGCTCACGAAGTAAAAAATCCTTTATCTGGAATCCGTGGTGCTGCACAGCTACTAGAGGACAACGCATCCGAGGAAGACAAAGAGTTGGCTCGCCTAATACGCGATGAAACTGACCGAATTGTCGCTCTGATAAATCGTATGGATATTTTCTCCGATGGCATGCCTCTTGATCACCAGGCTGTTAACATACACCAAGTCCTTGGCAGGGTACGCAAGCTTGGCGAAAGCAGTTTTGCTAAACATGTTAAATTTGTGGAAAACTATGACCCTTCATTACCAGCAGTTCTGGGTAATAAGGACCAGTTAGTTCAAGTCTTCTTAAACTTGATAAAGAATGCAGCCGAGGCTATTAGCAGCTCTGGAGGTGAAATTATTTTAACAACAGCCTATAAACAGGGGGTGCGTTTTGTACTACCGGGTAGTAATTCAAAGGTTCATCTACCCTTAAAAATCAGTATTCAAGATAATGGAGAGGGTGTTCCAGAGAGTATTCAAAATTTCATGTTTGATGCGTTTGTTACAAATAAAACCGAAGGGTCTGGCCTTGGATTAGCATTGGTAGCCAAAATAATTGATGACCACGGAGGTATTGTAGAACTAGAGAGCCATCCATCAAGAACCATATTTCATGTAATGCTTCCAATGGACACATCATCAGGTGATAAGAAAGGGACCTCATGAGTGGCAATACAATTCTTATTGCAGACGATGATGCTGCCATACGCACAGTACTGACTCAAGCATTGGGAAGAGTTGGCTACGAGACCAAAGCTGCGAGTAATGCCGCAACATTGTGGCGCTGGGTTAGCGATGGTGAGGGTGATCTAGTCGTTACCGATGTAGTTATGCCAGATGAAAACGGGCTTGATTTAGTCTCTCGCATTCGCAAAATTCGTCCTGAGCTAAAAATTTTAGTAATGAGTGCACAGAACACTCTGTTGACAGCACTTAAGGCAACGGAAAGAGGAGCTTTTGAGTACCTACCAAAGCCATTTGATCTCAATGAGTTTATGTCAATTGTTAAGAAAGCACTTGAAGTACGTACTGACTTTTCCAATACTAAATCTGAGTGGAATGAATTTCCGTCTGCAAGCTCAGGTGAGTCCCTGCCTCTAATCGGCCGATCACCGGCTATGCAAGAAATTTATCGTACACTTGCGAGACTTATGAGCACTGACCTATCGGTAATGATCACAGGTGAGTCTGGTACTGGAAAGGAATTGGTTGCCAAGGCTCTTCACGACTATGGCAAAAGACGAAAAAATGCCTTTGTTGCTATAAACATGGCAGCAATTCCACGTGACCTAATTGAAAGTGAGCTTTTTGGTTTTGAAAAAGGAGCTTTTACGGGTGCAATACAACGTGGAACAGGTAAATTTGCGCTTGCAGAAGGAGGAACACTCCTCTTAGATGAAATTGGAGATATGCCTCCTGAAGCTCAAACACGACTTCTTCGTGTACTTCAAGAGGGTGAATATACAACAGTAGGTGGACGTACGCCAATAAGAACCAATGTTAGAATCATCGCTGCAACTCATCACGATCTCGAGCTATTAATAAGACAAGGTTTATTTAGAGAAGATTTATACTTTCGCTTAAATGTAGTACCAATTCGCTTACCTGCATTACGAGCCCGTGCAGACGATATTCCTGAGTTAGTCTCTCATTTTCTTAATCAAGCTACACTCAAGGGCTTACCTCTTAAAATCATAGATAGTCAAGCTTTGGATCGACTGAAAGCTTATCGCTGGCCCGGTAATGTACGTGAGCTTGAAAATTTGGTGCAACGCTTAAGTGCCCTCTATTCTCAAGAAGTCATAGATATTGAGGTAATTGAAGCTGAACTTGCTGATACATCAGGCTCTGTTATCGAAAAAGTTAATAGTGCCGAGGGACTATCCAATTCGATTGAGCAGCACTTAAGCACTTACTTCTCATCTCACGGAGATATGTTACCCGCAACGGGTTTATATGATCGAATACTGAAAGAAGTTGAGCGCCCACTTATTGTGCATACTCTACAGGCAACCCGTGGTAACCAACTAAAAGCATCAGACGTGCTAGGCCTAAATAGAAACACATTACGCAAAAAAATACGTGAGTTAGATATTCCGGTTGTCAGAGGCGTTAAATGACATCAGCGTCAAACCAAAACTTAAAGCTTTACGCCAATAGCAGGTTGATATGGCAGCGCCTAGGTTTAAACCAAAAGTTAGCATTTACTCTTGCTGCATTAGCTGTGGCATCTTGTGCCGCTACCGTTGCTTTTATGATGGGTTGGCAAAACACACCTAAGCCAGAGACGGTCCTTTGGCTACTCTATTTAGATGCGTTTCTTTTGCTCTTACTTGGTGTCATTGTTTCCTTGCGTTTGGTTTCAATATGGTTAGACCAACGGGAGGGCCGTGCTGGGTCAGGCCTTCACACCCGTCTTGTACTCATGTTTGGGCTTGTTGCTGCAACACCAGCAATTTTGGTGGCAATTTTTTCAGCAATATTTCTAAATTTTGGAATCCACAACTGGTTTAGTGAAAGAGTGAGCACAGCCTTATCTTCCTCACACTCAGTCGCAAGATCCTATTTGCATGAACATCAACAAAATATCCGAGCAGATGTTCTTGCAACTGCAAACGATTTAAACCGTGAGGCAGCAACGTTGATGCAAAATCCACGTGGCTTTAATAACTATCTCTCGCGTCAAGCAAGCATTAGATCCTTTCAAGAAGCACTTGTTGTTGATGGCAGTAGTCGAGTTCTTGCAAGATCTGCTTTCAGTCAATCACTTGAATTTGACCTTCTGCCGGAAAAAGCAATGAAAGAAGCATCAAAAGGGCGCATTGTTGTCTTGAGTATTGAAGAAGACAGGGTTCGTGCAATTGTAAAGCTTGACCGCTTCTTGGATGCCTATTTCCTGGCTGGCCGGTTTGTTGATCCTCAAGTCATGGAATACATCGAGAAAACAGCACGGGCAGTTGAACAATATAAAAATCTTGAAGAAAAACAGAAAGGCATCAAAATTACTTTAGTAATGATTTTTGTAGTAGTTGCATTGTTATTGTTAATGGCAGCTGTATGGGTTGGGATGACACTGGCAGGACAATTATCACGGCCTATTTCAGGTTTAATTCTTGCTTCTGAGAAAGTTTCAAAAGGGTATTTAAGCGCACGAGTACCAGAAACATCAAAGACAGATGAGATAAGTGTACTTGGCCGGTCTTTCAATCGGATGACATCTCAGCTAGAGAGGCAACAACAAGGCTTGGTCGAAGCGAACAGGGAACTAGATGAGAGAATCCGCTTTACAGAAACAGTACTTACAGGAGTTTCAGCTGGAGTTATAGGATTAGATGATGAAGGTTGTATAAATCTCCCTAACCGTTCTGCCTCAGAATTGCTTGGTATAGAGCTAGAAAATGAAATTGGCAGGGATTTATTAGAAATAATGCCTGAAATTTCTGAGTTGCTTAAAGAAAGCAGAAATAGCCCTGATAGACTTCTTTCTGATGAGATTAAAATCGAGCGAAATGGACAAAACAGCATTTTAATTGTCAATGTTGCTGGTGAAAAAATAGGCATGAAAACCCTTGGCTACGTGGTTACTTTTGATGATGTAACCGAACTTTTATCAGCGCAACGTAAAGCTGCATGGGCCGATGTAGCACGCCGAATTGCTCATGAAATTAAAAATCCACTTACTCCGATCCAGCTCTCTGCTGAACGTTTAAAACGCAGATACATGAAGCATATAAAAAATGATCCTGATACGTTTTCACTCTGTACTGAAACAATAATTCGTCAAGTGGAAGAAATTGGGAAAATGGTTGATGAGTTTTCATCTTTTGCAAGAATGCCTCAAGCCTCTCTAAAAAATGAAAACTTATCCGAAATTTGTCATAGGGCTGTCTTTTTAGAGCGCAATCGACTTAACAAGATAGATTACCAACTAGATTTACCAGATACCCCTGTTTATCTGCGTTGTGACAGTCTGCAAATTAGCCAAGCTTTAACTAATCTTCTCAAGAATGCTGCAGAGTCAGTTTCAAATAAAAATGGGCAGCAAAAGGGTGTAATTGGCTGTTCGTTGAGTCAAACTCTCTCTAATGATTATTCTCAAACTTCTATTGCTATCCATGATAATGGCTCAGGTTTGCCTGATATGGAATGGGAAAATCTCACTGAGCCATATGTTACTAGCCGTGATGGAGGCACAGGTCTTGGGCTTGCAATTGTAAAAAAAATCATGGAAGACCACAATGGCAAGCTCATCCTGTCAAATAATGAATATGGAGGTGCAACAATTACATTACTTTTTCAACAGGCAGTTGACAAAGATATAACAAAAACAAAACTGGAAGTTATGTGATGTCTACTGAAATTTTGATCATTGATGATGAAGCAGACATTCGAGAACAGCTAGCAGGAACGTTGGAAGATGAGGGCTATTTGACCCACAAAGCGGCTAACAGCGATGAAGCATTAAGAGCTGTAGCTTTACACAAACCAAGCCTTGTTTTGCTTGACATTTGGCTACAAGGAAGTGACCTTGACGGCCTTGAAATATTGAAGGTACTCCAAAAAGATTTTTCTAGAATTCCAGTCGTAATGATGAGCGGTCATGGCAACATCGAGACAGCTGTAACGGCGATCAATATGGGTGCCTATGATTTTATTGAAAAACCCTTTAACTCTGACCGTCTTCTTGTCATATCCTCACGCGCTCTCGAAGCCTCACGCTTACGTCGAGAAAACGAAGAGCTTCGGGAGCGTGCAAGAACTGAGGACCAGTTAATTGGAAAATCTGTGGCGATAAATCAACTACGGCAGCAAATCAGCAAAGTTGCACCAACCAATTCAAGAGTTCTGATTTCTGGTCCTGCAGGTTCCGGTAAAGAAGTAGCTGCACGTTTGATGCACAAACTTTCAGATAGAGCAGGGGAACCCTTTGTCGTTCTAAATTGCGCATCAATGGATCCAGAGAACGTTGGTGTCGAATTATTTGGTATAGAAGGAACAGATGATGACCCACTCACACAAAAAATAGGAAAATTAGAAGCTGCTCACAAAGGAATCTTATTATTTGATGAAGTAGGGGATATGCCCTATGAAACACAAGGAAAAATTGTTCGTGTATTACAAGAACAAATCTTTGAACGCATTGGAGGGACAACAAAAGTTGAGGTTGATGTGCGTGTTGTTGCCACAACGAGCAGGGACCTTAGTGATGAAATGCATAATGGTAACTTCCGAGAAGATTTGTTTTATCGTTTAAGTGTAGTACCGATCAATCTTCCGCCTTTAAATGCACGAGTAGAGGATATATCTCAACTAGCGGAACACTTTATTCAACAAACCGCTACTAATCTCCGACGACCCGTCAGATTGCTTGCAGATGATGCCATTGCCGCCTTACAAGTGTATCCTTGGCCAGGAAATGTACGAGAACTCAGAAATGTGATTGAAAGGCTTCTTATAATGGCTCCTGGTGAAGATACTGAGCCAATGGGAGCTTCAATGTTGCCCTCTGAGATAAGTTTTGGTGATTCTGAACTAAAAGATGGAAAATTTGATAATATAAATGGAATTATGGGATTATCGCTCAGAAAAGCTCGAGAACTATTTGAAAAAGAATACCTTAATTCTCAGATAAACCGATTTGGTGGCAACATATCACGAACTGCCTCTTTTATTGGCATGGAACGATCTGCATTACATCGAAAATTAAAATCTTTAAATATCACTTTTAAAGACAAAACTCTGTGAAAATATTTAATGGAACACCAATAACAAGGAATTTCCGGATATGAAAATAATTGTATGCGGAGCAGGTGAGGTTGGCTCAAGTATTGCCCGTCAATTATCGATAGAGAATAATGATGTCACTATTGTTGACCAATCATCCATACTTGTCAGACAAATCAGCGATAATATAGATGTTCAGGGCGTGGTGGGTCACGCCTCACGACCTGATGTACTAGAACTTGCTGGCATATCTGATGCAGATATGATTATTGCAGTTACTTATGCTGATGAAGTCAACATGGTTGCCTGTCAAGTTGCCCATTCTCTTTTTAACGTACCCACAAAAATTGCTCGCGTTCGTCATCAAAGCTATCTTATGCCAATTTGGGCTAACCTATTTTCACGTGCTCATATGCCAATCGATGTAATTATTTCTCCAGAAATAGAGGTTGCTCACGCAGTTACGCGCCGTTTGCAAGTACCTGGGGCACTTGAAATGATACCTCTAATTGATGACAAAGTTCGCTTGCTAGGTGTTCGATGTGGCGAGGACTGCCCACTAGTTCACACACCCCTAAGACAATTGACCCAGCTTTTCCCAGAACTAAAAATTGTAATTGTAGGATTAATGAGAGATAGCATGCCAATTGTGCCAAAAGGTGACGACCAGATGTTGCCTGATGATGAGGTTTATTTTGTCGTAGATACAAAACATTTACCGCGTGCCATGGCAGCCTTCGGACATGAAGAAACAGAGGCACGCCGTTTAATAATTTTTGGCGCTGGAAATATAGGCCTACTTCTCGCTCAACAATTAGAAACGGAATATCCTTGGGTGCGTGCTAAATTAATTGAAAAGGACTCTGAGCGCGCTAAATTTGCTGCAAGTCAACTAGAAAAAACTGTTGTTCTGAATGGTGATGTACTTGACCCAGAAATTTTAGATGAAGCATCTGCAGCGACATCAGAGACAATCATTTCTGTCACAGACGATGATGAAACAAATGTTCTGGCGTCACTATTAGCCAAAAAACAAGGGGCTAAGCGTGTTATTGCCTTAATTAATAAAATTACTTACGAACCACTAGTCACCCCATTAGGCATTGATGTCATTGTCAGCCCACGTAATATTACTGTCTCCACAGTTTTACAACATGTACGGCGTGGACGTATTCAATCAGTTCACACATTACGAGAAGGCTTCGGCGAATTGATTGAGGCCGAGGCTCTTCAAACATCACCCTTAGTGAATACTCCTTTAAAAGACGTGAATTTACCAGATGGCGTCCTGCTGGGTGCCATTGTGCGTGAAAACGAAATCATCATGCCTCGCGGAAATACTGTAGTTCAAGCGGGAGATCGTGTTGTCCTATTTGCTTCAGAGGAGGAAGTGCGCAAGGTCGAACAATTATTTTCTGTTCAACTTGAGTATTTTTAGGAAACGTAAATGTCACGCATTTCATATGTTAATGGTAACTATATTCCACATTACGCAGCATCAGTTCATATTGAAGATCGTGGTTACCAATTCTCTGATGGAGTTTATGAGGTAATCGCTATCTATAAGGGACAATTAATAGATTTTGAAGGCCATCTGTTTCGTCTAGAAAGGTCTTTGAAAGAACTTGAAATTTCATGGCCTGTCACATCAAAAGCCTTAAAGATAATTGTCAATCAGATCATCAGGCTTAATCGTATCAGAGATGGCATTTTATATCTACAGATCACTCGTGGTGTTGCACCACGAGACCATATCTTTCCTGATAAAGATAATAGTGCCCTCATCGTCACAGCACGGCAATTACCACCTTTTAATTTTAACGGTTATGATGAAGGCATTAATATCATGACTACACCCGAAATTCGTTGGAAAAGGTGTGACATCAAATCGGTTTCCCTTTTGGGCAACTGCCTTGCAAAAGAAAAGGCACGTCGAAATGGTTGTTATGAGGCCTGGTTTGTTGATAATGATGGCATGATAACAGAAGGTACTACCTCCAACGCATGGATAATAAACAACAAAGATCAGCTCATAACTCGCAATGCCAACAACGCTATTCTTAACGGTATTACTCGTCTTTCGATTATAAACGTAGCGAAGAAAAATAATATCAAGTTTTATGAGCGAGCTTTTTCCCTTGAGGAGGCTAAATTGGCAAAAGAGGTATTTATTACTTCAACCACATCTTTCGTAAAGCCAGTACTTAAAATTGATCAAAAATCTGTAGGCAATGGAAAAGTTGGTTCATTGACAATAAAATTACTTTCCTTATATGAAAATCACATCAAGGCTCAAATAGCTTGATATTACCTTTACCTAAAGCAATTCTTTTCGACTGGGATAATACCTTAGTAGAGAGTTGGGCAGTAATTAATGATGCGTTGAATTATACTCTAGGAACATTTAACAAAAATCATTGGAGCATTTCTGAAACTAAAGCTCGAGCACGAAAATCACTAAGGGATAGTTTTCCAGAAATGTTCGGTGAAAACTGGGAAAAAGCTGCTGAGGTCTTTTATGGACGATTTGAGGAAATACATATCTCACGCCTAGAAACTAAAAGTGGCACCCAAAATATGCTGGAAGAAATACTCGAACTTGGAATTTTCATGGGTATTGTAAGTAATAAACGTGGTGATTTTTTGCGAAAAGAGGTCTGTCACTTAGGTTGGGACAAATACTTTTCTAGCATAGTAGGGGCAGGTGACACTGAATGTGACAAGCCATCTTGTGAACCTGTAGAATTGGCACTTATGAATTGCGCTGAAAAAAAAAGAAACCAAGTATGGTTTGTTGGTGACGCAGATATTGACATGGAATGTGCGCACAATGCTAGTTTAACCCCAATCCTTCTTCGCAATTCACCACCCGAACCTAGAGAATTCTCAAACTATCCACCTGCATTCCACGTTATTAATTGCCAGGCACTTTCCAAGTTAATCAAAAAAATGTAATATATAGTAACAAAAAACTTAATAATAAAAATAATTAATTTTGCTTCTATAAGGCAAACAAAAAAGAAGGGGGGTCCATAATGTCGCCCGAAAAACAAACTCAAAATGTTCAAGACGTGTTTCTTAACAATATCAGAAAAAACAAAACACCCGTCACAGTCTTTTTAGTTAATGGTGTTAAATTGCAGGGTATTGTCACTTGGTTTGATATTTTTTCAATTCTATTACGCCGTGATGGGCACACTCAACTTGTCTACAAGCATGCAATCTCAACAATTATGCCATCAGAGCCTGTACAATTATTTGATCCCGAAACTGAAGAATCTGAATAACCAACGCACTTGACCAATAAAAAAACAAGATCAAAGGTTGAAACACAAAATTTTGAAAATGGGGGGGATCTCTGTTTTGTGATCCATCCCAATTTCAAAACAATTAGAGCATCAGGTCGCAACCCCAAGTCACAACTCGATGAAGTAGTTAATCTTGCACTTGCTATTGATGTTGATATCGTACGTGCTGAAGTTGTGAACCTGTGTCAAACGAGACCTTCCATGTTGTTCGGCAAAGGAAAAGTTGAAAGCATAGGAAATACAATTGCTTCTAGAAATATTACCGTTGTGATCATAGATATAAATCTAACGCCAATTCAGCAACGTAACCTTGAGCGTGCTTGGAATTGTAAGGTCATTGACCGAACAGGCTTGATCTTAGAAATATTCGGTAGACGAGCAAAGACGCGCGAAGGTTGCCTACAAGTGGACTTGGCGGCTTTAACGTATCAGCGTTCACGCCTAGTTAGAAGTTGGACCCACCTTGAAAGGCAACGCGGTGGCGCAGGATTTATGGGTGGACCTGGTGAAACTCAAATTGAAACTGACCGTCGACAAATTGACCATCGTATCACCCGCTTACGTAAAGACTTAAAAGACGTTAAGCGAACACGTGAACTGCATCGTAAATCTCGCAGAAAGATACCTTTTCCTATTGTTGCACTTATTGGCTACACCAATGCTGGAAAATCAACTCTTTTTAATCAGCTGACAGGTTCGTCAGTAAAAGCTAAAGACCAACTATTTGCAACATTAGATCCTACTATGCGTGCGCTTAAATTAGCTTCTGGACGTAAAGTCATTCTGTCTGACACAGTTGGTTTCATATCAAGTCTCCCTCACGAGTTGGTAACAGCTTTTCATGCCACACTTGAAGAAATAATTGAAGCCGATGTTATCATTCATGTTCGAGATGCTGCTCATCCAAATTCACAAGAACAAAAAAAAGATGTCCTAAAAGTTATGACTAAATTGGGTTTAACAGACACACTACAATTTCCTCAAGAAAGCGGCAATGTGACTAATGGTCAATTCCACATAGAAGTGCTCAACAAAATTGACAACCTTAGTAGTGAACAGCAAAATATATTGCGCAACAAAGCCAAGCGATCCAACACCAAAGTTATCCCCCTATCTGCCCTAAGTGGAGATGGATGTCAGGATCTAATCAACGGTATTGACGAATTACTTTCTAAATCAAAATCAATCTACCACATCAATTTGGCATCTAGCGATGGAGCCTCACTATCCTGGCTTTACAATAATGGTGAAGTGGTTGAACGCAGAGATTGTGAAGCAGAAATTCACCTCAAAGTCCTACTAGACACACCCAACTGGGCACGTTTTGAGAGGCGGTAACCTGTGTTACCCATTGCCCAACAAGTAATAGAAATAATTCAAGAAGTATCAAGGAAGCTGGTACTTCCGCGATTTCGTCAACTAAAGGAAAGTGAAATAAAAGAAAAATCTCCAGGTAATTTTGTTACTATCGTGGATCTTGAAGCTGAAGCTTTTCTCAAAAAAAAATTAATTAATCTTATCCCTGGCTCACTTTCAATTGGTGAAGAGGAAGTTGAGACCAAGCCCATGCTCCTCGAGCTTCTAAGAGAAGATAAACCTGTTTGGTTATTGGACCCTCTTGATGGCACGGGTAACTTTGCCTTTGGAAGAAAACCGTTTGCTATAATTGTCGCCTATTGTTTTGGCGGAGAAACTCTTATGGGTTGGGTGCATGATCCTTTAACTGGTGAAACTGTTTGGGCTGGTAAAGGGAAGGGCTGTTGGAAAGGGGACAAACGTTTGAGATTACCAAACACACCAGATCTCAAGGATATGACCGGATCCTTAGGTAAAAGATATGCTAAACGTATTAAAAAATTTGAAGGCAGCCCTCAAAACATTAGGCGTTTAGGTTGCGTTGGCAAGGACTACATAGATTTGGTACTTGGAAACCTAAATTTTGCAAGATATTCCTTTTATTTAAAGCCTTGGGACCATGCTGCGGGAGTATTACTTCATACAGAGGCAGGGGGCCATAACCACCTCTTTAAAGCAGATAGATCCTACTATCCAGCACTTATGCCAGAAGAGGCCATTGCAAATAATGAGGTCATGTTGTTAGCACCAGATATGCATACTATCAAATCAATTGCGGACTTGTTGAATGAAAAAATAGACTCTAAGACGAAATAACCATTCTTGTGCACCCAAAATAAAAAATATTTTAAGAAGGAAAAAAAATGACACCAAAAAGACTCGCATTTATTGGACTTGGAACCATGGGATATCCGATGGCAGGACACCTTGCCAAAGCAGGACACGATGTAACCGTATACAATCGAACAAATGATAAAGCGATCGTCTGGTTAAACGAATTTGATGGTAATCTAGCTTCAACACCAGCTAAAGCCTCAAAAGGTTGTGATATCGTCTTCGCATGTGTTGGCAATGATGATGATTTGCGGAGTGTTGTTTTTGGTGATGACGGCATTTTAAATGGTATGGACGAAGGGGCAATCTTTATTGATCATACAACTGCTTCTGCTGACATAGCTCGTGAGATTTTTTCAGTTGCACAAAGTAAGAAAAAAAAATTTCTGGATGGTCCTGTTTCTGGTGGGCAGGCTGGTGCGGAAAACGGAGCACTAACAATTATGCTTGGCGGAGAGAGAGAGACATTCAATATTTGCAAACCCATCCTTCAATCCTATGGAAAAGCGGTTACTCTTATGGGTGGCGCAGGGGCGGGTCAATTGACTAAGATGGTCAATCAGATTTGTGTAGCGGGGCTAGTCCAGGGTCTTTCAGAGGGCCTTAACTTTGCTGAAAAAGCAGGACTTGATGCAAAGTTGGTAGTTGATGTCATCTCCCAGGGAGCAGCACAATCTTGGCAGATGGACAACCGAGGTTACACCATGATTGATGACAAATTCGATTTTGGTTTTGCAGTTGACTGGATGCGAAAAGATCTGAAAATCTGCATCAATGAGTCAGAAAACAACAAGGCCAAAATACCTATCACCAAAATAGTTGCTGGCTATTATGATCAAGTCAAAAAAAAAGGAGGAAATCGCTGGGATACATCCAGTTTGATTCGCCTACTGAGGGACTAGCGACAAAACACTTATAAAGTTCTCTCTCAAGTGCGGGCTTGGATTATTTTTTCCAAAGATTGCAAAAATCTTGACCTATCCCTCTTAGAAAAAGGTGCAGGGCCACCTGTAATTTCTCCAATTTCACGTAGCCCAACCATCAAATTACGTGTTGCAAGCGCTGAACCAATAGAATTGTCAGTAAAAGCATAGCCATTTGGTCGAATTGCTTTAGCCCCTTTTTTTAGGCACTGATCTGCCAAAGGAATATCATTTGTAACGACAATGTCCCCCTCTTGAATTTTTTGTAGAATCCATTCATCAGCGGCATCTGATCCCTGCGATACAACTACTATTGATACCAGAGGACTGGGGTAGGGACGAATACCACCATCGCTAACAAAAATTATCTTCAGGCAATGTCTTGCACCAATCCTCAAAATTTCACTTTTTACAGGACAGGAGTCAGCATCAACAAAAATTTCAGGTAAGTATATTTTATTTTTTTTGATATCAGGTCTCCAATTTGACCTTATGCCATAGAACTTCTAGTTCATGAAGATCGCAGTTCTCAGGGGCTTTACCATCTTTGGCCAGCAATGCTTCCACACCCTTAAAACGACGCTCAAACTTAGCATTACCATGGCGAAGGGCTGTTTCTGGATCTAGGTCAAGCTTTCTTGCTAAGTTCACACAAGTAAAGAGTAGGTCTCCCAGTTCGTCCATTTGCTTTTCCAAATCTACTTTTGTTTTTAACTCAATGTTCATTTCTTTAATTTCTTCATCAAATTTTTTCAAAACGTCCTTGGCATCACTCCAATCGAAACCCACTCGAGCCGCACGTTTTTGAAGCTTTAAAGCACGTGTAAGCGCTGGTAGGCTTTTTGTAACACCGTCAAGCGCACTGTAAGCTATATTAGGGTGATTATTCTTTTTCTTTCGCTCAAGGTCCTTAGAATCTTCCCAAGACGCTAATTGTGCATCCGAAGTTTTGATTACAGCATTTCCAAATACATGAGGATGACGTCTAATGAGTTTGTCACAAATAGCCTGTACTACATCATAAAATGAAAAAAGCGAGTTTTCTTCTGCAATGCGTGCGTGAAAGATGACTTGAAGTAGTAAATCACCTAATTCATCAACTAATGCTAACATGTCTTTTTGTTCAATAGCCTCAACAACTTCATATGCTTCTTCTATTGTATTAGATGCTATGGTTTCGAAGGTTTGTTCAACATCCCACGGACAGCCTTTTGTCGGATGTCGGAGTAGGGCCATAATTTCAATTAGATTTTCTATATTTCGATTTGGCTTGGATTTCATTTGTTCCTCAATAAAAATTTATTGTTGAAAATATTATCTATTTCAAATCAATTGAAATAGAAGATAATTTGTCAAATAAGATGATGATATGAAAGTTCGCTACGTCACCACCTAAGATCAGCATAAATGTTAAAGAAGGGAGTAAACTATTTATACACCCACAATATTGTTTAGTAATCGCATAATGTATATTATGGAAAATTAAATAAATACATTATTAATCAATAATTTAATGAACTTTTTAAATATTTTAAATTAAAAAACTTTATAGTAAATTTACAGCGTAATGTTTCTGATGCTCGCTATCAGTTAAAAAATTGAAAGTAAATTTATGGTAAAACTAAGCCTCTAAGATCATACCATCAAAGGCAGGTTCAACATTTTTTGGCAATTTATTTTTTAGTTCTTCATAGTCAAAGCTTGACCCCATATGTGTCAAAACCCCTCGCCTAACACGTGCACGTTGCATCCAATCTAACGCCTTATCTACGTGAGCGTGTGTTGGATGAGGACGATCTATTAAGGTGCCTATAATCCAAGTATCAATGCCATCAAGAATTTTAAAAGCTTCTTCCGGCATTTCTACAACGTCAGTTGAATAAGCAATTGAGCCAAACCGAAATCCCATGCTTTTACAATAACCATGATCCTGGACAAAAACATTTATGTCTACATCACCAATAGTTAGCTTATCGCCATTTTTTAAAGTATGGGGATTAAGCGTAGGCTTATAATGCATTTTTACATCTACAGCTAATGGTTCTAAAACGTAGTTAAATCGGTGCCTAATACAAGCAACCGTTTCTGCATCAGCGTACATGTCAATTGCAGTATTCATGGAACGGTTAATCTGGCGTAAATCGTCAATACCATGCAGATGATCAGCGTGATAATGAGTATAGAGGACAGCATCTAGACGATTGACATTTGCGTTTAACAATTGCTGCCTCAGATCTGGCGAAGTATCAACTAAGATGCATGTGCTTTTATTTTCTACTAGAATTGATGACCTGAGACGGCTATTTTTAGGGTTTTTAGAGTCAATTCTGCCCCAACCAAGGCCAACAGCTGGAGTTCCAGTAGCTCCTCCACAACCTAGGATAGTTACTTTCATTTGGCTTTAGCCTCATTAAAAAGAGTAAAAAAATTGTCTGTTGTCACATCAGCTATCTCTTCAATTGACAAGCCTTTTATCTCTGCAACTTTTTCAGCTGTATATCGGGTAAAAGCAGGTTCATTAACCTTCCCTCGCATTGGTACTGGGGCTAAAAAAGGTGAGTCAGTCTCAACAAGCAACCTGCTAAGCGGCGTTTCTCTAACTATATCACGTAAATCATCAGCTTTTTTGAAAGTGACAATTCCGGAGATAGATAAATAAAGGCCCAAACTTATTGCTGTCTCAGCTAGTGCACGTGAGCTTGAAAAACAATGTAATAAACCGCGAAACTCACCTTTTGAAGTTTCCTCTTTTAATATCCTAGCCATGGCATCATCCGCATTTCGGGTATGAATAACTAGAGGGAGTCCTGACACTCGAGAAGCCTCTATATGAGACCTAAATTGTCGTTCCTGAACCTCCGTTGGGCTTTTATTGTAATAAAAATCAAGGCCTGTCTCTCCAAAACCAATCACTTTGTTATGCTCAGCTAAGCGAATAAGCTCTTTTGGATCCACTTCTGGCTCATTTTCAGCATTATGTGGATGGATACCCACAGTACAAAATACATTATCATAACGACGTGCAATATTTAGCACTTGATCAAATCTTGTTATGTGGGTGCAAATGGATAGCATATGTTTTACCCCAGCCTTATCTGCTCGGGCTATTACACCATCCATATCATCAGTAAACTCAGGATAATCGAGATGGCAGTGACTATCAACAAACATCTATTAATTCCAATAGTTGCATAAGCCTATTTTTTTAATCCGCAATAAAACGAGGGAACAATCCCTTCGGTTTTGGTAAAACAGTTCCTGGCTTCAAGTAAAAATCTTTACCCAAATGTGCAAATGAACGATGATCATTACTCACAGCTAGTTGTTCTAACATAAGAGACATTGTATCAGGCATAAAAGGTTGTAAGACTAGCGCAATGCGTCGAATGGACTCACTTAGCACGTACAAGACAGTTCCCATACGACTTGGATCACTTTTTTTAAGATTCCAAGGAGCCTGAAAATCCACATAACTATTGGCTGCTCGAACGACGGTCCAAATAATTTCTAGGGCCTCGTGAAATTGTTGACTATCAAAAGCGTAACGCAATTTTTTAATGATTTCCTCTGCTTGTCTCAAAAGTGCAATATCCTCAGTCGTGAATTTCCCATGATGAGGAACTAAACCACCGCAGTTATTAGCAACCATTGAAAGTACTCGCTGTGCCAAATTTCCAAGGTCATTAGCTAATTCACCGTTCATACGGTTTACCATAGCTTTATGAGAAAAATCCCCATCGTTGCCAAACGGAACCTCCCGTAAAAGAAAGTAACGAACTTGATCGAGGCCGTAGCGATCGACTAGATCAACTGGATCAATGACGTTACCGAGAGATTTAGAAATTTTTTCACCCTCATTAGTCCACCAACCATGTGCAAATACACGTTTAGGCGTTTCGAGCCCCGCTGCAAGCAAAAAAGCAGGCCAATAAACCGCATGAAAACGAAGAATATCTTTTCCAACCATGTGCAGATCACAAGGCCAATAGGTGGCGTACTCGCTTCCATTTATTTTGGGATAACCAACCCCCGTAATATAATTAGTTAGAGCATCGAGCCATACATACATGATATGTTTATCATCATCGGGGACTGGCACACCCCAATTGAAGGTTGTCCGTGAGATAGATAAATCTCTGAGACCTCCTTTTACGAAACTTAAAACCTCATTGCGGCGAGATTGTGGAGCTATAAAATTTGGGTTTTCATCGTAAAATTTCAGTAATTTATCACCCCATTCAGAAAGTTTGAAAAAATAACTTGGTTCCTCTACCCACTCAACCTCCGCACCAGTAGGGGCTACCTTCTTTCCACCTGGTCCATCAATCAGCTCGCTTTCACCATAAAAAGCTTCATCTCGAACAGCATACCAGCCTGAATAGCTATCAAGATAAATCTCACCTCTATTGAAAAGCTTTTGCCACAAATCTTGAACAGACTTTTTGTGACGCATTTCTGTTGTTCGTATAAAATCATCGTGAGAAAAATTCATTATTGTCGCCAGATCACGAAAATTTTTGGATACCTTGTCTGTGAATACCTGTGGATCAACACCAGCCATGTGCGCAGATTTTTCGACTTTTTGACCATGCTCATCTGTTCCTGTTAGAAATTTTACGTCAAAACCATCAAGCCGCTTAAAGCGAGCGAGCACATCACAGGCCAAAGTCGTGTATGCGTGCCCTATGTGCGGGGCATCATTGACATAATAAATAGGCGTAGTTACGTAGTAAGGTTTAATAGAACGTACTCCACAGAAAATTCTATACTTGCACAGTTTTTTCCAATAATAGAAAAATAGATATTATGATCTGACGTCGATCCATATTAATCGGATCTGTGCGCGACAACAAATTTGAAATCTTGTCCCATACCTCTAGCCAGCTTGCAAGAGGCGTAACATATAAAAGGCGTTCATATAAATGAGTTTCTTTTGTGTCTACTCCCTTCTTCCCCTTGGTTGCAAACAATATAAAACGACCAAGCCAGCCCAATATTAGATCACAAAATGTGTGAAAAGCATTATCCCCGCCAACACGGCCAAGTTTACCCGCCAATGTGTGCAATGCGACAACATTAAGGTTAGGAAGAGTATCAAGCAGACTAAAAATATCCCTATAAAGTTGAAGCCCCCCCTCCTCTTCAAGATCAAGGGCGCGCCCAATGCTGCCATCCGATAAGTGCGCCAAAAAAGATGCATCACTCAATAACATCTCAGGATGATTTTTTAATAACAACTCAGTTACTGCATCTTCAGTTAGAGTTGATAGCACAAGCTTGCGACAACGAGAACGTATGGTGGGTAGCAAGCATCTATAATTATGGCTGATCAACAGCAAAATAGCACTAGTCGGCGGTTCTTCTAAGACCTTCAGTAGTGCATTGGCTGCATTACTGTTCAACTCATCAGCACTATCAATGATAATAACACGCCACCCTCCCTCAGCAGCACTAAGAGAGAAGAAGTTGGCAATTCTGCGTATATCATCAACTATAATTTCATTTTTGAATTTACCTTTTTTCTCATCATACTTGCGTTCTATAGACATAAGGTCAGCGTGGCTTCCAGCAGCTACACGGCCAAAAACTGGAGCTTTACTATCTACAAATAGACTATCCGTTTTAGTAATAGGTAAATCACTTGCAAATAATCCGGTCTCCTTCGCACCATCAGATTGAGCAAGAAGAAAACGCGCAAACCTGTATGCCAAAGTCGCTTTTCCTATCCCCTTGGGACCACATAGCATCCAAGCATGGGCAAGTCGGTTAGAATTGTAAGCATCTAGTAAAGTACGTTCTGCTTCTGTATGGCCAAATAAGTCGGCCGCCCTTCGTGGGTGCCTACAACTTTCATCATCACTTGAGTATACTGAGCTTGATTTCATGGTAAAATTACTTCGAAGCGTTCAGAGACTAATTTACGAATGGCCAAGGCTACCTGATCAATAGGCAATGAAGCATCAATTACACAGCACCGATCTGTATCACCCTGTGCAATTTCCAAAAACCCTTTTCTTAGGCGCTCATGAAAATCCCTTCCCATACTTTCATACCTATCTTCTCCCTCACCACGCGAACGAGCACGTGCAAGACCGGTATCAATGTCAAGGTCAAATATAAATGTCAAATCAGGTTTGAAATCGCCAATCAATATCCTCTTAAGAGAACTTAATGTTGAACTGTCAACCCCATGTCCAAAGCCCTGATAGGCCAAAGTCGAATCAAAGAATCGATCTGAAATCACCCATTTTTTTTGGTTAAGTGCCGGAAAAATTGTTTTTTCAAGATGTTCAACTCTTGCAGCAAAGTTCAACAATGCCTCAGTCATAGGTGTCCAGCGATTTACATCGCCGTTGACCAAAAAATCTCTGATTTCTTCAGCACCTGGTGAACCTCCTGGTTCGCGCGTTAATACAACAGGAACGTGCACTTCACGTAATGCAGCTCCGAGTAGGGCTACTTGAGTAGATTTTCCCGTGCCTTCCCCGCCCTCAAATGTGATAAACTTACCTCTGGACACTAGATAATTTCAGCTCAGCCAGAGCTGCCCCACAAAAGGTGCTTGAAGGCAGCAATAACACGACCAACAAGCCCTAAACGCTCAATATTTGCAGCAGCAATTAGTGGTACTTCAACTTTTTGTTCACCTGGTGCGCTTACAATCAAGGTCGCTATTTGATCACCCTTTTTTACTGGTGCGGGAATAGTTCTTGTGTGCCTAACCTTAACCACCATTTCGCGGCGAGCTTTTTTGTGAAGTGTCAGGTTAAGATTATTTTCAATGATGAGATTAACCATCGATTCTTTCCCAAGCCACACACTAGCTTCTTTGATCACTTCTCCTGCACTAAGGAGGTGGTAATTATTAAACTCACGAAATCCCCACTCAAGAAGTCGTTCAGGTTCACGTGCACGTTCTTTCTTAGACTGTAGACCATTGACTACAACAATAAGTCGACGGTCACCACGGGTTGCAGAACCGATAAGCCCATACCCGGAATCTTGTGTGTGACCAGTTTTTAAACCATCAGAACCCATATCTCTGTATATCAATGGGTTTCGATTATTTTGTTTTATACCATTGTAAACAAAACTACGCTCTGCATAATAATGATAGTATTCAGGAAATTTCTCAATTGTTAATTTAGCCAATAATGCGAGATCAATTGGTGACATTTTATGCTCGGCATGAGGCCAACCTGTTGAATTTTTGAAGGTACTGTTTGTTAGACCTAGCTGGCGAGCTCTCTCTGTCATTTCATCAGAAAACGCTTCCTCAGAACCTGAAATACCCTCGGCTATCACAATACACGCGTCGTTGCCAGATTGGACAATGATACCCCGTATTAAGTCTTCAATTCTAACCCTCTTTCCAGGCTCCAAAAACATTGTCGAACTGCCACTTTTGGCTCCACCTTTACGCCATGCATTTTCACTTACTCGAAAGGTGTCATCAAGAGACAATCGCCCATCTCGAAGACGCTCAAAAATTATGAACACAGTCATCAATTTGCTCATAGAGGCCGGAGACATTGGTATATCTCCATTTTTCTGGAACAGAATGGCACCAGTATCCGCATCCATTAAAACTACTTCTTTAGCAAGAGTTTCAAATGCCCTAACAGACCCAATGCTTACAAACAAAACTGCAAATAGAGCCAGAGTAAAAGCAAATTGGCGGGTTGCAAAATTTAGGATCATCGCAAGTTTTACTTCCATTAAAGGTTGAGAATCACATCAATCAACTATTGTCCTAGCTTCCGTATAGCCAGACCGAAATACACGTTCAAGCATCTGGTCGGCCTGGTCAACAGAAACCATTGGTCCAACTCTGACCCTGAAAAAATCCTGGCCATTTATCAATATGGATGAAATTTTAGCTCCTAACCCAGATAAATTTGCACGAACCTTGTTAGCATTCTCAAAATTCGAAAAAGCTCCAGCTTGTATGTAAATTCTAACTTGCTGTGATACTTTTTCCACAGTGACCTTTTCATCTGGCGGGCTAGAAACTAAATCATTATTGGGTGGTACGACAACAGATTGCGGAGACCTAGAGACTGGTGCAGAAACGAGACTTATTTGATCTTTACTTCCAATCGCAGGCAAAGTGTGCGAGCTCACTTTTGTTTTTGGTAAACTTTTGACTGTAATTGGTGACCCTACTTCAGCGAGCTCTGTCTCTCCTTTTAATTTTCTAGCTATGGCCCGACTTTCTTTCTCCAAAATTCGTACTCTTATCCTTGCAGTTCCTTGTTTTTCAAAACCGAGTAATTGAGCTGAGCGTCGAGATAAATCAAGGATTCTTCCACGAGCATAAGGCCCACGGTCATTAATACGAATATTCATAGTTCGTCCATTTTCAAGATTTGTAACACGAACAAAACTCGGCATAGGCAAGGTCCGATGAGCAGCGGTAATAGAATTCATGTCATAGATTTCTCCATTCGCAGTCTTTCGCCCATGAAACTTGGCTCCATACCACGAGCCTATTCCAGTCTCGTCATAGTCATAATCTACTTTTGGATAATACCAGACATTTTTAATTTGGTAAGGATTGCCAATCTTATATTTTCCAAGAGAAGTCTTGTCTTTATCTTTACTCACATGCTTTACTGTTTGTGCAACAAACTGCGTTTCAGCACAAGCTCCGAGGGCTGTTAAGAGCACAAAAGTAACTAGATATCGGATTGGATTAATACGATTAAATAAAGGCAGACACAGGATCATATAAAACCCCTAAATATTATGATAAACAGTTTAATAATTCTACATTCAGTAAGAATAGCCTTATGCACAAAGTGCCTAAAGTCTCCCAATCCGGTCAGCTAGGGTTCCAACTGCAACAGCAAAATATGTTGAGCGGTTCCATTTTAGAATTGTACGATAATTGTCATAAACCATGTATGCGCTACTACCTTCCCCCTCGGTATAAACAATGGATGCTTCTAAATCACGTATAGGTAAATCACCTCCGTTGCCTCTACGGACACCAATAGCTTGCCATTCATTTATTGTTTTTTTTACTTTGAGACTAGCAAGAGAACTGTCAAACCCTACGGGTAATGTTACAACTCGGCCCCAAGTCTGATCTCTTTTCCAACCTGAACTGGACAAATAATTAGCTGTTGATCCAAAAACGTCTGCTTTTGTAGACCAAATATCTTTTCGACCATCACCATCATAATCAATCGCAAAATTCAGGAAAGAAGAGGGCATAAACTGACATTGTCCCATAGCACCTGCCCAAGACCCAACCATGTCATTTACCCTAATATGTTTACCATCAAGAATTTTAAGGGCATTAATTAGTTCCTTACGGAAATATTTACTGCGTCTACCATCATAAGCCATAGTAGTTAGGGCAGATATCAACTTAAACCCGCCCGTAACACGACCAAAATCTGTTTCAATACCCCATAAAGCGACGATAAAACGCGGCTGAACACCAAATTTGTTACCAATTTCCTCCAGAAGTGCTCTATTTTCTGCAAGTTTCTTTCTGGCCCTTTTGATTCTTGATCTTGGTACAACCCTCTCCATGTATTGATTAAACGTTAAACTAAATTCTGGTTGTTTTCTATCAAGTTCAACTACTCTTGGGATGAGTTTGACCTCAGTCAAAGCACTATCGACAATTTTTTTACTTATACCTCTCTTAATTGCTTCAACTTTTAGGTTTTCTAACCATTCTGCAAATTGTTGCTGCGAGGCCTCAACTTGTGCTGATTGATAAAAGAAAATAAAAAGTAATGCCAATAAAACAATCCTAGATACTAACTTAGCAAAAAACATTTTGTATTTCCGATTCAACCCATATTTACGAATCATTTTCTCAACCACTAGGACTTTTCTGCCATAGGGCGGCAACAAGAGCAATGGGGAAACTGCTTAATTCTGAGGGCTAGGGAAAAAAGTATTGGTCCTATTAGTGAGCCAATAAACTAAAAGTCCTAACCACTCGTGTATACCTGTAGACAAGAAAGACAGCCCAGAGGCCAAATTAAAAGACAATGATAAATTCAAATTACTGTTTAACTGGTAGTCTACTGGATAGGGTATAACTTCCCACCCAGCTTGCCTAAAAACACCAATAGATCGAGGCATATGAAAAGCAGAGGTTATTAAAAGCCATGTTTCATGTGCTAACGGATTTACCAGCTTTTTAGAAAAAACTGCATTTTCAAAAGTGTTTCGTGCCTCATTTTCAATTATGAGTCTTTCATGATCAACACCCATATCAATCATAAAAGATCGAACCACATCTCCTTCTTTAATGTCATTTCTAAAGATATTACCAGAACCTCCTGTAAATATTAGCTTTGCGGTAGGGTATTTCCTTGAAATTTCTAAAAAGGATATCAGTCTTTCAGCAGCTCCTCCCACAGCTAATTGCCCGCGTTCCCTTGTCAAAACTTGATTAACAACTCCACCCATTACAATTACACCATCAACTTTTGCTGGTAAGGCCTGATTTACGGGAAACCTATTTTCAAGTATGACAAACAAATTTTGCCCAATTGGCAAAGTCGCAATTATTACTGCCACTAAGGCGGTTAAACTCAGGACCCAACGACTAAGCTTATCCCAACCCAGATACAAAAAAGATGTTCCCAAACAGAGAGCAACTAAAATCACATTACTTGGGTCAATGAAAAACCATAATATTTTTGACATATAAAAAAACATTAAATTACAAAACTTAAGTTGAAGAAATTAAAAGTTAATAGTCAATTATCCTACAGCGCTTGCCAGATAAGGAACACCATCATTTGCCGACCTATATAATACTTCACTCTTATGCATGAGACTTTAAAACTACTTCCCACCACTAAACTTCTATTAAACAATACTGAATTTGTTCATCATGGGCCTATACATTACTTTTCTATTTACTATCGCATAAAAAACCAACTAGCGTAATTCGACATTGTTGGATATTAAACATTAGCTTTTGATATTTGCATCATCGAGTTAATTATCAAAATCATAAGTTTTTCTTCAGAGAGTTTTGGACCAAAATTTCATGTCAAACATAAGTTCCTACAGCCGTGGAATTATTATGTCAGGAGTAGGAATGCTTATCCTCAGCCCAGATGGGCTTTTGTTAAGATTGGTTACTGATGCTTCCTTATGGGTTGTAATTTTTTACAGGTCTATCTTTGTTGCTATGGCAGCAAGCGTGTTCCTTTTAATCAAGAAACGTACAAATTTTTTATTTGCATTTATTAATCTTGGTTGGGCCGGATGGAGCTCTGCCGTACTCATGACTATCAGCGGTCTAACTTTTGTTGGGGCCATGGCAAATACATCCGTAGCAAATACACTATTTATACTCGCAACCATGCCTTTTTTTAGTGCTATTCTTGGCTGGTTCTTTTTAGGTGAATTCGTTCGCTTACGAACTTGGATTACTATTACTCTGGCCTTTATGGGAATACTGGTAATTTTCTCAGGATCATTTAGTTCAGGTAATTGGCTGGGTGACACTTTGGCAACAGTTACTGCTTTTTTACAAGGTCTAAATATAGTAGTTATCAGAAAAGCTAGAAAGAGAGATGTAACTATTCCCGCTTTCTGTGCTTCTGCCTTTTTAGCAACCTTAATTGCCTTACCTTTAGCAGATATACTGACTGTGAGCAGTAACGATTTATTTCACCTATCGCTTATGGGATTAATGGTTGTACCAATAGGACTTGGCCTATTTCTTAGTGGCGCACGGTATGCACCTGCTGCCGAAGTAGCTTTGTTAGCTCTTGTCGAAACAGTACTTGGCCCCATGTGGGTGTGGCTTTTCATAGGTGAAGTGCCGACGCAATCAGCAATCATCGGGGGAAGTATTGTTATTTTATCCGTGGTTTTAAATACTTGGTATGGAGTCCATAATGCGAATGAAAAGGTTAAGCATTAAATGGATAAAAACAATAACAAGGCTCTCACCGGTGCTAGTGCTGCTGTGGTCGCCTTTAGTTTGTGGGGTGCTATCCCTATTTATTTCAAATCAGTTTCTCACATACCAGCCTTTGAGATTCTGGCACATCGTGTAGTCTGGACTGTTGTCTTTCTTGGTATAATCATTATCCTCAAAGGCAGCTTGGGTAACGTATTTTCGGTATTTAAAAATAAAAAACTTTTTCTAACATTGATAGTTAGCTCTTTTTTGATTTCCTGTAATTGGCTAGTTTTTATCTGGGCTGTGGCCAACGGCCAAATTCTTGAAGCTAGCTTAGGATATTTTACCACCCCAATAGTCAGTGTTGCTTTTGGTTTATTTTTTTTGAAAGAAAAGCTTAGTAGTTGGCAATGGTTTGCGGTAGGACTTTCTATTTTAAGTGTAAGTAATCTTTTCTGGTCACACGGGTCCTTCCCTTGGATTGCCATCTCAGTTTCAATTACTTTTGGGCTTTATGGCCTTGTACGTAAAATTGCTAAAGTTGATGCCTTTTCAGGTCTTTTCGTTGAAACCTCAGTCCTTGTGCTCCCAATGCTAGTTTATTTATTTCTTATAGGCTTCAACGGAAATGGAGCTTATGGTTCATCTGATTTCGTGCTTAATGGTTTATTAATGACGGGAGGTCTAATTACAGCAACTCCGCTTGTTCTTTTTGCTATGGCTACAAAAAGATTAAGATTGTCAACGGTTGGTTTTTTTCAGTATATTACTCCTACTGGACAATTTCTTCTGGCCGTTTTCTTATACAATGAACCATTTTCAGATGCCCACTTAATTACTTTTGTAATTATCTGGTTAGCTCTAGCGATTTATTCATTTGATAATTTCAATTTTCACACCCAAAAATAGGAACATTATGCTCAGTATATTTACTTAACTTCTCTTGCAAACCGCCCAACAAGCTGTTTATAAATTTCAGGATCAGCTGTCATATTCTTCGAAACAAAAGGAATCCTATAATTAAAACAGCCCTATTCAGCTTTTGTTAACTGTTTACTGGAATTTTATTGATTGTCATAAAAATGAAATTAAGCACCCAGAAAGGGAATAAATCATGTCTAATCAATCAATATTCTTTAACCTAGTTCAATTTTCCAGAAAAATAGCCCGCACCTTCGGCTATAAATTCGATCATCCCGTTGAAGTTATCACGAGATTTCCACCTAGCTCTTTCCGCTAAAAAGAATTTTGCGAATTGCACACAAGCTTTGCATCAGTGTATAAGCTTTCCTTTGGTATAACATTTTACGGTTACTTCATGGAGGGTTGGCAGAGCGGTTGAATGCACTGGTCTTGAAAACCAGCATACGTGAAAGCGTATCGAGAGTTCGAATCTCTCACCCTCCGCCATTAATACAAAAATGCGAGTTAACAAACTTCTTAAAGAAAAAAGTAAACTGAAAGATCTTACACTTACAATTTTCGCATACGTTCACTAAATCTTCGCCGAGCTGCAGGTAATTTTTTTGTATGGAGGTGGCTAAAAATATGTCTCTCTAAAAAAAAACCTGTTAATGCTAAGCCCTCAACAATTTCACTGGATGAACCAGAAACTTCCTGTTCTAAAAGAAATTTAGGCAAGGCAAGCATAGTTTTCTTATATGGCTCTCCTGCTTCGCCTGATACTGCACATCCTGATTTTGGCGATACATAAATCAGATTGTTTGTTACTCCTGTTGCAACACAACAACTAAAGTCTAATCCAAAGCCAAGAGCTGCAAGTAACCCCAGTTCCCATTTCACATAGATACTAGGCCAATCTTTTCCTAACAATGAATGTAAAACAACATTTAATCCTTGATAAATTTCAGGGTGCGGTTCGCGCTCTGGTAATGCACTCTGGCTTACTGCTAGGGCTGAACTTAGACACGCTAGTGTATCCGGACTACCAAAAATATTTGCAGCATGTGCTCTAATTAATTCAAAGTTAAAGTTTCCAAGATGTTCATTAAGACGTCCTCGCCAATAGGCATGAACTAAATTACCTGGTTGCAAATCTCCACGTTTCCGTTTACTTGCTCCACCCCTTACCAAACCAGCATGAACACCTTGTTGCTTTGTCATCAGAGTTACTATTGCTGATGTTTCGCCATATCTACGAGAAGATAATATTATTCCTTGGTCAGACCATTCCATTTAGAAAAAACATCCACAAACATAGTATGATCGAAATAATTAGGTATATTTGTAACTATGCGTAATAACAATTTAAAAAACTAATTCTTTAACCTGATACTTTAGACAAGATATATTTCATATTACCAACATAAATAATAAAAATTTCAAATTTGCTTAGAGCTTGGGAAGGCAAAGTAATCTCAGAATTATTTTAAGCGTTATAATCCAGGCCCCATTCCTCGTAATGGATAGGGTCATCACCCCAATTTTGACGAACTTTGACAAATAAAAAAAGATGCACGCGATGACCAAGTAAAACCTCAAGTTCTTTACGGGCCAATTCACCAATCTTTTTGATTTTTGAACCACCTTTACCCAACACTATCGCTTTTTGTCCCGTCTTTTGAACAAAAATTATCTGATTTACTTTAACTGAACCATCAACGCCCTGCTCCCATTTTTCTGTCTCGACAGTTACTGCATACGGAATCTCTTGATGCAAGAATTGGTATACTTTTTCCCGAGTTATTTCTGCAGCGAGCAAGCGTGATGGCATGTCTGAAATTTGATCCTCAGGGTAAAGCCAAGGACCAATTGGCACCCGTGCCTTTAAATTATTCAATAAATCAACAACACCACTACCAAGTTTAGCTGAAATCATGAAAGTATCTGAAAATATATCGATAGCAGATAGAGTTGAAGTTAAGCTAAGCAAAGCAGATTTTTTTACCAGGTCAATTTTGTTGATGACTAGTATTACTTTTCTATTCAGCTTAATGAGGCCATCAATAATATGTGACGTGCTGGAATCAACGCCTTTTTTAGCATCAACCAGAAAGATAATTTGATCCGAGCCGGTTGCTCCGTCCCAGGCACTTGCAACCATAGCCCTGTCTAACCGGCGTTTAGGCAAAAAAATGCCCGGTGTATCAATGAATATTATCTGGGATTGACCTTGTATGATTATACCTAAAATTCGTGTTCTGGTTGTTTGTACTTTTGCAGAAACGATAGAGACCTTGGTCCCAACAATACTATTAAGAAGTGTTGACTTACCTACATTGGGCGCACCTATCAAAGCAAAGAAACCACAACTAGTTTTTTGCGGTACAATCACTTAATTGACTTACTTTCATTGGATCCAAGAGAGTCAAGCATTGCTGAAGCTGCAAGTTGCTCAGCTTGACGTTTTGAACCACCACTACCACTCAATGGCTGTTTATCCTCTATTGACACCTCTATTACAAATGTTGGATCGTGTGGTGGGCCATTCCTAGATATTTCACGATAACTGGGTAAATTCATGCCATTAGATTGAGCATACTCCTGCAGGGAAGTTTTTGCATCTTTTGGTGGCACAAGGTCCTCAGCCATAAGTTCCATCCAATAACACCGAATAAAAGTCTCGGCAATTTGAAGACCTCCATCTAAAAAAAGAGCGGCAATTATAGCTTCACACGTATCAGCTAAGAGTGCAGTGTTATTTCTCGCACCATTTTCCTCTTCAGCAGGTGCAATTTTTATAAATTTTGAAAGTTTTAGATCAAGAGCCACACGAGCCAATGTCTCTTTTCGAACAAGAGCCGCATGGCGGCGCGCCAATGCGCCCTCTTCTTCTCCAGGAAACGCTTCGTAGATCATTGTGGCAACCACAAGACCTAACACCCTATCACCCAAAAACTCAAGGCGCTGGTTGGTCTGGTCTCGTTTTGCACGACTTTTTGCCATGCTTGAATGGGTAAGAGCCAAGCTTAATAATTTAGGCTTAGAAAAGCTGTAACTTAGAATTCTTTCAAGTTCTGTGGTGTCTAGGCTCATTATTCGATACTGTCAAAAAATCTAGAAAAACGGGCTTTTGATGGCCAATTCCAAAACTTCCAACCAGCACCCTCAACTGAAAAAAACTTTACCACAGCACGACCTATTAAATTTTCGCGAGGTATAAAGCCAACTTGGTTGAGAAACCTGCTGTCAGAGGAATTATCTCTATTATCGCCCATAGCAAAATAGTGACCCGCAGGTACTTCATAAATGACAGTATTATCACTTACACTTTCATCACCCTGTTCTTCGTTAATGAAGTATTTGTGTCCATTAGGCAAGGTTTCAAGGTAGCGAGATATACGACGGATGCTACCAAAACCATTGTCCAATAGATAATCTTCCCTACGCTCTCGCTTAACGGCTACCCCATTAATATGCAAGATACCCTCGATAATTTGAATCGTATCACCAGGAAGCCCAACAATTCGCTTGATGTAGTCTTTATCTGTATCAGTTGGCAACCTAAAAACTGCGACATCCCCACGCTCAGGCTCGCTAAACATTATTCGTCCATTGAATAATGGCAAGCTCAGAGGCAGTGAAAAACGGCTATAACCATACGAAAACTTTGATACAAATAAATAATCCCCCACAAGTAATGTAGGAATCATCGATCCTGAGGGAATTGAAAACGGCTCATAGGCAAAGGAACGAATACCCAAAGCAATAAGACCTGCATAAACGATTGTTAAGATAGAATCTTTAATGTTGCCTGTTTTGGCATCACTTGATTTTGAATTACTGCTGTCACTCGTGTCCATAAAAAATCACTCAATACAGTAAAGACAATAAAACTTCTGAAACAATAGATAGATCTGCGATCAAGCCATTGAAGTAGAAAGAAGTCAAGATTAAGCAGGCCTTACACTATCCATTAACTTACGCATTGAACGAATACTCTCTTCCAGACCAATAAAAATTGCTTCACCAATTAAAAAATGCCCGATGTTTAGTTCTGAAATTGTTGGTATAACTGCAACATCCTCAACAGTTTCAAAAGTTAGACCATGACCCGCATGGCATTCCAAGCCTATGTCATAGGCATGGGCGGCAGCATTAATAATTCTCTCAAGTTCAAACTTTCGATCAGATCCCTTTGCGTCACAATATGCCCCTGTATGCAACTCGATGACAGGTGCACCCAATTTTCTTGCAGCATCAATTTGTGCTGGATCCGGCTCAACAAACAAGGAGACGCGAATACCAGAACTATTTAACATCTCTACGTAAGGTCCCAATCTATCACAATCTCTAATAACGTTAAGCCCACCTTCAGTAGTGCGTTCTTCTCGCTTCTCTGGAACAATACAGGCAGCGTGAGGAAGATGACCTAGAGCAATTTTAAGCATTTCATCCGTTGCCGCAAATTCAAAATTCAGGGGTTTGTTAACCTCCTTACAAAGACGTTCAATGTCCTGATCAGATATGTGTCGGCGATCTTCTCGTAAATGAGCAGTAATGCCATTAGCACCTGCCTTGACAGCCAGCTTTGCCGCATCTACGGGATCTGGATGAACCCCTCCTCTAGCATTACGAATGGTCGCAACATGGTCGATATTTACGCCCAAGCGTAATTTTGAACTCATTGATTATTCTCCAAGTTTTTTGACAAATGTTTATTAAGTACAGAGCTTCTTAACCTTTTTTCCTGGTAACGCTTTATCAAGGGCCAAAGAAGTAGATAGAATACGACCCAAATAGTTACAAATGAAGGAATGCCTCCGATGAACATTGGCCAAAAAACCGGCCAAGCAGTTTCCAATAAGTAGGATAGATCATAGGTCAAAATTGCATCTAGTGAGGATGAAAAAATTACCTGAAAGTCAAGTTCATTTGTGTTAGCTTCATTATTGCCAGCACCTAGCCAAACACCCAAGTTAAAAATAAAAGTCCAGATAAAAGGAAATGTCCAAGGGTTCCCCACAACTGTACCAATTACAGCTGCTGCAATGTTTGCACGGATAATCCATGCAATTACTCCTGCTAATAATAAATGCAAACCCACGAAAGGGGTAAAAGATATTGCTGCACCACAGGCAAACCCAGCAGCTATTGAGTAAGGCGTACCTGGCAACCTAGCTATCCTGTGGAAAAGGTATTGAGTTGAACGCCTCCAACCAAGGCTTGGCCACAAAAAAGCCTTAATTTTTTGATAAAATTTTGATTTGTTACGGCGTTTAAACATGAATTTAAATCTTGTTTGAAGTTCTTTTTTTTACTTACAAAAAAATCTAACCATGAGCACGCTCTACCATATTTATGGCTGGGGTTGCACGGAGTGCTGCAATGATTTCCATTAGGTGCCTTAAATCGTGAACTTCTATGTCAATTAAAAGGTCATAAAATTCAAGGGTACGGTTAGTAATTTTTAGATTTGAAATATTACCGCCATTCTTACCAATAACCATTGATAATGTTCCAAGAACACCAGGCTCATTGATTACCGTCAGATTAACTCGACCAACGTGTATGTCGGGAACTTCAGTCTGTTGTTGCCAAGAAACATCTAGCCATCGTTTTGGAGTACTCGAATGTTCTTCTAGAGAATCGCAATCTATAGTGTGGATAATTACACCTTTTCCTGTTGTGATGATACCGACAATACGGTCCCCAGGTAGCGGATGGCAACACTCTGCATAGTGCATTGCCATTCCGGGAATTAAACCTTTTATAGCTATAGCATTTTTAGATTCACCATTGATATTTTCAATTGTTTTTTTTCTGGTTTTAGTTCTTTTGAGAGGAACAAGATTTTTTTCTCGCTTTTTTCTAGTTCTTGGGAAAACTGCCTCAACAATATCCCGAGCATTTAAGGTTCCAGCTCCCACTTGGGATGTCAAATCACCAGTTGAGTGCTGGTCGAACTTCTTGAGTACAGCTTTCAACGCTTTTTCTGCAAATTCATAACCCTCTTCACGAAATGCTCTCTGCAAGATAGCACGTCCAAGTTGCAAGTACTGTTGACGTTCTTGTAGAAGTACGAAGCGACGAATACGAGCACGTGCCTTGCCAGTTACTACAAACTTCTCCCATGTAGGTGATGGGGTTTGCACTTTTGAGGTAAGAATTTCCACCTGATCACCATTCCGTAATTGCTTGTTTAGTGGAACTATGCGACTGTTCACTTTTGCACCAACGCAACTGTCACCTATCTCGGAGTGAACAGCATAAGCAAAATCAACTGCTGTTGCTCCTTGCGGCAAATTTATCAAATCACCACGTGGTGTAAAACAAAACACTTGGTCTTGGTACATTTCCAACTTGGTATGCTCAAGAAACTCATTAGGGCTAGCTGCATGTTCAAGGATATCCAGAAGTTCTTTAATCCAACGATATTGGCGCCCCTCTGTCTTACCAGTATTCTGTTTGTAGGCCCAATGTGCGGCAACGCCGTTTTCGGCAATATTGTGCATGTTGTGAGTCCGAATTTGAACTTCAACACGATGTTGTTCAGGGCCCAAAATTCCGGTGTGCAACGACCGATAACCGTTTGGCTTTGCTGTTGAAATATAATCCTTAAAACGTCCAGGAATCACCCTATATTTACGATGCAGTACACCCAAAGCCTTATAGCAATCATCTACAGAACCAACGAGCACACGAAATCCTACTATGTCAGAAAGTTGCTCGAATGCGATATCCTTATGTTGCATCTTATGCCAAATGGAATAGGGAAGCTTCTCACGACCCATTATTTCTACCTCGAGACCACAGTTACTCAATGTTTCTGTCAATTCCTGCTTAATGCGTGCAACAAGATCACCACCCTCTCTCCTTAAAAACTCAAGACGTGCCATTATAGAGTCCCTTGCTTCAGGATTAGTCTCCATAAAGGCTAAATCCTCAAGCTCATTTTTCATCTCTTGCATACCTATTCGCTCAGCAAGCGGAGCAAAGATATCCATGGTCTCCATCGCAATTCGGCGACGTTTTTCATCTTTTTTAACGTATTGCAGAGTTCGCATATTATGTAAACGGTCAGCTAACTTTACTAATAAAACACGAATGTCGTCTGACATCGCTAACAATAGCTTACGAAAATTTTCTGCCTGCTTTGCTTGATCGGATTGCATCTCAATGCGAGTCAATTTGGTTACACCGTCAACCAGACGTCCTACTTCTTCTCCAAAAATTTTATTTATTTCTTCTTGGGTTGCTTTTGTGTCCTCAATCGTGTCGTGTAACAATGCAGTCACGATAGTAGCGGTGTCCAGTTTGTAATTAGTGAGAATTTCAGCAACTTCCAAAGGATGCGAAAAGTAAGGGTCCCCAGACTCTCGCTTTTGGTGCCCATGAGCATTCATAGCATAAGCATAAGCACGATCAAGTGCTTTAACATCTACATTTGGATCATAGGACTTTATTAGATCGACGAGCTCATACTGACGGATCATTGGTCCCCCTGAAATTGCAAAGCAGAGGTTCCATCCATTGATTGTTAATCCTTTGTATCTGCCTCTTCTTCGACTTCAGCAGGAATTTCAGCATCAACATACATAGAGGAAAGTTGTTCCATCGGAGGCTGAGACTCTTCACCCTCTTCTTGATTTTGTTGAGCAGGAAGCAAGTCTAATTCTTCATTTTCAGAATCTTCATTCTCCACAAATCGTTGAAGGCCAGTAATTAAACCCTCTTCAAGTTCATTTAGATCAAGAGTTTCATCAGCAATTTCTCGAAGAGCTATAACGTGATTTTTATCGTTATCCTTGTCAACGGTGAGAGATGCTCCAGCAGAGATGTTCCGAGCTCTCTGAGCAGAAAACATAACCAACTGAAAACGGTTTGGTATTTTGAGTACACAATCTTCAACAGTAACTCGAGCCACTTTACAGATCCCCAAAAAAAAGAAAATAATAATAATGTGATTTTATATGTTGGTGTACTTGATAAATCAAGTCAAATAGATGAAGAAATAAGGCTTGTCTATCAATAAGAAGTCTCCTCATCATCGACTATAATTTTTTGACTAGGGTCAAGCTTCGCAATTAATTCCTCGATGGGCGTCATAAAAACTGGATGGCACCAGTCTGGTGCAATTTCGTATAAAGGCAGTAAAACAAAACCTCTTTCATGCATTCGCGGATGCGGAATGATTAAGCTATCGTCAGCTTTTCTTTTCCAGCCTGACACCATATTAGCATAAGCAATTAAATCCAAGTCTAGTGTTCGAGCAGCATTTTTTGTTGCTCGGGCACGGCCAAATTTTCGCTCTACATCATGCAAAACATTAATTAATGCAGAAGCTTCCAAAGAGGTGCATGTTGATATAATCCCATTAATAAACCAAGGCTGATCTGATGTAGGAACTGGTGCTGACCTATACCAGCTTGATTGGCTTTCAATGTTTATACCTAGAGACAAAAGCTCTTTGACTGCAGCCTCGCACGTAGCACGTGGGGTGATATAATTCAAGCCAGGAAGGTTGGCGCCAATTCCTATAAAAGCATTGCAAATATATTTTGTCATTAAAGAAGGTTGACCATCAATATTAGAGAGCAATTAAGTTATTTGTTGTTTTAAAGTCAAGGCAACTAAGATGGAAAAATTACAAAATTTGACACAATATACCGTATTATAAATACTTACGTTAAAATATTGTATCTTGTCTTGCATATATCTTTCTAATTAAGGAACCCATCTTACTGTTACTAATGCAAATAAATTAATTCCATTGGATCTAGAAGTCCTGAACTAGACTCAAGTAACTAAATTGAGAAGCTTAATTTTAAAAAAAAAATAATTTCAACTATTTTTTCAGATCGAGTCTGCTTAAGATAAATATGAGATAGTTTTACGAAAAAACAAAATTAGTAGAAGTAAAAAAATACTGCAGTTTTAGATATTTTTCTTAATCAGATTTAAACTCATACAAATAGTCTGTGAAGATGCAAGTTAAGTAGTTTACGTGATATTTTTAATATTAAGTTTTAACGCTTTAGCCCCTCATAATAACAATATAATTTTACCACTATCAGCAATACGTAATACTGTTCTACAGAATTTAAAAGGCTTTGATAAAATGGATTTTTATAATGATGAACGGATCGGTATTTTTATTGATGGTGCTAATTTACACTCAGCTGCTCGGTCGCTGGGCTTTGATATTGATTACAAAAGACTTTTAAAAATCTTCAAAGAGACTGGAAAATTAATACGTGTTTTTTACTACACAGCCCTTGTAGAAGACCAAAAAAGTTCTCCAATTCGATCCCTAGTAGATTGGCTTGATTATAATGGCTATACCTTAATTACAAAACCTGCCAAGGAATATATTGACTCATCTGGTCAACGAAAGATCAAGGGTAATATGGATATTGAAATTTCTATTGATGCCATTGAAACGTGCGAACAAATGGACCACATAGTTCTTTTTTCTGGTGATGGTGATTTTCGTCGACTCGTAGAAGCCCTTCAACGTCGTGGTAAACGCGTCACCATAGTCAGCACACTGTGTACAAAACCGCCTTTAGCTGCTGATGAATTAAGACGACAGGCTGATAATTTTATTGAATTGAACGATTTAAAGAAAAAAATTGAGCGTTTACATGATGAACAAGATGATGATCAACCTCCAAATCCCATCGGAATATAACATTATCCTAAACCTTGTTAAAAAAATTTATATTTTATCATTATGCATTATAAAAACCTTTTACCAGACGCCGATTGCCAATTGTGTCCACGTTTAGTCAATTATCGAGAAGAAAACAGAATTCTTTTTCCCGACTGGCATAATAGCCCTGTTGCTCCCTTTGGCAGCACCTCCTCCCATTTACTAATTGTAGGACTTGCGCCAGGTCTCAAAGGAGCTAACAGAACTGGGAGGCCTTTCACAGGAGATGGAGCTGGGGATTTGCTCTACCCCACATTAATTCGCCATGGTCTTGCAAGAGGAAAATTCGAAGCTAACACTAATGACAGCATTGAGCTGTTAAACTGCAGAATTACAAATGCTGTGCGCTGCGTACCTCCAAAAAATAAGGTTACAGGATTTGAAGTAACAACATGCCTCAATTTTCTGAAAACAGAAATTCATATGATGAAAAGTTTGAAAATAATATTCGCATTAGGTGCTGTTGCACACAGTGCTATCCTGACCGCATTCAGTATAAAAAAAAATACCGCACCTTTCTTTCATGGAGCACACCATAAATTAAATCACGAGCTAAACTTGATTAGCAGTTATCACTGCTCACGATACAATACAAATACTGGTCGATTAACATCAGAAATGTTCGATTTAGTTTTAAGAGATGTTACTTCACTACTGTAAACAGCTTTTTAAATTGCAACTTAAAATTCAAAAGGATCAAATTATTAACTTTTAAACTTTTTTTATAATTATAGCTAAAACACGGGTAAAAACTCTCAACACTAGCCCTTAGTTCGCATTAACCTTGCCTTATTGCGCTTCCAATCACGTTCTTTGATATCTTGGCGTTTATCATGTTGTTGCTTGCCCTTTGCTAACCCCAAATCTACCTTAGCTAGGCCACTATTGTTAAAGTAAATACTTAGGGCGACTAAAGTCATACCCTTACGATCTATTGCATTTTGTAACTTGTTGATTTCTCTGCGGTGCATGAGTAATTTGCGTGGGCGTTTGGGTTCATGATTTATAAAGCACGCTGACTCATATTTGGGGATATGAGCATTAAAAAGAAACAACTCATTATTTTCAGCACCTGCATAAGCCTCTGTGATAGTGGCACGACCTGCACGTAGGGACTTAACCTCAGAACCTGAGAGCATAATTCCAGCTTCATAATTTTGTTCAATAAAATAATCGTGTCTTGCTTTACGGTTTTGTGCAGAAATATGAGCAGATGGCTTCTTTACCTTAGCCATGATAACATTAATTAAGAAGGCCAACGTTAACCATTGCTGCCCTAACCTTTTTTTTGTTTTCTTCTGAAATATCACATATTGGCAATCTCGCCTCTGCAGAGCATATTCCCAGTAGTTCTGCTACATATTTTACAGGGCCAGGACTTGTTTCGCAGAAAAGAGCGTCATGTAAAGGCATTAAACGGTATTGAATGTCTATGGCATCCTGATAACGTCCCTCACGCCATGCACGCTGCATATTTGAAACTAATCGTGGTGCAACATTGGCGCTCACAGAAATGCAACCCTTTCCACCACCTACTAAATGGGCTAAAGCAGTAGCATCCTCACCAGAGAGCTGGCAAAAACTGTCACCAATTGTGACATGTGTCTGTATTGGACGAACCAAATCACCAGTTGCATCTTTAACACCGACTATATTTGGTAGTTTTGATAATCGCACCATTGTTTCAACTGTCATATCTACAACACTGCGACCTGGAATATTATATATGATAATTGGAATATCAGCTGCATCGTGGACTGCCTTAAAATGACGATACTGACCTTCCGGCGTCGGCTTGTTATAATAGGGCATGACAACAAGTGCTGCTTGAGCTCCAGCCTTTTTTGCGTGGCGGGCCAGCATTATAGCTTCATCTGTTGAGTTTGACCCAGCACCAGCAATAATGGGCACTCGGCCAGCTGCTGCCTCAATACACAATTCTGTTACGTGCATGTGCTCTTCATGGCTAAGTGTTGGGGACTCACCTGTAGTGCCACAAGGGACAAGACCATCAGAGCCCTCAGCAATTTGCCATTCAACTAGCTTTTTGAAAGCAACAGAATCCACCTTTCCATTCGCAAAGGGTGTAATCAAAGCGGGAATAGATCCATGAAACATAAATAATTCCTTGAACTATAGAAACAATAAGCGAATAATAGCTTCAGTTTTGCTCAGGAGCAAGCTCGCTTGATAGTAGATTTATTCTTCTTGCAAAATATGTATTGAAGTTACTATGGTTATTTAATTCAGACTCTGCTTCATTGATGATAAACGGAGTACCTCAAATGTGGTTTGTCCGTTTTTTCCCAAAAAAATATTATTTTTTTCCTTTTTTTTTAACTTTGTGTTCTGTGGCAACAATAAAAAACTTATCTGCTGCGGAGATAAGTGAAAAATACAATTTAACCCAAAAAGACCGAACAATACTCTCGGCAGCTTTTCGAGAAAATTCTATAAACCATTTAAAGAAATACTACGCTCTGTCAAAAAAGTTAAGCGATCCTCTGGCCCAAAAAATTATTCTACATTCATATCTTGTAAAGCAAGGTACTACAGGCTCTTTTAAACAGCTATCTTCATTCATTAAAGAAAATCCACACTGGCCAAGAATGAAAAGTTTAAAAAAACGAATTGAAGAAGTAATGTCTAATGACTTATCACCACAAACAGTACTCTCATGGTTTAATAATGACCTTCCATTAAGCACAGATGGCTGGATACAATATATACGGGCACTATTAGAAGTAGGCGAAGAGAATAAAGCACGAAAAGTCATCCGAGAAACTTGGATCACAAAGAACTTTTCCAAACTCCCAGAAAAATATTTCTACAAGAGCTATCGCAGATATCTTACAAAACAGGATCATCGTGATAGATTAGACCGATTACTCTGGCAGGGTAAGTATTGGTCAGCGCGTCGCATGCTATGGAAGGTCAGTCCTGAGCATCGCGCTTTAGCTGAAGCTCGCCTGATGTTAAGGCACCAATTTGGGAATGTTGACAAAGCAATTGCTCGGGTACCAATCAACCAATTAAATAATCCCGGTTTGGTATTTGAGAGGATTAGTTGGCGACGCAAAAAGGGCCGGTATGAGCAATCCCTAGAGTTGTTTAACGCGCAACTAAGTGATCGTGTCTACCCTGAAATATGGTGGAAGGAACGAGCACACCTTGCTCGTACTGCCCTAAAAAAAGGTCATATAACTACTGCATACCGTTTAGTTAAAAATCACCAAATAGATGGAGGGCAAGATTTTGCAGAAGCAGAATGGTTGGCTGGTTGGATTGCTCTTAGGTTTTTGGAGGATCCCGTAATTGCTTTCTCTCATTTTGAGCGTATGTACAGACTTGTAAAGTACCCGATAAGTCGTGCTCGAGGTGCCTATTGGTTAGGACGCGCCGCAAAAGATTTAGGAAAGGAAGAAACGGCTAACAAATGGTTTAAAACTGCCGCCAAACAAACGACAACCTATTACGGACAATTAGCTGCTACACATTTAGACTCAAACTTATTACATCAATTACCTAGTCCAAATGTTCCAACATTTGAGGAGATAAATAACTTTAAAAAACTTGATCTGGTAAAGGCAATTAAAATTCTCAATGAGGTTAATGCCCAAGAGCAAATGAAACACTTCATCATTGCTCTGAGTAACATTCGGCAAACCACAGGTTGGCAATTGCTAACAGCGCGCCTTGCTATCAAATATGGACGACCTGACATTGGTATAATTATAGCAAAAAAATCAAGCCGTCAGGGAAATGAGCTCATTGAAGTTGGTTACCCTGTACTCAAACTACCAGTTCCAAAAGCTAGCTCAACTCACACCCCCCCGGAGTTGCCTCTTGTAATGGCAATGATACGTCAAGAAAGCGCTTTTTATGTTCGTGCAAAAAGCCATGCTAACGCCCATGGGTTAATGCAAATTTTGCCTCAAACAGCAAAGAAAATCGCAAGAGTTCTGAAAATAAAATATTCAGAAAAGCGCCTGACCAGCGATCCAAACTATAACATAACTCTTGGGCAGGCTTATTTAGCAAAACTAATAGAGGATTTTGATGGCTCATATGTTTTGGCTTTGGCCGGATACAATGCTGGTCCAGGCAGAGCACATAAATGGGCAAAACAATTTGGAAAACCAAGAAAAAAAGTTATTGATACTATTGATTGGATAGAGATGATTCCTTTCAAGGAAACACGGAATTATATACAACGGGTGTTGGAAAATTTGCAGGTTTATAGAATTATAAATAATGACACTACAGTTATTGCAACGTTAAAACATGATCTTTTACGTTAGTGTTCCATTGTTCCTGTCTGTTACAAAAATAAATTTAAGATCTGTTTTTGATGCAATCAGCTTCCTCTAAACAAGAAGAAGCACTATGGGAAACCCAAGAAATAGTATTGCATTAAAAAAAAAATTTTAGCTACCTTTGGTTTACGTTTGATCTGTGAATAAACCGGCTTAAACATAGGTTTGACCGAGTTCATTTTTGGGTAAGCTACTGGATAATTTTGCCAGTTAAGTTCAGAAATAACTAAACAAGTAAAATTTAAAATTATGCCCTTTTTACATTTTGTTGTGGTTAAATTCATTTATGACTGATGTTCTATCAATTGAAAACATTCGCAGCGCCTCTCTAGGCCTCAGTAATGAGGCCTTCAGAACCCCTTTATTAGAGTCATTTACGCTTAATGAAAAATTAGGTTGTCGACTTCTAGTTAAAGCAGAAACATTACAACGAACTGGGTCTTTCAAGTTTAGGGGAGCTTTTAACAAAATTTCGAATATTCCAAAAAAACAAAGGAAATATGGAATAGTTGCTTTTTCATCAGGTAATCATGCTCAGGGTGTAGCAGCGGCAGCAAAAAAATTTGGCATAAATACCAAAATCATCATGCCCAAAGATGCTCCGAAAATCAAAATTGCCAACACACGCGCCTATGGCGCCGAGATACTTTTCTACGATCGATCAAGAGATGATCGAAGATCAATCGGTGAAAAGATTGTCAAAAAAACTGGCGCTGTACTTGTACACCCGTTCGACGATCCCTTAGTTGTAGCTGGACAAGGAACAGTAGGACTTGAGGTAGCAGAGCAGGCGCAAGCATTGAATGTAACTTTAGACGATTTCCTTGCTCCATGTGGAGGTGGAGGACTGATAAGCGGGTGTGCATTAGCTCTCAAAACAGAGAGCCCCAAAACAGAGATCCATTCTGTTGAGCCTGTTGGATTTGATTATACTGCACGTTCATTAGCTGCTAAGAAAAGAATTAAAGGAACACACAAAGGCACATCCATTTGTGATGCCCTACTCTCCCTTGAACCCGGCAAAATCTCTCATAGTCTCAATGCTAAATTGTTAAAATCTTGCATAACAGTAACTGATGAAATGGTAATTGAAGCAATGAAAGTAGCTTTTCAATATTTCAAATTGGTTGTTGAGCCGGGAGGAGCAGCTGCCTTGGCTGGAGTTCTATCAGGACAGTTTAAGGTTTATGGGAGAACGCTCGCCGTTGTTTTATCTGGAGGAAATGTTGACCCAGGAAAATACAGAAAAGTTCTTGATATTGACTAGCTAAGAGCGTTCTTTGGATTGTTTGTCAATATTTGGGCAGGTGAAGACTTGTCCCCATCTGGAACTTTTTTTTCCATATTAACCTTGCTTGCATCTGCTAATTCATTGTCCACCATACGCTTACACAATCCCTCAAGAAATGCGCCCGTTTCAATAGATAAATTTACATGCAAAATGTCACCAACAACATGAGCAGTATTTGCCAAAGTGACTGTATGGGCCTTGATTTGGCCGTCAACTTTTCCATGCACCCTAACATCGTCTGCTACTATCCCACCTTTTACATCTGCTGTCTTACCAACAAGAAGTGACTTGGTATTGATATCACCAATGATCTTTCCATCAACTTGTATTTCACCTTCACTTATAAGGTCACCTGTAACTACAAGATCACTACTCAAAATTGATGGCACTGCCGGCTTTTTGAGCTCAGTTTGTTTTTGGTTTGGCAATGATGGGGCTTTAACTTTATTTTTCTTGGAAAACATAACGACCAGCCTTAAAAAATTTCGTAGGATTATAATGTCTTCCATTGAAGACTATTTCATAGTGTAGATGCGGTCCTGTACTACGTCCTGAAGAACCAAGTAAACCAATCTTATCACGAAAAAATACTTTTTGTCCTTTTTTTACAAGAATTTTATGTAAGTGCCCGAAACGGGTTTTTAAACCAGAACCATGATCTATTTCAACCAACTTACCAAATTTTCCTTTCCAACCAGCATATTTAACAATTCCAGGAGCAGCTACGTAGACAGATGCCTTGTATGGAGACCCTAAATCCACACCATAATGAGCTGCCCATTTTTTATTAATAGGATCTCGCCGTTTGCCAAATGGACTAGTAACTCTGTAAGAAGTCAAAGGTGGCGCTAAAGGGAGGCGACTCATGATATCTTGTAAACCCTCTGATTGAAGCAAGTGCCTCTCCAAGTCACTCAAACTGGCCTTCAATTTACTGGCCGGTTTACCATCAGGTTTTGCAGCAATAAAAGGCCCTCCCTGGCCTTTTGGAATAACTGGATTTATCTGTAACATTTTTTCAGGATCAAGACCTGCAAGTTCCACAACTCGTTCCATAGAATCATTCAGAAAAACAGTTCTTTCAGTCAATTTCTCAACAGCATCTTGCTCACTTTTTTCAAGTTCAACAAGGCGACTATCAAGTTCTTTAATTTGTCGACGCATACGTGTTCCAGAGAACATCGCCTCATTTCTCTCGCCAAGTGCAATTTGCAGGTCTGCCTCGAGAGACTCCAAATTATCCTTCAGTTCAAAGTTCTGACTATTTAGGGAACGCACCTTATTTTCGCTATCACTTAACTTTTCACTTAAATCCTGACGTATTGCCAACACCCTTTCACGTTCTAACTCAGTATGTTTTAGCTTAGCTGATACAGTTTTTAAGTTTTGTTGCAAATTAGCATTCTTTTTCACTAGTCCAAGCATCATTGTATGATTTGTTTCTAAATCATTAGTTATGTCTGTGAATTTTTTCTGATATGAAGCAACTTGTGAGAGTAAACTACGATAAGCTAATCGAGCATTGGCAACTTGGTTATCTTTACTTTCTATAAGCTGATCGTAAAAAACGTAAGTAATGGACGCAAAAGCAGACCATCCAATGAAGGTTAAGATAGCTGCAACTGCAAACAGTTGAAATTGCTTCGACAAAGTCACAAAAGACACTTGTCCTTCACTACGAAGCATAATTTGACGATCAGGAAACGAGCGGCTTATCACTTCCAAAATACTTTTACAAAAATTTTTTTTGCTAATCCCCATTATCAGGCGTTCCATTTTGCAAAATTAGCTTTTTATTATGTTAATACTCGAATCTTAGCATATACCTATAATTAACACTCAAAAAATATCTACTGATGAGAAAACTTGCAAGTTCAATTACTTCGACAATTTAGGACCACTTAATGAATTATCAAAAAATAAAATGTTGAAATCCTCATTTTAATGATTTTCATTACAAATTAAGAAACTTGAACTTGGGCTATGGTAAAGTAGGGCTAAGCACAAATAATGAACCAAGAGCAAGACAGTAACAAAAATAAAACAGGTCTGATGGAGCCTACTATTTTTATGGCTACATGGTTCGGCTCAGGTCTTTTGCCAAAAGTACCTGGAACATGGGGTTCTTTGGCCTCCCTGCCGTTTGCTTGGTTTTTGCATCTAAATACCAGTTGGGAAGTGCTAGCGGGTGCATGCTTAATTATTTTTCTTATTGGTATCTGGGCAGCAAATGGATATAAAAAATTATTGGGAGGCAAAGATCCAGGGCCAATAGTCATAGATGAAGTTGCAGGCATGTGGCTGACATTATTACCCGCAATATATTTGTTTCCAAAAACGCCCGACCTTTTTACTTACTTTGTAGCCTTTCTGCTTTTTCGTATTTGCGACATCTGTAAGCCTTGGCCCGCCTCTTTGGCTGACAAGAAACTTTCGGGAGGAATCGGTATTATGCTTGATGATATAATCGCAGCCATTTACTCCGGCCTAGGGTTAACTTGTTATTTGATGTATACAGGAGTTTAGAATTTGTTTTCTACCAAACTAATTAAGATTGCTGAACAAGTCATTTTAGCATGTGAAAGAAACAACTTACGGCTGGTAACTGCAGAATCTTGCACAGGAGGACTGATATCTGCATGTTTAACTTCTGTCTCAGGGGCATCTAAAATATATCAATGTGGGTATGTGACATACACAAATCAATCAAAAACAGACCTTCTTGGCGTATCCGCTGAGATTTTAAATGAGCACGGTGCGGTAAGTAAAAATGTATCTAAATTAATGGCGATTGGAGCAATCAGTTCAGGTGATTCCGATATCTCCGTCTCTGTCACCGGCGTTGCCGGCCCGAATGGTGGTACAATTGAAAAACCAGTGGGCCTGGTGCACATATCTGTGGCACGTAAAAACTTTGAAATACTGCATGAAAAACATCTATTTGATGGCAATAGAGAAACCATACGTTTGCAAACTGTCAAATCTAGCTTAGCTTTGTTGCTTAAGCGTATGGAGAGCTAGCCGTAAAGAGTTTCAGCCCGTTTTTCAAAGGCACTTACCATTCGGTGTACTGCTTCAGTAAATATACCACCAATAGCCAGCTCAAGTATTTGAGATCTAAACTCAAATTCAACACTAAAATCAACCAAACAGTGTCCATTTTCATCAGAAACAAAAAACCAGCTATTTTTCAGATACTTAAACGGACCATCTTCATATTCTACTTCAATGGAATTTGGTCCATTTAGCTCCACACGAGAAGTAAACTGTTCACGAAACATCTTAAAACCAATAACCATGTCGGCTACTAGTTGTTTATCTTCAACCGAGCGAATACGTGTAGCGATACACCAAGGTAAAAAATCAGGATATGCCGCAATATCTGCGACCATGTCAAAGACCTGTCTTGGAGTATAGGGTAATATTTTTTTTTCAGCATGTGATGGCATATAGCTGATACTTTCACAGTTTTATTGTCACCATACATGAAAACATACTAATCGAATCCATGTTGGTCTTGAATTTTTTAAATTTATCAAAACTATAAATCTCTTTTCTGGCGTATAGATTTTAATTTTGAAAAATCAGCGTCTGCATGATAAGACGAACGAGTTAATGGTGTTGCAGCAACGTGTAAAAAACCTTTTGAGAGACCTATCCCTTTTAACCGTTCAAATTCATCTGGAGTCAAAAAACGATCTACACCAGCGTGCTTAGGTGTTGGCTGCAGATACTGACCAATCGTCAAAAAATCAACATTGGCGTTTCGTAGATCATCCATTACCTGCAGGATCTCTGCTATTTCTTCTCCCAACCCCACCATGATACCTGACTTGGTAAATATTTGCGGATCTATTTGCTTTGCTTGATTTAGGATTGAAAGAGATTGATCATATCGTGCACCCGGCCGAATTGTTGGGTAAAGACGATTTACCGTTTCAAGATTGTGATTGAATACATCTGGCTTTGCATTAACTACCACTTCAACCGCCCCAACTTTCCCCCGAAAATCAGGGGTTAACACTTCAATGGTGGTATCTGGAGTATTTCTTCGAAGAGCTTGAATAGTTGCCACAAACTGCGCTGCACCACCATCTGCTAGGTCATCCCGGTCAACAGATGTTACTACAACATGGCGCAATCCAAGTTTAGCTACTGAAAGACCAACATTCTCAGGCTCAAATTTATCAATACCTGAGGGTTTTCCTGTAGCCACGTTACAAAAAGCACATGCGCGAGTACAAACGTCTCCAAGGATCATCAGGGTTGCATGTTTATTACTCCAGCACTCTCCTATATTGGGGCAAGCTGCCTCTTCGCAAACTGTATTTAGGCCATGCTCACGCATTAAATTAAACGTTTCTAAATACGCTTTAGATATTGGTGCCTTTACTCTAATCCAATCAGGTTTACTTGGAGATGGATTATCAGGCTTGTGAGCCTTTTCAGGATGACGGGGTTTTACAGCTATATTCATAATGCAATCAAATGTACGCTTGCTCTTTTGATCAAACTTTTTATGCCAATAAAAAAAAAGACCTACCTAAATACCAGAATTTATTCATGGCTAACTCAACTATATGTGAAGCACCTTTCCAAAGGCATCTAGCACACTTTCATGCATCATTTCCGACAAGGTCGGATGCGGAAATACTGTGTGATTAAGCTCGATTTCGGTTGTTTCTAGTGTCTTAGCTATTGAATAACCGTGAATTAGCTCTGTTACATCTTTGCCTATCATATGAGCACCTAAAAGTTCACCATTTTTAGCATCAAATACTGTTTTAACCAATCCATCTGGTTCTCCCAAAGCTATGGCTTTACCATTTCCAATGAAAGGGAAACGACCAACTTTAACCTCATATCCTGCATTGATGGCAGCTTGTTCTGTCATACCAACACTTGCCACTTGCGGACGACAATATGTGCAACCGGGAATTCGTGTTATGTCTAGTGGACAAACATTTTTCTCTCCAGCTATTTTTTCAACGCAAATGACACCTTCATGAGAAGCTTTGTGGGCAAGCCATGGTGGGCCTGTAACGTCACCTATAGCATAAACCCCCGCTTCACCAGTTTGGCACCACTGATCTATTTCAATGTGCGAATTCTCTATTTTCACATTTGTACCTTCGAGGCCAAGGTTTTCTACATTACCAACAATACCTACAGCCAAAATAACTCGATCAAAAGTGTAGTTAGTGGTTTTGTTACCTATTTTGAGCGTCGCCTTTACCGAATCTTTGCCTTTTTTCAATGATTTAACAGTAGCAGACGTCAATATCTTTATACCTTCTTTATGAAAGGCCTTGTGAGCTAAATCAGAAATTTCAGCATCTTCAGCAGGCAATACACGGTCCATGACCTCAACAACAGTAACTTCTGAACCAAATGAATTAAAAAAACTGGCAAATTCAATGCCAATTGCACCAGAGCCAACAACCAAAAGGTGCTTGGGAACAATATCTGCGACTAGAGCATCCTTGTAGGTCCATACGAGCTTACCGTCTGACTCAAGTCCCGGTAATGTGCGGGCACGAGCACCTGTCGCCAGAATAATATTTTTTGCATCAAGAGAAACTTTACCCACTTGCACTTTGCCGGGGCCTGCCAGTCTAGCATTGCCATCAAATACGGTGACGCTATTTTTTTTCAATAAATGGCTTACACCAGCGTTGAGCTGAGCTGCAATGTTGCGTGATCTGTCTATAATCCTAGAAAGATTAAACCCTTGGTCTTGAACAGTTAAACCAAAATCTTCGGCATGCTTTATAACCTCGTATATTTCAGCTGAACGCAACATTGTCTTGGTTGGTATGCAACCCCAATTAAGGCAGATGCCACCCAAGTGTTCACGTTCTATCAATGCTACCTTCATTTTAAGTTGAGCAGCACGAATAGCAGCAACGTAACCTCCAGGGCCACCACCTAATACAACAAGATCAAATGATGTTTCTGCCATGAATTTCTTCTCCTACAAAATCATTGTCAACGGTTCCTCAACTATACGCTTGAAAGCTGCGAGAAAACCTGCTCCTACTGCTCCATCGATAGAACGGTGATCGACAGATAACGTACAGGACATGACAGTTGCAACTGCCAGTTCCCCATTTTTAACTACAGCTCTTTGCTCAGCTGCACCAACTGCTAAAATACATGACTGAGGTGGATTAATAATTGCAACAAAGTCCTTAATGCCGAACATACCTAAATTAGAAATAGTGAAGCCACCACCCTGATATTCTGTTGGGGATAATTTACCATCACGTGCTCGAGCTGCAAGATCTTTGATTTCGCTTGAAATTGTTACTAGTCCCTTTTTATCAGCACTACGCACGATTGGCGTAATTAGGCCATTTGGCGTGGAAACTGCTACGGAAACGTCTACATCATTCAGAAAGTGTATTGCTTTATCTGTCCAAATTACGTTAGCTTCCGGCACCTGACGAAGCGCCATTGCAACAGCGCGGACAACAAAATCATTGACTGAAATTTTATAATCCTTGTTTTGTTTTACAGCAGTCGTATTCATCGTCTCTTTCATACTTAATAAAGTATCTATATGACAATCAATGGTAAGGTAATAATGAGGTACTGTCTGTTTAGACTCCAGCAATCGCGATGCAATGACCTGACGCATAGTCGAGTTAGGAACCTCTCTATAACCACCTGACCCCAGAGCAACTGAAGGAGTTTTGACCATCTCAGCACCGGAGGCAATAACTGGAACGCCAACATCTATAACGGCATCTACATCACGCTTTACAATACGGCCATTTGGTCCACTACCATTTACATTAGAAATAGAAATTCCTGCCTCCTCTGCAATGCGCTTTGCCAAAGGGCTTGCAAAAATTCTAGATTTACTCGTAATTAATGCATTTGTTGTTGAGTCAGGTGCTGTCATCCTAGTCGAAACGTCAGCCTCTTGTGTAGGTGTGTGCGAAGCTGGTTGAGGTTTAGGAGCGGATGCAAAGTCAACCAGGTTTTCACCATCTTCTAAAATTATAGCAATAGGAGTATTAACCTTAACCCTATCGGTACCCGCAGCAACAATGATTTTAGCTAATACGCCCTCCTCAACAGCTTCAACTTCCATAGTTGCCTTATCGGTCTCAATTTCACAGAGTACATCACCACTTTTAACAAATTCCCCTTCTTTGATTGACCAATTAGCCAACTTACCCTCAGTCATAGTTGGAGATAGTGCTGGCATTAGGACTTCTACGGGCATGTTCTCCTCCTTACCTGTAACAAACGGATTTAGCAGCAGCCAAGATTTGATGTAGTTGAGGAAGTGCAAGTAATTCCAAGTTCTCGGCATATGGCATGGGAACATCTTCTCCATGAACCCTAACTAACGGGGCATCCAAATAATCAAATGCTTGTTCCATCATGACGGCAGCTATTTCAGACCCAATACCAGCAAAAGGCCAGCCTTCCTCAACAGAAACTAGACGATTTGTCTTTTTTACCGATTCAAGAATGGTTTCTGTATCTAACGGTCTCAAAGTGCGAAGATTAATGACCTCAGCCTCAATTCCCTCGGCTGAGAGCTTTTCAGCTGCCTCTAGCGCTTTTCCAACCATAATTGAAAAAGTAACAATAGTAACATCTGCTCCTGACCGCTCAACTTTCGCCTTACCAATTGGGATTGTAAAATCAGGATCATCTGGAACATTAAAACTGCTCCCATATAATAGTTCGTTTTCGAGAAAAACAACTGGGTTGGGATCACGAATAGCGGATTTAAGAAGGCCCTTAGCATCTGCTGCAGACCACGGGGCAATTACCTTTAATCCGGGGCAATGAGCATACCACGAAGCAAAACACTGAGAATGTTGTGCTCCAACCCGGGAGGCAGCACCATTTGAACCACGAAATACAATGGGACAACCCATTTGGCCACCTGACATGTACAATGTCTTTGCAGCCGAATTAATAATGTGATCAATGGCCAACATCGCAAAATTAAATGTCATGAATTCAACTATTGGCTTGAGACCTGAATATGCAGCTCCTATGCCAAGACCTGTAAACCCACTCTCAGTAATAGGGGTATCAATCACCCGTTTCTCACCAAATTCCTCCAATAACCCCTGGCTAACTTTGTAGGCACCCTGATACTGTCCTACTTCTTCACCCATAAGAAAAATATCTTCATCGTTTCGCATTTCTTCAGCCATAGCATCTCGCAGGGCTTCACGAACGGTTAGACTAACTCCTATGTCTGAAGTATCTTGTTCATTAATCTCTCCTTGAACTTGTTCAGACATAAGCTGCGGTTTTGCTGTTTCTGGGAGATTTTGCGTTTTTGCCAGATCTAGATCTGTTGCCTCCTCGCCCTCTTCAAGAATGATGGCGATGGTCTTGTTTACGGACACCGCCTCAGTACCCTCTTTGATAATAATCTTACCAAGAATGCCATCGTCAACAGACTCGATCTCCATAGTTGCCTTATCAGTTTCAATCTCGGCAAGTACATCACCACTAGCTACGGTATCACCTTCTTTTTTATGCCATTTGGCGAGTTTACCCTCTGTCATTGTTGGGGAAAGTGCCGGCATGAGTACATTTTTAACCATTGCCTTAAATCTCCACTAAAACGTCCTTATATAGTTCGCTTGCATCCGGTTCGGGACATTCCTGGGCATAGCTTGCAGCCTCAGTCACTAATGCCTTAATCTTACGGTCAATATCTTTGAGAGCTTCTTCTGTTACTAAATTATGCTCGAGCATTAACTGACGCAGATTATCAATTGGGTCACTTTCCTGGCGCATTTTTGAGACCTCTTCTTTTGTTCGGTACTTAGCTGGATCAGACATTGAATGCCCACGATATCGGTAGGTTTCCATTTCAAGAATGTATGGTCCCTTGCCAGACCGGCAATGCTTAAGGGCTTTCTGGCCCGCTAATTTAACAGCGAGAACATCCATCCCATCTATTTTTGCCCCAGGGATACTGTGGGCGGCACCACGCTGATATAGATCTGTTGTTGCTGAAGCACGTTCAACAGATGTCCCCATGCCATATTTGTTATTCTCTATGATATAAATCACTGGTAATGACCATAACTGGGCCATATTAAAAGACTCATAGACTTGCCCTTGGTTGACTGCACCATCTCCCATGTAGACCATTGCCACTCCATTATCGGCTTTGTATTTGTGAGTAAATGCGAGACCTGTGCCCAATGGCACCTGAGATCCTACTATACCATGGCCGCCAAAGAATTTTTTTTCTTTAGAAAACATGTGCATAGAGCCCCCTTTGCCCTTGGAGTATCCCCCAATACGTCCAGTTAATTCAGCCATAACACCCTCAGGACTCATATCACAAGCCAACATGTGGCCATGATCCCGGTAGGCTGTTATAACCGAGTCATTCTCGTTTGCTACTGCCTGCATACCAACTACGATCGCTTCCTGGCCTATGTAAAGATGACAAAACCCCCCAATAAGGCCCATACCATAAAGTTGACCAGCTTTTTCTTCAAAACGCCGGATCATTAACATTTTTTCATAAAGCAAGATAAGCTCTTCTTTCGGAGCAGGTGCCTTTTTAGCTCGCTTAATTCGAGCTTTTTTGGAAGGGACAGATTTATTAGAAGAGTTTGTCATGGGTTATAACACCTCAATAAATAATTACATTATTACTACTTTTAATAGTGGCTATTATTGGCAGACTTCGTCCTCTCAAAAAATACAAAGATAATTTACACTACTATATCTCATATAATCAAGTTCCAAATATCTTCAAAGTATATGTAAATAAACGAAAAAATGAGAATTAACTCATAAATAGTTAATTTTATGTAATTATGTGTTCTATTTACTTGTAATAAATACATTTTGTTTCAATTGGCGCACTATAAATTGAAATATAAATAAATAATTATGATTTACTGATGTTTTTTTATAATCGAAAAAATATCTTAGTTGGAATTTAAGTAATTGAAAAATAGTGATATTTATAAGATTTTTAAGTTAAAAAATTAAAATAATTTAGTTTTTCAAAAATTTTATAGCTTGCGTACTATTATTAACATTATTGGGTTGTGGAATGTAAACTTACTTCTGGTGTCTAAAACTATAGGGAAATAATCACGCAAACTTTTGTAGTGAGAGCTTTTGATCAAAAAAATTTTTAAACAATATTTTAGCTTAAGAATTTCAGTGGCCATATAAAACCACAAAATCAAATTACTAATTAATAATAATTCCTCTAATTAAGCTTTCTTTTTCTAATTGAACTTTTTTTGTCAAGAATGACAACAATATCATCTTTGAGCCCATAGTTAAGCATTATACGTGCTCGTTCATCAAGCATATCTGGATCAAGACTATCAGGAAGGAGTAAACTCACTTTATGTTCAAGTTTTTTACGCTGAGTTTTTATTTTATCATACAATTGCTGTGCTGTTTCAACCTGGTGAGATAATTGGCTTAGGGCAAATATACCACGCTCTCCACGAAATGCATGAAAAGCGAAATAACCAACAGCGAATATACCGAGAATTGGCCCTATTATAAATCGAGCCCGCGATCGTAATTCATAGAAAAGACCCATTTGACCAAGGCGCCATTATTATTGTTAATACTGCACCCACAGTCCTTTACCCAAAACTACAAATACGCTCAAAATCTTAACAAGTTATTACCATGGCGTTGACACAAATTTTTATACTCAAACAATTGACAAAAAACTGACAGCTAACAGTAAATTTGTTCTGTACTGGACAAAAAGCTATTGTTGCAGAACTTCAAGACCGCCCAAAACGTGCACTAGGCCCCAGTAATTCTTCTATACGCATTAACTGATTATATTTTGCTAAACGATCCGAACGACTAAGGGAACCAGTTTTAATTTGGCCTGCATTTGTGGCTACAGCTATATCAGCGATGGTCGAATCCTCAGTCTCGCCCGATCTGTGTGATATAATTGCAGAATAACCCGCCTTATGGGCCATTTCAATTGCTTCCAGAGTTTCAGATAAAGTGCCAATCTGGTTGACTTTAATTAAAATTGAGTTTGCAACACCCAACTTGATCCCCTCCTTGAGACGCTTAGGATTTGTTACAAATAAATCATCACCAACAAGCTGTACTTTATTTCCTAATAGATCAGTCAAATATTTCCAACCGTCCCAATCATCTTCAGAAAGACCATCTTCAATAGAGATTATTGGAAAACGAGAAACAAGATCAGCATAATATTCACACAAACCTGCTGCATCTAAACTTTTATCCTCTCCCTGCAACTCATACTTTCCATTTTTATAAAATTCACTTGAAGCTGCATCAAGCGCCAAAGTTATATCCTCACCTGGCTTGTACCCTGCGTTTTCTATGCCTTTCATTATAAAACTTAGTGCATCATTTGCACTAGAAAGCCCCGGTGCGAAGCCACCTTCGTCTCCAACATTGGTGTTATGGCCATCATCTTGCAAAGATTTTTTCAAGCAATGAAATACTTCCGTGCCCATCCGCACAGCCTCAGCAATAGATTCTGCACCCTGAGGAATGATCATAAATTCCTGAATATCAATTGGATTATCAGCATGCGCACCACCATTGATTACATTCATCATAGGCACAGGTAAAAGGTGTGCGTTGGAACCACCAATGTAATTGTACAATGGTAGAGCAGCCTCGTCAGCGGCAGCTTTAGCCACAGCTAACGAAACCCCGAGAATGGCATTAGCGCCAAGGCGAGACTTGTTATCTGTTCCATCAAGCTCAATCAACAAATTATCAATCAACAACTGATTTTCTGCTTCCATACCTGACAAAGCATCAAAAATTTCACCATCTACAAAAGCGCATGCATTTTGAACACCTTTACCAGCATATCTTCCACTATCTATATCACGCAGTTCAACTGCCTCGTGATAACCCGTTGAAGCCCCAGATGGTACAGCAGCTCGGCCAAAAGCTCCTGTCTCCAAGGTGACGTCAACTTCAACAGTCGGGTTCCCCCGACTGTCTAGAATTTCGCGAGCAATAATATCAATAATAGCTGTCATTAGGGGCTCCAAATTAAATAGAGATCGGATGCTTTTTTGCGAGCAAGTCAAACTCTACTAGGGTTTCAAGAATTGAAGGCATTTGTTTGAGAGGTATCATGTTTGGCCCATCGCTCAAACCCTCATCAGGGTTTTCATGGGTCTCGATAAAGATCCCAGCAACGCCAACAGAAACAGCAGCTCGAGCAAGGATGGGTGCAAACTCACGTTGCCCTCCTGACGAGGCTCCTTGCCCACCTGGCTGTTGGACAGAGTGAGTTGCGTCAAAAATAACCGGACAACCTGTACCAACCAGTACTGGTAGGGCACGCATATCAGAGATAAGTGTGTTGTATCCAAAACTTGTTCCTCGTTCGCAAACCAATACCTTTTTATTACCGGTACTTTGAATCTTATCAATCACATTAGCCATATCCCAAGGAGCCAAAAATTGACCTTTCTTAACGTTAATAGCCAGTCCAGTTTTACCTGCAGCTAATAAAAGGTCTGTTTGACGACAAAGAAACGCAGGAATTTGTAATATATCGACTACACCCGAGTCCCCAAGAATTGAGCATTGGTCAGTTGTATGAACATCTGTTAAAATTGGTATGTTGAAGCTGTCCTTAATATCAGCAAAAGCTTTAAGAGCTTCATCAATGCCAACACCCCTAGGCCCATAGGCGCTAGTTCGGTTTGCCTTATCAAAAGAAGTTTTAAAAACTAGCCCCAGACTCAACTGAGAGCAGATTTCTTTGAGTATTCCTGCCACATCTGTTGCGTGAGATCTACTTTCCATAGCACAAGGTCCCGCAATTAGACTAAAAGGGTGATCATTGCAAAAAGTAACAGAACCGATGGAAACTATATTTTGCTTGTTCATTTTTTAAACCAGTCTTGATTGCTTAACCGCTGCGGCAATAAAGGATTTAAATAATGGATGCGGTTCAAAAGGTTTCGATTTGAGTTCTGGATGGAATTGTACCCCAATGAACCACGGATGTTCAGGAATCTCTATAATCTCTGGTAATACTCCATCTGGTGACTTAGCAGAAAAAAACAAACCAACAGTTGCCAATTGTTCTTCATAGGCTAGGTTTACCTCATAGCGATGACGGTGACGCTCATTAATTTCATCAACCTGATATATACCGTGAACCCTGCTACCTTTTTTTAAAATTGCGTCATATGCCCCCAAACGCATTGTGCCGCCCATATCTCCGTTTTCAAATCTTTTTTCAATAACTTCACCACGTCTCCACTCAGTCAGCAATCCAACAATTGGTTCACTGCAAGGACCGAATTCTGTAGATCCAGCACCTTTAATATTCGCAAGATTTCGAGCGGACTCAATTACTGCCATTTGCATGCCCAGACAAATGCCAAAGTAGGGAACTTCTAATTCACGGGCAAAGTTTGCAGCTGCAATTTTTCCTTCAACACCACGCTCGCCAAAGCCCCCAGGAACAAGAATACCATTTACCCCATTTAGGTGTTGGTTGGTTTCTTCGCTTTCAAATACCTCTGCGTCAATCCAATTTAATTTAACCCTAACGTTATTCGCAATGCCGCCATGCGCCAAAGCCTCTGCCAAAGATTTGTATGCCTCAAGCAGGCCAGTATATTTGCCAACCACGGCGATGACAACCTCACCCTCGGGTGATAAAACAGGCTTTAGCACATCTTTCCAACGCCTCAAGCTTGGAGATTTTGAACCCATGCCAAAATGACGATAAACCTGCGTATCCAAACCTTCCTTGTGATAGCAAATTGGCACACTATAAATGCTATCAACGTCAAGACCGGAAACGACTGCGTCAGGATGCACATTACAGAATAGTGCTATTTTCTTTTTTTCAGCCTTGGGTATCTCACGATCAGACCGACAGAGCAAAATATCAGCCTGAATACCAACATTTAATAATTCTTTCACCGAATGTTGGGTTGGTTTAGTCTTAAGTTCACCAGCAGCAGGTATATATGGCAGCAACGTCAAATGTATATACAGGGTGCGGTCTCGACCAAGTTCATTACCTAATTGACGAATAGCTTCAAGAAATGGCAGGCTTTCTATGTCCCCAACAGTACCACCAATCTCACATAAAATAAAATCTTCGTCCTCAACGTTGGATAGAACAAACTCTTTAATAGCATCCGTTACATGCGGTATTACTTGAATGGTTGCTCCCAGATAATCTCCACGCCTTTCTTTTGCAATAACATCTGAGTAGATACGACCAGTTGTAATATTATCGCTCTGGCGTGCATTAACGCCCGTGAAACGTTCATAATGCCCAAGATCCAGATCCGTTTCAGCTCCATCATCAGTAACAAATACCTCCCCGTGCTGGTAGGGGCTCATAGTTCCAGGGTCCACATTCAGATAAGGGTCAAGCTTCCGCAAGCGCACTTTGAAACCGCTAGCTTGCAAAAGTGCCCCTAGAGCTGCAGACGCGAGACCTTTTCCTAGTGAGGAAACCACACCTCCAGTAATAAATATAAACCGTGTCATAAAACGACTTTGTATAGGATTCGGGTATCCGACGGGAAGAGCCTATTATATATTTCTTTTGAGTTTAAGAAAACTAACTTGCACAAACAATGATCAGAAACTCTCTGTTTTTTCATTGCGCCTGGGGAACTCTCGGTCCTTTGGGTAAAATTGGTTCAGTCTGTTCTTGTGTTGCTGACGGTTTATCCAAAATTGAGGTCGGCTTCGAGTGCCCCCCCGCCATAATCGCCAATACCATGGATGTGGCCATAAAGCATGCAGCAAGAATACCTGTTGTCCTGGTCATAAAGCTAGCAGAGTCACGACCGGTCATAAAACCACCCATTCCGCCACCACTACCACTACCTCCTCCCATTCCAAGACCTCCTCCCTCGCTACGCTGCAATAACACAGCGCCTACGAGACAAATAGCAAGAATAAGATGTATGGAGAGTACAATTGTCAGCATTCGTAAATCCAAAGAAACTAAAAATATAATATAATTGGTTTTAAGCCCTGTTTGGTCTATTTGCCAGAAGAAAGTTTAACAGTAGTAATAATCTTTAAACCAAGCTAGTTCATGGGCAACTTTGTCCAATTTTCCAAAAGTCATCGACATTAAGACTAGCACCACCAATCAGACCGCCATCTACATCAGGTAAAGAAAGGAATTCTGTCGCATTTAGAGCGTTCATAGATCCTCCGTAAAGTATGCGAATATCGTTAGCTGTATCCTTACCTAATTTTTTGGCTAGTAAAGACCTAATAGAAGCATGTACTTTTTGAACTTCATTGATCGTAGGTGTGCGTCCTGTACCAATTGCCCAAACTGGCTCATAAGCAATTACTGTATTTTTGGCAGTAGCATCATCGGGCACACATCCTAAAATCTGAGCTTTTACAACATTCAGGGTATTTTTAGTATTGCGCTCACTCTCAGTCTCACCAACACAAATGATAGTATTCATACCTGCACCATTGGTCATTTTCGCCTTGCTGAGAATTTCTAAATCGGTCTCATTATGCATAGAACGACGATCTGAATGGCCAATAATAACGTAAGTGCAACCCAAATCCTTGAGCATTGCAGCCGAAATATCACCCGTATGTGGCCCTTTTTCAACAGTATGACAGTTTTGTGCTCCAACTTGTATGTGAGTATCAAACAATAGATCAGTCACGGAGTTGATTAGCGTATAAGGAGGGCAAACTAGCATCTCAAAAGGCAAATTCACGCTAGTTTTGAACTTATCAGCAAGCCCTTTGGCAAGTGTGATGCCATCTGAATTCAATACGTTCATTTTCCAATTACCTGCTATTAGCATTTGTCTACTCATAATGTTTTCCTAATTGTATCAAATGAGGATCGAATTTAAAGGCACTACCTAGCACAGCCTAAGAGACGATAAATCACCTAAAAGGGTAGTAAAAGCAGAGTATATACATTTACTCAAAATTCTCGGGTTGCTCCACAACACAAGCCCTCCTATGATAACGTGTTTTTTTAACTATGAAATAAGAAGATTACATACATGCTAGGAGCTATTCGTAAGCGTTCAGGCGGCATAGTTGTCAAAGGTTTGCTAGGTCTGCTTATCCTAAGTTTTGCAATGTGGGGCGTCGCTGATGTTTATAGCCCTGGTGGATCAGATCAAAAACTTGCCGAGGTTGGTGATGTTGAAATTTTACCTGAACATGTGCGCAAAGATTACCAAAAAGAGATAGATCGTCTCTCTGAATTGTTTGGAATGCGTATCACTTCTGAGCAAGCACAAATTTTTGGTGTTGGCCAATCTGTAGTTCAACGTGCAGTTGAACGGGCTTTGTTTGATTTGGCTGCACGAGATCTTGGCATTATAGCTTCTGACGCAATGGTGCTCAAAAATATTAAAAACGAACCAAGTTTTAAAAATGCAAACGGAGAATTCGAGCGCACCCGTTTCGATCAAATACTTCAAGCAAACAGATTGACGGAAGCAAGTTTTGTAAAATTGGCTCGGGGTGATCTTATTCGTTCCATGTACCTAAGCATGTTTAAAGAAGTGCCACTATCTCCTGAGAGTATGGCCAAGGTACTTTTTTCTTCTCGTAATGAACAACGTATCGCTGAAACAGTAACTATAGAGTATGCTAAAGTGACACCAATACCTATACCAAATGAAGCTGATTTGATCCAATTTCACAAATCTAATGAAAAAAAATTTACGTCACCTGAGTATCGTAAATTGACATACATAAACCTATCTACAAGTGAACTTTCCAAAGAGATAGCAGTCTCTGATCAAGCTGTTGCTGAAGCCTATGAAGAAAATCTTGGGGAATTTAGTGAACCTGAGAGAAGGGACTTTCAACAAATTCGTTTTGAAGATGAAGATACTGCTAAACAGGCTCACTCCCAACTTAAAAAAGGTATCGACTTTGTTACAGTAGCAAAAGATTTTGCCAATATGAATGCTGAGGCGACTAATCTAGGCAATATGAAAAAAACAGAACTGATGCCTGTGCTTGCTAAAGCAGCGTTCTCTCTTGCAATAAATGATTTTACTATCCCACTTAAAAGCGTTCTTGGTTGGCATATATTGCGTCTCAAAGGGATAACACCAGCCCGTCAAAAATCACTTGCTGAGGTTAAACCAAACTTAAAAAAACAAATAGCAGACGAATTAGCATTTGACTCACTATACAAATTAGCAAACCAATTGGAAGATGAGTTGGGTGGTGGTGCAAGTCTTGAAGAGGCAGCACAATCCCTAAATCTCAGTCTGATAAGCCAAGACAAAGTAGATAACATGGGAAGAACCCCTGAAGGGAAAATGATTAATAACTTGCCGGGCGGGGCTTTTCTTAAAGTTGCCTTTTCCACAAATGTTGGGGAGGAGAGTTTCCTTACTGAGATCGGTGATGATGGATATTTTATAGTTCGTGTGGATAATGTCATAGAACCGGCTCTCAAAAAACTAGAAAGTATTCGCGCCAAGGTTACCGAGGCTTGGAATTCTCAGCAACGTAGAAATATAGCAAAACAAAGCGGGGAAAAAATGATCAAATCCTTAAATGCTGGTGCGAACTTTACAAAATTAGCAACCGAAAAAGGGTTCAAACTAAAGCAAACAAAACCTATCAGCAGATCAGGCGAAAGTAGCAACTTATCTAGTGAGGTAGTCCGCAAACTTTTTGATGCGAAGATTGGTTTTAGCGTTGGAGGCGCAAATACTGACAGTTTTACGGTTGCAAAACTAAAACAAATTGTTACTGCTAACCCCGAAGCAAATATTAATAAACTGAAGACAACAAGCAAAAAACTCTCGGATTCTATACGTAACGACCTCTTGAGTCAGCTTGCAACTGCGCTTCAAAAAAACTACCCGGTTGAAATTAATAAACAAGCTATCAATGAATTATTTTAGCGGCTAATAGCCATGAATTATTTACCAGAAATGGCTGACTTTGAGAAATCCTATATTGCAGGTGAAACCCAAGTTGTATGGACAACTCTGGTTTCAGACCTCGATACCCCTGTTGCCGCCTTCCTGAAATTAGCAGGGGAAGAAGCCAATAGTTTTTTACTTGAGTCAGTTGAAGGTGGCGCAACGCGCGGACGCTACTCATTTATTGGATTGAAGCCAGATATTATTTGGCGATGTTTTGGCAACAAAGCACAAATCAATCGCAATCCACTTGCCAATCCCAAATCATTTGATGAATGCCATAAATCCACTATTCACTCCTTAAGATCGCTTGCAAAAGAGTCCTGCGTGGATCTTCCGCACGGGTTGCCTCCCATGGCTACTGGGCTGATCGGCTACCTATCATACGATACAATTCGCCTAGTTGAAAATCTACCAGATGTAAACCCAGATACTCTAAAAGTGCCTGATGGAATTTTTTTACGACCAACCATCATGGCTATTTTTGATACCATTGAGGATACTGTCACACTAATCACTCCAGCACGTCCAGTCGAGGGAGAAGAACCTACACAGGCTTATGAATCCGCTATTAACCGCCTCGCCGAGACTGTTAGCCTAATGGAGAGTAGCCTGCCACAAAAATCAGATTATACTGATCACGAACCACCTGACCCAGTCTCAAATATCAAACACAATGACTTTCTTGATATGGTCAAAAAAGCCAAAGAATACATTCTCTCTGGGGATATCTTTCAAGTGGTACTTTCACAACGCTTTGCTGTACCTTTCAAATTACCGCCTTTCTCTCTCTACAGAGCACTGCGACGGCTCAATCCTTCCCCTTTTTTGTTTCATCTAAATTTTGGTGACTTTAGCATCATTGGATCAAGTCCAGAAATTCTTGTAAGAGTTCGTAACAACAAGGTCACAATTAGGCCAATTGCTGGCACTCGGCCAAGAGGTAAAACAGTAGATGAGGATCAAATTTTGGCCAACCAACTTCTAGCAGACCCAAAAGAACTTGCTGAACACCTAATGTTACTTGACCTTGGCCGCAACGATGTGGGCAGAGTTGCAAAAATAGGTAGCGTCAAAGTAACTGAAAAGATGTTAGTCGAACGCTACTCACACGTTATGCACATTGTCTCAAATGTTGAGGGTGAACTTGACTCACAATTCGATGCCTTAAAAGCCTTACTAGCAGGATTTCCCGCAGGCACAGTCTCAGGTGCGCCAAAAGTACGTGCAATGGAAATTATAGATGAACTGGAGACAGAAAAACGTGGAATTTATGCAGGTTGCATTGGCTACTTTGGTGCCAATGGGGATATGGACAGTTGTATTGCCTTGCGAACAGCCATTGTTAAAGACGACGTAATGTATGTTCAGGCTGGTGGTGGAATTGTTGCTGACAGCGACCCTGAAGCAGAATATCAGGAAAGTCAAAATAAAGCACGCGCCCTTATACTTGCCGCACAGGAAGCAGTTCGCTTTGCTAGTTTGCGAAATTAAAAGGCTTCAAAAATCACTTTTGATATAAACAAAATATGAGCATATTGTTTTTCATTTCTAACATGCTGAGAGTGATTAGATTTTTTAAGAATTATTTAATGATAACCAAATTTTTTGACAATTGTCGTTAACGGAACTAGTTGAAAACCCCTTGATTCAACACTCTCAAGCCAAGTTCGAAGGGCTTTTATAGTTACATCGCGAGGATGACCAATAGCAATAACCGCACCCACTCGACGGGCAAATCTCTCAACCTGTAACAACTTAGCATTTACAGCACTTACAGTATTTTCATGATCAAGAAAGATATTTCTCTCGACTACAGGAACACCCAACTCTTTCGCTAGATTTATGCCGACAGTTTTGTTTGAAGTACGTGAGTCCAAGAATAAAAGCCCACGACGTTTGATTTCCTTCATGACAATCCGCATTGCCTTTCTATCAGCTGTAAACTTGGAGCCCATGTGATTGTTGAGACCAACATAGGTAGAAAAACGACTTAGCCCCCAATTAAGCCGACGACGAATTTCGTCCTCACTCAAATTTATTAACAGAGCATTAGGACCGGGATCAACTTCTGTGGATCGTGGCTCCATAGATACATGCAACAACAATTCGTGGCCCATTTGCCTGGCTTTTTTAGTTTGAGCTTCAAGATTTTTAGCATACGTCAAAAATGAGAGCGTTAACGGTGCTTTGAGACTTATAGTCAATGCTGAGCGCTTACGATCAATACCCATGTCGTCTATAACAATTGCTATCATGGGTTTATTGCCATGAGTTGCAACATCAACTGCATATTTTTTCCATCTTGGTAAGGCTGTTATAGTAACAGTCGGTTTCATGGTTTTAATTGATTTGTCATCTTGTTGTAGTTCTGGGACTCTTGGCACAGAACTTGAGATTAGCGAAGGTGCAGAATATTCAACCAGTTTATTGGTGTTATCTAGAGTTATCTCCCCTTCAGGAATACTAGCTGCGAGGTTTGACTTACCGGTGAGTTGGCCTTCATCCCTAAACAAAGGTCCATCAGGTATAGCAATAATTTCCGGAGGGGGACTTTGGCTCTTATACCAGGCCTCAGGTGTGCTATTTCTTGAACTCAGGCTCTTTGTTTCAGGACCTTGGCCTTGAAAAAAATAAATAACCAGAGAGAAAATCAAAAAAGTTATAAATATGCCACTTCCGTAGGCAAGTTGGCGCTTGAATTTGAAACTTGATGGAATTTTTTCACTAACCACGTATCAAATTCCTATTTGGTACGCATATTTGCTAATGTAGCAATAAACCAAATACTTACGATAGTTGATCGCCACTTAGTAACTATTTTAAATGTTTTCAAATTAATTACTTTAAAAAAAAATTAAGTTTGCTTCAGTCATAACATGGTCTAGCACTTGACGATAGAAGATCCTGACGGCAATGTGGGCGAAATTAAAAAATGACGCTTAATTATTATTAATGTTATACCTTAATTATATTAATGTAAATTGTTGAAATGCTTCTATTAATTGATAATTATGATAGCTTCACCTACAATCTGCTCCACTATCTTTGTGAGTTGGGTGCAGAGGTTATTGTACATCGTAATGATAGCTTAACTGTTGATGAGGCACTTGCATTTAATCCACAAGGGTTAGTCCTCTCACCAGGGCCCTGTGACCCTAACAAGGCTGGAATTTGCCTTGAGTTGTTGGCAAAAGCACCAGAAGCATTGCCCATTTTTGGTGTTTGTCTAGGCCATCAATCCATAGCCCAAGCTTTTGGTGGAAGAATTGAGCGTGCACCTCAGGCAATGCATGGAAAAATTGATACTATTAATCACAAAGGCACAGGTATATTTGAGGGAATACTCAGTCCAATCGCCGCAACCCGTTATCACTCCTTGACTGTTTTACGTGAGGGTCTGCCCAACTGCCTCAGAATCACCGCTGAAAGTCCTGATGGGGTTATACAGGGTCTATCACATAAGACTAGGCCTGTTCACGGTGTACAGTTTCACCCTGAGAGCATAGCCTCAGAACACGGGCATGACATTCTCAAAAATTTCATAAACTTGACTAGAGGAAAGCTGGCGTAATGAGTGATACTCTTAAAATTTTGATAGGAAAGGTGGCGGAAGGGAAAAGTCTGAACCAAAAAGAATCTAAAGAAGCTTTCGATATCATTATGTCCGGTGTTGCTACTGCAGCCCAAATTGGGGGTTTCCTTATGTCTTTGAGGTTGCGAGGTGAGACCATAGATGAAATTACAGGTGCTGCAATAACCATGCGGGCCAAGGCCATAAAAGTAACCGCTCCGGAAAATGCATTTGACATTGTTGGTACAGGTGGCGACGGGTCAGGCACATATAACATTTCGACTACTACAGCTATAGTCACGGCAGCTTGTGGAATTCCTATTGCAAAGCATGGAAACCGAGCGCTATCGTCCAAATCTGGCTCCTCTGATGTGCTTGCCTCCCTTGGTGTCAATCTTGAAGCAGATCTAAATCATGTAGAAATGGCAATAAAAGAGGCTAATATTGGTTTTTTAATGGCACCTCTTTACCATAAGGCTATGAAGCATGTTGGAGGACCTCGGATTGAACTTGGTACCAGAACCATTTTCAATTTACTTGGCCCCTTAACCAATCCTGCCGGAGTTAAAAATCAGTTTTCTGGGGCATTTTCAAAAGATTGGATAGTTCCCATGGCAACAGTTCTAAGAAATCTTGGTACTGAATGCGCGTGGGTCGTTCACGGATCAGATGGCCTTGATGAGCTTACAACAACTGGCTCCAGTTTTGTCGCTGAACTTAAAAACGGTGTTATCAAAACCTTTGAGGTGTCGCCTGAAGATGCCGGCATTGCCCGCACTAAACCAGAAAACTTAGTTGGCGGTGATCCTGATGTAAATGCAAAAGCTCTTATGGCTGTTCTTAATGGTGAGCATGGTCCCTATCGTGATGTTGTACTTTTCAATACGGCTGCAGCCTTGTTAATTGCCCAAAAGGCTGAAGACCTTAAAGATGGTGTAGCTAGGGCTGCATATGCCATCGATAACGGAGATGCACTGAAGACTCTCGAGCGTCTTATCGCAATTACTAACCTTTGAACAGAATTATGAGTGACGTACTGACACAAATTTGTAAAGACAAACTGGAGCACGTATTAACTAGTCGTCTTCAAAGACCGCTGATCCAGCTTGAAGAAATAGCAAGGGAAGCGTCTGCACCGCGTGGGTTCACATGTGCCCTCGAAGCAAAAAATAAGAAAGGTGAATATGGCTTAATTGCTGAAATTAAAAAAGCATCACCATCCAAAGGACTTATTCGAAAAAATTTCAATGTAAAAGAATTGGCCCAATCATATCAATCCGGTGGTGCCGCCTGTTTGTCAGTGTTAACTGATAAGCCTTACTTTCAAGGATCTGACGAGTACTTAGTCGAAGCACGTGAATCAGTTAATCTACCTGTATTGCGTAAAGATTTCATGCTAGACCCATATCAAATAGTTGAGTCACGTGCTCTGGGTGCTGATTGTATCTTACTGATCATGGCTGCCCTAGAAAATACCCAGGCACAAGAACTAGAAGCACTTTCAATTGAATTAGGGATGGATGTATTAATTGAAATTCATAATGAAAAAGAATTAGAACGTGCGCTTACACTGAAATCTCCACTAATAGGCATAAACAACCGCAATTTAAAGACGCTAGTTGTCGACATTGCAACAACTGAAGCATTGGCATCTTTGGTACCTGAAGACCGAAAATTGGTCGCTGAAAGTGGCTTAAAAAGTTCAAAAGACCTAGCCCGCATGGCCAAAGTTAAGGCCAAATGTTTTTTAATTGGCGAATCACTTATGAAGGAAGATGATGTGGAGAGCGCTACAATAAATCTTTTGAGGATTGACTATGGTTGAGCTGAAACACATTGATGAGAATGGTAATGCGATTATGGTTGATATTTCCTCAAAAAATAAAACCGAGAGGACTGCCACAGCAAAAGGCTGTATTGAGGTGCACGCAGACACCATAGCGCTTATTGAAGGTGGTGGCGTTAAAAAAGGTGATGTTCTGTCTGTTGCTCAGTTGGCGGGCATTATGGGAGCCAAACGTACTTCAGAACTTATTCCTTTGTGTCATCAACTTAATCTCTCTTCCGTAAAGGTTAATTTATCGTGTGACCCAGACCGGAGTGTGGTTGATATTGAAGCAATTTGTAAAATATGTGGCCAAACTGGCGTCGAAATGGAAGCCCTTACCGCAGTTTGTATTACTGCTTTAACAATATATGACATGTGCAAAGCCGTCGATAAAGGCATGAACATAAACAATATTCGCTTAACTCATAAAGCCGGGGGCAATTCTGGAGTCTTTGAGGCAGAATAGATGATCTGTGTAAACGAGGCGATTAAACTTTTGACAGAAAACGTCACTCTGACAGATGCGGAAGTCGTCCCCCTAAAACAATGTCTGGGCCGTGTTCTAGCAGAAGATGTAATTTCTAAAGTTTCTCACCCACCTTGCGACGTGTCCTCTATGGACGGCTATGCCCTAAAAGCAGTTGAAACCAGAAATCCTCCAGTAACCCTAAAACTGATTGGCGAATCACAGGCGGGGGGCTATTTCGAACAAACTGTTAAAACAGGTGAAACAGTTCGAATTTTTACTGGTGCATCTCTCCCTCGAGGGACCGACGCGGTTCAAATACAAGAAAATGCCACCAGAAAAGGTGACAAGATTACAATCTATCAAAGTGTGTCTACTAATAACTTTGTTCGGGCAGCAGGTATGGATTTCATTGCGGGTGATACTATCCTTAAATCTGGAACCATATTAACTGCACGTCATCTTGGATTGGCAGCGGCCATGAATCAATCAACACTCTGTGTGAGAAAAAAACCCCAAGTAGCAATTCTTGCCACCGGTAATGAGGTTGCATTACCAGGAGCTGACCTAGCACCGTCAAAAATAATTTCGTCAAATACTTTTGCGTTACATGCTTATGTCATCGCTATGGGAGGTGAACCAATTGATCTTGGAATTGCTAGGGATACTCTTGAAGATTTAGATACGTCCCTTGAGGGGGCTCTTCAATGCGATATTTTAGTTACTGTTGGCGGTATTTCCGTCGGTGATTATGATCTGGTAAAACAAGCACTTGAAAATAAGGGCCTTAAAAAAATATTTCACAAAATAGCTATGCGTCCGGGAAAACCAGTATTATTTGGTAAAATCAATAGTTTGAGCGTTTTATGTATGCCTGGCAATCCAGTTTCCACAGGAATTTGCTCCATACTTTTTCTCAAAAAAGCTCTTTACACTATGCAGGGAATAAACACTAATAACGAGCAAGCTCACACCGCCATTCTTGGTATAGACCTCGTTGAGAATGACTTACGTCAGGACTATATAAGAGCAAAACTTGAAATAAACAAAATCGGTGAGAAGATTGCTTTACCTTTTCCAAAACAAGACAGCACCCTACAAGCCTGTTTTGCTGAGGCTGATTGTCTTATAGTAAGACCACCACATGCCCCGCCCGCCAAAGCCGGTGAACATGTTAAGATATTGCTTTTAAATGGCTCACTAATATCTCTGTGATTAGCTCCTTGCAGGTAAGTTCTTGACGCAATCAGAGAACTAAAGTAGAACATTAGAGGGTTTTGCTTTTGTTCTAATAGCATTCTTAAAAAACCTAACTACAATTATGTTCAAGGTACAGAATATGCTAACAAAAAAACAATATGAACTTTTAGTATACATTGACAAATGTTTAAAAAACACTTGTGTTTCCCCTTCATATGATGAAATGAAAAACGCACTAGGATTAGCATCAAAGTCTGGCATTCACAGGTTGATTACAGGTCTTGTGGAACGTGGATTTATTCGCCGACGGCCACACCGTGCTCGAGCTCTTGAGATTTTACGTCGGCCTGAACATAGTTACATAAACAACAGCCAACAGGAGTCTGAGAGTTTTGTTCCAAACGTCATAAAAGGAAATTTCAAATTGGCGGGAAAAGAAAACTCCATTGAGGCTGGCAATATAATTCAGATACCTAGATATGAAAAAATCGCTGCCGGAATACCAATTGAGGCGGTAGATAACCCAATAAATTCAATTGGTATACCCGCAGACTTGATTGGCAAAGGTGAGCATTACGCATTAGAAGTGGACGGTGAATCAATGATCGATGAGGGCATACATGATGGAGATACTGTAATAATTCGCCATACTGACAATGCAGAAAATGGCAAAATTGTTGTAGCTATTATCGATAATGAGGAAGTTACTTTGAAAAGACTTCGCCGAAAAGGAAACTCAGTTGCCTTGGAAGCAGCAAATAAAGACTTTGAAACTCAAATATTTGGACCAAACAGAGTAAAAGTGCAAGGTCAGCTAGTTGGCCTTATTCGCAAATATTAAATTCAAATTTTTTAACGGCAAATAACAGCCAATTTCTTCTGGTAGCGTACATTGAGGGCAAAGACAAAGTTAATCTATTGCTTTTTCTTCAAGAGCTCTTCCTTTGTGTTATAAAATAGTGAACATATCATTGGTCTGCTCGTGCGAGTATCGTGTAGCTATAGTCTTTTGAAATGGAAAAAGTTGCCCAAATGGAAGTGATTACTCGATTTGCCCCGTCTCCAACTGGCTTTCTTCACATTGGAGGAGCTCGAACTGCGTTATTCAATTGGCTTTTTGCTCGCCATCATAAGGGTAAATTTCTTTTGCGTATTGAAGATACGGATCAAAAACGCTCCACACAAGAAGCGGTTAAAGCCATTTATGATGGTATAAAATGGTTGGGGTTAAATTGGGACGGTGACCCTATCTCACAATTTTCTCGTGCTCAAAAGCACAAAAAGATTGTTGAACAATTATTGGCCGATGGTAAAGCCTATAAATGTTATTGTACGCCCGAAGAATTGTCATTAATGCGGGAAAATGCAAGGGCATCGGGTCGACCTATGCTATATGATGGGGTCTGGCGTAATAAATCAGAGAAAGAAGCCCCTAGCGGAGTAAATCCGGTAATTCGATTGAAATCTCAACAAACTGGCGAAACAATCATAAATGATCAGGTAAAAGGTAAGGTTAAAGTATCAAATGATCAGATGGATGATATGGTTTTGATGCGCAGTGATGGTACCCCAACATACATGCTTGCTGTTGTTGTTGACGACCATGACATGGGCATTACGCATGTTATTCGTGGTGATGATCACCTAACTAATACATTTAGACAACACCAAATTTATTCAGCACTCAATTGGGATACTCCAATCTTCTCCCACATTCCATTAATCCATGGAACTGACGGAACAAAGTTGTCCAAACGCCATGGTGCCCTTGGTGTTGAGGCATATTGGGCCGACGGATTCTTACCTGAAGCTATGAGGAACTATCTTTTAAGGCTGGGCTGGTCTCATGGAGATGACGAGATTATTTCCACAGAGCAGGCAATTAATTATTTTAGTCTGGATGGCGTTGGAAAATCACCGTCACGTTTTGATATTTTCAAACTTTCCAGCCTTAACGCCAAATATCTTCGGGAGTCAAATTCCGAAAAGCTAGCAGATCTTATAGAGCCCACACTAGCAACACGACTTGGCCGTAATCTTACTGAAACAGAAAAAACTCGTACTATTTTAGGCATCCACAAGCTCAAGGAACGCTCTAAAACAACCGTTGAGCTGGCTGAAAGTGCTTTTTTCTATATTGAACCGCGACCAATTAAAATAAGTGAAAAAGAAAAAAATACACTTAACCAAGCTGATCTAGACCGAGTTTCAGCTATTCGCAAAAGACTACACACCTTAACCGAGTGGACACACGACGCAATAAAAAACACCATAGTTCTATTAGCCAAAACTGAAGAAATAAAGCTAAGTAAAATTGCACAACCCTTGCGGGTAATACTATGTGGTTCAAATGTAGCACCGGGCATTTTTGATATTATGGTAGTCCTTGGTCGTGATGAAACTCTTGGACGACTAGAAGATGTTTTAAAGCAAAAAAAACCTACTTGTGATAGGATTGATTGATATGACAAATCCTAAAAGGATAGTAGATGCCCGATACAACTAAAAATATAGATAAAAAAGCTTTTACCCTTAAAGATAATCGTAGCGGTAAAACTTATGACCTAGATGTTATAAAAGGAACAATTGGTCCTGATGTAATTGATGTACGAAAGCTTTATTCTGAAACAGGCCACTTCACCTTTGATCCAGGGTTTACTTCTACTGGCAGTTGTCAGTCTGAGATTACCTTTATCGATGGAGAGAAAGGTATTCTTCTATATCGAGGATATCCAATCGATCAATTAGCTGAAAATTCAAATTTTCTCGAAGTATGCTACTTACTAATTTACGGAAATCTCCCAACTGCTGATAGCATGAAAATATTTTCTGAACGCATCACATATCACACAATGCTACATGAGCAGCTTAATATGTTTTTCAGAGGTTTCAGACGCGATTCCCACCCCATGGCCATAATGAATGGTATAGTTGGTGCTCTGTCCTCTTTTTATCATGACAGTACGGATATTGCCGACCCTAAGCATCGATTTGTTGCCTCTACCCGTATGATTGCAAAAATGCCAACGATTGCGGCGATGGCTTACCGATACTCTATCGGCATGCCTTTTGCTTACCCACGTAACGATCTTGGCTTTGCCGAAAATTTCCTTCACATGATGTTTTCCAATCCATGTGAAGATTATGTCCCCAATCCTATAATGTCGCGAGCTATGGATCGCATATTAATACTGCATGCGGACCATGAGCAAAATGCTTCAACATCTACTGTTAGAATATCTGGTTCCTCAGGAGCTAATCCCTTCGCTTGTATTGCTGCTGGAATTGCCTCACTTTGGGGGCCTGCCCACGGTGGAGCTAACGAAGCAGTTTTATCTATGTTGGAAGAAATTGGAACAAAGGACCGTGTGCCAGAGTATATCAAAAAAGCTAAGGATAAAGACGATCCATTTCGACTAATGGGATTTGGGCATAGAGTATATAAAAATTTTGACCCTCGAGCTAAAATAATGTGCGAAACCGCACATGAGGTTTTAAATGAACTTGGTATTGGGAATGACCCCTTGCTAGACCTCGCTATTGAATTAGAGCAAATTGCGCTTGAAGATAGTTATTTTGTCTCAAGAAAGCTATACCCCAATGTTGATTTCTACTCCGGCATCATCTACCGCGCCATGGGCATTCCCACATCAATGTTTACAGTACTCTTTGCCGTTGCACGTACTGTTGGCTGGGTGGCTCAATGGAATGAAATGATTGAGGATCCAACTCAGAAAATTGGACGGCCACGGCAACTTTACACAGGGAACTCAGAACTTAATTATTTACCTTCTAGGTCTCGTGAGTAAATCATTTTTTTTCAATTAACTCTATTTTATATCCATCAGGATCTTCAATAAATGCAATAACGGTTTTGCCATGCTTCATAGGACCCGGCTCGCGACTGATGATAACACCTTCTTGGCGCATTTTATCGCAAGCATTGTAGATATTTGGAACTGAAATTGCCAAATGACCAAATCCAGATCCAATTTCATATGGCTCCTTTTGGTCCCAGTTATGTGTCAATTCAATAACTGTATCAGTTTTTTCACTGCCAAAGCCGACAAAGGCAAGAGTAAACTTACCGGATGGATATTCAGTTCTTCGCAAAATCTTCATACCCAAATGACGAGTATAAAAGTCTATTGACTTTTCTAGGTCTAGGACTCTGATCATTGTGTGCAAAAATCTAAAGTGGCTTGGTTCACTCTCCATATTACTGATCCTTGTTTAACATTGACAATATTACGTTTGCAGCACGGCCTGATGGTGAAGGGCCATTTCTACCCAATTTTTCAAGAGCTACTCTTGCATCTTTAATTTGTTTCAGTCCAGCATCTTTATCTTCAAGAAAAACAGTCAAAGCTTTTTTCAATAAAACAGGTTGGCAATTTTCTTGGATGAATTCTGGCACCACTTCACGATCAAGGATAATATTTATTAAATTTGCATATGAGGTCTTTATAAGTCTTCTAGCAAACCAAGCGCTCACTGGATGCACTTTATAACCAATTACTGTCGGGGTACCAGCTATCGCCAATTCAAGAGCCACAGTACCGGATGCTGCAAGGGCTACATCAGCAGCAGCAAAAGCATCATACTTTTCTTTTTCTCCAGCTACTACTAGGACATCTACAGTCCACTTTTTTACATTATCACTAACTATTTTTACTAGAGACTCTACAACTGGTATAATAATGGTTATGTCAGGGTAGTCTTTTGATAGGCCGAGCGCTGTTCTTCTAAATACATCAAGAAGTCTATAAACCTCACCCTGCCGCGATCCCGGAAGAATCACCAAAACTATTGATTTTGTTGATATGTTATGACGTTTGCGAAAATCCTTTCCATCACCTTTATCAGCAGCAGTTTCAACAATCGAATGGCCAACGAAAGTGGTCGCTAGCCCAAATTTTTCAAAGTAAGGAGGCTCGAATGGTAAGAGAACCAGTAAATGATCAAGAAAATCAGAGATCTTTTTAGCTCTTCTGGGCTTCCAAGCCCAAACCGAGGGGGCGACATAATGAACCAGTTTAATATTTTTACTTTTAAGTTTTTTTGCAACTTGAAAACAAAATCCAGGAGAGTCGATGCATAGCAAAATATCAGGCTCTTGGTGTAAAATATCAGAGATTGTCTGTCTGATACGCTTACGCAAAATTGGCAGGTGAGGAATAATTTCAGCCAATCCCATAAGAGAGAGATCTTCCATTGGAAAAATGGGATCCAACCCTTGTTGCATCATATTTGCACCTCCAATGCCAACAAAACGCACACATTTATTTTTTTCTTTTATACTAGCCATTAGACGGCTTCCCAAAAGATCCCCTGAAGCCTCTCCCGCAATGATGTAAATTAAAGGATCGTTTACCTCGATACCAACAACAAAAAGCCCATGCTGATTTGCTAAACTTACAACTGACTGCATATCTAATATTAGTGCTTTGCCAGCCTGAATAGCGATCCCTTCTATGCCAGCCTTTAAAGCAATTTCAATTGTTGCCGGCCCAATTGTTGGAAGATCTGCGCGAGTTTCCTGCCCAGGCTTACAAACCTTTACCAAAACACCACCTTTTTCGGTATTTCTTAGCTTTGGCACGTTCCTGATCATCGCATCTGTGCCTTCTTCATCTTCCACGGACAGAACCTCTCCTTTAAAGGCGATAGCGCCCTGCCCCTTATCTTCACTTCCAATAGATAAAGCAGCCTGGAGGGCTACATTAATATCCATTTGTGCATTTATGCTTGGCTCAACTGTACCAAAAGCACCTATCGGCGCAATGATATCAGGAAGCAAATGATCAACACCTATGACACGAAATCCCTCATGTTCTAATTCTTTAATCAAGGCTGTTAGCAAACCATCATCTCCTAATGAAGCACCTCCAGTTGATATCAAAAACTTTGATGCCCACAAATCAGGACGAAGATCTCTTATGGTTGGTTTTTTTATACCTCCAGCCATGACAAGTTCCTCAACTCTCGCCTCATGTAATAACTTTAGAGTGGTTCCTGCAGCCCCAAGCCGCACCCAAGCATGTGGGATGTTTTCTTTAAGAATTGTTTTATTAGTGTGGCCTTCAACGGCAATAACAAAAAAATCCCGCCCTGACTTTTGACAAGATTGTATTATCAGTCTTGGCAGCTCGCCACCGCCAGCAATTACTCCTAATTTAGGCTGCATCATCCATATTAGGTTGGCAAATTGAACGTGAGGAGTCCGCACGTATAAAGTCAACAATTTCCATGACTGGCTCAATATCATTCATCATTTCAGCTACATCATCCAATCGCTCAGCAAGCGTCCCTTCTGGAGCAAACATTAATCGGTATGCACTCCGTAAACCATGGATGGTTTCTCTATCAAAATCTCGACGCTTCAGACCTACGACATTCAAGCCCTGCAATCGGGCACGATTACCTATGACTGATCCATATGGGATAACATCATTCTCAATTCCCGACATACCTCCAATCATTGAATGTCGACCAATGCGAACAAATTGATGAATTGCAGACAAACCCCCAATAATCGCCCATTCATCAATATTAACATGACCCCCAAGGGTAGCGTTATTGACAAGGATCACATGATCCTTGATGTGGCAGTCATGAGCAACGTGTGCTCCATTCATAAAAAGGCAATTGTTACCGACACTAGTCAACATGCCGCCCCCCTCTGTACCTGGGTTCATTGTTACATGTTCTCGGATTACATTATTACAACCAATTTTGAGTTTGGAAGGCTCACCACTGTATTTCAAATCCTGAGGTTGATGCCCGATTGAAGCGAAAGGGAAAATGCGGGTATTACTGCCAATGCTTGTTATACCCTCAATGATAACATGTGAGAGTAATTCCACACCATCACCGAGCTTAACAGAACCACCAACGATGCAAAAAGGGCCAATCTTTACATCCTCGCCTATTTCAGCGCTGTCTGCAACAAGAGCTGTTGGATGTATTGTAGTCATTTGTCATTATCCAGAATCATCGCAGTAAACGTTGCTTCTGCCATGAGAGTATCACCAACATGTGCTTCACCATTAAATTTCCAGACGGGCCCCCTGTTCTGGAGCTTTTTGACAGAAATTAGCAAGCTATCTCCTGGGGTAACAGGTTTGCGAAAACGCGCCTGTTCAATTGACATAAAATAGACCATCTTACCTTCAGCTTGTTCTCCCATTGTCTTTGTAACAAGTACCCCTGAAGTTTGTGCCATGGCCTCAACAATTAATACACCTGGCATAACTGGATGTTCGGGAAAATGGCCTTGGAAAAATTGTTCGTTTATTGAAACATTTTTAATACTAACTGCACTAACATCTGGAACGATTTCAATCATTCGATCAATCATCAAAAAAGGATATCTGTGAGGTATCATCTCTTTAATCCGGACAGCATCAAGGTCAGTTGTCTTTTCAGACATTGTTAATCGCCTTTCTTCTTTGATAGTTTTTCAATTACTGCTACCCCACGCATAAATTCGCGTATTGGTTTTGCAGGAGAACCGCAAACTTTTTCACCTGGAGCAAGATTCCTCATTACCCCAGATTGCGCGGCAACTTGGGCCCCAGCCCCAATTTGCAGATGTCCCGCAACACCCACCTGTCCACCTAGAACACTCAACTCGCCAATTACTGTTGAACCTGATATTCCCACATGAGATACGATCACGCAACCACGTCCAAGTTGCACATTATGGCCAATTTGAACAAGATTATCAATTTTTGAGCCCTCTCCAATAATTGTGTCTGGTCCAGCCCCTCTATCAATTGTTGAATTGGCTCCGATTTCAACGTCATCCTCAATAATTACTCTACCCAGCTGAGGTACCTTTAAATGACTTTTAGGCCCCATCGCAAAACCAAAGCCATCCTGTCCAATACGAACACCAGCGTGGATTATAACTTGAGAGCCAATAAGACATTTTTCTAGAGTGACATTTGGACCTAGCTGTGTATCGTCACCAATGACTACTCCATCACAAACCACAGTATTAGCTCCTATCCAACAGCCATTTCCGATAGTCACATTTGCCCCAATTACTGCTCCTGCATCAATGCGGCAGTTGTTGCCCACAACGGCGGTTTTATGAACACTTGCAGAATCCGATAATACTTTTTCAATTCGTATATTTGGATAAAAAGCACGGGCAACACGAGCGTAACCATGATATGGGTTATCCATCAATATTAATTGCATTCCTGCAGGAGCTTGCGAAGCAACAGATGGACGAGCAATGACTGCCCCTGCACTACTTCTTAAGAAGCTATCAACATACTTTTTATTATCTAAAAAACTTACATCAGATGCACCCGCATCTTTTAAAGGTGCTACATCTAAGAATTTTGCATCTCCGTTAGCATTGTTGGAGAGTGAACCGCCAGAAATTTTAGCCAATTCATCCAAGGAAAAAGGTCCGGCTACAGCAAAAAAACGAGGATCTGCCATACTCGCTTAATGTCCTCTCATTTAACTGGTGGTGCGACCTTAATGGTCGGAATTACAGAGTTGAGACGCTCAAGGACCACTTTTGTAATAAGTAATGCCTTGGAGGTTAATACAGTTTGATCCTTGCGAAATACTAGAGAAATATCCTGCTCTGATGCAAAAGTTGCGATCACTTCTTGCAGGCTTTTTTGAATCTCTTTCATAGCGGCACCCTGTGCTCTATCTAAATTTTGTTTGCGTTGTTGAACCAAACGCTGAACCTCAGCAACACGCTTTTCAAAATCTCTACGTTTTTCGGAGAAAGCCTCTGCTGATAACAAAGTTCTTTGTCGTGTGAGTTCTTCATTTGCAGTTCGCAAAGCTTCTTCTTCTTTTTGTATTTCCGCCTGAAAAACTTCTCTGTACTTGGCAATTTGTTCACGCATTGCTTTGAAGGCAGTTGCGTCTCGAATAATCATATTAATATCGATTACCCCAATTTTTATGGATTTATTGGCTTCTTGTGCAAAAGCTGGCTTTATTGGCGTGAGAGCAATGAAACAATATAAAGCTGTTAAGATAATTTGTTTTTTCAAAAGAAATTCCTAAAATCTAGTTCCAAAATTAACACGAATTGTTTCTGTTTGGTCAAATGACTCTTTAACTAAAGGAAACCCGAAGTCTATACCAATAGGGCCAAATGGCGAGGACCAATCCAAACCTGTTCCTATTGAAAGACGAAGACTTGAAGTGTCATTTACACTCGTGGTGCTTGAATTAAGTTGCCCAGTACTTCCAAAATCAGTAAATAGTTTACCAGAGAGGCCAAGCTCATCTGGTAAACCAAGCGGAAAGTTTACTTGAGTTGAACCATGATATATCCACTCTCCACCAAGTGCATCTTTAGTAGAGCTATCTCTTGGCCCAACACCGCGGGATGAAAATCCACGAAGGTCATCTCCCCCCAAGAAAAAACGGTCGAATAAGCCAACTTCTTCACCAATGCCTAGGATATGCCCTATACCCCCACCAAAAGATAAAACCACTTGATCATAAATAGGTATATATTTTTGAGCGGATATCTTGTTACGAAAAAAACGTTTAGTTCCACCAATACCAGCAAACGAATTAGTCATACCAAGTATATAACCATCTGTTGGCGAAGTAACACTGTCACGCTTGTCATAAGTCTCGCCATGAGTCAACATTGATACAAGTTCGTTACCAGCAGCATCCTGAACCAATTGTGAGGCACTGGTGGATACATCTTCAATCCTCACTTTTTTAATTGTGTATGACCAACTTTGGCGTAATTCCTCAGTAAATGGATAATTAGCTCGTAATACCCCACCGGTTTGTTTAGTGCTGAAGGAACTTGTATCTTGATTATCACTAGCAGAGTGAAACAAGTCAAATCCAGCAGAAATATCACGGTCCAGGAAATAGGGTTCTGTATACTTGAGGTTTAACCTTGAGGAACGCCCTGATAGCACACCGTGAAGGGTCAAATCATTTCCTTCTCCCATCAAGTTTCGTTCAGACAGCCCAACATCAAATAATGGCCCATCAGTTGTGGAAAAGCCAAATCCCAAAGACAAAGAACCAGTAGACTTTTCCTCAACACCTACATTGATTGCAGTCTTATCGGGTTCAGATCCAGGAACTTGTTCCATTGTAACATTTTCAAAGAAATCCAGATTATCTATACGTTGTTTGGAACGTCTCAGTTTGGAAGCATTAAATGCATCACCTTCTACAAGACGAAATTCACGTCGAATTACCTCATCAGAGGTTCTCACATTTCCCTCGACGTTTATGCGCTCAACAAAAAGGCGTGGTCCCTCAGCAATCTCAAAAGTAACATCAATTGTATTCTTTTCTCTGTTTCTTGTTACTTGGGGCCGTATATCTATGAAAGAAAAGCCTAGTGTTCCAATTTTATTTGTTAATTTACCAATTATTTTCTCAACCTGTTCAGCGTCATACCAATCACCTTGAGAAATATTTATACTTTCTCTTATGGATTCTGCCTTCAAATCTCTCAATTTTATATCTAGGTCAACTTCACCGACAGCGTAACGTTCTCCCTCCTCAACCATAAAAGAAATAAAGAAATTTTTTCGATCCGGTGTAAGTTCAGCGACGGAGGACAAAACACGGAAATCAGCATAACCATTGCCCATGTAGTAGCGACGCAGTAATTCACGATCCAAATTAAGACGATCAGGATCATAATTATCATCAGAGGAAAAGTACCGGTACCATCGAGTTTCCCTAGTCCTTATAACTTTTCTTAGCTGAGAGTCGCTGTATTTTTTATTACCGATAAATCGAATATTCTGGACTTCCGTCCACTTGCCCTCATTTATTTCGAAGACCAAATCAACCCTATTTTGATCTAGTTGTATGACTTTAGGATCAACCGAGGCAGCGAAACGCCCTTTTCGACGATATAATGTAAGAATACGTTTAACATCATTCTGAACTTTTGATCGAGTATAGATAACTCGGGGCCTCAGAGTAAGTTCGGTATACAGGGTATCATCATCAATTTTTTTGTTACCTTCAAAAGCAATACGATTAATGACCGGATTTTCAATTAGACTCACAACCAAGTTTTCTCCTTGCCTCTTAATTCTCACATCGGCAAACAAACCAGTTGCAAATAAACTTTTGAGGGATTTGTCCATTTGGCGATCATCAAATCGGTCACCCTCTCTAATCTGCATGTAAGACAATACAGTATCGACTTCTATCCGTTGGTTACCCTCAACAAGAATTTGACGCACAAGCGTACCTTGTCCCGTTTGAGCATCAACATCATTTTGCAAATGCCCAAATAGGAACACAAAACAAACAAAAAATATGACGCGATATATGCGCCCCACACAAACCCCCTTAGATAATGTTGCCATAGACCAAATAGATCTCAAATAATCATAAATATCTATGCATAAACTCTATAAAATTTAAAAATAAAACCTCAAAATCAACTAAGCTTGGAGGATAGGTTCTATTGAATCAGATAATATTAATAAATACAAACATTTATCAACTGATCAGGTTCGCAAAGTATTCAAAGACCTTAAGCTGAACCAGATCGTTCCAGGTAACAAATACCATAAGAAGCAATACCAGAATCAAACCAAAACGAAAACTATATTCTTGCGCCTTTTCATTTAAAGGACGTCCAATAATTGCCTCTATAAAGTAGAAAAGAAGATGTCCCCCATCTAGCATCGGAATTGGGAATAAGTTTATCAAGCCAAGATTGATAGATAGAGCTGCTAAAAAAAACACCAGACTGGCTGTCCCACCTTGTGCCATCTGACCCGACATTTGGGCAATTCTCAAGGGTCCACCGAGTTCCTCCTTTGACACAGCGCCAGTTATCATAAGCCCAACGGCCTCTAAAATTCTAACAGTAAGTCCATATGTTCGTTCCACACCCATGAGCATTGCATCCAATGGACCAACATTCATGTATTCGATCATTTCTGGATTAGGTGTGACACCTAGCAACCCAATTTCCTTTTCTACGCCCCCCTCTTCAACAATTTTTGCCTTTGGAATTGCAATTATTGTCAATTGAGTTTTGTCTCTAATTACTTCCATGGATAATGAGATATTGGGATTTTTTATTACAACCTGCCGCAAGTCCTCAAACCATTTGACCTCTTGCCCAGCAATCTTAATAATTTTGTCACCCACGACAATTCCTGCTTTATCAGCTGCGCTACCTTTTTGGACTTCACCTACCCCTGCTAAAAGTTTGGGGGCTCCTGAAGTAAAGAAAAGACCCGCTAAAACTATTATGGCAAAAACAAAATTGGCTAGTGGACCAGCAAATACTATTGCTGCCCTTTGCCCAAGGCGCTTGTGATAAAATGAAACAGCCTTTTCTTCCTCAGTAAGATCACGTTCCTTTTCTCTTCCTTCAGTTGCAACGACTTCCCCCTCTCCGAACATCTTCACGTAACCGCCTAATGGAATAGCACTAAATTTCCAACGGGTACCGTGTTTGTCAAAGAAACCAAAAATCTCAGCACCAAATCCAATTGAAAAAACTTCAACCTTAACATTGTTGTATCGGGCAACAAGGAAGTGACCCAATTCATGAACAAAAACTAGAATTGTTAAAACCACCAAAAAGGGCACTACATAATTAATTATAATATCCAAAATAATTCAGTCCAAAAAATTTTAAAAAAGCTTCATAGAGCCAATCTAATCTCATTTATTTATGAGGGTTTTAGCTATTTTTCGTGCAATGCAATCAGCATCAAGCACATCATCAAGAGTTATTAACTCACAATAGGGTGTATTTTCCAGAGTATTTTCTACAACTGTAGTTATTTCTATGAAATTAATTTTTTTATTAAGGAACCCCTCAACAGCTATTTCGTTTGCTGCATTAAGCGTCGTCGGGGCATTACCACCAATTTTTAATGCTTCACGTGCTAATCTTAGAGCAGGGAAACGCACCTCATCTGGATCTTCAAAAGATAAATTGCCAATTTTTTGCAAATTCAAAACTTGTGCAGGTGTTTCAAGCCTCTGCGGCCAACCTAAAGCATAGGATATTGGAGTTCTCATATCTGGTGTTCCCATTTGTGCCAATACTGATCCATCTACATAATCAACAAGGCTATGAACCACCGATTGGGGATGAACAAGAATTTCAATTTTTTCTTCGCCTACAGGAAACAAATGATAAGCTTCAATTAGCTCAAGCCCTTTATTCATCATAGTTGCAGAATCAACTGAAACTTTAACCCCCATATCCCAATTAGGATGTGCGATGGCTTGCTCGGGTGTCATTGTTGCCATTTCCTTGAGACTTTTTTTGCGAAAAGGTCCTCCAGATGCTGTTAAAATAATACGATTTATCTTGTCTACATTTTCAAAATCAAAAACTTGAAAAATCGCGCTGTGTTCTGAGTCAACGGGAATAATAGTGGCACCTTGGTTTTTTACTTCGTTGGTCATAACTTTTCCAGCTGAAACGAGACACTCTTTATTTGCAAGGCCAATAATTGCTCCACGTTCAACGGCCCTAAATGTTGGCTCCAGTCCTGCTGTGCCAACAATGGCAGACATTACCCAGTCTGATGGAAACATAGCTGCCTCAATAACTGCTTGGCGTCCTGCAGCAACTTCGACATTATGGCCTGAGAGTTCTTTTTTAAGGTCCCTATAACAACTTTCATCAGCAATGACAGCAATTTCAGCTCTCAACTTTCTGGCTTGTTCAGCTAACAAAAAAACATTACGATTAGCACTCAATGCCTTGACACTAAAACGTTCGGGTGTCAGCTCAACCAAATTAACAGTATTCACACCTACCGAGCCTGTTGAACCAAGGATAGAAATTGATCTGACACTGGGTGCTTTAGAAATGACTTTTTGCAATGCTGTCATAATAACACAGTACCTTCGGTAATAGCGGATAGTAACGCAACAGCAATAATTGCAGCAAGTAATGCATCAACTCTATCAAGTATACCACCATGACCAGGTATCAAATTACCCGAGTCTTTCACACTATAAAAACGTTTAATTGCTGACTCTAAGAGGTCACCCATTTGTGAAATCAGTCCGATAAGACCACTTAAAACAACCAGTCTAAAGAAATTATCAAGTAGGGCAATGTGAGCAACCATGGCTCCCACAATGCTAGCCGAAATTACGCATCCTGCAAGTCCTGCCCATGTTTTGTTAGGACTAATTCTAGGTGCCAATTTAGGTCCTCCAATTAGTCGGCCTAGAGCGTAGGCGCCACAATCAGAGGCCCATACCAAAAACAAAATCCACATGACCACCAGCAATCCGTTATCTAACGTATTTCTTAGCCAAATCAAACTAATACAAGAACCACCCATATAAACCACACCTGCAACTATCCATAAACTTCTGATAGGAAAAATAGTTCGACCCATTTGGGAGGATTTTATTTTTACTTTGAAAACAAATATCTTAGCTAAATCAATACATAAAAAAATTAAGCATAAGGCCCCAAGAGAGAAAAAAGCAGACATAACAGTTGCTGTTGAAACCATTATAACTGCACTGACAAGTCCAATTATAAGAACAAAACCTGCATAATCTTGTCTGGAACCAGAAATTATACGGTTATATTCCCATGCCATAAGAACAGAACAAAACCCCACCAAAAGATTAAAGTATGGATAGCCAAGATAAGTAATAAAAATAACCAACGGCATCATGACAAATGCCGAAATAATTCTGGTTGCAAGATTACTTTCTTTAATTTTAATCACTTGAGGTGCCGTAACGCCTCTCACGCCTATGAAAGGCCGCAATTGCATTGTCAAAATCTTGTTCGTTAAAATCTGGCCATAGTGTATCTAGGAAGCAGAACTCAGTGTAAGCTAATTGCCAAAGCAAAAAATTGCTAATCCTTTGCTCCCCACTAGTTCTGATCAATAAATCTGGATCGGGGATATCAGAGGTGTAAAGACTTCTTTTAAAAATATCCTCATCAATATCAAGTGGATCAAGCTTATCTGCCTTAACTTTAAGCGCCAACTTCCGTGCTGCCTCAGTAATTTCTGCTCGCCCACCATAGCTTAAGGCAATGACTAAGTGCAGACGAGTATTCAAAATAGTCTTTTTTTCAGCTTCTTCGATCAAGCTAACAATATCACTATCAAGTCTTTCTCTGTCACCTATAACAGAAAAGCATATACCTTCTTCATGAAGATTAGGGACCTCACTTTTAAGATAGAAACGTAACAATCCCATCAAATCACTAACCTCATTGGCTGGTCGGTTCCAATTTTCTGAGGAGAAACCATACAGAGTCAGATAACGCACCTTAGCATCAATTGCACTTTTGATGGCTGTTTTAATGGAAGCAGCACCCCTTTTATGCCCAACCGCCTTTGCTACTTTTCGGCTCTTAGCCCAACGTCCATTCCCATCCATGATAATGGCAACATGAATAGGTGGATTGCACTGGTCCTGTGAAACTTGGGTCGTATCGTTGGTGATGCCAGCCGTGCTCACCTTATTATACCTGCAAAATATCTTTTTCTTTGTGCGATAATATTTCGTCAATCTTCTTTACGTATCTGTCTGTGAGATCCTGCACTTCTTGTGAATAATCATGGTGTTCATCTTCTGTGATACTTCCATCTTTTTCGCTGCGCTTAAGCTCATCCATTGCATGACGTCGTACATTACGAACTGCAACACGAGCGTCTTCTGCATATTTGGCAGCGATTTTTGAGAGCTCAAGCCTCCGTTCTTCTGTCAGAGCTGGTAAAGGGACACGAACCAATTGGCCATCTGAGATAGGATTTAAACCAAGGCCAGACTCCATGATTGCTTTTTCTACAGATTTTACCATAGTTTTATCCCACACTTGAACAGTCAGCGTTCGTGGTTCTGGAATGCCAACTGTACCAACCTGATTTAATGGCAACTGCGTACCGTATGCCTCTATCATTATAGGCTCTAACAGGCTAGTAGAAGCACGCCCAGTTCTCAGAGCACCAAATTCCTTTTGCAAAACTTCTAATGCTCCCTCCATGCGACGTGAAACATCTTTTTTAGTATCAGCAATATTTGTTGAACTCATAATCTCTCCTCAAGACTCATGATGTAACTATTCTGTGATAATAGTAAAGGCACCTTTACCATTAACAGCATCAGCAAGAGCTCCCGAATTGTGAATTGAAAAAACAAGAATTGGAACAGAATTTTCACGGGCGAGTGCGATAGCAGAAGTATCCATGACACGAAGATTTTGTGTCAAAACACTTTGGTAACTTAGCTGTTCGTATCGTATTGCGTCTGATACTTTTCTTGGATCATCACTATAAACGCCATCAACCTGTGTTCCTTTCAACAAAGCATTGCATTCCATTTCAACGGCGCGAAGAGCAGCTGCTGTATCAGTCGTGAAAAAAGGATTTCCAGTACCTGCTGCAAAAATAACTAGCCTGCCTTTATCCAAGTGTCGCACGGCTCTTCTGCGAATATATGGCTCACAAACTGTTGCCATAGGAATTGCAGATAGTACCCTTGTGCTAATATTACGGCTTTCAAGAACACTTTGCATAGCTAATGAGTTTATAACTGTTGCAAGCATGCCCATATTATCAGCGCTGGTTCTTTCAATGCCTGCCGCTGGGCCAGCAACACCTCTGAATATATTACCCGCTCCTATAACTAGGCACACCTGCACACCTAAGCTATAAACAACAGCTATTTCATTTGCGATACGTTCGACAATCTTACTATCGAGGCCAAAGTCTTTTTTCCCCATTAATGCCTCGCCCGACAATTTCAAAAGTATGCGTCGGTATTTTGGCTGAGAAGGCATAACTGACCTTTTTTTTATTGCAAAAAGTAGGGTTGTATATACGAGTTTTGAATGAACAGATAATATACTAATATCTAATTAAAACCAAGGTAACGCTGAAGATCTTTGTTTTTTGTCTTTCACAAGAACAATAATCTTGTTATTGAATTCTGAGTAAAAAACAAAACTTAAATATGTCCTAATTAAGAGCCAGCTAAAGCTGCAACCTCCGATGCATAGTCTTCTTTTTCTTTCTCTATACCCTCACCCAGAGCAAAACGTTGAAAGGCATTAATGTTAACAGCACAGCCCAAGTCTTGAACTGCTCTATCAAGTACTTCTGAAATCTTACTTTCTCCATCAACTACAAATGTTTGCTCAAGTAAACAAACTTCTTCGTAGAACTTACGAATACGCCCTTCAATCATTTTTTTGATTATTTCTTCAGGCTTTCCGCTATCACGTGCCTGATCACTAAGTATTTGTCGTTCACGTTCAACGACCTCATGATCCAAATCGTCACTTGAAATAGACTGTGGAGAAGCAGCTGCAATGTGCATGGCTAGCTGCTTACCAAGAGCATTTAATTTATCTATATCACCTTCTGACTGAAGTGCAACAAGTACACCTATTTTACCAATACCACTTGAGATAGCATTATGCATATACGAAGCAATTATTCCTTTCTCAACCTTTAAAACAGACATGCGACGTAGAGCCATATTTTCACCGACTGTGGCGATCATATGTGTCAATTGCTCTTCAACATTACGACCTTCATCGGGATAGGCTGTTGACTTTAATGTGTCAAGATCACCAGCTTTGATTGCAAGGTCGGTTACATTGGTTACAAAAGACTTAAAGTCATCATTGCGAGCAACAAAATCTGTTTCAGCATTGACCTCAAGAATGGCACCACTAGCACCTTTGGTTGTAATTCCTACAAGTCCCTCAGAGGCAACGCGACCAGCCTTTTTAGCGGCAGATGCAAGGCCTTTTGTTCGAAGCCAATCAACAGCATCTTCGATACTACCATTAGTTTCTTTAAGTGCCTTTTTACAGTCCATCATTCCGGCACCGGATTTTTCTCGCAGTTCTCTAACAAGAGTGGCACTAATCTCAGCCATCTTATACCTCTTTTATATGTGATGTTTACAAACGATTACTTGACAACAATATGAATTAACCTTCCACCTTCGGCTCATCTTTAGGCTTTTCTGCTGGGATCAATTCTGAGTTCTCAGAAATTTCTTCGTTAACGTCTGGTGATTCAGACAGATCTTCATTCATTACTTGCTCGGCTGCACCAATATCACCACCAGACTCAACTACTTCTTGTTGGATACCATCTAGCACAGAACCTGCAATCAAATCACAATAAGTGTTGATGGCACGTAATGCATCATCATTGCCAGGTATTGGGAAATCAATTCCATCAGGCGAGCTGTTCGAGTCGATAACCGCTACTACAGGAATGTTAAGTTTGTTTGCCTCTGCTACAGCTATGCTTTCCTTATTAGTATCAATAACGACCATAACATCTGGTTGTCCACCCATTTCTTTGATGCCACCGAGGGCCCGGTCTAGCTTATCGCGCTCACGTGTCAACTTTAACAATTCTTTTTTTGTGAGACCCAACGTCTCACCTGTGAACAAATCATCTAATTCTCTTAAACGTCGAATGGATTTAGAAACTGTTTGCCAATTAGTCAGCATGCCTCCAAGCCATCTGTGGTTGACATAGTACTGTCCACAACGTTTTGCAGCCTCCGCAATACGCTCTGATGCCTGTCGTTTAGTGCCAACAAATAACACTCTTCCTCCTGAAGCGACAGTATCGCGAACCAAAGTCATAGCTCGATGGAGCATTGGCGCTGTTTGCTGCAGATCCATGATATGAATACCATTACGAACGCCATAAATGTATGGGGCCATCTTGGGATTCCAGCGACGAGTGTTATGACCGAAATGAATGCCAGCCTCTAAAAGTCGACGCATTGTAAATGTAGGTAAAGCCATGATGGCACCTCCTCTTTTCCGGTTAACCTTCCATGAGCGTCGTTCAATATTGAGAACACCGGAGCGACACGCCTTTACAGGCTTTATACGATGAATTTGCATCGTAGCCGCAAGCTCATGTGTGAATTTAAATATAGCAAATATTATATGTGGGTTGATACGCTCCTAACTAAAAGAATGCAAGCCTAAACAGACATTCATTTATCTAACTTCTTAATTTTCTGTAGTTCTAGTGGTCTATACGAATTGAATTTTACAAATAAAAACTATTATATTTGAAGACTGAGATTGTTTTAGTTGGATAAAACAGATTTATGCGAGAGAATTTTATGAGCGCAAAAGACTCTAAGGTCATTAAACAATTTTTTTTACAAATAAAAAAACTGGGGTTTAATGGCTTTATTATTCCCCATACTGATGATTTTCAAGGAGAATTCGTTTCCGAAAACAATATGCGGCTCCATTGGTTAACTGGATTTTCTGGTTCTGCTGGAACAGCTATTATACTAAATAACCGCATTCATTTGTTCGTTGATGGACGTTACACAATTCAAGCCACTCAGGAGGTCGACCCAAATTTGGTTACCATTCATCACAAACAAGACCCTAGCCCTTATGAGTGGCTAGCTGATAATTTAGAACCTGATATGAATATCGGTTATGACCCAAAGATTCACAGCATATCAAATATTGCCAATTTAAAAAAACTACTGGCAGGAAAAAAAGCAAACTGCAAAGCCACGCAAATAAATCCAATTGACGGCCTATGGAGTGACCGCCCTTCCCCACCTAATAAAAAAGTTTATCATCATGACCTCATTTACACAGGTTGCAGCAGCGATGAAAAGATAGAAGCCATAGCCAAAGAAATGGGGCTTCGAGGGGCCACCGCAATTGTCTTAAATGAACTAGACTCAATAGCATGGGCCTTTAACATTAGAGGTGGAGACACCAAGTACACGCCTTTGATGCAGGGCTACGCAATAATAAAATCAGATGCTAGCGCACAATTATTTGCGAACCCAGACAAATTTTCAGAAGCTACCATAGCTAAACTTGGCAATCATACAACTCTTAGAGATATAACAAATTTCCCAAACAGCCTCGATGAGCTAGGTAAAGGTAAATTGAAAGTTTGCTTAGATCAAAATTCATCAACAGAATGGATTTTTAAACGCCTTAAAAAAGCTGGTGCAACTATCGTTTATGGTACCGATCCAACTAAACTAAAACGAGCCAAAAAAAATGAAACCGAAATCAAGGGGGCTCAAGCCGCCCATGACAGGGACGCCCTTGCCATGATTCGTTTTCTAAAATGGTTTGATGAGAACTCTCTAACAAAAAAAATAACAGAAATGGATGTTGTTACAAAGATATTTGAATTTCGAGCACAAGGTGATCTATTTAAAGGCTTAAGCTTCCCAACAATTGCAGGTGCTGGGCCTAACGGTGCGATAGTACACTATGTGCCAACCAATGTAACCAATCGACGACTAGAAAAAGGCTCTCTTTTATTACTTGATAGTGGTGGACAATATCTAGATGGTACCACAGATGTTACTCGAACTTTATCCATTGGCACACCAAGTAAAAAAATGTGCAATTACTTCACTTTAGTTTTAAAGGGCCATATTGCTGTAGCTTCAGCCCATTTCCCAATTGGCACAAATGGAAGTCAGTTAGATGCACTGGCACGTCAACACTTGTGGCGGGCTAATTTAAATTATAGCCACGGTACTGGACACGGCGTTGGCTCCTACTTGGGAGTACATGAAGGACCCCACCGCATTTCATCGGGAAGTTCGGTTCCATTTGAACCAGGCATGATAGTTTCAAATGAACCGGGACAATACTGTGAAGGCGAATTTGGCATTCGAATTGAAAATTTACTTTTCGTCACCGAGAGCCAAGATCCCGGTTTCCTCGAGTTTACTCCTTTGACACTAGTTCCCATTGATCGACGTTTGATTGAAATTGACCAGTTGAACAAACAAGAGTTGGATTGGCTCAACAGCTATCACAAAAAAGTGTTCGAAAATGCAACTAGTAAGCTTGATGAAGAAACTACAAGCTGGCTTGCTAAAATGTGTATGCCTTTAGAAGAAGTCCATTCATGACCCCCCTTTCATACAGGTGGCAATCCACGTTGGTACATTTTTAGTTCTATATGATTGAAAAACAGTCGTTTTCATCAATTTTCTTTCTATTAAAAATCAACAGATATTAGTCAGTTATGTAACCTAAATATTCTAGTTCAATACTTCTCAGAACTAGTTTTTTAAAAAAAGCGAGTAAAGTGCAAATTATTGGATACTAAGGATAGATATCTTCAGACCATCAAGTTTTAACCAGTTTCTTGTTCGCTTTATTCGAGACTTGTGTTTTTTTACAGAAGTAATTGCAGCTGACAATCAATTTATCTGAAAAAAAAATCTATTATTTTTTATATTGAACCTTATAAGATTTTCTCTAATTTAAGTTTGTGCTTGTAATTTCTTTCACTAATCTTAATCAAATTAAAAAAACAATTTTCGAAGTTAAGAAATTTTTGGTTGATTGTATTTACGCTCGTTAAACTTTTAAGAAACTAATGATAATTGAATTTTTTTTTGATACAGCCTGTCCGTGGTGTTACATCGGTAAACGTCGTTTGGAACAAGCTCTTAACAAGCGCAAAAAAAAGATTGTTAAAATTAAATGGTGCTCACTATTACTGAATCCAGACCTACCACCCTCTGGCGTTAAACAAGATAGTCATTTGTCCAATAAGTATGGAAGAGAAAGCCGTATTTACCAAACACATGACAACATTATCGATATAGGATTATCAGTTAACATCGACTTCAATTTCAATATAATTCGCCAAACTCCAAATACTATTGACACTCACCGCTTAGTCCACTTTGCTCACATCGAAGGCAAAGCAGAAATTGCATTGGAAGCTCTTTTTCAAAGTTATTTTGTTGAAGGAAAAAATATTGGCGATACTAGTGTCCTAATGGCTATTGCAAAAGGTATCGGAATTGACGTTGATGCCTTTTCGGATCAACTAAAGACTAATAATGGTATAGCCGAAATTTACGCATCTAACTCACGGGCACACATCCTTGGGATAACTGGGATGCCTTCATTTGTATTCAACAAACAATTAATTATAAGCGGGGCTCAAGAACCCACTATTTTAGCAAGAATGCTCGATGCAGCCCTTACAAAAACTTAAATTCAGGTTTTTCTTTGCACTAAAAGTAACCCTAACCTTTGAATTTTTCCTCGGCCACCTCAGCAATATCTCGCATTAGATTACGTACGCCTTGCAGGCGCTCCATCGGACTTTCCCAACTTCGTTTAAAAACTAGTCTGTGATCTGGACGCAATTTAGCTGTTCCTGCCTGGTCACTTATAAAAGCAACTAGCCCCGCAGGATTAACAAATTCATTATTACGAAATGAAATGACTGCACCCTTTGGTCCTGCTTCTACCTTATCAACACCAGCCCTTTTTGAAAATTGCTTTATTGTAACAACGGCCAGAAGGTTTTCGACCTCATTTGGAAGAGAACCAAAGCGATCAATTAACTCAGCAGCAAACGACTCTATTTCCTTAGCTTTTTCCAAACGTGATAGACGTCGATAAAGCTCCATACGGACGTTAAGATCAGCTACATAACTCTCGGGTATCAAAACTGCCATTCCAATACCAATCTGCGGGCTCCATCCTTCATCTACACCGCTATCACCATCAAGTCCACGCGCCTCAGCTACTGCTTCTTCCAGCATTTTTTGATAAAGTTCAATCCCAACCTCTCGAATATGACCTGACTGCTCATCACCTAACAAATTTCCAGCACCACGTATGTCCAAGTCATGGCTAGCTAGGGAAAAACCAGCACCTAAATTATCAAGTGTCTGCATAACTTCAAGACGCTTTTCAGCTGCCGGTGTCAGTTTTTTTCGCTCAGGTAGGGTTAAATATGCATAGGCACGAATTTTTGAACGCCCAACCCGTCCACGTAGTTGATAGAGCTGAGAAAGACCAAACATATCAGCACGATGGATAATCATTGTATTAACTTGAGGCATATCAATGCCAGACTCTATGATATTAGTAGATAATAAAACATCGTACTTACGGTCATAAAATGCTCCGATAGCATCTTCAAGATTGTTGGATGTCATTTGGCCGTGTGCTGTGATAGTCTTAATATCAGGCAATAATTCTTTTAGACGTTTTGCAACACTTGTTAGATCGGCAATACGAGGGCACACATAAAAGGTTTGACCGCCACGAAACCGCTCACGCAGTATCGCTTCTCGTACGACTACTGGATCATATGGTAATACAAACGTCCGTACTGCCAGACGATCTATCGGTGGTGTTGCAATAATGCTCATTTCACGTACGCCAGTAAGCGCCATTTGCAAGGTTCGTGGAATAGGAGTTGCTGTTAAAGTCAGCACATGAACATCTGATTTAAGCTTTTTAAGCTGTTCCTTATGCGATACACCAAAATGCTGTTCTTCATCTATTACCAATAATCCTAAATCCCTAAATCCAACGTCTTTGGCTAGAAGAGAGTGGGTCCCAATAACAATATCAACATCCCCTGAAACCATCCCTTTCTTAATTTCGGATACTTTTTTTGTAGCAACCAACCGAGACATCTGTTCTACACGAAAAGGGTATTCACTAAATCGCTCCTTAAAGTTGAGGAAATGTTGACGTGCAAGCAGGGTCGTAGGCACAACCATAGCAACCTGTTTACCACTAAGGGCAGTAACGAAAGCAGCACGCAGAGCAACTTCTGTTTTTCCAAAGCCAACATCACCGCATATAAGTCGATCAGCCGATTGTCCTTTAGCCAAATCATTAATAACATCCTCAATAGCAGCGCGTTGGTCATCAGTTTCATCATAGGGAAAACGAGATGCAAATTCACCGTAGGGCCCCTCCTCAACGTTTATGCGAGTGGCCGGACGCAAAGTGCGGGCTGCAGCCACTTTTATGAGCTCCTCCGCCATGCCCTTGATACGTTCTTTCAGACTAGCTTTTCGTGCCTGCCAGCCTGCACCACCAAGCCTATCTAATTGGCAACCTGCTTGCTCAGACCCATAACGTGAAATTAATTCAATATTTTCAACTGGTAAGAAAAGCTTATCACCACCCCCATAAATAAGACGTAGACAGTCATGGGGAGCACCAGATACTGCAATAGCTTCAAGTCCATCATAACGTGCCACTCCATGTTCAACATGAACTACAATATCCCCTTCAAAGAGACTAGAAGCCTCAGCTATGAAGTTTTCTGGCCTTACTTTTCGCTTTGATGCATGGCTTAGACGGTCTCCAAGTATATCCTGTTCACTAATCACGCATAGCTTTTCATTGACAAAGCCTTGTTCTACGCCAATCACTCCCAAGGCTACATCTTTATTGCTTAAACTAGACTCTTCGAGCCAATTCTCCAACCGAGTATGATTAATCAAACCATACTCATCCATCACCACTTCAATCCGTTCTAACGAACCTTGAGTAAAGCTTGCAACTACCACACGGCGTCCCAGCCTTTGCTGGCTGGCTATATACTCTCCAACTGCGTCAAAAACACTAACATTTGGGTTAACTCGAGCTTCTGCAAAATTACGGCCTATTTTGCAAGCCATATCAAGATACTTTATATCACCTTTAGCCTGAACTTCAGGTGCTACGAAAGGTGATAATCGTCCTACAGCGTGACCTTTTAGTTGTTTTTCCCAACCAGCACGGTCAAGAAACATCAATTGATGGGGCACCGGATTATATGGCAACTCTTCAGTTGATATAGCATTAACAATATTTTTGCGTGCTAAATAATACTCATTTATCAAGTCAAGACGTGCATTAAGTGCCTCTTCCCACTGATAATCTAGCAGAACTAGAGCGCCGGGGACATAATCCAAAAGAGTTTCCATCTTCTCATGAAATAATGGCAACCAGTGCTCCATACCAATGTAACGATTACCGACTGATACAGCTTCGTACAATGGATCATCATTGCTTACTGCGCCAAAAAGCTTTCTGTAGTTGGACCGGAACCGGGTTTGTGCAGTCTCGCTCAGAGGCACCTCACTCACAGGCTTAATGATAAATTCTGTTTTATTTCCGGTACTACGCTGATCAAGCGGATCAAAAGTGCGAATACTGTCAAGCTCATCACCAAAAAAATCCAGCCGCAAGGCTTCCTCAGCACCTGATGGAAAAACATCAACTATACCACCCCGCACTGCGAATTCTCCAGCTTCCATAACGGTTTCAGAGCGCCCATAACCGTTAGAAACTAGAAATTCAACAAGGCTTGCCATACTCAATTGATCGCCTTTGTTAGCAATAAATCTGATATCAGACAATGCGTCTCTTGGGACTACCCGTTGCAAAACAGCAGATACAGTTGTTAGAAGAGCACGAGGACTTTGGCTGTGATCTAATAAACATGTGAGAGTGTCGATACGTCGACCAACAATAGTCGTATTCGGTGAGGCACGGTCATAAGGCAAACAATCCCACGCAGGAAACTCCAGTTGTTCAATATGTGGGGCAAAAAAACCCAGAGCTTGAGCCATACGAGACAAGTGAACGTCATCGCGGGCGATAAAAACACCTGTTTTCTTAACCTTATCAATAACCTCTGCAAAAAATATTGCATCAAAACCACCAGGAACACCACCAACCTCAACAATAGCTGGCACGGAAAATAAATCGTTCATTTTTATCATGTAATTATTATTTTTTATTAAACTTTTGGATTAAATTCATCAGCTCAGTATTAAATTTTTCTGGAACTGCCACTTTTCCAATAATCCAGTTCATGACATCAATGTCACTTTGACCCATCAGAATTTCCAGATCATCAAGTTGTTGGTCATTAAGCTTTAGAATATAACGCTCAGTAAAACGACCTAACAAAATATCATTTTCTTTCATGCCACAGTGATGACTACGAAATAGCAGTTGCTTACGTCTTGAATTCAATTTTTAACCCCAAATGACTTGAGCATGTGTATAATCTCCATAAATAAATATATTAGTCTGTACACAAAACAATGCGTCCAAGAATTCTATACACCCCGTTTAAACCAGTAACAAACCTTAAAGGTATTGGAGCCCGTATTGCCAAAGGACTTGAAAATTTCGTTGGTACAAGGATCATTGATCTCTACTGGCACCTTCCCAATGGCTTGATTGATCGTCGTTATGCGCCAAACATTGCTGAAGCTGAGACTGGACGTATAGCAACCCTAACAGTTTCCATCGACAAGCATATTAAACCACCTCATAAACGCCTGCCATATAAAGTCATAACCTCTGATCAGACGGGTTCATTGGTGCTTGTGTTTTTTCATGCTCGAAGTGATTATTTACATAAAACTTTGCCAGAGGGGGAAATAAGGGTAGTGAGCGGTATCTGTGAGCGTTTTGGTCAAGAGTTACAAATGACCCATCCTGACAGAATAGGGACGATAATTGAGATCGACCAACTAAAAACAATCGAACCCGTATATCCATTGTCAGCCGGAGTTTCCCTTAAAGTACTTAGCAAGGCTATAGGCGGGGCGATGTCTCATTTACCGAAATTAGACGAATGGTTAAACCCCTCATATTTGAAGAAGAACAACTGGAAATCCTGGCAAGATTCACTTTTTGAAGTTCACAGGCCACTATCTCTTAAAGATCTTGAACCAAAGGCTCCGGCACGCAGACGTCTGGCCTATGATGAACTTTTAGCTAACCAGTTAGCACTATCTTTAATGCGTTTGCACATGCATAAATCCCCAGGTAGAGGTATTAGTGGTGATCAATCTCTTCAAAAAAAGGCAGTAGCCCTTTTACCCTTCAAGTTAACGCCTTCACAACTAAAATCTTGTGAAGAAATTGCCAATGACATGGCGTCAAACACCCGCATGCTACGCCTACTTCAAGGGGATGTTGGAAGCGGCAAAACTATAGTGTCACTACTGGCAATGCTCTCTGCAATTGAAGCTGGAACTCAAAGCGTGCTCATGGCACCAACAGAAATACTTGCCCGCCAGCATATAGAAACCCTTGAACCTATCGCCAAATCAGTTGGTATTAGGCTTCAATTATTAACAGGTCGATATAAAGGCAGAAAACGTGAAGCAATTCTCGAAAACTTGAAAAACGGCAGTATACATCTAGCAGTTGGAACGCATGCCTTGTTTCAGGACGATGTTGAATTCAAGAATCTCGGCTTGGCTGTGATTGATGAACAGCACCGCTTTGGTGTCCATCAACGCCTTAGCCTCACGTCAAAAGGTCATTCAGTCAATGTTTTAGTTATGACCGCTACCCCTATCCCTAGAACTCTTATGCTTAGCGCTTATGGAGATATGGACGTTTCACGTTTGTCCGAGAAGCCGGCTGGAAGAAAACCAATCATCACTACAAAGCTTAACCTTAATATGCTTGAAGAAGCCATTAAAGGTGTAAAACGGCAAATTGATAACGGTGCAAGAGCTTATTGGGTTTGTCCCCTAGTCGATGAGTCCGATGTTCTTAATGTAGCTGCTGCTGAGGATCGACATCGTGCCCTTGTTCGATGCTTTGGAAATAAAGTTGGACTTGTTCACGGACGCATGAAGGGAATAGAAAAAGACAAGGTCATTGATAAATTTGCCACGGGCAAAATTAATGTTCTAGTGGCAACTACAGTTATAGAAGTTGGTGTTGACGTTCCAGAGGCTACAATCATGGTAATTGAGCACGCTGAACGCTTTGGGCTTGCACAATTGCACCAACTCAGAGGCCGAGTTGGACGAGGCTCTGAACAGTCCTATTGCTTATTAATGTATCAAGCACCATTGAGTGCAACCGCAAGCAAACGGATTGATATTCTTCGTGAGACGGATGATGGCTTTGTCATAGCCGAGAAAGATCTGCATCTTCGTGGAGCAGGGGAATTGTTAGGTACTCGCCAAAGTGGACTACCTAATTTTCGCCTTGTAGATCTGGAAGCTCACTCAGATATCATAGAAACTGCCCGGGACGAAGCAAAGCTGATACTTAGCAAAGACCCAGATTTAGAGAGCGAGCGCGGTAAATCTCTTCGAACACTACTCTATTTGTTTGAACGTGATGCTGCTGTAAAATATTTACGTTCGGGCTAATCTTTTTTAGGAACTAATACCGGTGTTCTTTTACCCTCACGTAAAATTTCAAGATTTTCATATGTTGCAGCCGATATTTGGGGTTTATCCCAATCTTCGCTTGGGCGGTGATCTTTTGGTGTAACAATACCACCTGATATAACCATTTTTAGTGCCTCTTCAACACTCATTGATAGTGGCGTAAGTTCTTTTTTTGGAACGAACAACAAAAAACCCGATGTGGGATTTGGTGTTGTTGGCAAAAAAATATTTATACATTCTTCTTCCGTTAAATGCTGTACCTCACCTTTTGTACGCCCAGTAATAAAAGCTATTGCCCAAATACCGCGACGGGGATATTCAACCAACACAGCCTCACGAAAAGCATTTGATTGTTGAGCAAAAACAGTTTCAAGAATCTGCTTGATAGCACTATAAAAACCCCGAATCACAGGCATGCGATTAAGAAGACGCTCCGTTGTCCTAATATACAGGCGACCAACAAATCCTGCCGTTAATGCACCAATCAAGGTAAGAACCACAAAAACAACAACCAGTCCTAGCCCCGGAGTTCCAAAAGGCAGGTAAGTCTCAGGATTGTATTTTACTGGTATGAGAGGTGTTACCTTGCTATCTACAAAATTCACAAAAATCCAAGCAAGGTAGAATGTGATAGAAATTGGGGCAGTAATTAAAATTCCAGCAAGAAAATAAGTGCGTAAACGACCAACCAAACTAACTTTCAAAGACTTGACTTGAAAATCATCAGATGTCTTTTTTTCTGTTTCTTCTTTCCTAATACTCATAACTTAACCAATAACATAAGATCTCTAGAAAGTAACCACTACTAGAAATAGATTAAAGTTGCCTTCGAAGTAAGCCTTCACGCAAAAAGACTAGTCCATCGTATAGGGTTTATCTGCATTAAAGTGAATAGGCTACCATTTTGCCATTTCTTTTTCTATTCTGACATTTGATTGAATTGTGCACATTTTTAGAACTTAATTTCCTGACCGTCAGTTTGTGTACCAATTTCTGTTAAAAACTTTAAGTCAGCTACTTTATTATGATTCAGAAGAATCATTTGAATAGCTCTGCTTTGCTGACAATTGCCTTGATCGATCTGCTAAGATAAGTAAGAGCCCTCGAACGAAAGGGTCTGTTTTCTGCATTTTCATGTCAAAAACCTGTTTTGTAACAATTATTGCCGCACCACCTGACTTAGCCCGAGCGGTAGCCATGCGGTTAGATGAATCCAACAACGCCATTTCACCAATAATACCCCCAGGTCCAATGGTTGCCAGGGTTACTTCATCATCCTTTTCTGCGTTCAATAGAATTTGAACTTCACCAGTTTGTATAATTAGAGCATGGGTTGGTTCATCACCTTCCTTAAAAAGCAAATCGCCTTCTTGGAAAGTTTTTCGCTCTAGAACCTTATCGGACATTTTGTCTCTCCTTATTCAGCTTTTTTCTTACTTCTGAATGCAAGTATTAATTTTGAGCTTGTCCGTTGGAGAGCTTCCAAGTTTCAAGCATCTTTCCAGCAATTGCACCATAACGGTCGTAACGATCCTCTGGTGCAGCGTAGGACCATATATGAACAATGTTATTATCCAAACGAGCCAATACAACATTCCATTGTCTATACTTTCTACCTTCCCGCTCGTACAAAACAGTAAACTGCAAGCCATTAAGGATAATCCCCTCTTGAGAATATACATATGCTCCCTGACTTGGAAAACTTGCATTTGGGTCTGCTTGCTTCAATTGTTGTTTCAGATCCTCTACGACATTTTGTGTAGACTGAGTAATATCTTCAGAACCTTCTTTTTTATAAACATTCTGAATATTGACTGTAGCAAAATATGCGGGGGTACCTTTTTTACCACTAATCATGACAAAAGGACCGTTTGCTCTCTCTACTGACCACGACTTTGGGTAACTGATTGAAAACCCAAGCTCATTGTTTTTTAAATGACTGACATTACCACTCAGCATTTCATTTAAACCATCGCTCTGTGGGCCTGTTATTCCTTGTTTGTAGCTCAAGGATTGGGGACGAAAACTCTGCAAAACCCAATTAAAATCACCAATAAGTTTTAAAAATTCCTGAGGAGGGGCAATAAAAATGAAAGCGTAATCCAGTTTGCTTCCACGAGTAACTATAACTCGCACCTTTGAGCCGGCTCCTTCATACAATGCTTCAAAAGCATTTAATCCTGCCAATCTTGTTTGCTTCGCATCGAGTTTACGCGACCAAGGACGGCCCTTGCCAAGGTATCGCTGTTCTAGCCTTGACATCAATTCTGAGAGTGGCGTACCTATCCTTGCTTCACCAGTTTGTAAAGTTATCATGTAGCCTTTTCTTGACTTCATAGAGATACCGTTCATTTCATCTTTTTGTTCAAGTATTGCGTCTGGGGGAATGGCGACCAAATAGCCATGTTTTGGATGGCGAAAAAGTAAAGGTTTGCCCACATTCCCAAGCATTGGTGTTGATTTATAAGTCTGCTGAGCTACCACATTATCAGATAGACAAACGAGCCAGATCAATAGCATGAGGCCAAGACGAAACAATAGTCTCTTCCCTTCCTGAAGAATCACTACAACAATAATATTCTAAACAAGAGTTTGTTTTCTCACAAACTGTGATGGCAAGTTACTTCTCAAAATTGTGATCAATTTAAAAAAGATTACGTATGCAGTCTAAATAGAAATTTCAAGAAAAAGATAAAAGCATCTGCGCGTTTTTTGTGTGTTTTGCAATTACTTGTTTTAGGTTTATATATCTTCCAAGTTTCTAACAGTATTAATTTTCATGTTAATAAGGATACTCCAACACCAAGAGCAATCGTTGTCTTCAGTTTTCATCAGTCGCCTACAATCAAAAACACAAAGCTCAGCAAAAACAAAGGATTTAATTACAAACTCGTGATTGTTAATTATTTATCCTTTAGCAAGCAATCATTCATATTTTCATAAAAACATAATTAAAGCTGAAGAGTAATAGGAGTTATCTAAAATCAGAAGTTTAAGAAAACATCAATTTTTTCAATGCCTTTTCTGGCACATAAATCATCAATTTCTGGTCCAGGCGCTCCGGATACTCCGATTGAACCGACTATACTCCCAGCAGCTTCGATTCTTACACCACCCGCAACAATCATGGCATCGGGGAAATTTCGGATTCCTGATGCTACTTTTCCTGATTTTGTTGGCTCAACAAGGTTTATGGTGTCGGTGTGGAAATTCAGTGCTGTTCGTGCCTTGCGCTTTGCTATATCAACAGTAAATATACCTGCAAGTCGATCCCTCACCAGTATCTGAATACCACCAGATCGATTCACAACTGCGACCGAGACCTGATAACCCTCATCACGACAAGCTTTGAGTGTCTCCATTGCGACCAATTGAGCTAACTCAAGATTCATCGACTGGTATGTCACTAATTTAGGATCAGCTTCACCGGTTTTAACTTGGGCGAAGCTTGACACAAGAAAAAAGAAAATTACTGGAAATTTAAAAATTCTCATGTTTTTCCCTCTCAATTAGTTTTACTTTCATGAGTATTTCTTTAAGGTATTGCCAAAAAAAATCTTCGCCTGGATACCCGATAATACGACCTAATTCCTTGCCATTATCCATGACAACAAAAGTTGGTGTGTAAACCAATCCCTTCAAATGTCCATAAGCGGCAGGTATAACACCATCAATATCAATTTTACGTAATGGAACAACAATGGCTTCATTTGTTTTATCATAGGCCACACCAATTTCTTCATCCCAAACCTCACACCATTCACAGGCCTCACTCTCAAACATAACCAATTCTGCCGTCATTGCGGGTGAGGTAGACAAAATGATCGACAGCAAAAGAATATGAACATAGCTCATTAAGAAAAGTATCCTGAAAAGCAAACCAAATTACAAAATTGAAAGCCAAGACTTAAAAATACAGAGCTATAGGGAATTGGCAGCTATTTAGAGTATCCTGCTAGGCTTCTGACTTTCTAATCATGTAAGTAAAAACACCATCTGCCTCACTAGTTTCCAATAACTCATTTCCGGTGGATCTGCAAAAAGCCTCAAAATCCTTAACTGAACCAGGGTCTGTTGAAAGAACCTCAAGAGTTTCTCCGGCAGAAAGACCCTTAATTGCCTTTTTTGCTTTAAGGATAGGTAGTGGGCAGTTCATACCTTTAGTATCTAGTATAGTTGTCATTAGCAAATTCCCTGTCTAGGCCTAGCTTAATTCCATTTTTAAACCAATAATTATAGTGAAATATCTATTTTTTTATGAAAATATTTTAATAAATTTTGTATGTAGTACAAATACTAATCTGCATTAATATTAAGCTTTCAATATACGTAAGCATAACAAAACGTATATAAATTAAACGATAATGAATTTTAAATACAAAAAAGTTTTTTTAATAGCCTGATAACTGGATAAAAAACTTTCTTAAATGCGATACCATTTTTAAACCATAAAGGAGTACATCATGGAGGAAATTCCAATTACAACAGTCGTCGGGCTTGCTGGATTTCTTACTGGAATGATCTTTGGTGGTGTGGCTAATTATACAAACTTTTGTACCATGGGGGCGCTATCTGACATTGTATTTATGAGAGATTACAGTCGTTTTCGCACCTGGCTACTTGCAATAGCAGTAGCAATACTCTCTTCGCAAACTCTTCATGTTATGGGACTAATTAATCTTTATGAGAGCATTTATCAAACATCAAACTTAGGCTGGCTTGGGGCCATTATTGGTGGACTTTTATTTGGATTTGGCATGACTATGGCAGGTGGCTGCGCTAACAAAAATTTAGTACGTATTGGCGGAGGAAATCTTAAATCAGTTGTAGTTATTATAGTTATGGCAATTTTTGCTTATATGACATTGAGGGGTCTGATTGGACTTGCTCGTATCGAAATTGAAACTTTCAGCAATATAGACCTTACTCAACTTGGCCTTGAGTCTCAGGGTTTAGTTGATATTTTAGCTTTAATTTTTGGTAGTGAAGCAGAAAAACTGCGGGTTGGCTTCAGCATCATTATAACTTCATTTTTGCTTATATATTGTTTTAAAGATCATACCTTCAGATCATCTACAATAAACATCTTTGGTGGCATTGTCATCGGCGCCTTAGTTCCACTAGGGTGGTGGATTACTGGTGTGCTCGGATTTGATGATTTTGAACCTACGGCTTTATTTTCCTTAACTTTTGTCTCACCTGCTGGAGAGAGTATTCAGTACCTAATGACCTATACTGGTGCCACTATCAATTTTGGTATTGCAACAGTTGGTGGTGTTGTTATGGGCTCGTTCTTAGTCTCCATAATGAGCGGAGCATTTCATGTCGAGGCTTTCAACGAAAAAGAGGATATGATTCGCCACCTGTTTGGAGCTTCAATTATGGGGGTTGGTGGTGTTTTAGCCTTGGGGTGTACCGTTGGACAGGGAATTACAGGGATGTCCACTCTTGCTCTGGGTTCAATAATAGCACTGTTATCAATCATTGCTGGTGGTTTTTTTGGTTTTAAGTATCTAGAAGAAGGAACACTTAGTGGTGCAATAAAAGTACTAGTGACCAGGAATTAAGAGATAAGCAAAAACTAATAATGACAATTATTATCAATGGATATTGGTTTTTTATTTATCAGTCGTCTAATTAAAATTATTTCATGTCTTGCAATTTTCTAATTTAGGTCGTTTACTTCAATTAAAATTAAAAAATGAGTTTTAATCAATATGGTCAGTTACAATTTCGTAACTAGATTGTAAAAAGTATAATGGCAAAAAAAACAGTTAGGTGTTGCAACAGAATATATAATTTGTGTACGTTTATACTTATATTTTGTTTAACCGCTTGGGGGAGGATAAATGCCACATCGTATGCTTTTAGCAACTATTACCGGTGCTGTGATTTTTAGCTCAACGATAGCCGGTGTAAAGGCGCATGAATATACCATTGTAGATGACACAATCCCAGTTTCTTTAACGGGTGTACCGGGTGACCCTGTAAAAGGGAAAAAGCTTGCAATAAATCGTAAGAAAGGCAATTGCCTAGCTTGTCATGCTATGCCCATACCTGAAGAACAGTTTCACGGCGAAGTTGGCCCTGATCTCCATGGTGTTGGTAGTCGCATGACTGAAGCGGAATTAAGATTACGATTGGTGAACTCAAAAGCGCTAAATCCAGATACTATTATGCCTGCATTTCACAAAGTAGCTTTAAATAGAGTACTCAAGAAATTTAAGGGGAAAACTATCCTTGGGGCACAAGAGGTTGAGGATATTATCGCCTACCTAATGACGATCAAGAGTTAACGTCCCGTAATAATGGTTTAAAAAAGGATTTAAAATGTCTATGAAAAAATTAGAAACCAATGTTTTAGACCGTCGGCAGATACTAAAAAGCGTTGGGCTTGGTGCTTTAACGCTTGCCGGAACAGGAATATCCTACAATTCTGTTCAAGCAACACCAGAAAAGGCAAGCGAATACCTCTCCAAAGTTACAGGAGGTGCTACAAATTCTAAAGGAAAGGTGACAGTTAAACTGCCAGAAATTGCAGAAAATGGCAGGACTGTTCCCATAACTGTCACAGTTGATAGTCCAATGACAGACGGTGACTACGTCAAGAAAGTTCATATAATTTCTGAGCGCAATCCGCAACCTGAGGTCATTTCTTTTAATCTCTCACCTTCCATGGGTAAAGCTGAAGTTAGTACAAGAATGCGTTTGGGAAAAACTCAAAAAGTTCGTGCTGCCGCTGTTATGAATGATGGTTCAGTATATACAGGTGATAAAGAAATCAAAGTTACTATTGGCGGTTGTGGTGGCTGACCAAAAGAATACAGGAGAATATCTATCATGGCAAAAAAACCTCGTATAAAAGTCCCAAAGACTGCTAAAAGTGGCGAAACTATTCTAATTAAAACTTTAATGTCACATAAAATGGAAACCGGTGTTCGAAAGAACAAAAAAACTGGTAAGCTTATACCTCGCAAAATCATCAACAAGTTCGTATGCAAATTTAATGGTAAAGAAATAATGAGTGCTGATTTACACCCTGCAGTTGCGGCTAACCCATACTTCGCTTTTTACGCAAAAGCTACAGAAAGCGGAACTTTTGATTTTGAGTGGGTCGAAGATGGAGGTAAAGTTATTACTGCATCTGGGAACATAGTCGTCACATAAATCCTATAGATAGGAAAAGGCAAATTCATGAACTTAGTAAAAAATATTATCCGCATTTCGTGTTTCTTTGGTCTTGCTACTATAATTCTTACTTACTCAACAAATATGGCTTATTCAAAATCAAAAGCTAAACCACAGGGTGTTAATCAACTCAGATCTGGTTATTATTGGGCAACTGCACCCACAAGAGCGATGCAAGACGACGACTTTTCCAATCCTGCGTTTCTTTGGGTTGACATTGGCTCCGAACAGTGGACTACCAAAGATGGTCAAGCTGGAAAGTCTTGCGCATCATGCCACAATGATGTTGAAACAATGAAAGGTGTAGCCACAACATACCCAAAATATAGTGCAGAAGATGGTAAACTTCGCGCCATACAACATCAGATCAATAATTGTCGAACGAAACAAATGAAAGCAAAACCTTGGAAGTGGGAAAGCGATAATATGCTGGGCATGGCAGCTTTAGTCAAAAACCAATCTAAAGGTATGCCAATAAATGTTAAGATAACCGGTGAGGCTCAGCCCTTTTACAATAAAGGAAAAAGATCTTACATGCTTCGTCGTGGTGGACTTGATATGTCGTGCAAAAACTGCCACATGGATTATACCGACACCAAAATCCGCGCAAATATCCTATCTAACGGTCTTGGAAACGGTTTTCCGACTTATCGTTTAAAATGGCAAAAAATTGGATCGTTACATCGACGTTTCCGTGGATGCAACAAAAACGTACGAGCAACTCCTTTTAAAAGTGGTTCTGACGTTTACACAAATCTGGAGCTTTTCCTAACTGCTCATGCAATGGGTATGGAAATAGAGTCTCCCTCCGTGAGAAACTAAATAAAATACCTAGTTTTTTTAAAAGAAGGGCGACATTCTAACACCTAGAATGTCGCCTTTTTTAGTTTTAATTTATGGATAATATAAATTTATGCTCACACGTCGAGATTTCATGCAAGTTACTGCCGCCACCGCTGCTATGTTTGGATCAACGGGAGATATCGCTGCTGCCTCGGCGAAACAAAAAATCACCCAAGACCAACTACTAGAGTTTAACAGCATTGGCCAAGTTACACTTTTAAACTTTACTGACATTCATGCGCAACTAGTACCACTTTACTTTCGTGAGCCTTCGATGAATATAGGCGTCGGAAATGTGTATGGATTACCCCCGCACCTGACTGGGAAAGACTTTCTTAAATACTTTAACATAGCAGCAGGTACTCCTGAGGCCTATGCTTTTTCAAGTACTGACTTTTCAACACTCGCAAGTCAATATGGTCGCATCGGTGGTCTGGCCCATATAGCAACCATCATTAATGCAATTCGGGCCGAACGACCAAATAATTCAATTCTGATCGACGTAGGAGATACTTGGCAGGGATCTCTAACTTCCCTAAAAACTCAGGGTGAGGATATGGTTGAAGCCATGAACAAATTGGGTGTCGATGTGATGACTGGGCACTGGGAATTTACTTATGGCTCAGAGCGAGTTTTAGAATTAATTGACAAATTAAACTTTCCTTTTTTAGCAGGAAATGTTCGAGATACCGACTTTAATGAACCAGTATTCGAGAGTACTAAGTTTTTTGAACGTGGTGGCATAAATGTTGCCATAATTGGTCAAGCATTTCCCTATTCTCCCATTGCCAATCCCCGCTATATGATGGCCGACTGGTCTTTTGGAATTCAAGAGGAGTTGATTCGTGATAATGTAAAGGCAGCGCGTCAAAAAGGTGCTGACCTTATTGTCCTTGCTTCTCACAACGGTTTCAACGTCGATCGCAAACTTGCCTCACGAGTAGACGGCATAGATGTAATTCTTACTGGCCACACACACGATGCCATTCCGGGTGTAATTATGGTCAACAATACCTTACTAATCGCTACTGGCTCGCATGGCAAATTTATTGGTCGACTTGACCTTGATGTTCAAAACAAAAAAATTAAAAATTATCGATATAAACTTATACCTATTTTCTCTGATGCTATAATACCTGACCCCGAAATAAATAACTTTATAACAACTGTTCGTGCACCACACGCAAAACAATTAAATGAGGTACTCGCAACGACCGAAAAAACCTTGTATCGTCGTGGCACTTTCAACGGCACATTTGATGATCTAATATGTCAAGCGATAATACAAGAACGCGATGCAGAAATTGCGCTCTCGCCAGGTTTCCGTTGGGGTCGGTCCCTTCCACCAGAATTTAATATCACTGGCGACGACTTATTTTCACAAACCGCAATAACATATCCAGCATGTTATAGAAACGAGTTTACTGGTGAATTTTTAAAAGTAGTACTAGAGGACGTTGCTGACAATTTATTCAACCCCGACCCTTATTATCAGCAAGGTGGAGACATGGTGCGTGTTGGTGGCATGGGTTATACTATTAATGTTTCAAAGCCTGTTGGTCAGCGTATTTCCAACATGACTTTACTCAAAACCGGTGCTCCAATTGAGGCGACAGGTAAATACATCGTTGGAGGTTGGGCATCTGTTAATGAAGAAACGAAGGGCCCTCCTATTTACGATGTAGTTTCAGATTATTTACGAAAAGAGAAAGTTGTAAACATACCCGAAAACAAAAACATTCAAGTTAATGAGTTTTGAGCTACTACCTACAATTTCTTTTTTTAACTCATAACTGAATAAAAGCGGAGTGTTCTTATGGATCCTTTACAGATATCATACTATGGAGCATTAAGTGCTGGGCTACTTAGCTTCTTCTCTCCTTGCGTTTTACCATTAATTCCAGCCTATCTTTGCTTTCTGGGTGGTGCTTCTCTCAACGAATTAACTGCTGAGGGCGGAGTCGACAAAAAAATTTCCAACAGAGTTTTTTCTTCAGCGTTCACTTTCGTCCTAGGTTTCTCTACTATTTTCATTTTAATGGGGGCATCAGCCTCAGCAATTAGTCGCATAGTCGTCCAACACTTAAATATACTTAGCTATGTTGCAGGAGTAGTGATAATAACCTTTGGGATGCATTACATGGGTGTTTTCAGGATAAGCTTCTTGAACTTCGAAAAGCGCTTTCACATTGAGAATAAACCCTCAGGACTTGTAGGCTCTTATATTCTTGGTTTAGCATTCGCTTTTGGTTGGACCCCTTGTGTTGGACCAATCTTAGCGACAATTCTTATGGTGGCAGCAGGTGGTGACACACTTTGGTATGGGACATCTTTACTATCGGTCTACGCTGCCGGAATAGGAATACCCTTTCTAGTTGCTGCACTGGCGGTCAAACCTTTCATGGCGTTTATGGCACGTTTCAAGAAACACCTACATAAAGTTGAATTAACGATTGGAATATTGTTAGCAGTAACTGGAGTAGCCATTCTTACAGGCTCCTTAGCCAACGTTGCCCAATGGTTGCTGGATACCTTTCCAGCCTTATATAGCGTAGGTTAAATGACCACAAATCAAATTTAATTACTGGCAATAATGACTCGTAACACATTCGATTCTAGAGATCATTGAGAAAAAACTGTAGTTTCATAACCCGAAGAAAATGAGAGAAGAGCAAAAAATATCTCCAGATTGTTCAGGCACGATTTTTTCTTTGAGCAAATAAAAAATTTATAGGTACTTCTCTGGCAAGTCCCTTGGCAGGGCGTCTACATCCAATTCGTACTCGACACCCAACTCATCTAACTCTCTTCCGATGCTACTCAGCCAGCGCTGAAAGCTCGGTTGCTTCTCATAACCTTTATCAAAGGCATAATGGAACAAAAAGAAAAAGTGAAATGGCTTAAAATATCCAGGAATCCTTACAACTTCGGCATCACTTCCTTTCTGCCCAGCAACTTTTTCCAGGTTTTCTGGAAAAAACTGCAAAGTTGGAGTAAACAAAATAGAATACTTTTCTGCCAATTTTTTTTCAGATAGTTTTTCCCCATCAAAGTCAGTTACTTCTCGATCTCCCCATAAATTCAATTGTAAAACAACAAAATTCTTCTCAATGTACTTTACCATAGTAGGAATACGAAGATTAATTTCGTGTGCCCGTTTACAATATGGACAGCCACGTTGCTCCCAAAAAATAACTAACCTTTTTCCCTGCTCTTGTGCTTCCTGTAAATCTTCTGAAAGATCAAGAAAGCTATCGTGAAACCATTCTTGGACATGAAGTCCATCCTCACCTACCTGAGGCATTGGCAACAATTCTTGCCTAGCCTCACCAGCAATAACATGGGACTTGGCGACAAAGACTAAAATAAAAAAGCAAGCAAAAAAACGTAACATAATGTTTACATCCTTAAATTAAAGAAAAGCTTATTATGTACTTCACAACAGATATTACTTTAATTACTTGTCCCATTATAGCATTGTGTAAACACGTAATAAATTTATATTTTTTTTAAGCAGGTGCTTATGGTCAGGCAAGTTGCATACGCTATCGCACTGTTCCTCTCATCAGCTTGTGGTTTAGTTCTAGAAATAGTTGCCGGGCGTCTTATCGCTCCTTATGTCGGGATGTCACTTTACACATGGACAGCGATTATAGCTGTTGTCTTAGCGGGCTTATCTACTGGACACTGGATAGGAGGAAAACTTGCAGCCCCACAAATAGGGACAATTAAGGGTGGACGACGTGTTGCAGTTGCACTTGGGTTAGCTGCAATTTCATCACTTGCATCTTTGGTTTTACTCAGAATAGTCGCTCCCCTACTGATTAACCTTGATTACAGCCCAATTGTTTCAATTGTCCTATTAACTTCAATTCTTTTTTTCTTGCCAAGCCTTTTTGTTGGCGTAGTCTCACCAATACTCACAAAGTTAGCTATTGATGCTAATCCGAGACAGCATGGTGCGGTAATAGGACGAATGTATGCACTTGGTACTCTTGGCTCAATCGCTGGAACCTTATCAGCAGGCTACTTTTTTATTTCATGGATCGGATCGACTGGAACAGTAATTACCGTATCTGCTATTTATGCATTCTTGGGTCTGGCTTTCTTCCTCTCAGACAGTCTCCGCGGATTATTTTTATTCTGCATGTTTGCTGCTGTAATCTCTTTAGGTTGGTGGGGAGAAAGAACAAGGGCCTTCTCATCACCTTGTAATGTTGAAAGTGACTACTTTTGCATACGTGTTGCAGATTACACACAGCAAACTGGACGCAAAAGCGCACTAATGATCATTGATCACTTAGTTCATTCAATTAACGACCGAGATGATCCAACTATTCTCTATAGTCCATATATTCACGGAGTTGATGAAATACTGAAAGAACGCTTGCCTCAAAGGAAAGAAAAGTCAGAAATACGTGCCTTTTTCATTGGTGGAGGTGGTTACACTCTACCGCGCGCCTGGGCTAAAGACTATCAAATGTCTAATTTAATTGTCGCTGAAATTGACCCAATTGTAACAAAAGTTGCAAAAGAAAATTTATGGCTGAATACTGATGGGCAAAAAATAAAAATCTATCATCGTGATGGACGTGCCTTATTACAATCACAGCCCTTAGACAAACCTTTTGACCTTATATTCGGGGATGCTTTTCATGACATTTCTATCCCACCTCATCTGGTAACACGAGAATTTAATGAAGAAATTGCCAAACGTATTTCAGAGGAAGGAGTTTACGCACTCAACGTCGTTGATGATGGAGCAAATCCACTTTTCCTTTTCAGTATAATTAAAACCCTAAAAATAGACTTTTCAAGTGTGGAGGCATGGATTGAGCAAAATGAGGTTGGAAATCTGGGTCGTATCACATTCATCGTCATTGCATCTGCACAATCAACCCCAACGGATATTGTTATTTCTGCGCGTGGACCCTATAGAGTGTGGCAGCGGTGGCCTGATCATGACCTATCAAGAAGAATTGTGGATGTTTCCCCTCCAATACTGAAGGATGATTTTGCGCCGGTGGATAGACTAATGTCACACTTACTATTGCAACCAAAAAATCCGAAATAACAAGACACTGACAAATTACGTATTCTGGTGACCATAACTAACTATAATTTAACAAAATTGGAATTTAATATACTATCTAACCACCATTACTGAGGTATAAGCCTCCTGCAAAACTTTAGTTGCAACACTTCCTAGAATTAAACGCTTGAGGCCTGATTTTCCACTATCTGAAACAACAATTACGGAATAGTCTGTGCCCACCTCAATAATCTCATCGACAGGTTTGCCAACACGCGTAATGGCATTGACTACATTAATATTCATAGCCGCAAGCTCTTTGCGAGCAATTTCAACATTAGCTTCGGCTTCGTCTTTGCCTTCAACACCCATGGCTACAGAAATAATAGAGACTGGACAATCACAACGACTGGCTAAATAAGCATCTTTTCGTACTGTATCTAATGCCTTATCTGATCCATCAGTACAAATTAAATGTCCATGGCCAATATCTAATTCGCGGGCTACTAAAACAGAACAAGGAGCATGTGTTGCAACCTTTTCAGCAACAGCTGGATTCCATAAATTTTTTGCTACTCCGCGCGAGCGCTCAGGCGCACCTAAAATTATTAGATCGTAAGGTCCTAATTCCCATTGCTCAAGTATACCCGTTGCTACATCAGTAGCTACTTTGAGCTTAAGAACTATAACCTTACCCTTTTCGTTTATATATTCAATTTTGTTATCACCCAAAGGGTCACCATCGACATTGGAGTGATATTTATGTTCGTGCCAATCTTCGCCAGTTGCACCCATTTCAAGTAAGATGTCATATCCCTTTTTTAAATACTTAATGCCAGGAAGTTCTAATCCCCAGTCAAGCATATTTTCACGTGCTAACCGCACCTGCAATCCACCTGAGCGAAGACCTTGGTCAATTGGCCGCACGTAGAGCAGAACAATATCTGCATCCACTCCACTTCCCATTTTTGCTGCATAGCGCAAGCTTTGGTAGGACTCCTCTGAACCATCAATATTAACAAGAATTCTAAAACGGTTTTTTCGAGACTCCTGCTCAGTCATGCTTTTGGTAATTTCACTCATTACCTAAACTCCTAAAAAGGGCCAGTATACTGTTGCTACCAACAACATAAGTATGGTCGAGAATAAAACCATTTTCCAGCCAACACTCAAGAAATCAGTTGTCTTCAAATATCCCGATGCGTATACAATGGTACATGCGGGTGTTCCAACTACTGTTAAGTAAGCAAAAGCAGAGGAAATTGCAGTTATAAAACCGATTACTATGGGACTTTCCTGAGCTGCACTAGCTACCTTCAACACAATTGGACCAAGAACTGCAACAGCAGCTCCATTTGACATTGTATTTGTAACCATTGTTGTCAGGGCAGATACTGCTGTCCACAAACCAAATCCTTCGTCCGCTCCCAATGGTGCAAGCAACGCAAGAAAATACTCAGCTACCCAAAGAGCTGCCCCGGTGTTCTTCATCTCAACTCCTAAAGATATTGCAGCTGCGTAGAGAAGTACTACACCCCAGTTAACCCCAGAATTAATATCTTCCCAACGGACTAAACCAGTGATGAGAAAAGCCGCTGCTCCAAGTATAGCTACGGTACCCATGCCGATATCACTTGATATAGTAATCCACCCGATTAGAATCAGAAAAAACAGGAAAATAGCCATCCAATCGGCTCGCTTCATTGCTCCCTCTATTTCTACTTGAGCACGCAGTTTTACAACAGCTCGTGACATATCGTGTTGTTCAGGACGGAAGGTCTTAAACAAAATGAACGTTACAAACGGCAATTGTAGCAAGAAAATCGGATAAGCAAACATCATCCATTTCATATAGTCTATCAAAAAGCGATAGGTCTCAGGGTTGGTCGGGTCGAAGAAAAACTCTTTCCAATAACCAATCATGATAGCATTTCTTGCTCCACCTGAGGGCGTACCTATACCAGCGATAGAACAGCCGTAAGCAATTGATAACAAAAGTACAGCTGCCAAATTTCTAACCTTTTTTGGGTCAGCCGATGTTAATGTAATCAAAGTGATGCCAACTGGCAGCATCATTGCTGCTACAGTATGCTCTCCAATAAATGAAGCTAAGACACCGGATGTAACTGAAATTCCAAGACAAATACGTGATGTACGCGTGCCTGTAATCCGCACTAGCCACCAAGCAATTCGCTTGTCCAACTTTTGTTTAACCACTGCAACGGCTAACATCAAAGAACCCATAATAAACAGTACTGAGTCTGTCATCAGACTTTTTGCCACATTCGTTGAGTCAATTCCCAACAACAAAACCTGAGCGCAGATAATCATCAACGCTACTGTTGGCAAAGGTACTGGTTCAGTAACAAATAGTATTGTCGCGACTACAGACATTGTTAAAACAACAAGTCCCTCCTGACTGAGTCCATCTGGAAGTGGTAACTGCAACATCAACGCACCCACTATCAGAGCTACATAAAACCATTTTTTATCCCAGAAGTAGATTAGGTTTAGATGACTTCCCACTACCAAAGCCCTTTGGCGCAACCGATCTGTTGAAAAGCCAGACATAGCTTTTAAACGACTAAGAGTCAGTCGTTTCTGTAGCGGATCTCTTGTGATGCGTGGGTCAAACAAATTATATTCCTAATATGTATAAAAATAGCACTTGAACAACTAACAAAGTGTTAGCATACTCCGATAAAATGCAGTTAGTTAATTTTAAGGTCCATGTAAAATCGTTTGATTGTCGCTAAACACACTGCAACTAAACAAAAGAAAAACAACGATTTTCATTAACTTGAGCGAAATTTTTAGAAACAAAAAGTACTGCGTAAGACTTTTTTGTGATCTTCACCTTTACAGAATTAACTTGCAAGCTCTATCCCACCGTCTCACGCAAAGACTTAATGGCTAGTTCGTAATCATCAGTATTGAAAACGGCACTGCCTGCAACAAGAACCGTAGCACCAGCATCAGCAATCGCCTTGATATTTTCAACACAGACACCACCATCAACCTGTAGTTCGATATTTCGGTTACCAATTAATGTTTTAATACGGCGAATTTTCTCAAGTTGAGAATTTAAAAAACTTTGCCCACCAAAACCGGGATTTACTGACATTACAAGAATTAAATCAAGGCTATCTATTACGTATTCTATAATTTGTTCAGGTGTTGCTGGGTTGAGAGACAAACCAGCCTTTTTACCAAGTCCCTTAATTACTTGTAAGGAGCGATCCACATGCTTGTCTGCCTCCGCATGAATAGTAATTATGTCTGCACCAGCCATCGCATAATCTTCCAAATAAGCTTGTGCAGGATCGATCATCAAGTGAACATCAAATGGCTTCTCGGTCCATGAGCGAATGCATTTAATAATTGGTGGTCCAAATGTTAGGTTTGGCACAAAGTGTCCGTCCATCACGTCAATGTGAATATAATCGCAGCCGGCTATGTCAATTGCTTGAACTTCCTCCCCAAGCCTAGCAAAATCGGCAGATAAAATACTAGGAGCAATTTTAACAGTCATTTTTCCTCCTTTGAGCAACAGGGCTAACTTATATAAATTACTATTTGTTAAGCCCTACTTTTCAGTGAGAAAGGAGCCACAAAAAATAAACAGATCTAGTTTATACTATTCCAAGTTATAGTAACTCTTTGATAAAAAATTTAAATTTATAGGTAGTGACATGTTTTTTTCATTTTGAATTGAAAATAAAATTACTTAATTTACTTGTGGGTCCAAGGCTCCCGAGTCATATTCGGCAAACATGACTTCTAGTGAAAGCTCATTAATTTTATCTGCATTTCCAGCAGTGCCAAAGGCTTCATATCTAGCTTTACAGATTTCAGTCATGGCTTTTGTTGACTCAGCTAAGAACTTACGCGGATCAAAATTAGATGTATTCTCTGCTAAGTGACGGCGGATTGAGCCAGTAGAGGCCATGCGCAAGTCTGTATCAATATTGACCTTTCTAACGCCATTCTTAATGCCCTCAGCTATTTCTGAAACTGGCACACCGTATGTTTCCCCCATGTCACCCCCAAAGTCATCTATAATTTTTAACCAATCTTGTGGAACTGAACTTGAACCATGCATTACAAGGTGTGTATTGGGAATACGAGCATGAATAGCTTTCACTCGATCTATTGCCAATATATCTCCAGTTGGAGGGCGGGTAAACTTATATGCGCCGTGACTAGTGCCAATGGCTATAGCAAGAGCATCAACATGGGTTTTAGAGACAAAATCGGCTGCTTCATCAGGATCAGTTAAAAGCTGATCCATGTTCAACTTCCCTTCGGCACCAACACCATCCTCTGCCTCAGCTTCTCCAGTTTCTAAGGAGCCCAAACAGCCTAGTTCCCCTTCAACAGAGACGCCACAAGCATGCGCCATATCAACGACAGTACGAGTAGTTTCAACATTATACTCGTAGGAAGATGGTGTCTTTCCATCAGCCTCAAGGGAACCATCCATCATTACTGATGAAAAACCAGACTGAATAGAACGCTGACAAACCGCTGGTGAGGTACCGTGATCCTGATGCATACAAATAGGTATGTGAGGATAAGATTCGAGCGCTGCTAAAATCAAATGTCTCAAGAAAGGCTCGCCGGCATACTTACGTGCACCAGCTGAGCCCTGTAAAATAACAGGGCTATTAGTTTCATCGGCTGCAATCATTATTGCTTTAACCTGCTCCATATTATTGACATTAAAGGCTGGCAAGCCATAGTCATTTTCAGCTGCATGGTCTAAAAGCTGACGTAAAGTTGCAAGAGCCATTTTTTTCCTCCTTCGAAATAAATATATATATATTTTAGTAAGTCAAAGACGTGATTTCACTTCGCCGACAACATTAGCGGCGGTAATTCCAAAGTGTTCATATAATACTGGAGCAGGGGCAGAAGCACCAAAACCATGCATACCCACAAAGCCACCATCTGACCCCAAATATTTATCCCAACCAAAACGCAGAGCTGCTTCTACACCTACCTTAATAGTGTTTTTACCAAGAACCCTGGCCTGATATGCTTTACCTTGATTTTCAAAGAGCTCCCAACAGGGCATTGAGACAACAGCAGTTGATATACCGTCTTTTTGCAACGTCTTCCGTGCTGCAACTGCAATTTCAACTTCTGATCCTGTTGCCATTAGTGTTACCTTACGCTTGGAAGCACCGCCTTTTCCCTCCAGTAACACGTATGCACCATAAGCTGACATGTTTTTCTTATTGTGGGTTTTTCGTTGTGTCGCAACGCCCTGTCGACTGAGCATCAAGCCAGATGGAGTATTTTTATTTTCAATGGCTATTTGCCAACACTCAGCTGTCTCTACAATGTCACATGGACGAAACACGTTGAAATTAGGTAAAGCGCGCAACATAGACAAGGTCTCAACTGGCTGGTGAGTGGGGCCATCTTCACCTAGACCTATAGAGTCATGTGTCAAGACGTAGACAACCCGCTGTGCCATTATAGCTGACAAACGCATTGCACCCTTCATATAATCAGCAAATACTGCAAAAGTTCCAGAGTAAGGAATAAAGCCTCCGTGAAGCGCTATGCCATTCATTATGGCACCCATGCCATGTTCACGAACTCCATAATGTATGTAACGACCAGAGAAATCCCTATTAGTCAAGGACTTTGTTGAGGAAGTCATTGTGTTAACCGAACCACTAAGATCTGCTGATCCACCAATTAAACTTGGTATTGCAGAAGTAAGAACATCGAGCACCTTGCCAGAAGCTTGACGTGTTGCCAGATTAGGTTGTTCCTTTATCATTTTCTTCTTGAAGGAATTAAGCTTGCTAGTCCAGCCTGGCGGCAACTTGCCTGCTGCCATTTTTTTCATTTCATTAGCACTCTTTAGACGCTTAGTGCGTTTTTCCCAAGAAAGACGATCCTTTTCACCGCGAGACCCTGCTGTACGCCAAGCGACGAGAATATCTTTGGGTACAACATAAGCCGGATGATCCCAATTAAGCGCCGTGCGCATTTTCTTAATTTCTTCATCTCCTAATGGCGCTCCATGCGTATGATGTGTACCACCCTTAGTTGGGGCTCCATACCCTATGACCGTCTTACAGGCGATCAAGGATGGTTTTTTGGATTTTTTTGCTTTAGCAATAGCTTTACTAATGGCTACTGGATCATGACCGTCAACTCTCTGAGAGTCCCAACCGGAAGCCTCAAATCGAGCACACTGATCATCAGAAGTTGCTAAATTAGTATTTCCATCGATACTGATTTCATTGTCATCCCAAAGGACAATCAATTTGTTTAACTTCAAATGGCCTGCAAGAGAAATAGCCTCTTGGCTAATGCCTTCCATCAAACAACCATCACCAGCAATAACATATGTATAATGATCTATAACTTTATCACCGTAGCGATTGGCCAACATTTTCTCCGATAAGGCCATGCCAACTGAAGTGGTGATACCCTGTCCTAGCGGTCCTGTGGTAGTTTCGACACCTTCTATGTGACCAAACTCTGGATGACCTGCAGTTTTTGCGCCTAATTGGCGAAAATTTTTGATGTCAGTTAGTGAACATTTATAACCAGTCAGGTACAGCAAAGAATAAATTAACATGGAACCGTGCCCGGCCGACAGTATGAAACGATCACGATTATGCCATTTGGGTGCCTTGGGATCATACTTGAGATACTTTGTAAACAATACAGTAGCAACATCGGCCATGCCCATTGGCATTCCAGGATGGCCAGACTTAGCTGCCTGAACGGCATCAGCGGAGAGAAACCGTATTGCGTTAGCCATTTGAGTATGTGTCGTGGTCATTTTTATTATCTCCGAAATCTGATAGCTTCATGTGTTGCAAAGTCATGAGGTGTCAATAAATCCAATTGCTAAGTTCACCCACAATAATTACTCGATGCTGGCCTTCTTATTGCATACACACTCATATTAAGCAGTAACAAACTTTCTCGTTTTAATCTCTTTAATTATCTAACATATGTAAAATATTACGCTCTAATTCTTTTTCTATACACAAAAGAAACTTATCATAGGCGTGAAACACACATTCTGTTGAGTTCATTGTAAAGTACTACAAACACATCAAATAATCCTTGGCTTGTTTCTTTTATGTGACCTACAAAAAAGTTTTTAACATTTTGGTTATCTCTTAAAATGACTGCATAAACCAGATCCACTTGTCGTATGTTAAATTCAGTAAACATTAAAAAAATTTGTTGTCTAATCAGCGACTTTTTCTGAAACAGTTTTTGAATCAAAATAACTTCAAAAAAACCCCTTTTTTGACTAGCATAAACATCGTCTTTTGGCGGGTCAAATGGACCAATAGACAATCAAGTATGATAAATTCTCGTGGCTCCACATACCGTGGCTTATAGATAATGTTATGTGCCTATACTAGAATCTACAACTATACTGTTGTATATTCTTTCAGATAACTTGCTACCGCTTGGGCACGATTTTTAACATTTAACTTACTGTATAGATTTTTTAGGTGAAATTTTACTGTGTTAAGTGAAATATTTAACTCACTAGCAATTTGAACGTTTGTACTGCCCTCTGAAAGAGCTATCAACAATTCTTGCTCTCTTCCAGTTAATAAACCAAATGGATCATTACCGGGCTTACTCATGTCCATGAATGGGAATACCATTCTACCCTCAGAAACAGCAAGAATAGTCTCAATTAAACGCTCTGGACTCTCGCTTTTTTGACAAAATCCAGCACCGCCAAGCCGCATCACTTGACGCGGCACATCTGGTGCTACATTGCTTGTGTATACAATAATTTTCGGAGCAGTCCCCTTTATATCAGCCATTCTTTTAAGTACCCCACGACCATTGAGATATGGCATTTCCCAACCAATAATACCAATATCAAAATTTATGCGCCCGATTTCCTCCATAAATTGTTCTCCATCCTCTGCTGTGCCTACCAAGGCAAATCTCTTATCACAACCAAACAGGGTCCTAAGTCCTACCTGAATAAGTGGGGATTTATCGGAAACAACAATTTTTATGATTTTTTTCTCAGACAAATTCAAATTATACACTACCAAAAAGTTTGTCAAACGGGTAGGAATACTACCCTTATTATTCATATATATTGAAAAAACACATTACAACTTAATACTTAAGAGTAGGTTTAATTTTTTTGAAAAATTAAGGATCAGCCGCGAAAAAACTCAGAGTGTTACAAATAAGGCTATTTATTGAGGTCATTCAAACATGTCAGTAAAGTGTTGTTCTGCCCACTCAAAAGTTCTTTTACCCAATACCTTGTCACGTTCATTTACTGCAAAATTTTCAAAATGCTCCCATTGGTTGGAAACTCTATTAAACTTGTATTTACCATCAACCATAATTGCTTCGTTGGGTTTAGTATTGACCATAGAGTAACAGATAGTGCGGGGGCTTTTCCAAGAGATTTCTTGACCTTTGGACCGGGCAGCGATCAATTTAGCTAGATACATGCCTTCAGTTCTGGCCGTATTACCACTCTTTGAAAAAGGCATTGGACGACAGTCACCAGCAATGTAGACATTTTCATCACCAACAGCATTGTAAGTGAAAGGATTAATGGCTGCTTCCATTTGAGCGCTTTTAGGATCAACCAAGCCGAGATGTTCCAGTATGTGAGCGCCACGTATTCGGGGGTAGATGGCCGCATCATCAAAGGTAATCTGATCAAAGTCTGTTAGCACGCTCCTTTTCTCAGGATCCACATTTGAAATGATACTAGAATTTAAATATTCAATTGTGTCACCGTAAAGCTCCTCAAAAGCGCTTAGAAACCCATCCGCTGAGACAGCAGGTTCTTCACGTGAATCGATAAGTAAAACCTTTCCTTTTATTTTTTTTCGCTTAAAGACTGCAGCAATCAGACAGGCTCTTTCATATGGGGTTGCTGAACAGCGATAGATACCTGCAGGTGCATTCAATAAGAAAATCCCACCCTTAAAATTTTCAATCTTGCGTTTGAGAGTTATGTGTTCTGATGCTGAAACAAAGCCAGCAGGATAGCGAGTTTTTAACAACTGCTCATGGGCCTGTTCTTCAACCCCTATGGATGAGTATTCGTAATCGATACCAGGCGCAAGAATCAAATCATCATAATCAAGTCGACCTTTGTCAGTAAAAATTGTGCGGGTGGTTCTATCTAGGTCAACGAGTGTCGCATGCAGGTAAAAATAATCATTATTTACAGCAGCATCCAAGTAACTGAAAGAAATAGCCTCAAGATTTGCTAACCCAGCTAACCATAATCCACTTATTGGATGGGACATAAAGACAGAATTTCGCTCAACTAGTACAACTTCAAGGTCAGGCCCGTGCACCTTTAAGTATTTAGCAATGGTCAATCCGGACCATCCACCCCCAACAACAACAACACGGTGGCCTTTTGCTGCTGGTAAATTGACTGATCTGTGCATGATAGAATTAATTGCTGGTTTACTCAAACTGGCGCCTGTAGTTTCTGCTTGCAAGCTGGCTGCTGCAATGCCAGCAACAGAAAGTTTGCTAAAATTTCGACGGGTCAATTTTTTCACAGGTAATCCCTAGACTACTCAAAATATTCACTAGTACACTAAAACAATTACAACTAATTAAAATTCAGAAAAATGTACAAACTATTTGATATTTTACAATGTAGATCTATATGATAGCTTATATTAGCTTACTGCAATTTAAAAAAAAAATTAAATTCAGAAGTGAAAAGTAAAGGTAAAAAACATTGAATCAGCATTCCACGAGAAATCCATCTTTTTTTAGCTTTCTTCTTTTTTATGCTTTTTTTACGGGCGTTCTTTTCATTAACTTTGCCACTTCTAGTGAAACTAATGCCAAAGAGTTTTATCAAATCGCTCAATCTAGTGAAGCTGAAGAAGAGGGTGAAGAAGATGACGAGGATTGCTAGGTATCTTAATTAGAAGAGAGGGAAAAAAATTGAAAAAATTATTTATATTGGTTGTGTGTTTCAGCATTACCCCGGTCTTGGCAATTGCGGGAAATGTTGGCATAACAAAAGATATCATGTCTGTTACCGTAAAACATAAAGGTAAAAACGTTGAAATAAGTCGTGACCAAAATAACAAGGCGACCATTAACCCAGCTTTTGCTAAAACTTCTCGCAAATGCCCACCATTTTGTATTCAACCTATGCAAGTTGCACCCGGTGTAACTACTGTTGGTGAGTTAGAACTTCTTGATTTTCTCAGCAAAGGCGGCTTTGTCATAGATAATCGAACGGTTGAGTGGCATGTCAAAGGTACTATTCCTGGGGCAGTTCATATTCCACATACTCAAATCGCAAGCCGACTCAATGAATTAGGCTGTAAAAAAGGAGCAAAGTGGGATTGCAGCAATGCCAAAAAAGTTCTTTTATTCTGCAACGGTATGTGGTGCGGACAATCACCGACTGGTATACGTGCAATGTTACGTGAGGGATATCCACCTGAAAAAATTATGTACTACCGTGATGGTATGCAGGGTTGGTCTACTTTGGGCCTGACGACAGTTGAAGGTTCGTTGTAATTATCAACAAACTAAAAAAGCCGTTCTCGATATAGCGAGAACGGCTTTTTTTTTGGAATTTCTCAAGATTATATTTAATATTATATCCCAGAGCCTTTTTCTTTTTTATCAGTTGAGTGAGTATCACAATTTCCTGCATGTACGTAACTAGCTGAAAATGAAACTGTGAATAAACTCAATATTAGTAAAAATACTTTCATTATAATTATCCTAAATAGGTAAGAATTTTAAAAACAATAACATACAATACGTTTATTTATTACTTCTGGATCATTTTTCATAGTGTTAGTGCTGGTAGATATCTAATTCTGAAAGATTTAGTTTCAATAAAAAATTATGGATTTGTTGCATAATTTTTTGATCATAAATTGATACAAACCCTCCCTGTTACCAAAGAAATATTATAAATTTATGTGAGCTAAAAAGCTTATCACAAAGAATACCGACAACTTTATTAAATGAATTAAGACAGAAATATCTAAAAAATGTGCCAATCAACTAAGATAATCTTCAGACTATTAACAACATTGCTGATAGCTTTTATGTTGAGTTCCTGCTCTGCCTCGAAAGCTGAGTCCCCTTTTTCACCTGCTCACCACACCACAACTGGATTTAAAAACTTATATGTTGACGACACTAGTAAATCTCTTTTTGGATTTCTAGCTATGAAACTACTTGGTGAAACAAAATGGGCAAATCACGCTAAACGTTCAGAAGAGGTACCCGTAATGAATCTGAACTCCGAGTCTATTCAATTTAATTCGGATGATTTACGAGTAAGCTGGCTTGGTCACTGTACATTTCTGTTACAGTGGAAGGGTGTGAATATTCTCACAGATCCTGTTTTTTCTGACCGAGTTTCTCCTTTTTCTTTCGTTGGCCCAAAACGATATATCCCTCACGTAACAGATTATAAAAATCTCCCACCGATTGATTATGTGATAATTAGTCACAATCACTATGACCATCTGGATAGTGCTGCTGTAAGGCTCTTGGGTAATACTCCCATTTACTTTGTACCTCTTGGATTAAAAGCTTGGTTTTTAAGCAAAGGTATTAGGTCCAGTCATATAAAAGAATTAGATTGGTGGGATTCTGTATCTCTTAACGATGCATCAATTAAAGCTTTACCATCTCAACACTGGTCGGCTCGTGGATTATTCGATCGACGAAAAACGCTCTGGGCTAGTTGGCGAATTAATCTTAAAGGGGTAACTATTTGGTTTGCTGGAGATACTGGTTATAATGACAAACAGTTCAAAGAAATCGGTGATACGTTAGGGCCAGTTGATCTGGCTTTAATACCAATAGGTGGGTATTCACCCCGATCTTTTATGCAGCATTATCATGTAAACCCATATGAGGCTCTAAAAATTCATAAAGATGTCAAAGCAAAACTGTCAATAGGTATGAATTGGGGAACCTTCCCGTTAACGGCAGAAGCACCCATAGACCCAATAATAGAATTAGCTAAGCAGCGAAAAAAAATGAAAATTGCCAATAATGAATTCATATCAATCGCTGTTGGGGAGACTGTTAACTTTAAGCCTTAAATTTATGTGACTAATGTTACAAGGTTCTGCCAATAAAATTAATATCTATCATCATTTTATTTAACTTAAATTGTAACCTAATAGCTTTTTATAAAATGGGGTGGCTGAGGGGATTTGAACCCCCGACCTCCTGAACCACAACCAGGCGCTCTAACCAACTGAGCTACAGCCACCATCATTAAATAGTTATTTATATCCCCTTCCCAATCTCGTCAAGCAAGACAACCCTCGTCCATTATGAAAAATACTTTGCCAGTCTTTCAATAGCCTCATCAAGCACAGCGTCGCTTTTGCAAAAACAAAAACGTGCAAATTGATTAACATTCCCATCCTGATAAAAGGCGCTAACGGGAACAGCGGCAACTCCTGCCTTTGAAGTAATTTCGTGACAAAACTCCTCATCAGAACTAGTGAAACCCAAGGGCCGAAAACCGACTGTGAGAAAATAGGTTCCCTCACTACTCAAGACCTCAAAACCAATTTTATCGAGGCCCGAAGACAATAAGTCCCTCTTTGCTTGCAACTCACTAGAAAGTTCAAGAAAGTAATTATCATCCTTGCTAAGCCCAAAGGCTGCAGCTAATTGAAGGCCAGGAGGCGTAGTAAAGGTATTGAACTGATGACTTTTGGCCACACTTGAAAGCAACCTTGCACTAGCAGTGATATATCCAACTTTCCATCCAGTAACCGAAAAAGTCTTTCCTGCTGAGCCAATTCGAAGGCAACGCTCACGCATATTTGGCAAGGTCATAAGTGGGATGTGCTTTTGGCCATCAAACACAAGATGCTCATAAACCTCATCACAAATTGCATAAACATCATGCTTTTTAACAAGATCAGCTATAAAACTTAACTCACTTAAATTGAAGACTTTACCTGCTGGATTATGAGGTGAATTTAGCAGAATTAGCTTAGTTTTATCTGAAAAAGCAGCCGCAAGCCTCTCTTTAGGTAATTCCCATGCTGGAGGCTCGATTCGAACTATCTTGGCAATCCCTCCTGCACGCCGCACCATCGGCAAATAAGAATCATACAACGGCTCAATTAAAACAACTTCATCACCAGGATTAATCAGCCCCAAAATGCAATTAGCAAGGGCTTCAGTTGCTCCTGAAGTGACCATGACTTCAGTACGCCAATCTATATGCAAATTGTAGAATCTATCGTTCGCATTTGCTACAGCCTGGCGTAATTCATTCACGCCCATCATCGGTGGATACTGATTAGGACCATTAATCATAGCGTCAGCAGCTATTTGGCGAATATCAAGTGGTCCATCTTGGTCAGGAAAGCCCTGTCCTAAGTTTATTGCATTGTGATCAACAGCTAGTTGGCTCATCACTGTGAAAACTGTAGTTCCATAGTTTGAAAAAATTGTATTTGTCGATTTCATTATTTCAATTCTCTTAGACTATTTAAACCTAATTTCCATTTTAACCATGTGTGATTTGCGTGCACTATTTAATGAACATTAAAGTTTAGGCAATTGCCTATTTTTTAATCAATTATTTTTTAATGAGGTTAGATTTTTTTTTAATTTTTTTTTCTCAACGCCATAATAACAGCGGGTTTCCAAGAAAGGCTTAAGGGTTGGCACAGCTTATGCTAATGCTATTCTAAGAATAACTATTAAGATTGTCTTTTACAGGCTCAGCAAATCATAGGGCAGAAATCAAATGAAAAAAATCGAAGCAATTATTAAGCCTTTTAAACTTGATGAGGTCAAAGAAGCCCTGCACGAAATAGGTTTACAAGGTATTACAGTCTTGGAAGCAAAAGGCTTTGGACGACAAAAAGGCCACACAGAGCTTTATCGTGGTGCAGAATATGTTGTTGATTTCCTACCTAAAGTCAAAATTGAGCTTGTAATTGATGATAGTCTCGTTGAACGAGCTGTAGAAGCTATACAACAATCAGCCCACACAGGGCGCATTGGTGATGGAAAAATCTTTATAACTCAGGTTGAAGAAGCTATTCGCGTTCGAACTGGGGAACGTGGATCCGAAGCTATTTAGATATTTCTTATTTATACTATAATCACAAAATATTTGGGAAAGGAAACATACCCATGACTTGTAACTGTAAAACACCTAAAGATGTTCAAAAGTACCTTAAAGAAAACGATGTTGCGTTTGTAGATCTTCGTTTTACTGACCCTCGAGGCAAATGGCAACACTTAACAATGTGTTCTAACTTTATAGATGACGATGCCTTCATTGACGGAGTGATGTTCGATGGTTCATCCATTTCAGGCTGGAAGGCGATCAACGAGTCTGATATGTCCCTTATACCAGATCCAACGACTGCCGTAATGGATCCATTTGCAGCTCAACCCTCAATGATTCTTTTTTGCGATATTATGGAGCCTTCAACTGGCCAACCATACGGTCGGGATCCACGATCAGTTGCAAAAAAAGCAACAGCATATCTCGGTTCAACAGGAGTAGGCGACACAGTCTTTATGGGTGCTGAACCTGAATTCTTTGTCTTTGATGATGTCAGATACTCTGTGGACATGAACAGCTGCTTCTTTGAATTTGACTCAGAGGAAGGGCCGTATAATACCGGCAAATCTTTTGAGGGAGGTAACTCCGGTCACCGACCGGGGGTTAAAGGTGGTTACTTCCCAGTACCACCAGTCGATAGTTCTCATGATCTTCGTGCTGAAATGGTTACTGTTATGCAAGAAATGGGCTTAAGCATGGACAAACATCACCATGAGGTTGCCCCATCCCAACACGAACTGGGCTTGACCTTTGAACAACTAATTAAAACTGCTGATAACGTACAGATTTATAAATATTGCACTCAAATGGTAGCACACACCTATGGCAAATCAGCTACTTTCATGCCAAAACCAGTAGCTGGAGACAACGGTTCTGGAATGCACACTCATCAATCCATTTGGAAAGATGGAAAGCCTACTTTTGCTGGATCTGGGTATGCTGATCTCTCGGATACTGCAATACATTATATTGGTGGAATTATTAAGCATGCAAAGTCATTAAATGCATTCACAAACCCATCTACTAATAGTTACAAGCGTCTGATACCAGGCTTTGAAGCTCCTGTGTTGTTAGCATATTCAGCCCGCAACCGTTCGGCAAGTTGCCGTATACCATTTGCGACTAACCCCAAAGGCAAGCGCGTTGAAGTTCGCTTCCCTGATGCAGTCGCCAATCCCTACCTTGCTTTTTCAGCAATGCTAATGGCTGGGCTAGATGGCATTACTAATAAAATTAATCCAGGTGACGCAATGGATAAAAATCTTTACGACTTACCACCAGAGGAACTATCTGAAGTTCCAACGGTCAGTGGTTCCTTGCGCGAGGCGTTGGAGTCACTAGACGCCGATCGTGATTATCTAAAAAAAGGTGACGTTTTTACTGACGACATGATAGATGCTTACATGGATTTAAAATGGGAAGAAGTGTATAATTTTGAACATACACCTCATCCAGTCGAATTTAAGATGTATTATTCTAGCTAAACTCATATACAAACAAAAAGGGCCACATCGAAAAAGTGGCCCTTTTTTATTGATTGAAATAATTATTCAGATTGGAGATCATTTAAATAGTGGTAATTTAATGTCAAGAAAAAGAAACCTTATGTCTTAATGAAAAAATTAAATGTTGCTATTTTGTTCCATTTACTTTAAAGACCTATAACTTCATGTAATGGAGGAATGAAGAATATGGATATGAAACATTTAAACAAAAAATCGTCCAACTATAATACTGATTTAGGAAAAGAATTTGCCGCTTTAAGTTGCTTATGCGTAGCTGGTTATTTATGGCTGGTACTAATCTAAGCCAAGGGCAAGGCGCCATTTAATTGACATACATATAGTTTTTTCTGTGATCAATTATGAACTGCAAACTGTTTGCGTAACCCTTTTCAATACCGTATGCATATTGTTATGCCATAGTAACTAATTATGCCTATTAACCCTGTAGATTTATTGTTGTCATATTTTTACAAGCCGCTATATTTAATAAAAATTAAATGCTTTTACTTTCAGTATATATTGCTGAACTTAAGCACAAAATTTCAATTTGTGTACTAAACTCATTGTATATTTATATCCTTACATGGTATGCGTGCTAGGTTGAAATATGGCACTTCAAGTATATAATTTATTGGATAAAAGGCTTATCCATTAAGCCTTGTAATAACAGTAGATCTCACAATCGGGCACTTCGTGACTTTTGAAAAAAAACGAGGAGTGATCATAAAAGTTAAATGTTATGGTTTTATGGCTCCTATTCTGTAGAGTACCAACTCAATGTTAGCAATGCGATGAATGCTTTGCCTGCTACAACTCTCAAATTCTAAGACTGTGATAGTAGTATTTATTCCAAACATTACCCTCTAAATATTATCGATGTTGTAATTAATTTAACATATGTGAAAAGGATATTCGATGAGCCATATAATTCATGAACCTGTTAAACAAAGACTACAACGCAGTGAACTAGCAGTGCCCGGATCTAGCCCGAAAATGTTTGAAAAGGCCCTGAACAGCTCAGCAGATTATATTTTTTTGGATCTAGAAGACGCAGTAGCACCAGATGACAAGGTGCAAGCACGAAAAAATGTCATAGATGCACTCAATGAGTTAGATTGGCGAGGTAAGGGAAAGTCAATTTCTGTTCGTATCAACAGTATTGATACACATTATATGTATCGTGATGTCATTGAGGTAGTTGAACAAGCAGGTGAAAATCTTGATACTATTTTACTTCCTAAAGCAGGAACGGCATCTGATGTCTACATGCTATCAGCTATGTTGAATCAAATCGAAACTTCTTTAGGTTTTAGAACAAGAATTGGCATTGAAGTTTTAATTGAGACAACTCTTGGCATGGCTAATGTCTTGGATATTGCGAAAAAAGGTCGTTATGAGCGTCTTGAGGCGATGCACTTTGGGGTCGCTGATTATGCAGCAAGTTGTCGCGCACGCACGACTGTTATTGGTGGTTTAAATCCAAACTATCCTGGTGACCAATGGCATGCAGGTCTATCTCAGATGTTGGTCGCTTGTCGTGCTTATGGGCTCAGAGCAATTGATGGCCCCTTTGGTGACTTTAACGATCCAGCGTCTTACAAAGACGCTGCACGTCGTGGAGCAGCCCTTGGCTTTGAAGGAAAATGGGCAATCCATCCATCACAAATAGAGTTAGCAAATGAGATTTACACCCCCCCAGAAACAGAAGTGTTACACGCAAAACAAATTCTTACCGCTTTAGAAGAGGCTGCTAGTGCAAATCGTGGTGCTGCTCAATTAAATGGTCGCATGATTGATGCAGCCTCTGCAAAAATGGCAGAAAACATTGTCAACTTAAATAAAGCAATCCAAGCAAAGTCAAAAGGTTGAATATGAATATTCATGAATATCAAGCAAAAAAGCTATTGGCACAATATGGTGTACCCGTCCCAAAGGGCGCTGTTGCGCATTCTAAAACAGCAGCAATTTACCAAGCCAACGAAATAGGAGGAGACAAATGGATCGTAAAGGTTCAAATTCATTCAGGTGCACGAGGTAAAGCAGGTGGTGTAAAACTCTGCAAAAGTCAACGAGAGATTTCTGAATTTTGTGATAAGTTTCTGGGAAAAAAACTAGTTACACTTCAGACTGGTCCTACTGGAAAGTTGGTTTCTAGTATCTACGTGGAAGAGGCTAGCGATATTTCAAAAGAACTTTATGTGAGTATTGTTCTAGATAGAACTGTTCAGAAAGTTACTTTAATTGCTTCGACAGAGGGAGGCATGGACATTGAGAGAGTGGCGCAAGAAACACCTGACAAAATTTCAAAAATAACAATTGATCCAGCTGTAGGAATGCAACCATTTCAAGCTCGACAACTGGTTTTCACATTAGGGTTACCAAATAATGCAATTGCTGCAGCAAGTCGAGCTGTCATGAAGTGCTACCGCGCTTTTCGTGATACCGATGCTAATCTTTTAGAAATCAACCCGTTAATTTTAACTACTGAAAATAAAATTTTAGCCATTGATGCCAAGATGTCGTTTGACTCAAATGCTCTTTATCGTCGACCTGAAATTCTTGAATTTAGGGATAAAACTCAAGAAGACCCTCGAGAAACAAATGCTGCGGAGCACGATCTAAACTATGTTGGCCTTGATGGTAAGATTGGTTGTCTAATAAATGGTGCAGGGCTTGCTATGGCAACTATGGATATGATCCAACATGCTGGTGGTGAGCCTGCCAACTTTCTAGATATTGGTGGTGGTGCATCCGCTGAGAGAGTTGCTACATCAATTGAATTAGTGTTATCCGATCAAAATGTCGAGGCTATTTTAATCAATATTTTTGCTGGCATTAATCGCTGTGACTGGGTTGCCCAAGGTATCGTTGACTTTTTAAGTAAAAACAAAATTGATATTCCTTTGGTGGTACGCTTGTCAGGCACCAATGTTGATAAAGGGCAAAAAATTTTAAAAGATAGTGGCAAACAAGTTTCTACAGCTGACACGTTGGCTGATGCAGCAAACAAAGTTGTTGCTGCTTGGAAAAGTCAACAGAAAATTAAGGGTGCTCCATGAGTATATTTATTAATGAGAAAACGCCAATCCTTGTTCAGGGTTTTACTGGTCGTTTGGGCTCTTTCCATGCAAAAGAAATGATTGACTATGGAACTAATGTCGTTGCAGGTGTGACACCAGGAAAAGGAGGAACTACGCATCTTGGAAAGCCAGTTTTCAATACGGTCAAAGAAGCAGTTGAAATTACTGGTGCTGAGGCCAGCATCATCTTTGTCCCTCCTGCATACGCTGCGGACAGCATTATGGAAGCAGCAGAGTCTAACATCAAATATTGTGTGAGCATTACTGACGGCATACCAACGCATGATATGATTCGGGTAAAGCGTTACCTTTTTGCACGAGCTAAACCAGAAGACCGAATGATTTTAACAGGTCCCAACTGTGCAGGCACTATCAGCCCGGGCAAGGCTTTATTAGGTATTATGCCGGGCCACATTTTCATGCAAGGTAACGTCGGCCTTATTGGGCGCTCTGGTACTTTAGGTTATGAAGCCGCCTCTCAAATGAAGGAGCTAGGTATCGGTATTAGTACCAGTGTAGGCATTGGTGGTGACCCAATAAACGGCAGCTCATTTGTCGAAATTTTAAAGTATTTTGAAGATGATGATGAAACAGATGCAGTGCTAATCATTGGTGAAATTGGAGGACCTCAAGAAGCAGCAGCAGCTGAATACTTCAAACACCACATGAAGAAGCCCATGGCGGCTTATATTGCTGGTTTGACTGCTCCACCGGGGAGGCTCATGGGCCATGCTGGAGCTATAGTAAATGCTAGAGGCGAGAGTGCTGCAGAAAAAGTAAAAATACTTAAAGAATCTGGAGTAATGGTTGCACCAACACCCTCGGAAATGGGGTTAACAATGGCAAAATTACTAAAAACAATCTAGTACAAAATTATAGTTTTATAGACGTGCCAGAAAATTGGACATCATAATTAGCGCAGAAACCAAAAAGTACTTTTGATAAGACTGAAAAATTTCAATTAAAAATTTTTCTACACTTTGAGTATTAGTGTTTATTAAGTGTAAATAAAATTGGATTAAGTGCGGAGGGTTAGCAATCCTGATTTACAAAATAACAAGCAGAGGTCTTGCCCTTAGTGTTTACCTGATATACACAATATCTTGATGAAGTGCATAGATTACATACATTATAAGACATTCTTGCGGTTATTGGTTTAAGTTTACTCGTACAAAATAAAGGTGCTAAAAACAACCATGGCGGATCTATTTAAAGCAAACAAGATCAAGTTAGTAAAACCAGAAAACAAAAAAAAGAAAGACAAAACCGACAAGGCTAAAAACAGCTACTCAGCTAAAGATATAAAAGTCCTAGAAGGACTGGAACCAGTACGTTTACGCCCAGGCATGTATATTGGCGGAACTGACGAACACGCATTGCATCATTTAGTTGCTGAAATTCTTGATAATTCCATGGATGAAGCTGTTGCAGGGCATGCTACTCACATTTCTATTAATCTTTCTGAAGATTTCACAGTGACCATAAGTGACAATGGTCGTGGTATTCCAACAGATCCTCATCCAAAATTCAAAGATAAGACTGCACTTGAGGTAATTATGACCACATTACATTCAGGTGGTAAGTTTTCAAAAGGTGCTTACGAAACCTCAGGGGGTTTGCATGGCGTTGGTTTGTCAGTTGTAAATGCTTTGTCAGATCGTCTTGACGTTGAGGTTACTCGCAACAAAACAGTTTGGAAACAGTCATATGCGTGTGGCATACCCAAATCAAAGCCTTTAAATACAGGCAAGTCCTCTAATAAGCGTGGAACATCTATCTCGTTTCATGCGGATCCTCAAATCTTTGGCAAAGAAGCGCATTTTCAACCTAAAATCATATATCGAATAGCACAATCAAAAGCCTATTTATTTCGTGGCGTTGAAATTCGCTGGTCATGTGCAGAAAAGCTAATTAAAGGCGAGGATTCAACACCTGCTATAGCAACCTTACACTTTCCTAATGGTCTCGCTGATTACTTGGCCAGTACTCTAGAAAATCGCAAAACGCTGACACACAAGTACTTTACAGGGCAAGCTAAACTTAATGGTAGCGGCGGCAAGGCAGAGTGGGCAATTGCCTGGCCTATTGATGAATTTGAATACTTTAAATCATACTGCAACACCATACCAACTCCACTTGGTGGAACCCACGAAAGCGGTTTACGCGGAGCCATAGTCAAAGGCTTAAAAGCGCATGGTGAACTTGTCTCCAATCGTAATGCCTCAAAATTAACAGCCGATGATGCGCTGGGTGGGGCATGTGTCATGCTCTCTGTGTTCATTAATGACCCACAATTTCAAGGCCAAACTAAGGAAAAGCTATCCACATTAATTGCGCAGAAACTGGTGGAAAGTGCCATCCGAGATCATTTTGACCATTGGCTTAGCGGCGATCCAGAAAATGCTAAGCTACTGTTAGAGAGGGTTGTTGAGCGTGCGGAGGAACGTTTGCGCAAGAGAACAGCCAAGGAAACAAAAAGGGCGACTGCCACGCGCAAATTACGGCTTCCCGGCAAACTGACAGATTGCACTTCCAAATCAGCTGAGGGTACCGAGTTGTTTCTGGTTGAAGGTGATTCAGCAGGAGGCTCTGCAAAACAAGGTCGTGATCGCAAAACTCAGGCAATTCTTCCATTACGCGGAAAAACCCTTAACGTGGCAAGTGCTACCGATGAAAAGATCAACGCCAATCAAGAATTGTGTGATATAATTGAAGCCTTGGGTTGTGGTACTCGAAAAGAATATCAGGAGACAGCGCTTCGCTATGAAAAGATCATTATCATGACTGATGCCGATGTAGATGGTGCTCATATTGCTACACTTTTGATGACATTCTTTTTCAAGGAAATACCCCAACTTATCGAGGATGGGCATCTCTTCCTTGCCGTACCCCCTCTATACAGAATAGTCCAAGGATCAAGAAGTGAATATGCTCAGGATGATCAACATAAGGATGAACTTATGGAAAAAGTCTTTAAGGGAAGAGGTTCAATCGAAGTGAGTCGATTTAAAGGTCTTGGTGAAATGCCAGCTAAGCAACTAAAAGAAACCACTATGGACCCAAAGAAGCGAACCCTTCTTCGTGTTACAATTCCAACTAATTATTCAGAAAACGGCATTATCGAAAGACGAAAGACAAACCGTTTAGTTGAAGATCTAATGGGTAAAAAGCCAGAGAAACGATTCCAGTTTATACAAAACAATGCCAAATTTGCCAGGGATCTAGATCTTTAAAGATTGGTTTCTTGTGCTTTTACATACCAAATTTATAGCATTCAGAGGCTATCAAAACTACAAGGTTTTTACAAACCCATATCTTGTGGGGCGCCAACCATTAAATTCAGATTCTGTACCGCCTGTCCAGAAGCTCCTTTTCCTAAATTGTCGATTAAGCCCATGACGACAACTTGGTCCAATTCATTATTTCTAAAAACATGTAAATGTAGTTCATTTGTGCCATTCAAAGATTCGGACTCTAACCCAGTCATTTCGTCTGTTTCTGCCAAGGGTTTAACCTTAACAAGACGCTGACTGGCATAGTGAGATGTAAGTGTCGCATGAATATCTTCTGACCTTGGTCTTCCTGGTAATGACCATAACTGCAAAGGCACTTGAACAATCATTCCTTGCCTAAAATCGCCAACACTAGGTACAAACAACGGCGCATGGCTAAGACCACCCCATTTTTGAATTTCCGGAACATGCTTATGCCTGAGATCAAGGCTGTATACTCGAAAAGTTGGGTTAGCACGTGCTCCAGTGGCAGTTTCGTAGTGTGAAATCATCTGTTTCCCACCACCTGAGTATCCCGAGATAGCATTAATGGTGATGGCTTGGCTTTGCTGAATTATTCCAGCTTTGATAAGTGGATAAAGTATTGAAACAGAGGTAATAGCATAGCAGCCCGGATTAGAAACCCGCGAAGAGCTAGCGATCTTTTCTGCCTGATTAATGTCATACTCAGGCATGCCATAGGTCCAACCCTTCGCAACCCGGTGTGCTGATGATGCATCAATCACTTTGACATGCTTATTTTTGATCATGGCAACAGCATCCCGAGAAGCATCGTCCGGCAAGCACAAGATAACCACATCAGCACTGTTAAGCATTTCAGAACGCCTAGCCAGATCTTTACGTTCAAAATCATCCAGGCGTAAAAAAGATAAATCTGATCGGTTTTTGAGACGCTCCCTTATTTGGAGACCAGTTGTTCCCACTTCGCCATCTATGAATACTGTTTGGGCCATGAGCTTTCTCTTTCAATTATTATGTCTGACTAAAACGACGAGAAAGTTGTTATAATACAAATTAAACTTTCTTATCTTAGAAGACCTAAATGAATATATAAAATGGAACTTGAGCTTACGTACATCATGAGAATCACAATCTACAATTTAAAATGTTACTACCAAAAAATTATAATGCCACACATTGGCTAGTGCTTATATTGAGCACGACTAATATTGACGCTTTTACGTTCTTGCACTAGGCAAGATCAAATCAATAAAATTCTTACTTAATCATTTTTATTAATTGGTTAAGGCGTAGACCAAAAATGCTTCTATTATTATAATTAACTTAAACTTATAAGATGGTTTTTTTGCTACTATTTAATATAAACATAGAAGTTAATTCTCTAAATCTATGAGCAAAACCAAAACTTGTTTTGTTAGTTTGTTCTAAAAATTTGCGTTTGAATTTCTGTTCCAGCCAAGTGTTTTATAGCACCTCGCATTTCGTATTTATGATAAACAAAAAGACCCATTGTTACATTCTGCTGGTAAGAATAGTGCAAAAATTAATTTTCAGATTGCACTAAGAAACTATTGAATAATATAGTGAAAATTCATTTTTTCAGGCGTTAAAGTTGGTACGTTGAATTTTTCAGCAGTTTTAGTAAAAAAATCAGGCAGCTTTTCAGGATGAATCGTAGTGTTTAAATCAGGATCTCCATAACTAACGATGGAAATTGCAGAATTATTCTTTGCCAATTTAGACTCAACTATTTTTACATAATTAATGATGACTTCCTCAGGCATCTCAACGAATGAATGTGCGTTATGGAAAAAATCTACCTCTGACTCGATTTTATCAATTTGATGCGGAGCAATACAAAAAATTTCAAGATCGTTGTTTTTCGCAAATTTAATGACGTCCCTATTCTGTATTCTCCTATAGTCAATCACTTTTTCCCCATAAAAACTTTTAAGATATTGAGTTCCAACGTATAAGTTGGGCACTATATCCAAATAAATAATTTTTTTGATTTTGAAAATTTCAACAAGCAGATGAGTATTTACACCAAATCCACCACCTATCTCAAAACAAGCTTTTTTGTCTGCCAAACAAACTTTGTTGTCAATATGATCAAGAGTGTCAAGTAGTTGTAAATAATGATGAGCTATTTTTACTGAGTCTTTTTCTAGAAAACTTAGACAGCCACCTCTAGTTGTTTCAAAATTAATATCGTATTTAGATAAAAGGTATTTAACCCTTTGATTATTGTATAAATATTGATTCTTGTACAAATTTGCCAAATCAAAATAAGATGCTGTAAGTCTAACTTGTGCATCAAAAAATTTATCAAATGGATATACGTACCTAAATAAATTTGTTATTGCGGACCTGAGGCCAAAGTTATATGAACCACGAATATCAACATAAAAATTGTCGCTAAAAGATGTTCCCGTGACACTTTTCATACCCCTAAAGTCCTGCAACCCAAATTTTTTAATGTCCTTCAAGGCGCATTTCGTTCTTGTTAACCAATACGGTCCGGGACGGTGAACACCTTTTGCTTTCGAAGCATCGTTTACCATCAGATTAAGTAACTTATAATCATCAAAGATTTTCGATTTGTCACAATCTTGCATTTTGTTATTCATAGTTTATTCTTTTACCTTTGGATTAAAATTTGGCCCAATAAACTGCTTCAACATTTGCTAGTTCATGCAAATCATTGAATTATGAAATTTCTGCAAACGCCATTAAATTGTATAAATCAAGAAAACACGACTTTTTCAAGTGTGTGTTTTGGGTGGCTAAAACTATTTTGACAATTGCGAGTGCCAAGTCTCTCAAAAAAACGACAGCTACTTCTAATAAAGTTAACGCTTAGAAAACTGATAGCTTTTACGGGCCTTTGCACGGCCGTATTTTTTTCGCTCAACAATACGACTATCACGTGTCAGAAAACCTGCCTTTTTTAATGCTGGACGAAGGCTGGGCTCAAAGTAAGTCAGAGCTCTTGATAGACCATGACGTACTGCTCCAGCCTGACCAGACAAACCACCACCTGTAACGCTTGCGGTAATGTCATACTGTCCAACACGATCTGAAACTGTAAATGCTTGATTGATAATCATCCTCAAAACTGGACGAGCAAAATAAGTTTCAACCTCACGACCATTAACCATAATTTTTCCTGAACCAGGCTTTAGCCAAACACGTGCAATTGCATTTTTGCGCTTTCCTGTTGCATATGCACGACCATGCTTATCAATTTTTGGCTCAACTATTTCGGAAACATTTTCGGTGTCAGAGTCAACAGGTAGTGTCGCAACTTTACCTTCAACCACATCCTTCAAGTCTTCAAGTGACTTAGTAACTTTAGACATGATTTAGACACTCCTTGAGTTTTTTGGGTTCATTGAAGCTATGTCAAGAATTTCAGGTTTCTGAGCTTCATGAGGGTGATCAGCCCCAGCATAAACATGTAATTTTCGCATCTGCATAGCACCAAGTGGATTACGACTAACCATGCGCTCAACTGCCTTAATAACAACCCTTTCAGGATTTGCGCCTTCAAGAATTTGTCCTGCCGATCGACTTTTTATTCCGCCAGGGTATCCTGTATGTTTGTAGTAAATTTTGTTGGCTCGCTTACGACCAGTAAGCTGAACCTTCTCAGCATTAATAACTATAACGTGATCACCACAATCCAAGTGCGGAGTGTAAGTTGGCTTGTGCTTACCACGTAAACGCATAGACACAATACTAGCCATTCGGCCAAGTACAAGACCTTTTGCATCAACGATGCACCATTTTCTCTCAATACCCTTTGGCTTAGCTGAATAAGTTTTCATTGATAAAGTCAATCTAACTTGATGATTAAAAGATGGTTGATGTAAAACCATACCGGATTTCAAAAAATTATTTAAGGTAAGCTCAATTATTTGTCAAATAAAAACAAAAAGTGCAATGCTTTCAGTTTGTTACGAATATGGTATTATAGTACCTTATTTATACTTATGCTGTTTTCTAGAAGCTTTTCAAATTTGATTTTAAAGGGCACTTTCACTCAGAAACTGACGATTTTTTTGCTACTCAGCTTTTTTGACGACCAATTAGCACACGCATCATGGAAAACAGAGCTGTAGCAAGGGCAAGTTTGACAAGGTCACCCAAAAGAAATGGAGCAAGCCCCCATTCAATGATGGGTTTGTCCCAACCAAATAATATTCCAAGCCATAACAAACCTGGTACATAAATCAAAACGTTGCCAATCAACATTGCACAACCGATGGCCATGGTAGATTTGCTCCAACCACGCTCAGCCAACCAACCGACAGCTGAAATAGCCAAGACATAGCCAAAAAGATAACCGCCCGTACCGCCCATCATGTACGCCAAGCCAATACCTTTTTCAGGAGTACCAGCAAAAACAGGGAGACCTATGGCGCCTTCAAATAAATAAATCAAAACCGTAGCTGATCCAAGACGCCAACCATAGGCCATTCCAATAAAAAGAATCGCAAAAGTTCCCATAGTCAATGGAACAGGATAAAAAGGTATCTGAATTTTTGCCGCCAGCCATATTAGCAAAGAACCTGTTACTGTTAAGAGCACGATGCGTACCGCACTAGCCATTGCATTTAGTGCGGTTGACGCTGGCCAAATGGTTTCAATAAGAGTTTGCGCTCTAATTTCTGAGTGAAAACTTTGATGTTGCATGATTTAATCTCCTGTCAATTTCATCTTACAACTAAAAATAAATTTCTTAATTACCCGATTCGAACACATTCGCAAATATGCAATCATTTCATTTGAGCCGCTGGCAATGATTTTCAAGAATCAATTTCTTTGAGGGACCACTAACTTTCCATTCAGACAACCAAGCATTGGAAGACTCTACACAAAAACTCCCCCGATATAAATCTTCCTTACACAAGTGCTCTACCTTAAAAAATCCAGTTCTCAAATCAAGTTTATGAAATATTTTTCCATCACTAAAAAGTACCAAGGCACTATGAGCAACTGGAAAATAGAACTGATAATGTCGGAAAACTTTTTCTTTGTACTCACCAAATTGCAGTTCTCCCTCTTCCCGATAAGCCAGTACATGACGACCACCTTTTTCCGGTTGTCTTGTAATTTCAATAGTACCCCTCAAAAAACCAGGTATGTTCAATCGCAAATCAGATACTTTTCGCGTAAGCGCCCAGTTCCCCTGCAAATAAGATAATAGATTATATACCGGAAATGCGCTTGCTTTAGAGAGTTCTTTCATCCTTTAATGCAACAAATATTTTAGTTGAATAAAATTACTGCTGAACAAATATTTTGCTTTAGCCAAAGAATTATTTGTCGACATTAAACTATTTAAGAACCTTAACCGAGTAACCTAAAATAGGAAAATGAACACAAACTTGGCCTACTTTTTGATCCTGTCGTAGTATAGAGATACTATCAGAAGAAAGTCTGTGCAACACTCCTTCAACTTGTTGGCCACCTGAATCAGGTTCTATCACCACAGAGTCACCTACCAAAAGTCCCAATGGGGAACTCATATCTGTCTCTTCTGGCGTTTTAACCTCTGAAATACGAGCAATTTCTAGCGCTTTAGTATCAGATAAACTTTCAGAGGAACCATGACCTAATGCTTTGACACGCTTTTCCCATGCTTCAAGGTATGGAAACTGCTGTAAAAATAGATCCCCTTCTTTCATACGATCGCGCAAAAACCAGACTAAATAATAAATCAAAGCATCAGCTAAACAAGGTTCACCGCCAAGAAAAAAGTTACTGGATTTTAAACCATCATTTACCCAACCAAACTGTGTTCGCACATTAGCTAAACAATCACTATACTTTTCTTTAAGTTCATCAAGGGAAAACCCAGAACCAAAATACAGAGGGCCACGATCGTTAAGAAATTCCTGTGAAATGCTATTGCTCATTTCCACCAACGATATGCTCAGAATATCTTGAAGAAGTGGTCCATCCGTCCACTGCATTAGCCCCCATAATAAACTAGTTGATCCTCTGGGGATCAAGGGTGGATCTGGGAAACGCCTATCGAGTTCATGAATAATGCACTTAGTATCGCAAAAGATGTCAGCTCCTATTTGCATAACTGGGGTCAAACGATAACCACCAGTCAAGGGCATCAAATTTGGCTTAGGGGGTAACCTTGGAATTTCAACTGATTTCCAGTTCAATCCTTTCACGCCAAATACAACACGGACTTTCTCTGATACTGGAGACTGCGGATAATCGTGCAAAATTATGTAGTCGCTGTTCAATCGCAATCTCCCCCTCAAGATGCTCAGTTACTCAGAGCGTCATGCCTCCGTCAATAATAAATTCACTTCCGGTAACAAATGCTGACTCGTCTGACGCCAAGTAGACCCCCATAGCTGCTATTTCATCTGTAGTGCCTAACCGTCCCATAGGCTGCCTACTTATATAATACTTACGACCTTGGACTGGATCTGAAAGCGCATTTATGCGCTCATCCAATGATGGTGACTGAACCGTTCCTGGACAGATAGCATTACAGCGTATACCTCTATCAATATAGTCAGCAGCTACAGACTTCATTAGGCCAATCAGCGCAGCTTTTGATGCCCCATACATAAAACGATTAGGAACTCCCGCAATACTAGAAATAACAGAAGCTATATTAATGATAGATCCATTCGCGTTTTCCAACATGCCAGGAAGTACAGCGCGTATTACCCTATAGGCACCACCAACATTCAAGTCCATAGAGTAACGAAAATCTTCTTCCTCGCATTCCAAAATGCTTCCGTGATGAACAAAGCCAGTACAACTAGCAAGAATTTGTACGGGACCAATTTCACCAATTATGCTATTGACAACTTTCGTATCAAGTACATCAAGATATCTAGTTGAAATTCCATCAACTGAATTCAGCTCAGTTAACTTATCTAAATTTACGTCAGTTGCAAAGACCTGAGCTCCCTCAAATGCAAAACATTCCGCCATGGACCGGCCAATCCCTTGGGCTGCAGCCGTTACTAGTGCTCTCTTTCCCTCAAGTCTTCCTGTCACAATTTCTACCTCCAATTTTTCCGCAAGCATTTGACATTAGAGCTTTGAACCTTAGAACCTTCCTCATTTCCAAATTAAGCATTGATATACAAAAAAATAAAGGCGTACTCCATAAAACAAATAAAGTTCCAAATTATAAAATGTGAAACTCTTTTTTTACTTTACTATGACACCTAAAAAGCAAAACACATAACTTGAAAAAAAATTGATATCATTTATTTGAAACGAGGACAGCACAGCTGTAAAAAGGAATTAACCGTAGATAATAGAATCTGATTTATTCAATTGCTATTACCTAGAGTCACTTTATTCAACAGATTGCATGTCAGCCTATAAAAGTAGAAGCAAACCAGCTAGGCCAAATTTTTAGTTGACAATCTGTAGTTCTATAAATTTTCTACTTATTAAGTATTTTTTTAACCTTATTCGCAGGATTAAGACGACCGACCTGAGGCAAATTGCTTCCTAGTAAAGGTTTTAAATATTCCATAAATTTTGGAGTTACACCGTTACCTGCTTTGTTTATGAAACCGTCCGACATCACCTTGGTCAAACCTGCAACTGATTCTATTTTGCTAAAAGAATATTCTACCTGATAATTTCCAACACGATGAATTGTCACAGTACCACTTAGGCGCTCAGAAAAATTAGCAAATTGAGCAGCTTTTTCTCCTACTTCACGGGCTTCACGTTGATCCACATCCGATACGCAACCAAGGAATGAACGTTGAAGATAGCCAAAGGTATCACCACGTACTCGTGTAATACCTGTCTTGGTTTTAATTGCATCTGTCAACAAGTCTGCCAGAGCACCAGTACCTGAGAGCTGAACATTCCCGTGGGCGTCTTTTTCTACTGTTTTGGAAAGTTTTGTTATAATTGGCGTACCTTTTTTATCATGAATACCCTCTGATACTGCAACGACACAACGACCGTGTTTATCGTAGATACTTTTCACATCGCCAATAAATTGACTCATTGTAAACGAACGTTCTGGCAAATAGATTAAATGCGGTGCATCACCATCAAAAGAATGTGCTCCTGCAGCAGCGGCTGTTAAAAAACCAGCATGTCGACCCATAACAACACCAACGTAAATACCTTTCAGTGCCATGTTATCTTGATTAATACCCGTGAAAGCGCTGGCGACAAAACGTGCAGCTGATGGGTAACCAGGTGTGTGGTCATTGACTGGAAGATCATTATCAATAGTTTTTGGTATGTGAATACAGCGTAATTCATAGTTATCTGTTGTGGCCATCTCTGACAATATTTTGAGAGCATCGGATGAGTCATTGCCACCGATATAGAAAAAAGTACTAATCTCGTGTGCCTTTAAAACTTTGAATATCTCTCGGCAATATTGAGTATTCGGTTTATCTCGGGTGGAGCCCAATCCAGAACAAGGGGTGCCCGCCACCAGCTCTAGGTTAGCAGTAGTTTCCTGAGTTAAATCAAGAAATTCTTCATTGACGATTCCAGAGATACCGTGGAGCGATCCATATACATGCTCAACGCCAGCAAATTTGCGTGACTCCAATATTGTGCCAACAAGAGACTGATTTATAACAGCGGTTGGCCCACCACCTTGAGCCACCAAAACTTTACCCTGCAACATAAAGTGCATCCTTTCGAGTGTATTATCACTTAAACTGGCTTACTATTGACCATAAATATACTATAACTTTGACTTATTTATTTAAACCCCCAGTTGGGTAGGAGTTTACTACTTTTATGCAAGGTGGGTGTCGGTCCAGAAAATAGTTTGGAAAATAGGTCTGAAATACTTGATTTTATAGCTTTCTGCCTATACTACCGATACGTAGCCTATGGTCCCCATCGTCTAGAGGCCTAGGACACTGGCCTTTCACGCCGGCAACACGGGTTCGAATCCCGTTGGGGACGCCA
>MDTD01173528.1_pt1 | contig 195242 bp, 134 predicted proteins | sample 811221 | NCBI WGS metagenome assembly MDTD01 (sample SAMN05326646, study PRJNA326480) | marine metagenome | isolation source: seawater | place: Pacific Ocean: South West | collected 2011
ATACCGACCCTGTGACAGACCACCGGGACACAGATTCGTCAATCAGCTGGGGAAATTTCTTATCCTTCTCGGCATCTGCCACGGCAATGGATCCTCCGATCCTTTTGACCGAAACCCCCGCCTGAACCGATACCTCTTTGAGTAAATCATCCATCTGCCACGAGGGCTGACCCAGGCTGATCTGCTTGTTCTTCAGCGACTGATCCAGGTAGGCAAAGGTGAAACCAGTGTTCCCTTCCAGCTCCGAAACAAGGTCCTTTAGCTCACCTTCCTGATGCTCTACCTTCACAGTGATCTCAGACAGGTAGGTCTGGGCAGCTGTTTTTGGAGCAAGCATTATTAATACCGCGCAGATTGAAAAAGCAATATGATTCGCTTTAGGTATCATCAGGTTGGTTTAGAATTCTTTATTTTACAATGATCTTATTGCCATTTATTTCATATTCAAGTCCATAAGCAAATGATAGGCTCTCCATCACCTCCCGTAAGTTGGGATTCTTATGTTTTGAATTATACAATGCAGTGCGATTGAATGGTTTCTTTATTTCATACTCGTAGCCGAACCATCTCGAGATGGACTTCATAGCCTCCTCCAAAGTCACTTCATTGAAAATAAGCTGCTTGTCCATCCATCCAAAATACAAACTGGGATCATCAACTTTTTTCACATTCAAAGGCAAATCATTCAAAACCACTACTTCATTGGGAGTCAGGCTCACTGCTTCTGCGCTTTGTTTTACGGAAACTTTTCCAGTTTTTACAGCGACTATGCTGTTTTCTGAATCCTGGTAGGCCTTGATGTTGAATGATGTGCCCAGTACCTCCACCCGATTTTCGCCAAAATGAACAATAAAGGGCTTTTGAGGATCAGATATTACTTCAAAAAAAGCTTCACCATGGAGTTGCACAATTCGGGTTTGCTGGTTATAACCGGAAGTATAGGTAAGCTTACTTCCGGCATTCAATGTAACTTTTGTTCCATCTGTCATCGCAAAAGTTGACCACTTTCCAGGCGGGCTTTCCCTCATGAATGTCTTTTCGGCAGATTGCTCTCCATAATAGGTAGGGTATAAATGATATAAAATAATGGCGACAGCCATTAATATTGCAATTGAGGCAGCAAGGCTTCTCCATTGAATAGTGTTCTTCCCTTGTTTCCTTCCGTTTTGAGAAATGATCGAATGAGGACCCAATGGTAACACTTTTGACTCCTCCGAAACCCCATTTTTAATGCAAGAGGTTATTCCCTCCCAAACCTCATTTCTCGCTCCTTCAGCTGGTTTGAAGTCAATTGTCTGGATAGATAACAATATCTCTCTGGCATTTTCGATCTCGGCAATCTTTGATGGATTGGCTTTAGTCCAATCCTTCCAGTAAATATTACTTGATTTATCCGGATTGAGTACCCACTTCCTAAAACTAGGATCCAGCACAAAATCGTCGGCTTTATCATCTCTATTTTGGTGAAAGTCCTTTTTCATTCTACCCTATAGACAAACTACCTTCGGGCTTCTGTACAACTCAGGTCTAAAAAAGAATGATTTTTATGATTGAGCTTCTGTTTTTATATATTTAGAGATAATATTCCCAACTAATTCAAGTTAATAGTACGAATTTCGTAATTACTTATTAAGATTTGCTCTTAAGCTGTCTACTGCTCGGGATACCAGTTTATAAAGGGATTGAATATTAATCGACAATATTTCTGATGCCTTTTCATAACTGTAGTTTTCGAAGAAGATTAACATCACTGCCTCACGCTGACGTAAAGGAAGGTCATTGACGAGGATTTTTAATTCTGTTTGATCTTGCATGGTATCATTGAAGTCTTCATCATTACTTGATTTTAATCCTATCAAAGCATGCCTTTGTAGAAGTGTAAGGATCTCCTTCTTACGCTTCTCAGCATTGTATGTATTGTATATTCTATTCCTTAATGCCTTAAACAAATAAGGCTCTACATGCTCTACACCTGACAGTTGTGCTTTCTTTTCCCACAGATCAATAAACAAGGTTTGAACGCAATCTTTGATGATTTCCTCATCTTGTAGTAAGGTCATACCAAATCGAAATAATCTTTCGAAATGCTTATCAAAGATCGCCTCAAATGAACGAAGATCACCACTAATAAACCGATCCCACTCTTCAAGGGTCAGTTCATTCCTTTTATTTGGTGGGAAACCCATATTTCTCAATTAGAGAGCTCCTAAAAATTTTTCAATATTACTAAAGTTACTATTGTATAGGTTTAAATATTGAAGTTTTGACAATTATTAAACAGTTTTATAAAATGCTATAGCATTTACAGCGTAAAATAGATTCAGTTTACAATAAAGCAACTACCGATTGATTTTTCGCTTTGATCCTCCTGATGTTTATGATGTAGATTATGTTGATTACCACTAAAAGAAGCAGGAAATGTTGAAAAGAAATTTACCTCCATCCCACCCGGGAGAAATATTACGTGAGATGTTTATCAGGGAATATAACCTGACGATTACAGAAGTCGCACAAGGATTAGGTATGGCAAGAGCAAACCTATCTGCTATTGTGAATGAACGTGCGGGGATCAGTCCAGAACTTGCCATTAAACTTTCCGAAGCCTTTGGAAATACTGCTCAGTTTTGGATTAACCTCCAGAAAAACTATGAGCTATGGCAGGCAGAAAAGAAAGTGAACCGGAAAAGTATTAAGCATTTTTCTGCGGCATAGGGATATATTTTATGCGTGGGCATGGTCAAGAACTATTCAGCAGACCCTACATACATTTTGAACTCAGATTGCTTATCAACCGCCTAATATAAGCATTTTCATGTTCAGCATACCGGGATAAGGTTTGTGTGAATCGAGAGTATGCAGCGCAATCAATCATTTGAAATACCAACCTCAGCTCATTCACACCAATCAATTCCTCGTCAAAGGCCTGAAAAAGATTCCTAATTACATTTGAATCTCTGACTGATAAATCGGAAAGCGTCCACACCACCTCAGCCCGCATTCTTGAGGAAAGATCAGGAAAATGATCAATCAACTTTAATTGATTTGTGGGGTTTAATAGCCAGTTGAGTTTGGAAACTCGCAATGCTTCTAATGCCAATGTTTCATCACCTGAACTCATTACACCAACCAACTCTCCTGAAAACTGATCTACAAATCCCTCTTTGGTCGCCAATAAATCAAGTGCTAACTGGTGATATTCCGGACTTTCATTATTGAATAATCCCTTGATATAGTCTTCGGTATTGTTTTCCAGTTTCAGCTGCTGAATATACTCTTTCACCTGACCATGTGTACTGTGCCACAGGGTGTAAAAAGTGTAGATCGCTCCTTCTGAGGCAAAGGCCAAAAGATCAGGGTTTGTAGCTCCGGAAATCCCGTCCAACCCCACCATACCTTCTTTCTCAATAACGAGGTCATCAATTGTCACGAAACGGAAAATAGAATTTTCATCTTTCAGTACTTCATGAAGTAATTGATAATCTGACCTCACAAAGGGTTCATGGTCAGACTTTGTTAGGGGCTCGTTCTCAAAGACCTGAAACCCTAGGTAGTTCCCCAGACAATCCCAAAACAACCACAAATGGACTTCATTGCACAATCCTGTCAGACATACTTCAGTGGTCAGGTCCTGACCGTACCATTTTGTGAAGCCATCCTGAGACCTTAATTCATGTATGGTAAGGGTATCATTGATGGTGTGGGTTAGTCGTTCACCCTCCATATTGAGGAAAGGTTCATCCGGATACTGGAACTCACCCGAAAAGAGGTGAAGTAGAACGAAAAGCCACATTGTGTGCCACATCAATGAGAATTTTTATTTTACTTCACTCAAGGTTATCCTGTGTATTTGATTTTCTGGGCCAGGGTTTTATTCAATGCTGCTCTGGCACTCACCATTCCGGCAGCCTCACCCATGGCGACTGCATTCCCCGTCACCCGATAGCTCGCATGTGCAAAGAAGTCCCCACTAATACATCGTCCTGCCATCATCAAACCATCCACATCTTTGGCAATAAGAGACCTTAAAGGAATTTCATACGGTTGTGCCTGAACACCGCCGCGTCCGTACCCTCCACCGTCTTTTTTCACCAGTGAATGAATGTCTACCGGAAAATCAACCTTGCAGACGGCATCCTCAAATGAAGCTCCCTTGATCAGGTCTTCCTTCGAAACCATGTAATGTCCTTTGATCCGCCTCCCTTCCCTGATCCCAATCTGAGATCCTGTGGCTACCATTCTAACATTCTTCCAGATCCCTCCGAGGGTTCTCAACCCTTCGATCATTTGGTTGATCTCTGCTCTTGCCTCAAGGGTAGCTTTCGTGATCTGATTGGCATCCATGGCAGATACTTCGTACTGATGGTTGGCCATCATCGCCACCAAACCCGGCCTAACGCCAAACAAAGTAGGCTTTGTATAGCTGGCTTCCATTCCCGCCCTTTTGATTTCTTCGTAAAACAACTCTTTTGACCCGGGCTTCACCAATCCCTTTTCCATCATGAGGGAATTGGCAATCAATTCCTTCTCATCAAGACCCGTTAAAAGCCCCATCAGTGACATGGGTTGGGTTTTACCTGTTCCGGGCTCTCCCACCTCGTATTCACAACCTGCAAGGGCTGAAAGCTCCCCATTCCCGGTCGTGTCAATAAACTGTTTGGCTTTCCAGGCTTCCCTACCGCTGAAGCTTTCTGTCACGATATGCTCCAGTTTGTTTCTGGAATCCTTGTATGCCCCTACAATCCTTGTGTGAAGCCTGATATTGACACCCGCTTCCAGGCACATTTGGTCGAGGGTATATTTCATCAGCTCAGCATCATAAATCTTGGCTGTGTGCTGAGCATCACTTTTCTCCAGCCTGGCAGCCAGCTCCCGCATGATCCCGGGTTTTTGCTCATAGTCAATGATGAAACTCAGCAGTCCAGTGGTCCAGATACCTCCAAGACATCCGTACATTTCAATAAGGGTAGTTTTAGCACCTTGTCTCGCGGCACTGATCGCAGCGGCTATTCCAGCCGGACCACCTCCACAAACGATGACATCTGACTCATTGACCACATTGATCTTACGTGATGGCTCTGTCAGCACCCCATCCTGAGCACCAGACACATTTGCCACGGCATTAAAGCCTGCAAAAGGAAGGGTACCTGATAGGGCGATCGACTTTAGTATTTTCCTTCTATCCATTTTTAGAATTTTTTAATATGGGTTTTTCCAACTCACTTCCTGGGGTAATGTATTTTTCATGGCTGCTGAGGCTGAAACCATTCCTGCTGCCTCACCCATGGCCACAGCGTTACCAGTTACTCGATAACTGGAATGTGCTAAAAAGTCACCACTGATACATCTTCCAGCCATCATCAGACCACCAACATCTTTTGCAATTAGTGATCTAACAGGTATGTCATAAGGTTTCGCCCTAACACCCTCATTGGTAATTCCTTTACTTACATTAGGATCGATTGAATGGACATCCACCCCAAAGTCTACACGGCATACAGCATCTTTGAATGTGGAACCTTTGATAAGATCCTCTTTCGTGATGGTGTATTGACCTTTTATCCTTCTGCCTTCACGCATACCAATATGTTCGGATGTGGCTACAATTCGGATGTCTTTCCAAATCCCACCATTGCTTCTCAGGCCATCAATAATATCATTTACCTCAATCCTGGACTGCATTGTAGCATCTGTCAACTGCTGTGCATCCAGGGGATGGGTATTATATTCATGATTGGCCATCATGGCAAACAAATCCTTCCTAATAGGAAATAATGTTGGTAAACCATAGGAAGGATCTATTCCACCTTTTCTGATCTCATCTCTGAGTTTTATTTTATGCTCTCTCCCTACAATTCCTTCTCTCCTAAACAACCGGTTTTCATACATCACGTCATAATCCAGCCCGGTGAGAATGGCCATCATGGAAGATGGCTGATACTTGCCAGAATCAGGGTGCCCAAAGTCAAAGCTACAACCAGCCTGAGCAGCCAGATCACCATTACCTGAGGCGTCGATGAAGGCCTTAGCTTTCCATGCTTCGCGTCCTGTCTGGCTTTCTGTAATAATCGTCTCCAGCCTGTTGTACCGATCCGTGTAAGCAGCTACTACCCGGGTATGCAATCGAACATCCACTCCTGCTTCTTTGCACATTTTATCAAGCAATACCTTCATGGCTTCGGCATCGTAATTCTTGGCTGTCATCTGCGCATCGGATGCTACGAGCCGATCTACAATCTCCCGCATGATGCCGGGTTTGTTTTCGTGATCAATCAGGTTACTCAGAAGACCTGCTGTCCAGATACCTCCCAGGCACCCGTTAAATTCTATCAAACGTGTTTTAGCCCCAGACCTGGCTGAGGAGATAGCAGCAGCGATTCCTGCCGGCCCTCCTCCACAGACAATCACATCAGTTTCCTCTGCAATCCTGATTTCTTTGGCTGGCTCCGCAAACATACCTTCATCTTTTGCTTTAGCCTGAAAGGTGTTAAAAGACAACAGAGGTGCTGTGCCTGTCAATGCCAATGATTTTATTAGTTTCCTACGATCCATGTTATTTCTTTTTTCAATGAAAAGGAACCGACTCCACATCGGAGTCGATTCCCTAATTGGTTGGTTAAAATGCCCAGATCAATTTTGTACTGTTTTCGAAAATCGAAAAGAAATTGACCTGTTCAACAGGTGTATTTGGGTTTCTTGTAATCTCCGTAGTGGGATAAAGCAACCGGTTTGCTCTACCCAATGGATTGGTAATCGGAATGATATCATATCTTCTGACCTCATTGAAAGCCTCCAGCCACTGATACTTAAAGTAGGCAATGTACTTCTGGGTAATGATGGTTTCCATCGTCAGTGAACCCTCACCCGGTGCCACATCTGTGTAGGCCATATAGGCTGAAATATCAGCAGGATCAATGGTTACGTTGTTGAAATCTCCAGCCTGTTCCAGCGAAAGCTCAACAGCATCCAGATATAAATCATATGCCTCTGTCATATTACCTAACCTGAAATTGGCTTCCGCTTCGATGAAAAGAAGTTCATTATAGGTCAAAATAGGAAGTGGCGCAGCATTGTATTTCAAAAATTCCGGTTTTGAATAAACAGCACCATCCATCCTTGGCTCGGTGAAGTCAGGATCCGCCACTCCATTAGGTGCCGGGATACGGGCACCACCTACAGTGGTAAACCAGATCACCGAGCGCGGATCCTCCTCAATGATACCATTCGGAGTGAATGAGGTCATCGCGTTGAAAATACCATTTCCAATTGCTGATTGTGGTTGACCCTGCTGCATGGCTACCATCGGATTGCTATTAGCAATCGAGTTGGCATAGATGGAAATACGGAAATTTTCATCCTTACTTGCAAATGAATTGGCCAATGCATCCAAAGCATCATCTGCTGAACCAGTAGCATCCAGTTTGCTCAGCTTATTATATAGTCTTGCTTTCAGTCCATAGGCTGTTTTAACCCACATATCAGCATCACCACCAAATACCAGGTCATCATCAGCTGGTTCATAAGCGGAGTTTGATTTCTCGAGATTAGCTATTGCTTCATCCAGAATCGAGTGAATTTCACCATATAATCCTGAATGTGCATCAAACTCCGGATTTCTGACATCCGCCTGCAATGACTGGGTATATGGGATGTCGCCAAACAGATCAACCATAGTGGTTAGGGTAAACGCTTTGATCACATCAGAAATACCTGCATATGTCCAGGCTTCTTCTTCCATGGCTTTTGCCTTGATGAATTTCAGATCGTTTAAAACCAGATACCCACTATGCCATGGTGTAGTAGAGGCTGCTTCAAAATTGTCATAGCCATTGAATCCCAACACTGCGGTGGTTTGCTCTGACATAATGCCTGCTTTCAGGGAACCCTGGTTGCCAAAGACTTCATTACTATAAGAAATAATCACCTGAGGAAGCAATGACTTCAGCGGCGCTTCGGTTACTACGTTGGGATTAGTATCTATTTCATCCAATACAGCATCGCTACATGATGAAACTATCCCCAGTAAAATAAAAGTGTATATTAAATATTTAATCTTTCTCATGTCTTCTACTATTTAAAATTGAATCCTGATTCCACCCCCAATGCTTCGGGTCTGTGGTATTTGTGATAATTCATAACCAGCTGTATTAGAGCTTCTGTTATCAGTGAAATTCACCTCCGGATCTGTAAAAGAATCTGTGATTAAGAAGAGGTTTCTGCCAGTAAGATATACTGAAGCGGACTTGATAAATATGCCACTCAGAATACTTTCCGGGATGTCATAATTGACGCTCACCTCCCTTAACCTGACAAATGATGCATCCTGTAATGACTGCTCAGTAGGCAACCATGTACCGATCGCATAATAATATTCTCTGGCCTTATTTATGGCTATATCATTTACACCCTCTACAACCAAATTGCCATCAACAATATTTCCTTTCATCGCGGGGAGAATCACGTCCTCATCCCGATCCCGGGTGACTCCGTTAACGCCCCTTACCCTTGTTTCGACATAGGATTTGGAGAACAGCTGACCTCCGGATCTCCAATCTACCTGTACAGATAGTGTCAGGTTCTTATAGCTAAAACTGTTGATGAAGTTCATGTTGAAGTCTGGCACTGTCGAACCGACAATCTTGGGTGTTGGATCCATGATCGGCATGCCATGACGCGCAGAAGAAGGATCGTTCAACACGATGTCCATTCCAGTGGCCGGATCTTTGAAATAGCCAGTTGCCAGTATTGATGGGTAATCATACCCTGCTTCCGCTACAATCACACCATCATTGATATCGATTCGTTCGACACCTTCGGCAAGTGACACAACTTTGTTTTCAAATGCAGTGAAATTGGTAATGAAATCCCACTGAAAATCCTCAGTCCTGAATGGGATGATATTCAAAACAATCTCATGACCGCTTGATACCATTTCGCCAGCATTTCTGATTTCGTTGGCTGCTCCGGTCGACAATGCCAATGGCACACTGAAGATCTGCCCTTCAGACCGGCTATCAAAATAGGTATAGTCCAAAGCAATTCGCTCATCCATGAACCGGAAATCAAAACCGAACTCCATGGAACGGGTGTTTTCTGGTTTTAGATTTGGGTTGATCCTGGTTGACTGCTGCGTAAAGGAAGTCAGCCCATTGAATGGAAAAGTGAAATAGCTAGGATTATTTCCAACAAACCCTGTACCGTTCACAAACAGGTTTCCTGCCTGACCAACTTCTGCGAAGGAGGCTCTTAGTTTAGCAAAAGAAAATACAGACTCTAGCTGTGGTACCACATTGGTCAGGATCACACTACCTCCTACCGAAGGATAGAAAAATGATCTGCTACCGCTTGGCATATTGGAAACGTAGTCGTTTCTTCCTGATGCATTCAAAAAGAATTTCTCCTGCCATCCCAGGTTTACATTGGCGTAGAACCCAACAATTCTTTGTCGTGAGATCCTGTTGCTAGCAGAGATATTAGCGGCATTGGCCAAATTGGCCCACCCTCCGGTGATCAGGTTTGATCCGGTAGATGACTCCACATTGGTATGCTGATCATAGACTTCATTTCCAATCACTGCATCTACGCTCAGACTATTTTCAAACTGCTTGTTGTAAGTCAAAAAAGCATTTGAGTTGAGTTGACGGGAAGTGATGTTTTCAATGGATACACTTCCGCCACTTGGAGGAGTTGTTCTTCCTGCCTGTGCGGTTCCCAGATCCCTGAAGTCCTCTTCTCTTGATGAAAAGTTATCAAGTCCGAACCTGTAATTCAATTTCAAACCTTCGGCCAGCTCATATTCAAGCAGCAGGTTACCTATGGTTCGAGGGGTCTTGGTATTTCTATAGTTATGATTAACTACCCAGTAAGGATTGTTTTGAGAACTTCTGAAGTAGATCTGCTCATAAGGATCTCCATCCGACTGATAGGGTTTTTCTGCCAGGTTGTAAGATGGAGGAACATCTCTCAAGCTTCTGAAGTAGTCATTGTTTCCTGTCAGATCAGGAAAATCATTCACATTGAGTTCAGAAAAGTTGAAGGATACGGAAGACGAAAATCGCTGACTGATGTTATACGTACCATTGAATTTCACGTTGGTCCTGTACATGGAAGTTGTAGGCACGACCCCTTGCTGATTGTTGTGTCCAATACCCAGGTAATAGCTTCCGATCTCTCCGGAATTAGAGATGGACACATTCGTATTGGTGGTGCTTCCGGGTTGATAAAACTCCTTGTCATTGTCATAAGCTCTGGCCTCTTCCTGCTCACCCAACTGGTTGGTATAGGTACCCAAATCGCTGATTCTAGGTCCCCATGAGAAAGAGTGATTTGGATTAAACACCCCGTCATTTCCCTGTGCGTATTCCATTTGCAGGTCTGGCAGGTAACTCACCTCATCGATACTGTGAAAGAAGTCTACTGATACGACCGGCTTTCCTTCTTCGGATTTGCCCTTTTTAGTTGTAATGATGATCACACCATTTGATGCTCTCAACCCATACAAGGCAGAGGCTGCGGGTCCTTTCAGGATACTCATAGATTCAATGTTGCTCGGATTAATATCCTGTATTCTACCGGAGATAGGCGCTCCATCCACCACATAAAGTGGCTGGTTATTTCCACTAATGGATCTACTACCCCGGATCTTTACCACTGGCGATCTTCCCGGCATCCCGCTGGTCAGGCCAATGTTCACACCTGCAATTTTGCCTTGCAACCCGTTGAGCATATTGGGGTTTCCTACTTTGTTCAGCTCGTCCCCATCTACTTCCTGGGTAGCATAGGTTAGCTGTTGCTTGGTTTGTTTGATACCAAAGGAAGTCACGACGATTTCTTCAAGACGCTCAGCATCAATCTCCATTTGTACAGAAATCTGGCTCCTTCCATTCACTGGAATATCCATTGATGAGTATCCTACAAAAGACACAGTCAATGTAGCATTCTCTGATACATTAATTGAGAAGTTGCCCAGTGCATCTGTAATCGTTCCATTAGCAGTCCCCTTTTCCTGGATTGTTGCTCCCGGAAGTGATTCGCCGTTCTCATCGGAGATGGTACCAGAAACTGATTGCTGCTCATCAATTTCTACTTCTAGAAAATGGTCATCTTTGACCAATCTCTGTACATTGATGGCTCTATTGACTTGCTTAAATTGAAGGCCTGCCTCTTTGGAAATCTCCATGAGCACTTCGGCCAGGGATGAATTATTTATCGACAAGTCTATCCGGATCCTGTTGTCGATGTCTGGCCAGTTTACATTAAACTGGTATTCTGTCTTTGCCTCGATGGCCTCAAACACATGTTTAATAGACGCCTGGTGGATATCCAGGTCAATAATCACTTCATGGACACTCTGGATCTTCTGACCCTTCAGGCTCCCTGCATTCAGAAAGCTGATCAGGATTGTTTGCAAAACAAGGATGCAAAGTGAGAATCTCATGATTTTAAAAATTGGTAAATGTTCAATTTTCATACTTTTGTATTGGTTTTAGTACACATTAAAACTGTAAGCAATCCCGGATTGTGGTAAATTTTTGGATTGCTTAGACTCTTGGAGAGTGGTACTGCCTGGCAGTATCACTTTCATTTATTCATTCATCTCTGCCTTCATGATCATTTTGGGTTGGTGAATTCGATTTGAACAATTTTCTTTTTGGCATCCAGGGCATGACTAAACCCTAAGGTATAGCCCATACTGACCAGCACATTTTCCAGGCTTTGGTCATCAAACTGACCTGAATAGCTTATTTCTTTTTTCAATCCTTTTACTTCTACTGATACTCCATACCATCGTTCCAGGGTATTTGATATTTCTTGCCAGGAAGCGTGATTCCAGTAAATGACCTTTTCCTTCCAGAGGAAAACCTCCTTGTAGTCGTAGTTTTTCTTTTTAAAGGTGATCATGTCCTTGCTGGCAACTATTTGCTCTCCCGGGAGTAATATCTCACCCTCGTTCCTTCCTCCTGCTTTGCCTTCCACCTTAACTTTACCGGTAGCCAGTGAAATGTAGCTCTCTATTTCATCAGGGTAATGTCGAATGTTGAAAGAAGTTCCTAAGGCAGTAGTAGAAGTGTTTCCGGAAATAACCACAAAGGGGTGCTCCCTGTCCTTTTCAACTTCGAAAAAGGCTTCACCTTCCAGAAGGACAACCCTTTTATCTCCATGGAACCTCCTTGGGTATGAAATGGTGCTTTCAGAATTGAGTGTCACCCTGGAGCCATCACTTAATGTTATGACAGACTTGATTCCTTTTGGATTGGTCTTGACCACTTGCTCCGATTGTCCCTGGTTTTGAGCAATTACTTCTTTTTCAGGTATCTTGTTAAAAGCCACCCAATAAGCAAGTCCAAGTACCAGTACCACACTGGCAGCCAGGTACCAGGACTTTCTCCAGGGTAATCTGAATGCCTGTTCAGGCTTTAATTTCTGTCCTGATTTTAATCTACTGAACAACTGGTCATGTATTTGACTAAAGTCCTCCTCCAGTTCCTCTTCAATAGAAAACTGTTGAGACCTGACGATGTCAATTGCCAAATCAATATCACTCTCTGCTTCAGGGTGAGCATTTCTAAATTCTTCAAGCATCTCCTTGTCCTCAGCAAGCACAATGTTCTTGAAATGCTCATCTTCTAACAGACGATCCAAAAAGTCTCCGGTACTGTCTTTACTCATTACTTCAGTGCCTCTTTATTGGGTATTAGCAAACTTGATGATAGTGGTACTGGAAATAATTGAAATAATTTTAATTAGACTCCTTATAAACGGTTCTTTTTTATCATTATCCCAACTGACCGCTTGATAATTTCAAGAGATTAATTACTTTTAATTTTACTCTTATTATGACAGGAGAGGAAGAATCATATGATCAGTTGTGGGAAAAATTCAGGAAAGGTTCACTGGAATCTTTTGAATTGATCTATAATCAAAATGCTAAAATCCTCCTCTCTTACGGAAGAAAAATTAATAGCAATCGTGAAGTGGTTTATGACGCGGTTCATGAATTGTTTAGCAATCTCTGGGAAAGAAGAGCTTTTATAGGACCTACGGTCTCTGTAAAAAACTATCTGCTAAAATCTCTCAGGACATCTTTATATAAGACCTCACAACAAGCCAATAAACTAAACCTGGAATTTTTACTCTATGACCATGAAGAAGACTTTTTTGGATCACGGGAGAGTGAAATCATCGAGGTGGAATCAAATCAAACCCGGAAAAAGCTGGTGAAGAGAGCTATCGTGGAACTCTCAAAGAGAGAACAGGAAGTACTTCATCTTAAGTTCTTTGAGAACAGAACAACCAGTGAGGTTGCTGAAATCCTGGGGATCAATTACCAATCCGTGAAGAATACTTCCTCCCTGGCGATCTCCAAACTCAGGGATTTCTTTGAATCCCGTAAGAACCAGTGGTGATTTACTACTCCGCTCCCTTTGCCAACTTTACAACCCCCCCCGCCGTCAAAACCAAATCATAATGTCCATATCCAAATTTGTCGGCGGTGTTTCTGTGACAATCATCTTCAATAAATTCGGTCGCTAAATACTCAAACTGACAGGTACTATTCAGGAAAAATCTGCTCTCAAAATATCATTTCAAGATACAAACAGCTTATTTTACTAGCCTAAACTTAATTCTGGAGCGTACTTAGGATAAAACAATCATCACTAACTAAGAATCTAAAAAATGGGGAGTTTCCCAAACCGTCGTAAATTCATTCAGACCGGAGCCTTAGCCGGAGCAGCAGGTCTTTGGTCTCCGACCCTAGTGGCGCAAAGTCCTGATACATCGTCGTCTGTCATCGGCAAATCAAAATGGGATTTGGACAGTCCCGCACTCTGTGTAGATCTCGATAAAATGTCGCAGAATATCAAGGGTGTACATACTGCTTTACAAGGCACTGGAGTAGGTGTTCGGCCTCATATTAAGACTCACAAATGTCCTGCCATCGCAAAAATGCAGATTGATGCCGGGGCGGTAGGGGTTTGCGCTGCTAAAGTTTCTGAATCTGAGGTCATGCTGGAAAATGGTATCAGGGACGTATTGATGACAGGTGTGAATGTTACCGTTCCAAAGATTGAGCGAGCCATGGCGCTTAGGAAAAAACACACCGGGTTTATTCAGGCAGTTGATAATCCACAGAATGCCCAGGATCTGCAGGAAGCCGCAAAGGCTGCGGGTATCATTGCCGATGTGGTGGTTGATATCGATGTGATCAAAAGATCGGGTGTCCTTCCAGGAGAGCCAGCATTGGCATTGGCACAAATGGTGGACAAAATGCCAAACCTAAGATTTAGAGGCATCCTTGCTTATGACGGGGGCGTGCAGCATGTCAAAGGTTTTCAGAACCGAAAGGCTAAAGCCATCAAGAACTTTGAACCTGTTGTTGAAACATATGAAAAAATGAAGGCAGCCGGGTTGAACATGGAGATCTTCAGCGGAGGGGGTACGGGAACCTATAATATAATGTCAAATTTCCCTGGGTTTACAGATGTACAGGTTGGAAGCTATCTTTTTATGGATCGTCAGTATATGGTTATTGGTGGTGCAAATAATGAAAATGTGTATGATGATTTCGTCCCTTCCCTGACAGTCATGACTACCATTATCAACACCAACCATCCCGGTCGACTGATCACAGACTCAGGCGCAAAATCATTGACTTTAAACCGTCCGAAAGCGATGGTAATTGGTGAACCAGGCTTTATTTATTCTGCAGGTTCTGACGAATATGGTACCATCAAATTTGAGGAGTCTTCCAGATCCTACAAAGTTGGTGACAAGCTCGAAGTGATCATCCCACATTGCGATCCGGTCATTAATCTGTATGATGTGATGTATGGGATTCGAAATGATAAGGTTGAATCTGTAATACCAATCCTGGCCAGGGGTAAATCTCAGTAGGTAAAAGGGGAAAATACCGGAAATTTCGAACAAGATAAGATACTAAAATGGTAGCGAGGTTAGCTTATCTACCCTGCAGCTTTACCACTCCATCCTCCGTCAACACCAGATCATAATAACCATACCCAAACTTATCAGCGGTGTTTCTGTGACAATCATCCAACAGGTATTCGGCCTGTAAAAACTCAACCTGCACAGGTATCCTGACGGGATTGTCTTTTGTAGGGCTGCGGAGGAGACGTAGTTGTGCAGAAAGGCTACTGCGACCGGTATTTCTGCGAGTTTGCAGGATTTCTTCCACAAAAATATCCGGAGCATCTTTTCCATTCAATGGGATCGTAGGGTGCCATGTCTGTTGATCCTTCTCTTCCAATGGCGAGGGGGTTTTGATCCAAACCGAAAAGACCTCATCAATTTCAGGTTTCCCATCACCATTTCCCAGTCCTTCAGCTATCCTATCTGAAGAAAAAGGATCATTCCATCCATTCCACTGATACTGGTACAATGGGAGTTCCTCTGTCCTGCCATCAAAGATTTTTACTTCAAAATCGGCTGGATCAGGTCTTATATCCCTTTTCACCACTACTTTCCGGTACTGGACACGGTCCTGCACAACCCCATCAATGGAACTGCTGATCCGGATGAACCCGGTATTCTTAAAATCTTCAGCGTTTGATCCTACACAGGTAAAGAATGAACCAATGGATATCTTACTTAAAGCAGGGATAACTATTTCTTCAGGTTGATTGGTGATCTTAAGTAGATCCATGTTGTCGGTGGTAACCTCAAATTTCACCTTTTGGTCCTTTGAAGACAAATTGACAACATCTATCGAAAACGATTTCGGATGGCCAGCATCGAGGTACAAATCTTCATTGATGGTATCCGCAAGTACAAAAACCGGTGGTGGCAGCCCCTCACCTTCGAGGCCAAAATCATCACCCATACCTCCTTTACTGCGAATGATCAGGCGCCCGGATTCATCAGCTCTGATGGTTGTTGATGAAATTTCACCCGTGGAATAAGCATACCGGGAAAGGGTATACGCCTTGCCAGGCACATACAATTCAGGAGTTGTCACCTGGACATCAAAGCTGCTCAGACTTTTCCCCCAGGGCAACCTTTGTCTGGTATAGATCCCCAGGCCATTTTTTGTCACATCGTGCAGGTATATCCAGCCGTTACCAACCTTTTCGCTTAGCACCTTATATCCCCAGACCTCGAAGTCCGGATACAGGTTGATATAGGAAAAACAGGTAGGATCACTTTTTGGCTTCGAAAAATATTGCTGCTGGAATTCAAATTGCAAGTCCATCCGAGCAGCGTGGTGCATACAAAAATCCGCCTGATTAAATTCATTGTCGAAGCCAGCCCCATCAAACATATGGAACAACTGGGTGGTGTAGTACTTTAGGTAATCCCCGGTATTGGTGGAGTGTCTGATCGGCAATCCTCTGAAATTTCTCCATAGCTGATGAATATCAATCGTTGTTTGATAAGCAGCTGCCCCTACATCATAGTATGCGGGAGAGTAACCAAACTCAGATGCACTGCTAAACAAATGGGGGTTCGTTGCAGCTATCCAGGTGGCCGCCTGCCCACCCATAGAAAGTCCCGAAATTGCTCTATGCTGCGGACCGACCAGGGTATTGTAACGCTTATCAACAACTTCAATCAACTCCCTGATATACTTCGAAAAATTGTACCAGTTCCCTTCCCAACCATCAACCTGAGACGGAAAATACACCCCACACCCCGGTATTCCAGGGATCTTCCCATTGACACTGATAATGATCACATCCTTTTGCTGAGCCTCATTCTCCAGGTCTGCATTATTTGGATAATCATAGTCCGGATGGTCCTCCCGCTCAATAGCTTCCGGTGGGGTCAACCCAAAATCCTGGTAACTATAAGTACCGCTCTTTCTATAGCTTCCTCCACACCCATGGAAGTAGTATATGACATCATATCGCTTTTTCGTGTTCTCCTGATCATAGTCAAGAGGTGTAAACACCCTAAAATACCTAATGGCTTTAAATGTGGAGCTATAGTGGCTTTCATCTGTAAATGCTTCGACATGGGCACCCAACAACGTAAATAGAAGTATCGAAAAAGCTGTCTTTAAATACATGTCACGCTATTTGATGATGTCTAAAGTTCTCAGTACCAACCCAAAGTAATTCTTTGGTTGTTCCTCGGTTACTCCATCTGCAAACTTCTCAGCAGCGGTATCATCACCCTCATACCTGGCCAGGACCCATTTCACTTCATTGCTATCTATCTGCCCTGACAGGTTCCAGTCCTTTTTATACACCAGTTCTTCCTGCCAGTTAATCATTTTTTCTTTCAGTTCTGCTAATTTCCCTTCTCTCTGCAGAGCCCATATATTCAAAAAGATAAAGGCCGGCTTACTAGCTTCCCAGTTTTTATCAGCAAAGTCCAGTATTTGATCGTATAGCTTTTCTGCCTCCTTATCATTCCCCAACTGCTTTTCGCAAAAGGCAAGAATAAAATCCTGCAACCTATTGTCCGGGTTGTAAGGCTTTCCGGGGCCCATATTTTCCGGCCATTCCCTGGATAGTTCTAAATACTCCATGGCCTGTTTATATTTCTTCTTCTCGATATAGTCCAGTGCCAGGCCTATAGAGGCTAACTCATAGATAACATGTCCTGAATTGGAAAACTCTGCCGGCAGTACATTCACTTTAGCCAGCACGTTCAAACATTCTTTATACCTGTCCACATTCAGCAATGCACGGGCGTGACCAATCCCAACACTTGGGTTATCGGGAAACTTTGAATACATGACTTCAGAAGTCTTCCATTGTTGAACATAGTCTCCTTCTTGCTGATAATGATCCATCAGATAGTACCAGGTACGCCACTCTCCGGGCTCAAGCTGGGTGGCTTTCTTGAAGTCATCCAGCTCACCATCTTCCGCTTTGTTGAGAACACCCCTGACCGTGTAAAAAACACTGTAATCCGGCTCATCACCACAACGTTCGAAAGCAAGCTTTACATCCTCCTTTCGCAGCATTTTCCAGTAAAGGAGCCCTAAGTAATAGTTTGTCTTCCAGGAAGAGTTTTGTTCTCTGGCCCATTTCAACACGGGTTCTGTCTCCAGGCGAAAAGGGAAAACAAATTTTGGTGATTGATCAATAGCTGCTTTCAGGTAGGATTTACTTTTATCAGTATCCCGATCCCTGTTCAGATAAGCAAGCCAGTAACTTACCATGGGATACTCAACAGATTGCTCCAACACTTTAATGGCTTCCTCTTCCAAACCGATCATCAGGTAGGTCATGGCCAGTTCGAGATAAGTCTCCTGAGGTAATTCATTCCGAATTGCCGAATTGAATGTCTTGAGTCCACCCTCAGAAGGTTCCAACAAGTATTGCTCAAAATTAGCCCAATGACTTAGAGGATCCAGGTCCAGCAACGTGCTGACTTGCGCTGCGGCTATTTCTTTCCGGTTCAGCTTCCTCAATGCCGCGAGCTTTACTTCATGGGCAACCATATTGTATTTATTATAATCGATGGCTTGCTCGGCATATTTGAGTCCTTGTTTGAAGTTTTTGTCCTTACAAAAGAGTCTACCTAGCTCTGCGTATGCTGCCGACCGATACTCCATAGACCGTACAGCTATGCTGAAATATTCTTTAGCCAGCACGCGATTGTCCAGTGCTGTATGAATCACACCGGCTATGAAATTCGCTGGTGGGTCATAGGTATTGTTTTCCAGCGCACGATAGGCATATTCAAGCCCCTTCTCATATTCTCCCCGCCGGTAATACAACTCAGCCACTTTACCTAATGCCCGGCTGTGGGTAGGCTCTACATCGAGGCATTCTTTGTAGGTCATCATTGCAGCTTCATAGCTTCGCATGCTATACTGATCCTCCGCCATACGGAATTTATGCTCAGCCGAATTGGGGTTTTGGCCGGCAGGGGTAATATTTGGCCGATCTATCTTTGTAACAGATGGATCTGCTGTATAATCCACTATATTATCCATCGTAATCCTGATATCCTTTGGATTTGACTGTCCCAACGAAACCTCAGCGGTGTAGATTTCCATTGGAGCCAGGTCAACTGCTTCCTGAAACAATAAGCTTTCACCGGCGAAGACCTTCAGTGTATCTTTGATATAGATATTTGGACAATACGTCACTTTCAATAAAGAGGCATTCACTTCTGTATTTAAAGTCCCCGATGGTGTAGCATCCACCATTCCGCCTGTTTGTTTGACGGGAAACCAATAATCTGACTTTTTCTCGGTATAAAAAGGACGCATAAAGAGTTGGTTGTATGGGGTGACGTACCCACTTCTTGGGCCCGCCTGGTTAAGCTTTACCCCCGACTGCGCCTCGATGTACTGACCATCATTATCTGTGAGCAGATCTTCCCAGCGGGCACCACTCCTGGCCAGCGACCATATCCAGAGTTTTTTTCCTGGTGACTCATCATAGGGCGACCAGTGTCCACTCCCGAATGAAGTATCATGAAAGTATCCGCCAAACCAGTTGGGGTAAGCTCCTGAAACATGATAAGATTTGTTTGATCCGAAGTCATTTTCCCTGTAAAGTGAAATGTTGTGTCCCTCCTTATCCATCGGCCAGGGGTGCACATCACCGGGATGCCCTATATAGTAATCTCCCGGAAAATAAAACTGTAAGTCATCGGTTCCTTTGTAGGCAGCGACCTCCCAGGACAGGTAGGCATCATGCAATGGTGTAGGATTGTACCACATGGCATTGGTTTGGAAGTAAGCCTTGTCTTTGGGTAGTCTGATATCCACACGCCACTGGGTTCTGGAGGCCAGGTCGATACCTCCCACCACACAGCTTACACTGCCATCTTCATTGGTCTTTAGTACATAGTCCACGTCTGCGGCCGTCCATGGAGCATGCCCCAGATCCAACCCAAAGTTGTGTTCAATCCCTCCACTCGTCCAGGGACCTCTGACCCCAATTGACCTGAATTTCATCACATGATTGAGGTAGATAAACTCTTCGCCGGTAGACTTCTCTATGGCACCCATCACTTTGCCTCCTACCTGTGGTAAAACGGTTACTTCAATAAAATCATTTTCCAGCGAGACTATATTCCAGTCCTGGTCCTCACCTACATCACTAAACCCATCAAAAATGAAATAAGGATAGTATGAGCCAGCTTGTGAGTTAATTGCATAAGTAGGAATGGGGTTGGGATCCCCATATGGGTAAGTCAGGATGGTCCGGGGCTCCTCCTTAACGGACACTTTCTGATCCTGAGCATTCACCGGCAAGGTGAAAATGGTCGCAATAAATACGAAGGAAAGGATAAGTTTTAAGGTACTGGACATTTATTAGTTAATTAGAAATTTAAGTTTTGATGTATTAATGATAGTTTCAGCCTATCATTTTTCTCCTACATCCCATGCTGTAGGGAAAACATTTTCTGCATTCGCTCTATATATCTTGTCAATGACTGCTTTGGGAAGTTTTAATCCCTGAAACGAGCCATTTACCCACCCCACTTCCATGACCTCATCAGTCACCAGGTACTTCCAGTCATTCATCCAGGTGGTGTACATGTGTTCTTTCAGCTCTGCAGGAACCGTATCTTCCAACTCCTGGAAATCTGTACCGTACATAATTCGGTCCTGGTATTTGATGAAGAAATCACGAACTGCTGTTCTGTTTTTCTGTGTCTGAACCTGTAAGTGGCTTAACCGCTCGGCACAGTCGACATAGGCATTGGGAAACCGGTCTAAAAACGCTCCGATCTCTTTCACGCTCCATTCCAGTGTGGCAAAATGGACGCCGACAAATGTGATATCTCTGTGCTTTTCCAGCATATTGTTTCTAGCCTCGATGTGATCTTCATAAGCCGGTAGCTCAGGGTGTAGATACATATGATACTGAGGGTGATTCGAAAAGTAATCCCTATCGTTGTTTACTGTCATTTCCTCCACGGGGAGCCAGCAGTTTTTTGGCTCTCCCGCATGGCTTAACAACACCTTATTCTGCGAATGGATGAACTTAAATACAGGATCAAACTTAGGGTCATCCAGGGTGATGAGTTTTCCATCTTTATCCTTTTCTTCCATCCCTATGTTCTTCCAGACCTTGACACCCAGCGCCCCTTTATCGAAATCCTCGGCCAGCTTTTTGATCACCTGATCGGACCACCCGGGTTCATCCCAGCCTTCCAGCGTAAAAGCCGTGGCATAGGCAAAAACGTCCGGATTTTGCTGGTGAAGGTTTTGTCTCACCCTCAGTTGCTCTTCCATGGGAGGGTATTCGGGGACCACATCCACTGCCATTACCAGCATCCTGAAATTGTTGGCCCTCGCCTCTTCGATGATGGTATGCTTCTCTACATTGATATGTACATGGACATCTACTTTTGACAGCGATTGGAAATCGGACATGGTGTAGTAGCTTGTTGGAGATTCTTCTTTCTGATCTCCTTTTTTGTTTGAACATCCTATCAGGAGTCCCAACAGGAGTATCAATGGTACTTTAACCCCTAGTTTTATAGATTGTCTCATTTGGTACACGGCATTCATTATTTTCACTGCGAAGCATTTTAAACTTTAATAAACTGGGGCTCCGTACATACAGCGTATGATTGGTCAGCCCGGAACCCCAGCAATTTATTATTTCACATAGATCTTCCTTTTTACCTGCGCTCCGTTTTGGCTGATGGTAACAATGTATAATCCCTCATTAAAACTACTTCTAGGGATTTCTACATGCTGGGATTTAGTGAGTATGTCTACAACCACTTCCTCATTCATGGAATGTATGGTGATCCTTGACTCACCTTGTGTATTCACATCTATCGTGAGATTGCCTGAATTAAGTGGCACCGGGTAAACACTAACACAAGAAGGGTTGAATACTGGTGAAGGTCTCACCCATACACGACTTTCTGCAGTGAACTCCCCATCATTTGTTTTTGCTGTGACAACTGCGTTTCCTCCTGATATTGCGGTTACCATTCCGTCTTCATCCACTTTGGCCACCAATGTGTCGCTGGAAGACCAGGTCACACTTTTATCATAGGCATTGTTTGGGTATACGACAGGTCTTAATTGCTTGGTCCAGCCTGGCTCCATATACAGAAATGCAGGTGTAACTTTCACCCCCTTAACAGCTTTCACCAGCTCATCTGCCCCTATGTCATACCCTCTACCAGTGGGACGTGGTTGATTGTCAATATCAACGGTAATCTCTTCCAGCGTTTCTCCCTGGTCAACAAGCAATTTATTGTTTGACTTATTCCTTAAAAGGTGCAGATCTCCTTCCTGATAGTTGACAAATCCAGTAGGATCAAAGTTTTCCACGTTGCTTGACAGCTCCGCTACTCCATCATTCCTCAACTGAATAGATGCATTACAAAGGTTGTTTGTGATGGTAGCCTGGGTACCACTAAATCGATATTCAATGGAAAAAGGGTAACCTTCACTTACGACAGTATTGTTGAATACTTTGACACCATTAGCATTTTCAAGTCCAATGCCCACATCTCTTGTGGTATGAACCATGTTATTTGCGATCAGGCCGCTCCCGTGCCCCCTGGATCCCAGGCCAAAGCCAATTCCCCTGTCACAATTAGTGATCAGGTTCCCTATAGCAATGGTATTTTCAGCATCCGACCAAAAATGTATGGCATGTTCAGCCAGATTTGCTTCCGGGCTTACTATATCTCTAAAAACATTTTCCTTGATCACCCAGTTTTTACCAGCATGGCAATCGATACCACCAATATACCACTGGGGTCCAATACCTGCAGTATATTCAAACAGGCAATTACGAATAATTCCGTTATCAGCTGTAACACTCGGATTCCAGCTATTGTAGGATACCTTAAACATCTGTTCGAAGGTGTCTACAAATCTCACGTTATGGGCTAGGAAGTTATCAGCATCGGATTCTCCCTTTACCTGGATCGCATGGTTTTTCACCCAACCTAATGTGACATTTGCAATGGTGATGTTGTCAGCTCCGATGACAAAAATGCTGGAGATATTTCCATCCATCCCTTTACCCCTGATGATCACATCATCCCGGTTTCCTGTCTTACTTCTGATCGTAATGTTGTCTTTTCCAAGGAGCAAACCCCAGCTTATCCAGCTCACAAGTTCCACGTCGTATTCATAAACTCCCGACTCTACAATGATATCCACATTCCCTGTCTGGTTGGCCTGTATAATGGCATTCAGCAGACCCTGCATATCGGAGACCTCGATAATTGTGCCTGAAGGTGGTGGCAACTCATCAACAGGTAATGCCAAGACCGTGCTGTTATACAATATCCCAAACACTATAAGCAGTGTGCCCCAGTAGGTTCTAGGTTTTGAAAAGATTTGGTAAGTGTTTTCTATTCTCATAACAGTTTTATGTTTTACTAATAATTCTAGCTGCAAACAGCTGATTTTTGTTTGCTCAGTTGTTCTGATCAATTAAAATTTCATTCCCGGTTACTCTTTGATGCGGCTAGATCACTAAGCATTTCTCCCATTTTCACTTTGGCCATATCCCACTTTTGAGGATCATAATCCCATACTTCCATCACCCCAATCCCATTGTCACCAAATGGCTGATTGATGATGCTGTTGACAATTTCATCTGCTGCCTCCTTACTACCGCTTAGGGTAGATAGCAACCTCATATACTCATATTCCTGTACGCCATCCCTCAGGGACTTTAGGCGGATGGAGGGGCAGGGACCACTGACATTGGGGATAATACCTCCACTATACATGGCCAGTGCACTACCATTGATCTTTTTATAGGGAAACTCCAGGTCAGACCCGGGGCCTGATTTATAAACATCCTTCCAGGTTTCAGGATCGTACCAGGCGCTCTTCCAGCTAGCGCCGATTCCCCAGCTCAGCCAGGAATGAATTCCATATTTCCAGCTACTCCAACTGATGGCCCGGTCATTGATCAAGGGTAAGTCGATAAATGTGAGGCTACCTACCCAGCCATTTACCTCACTCTCGTAGATCATGGGCCCATACAACCAGTCTTTGATACCCATTTCCTGGTATTCCCTCACCTTGTCGATGTTGTAATTGATGGTATGGGATCCCCAGTAATCGATCGACCCACTCACATACTCCATCGCCTCGTCGCTATAGGCCCCATCAATTCTAAAATGAGATTCGGGATAGTGCTTTTTAAACAGGTCTCCGTAAAATACCATCCGGCTCCAGGCTTCCTTGAAATAGGATTCATCCAGTCCATTGAGATAGACCGTCAAATCTGTTTTCTCCGGATCCAGCATGGACTGCAGGTGTGACCTTACCTGCCTGATCGTTTCCACATAAACAGCGACATTCTCAGGGTTACGTTCCTCATCGGGAGTACCGGTATCCGGCCAACCTCTCGTATGGTGCTTGCCATAGACATCAAAGGGTAACACAAAATTTTCGATGGGCTCTCCGTAGCCGGGCCCATATTCATACCCATAGGCGCTGGTGAATGCTTCACCGGTAAAGTATTTCTTCAGTCGCTTGTCGAAATCCGTCCAGTCCAAAGAGACTTTACCATTTTTCACCTCCAGCTCCGGCTGGTAGGTGGGATCCATCACAGAGACCCTGTTTCTTTTGAGCATCTGATAAATTTCCAGGGCATTTTCTTCAGTCATTCGACTGACAAAACCTTCGTGCTGCAAGGCACCACCCAACAGATTTCGGTTAGGCAGGGCAAAATCCCAAACATTCAACACCACAGGGATTTCTTTCATTGTCTCTCCAATCGCCACCGTGATGGTTGAGGTATACTTACCAGGAAGTGCTTCATTTCTATCAAAAGGCACATATTGATCAACCCATACAATCAGGGACTTCTGATCTTCAATGCGATTGTTAAAATCCGGTAGCCTGAGCGGTATTGTCCATCGGTTTACTTTAGAAGAATCCAGTTGTAAATATTTGAAAGGTATCAATGCATCCGGGTACCACCCATTCCCAAGTGAAGCATTTGGGTAACCCGTACTGTGCTCTTTCACTTCCACAGACCATTCTAAGAACAATTCCGGGTCAATCTTTATTTCAGAAGACCCATTCTTAAAGTTGGAGGCATTCATTTGAATGTTTTCCAGAATTTCATCCGTATGTTTGGTGATGACCACCTGAAAAGAAATGTACTCACCTCGCGCTGCATTCAACGAAACTTCTTTCCCGTCATAGATCCAGTTTTCTTTCAGAGGCTCTTTTACATCATTTAAACCGCTCTTAACCACAAAATCCTGCTCAATGATGGTGTTAGTCACCGGATTAAGACGAACCGAAGAGGGTATGACTGACAGACTCCATTGCTCCTCTTCTGAACTTGTAGTAGTGGTTTCACATGCACTCAACAAGCCCACCAGGAGGATAACAGCCATCAGGTAGTTGAATATCTTTAATCTTTTGTCTGGATTCATTTTCAATAACTTTTTAATCGTTTAATTCTTTTTCTGGATTGAATTGGATCATAAAGGGAATGGAAACCTTGTCATCAATGCTGGGCAAACCTTCCGGTGTTTCCGCATTCTTTGGTCTAATCTTTCTTCCGGCAAAATAGAGATTACCAGCGCTGTCCCTTACTCCGTTTCCAGTCACTTCGCTGAGCTCAGAGGTAGGAAACATCATGACAACTTTCTTCACCTTAGTTTTCGGATTGAGTTCCATCATCACGGTGGTATCTTTCTTTACATAATTTCCATGTCCTCCAATAAAATAATACAGGTTGCCATTCAACCCCAGGTTCATATTTGGACAATGTGGTTTCCATAAGGGGATGTCCTCAGTATCATACAAGGCGCCCAGTTCCTCCACACTTCCAATACCTGTTTTCACCGGATAAAATGCCAGTACTTTAGCACCGTATGTAGATAAATAGATCACATCATGTGCATCATCTTTTGTATAACTTTTAATTCCCGTTATTATAACCTCACCCGGTGTTCCTTCAAATGCCGGCAGACTCTCACGGGCAAAAACCAGTTTACCCGTGCTTTTCTCATATTTCACCAGTCTTTGCCTCCAATCCACATAATAGCAGTTTCCCCACTTATCTGTGAAAGTCATTCTGGGCACATGGGCACTTCCCAGCCTTCCCAAATCCTCCATCGTATTGGTATTAGGATCATAGATAATGAAATGCACCTGGGGGTAGGTAATGGCATAAATCTTACCTGTCTGAGTATCTATATCAAGGTTTTTTATGCTTTCATAAGGCATAGTCATTCCCAAATTGGTCATTTCTTCCACTTCCGGATCCCACTTCATAAAATAACCACCGTAATATCCATGGGGGTGGTTCATCAGATACTCTTCTCTTGATTCACCTCCATCCGTGGCAAAATATACATGTCCATTTTCATCAAAAGTGATTTTGGAATGGATCTTGCCCTGCCACTGAAAGTCCCTCAAATGCGCCAACTCATTGATAAATCCTTTCAGCGTCATCTGGTCTTTAGACACCACATATTCATAAAAACCAATCTTGTTTTTATGATTGGTGACCCCGATATATACCGCATCAGTTACCGGGTTATAGCCAATATCTCCCCAGGTAGAATTCCCTTCCGGAAAATCCGGATAATCGATAAATTGGATATTTTTTTCACCAATCTGTTGACTGAGGGCAACAGAAGTCAGGCACATACCAATGAACAAGTGAAAAAATCTCATACCCGGGAAGCTTTTAATGGATCTTAGGATCACTTTACCTGGAACACCATGAGCTGACTCAATGCTTCAGCCTCTCCGATGACGATATATTTACCGTCTTCGGATGCGGTGATGGTCTCCATTTGGTACCCTCTCCAGGCAATGCCCTGTTCGATACCCGGCTCCACCATATTAAACTGAGGATTTCCATAGTCTACAAACCCCTCTTCTTCATCATAGCTAAACAGATGCCCATAACCAGGATATCCACCGGCTACTCCATAGATCTTCCCATCAGCTCCTTCTGCCAGACCAGCCAGCCCTGACATCATGATAGGCTTGCCCAGGTTTTTAATCTTTTTAGTCGCAGTATTTAACTTAAAAAGCTGACCATCGGCACGGTTGGCACCGTAAATCTCTCCGTCGGAAGTTTTCAACCAACAATGAATCTGGCCGAGTGACCTTCTCCCCCATACCTCAGGTAGCTCTTCCTCAGTTTCTACCAGGGATTTCGTCTTTGGGTCGAAATAGAACAAGATCCCATAGGGTAAGCTTCCATATACCAGCCCATTGTCATCCGCAATCAGTGCACGGCTCAAATAATCTTCGGCAGTTACGGAAAAGTGGTCTTCCAACGAAAATCTCACTTTTTCGCTGGGGGCCAGGTCTTTGTAGACCTCAGCTTTCCTGGTAGAGATATCAAAAGAGAAAAAGTAACCCGACGGATATGTTAATCCATAAAGTACACGATTTGTCGGGTCACTGGTGAGTGCATAAATGCCCTCCCCGATAACTGGCACACCAAAGTCTTCTACAACAATTTTTTTCTTCTTATCCAGGCTTACGCTGATCAGATGCCCTGAAGACTCCATGTTCTGAGGCATCGTTCCGGCAAACAGCTTACCCTTTTCATCTTTTACAAACCCACTCCTAATCCTTTGTTGTCCATCAACTACCCCTGATAAATCAAAGATCTCAGTCATTTTCCTTTCTTCAAGTGAAGCGGTAAAAACAAATGGCGATAGCCCCTCAGATGCTGAGGTCCCACCAATGATATAATCTCCAACTACACTAAGTGAAGTGATTTCATTGCGGTAGATCGGCAACCTAACCATATCTGTATTCTCCAATGAAGCTTCGATGGCAAAGCTCCCTTCCGGCGTGAAAAAGGTGTATTGGGAGTATGCGGTCAGGTGTGTACCAAACAGCACTACAGCTAACAGTAAGTTTTTCATTCTTATTTGCATTACTTAATATTTTTTTCAGGGTTGAACTTGATCATGAAAGGTATGGAGAGCTTATCTCCTATCGATGGTAGTGATTCCGGAGCATCCTTACGCTTAGGTTGGATCTTACGTCCGGCGAAGTACATGTTTCCCGCTTTGTCTTTGATATCTGACCCTGTCACCTCACTCACTTCTGTTGTTGGGAATTCCAGTACCACGCGCTTCTTTAAAGTTGCCGGGTCCATTTCCATCAGCACTGAAGTATCATCTTTTACATAATTACCATGACCACCGATAAAATAGTAGAGTTTCCCATTGTCTCCCAGGTTAAGATTAGGGATATATGGCTTCCAAAGCGGCTGGTCCACAAAGTCGAACGCAGCTCCCAGATCACGGATCTTTCCGATTCCGTGTTCTTGAGTTTCCAGCTCCACCAACTTGGCACCATAGGTCACAAAGTAGATCTTATTTGAACCTGTATCTTTCGCATATGCCGTGATCCCGGTGATAATGAATCCTCCCGGAGTGCCCTCAAAAGCCGGTAGACTTTCCCTGGCAAAAATCAGCTTATCCTGGCTCTTTTCATACTTTACCAGGCGCTGGCGCCAATCCACATAGTAGCAATTGCCCCACTTATCCGTAAAGATGACCCGGGGAACATGTGCACTCCCTAACCGTCCATAGTCTTTCTGCTCATTAGTTTTTGGGTCATACGTGATGAAATGTACCTGAGGATAGGAAATAGCATAGATTTTCCCTGTTTCAGGGTCAACATCTACATCCTTGATGCTTTCATATTGCATCGGAACACCGAGGTTAGTTAATTTTTCATTCTCAGGGTCCCAACTCATGAGAAAACCACCAGCATAGCCCTGAGGATGGTTCATGAGATACTCTTCCCGGGACTCACCTCCATCTGTTCCAAAAATCACTTTCCCCTCTGCATTAAAGACAATCTTGGTATGGATCTTACCCTGCCATTGATAATCCCTCAGGTGTGCCATTTCATTGATAAATCCCTTCAACTGCATGGTTTCATTACTGACAGAATATTCATAGAAACCTATATTATTTTTGTGATTGGTCACACCAATGTACACGGTGTTGTAAACCGGGTTATACCCAATATCTCCCCAGGTAGAGTTACCTTCGGGAAAATCCGGGTATGCAATAAAATCAATATTCTTTTGGGTAATTTTAGCTTGTCCTGATACGTCAGACATGCCAAAGAGAAGTAGGCCAAGCATCAAAAGCAGATACCGTTGAGCCCATGCTCTTTTCTTCATTTCAATCATTTGTTCTCTGATAATCATTTAACATTATTTATTTCATCTTCCAAAACTCCATCGGACCATTATTTCTCAACACCACAACTACACTGTCTGTAGCTGTTGGTAACATCATGAGTTTGCGGACCTCCCCATTGATATTCAGTCCGGATTCCTCAGTCCTTGCATACTCAAGCTCTCCTTGTTGATTGCCCAAAAGCAATACACCATTGTTGGCATCATACCTTCCAAACTTTACCCGTGTTCGACTGAAGTTCCCTCCCAGGATGACGTCCCGATAACCATCCTGATTAAAGTCTCCGGGGAGAATACTGTAAATGGGACTCACCTGTGCCATCTGTGGAAAGGTATGCCAGCTAAAGTTGCCCGCTCCCTTATTTTCAATCCAGCCACTTTCAAGTGTTTTTGCCAACAGTGTTGAAGCGCCATCTAGCTCCTGTTCGGTAAAAATGTCTTTTGTCCTGGTTTCCGCATACGCTGCATAGCTATTGAATCGCTGCTTCAGGTAATTCATTCCGGCGATTAAGTCATCACGCGAGAGGGCAGGATAGCTTTCGTTATCAATGAAATAGCTCAAAATCGGGTCAACCACACCATCTCCATCAAAATCTTTGTGAAGCAATGAAACCGGATGAGTCGTAGACGCTTTGAGTTGAGCGTTTAGCCCCAAATTACCAACCAGGTAATCATCATCTCCGTCCATGTCAACATCATGAGCAACGATGGTGTTCCACCAACCTTCCGTATCTTCCAAACCTGTACTGTCAGCAAGTTTTTCCAGACCATTTCCCGTATTTCGGAAAAGGGTAACAGGCATCCATTCTCCGACCAGGATCAGGTCTTTCGCTCCATCTCCATCAAAATCACTCCAGACAGCGTCTGTTACCATACCCGGATACATTAGGTCCTTACTCATCGTTTCTGTTACATCTGAGAAACTTCCTGAACCGTCATTTTCCAGGATGTAACTTCTTGGAGAAACTGGGTAACCACCGGGTTTTAGTCTGCCTCCTACAAAGAGATCTAGGTCACCGTCTTGATCTATGTCATTGGGGATGACGCAAGAACCACTGGTCAGCATCACAGGAAGGGTATTTGCTTTTTCCATCTGTCCAGACCCATTGTTAAGATACAGCCTATCCTGAAGGCTTGCATCCCCGTCGGTAAATTCACTCCCACCACTCACCACGTATAAGTCATTGTCTCCATCTCCGTCTGCATCAAAAAAGAGGGCATCCAGGTCTTCTGAATTAGCATCTTCGGCAAATACCGCACTACCTGAAAACGTCCTATCGGGTTGCTGAATGTAAATAGCACCAGCATAGCCCTTAGAAGCTCCTGCATAAAGGTCATCAAGTCCATCACCATTTATATCACCCATGGCCATCGCCGGACCCTGAGTAGACAGCATGTGCGGCAAAAGGATATCCGCATCAAAATCGTTGAAATAGTTTTCCTCATGGGTATAATTTAGTCCGGGCACTCCCTTTGATTTTACAAACAAAGAAGGTTTTTCCGTTGGTGTATGAGTATCATCAGCAGCGAGGCGGTAGGAAAGGTGGTAGGTAGTATCCACACTCAGATCAAAGAACTTCTGCTGCTTCTGATCTGGCCAGCTAATGATGAGGGAATCAATCACTTCTATATCGCCAAGCCCAATCACCATGCTGTTACCAACTGAAGATTGGAATCCCCTGACAACTGTATGCTCCTGGACAATTAACTGGCCTCCTGTATGGATTTTTACTCTGGCTCCAATACCAAAAGCATTACAGGTTGATCCTTCAAACATCACCTTCAGAGCATGATTTCCATTATGAGTCCTTGAGTTATTCCTATATATCGATGCATTGTCATCCAGGTTATTGACTACAATATCGAGGTCTCCATCATTGTCGAGGTCCGCATAGGCGGCACCATTTGATATCCCCGGTTGTCCCAATCCCCACTCTTCTGCGACAGGTTCAAAAGACAGGTTACCCTTATTTCTAAACATGTAATTAGGAACAACAATGGGTGGCATCTCTTCCACCATTCGCATATTTGAAGGCGTTGGACCTCCACGGCGTTGTTTTATGGTTTCATCAGCCAGGTATTGGATGAAATCCATATCCGTGAAGTTATGTTTAAAACCATTCGTGATGAAGATGTCTTTGTGTCCATCATTGTCGAAATCAGCCATGAGACCAGCCCAGCTCCAATCGGTGTTTGATACACCACTCATTTGACCGATTTCAGCAAACCCAAGGTCATTGCCATGGTTCAACTGAAGCATATTTCTCATGCTTTGATGATAAAAACCACTTTGTTCCAGCAAACTGAATTTGTAATAATTATCGGGACCGGCCATCATCTTTTGCCGGTAGTTGTCCTCGGGTAACATATCCAAAGTCAGGATATCCATGTGCCCGTCATTGTTGATATCAGCGATATCATTCCCCATGGAATTGAGGGAGACATGATCAAAGTAGTGCTCAAGCTGCTCCGTAAAGCCGCCCTTTTGATCATTGATATAGAGGTAATCCTGCTCGTTGAAGTCATTGCAGACGTAGATGTCTAACCAGCCATCATTGTTGATATCGGAAACTGCTACGCCTAATCCAAAGCCCAGCACATTGGATTTAATCCCAGCCTCTTTTGTTACTTCTTCAAACTTTCCACCGATATTTTTGAAAAATTTGTCTCCGAAGAGCGGATTGTTTCTGGTTTTTAGGTCTTTCGTTTTCTCATTGAAGTCAGAGTATTGGGATAGTGAATGGTTGAGCAGATACATATCCAGGTCTCCATCCTGATCGTAATCAAAAAACGTCGCCTGGGTAGAGTATCCTGAATCGTCAATCCCATAATCCTTTGCTTTCTCCGTAAAAGTCAGGTCACCATTGTTGATATAAAGCAGGTTTTTGCGTTGGCGATAATTATCAAACGCCGATCGGCATACATAGATATCCAACAGCCCGTCACAATTCACATCAGCCATCGTCACACCGGAGCTCCATCCATTGGAAGCTGCTACCCCTGCTTTTTCAGTGATGTCTTCGAATTTAAAATTTCCTTTATTCAGGTACAACCTGTTATCCACCATGTTTCCTGAAAAGTAGATATCCTCCAACCCATCCTGATTGATATCTCCTATGGCAACACCACCACCATTGTAGAGGTAGTCGTATTTCATGATATTGAGTTCCTCATTCTCTACCAGGAGATTTACAAACTCCACATTAGATTCATCGGGCGTGACCAGGCTGAATAGTTTTTCGTTGGTATCAGAGCAGGCACCAAACAGGAAAATCAAAGACAGTATACTAAGGGATAAACAGAACCTGGTCATCTCATGTTGTGAGTCTATTAAGAAGCAACTCATGAAACAAATACTCTTTGCCGCTAAGCAAAGAGTATTTGTCGTATTGTATTTAGTGAATTAGTTCACATCCCACCACAATGGGGTAGTGATCTTATCTTCTTTTACACCCAGCAGGTTGACAGCGCTTTCTACAGCTTCCGTATTTGACTGATACTCCTGAGTGAGGAACGGGATCCTACGGATATATTCCTCAGCTGGATTTGGTATATCCGGGTTACTCGAGTTTGCTACAGGATATAGTCCAATAACCGGTCTCCTTCTGTAATCCGCCCAGGCTTCCATGCCATCAGGAAACAATGCAATCCACTTCTGAAGTGCAATCTGTTCCAGTTGCACCGCCTGATCAGCGCCATCAAATAAGACAGGTACATCACTTAGCGCGGGAGAGTTAAGGAAGTCATTCGGAGGCGTTGGAGCGCTCGTACTGTTGATGTAATCATCAATTACAGCATCGTCCGTAACGCCCCACTGGTACATAGAATGTCTGATTCCATCCTCATAAAGTTCCTGAGCTGTTCCACCCATATTCCAACCCATCAATGCACCTTCTGCTCTTAAAAAATAAGCCTCAGCAGTAAACATCACATTTGAAGGAGTGCTTAGGTAATCTGAGATACCTCCGGCTGCTGGAGAGCTCCATCTTGGACCGATATGTGAGTTGGTTGGTGCTGTATTCATGGGGTCACCGAGTTGCTCCACAGATAACCCATTCCTTAAACCTTCATAAGTACCGCTCGCTACTGCTGGTATCCAGTACTCTGAAATTCGCGGATCATCAGTACCTGTCATGACTGATTCCATGGTAGCACTCATTCTGAACTCATTCCAGTCAGACATCTGGCTGAGTGGATTGATATCTGCTACGTTGTTCAATGCCAGTGCATCATCATCAGGACTTACTTCGAATACCCCACCTGCATAGGCAGCCTCTGCTTCAGTCTTTGCTCTGTCTGAATCTACATTTGAGATCCTCATTGCCAATCTTAACCTTAAGGTATTGGCAAACTTGATCCACTTATTGATATCACCACCATAGATGATGTCAAAATCCCCAAATGCATTACCACCGGCATTTGCTTCCAACACTGCAATAGATTCATCAAGACGTTTAAAAAAGTCATCATAAATAAGGTCCTGACTGTCGTAGGCCACTGATGTTCCGGGTACACCTGCATTGAAATATGGAATTGCGCCCCAATAATCGGTCACTCTGTGGAAAGAATATACCCACCACACATTGGCCAGGGCATATTCTGCCGATGTTGGTTCTGTGTTTTCAAAGATCGTCTGAAGCTGAGGTACAATTTGAATGTACAACCCCGTCCAAACACTATTTACCCAACTCATATTGATTTCATATCTGTCGGTTGGGAAATAAGTGGTGACGTTGGCCACATATTGTGCATACTGATCTGAAAACAGGTTTTGCTGTACCTGGCCATTCCAGCTGACTGCATCTTGTGCCTTCGTAAAAAGGAATGGCAATTCAGCCTTACCGATCGATCCTATACTACTTTGATTTGTGTTGATCTCAGCAAAATCATTGGTACAGGAGTTGATGATCAATAAAGTCATTGAAAATATCAATGCCTTTGTTACTGTATGTATATTTAAATATTTCATGATTTTCAATTCAGTTATTCAAATTAAAAGCTCAGGTTAATGTTGAAGCCCACACTTCTTGTAGAGGGCATACCATATTCGATGCCCTGAAAGCTGTTAAGGGATCCGATACTTACGTCCGGATCAAACCACATCTTTCTCTTTCCAACACCAGGTATGTCCAGTAGTGATTCACCCCTGTATAACCACAACAGGTTTCTGGCAACAAAAGACAATTTGACTGATTGAATAAAAGAAGTTTTGCCCAGTGGCAATGAATATCCCACTGAAAGCTCTCTCACCCTGAAGTTTGTAGCATCATAGGCAAAAAATTCTCCTGTAGAAGATCGTTTATTGGAAACGGTCTGCCAGAAAAGTTGCGCATCTATTTCGGCATTGACAGGATCTCCGTCGGTATTGACTCCACCTAAATTCCAACCACCTTCACGGTAGGGAAGTGTGCTTTCAGTTATTCCACTGTGAGCCAGGTTGGCTTCCGTTCCTGAAATAACTATTCCTCCCACTCTTCCGTCAATAAGGAGCCTTACAGAAATATCCTTATACCTAAATGAATTAGAGAGTCCAAGTATGGCATCAGGGTTGAAGTTACCAATCAGGGAAGGTTGCTCACCCACTGCGCCTGACAGAATAGGAACGCCCAAATCACTTACTAAAAATTCACCATCATCATTTCTGGCCCACTTGGATGCTACAAGATCTCCATAGCTACCTCCAACGGCAATTTGAGGACGTCCACCCCAGTCAGCCCAGCTACCCAGGTAAACGATATCAAGGCCTTCAGAAAGCGCTTTAACTTCATTTTTATTGAAAGAAACGTTAAAGTCCGCAGTCCAATCAAATGCTTTTGTCACTACAGGACTGGCTTTTAGGATGATCTCCACACCGCTGTTCTGTATGTCACCTGCATTGATATACTGGCTATTATACCCGGTACCGGCAGGCAAAGAAATCTGCAAAAGCTGATTGATTGAATTTGACTTATAGTATGTAAACTGAGCTGAATACCTGTTATTCAAAAACTTGGCGTTTAATCCAAATTCCAAACTTTTTACAATCTCAGGTTTCAGACCCGGAATAGAAAATGTACTCCCTCTGGAGATATATCCATTGGCTACACCCGCCGAATAGCTATATGTATTTGTCAAAAGACCAAACTGTCCACCATTACCTACTTCCGCGTAACTAGCACTTAATTTCAACAATGAAATATACTCCGGCATGCTTAACATTTCAGACAAGATTCCGGATCCACCAAGAGAGTAGTATTGAAAAGAATGTGGTGCAGGAAGTCTACTATCCCAATCGTTTCTCAAACTGGCATCAAGGAATAACATATCCTTATAGGAGAAGTTAGCCAGACCAAAAACTGACTGAGTCTGAACATGTGTGGCTGCGTTGCTTACCACCGGGTTGGTGGCGAAATTGGTTGAAAACTTGTTGGTTACATTCAGACCATTGGCCACAGTTCGGTCCTGAGTATACTGTCTGTCGTTGTAAATGGTTCCTACATGGTAATCGACATTGAATGATTCCCCGATCTGATTACTACCGTCAAACATTAAGTCATACCACTGTGTGGTGCTGATGGCATATGACTGAGCGAAATATCCCCCAGGTCGTGTAGCCCATGATACAGTACCCTGACTGGTCTTTTGATCAAAAATGATGGTAGACTTGTCAAGGTTAGCTCTTCCTTTTATGGAAAGCCAGTCTGTGAGCTGATACTTTGCTGAGAGATAGCCAAAAATCTGATTTCTATCTTCATGTCGTTTGTCATAATTGGTTACCCAGTATGGGTTCTGATACCTGTAAGACAATGTGGACGGATAAGGAGCCGGTGTGAGCACACCAAATTCATCTGTGGTCTCAAAATTCTTAACATCCTCAATAGACATGTTTCGTGGGATCTGGTAGGCATCCAAAACAGCTGTATTCCCTTCAGTTGATCTAAGGATTCCATCTACATCAGAAACAAAATAAGTGACCTTGGCATCTGTACTTAGTTTCTCTGTGATCTGATTAGTCAACCTTAAGTTGATGTTGTGACTTACCAATTCATTGTTTGGGACAATTCCACTCACATTCGAATGTGTATAAGACAAATATCCCTGAGCTTTTTCTCCACCACCTGAAACGCTAATGGCATTGGTAGCATTGACACCAGTTTTAAAGAAGTCTTTTACATTATCCGGTTCAGCACTGTAGGACCTGGTTTCACCCTGTAGGTTAGTGTATTGCTGCCCACTCATTTTTTCACCCCAGACTTCACCTGTCGTTGCATCCAGCACACCATTACTTCCCTGTCCATATTCATTCTGGAAATTGGGGAGTGAAAAAGGTGTGTTGAAGGTCACTCCGGAGTTGACATTTACAGAAACTCTTTCCTTGCTTCCTTTTTTGGTGGTAATAACTACTACTCCATTACCTGCCTGACTACCATACAGTGCTGCAGCTGCTGCCCCATTTAGCAGCGTCATGGATTCAATGTCGTCCGGGTTGATGTTCACCCCGCGGCTATTGGGCACTCCGTCTACAACAATCAAGGCACTGTTGTCTCCGCTAATGGAGCTGTTACCTCTTAATATGATTCGGGCCTCACTACCGACACCACCTGAGCTTTGATTGATCAACGCATTAGCCACCTTACCTTGTAAAGAGTTGATTACGTTGTTCGGATCCCTTACCTCAGTAAGTTCTTTAGCCTCTACACTTTGTGTGCTATAGGGCAGTGATCTGGATTCTCTGGAAATACCCAAAGCAGTCACCACAATCGCTTCGAGTTGAGTTTCATCTACCTGCATTTTGATATCAATGACAGATCGGCCGTTTATTGGTTGTTTCATCCTGGCGTAACCAATAAAAGAAAATACCAGGATCTGATCATCATCTGCTGTTAGTCGGTAATTTCCTTCGATGTCAGTGACAGTCCCCTGGGCTGTTCCATCAATAAATATGGAAACTCCGGGCAATGCCTCTCCATTTTCATCAGTGACCTTACCAGTGATGGTTTGCTGAGCAACGACCCTTTCGGTGACTGCCGGAAGCGGTGACTTTTTAGCTGCTACAATGGCTATAGATTCATTGACTCTTTTGAGTGAAACCTCCGCCTGGACAGAAATTTCCCTTAAGAGATCATCCATTTTCCACAGACCTGGCTCCAGATCGATTTTTTTCTGCTTTAATGACCTATCCAGGTATGCAAAATTAAAATTCGACTTAGCCTCAATTTCAGTGACCAATTCGATCAAAGACTGTACTCTTCCCTTGTCTTCCAGGTGAATGGAAATTTCTGCAAGGAACTTGCGCTGAGCATCCGTCTCTGTTGCCAAAACCATGGTAACAGAAAGGATCGCAATTAATACATATATCCCAAGTCTGGACATACGCGAAAGAAATTTTAGTAATTTTACTTTCATATTAGTTTTAGTTTAAATGTGCTGAAACTTCGAGGGAGTTGAAGACCGACCAAAGTATTTCGACTCCCTTACTTTTTACTTGATTATTATGGTGTTATCATCTATTTCATATTTGATATCATAAGTGTATGTCAATATTTCCATTACTTCTTTAAGTGTTGGATTGCTATGACTCGCGGTATAGCGTTTATTCTCATCAATCTTTCTTCTGATCTCATACTCCACGCCGTACCAGTTTGAAATGATTTCCATCACTTCCGTAATACTGGCTTTTTCGAATGTTATTTTGTTGTCCACCCAGCCAAAGATCATTTCCTCATTTCTCAACTTATTGACGGTTAAAGCCGAACCTCCCAAAGAAGTGATTTCGTGAGGATTTAATTGAACCTGGTCCTGACCTTGTTTGACACTCACTTTACCTGTTTTCACGGCCACATAGCTTTGTCTGTTGTCATAAGCCTTGATATTGAAAGAAGTACCCAGCACTTCTACTTCATTGTTGTTGAAATGCACGATAAAGGGCTTATTGGGATCAGGTACCACTTCAAAAAAGGCCTCCCCCATAAGGGTTACTTCCCGGATATCTGCTGGGAAATGCTCAGGGACGATGATCTTACTCTCTGAGTTTAGTTTGACTTTGGTGCCATCTGGTAGTGTCGTTGTGATTTTCTGACCAGGTGAACTAACCTTTTCAAGGTAATTGATGGTTGAACGGGTGCGCTGAATATCCACTTCAAATGATATATAGGCGTAAATTGATATCAATGAAGCTATTAAGACTACAGCGGCATATCTTAACAGCTGGCCTAGCGTAAACCTATTGCTCGGTTTTGTAAACTGATCTGATTCCTCCAGTTTATCTATTTCTGATTTCAACCGACTGAAAACAGCTTGCTTCCTATCGGGGAATTTCATCTCTCCCTGTGCCCAGAACTTTTCCATCTGCTCAAGAATGACCGGATGGGATTCGTCCTCCTCCAACCACTTCTTGAGCTTGTGTTGGTCTTCAAGGGAAATCTCTCCAATAAGATAATTGATAATCAGTTTATCCATATCTACTTTAAATGCGACACTATTAAAGAGCAGGTTAACTGAAAATGATATGAAGAAAGCCTAAATATTTACAATTATTTAATCAAATATGTCTTTTTGTTTAAATAATGTTAACCCAAGGTTAATTTTAGCATGATATTTTAATCAAATAAAAACGCAGCCTGCGAGATCAACAGCGGGATCAATGCGTGATTGATGTTTCGGTAATAATTTTCCGAGGATTGTGACTCGTGATACCTGTCATACAGATACTTACGAATGATGGATGATGCTTTGGTAAGCTGTGTGCGGACGGTAGAAATTGAAATGCCCAGCTCATCGGCGATCTCCTGGTATTTCAGGTGCTGATTTCTGGCCATGTTAAAAATGAGCTGACACTGTTCGGGTAAAGTAGCAACAATCATTTCCAATGCATCCGAGAGTTCTTTGGCAAGTAATAATTCTTCCGGATCCACTTTATCCATGAATCGGACAGTATTATCTAATATGGTAGTTTCAAGCTTATTGGGTTCTTCGTAGAGAATACGGGTTGCCTGGTTCTTGACAGCAATAAAAAGATAAGCATCCATCTGTTTGATCTCATGAAACCGGTGTCGGTTTTTCCATAGATTCAAAAAGACCTCAGCGATGATGTCTTCGGCCACCTGATCGGACTTCACCATGGTTTTGGCAAAGAAATAGAGCCGGTCAAATTGCTCCGTATAGATCTTTTCAAACTGCTCTTCAACAGATTTTGATCTATCGAAACTGACTACTTTACTACTTTTCCCTGGTTTTACTGCCATTGCCCGTTATGTCAACCAAAGCTTTGAGAATTCAAAACAGATACCGAATTAAGCATAAATAATTCACTTTTCAAATTCTTTTTTACATTATCAACACCGGTTAAAGTAAGTCTTTAGCAATATTTCTACTTTTGAAACCTTTCGATTTTACACGATTTCCTATAACAGCTCTATACAAAACCACTCCTGTCAAGGCAGGTAAAATGGGCGTTGGTTACCAATCTGCTTGTCAAATAAATAATAATTTACAAACACTGTTTTTATTATTACTTTTACTAAAGCAATTCAAAAAGGATTCATTGGAATATTCTTTAGAAGCTGAGCTTACTCACAATACTGGGCACGATTGGTTTTCGTAAATGATTTTTATAATGAAGAAAGTACTGCTTGTAGATGACCATGAGATGATCAGAGAAGCATTAAGTAGTTTCTTGGAAGAATATGACTATCTGGAAGTTACTGCGCATGCATCAAATGGTAGAGAGGCTCTATATCTGCTTGAAAACAACCAATATGACTTGATTATAACGGATATTAATATGCCGGAAATTGATGGCATTGATTTTATCAGCAAAGTAAAAGGTTTGAATCCCGACCAAAAAATCCTGGTGCTAACCATGATGAATAATGCTATTAAAGTCAAAAAATTGATCGGGATGGGTATCAATGGGTTTCTATTAAAAAACTCTCCCAAAAATGATCTTCTTGAGGCGGTTGATAAGGTAATGAATGGAGATGAATATTACTCCAAGGATGTTACAGATATACTGATATCCAATCTATCCAACAAGAAACCAAATAAACAGTTTGCATATGATGAGCCGTTAAGTGAACGAGAAAAGGAAATTCTCAGATTGATTGCCAGTGACTTTACCAATCAGGAAATTGCGGACAAGTTATTCATTAGTACCCGGACCGTAGAGACGCACAAGGGAAACCTACTTCAGAAAACTGGTTGTAAGAATGTAGCGGGATTGGTGATGTATGGAATTGAAAAGGGTGTCATATAGCTATCTACTTTGGTTATAAAAATTGATCTCAACCTCCCAGCTACTCATCAAAAGTCTTTAAAAAAATTGTGGATACAGGTATAAACATGTCCTGATCCTATATACCAAAGAAAACAGTATTGGATAAGGACCTGTCAGCCATTTGTCTTGTGGAGCATCAAGCCATCTAAGCCCGTTTAATTTTTTAAATAAGGGATTCACCTATAGCATACGGGTATTAACCAAAGATTTCAATCAGATAATTACCATTACACAGGTTATTGCACTTCCCCACTTTTGCTATGCAATTAAACCAATAAGAAATGAAATCATTAGCTATTTCAACAATTATACTCCTGGCTTTCATTAACCGGGTATATGCTCAAAATGCATTCACAACTTCCTATGTAGAAAAAACTCAAGTAAGCCCGAAGATTGGAGTCCTGGTTGGATACCAATTCGCATCAAAACATGAAGTGGGAATCTTTTACCAAAAAGAAGTTGATATGCCTGATGGTCAGGACAACTCGATACCCAGATTTTACGAAAAGGAATTTTTCGGAATAAATGTGGCCAGCCAACTATTCAGTTTTGATAAGGCTAATTTGATCATGGATGTCCGTATAGGGGTAACTAACAAAACCAATTTTTCCATCACCCCATCTCTTAAGCTGGACTATGAATTCATCAAGAGGTTCCATATACAAGGAGGTGTAGGTGTAAGATCTTTTAATCCAACTCTTCAGGGCGGTCTTAAAGTAGATATTTATTAATCATCTAAGACAACATATAAACCACACTGGCATGAATGCTATCTATACAGCAACCGAATATCAAGCACCCCTCCAGAAAGAAATACTTTCTATTGGATACATTAAGAAAATCAATACTGTTACTGTAAGTGGCACAACAACAGATCTGGAATTATTTCCCGATTACAACAGATTAATCCAACAAGTTGAAGATCACTTCAGCGAAAGTGGCCTATTGAAATGTTACTTCCACTTTGCTGCTATCAATACCGCTATTACTAAAGTATTATTTAAGCTCTTCAGACATCTTGTAAATGCACAAAAGGAGGGCTACCAAATTAAAATCTTTTGGATCATAGAAGAAGGCGATCATGAATTGATTGATGTAGGCCTGGATTTTAAAAACCTATATGATCTTGACTTTCAAATAACTGTAAAATAACAAAACCAATAAACACAATTGATATGAAAACTATTAAGCAAACCTTGTTTTTTAGCCTTATCCTTCTAGGGGTTGAGGCATACTCCCAGGAGATTACCACTTCTTTGGAGAAACAACAAATTGAATCCCCTGTACTTACTATAAGTACAGATTCGTTAGAATTCGAGAAAACTGAATACCCGGCTATTAACATTCATGACCTTAATCTAAATAAGGCACACTTTCAAAATAAAGGAATTCGGCATATCTCTCATGAAGCAAGGTGGGAGGACGGTTTCCTTCAGCAAGACAGCTTGTTTCATTCTGATAATAACTCATGGAAAATGGGAACTTCAAGTCAAATAGCTTCAGAGCCTGGCTGGATTAAAACTCCTGAAAAGCAAAGCATTGTTGCTCAGGAAAACTTAATTGCAGACGAAGATATTTGAAAATCAAATGTAAATGCCAGATGACAAGATTAATTGATGAAACCTTACCCAATCGGAACAGTAACCTTCACTTCCAAACCACCATTTTTTACATTTTGAAGTTTTATTGTGCCTCCAATCATATTAATCCGGTTACTTACGTTTGCTAATCCGATACCAGTGGACGAATCTTTTTCACTGATTCCTCTTCCATTATCAATTACCTTTAAGGATATTACCTTTTGGATTCTTTCAATTAGAATCAAGGCTTTTGATGCTCCTGAATGCTTGATGATGTTATTTGTAAGCTCCTGAATCACCCTGTATAAATTGATCTTTAGATCTTCATCACGGATAAATTTTGAATCCAGAAAGTTTTCAATGTTAAACTCAATTTTTGACATGATCCTTAAATTCAGATCAAGCCTTTCCAATAATTCATTAAAGGTCATTTTTATCACATCAGCAGACAATAAGTCATGAGAGATATTACGTGTATTATCAGTAAGTTTCCTGATATTATCTGAGATTTCCTGAATTTTAGTATTTAATTCAGGGTTACTTTTAGTTAAATGATGCAATAAGTCGCACTGCATACTACTAACCACCATCTCCTGAACGATACCATCATGCAATTCCTGTGCAATTCTATTTCTTTCTTTCTCCTGTGATTGTATCGTATTTTCAAGTAGCTGCTCTTGAAATCTTTTCTTTTCTGTCTGGTCATTGACAGAGCCAATCATTGAAAGTGGATTTCCTTTTTCATCTCGGATAATATAGCCACGCTCTTCCACGAAAGCTACTCTTTTGTCTTTCCGTATAAGCCGATATTCGTTTTTCCAAAAATGCTGATCAGGATTTTTTAAAAGAGCATCAAGCGAATCAATTATCCTTTCCTGATCCAGATGATGAACCTTTTCGCGCCATTCATCAAAACTCTCCTTCAATTTCTTATAACCAAATAAGACCTGATAATTGTCAGACCATAAAATGCTATTATTTTGAAAACTCCACTCATAAATTGCTTCATGTGTTGCTTTTGATGCTAACTCGTATCGTTTATTGCTAACATTAAGATCCTCCTCCCTTTTCTTTTGGTCTTCGATATCCTGAAAAACGCCATAGAGTCTTATACATTTTCCATCAATCAATTCCGCTTTCCCCATCGATCGCACCCACTTCACATTTCCTTTAGCCGTGGTGACCCGGACTTGCACATCCCATGATTTACCAAACTGAATGCCCTCATTGATGCATCTTTCAATGGTGGTTCTATTCTCACCTTTGAAAAAATTGATTGACGTTGTCAGGTTTGGTTGATGCTTATGATCCAATTCAAGGATATCATAAGATTGTGAAGTCCAATAAGAAGTCTGGTTAATCAAATCTACCTCCCAACCCCCTATCTTAGCCATGGTCTGTGTTTCCTGTATAAATTCTTCGAGCCGCTTTTTTTCAGTGATGTCTTTACCAACGGCAAACACCACCTCATCATTAGGTTGAATAGTTGCAGACCAGGAAAACCATTTAATCAATCCACTTTTAGAGATAATCCTAACCTCAAAACTAACTGACTTTTCACCCTGCTGTAACCTACCCAGTTGGGATTTGGTCAGAAGATGATCGTCTGGATAGATAAAATATTTTAACGGTTTGCCTAAAAACTCTAATTCTGTATAGCCAAGTATATTAGTAAATGCGGGATTGATCTTTTTTAAGTAACCATCGACACCTAAAACACATAGTAAGTCTACAGTATCAGAAAAAAATCTATCTAATTCTTCTTTAGCTTGCTTTCGTTGTAGCTCCGGCGATAACCACTTACTTACCTCATGGAGAATAGTAATCTCGCTCTTGAAGTTAAATTGCTTTTCCCGGCTATAAAACAGGAAAACCCCAATTGTATGGTCTGCTTTTGAAATGGGTATTCCAAGAGCTGACTCCAGGTGCGCCCTCTCAGCAAACAGTTTTTTAATAAATTTAGGTTGGTTTTTTATGTCGGCCCAAAATGCAGCTTTACCCTCTTTAAATACCTTCCCTGCCAGCCCTTTATTCTTTGGAATTTTACCTATGTCTTCCTCTATCATCTCCACATGAAAGCTTTCAGCATACTGCGATACCAAATTCATGTGATTATTGAGTTTAGCCGGTAACCACAATTCTGCATAATCAACGCCTATGCACCTGACGAGTGCCTGCAAAACATCTTTCATGCACGCTGACAGACTTTTTGGCTTACTTAACATCGTCGATAGATCAACAATTAAGTCCCTGGTCCTTTCTTTCTCTTTTTGCTCGCTAATATCCCTCGTGGCACCGATCAACCTAATGGCTACTCCATTGGCCTCCCTGACTATGTAACATTTCTCATGAAGAAATGCGTATGTGCCATCCTTTCGCCTAAACCGATAACTTTGTTGATATACCGATTGAGTGCTATCCTGAAGACATTCCTTAAGGTGACTGTAGACCAGTTCCTTATCCTCCGGATGAATTCTCTCTTTCCAAAAAGTCTCATTCTGTGCCCATTTGGGACTGTATCCAAACATGCGATAAAGAGCCTGACCATCCCTGCTTATTGTGCCATTTGTGAGGTCCCAATCATAAATAAGATCTTGCGTTGCCAGACATGCAAGTCTATACCTTTCATTGCTGAGTTTGAGATCAATTTCCTGCTCAATTAATTCTGTTACGTCACTTGAGTTAATAACTATGCCTGCAATTGCCTCATCGGAATACAGATTGGTTAATGTACTTTGCAACCATCTCCAATTCTTTCTTGCATCCTGAAATCGATAAGGTTCAACCTTGATACTATTTGTGTTTTTTATCCGATTGAATGTTGACCTGACCTTATATATGTCATCGGGATGTATCAATTTAAATGGATCCGCACCCATCATCTCTTGGGCAGAATAACCAAGAATTTTCTTATAATTATCACTGGCGAATTGAATTCTCCCGTTGTAATCAGTGATGATAATAAGATCAGACCCTTCCTGGACCAGCATTTTAAACCTTCTCTCACTGATCCTTTCACGGTAATTTGCTTCACTCCGAATAAGTTTTTCTTCCTTTTCCCGTAACGCTCTGAGCACTGCAGCGGGAAGCTGATAAACCCTTTCCTTGATGATAAAGTCTGTAGCACCCTCCTTTATTGATTTTACTGCATTCTCCTCACCTAAAGACCCGGTAACGAAAATAAAAGGCGTGATATTATCGTTAAGTTCTTTCCTCAGGATATTCAATGCCCTGAGTCCATCAAATGTGGGCAATTGAAAATCAGAGATGATCAGATCAGGGTTAAATGTATTGAGTAGATGTAAATACTTTTCTCTCGTACCTGTGACTTTAAATACAGGCTCAAGGTCTAACTCCTCGAATTGAAACTTAATCAGTTCTACGTCACTAGATAAGTCTTCCAGTATAAGAACCTTCAGTTTCATATGAGAAGAAGTTAATTCCTCAAGAATAACCTCATTTACGTACTGTTCCATTTTTCCAAACTTGCTGATTCTGGTTTTGAAAGAAATGAGAATACATTTCTGAAACACAAGGTCCCTCAAATTATTCAGTTATCCCTAATGTAATAAAAAAATCAAGAAAATGCAACAGACCACTTTTGGACGAAAGTGTGCTGTCTGGTATTCAGAAAAATCACCCACCAACCTCATAGAGTACCACTTGTGGCCCGGAAGGAAAAGAGGCCTTTAAAGATGATTGTCTTTAGTGGGTTGAGTTCCCGCCCATTAAGTGATTCACCTAGTCTTTTAAGTATTATACCAAATAGTGTAAATACTATTTTTACCCTTATACAGGAGACCACTTTAGACCACCTTTGCTTCTGTAATTAATCAATCATCAGAATGAATCAGCTAAGAATAACATTCATTACCCTTGCCATCTTTGCTTCTATTGAGGGGTTTTCCCAGGATCAGACAAAATCCTCTGCACCTGCTATTGTCAACCCTAAGGTTGACCAACTAAATACAAACAACCAGAGCATCGGTAGTACCGACTCCACCAACCTGGCAATGATTGCAAAACTCCCCATGAACACCATCCATTTTCAGAATAAAGGGACGCGCCCGAAGATAGAAGTACATTGGGAGGATAGTATGGTACAAAATGAAAGTTTTGACCTGAATCAATCCAATTCTTCAAAATCGAAGATGGTCACCCAATATAAACCTTAGCTAATTAGGATAAATTCACTACTCGAAATGGATTGCTATAGCTTAATTCAATAGGCTGGTTTAAACCTTTCCTGTCGCTGTTTTTTTAAGATGTTTTCAGTTTCCACAGTTAATCCGTCACCGCAAAGCACCAAAGGTCTTGCCCGAATGGAAGATTAGTATCTACCCACCCAACAACCGCATACAATACCACTCTTGCCGGGGTAGGTGGAAGGGGCCTTTGAAGATGTTGCCTTTGGCAGGTTGAGAAACTGTGCCATCGCGATGGAGATAGCCGAACCACTCGCCGTGCTTTGGGTCCGCGAAGTGGCTGTAGCTGTAGTCGTGGACCAGCCGGTGCCACCGGGCATATTTTTCCTTACCGGTAAGCATGTAGGCAAGCAAAGTAGCGATGATGGTCTCATTGTGTGGCCACCAGAATTTCATGTCGTGCCAGTATTCCTGCACGGGTTTGCCGTACACATCGCAATGATAGAGAATGCCTCCATATTCCTGGTCCCAGCCTCGCTCCCACATGTAGTCCAGCATCCTGCAGCCCAGTGCGATTAGTTCAGGATCATTGTTTCGGATCCTCGCTTCGTGAAGAATGAACCAGGCACCCTCAATTGCATGACCGGGGTTCAAGGTACGGCCATCAATGTGATCGATGATGCTCCCATCAGGGGCTACCTGCTCCATCACACAACGGATATCATCTTTCACGAAAAAGTCCCTGATCTCTGCGATGCATAGATCGATCACTTCCTGAGCTCGTGAGTCACCAATGGTGTCCAGCACTTGCCGTGCCGTGTTGAGCAGGATCATCGGCACACCAATACCCTTTGACGGGCGAATGTCAGTAAACTTGGGAGCCAGCTCCTCCGGATGCTTTGCATAATGAATGCACTTCCCAAATAATGTACGAGCCTGTTCAGCAACATCTTCCCTTCCCGATGCTTTGGCATACGCTGCATAAGCGATTACGGCAAAGGTCTCCGAAAAAAAGTACCTCCGTTTACGGATGGGCTGACCGTCCCTGGTCATATGAAAGAACATCCTTCCATCCGTATCGAAGCACTTTTGAGAAAGGAATTCATAGCCCAGCCGGGCACCCTCCAGCCACTCCGCTTTTTGCTCGACAGTATTGTACAGGTTGGCCAGAGTCCATGTGGCTCTTCCCTGAAACCAGACGGACTTGTCATCATCTATGAGGCTACCGTCCGCATCGCGCATCAATAAAAAGCCGCCATGCTCGTGATCAAAGCTGCGTGGAAACCAAAAAGGAATGGTATTGCCGAGCAGCCTCCCCTGGTAAAACTGCTGAAGGCGGTGAAGTTCCTCTTTTGAATACCTCATGGTACTTTTTTTAGTTCAGTTTGCTTGCATATTGATCAAATCCCAGTTTTTTGGCATCCTGCTCAAAGGCTGCAAACTGAGTCTCAGACATGTTGCTGACAGGAAGTCGAAACTCACCACAGTCCAGACCAACCAACTTCATATAGGCTTTGCCTGTTCCCATTCCACCATATTTACCCAGCAAACCAATCAGATCAATAGATACCTGCTGTAAACGCCTGGCTTCAGCCAAATCATTATTGTCAAATGCCGCCATCAACTGGTGATAAAGTGGAGCAATATAGTTGTATGTGCTTCCCACTACACCTTTTACACCCAATGACAACGAAGGCAACATGCTTTCATCACGTCCCCACAACATATCATACTGACCATCAGCAAAGTGAATACAGGATGAAAAATCCATAAAATCTTCATGGGTGTACTTGATCCCTGTAAAATTGGGGATTCGACCATGTACCGTTTCCAATAGGCTCTTCATCGTGAAACCAACTCCTGTAAGTACCGGGATGTGGTAATAGTAAAAGGGCATGTCAGGAACGACACCCGCCACCTCCTCACACATAGCCGCAAGGAGTGAAACGCTCGACGGCTTAAAATAGGAAGGGGAAGTGAATGAAACAGCATTAAATTGATTAGCTTGAGCATGCAATACCAATTCTTTGCTCTCGGCAAGACAGTTTCCGCCAAGAAACATGATCAAAGCGAACTCATCATCATTTGCTGCACATGCTCCCCACGCTTCTGCAATCATCTTTCGCTCGCTCATGGTAAGAGAAGCTCCTTCCCCTGTTGAACCACATACAAAAGCACCTTTTACTCCATTTTGTTTCAAGAGCCGATAATAAGCTGGAATAAGTGAGGGTTTCACCGATCCATCAGGATTCATGGGTGTGAATGGAGCTGCGATTAATCCGGTTAAGTGGTTATGATTCATTTCTAATTGTTTTGGGTCCTGGCTAATTCTTCTAGTTGATTGAGTGTAAACCTCACACTAACGATGTATGGCTTCTTTCCTACCTCCCAATGCCCATAGGTGGTGGTCACGATGGTGCCATCTGGTAAAACTTCTACTCCGGGATAAGCGGTGTCGTATTCCCATCCACTCTCCGATGGATAGTTTTTCTTCAGTCTGACCACATATTGTCCTTCTGTTCCATTTACCAGATCATCATACGTGCCGACCCAGCCTCCCCAGCTGGTTTCGAATGGACGATCTGATCGTTTATGTTCAGGCGAAATGACTCTGAAGCTGATAAATAGCCTGCCGTCCGGAGTATACTTTCCAGTGTGCCGGTCACCAGTCAGCGACAATGGTAATTCCCGTGGTGCTGACCATGTCTTGCCTTCATCATCGGAAAAGATGATGAAGGAGTTTTTCACTCGCTTATTTTCTCTTAGCAAAACGGCGATCTGCTTTCCATCAGGTGAACGGATGATGCCCGGTTCACAGAGCAACACCGTGCTATCCCTATATATAGGTGCGGGATCAGACCAGGTAAGTCCCCCGTCAGTGCTTTTAGTGGTAAATACCGTCATGAACCCGGTCCTTTCACCAGCAGGGGAACCCCAGAACTCATCTTCACCTCCCTTGATGAATCGGCCATCGTCATGGAAGATCGCCATGTAGTGCCCAGCTCCTGTATTCAGTGGAGTGGTCGATCCCATCACGGTGATTCCTCCCCAATCCCCTACTGGTTTCAGCTCTGTCCAGGTATACCCGTCATCCTCACTGATAGAAGTTCTGATGGGATACAGCCCCGACCACATCACAATCCTTTTCACGCCTTGCGCATCCACAGTTCGCATGAGCGTCGGTGTTTCTCTACTTGTTGCCCAGCTTTCAGGTACTGGTAAACGATCACTCCACGTTTTTCCTCCATCTTCACTTCTCTTCAGGATGGCTGGCCCTCTGCCATGCCCTTTTGGATAACTAGCTAAAATGGTTTTACTGTCTTCAAGGAGTATCGTGGAAATATGTCCCAGATACTGACCCTCTTCGCGATCCACCACTACCTGGGAGATCTCGTCTACATCAAGATCGATTGAAGGAATGGTCACCTTGTTCATAATAGATACTTCTTCCTTCTCGGACTGCTGCTTGCAGCCAAATAAGATAATTACCAGGGTTATCAGCCAAAACTTCCTCATCATAATAGATTAATATGTATTACATATTTTGCTTAATTGACTCAAATTAAATCACTTTCCGAGATAATATCATCATATAAAGGAATTAATTCTATAATTTGGCATCATAATCACTATTATGTTATACATAATATGACCATAACAAGCATACATCTGGAAGAACAACCCACAGAAAATCATTCTTTGGTAGACCGTGTGGAAACGCAAATTGTTGAACTGCTACGGCAGCAAAAGCTCAAAGTGGGTGATGTCATTCCCAAGGAAATGGAACTAACGGAAATGCTCGGAGTGAGCAGAACGGTCATTCGTGAAGCTCTTATGCGGCTGAAGGTGATGGGGCTGATAGAATCCAAAAAGCGTAAAGGGTCTGTGATCACCAGCCCTGACATCTTCAATGTGTTGAGTAAAAGCATGAACCCTCATATCCTGGATCAGGAAACGCTCAAAGATATGTTTGAGCTTAGATTGGCCCTGGAAGTAGGCATGGCAGATTTTATCTTTCAGCGGATCACCACAAATGACATCAACGAATTGAAAGAGATCGTATCCAAAGAGCCGGAAGCGTCGGAGGAAGATCGGTTCTTTATAGAACATGAAATCGCCTTCCATTCCAAACTCTATGAGATCTCGAATAACCAAAGCCTGAAGAACTTTCAAAAGCTCCTGCTCCCGCTATTTGACTATGTGCATAACAGCGGGTTGCTCAAGATCCCGGTGAATAGTCTTCGGTATGTTTCTCACAAAGGGCTGGTGGATGTGCTGGAAAATGGCTCACCGGAACTATTCAGGAATGCCATGCGAAATCATTTAGAAAACCATTTTTTACGCTTGTTCTAAACCTTATGCAAGACTGGAAAGACCTAAAATTATTGTTGGCTGGATGTGGCTCTATCGGGAAACGACATGCCAGAATACTTACGGAGCTTGGAGTAAAAGAGCTCTATGTTTTTGATCCGAACCCTGAAAGTGTAGATACCTTGATCCGGGAGTTTCCCCATTTAAAAAAGTGCGACAGCTATGAAGCTGGATTGCAGATCGTGGATGCAGCCTACATCATGACTCCTACCCGATTGCATGTTCCCATGTCCATGCAAGCGATTGAGGCTGGCTGTCATGTATTTATCGAAAAGCCTATCTCTTTGACCATGGAAGGTGTATCGGAATTGGCCAACCTGGCTGAATCCAAAGGTAAAAAAGTGATGGTCGGATTGTGCACCCGCTATCATGTAGGGATCCGGAAGACTAAGCATATCCTGGATTCCGGTCGTATCGGCAGACTGGTGTCTGTCCGGTCACTGGTTGGGGAACACTTCCCCTCCGTGCACCCGCAATACAAGTCCATGTACTATGCAAAGTATTCCGGGGCCTTTGAACTGATGCACGACCTCGACCTGGCCCTTTGGTTTGCCAGCCAACCGGTGGAAAAGGTTTTTTCCGTTTATGGTAGCTTCAGCGATATTGATATTGAAGCTCCGGATACCGTAGAGTTCCTACTCAAGTTTGAGGATCGGTGCACAGCAACTGTTCATCTGGATTTTTTTCAAATGCCCAGACGAAGAAATATTGAGCTTATCGGCACACAAGGAGTATTGATGATCGACTTTACCTCATGGGACGAATATACCATTTCCATCTATAACGCTGTGGCCCAACAATGGGAACACCAAAAGGGTCAGACTCAACGAGACGAAATGTTTAGAGATGAAAATCTGGACTTCCTGGAGTCCATTGTTCATGACCGTCCGATTTTCTGCAACATTGCCGAAGGTTGTAAATCCCTCAGGGTCATAGAAGCTGCGCAAAAGAAAATTGATGATATTAACCTCATTGAAAACATCTGATTTATGTCAACACCTGAATTATTTAATCTTAAAGACAAGGTAGCACTCATCACCGGCGGGTCCCGTGGGCTCGGTTATGACATGGCCTGTGAACTGGCCAATGCCGGATGTGACCTGATCATCACCTCTCGTTTTGAGGAAAAGCTCAAGGAACCCGCACAATTGTTACGGGATCAGTATGGGGTGGATGTACTGACACTCCCCCTGGACCAGTGTCATCATGAGCAGGTAAAAAGTGTTGCTCAAAAGGCTCAACAATGGAAAGGACATATTGACATCCTGATCAACAATGCTGGTGGCGGATCCGGAGCCAGTGAGGGCGACCTGTTTAAGCGTGGTCCAAAAGACATGGTCAACCTGATCAACACCAACCTCATTGGAGCACTATTTTGTTGCCAGGAAGTCGGCAAGGTCATGGCAGCCCAAAAGTCTGGCAAAATCATCAACATCGGTTCAATCGCAGGTATGGTTGGTCGGGACCGAAGCATGTACCGCAACAACAATAAATCCGAACAGCCCATAGACTATGCGGCAGCAAAGGCTGGTGTAATCGGCATGACCCGCGACCTGGCAGCCTATATGGCACCTTATGGAGTTTGCGTGAATTGCATCTCTCCAGGTGGATTTCAGGGAGATAGCTTACCCCAGGAGTTCGTCGATGCTTATAACAAAGCCACTGCGCTTGGTAGAATGGGGAAAATGGGACAGGATCTGAAAGGGACGGCATTGTTCCTCGCCTCTGCAGCCTCTGACTATATTACCGGACAAAATATTGTGGTAGATGGAGGCTTTACCATCTGGAAATAAATAATCAAAACCCTGACTGATCTTGAAAAGCTACATCTTACCCCTGCTAACCTTGTTAATATCCTTTTCCGTATCAGCCGAAAAGGCCATCAATCTCACCTCCCAACAAACTATTGGGAACCTGACCAATATAGAAGCTATACCCGGAGATGAAGGGCTGGCCGGAGCCTTTGCTGGCAGGCTTGATAACTACCTCATCGTTGCTGGAGGCACCGCCTTTCCGGGTGGAAAACCGTGGGAAGATGGCACGAAATACTTTTCGGATGCCATCCTGATCTTTGAGATCCATGAAACACTTCGGGAAGTAGATTTCACTCAAAAACTACCTGTTGGCATTGGTGAAGGAGGCTCTGTTGTTGTCAACAATCAACTCTATTGTATCGGTGGGCTCACGGCTGATGGACTGAGTGATGAAGTCTGGAGGATCACCTATGATGGCAAAGTCAGCATTGATAAAATGCCAGGATTACCAGAGCCACTTAAAAACGTGGCTGCAACAGCCATTGGTTCTACCCTCTATGCTGTGGGTGGGGAAGGAAATTCAGGCATCACAACCTATTTTTTATCGCTGGATATTAATAATCCGGAAGCAGGGTGGCAAAAACTACCAGCTTTTCCCAAACCCGTGACAGCTGCTATAGCTGTGGCACAGATGGATGGGACGGAAACAAGCATTCATGTGATAGGGGGTCGGGGAAAACAATCGGGTGAACTCCTAAATAATTTCTACTCATCTGTTTTTCAATATCAGCCCTCAAAGGGACAATGGGAAGCCAAACGGGATATCAGGATCGATGGAACAGCCATCAAGCTGGCTGCCACCGCGGCGATCCCTATAGGAGCATCGCACATTGTGTTGGTAGGAGGTGACAACGGACAGGTATTCAACCGGGTAGAGCAGGCTATTTATGATTTGAACAATGGAGACGAGACCGCACAAAAAAGAAGAGATTCACTTTGGGTAAACCACACTGGTTTTAATGACCGTGTGCTGGTATACAATACCGTTTCAGATACCTGGTTTGATGCCGGAGAATGGAGCGGTATTCCAATTGCCGTTGCACCGGCAATCGCATGGGGACAGTCAGTTATCGTTCCGGGTGGTGAGATCAGTCCCGGCGTCAGGAATCCTGAAATTAGCCAGCTTCAGTTTGCTACAGAACCGGATTTTGGGTGGTTCAATTACCTGGTATTGGTCCTTTATTTTGGAGGTATGCTAGTGCTTGGCTTTTTCTTTATGAAGAAAGAAAGCACTACCGATGAATTCTTTAAAGCTGGCGGCAGAATCCCCTGGTGGGCGGCTGGCATCAGCATCCTCACCACAACCCTCAGTGCGATTACCTTTATCTCCATCCCGGCAAAGGCCTACGCTTCAGACTGGCGGATGTTTATGTACAACATGTCCATCATCCTGGTAGTACCGGTTGTAATCACTTACTTCCTGCCTTTCTTCCGGCGGTTCAAACTGGACACCGCCTATGAATACCTGGAAATCCGGTTCAACCGACCCGTGAGGTGGATGGCCTCCTCATTGTTCGTCTTCTTCATGGTCAGCCGGATTGCCATCGTGCTTTTCCTCCCCTCCCTGGCACTGAATGCTGTCACTGGATTCAGCGTCTACTGGGCCATCATCATCATGGGTGTGGTGACGATCATCTATTGTACCAGCGGTGGTATGGAGGCTGTAGTGTGGGGAGACGTGATCCAGGGCATCATTCTCATGTCCGGAGCTATCATCGCACTGGGATATATGATATCCGGCATTGATGGAGGGCTTGGCAGTTTTATTGACATTACCAGCCAGCAGCAGAAATTCAACCTGCTGGACTTCAGACTATCCCTGAGCGAACCCGTCTTATGGGTTGTACTGATCGGCGGGCTGGCTAATTCCCTGGTCACGTTTACCAGTGACCAGAGTATCGTGCAACGTTACATGTCCACCAAAGATGAGAAAGCCACTGGTCGCAGCATCTGGCTCAATGGTATCCTAAGCGTACCTGTGACCATCATCTTCTTCCTGTTGGGAACAGCCCTGTATGCTTTCTATACCTCAAACCCTGAGCGTCTGGCTATCACCAACCCCAACATTGACTCGGTATTTCCGCAATTCATCGTGAGTGAAATGCCAGTAGGGATATCGGGATTATTGATTGCCTCGATCTTTGCCGCTGCCATGTCCACCCTTTCATCCAACATCAACTCAGTAGCCGCGGTGATCACCTCCGACTTTTATAAGCAGGTGGCAAAAAACAACACCATCAAGGGTCAGATGCAGGTAGCCCGTTGGTCTGGTATTGTTGCTGGGGTTTTCGGTATGGGCATGGCCCTCATACTCGCCACCTGGGACATCGCCTCCTTATGGGACCAGTTCAACACGTTCGTCGGACTTCTGACAGGAGGCCTTGGAGCACTCTTCATCATGGGGATTTTCTTCCCCAGGATTTCCGGGCCGGCAGCTTTCTTCGGAACGCTGGGTAGCCTGGCTGTTCTGACCTTTGTAAAGAACCAAACGGACCTTTCCTTTCTGCTCTACGGATTGATTGGACTGGTATCCAGTGTTCTACTGGGGCTTTTGATCAGCATTTTCAAGCCAAACCGGAAAGAGATTGAAGGGTTTGCTTGGAAGAGTAGGGAGATGGATGGTAATAGAGCTCCTTAATTGATCACCTCCCTTTTTATGTTATCTAATTTGCTACTATTTCAACCGGCATACTTTTACGCCAGGCAATTACCTTATTTGCCAATTCTTTTGTTTTTTCCTTTTCAATTTCTGCCAAATTATTCTCTTCACCCGGATCAGTAGTTAACTCAAACAGCTCAGCGTCAGAGCCATCAACATTTATCAACAATTTCCAATTGCCTTCTCGAATCGCCAGGTTTGGAGACCTGAACTCATTATTTCCAGGCTGAATAGAGCCTCCTCTATTACTGGCATATTCCCACATTATTGGTCCTGTCATTTCTACAGGATCTCCAAGTAAAGCTTTGCTTTTATCTCTACCATCCAAACCTACCGGAATTTCCAATCCAAGAATAGCACAGACAGAGGGGAAAAGATCAAATGCAGCAACAACAGAGGTATGATCTGTTTCTCCTGCTGGAATTTTATCTTTCCACTGGATTATAAATGGCATCCTGATTCCACCTTCATAAAGGCTCCATTTCCTGCCTTTAAAATCTCCGGCAAATCCTGGGGGATAAAGTTGACCTTCATAACCCTTTGGGTATTTATTTTGCTGGTAATAATAAGGCCAATCCGTTGGACCGTTATCACTGGTAAAAATAATAATGGTATTTTCTAGTTTTCCCATCTTTTCCAACCCAGTTATAAACCGACCAATCTGATTATCCAATTCATTTAAAACGGCTAAAAACCTTTGTTCATATGGATTATCAGTAATAGTCCTGAATTTTTGCAATACCAATGAATCCGGTAAATGCGGGTCGTGCACGTCATTTGGAAAAAGATTCACAAAGAAAGGTTTAGCACTATTTTTTTGGATAAAAGTGAGCGCACTATCTACGTAAATACTTGTAGACTTATGTTTTGGTGCCCAGATAATTTCACCATTTCCCAATATGGCACTTTGTTTTGAAAGATTGTCATCCGGAAACAATACCCGGTCTCCGAGCCCCTCAAAACTAACCACAGATTTATCATAGCCATATTCCGTTGGGAGAGGAACATCGCCCAAATCACGACCCCCACCCAGATGCCATTTTCCAAATTGGCCCGTCACATAACCATTATATTTCAGGGTTTTTGCCAATGTTGGTGCATTGGGATCTAAAAAGTTATTCATCACCCTATCCCTGTTTCGATTAGAACCTGCGATATGTGAATGAATTTTATACCGCATTGGATATTGTCCGGTTGTGAGTGCAGCACGAGAGGGAGAACAAATCGGAGAATTCACATAGAAGTTTGTTAATCTTAATCCATTCTCAGCTATTTTATCAATGTTTGGCGTCTTTAACATTGGATTACCAAAACAACTGGGATCTGCGAAACCCATGTCGTCAACAAAAATGATGACTACATTGGGCAATTCATTTGCTTTGTCGAGTTGACATCCAAACAAATTTATTAAAAAGAAAGCGCCAATACTTAGACTAAGAAATTTCACGAGAGTATATTAAAATTACTTAAACTACTTTTTTATTTTTTCATTGTTAGGTGATGTAACCAATTTGTTTTTATTAATTCTATTTATCCCAATAAGGTATATTGCCGGAATTTTCAACCTACTCTAACCCCGGGTCAAATACAGACGCAGCAATGTACCGGTAGGGATCTCCAGCATCAGCATTGTTGTAATAATAGACTGCAACCACTTTTCCATCGGGAAGTTCCACGGCTCTTGGGTAACCGATGTCCCAAACCGCTCCATCCTGACCACGCAGCAGATGAGGCTCAGTCCAGGTTTGCCCATGATCCGAGCTGTAGGTCACATACATGCCAATCCCCTCAGATCTGGTCTCTTTTTCTCGCAATCCATACACCAGGCAAAGTCGACCATCCTGTAACTTCAATAAAGCAGGTGGATTGCCATTCCTATCTACTGTAACTGGATTAGGGAGTCTGCTCCATGTCACTCCATTGTCTTTGGATAAATAACTGGTCATCTCGGGTGGTTTGGTCTGCCTGATCATACATAACAGTGTAGACTCATCTATTCTGACTGAGCCGGGCATAATTGAATTGACTTGCTCGAGACTAATCCACGAAAGCAGCTTCCAGTTCAGTCCTCCATCCTCTGTCCGAACACAGGCTACCTCCCGCCAGTCAGTATCTCCTTCCACAAAACCAACAGTTAAAAAAGCAGTTATGGAATGTTGACCGTCTATGATATAGTCCGTTCGGGAGACAATACCAGCCGGGTTTTTGGGGCCAAAATCCACATTCAATTGATAGGCTCCGTTCCATGATTTACCTCTGTCATAAGAATAATAAAAAGAGGTTGGTCCTTCCAGCAGGTTGGTCATCCTGAATGTGAAGGCAAAATTGGGATCAGAAAAATTGATCCTATCTCCAAGTGTATTAGCTGGCTTAGATCGTTCGCCAATGTTATGCTCAAAAGTGGCTTGGGTGATCCCGTGTTCATAGCCATCTTCGATCGACCATGAGAGTCCACCATCGAGGCTCCGGGCAAACATGGTTTTGGAAGTCGATCTGTCAAATGTATGGCTTTCCTTTTCCTGATGATCCCCTTTTGTAAACCCAACAAGGATTTCATTGTCCCAGGACCAGATTCCCCAGTTAGCCGGCCAGCCTGCGTACATCCCTTCTTCGTAATATACCTTAACATGTCTGACATCATCAGTCTTCGATGCTTTTTGGTCACAGGAGATCAAAGCAATTGTCAAGTAAAGAAGAAACGGACAACATAAGTATTTCATGCTACTGGATTGAGTGAAGATTCTATAGATAATACTGACAAGATCATGATTGTGACCTCTTTAGGATTAAGCCCAGGTAAATCAGATCTAAAAACCCAATAACATTAGTTTTTAGCTTCGAGTAAAAAATGAATTTGAAAATCAGGCTTTTGAGCACTATGACCCCGCTATCTCCTCCGGGTAATACTCCTTCGGATAGTTGGGACTGAAATTGATCACTTCATCCCAGGTCCCTAGTTGTCCATCCACTACCCAGGGTTCTCCTCTCTCCGAAAGATGATCAACCATCTTTGCCCTCCAGGTTTTCAATGTGGTTTCGTATCCTGGCAGACCGGCCAGATTTTTTGTTTCCCCAGGGTCTGCCCTGAGATCAAAGAGTTGCTCCTCACCTGTTGCATTGAAATAAATATACTTGTATTGAGCATCAGTCAACCCAGTCCAGCTGTTTTCCCGCCAATAGCAACGTCCATGCTCCATATCCAGTACTTTTCTCCATTGGTCTTTCTTCCCCCGAACCAGATCCAGCATGCTCATACCGTCCATGCAGGCAGGAACAGCCGTTCCGGCAGCATCCAAAAAGGTAGGCAGGATATCTCTTAGCTCAACGATCTCCTCCAGGACCTGACCTCTATCAGCATTAATTTTCAAGCTCTCCGGCCACCGGATCACCATGGGCACGCCTGCAGAAGCTTCATAAGGGTACGACTTCCGCCACAGGTGATGATCTCCCATCATGTCACCATGATCTGACGACAAGACGATCAGGGTATTTTCAAGTACCCCTTTATCTTCCAGGGTCTTGATGATCAGACCGATTTGCTCATCCAGGAAACTAATAGCTGCCAGATAGCTTTCGCGGGACTCCCTTACAAACTGATCCCCAAAATTTCCTCGTGGGCTGTTGACCTGCTTGCTTATGTCTGGGACCCGCTCTTCTCCATACTTTTCCATCGACCATTCGCCTGTCACTGCTCCGGGAATTTCCCTCCTTTTATAAAAATCAAGCCACCGCTGAGGTGGGTCGAAAGGTGGATGTGGCCTGTGGAAAGCGACCTTCACAAAGAAAGGATTCTCCCGATCATAATCTTTTAAGAATTGGATGGCTTCATTGGCGGTCCATGTAGTGGGATGAAGTTTTTCATCATAGGCATAAACACCGCCCCGATGATCGGTAGATCCCAACCCGGTACCGTCTTCCGGCAGACCCGGCGCCTGCTCTGCAAACCATTTGTTGTAGGCATTCTGAGGATGTCCCCAGCCTTCACATAGCCTGATCTCATCAAATCCATGCATGAACCTGCTGTTGTCCAGTTCACTTGTTGGTATCTTTAGTTTGGGCCCGCCAATGGGTTTGAAATGCAATTTTCCAGTGGCAAATGTGTAGTAGCCTTCGTCCTTTAAAAGCTGTGGCATTTCATTTTTATACCTGGTAGGTATGGGTGCATAAGCTAATAAACCATGATTCCAGGGGGCCATACCTGTGAGCAATGTGGCCCTGGCAGGGAGGCATGTAGGTGTAGCTGCGTAAGAGCGGGTAAACAACACCCCTTCTCTCGCTAACCTGTCGATGTTGGGTGTGTGTACAAAATCACCACCTTTCACACCAATAAAATCAGATCTCCATTGATCGGGGAAGATGAAAAGTATGTTGGGTTTTGAGACAGGTTCTTGCTGATCACATGAAGACCAGAGGACCACCTGACCAAAGAAGATGGCGAAGAAAAAAAGTCTCTTGGCTAAAAATCGATTCATAAGCACACTTGATTGGCTGAGACAGCTATAATATTGCCCCCTAAGATAATATGCGTTGCCGGCAGTATCAAAGGCTTTTTTCCCAGGCTGCTAACTTCTCTTTCAACAGCACCACCTGCTCTGGAAATTGGTTCACCAGGTCATTTTGTTCGCCAATGTCATTTTTGAGGTTATAGAGCTCTGTTGAATTGTCCTCGTTGATGATGAGTTTCCACTCCCGGTCCCGGACAGCTTTCTCAGAATCCATTCGCCAGTATAGCGTGCGTTCAGCCAACTGATCCCCTTCAGTTAGGATTGGGAGCAAGCTCACACCATCCAGTCCATTGGGTCCATTCTCCCTCGGCATCTTCAGCTCCAGCATATCAAACACCGTAGGCATCAGGTCAAAGGTCATGGTGGTTTCATCCGTTACCGAAAGAGGCTGGATCATTCCCGGCCACCAGGCAACGGCAGGGACGCGATGTCCTCCTTCATACACCTGGGTCTTTTGGCCTCTCAAAGGACCATTCGAACCCACAACAGGCCAGACCTCATCAGCATAGCTCAGATAGCCTCCATTGTCAGAAGTAAAAAAAACAAAGGTATTCTCAGTCAACCCTTGCTTTCTGATGGCCTCCAAAATTTGCCCAACTCCCTCATCCAATTCTTCCACCATATTCACCACAACTGAAGCCACTTCCTCAGGCTGATACGGGCCCAGTTTGCTTTGTGGTCCCGGGTAATTGCTAGAGTAATCCTCCCCTTCTCTCACTACCTCTTTATCTCCGTCATCGGCTGTCTGCCAGGGAAAGTGAATGGCCGAATAGGCCACATACATAAAGAAAGGATTGTCCCTGTTCTCTTCGATATATTGTGTTGCATTACCAGTGATCACATGGGTGGCATAGCCCTCCTGAAACTCCAGCTGATCATTGTGCCACCAGTCTTTGAATCCATTGCGATCCATTTTGGAAAAATAATCCCCGCTACCACACGTCAATCCACGGAATTCATCAAACCCATGCAATACCGGGTTGGCATTGGGAGCCTTCCCCAGGTGCCATTTTCCAAAGAGGGCAGTGGAGTATCCCTCGGACTTCAGGTAGCTGGCGATGGTCTTCTCCTTTTTATTTTCCTCACTGCCGATCCCTTCATCCTCCCAGTCTGTGGGCAAGGCACTTTCGATGCCCAATCGTTGAGGATATCTACCTGTCAATAAAGCTGCACGGGTAGGCGAGCACATCGGGCCATTGCTATGAAAATCGGTGAAAAGCATCCCTTCCCTGGCCATTCGGTTGATGTTGGGGGTATGCGCTTCACCCCCAAAGTACCCACCCAGGTCACCATAGCCCAGGTCATCAGCCAGGATGAAAATGATGTTGGGTTTTGTTTTGATTGGAGGTGCTTTCTCTTCTTTTACTCCGGGAGTACAACCAACTATGAATACAAGAATGGGTAGAATATAAATTTTAAGGGACATGGTTAAATCAATTAATTCCTTGAGACCGCTATTTTGTGCCAAATTAGTATGCTTTTATCGCCACTGATCCACGAATAAATTCTTCTTAGCCTTCTAAACCATCTGCGAGTGATCATCAATGTTATTGAATGAATTAATAACACAAATAGCTCCGACAAAGTCGAAGAAATCCGTGGAATCTATTTCACTCAAGGCTTTTGAGGAAGTCCAAAAATTAGTGAATTCGTGGCTAAATACAAGAGTACTCATCATGCAGGTGCTTATTGATTCCAAGTAGTATGGCATAAAGACAATGAAACGATATCTGATAACATCTACTTTTGAATCAATGGCACAATATACACGCCTCCAATAATCCCGGAAGGCATGGGTTCCCAGACTGCAGCATCAAATTGTTTGTAATCAATATTCACAAAGTTGATCTCGTGGAACTTACGCCATTCGATCTTATTTAAATCCATATACCGGATCCTGTTAGCCATCAGATTGGAAACCTCTATTACTAATTCGTTGGTTCCGGCTTTTAAATGCGATCCGATCTTCAGTTCTTTTGGCACCGACCAGATAGTCCCCACAGAATCTCCATTTACACGGACCATTGCGCTTTCTCCCAGCTGATCAAACTTCAGGAGATAATCATTTGCATTGATCTCAGACAATTCCACCTCAATAGAATACCTGGCTGTCCCCGAAAAGTACTCCCACCCACCAGCATTTTCTGTCCATGACACAAGGTTGCTGGTGGTAAATGAAGGCGGCAACTCGGGACCACCCGCCAGTGCGCTGACTTCCCAGTTACCCTGAACCTTAAGGGGCTCACCTTCTTTTGCAAACTCCCAACTATTGTTGGTTGATCTACCATCCAGGGTTTTGAGGATCAATGATTCTCCCGGCTTGATCTGAACCCTTAAGCTCATGCCGGAATCTGTTAGCTTAATGGGCAAGTTTCCAATTTTACCAGAAACAGGATCCATTATCACCGCAGATTGACCCTTTGAATTCAATCTCAACTCCTGATCAATGGTGGTATTGGAGTGATTTACCAGGAAATAGATTTTGCCGTTTTCCTGCTTCATTCGCATAAACTTCAAACCGGAATCCGCTATTTCCTCTCCCCTCACATCAAGCCATTGAAGCGCTTTAGCAGCCTCTTTCTCGACGATGATTCTTCCATTCCCCACATCAGCGACCTTAATTCCATCGATTTCATTGAATGACAGTGAATTCAACAGGTTGTCCAATTCAGCTTTCCTTTCCTCATGATCAGCCAACCCCGGAACATCCCATGTTTTGTTTTGGAAAATAATGGTAGCACCAGCTTCCGCTAAACCGATCATCTTTTCAAGAGTAGCCAATGGAAGGGATTCGAGTTCCGGCACAAATAAAACACGGTACTGAGAACCAGGGAGTATGAGCTGACCTGCATTCACATCAGCACTCAATAGCTGGTTGTCTGAAATGTAATCCGTTTGCCATCCTCCTTTTTGAAGCTCCTCATTGAGTCGATAAAAAGGCGTAGGGATCAGCCATTCGGAAATATTGTGAACGGTAAGTTGGTACAGGCTTCGCTGCTCGGGAGCCTGCCACACGTCGTAAACCGGCCAGTAGACGAGTAACTCATTGTCCGGCTTTGCCTCCTGAAAAACAGCCTGACACCTGGCAATGTATTCATTCATGGCTTTCAGATCCTTCCAGAATGAATTGGTGGGACCAAAGTGAACGGATGCATAAAACAGCCAGCCCGGCCATGGATAATCTTCCGGCGAATAGGTCGACCCATGGAAAAACACATGGTTGATTCCGGACAAAAACAACTGATCCAGTTCCGGCTTAGCCAGTGAGAGTGGCGTCCTGAAATGCTCGGCCAGCCAGGTCAGACTTTCCGATGAAACCAAAGGTTTACCGGTGACATGTGCAGCCGACGAGGCAAACTTGAGCATATACGGATCAGGGGGTTCGCGGGTACTTAAATGTTCCTTTTCATATTTCAGTCCGGGGATGTCAAACTGCGTACTACCAAACGTTTCTATCTCCGGGATATCCACTGTACCGTAAAGATCCAGCAAATTGCCCGGGGAACCGTGCGCCTGGTTTTTCACGAGCATCTGCCGCTCATGCGCCCAGTCTTTCCACTGATTGGTAAATGATTCAAGTAAGAGTTCACTCATCGTTTCCCTAAAATCCGACTTCACCCTTCGGCTGGATTCTGTGTCCTCCTCGCTGATCAGGTCACGCATGTGGAGCTTTAAGTCATACCCTCTTTTTTGACTGAAAGCCCGTAGAAACTCCGGCGTCCAGTCTGCATTGTATACTTCATAGCTGTCGTTAAACATCGCCCTAACCGGATAGTCTACCATATCGAAAGCTGAATCAAATCTCATCAAATAGGCTTCTACCGCTTGTTTGGATAGGTGATCCACCACATAACCGCTACCACCTGGGGCTGCTCGTTTCACTTGCTGGCTGGTATTTCCACTAAACCCAGCGATCAATTCCCATGTCCCTTCGGGAGCTGTCCAGTCCAGCTGATCATTTGAATCCACTTTATCGGACAGGTCCAAAACCTCACAATTTGATCCGTAAGCTGTGAGTATCTGTAGCTCTGTTTCAACCGGTTGATCTCTGCGGTCCAGCGCTAAGATGGGCTTACCAAGTTTCTCCCCTGGGGACAATTGATATTCCTCGACAAAAAGCCTGCCGGCACCCATTTCTTTTGGTATATGCGGACCCCCGAAAGGCCAGCCTGTTCCCTGGGTCATATCAACTTTCATCCCAAGTCTGGCTGCTTCATCGAGTGTGTGTTTCAGCATCTCCATCCATTGAGAAGACAAAAAATCGATATAGCGACTTTCCTCTCCCTGTACCCCATAGATCGGTGCTATTTCTACTCCTCCTATACCAGCCCGGGAAAAGGCCTCCAGCTGGGCTGTAATACCAGCTTTATCCACTCCATTGCCCATCCACCACCAACGCGTCCAGGGTTTGGATTCTGTTTTGATTTCCGGCCAGTCAATATTCACCGGTGCCGGGTCCTGATTACAGCCAGGAAAAATCAAAAAGTCAATCAAACAAAATAGCAGGGTAAAGAAGTGAGATCTCATCAGGATACGTCGGGTCAGTTGTTGCTCAGATTAATGCTTTTAAAGTTATAACTTAACCAGAGAAACTTCATTCATTTACAGAACACTTAGCGTATGAATCCACTAAAACTCACCTGGATTTTCTTTTCAACCCTCTATTTTCTTCTTTCCGGATGCCATCCAAAAGACCCTGGCCTGGTTCCTCAATGGACCGTTCATGAGATTGCATTGACATGTGAGGAGACCTATGAAAACCCCTTTACCCAGGTCAACCTGTGGGCTGTCTTTAAAAGCAGTGCAGGAGATTCCCTGGTAAGGCCGGGATTCTGGGATGGGGACCAAAGCTGGAAAGTCCGGTTTTCACCTCCAAAGGCAGACGTTACCTGGACATACGAAACCTTTGCCAACCCGGAAGATCGAGGATTACATGGACAAAAAGGATTATTTAATTCAATAGCATACGATGGAAGCAATGAACTCTTAGCCAATGGATTACTAACCATGAGCAAAGGAAAACGAACCATCATTCAACAGTCAGGTAAAGCGTTTCCTGTTGTTGGGGATACTCCATGGGCCTTACCTTTTCGGGCGACTACAGATCAGGCCAGGATCTACGCAAAAGACCGACAACAAAAAGGCTTTAATACAGCGCTCCTGTTCTCACTGCAACCTGATATGGAATCAACAGGGCCGGATAAGCGCAATACCCCACAGGGTTTTAAACGAGCCTTCAAAGATCTTCACGAGGGACATATACGAGAGTTAGTTCCGGAATACTTTCAGTACATGGACAGCCTAATCGACATTTTGATTGATCATGAAATCGTTCCTGTCTATCAGCCCGTGTTTCATGGTTTCGGGTGGAAAGGACAAAAAGTACTGGGGAATGTGATCGATCCGGGTGAATATGTCAGGTATTGCAATTATCTACTGGCCAGGTATGGCGCTCAGCCTGCCTTATGGCTGATAGCAGGTGATAACGGTGGTCGGGATCCGGGGGTAAAAGAAGCCGGAGAAATGCTCGAGATCTGGGATTGCTATGCCCAGCCAACAGGTCTCCACTATAATCCGTGCGATGACTATGTGGCCGGTTGGGCAGAGAATAATCCACTCAAACATTGTATGCATTATAACAAGTCTTTCCAGGGTGAAGATTGGCTGGACTTCCAATGGGCTCAGACGGGGCATAATGGAGAACATCTGTACCACAAAGTAGAAAGAATGTATGATGACTCTATCGTAAAAGCCGTGGCCAATGGTGAACCGACTTACGAAGGCATGGCTGGTGGCAAAAACGGCCTGGGCTGGTGGCAGGGCGAAGAAGCCTGGATGCAAATGATGTCCGGAGGAACTATGGGGGTAGTGTATGGGGCTGCTTCGCTTTGGCAATGGAAGGTCACTGCCGATGAAGAAGGCTGGACCGACTGGGCTGAACAACCCATGTCCTGGGAAGGCGCCATGAAGATGGAGGGGTCAAAATATGTAGGATATATTTCAAAAGCCCTGGAGGGACTGGATTTTGCAGACATTGAAAAACGATGGGTCCTGGCAGATGGAAAGCCGCTGCTGGCTAAAGAAGGAAAACTATATATCTCCTATTTAAATGAAGGCGGAACAATCACCATCAAAGGTATTCCGGACGGCTTACGTATCCGTTGGTTTGATCCAAAGACGGGAGTATTTACGGATGCTGGCACTACTCAAAGTTCGGCAGAAGCCGGGCGACAGGTCAGTTTTGAGACGCCATCTGAGGAGCCGTGGGTGTTGATTGTGGGTGACTAGGAGAAGTAGTCACTCGGTCAGAGCCAGTCAACAGGTAGGTTTTACCGAACAAGATTTTGTCTTTGGCTTTAATTAAATAAGAAGCTCAGTTTTATTGCTTAAAACCCCGCCGAGGACACAATAATATCATAACACCCCTTCGGGGTTGGTCTATTCTTAATCCAAAATACACTATAGTCATTTCATCCCTTCGGGATTAGACTAGAGCAAAACCTGATAAAAGGAGCGTAGGTTTACAATTATGGGTGGGCCACAAACCTTCGGAAGATAATCATGATGATTCAAAATTTTCCTCCATCATCGAGCATTAATGATTATTAAAAAACTCTGTCATTAATACACTAAAACGGTGTATATTATATCCCGAAGGCCTGCCTGCAGAAGGCAGGGATGAAACAATTATAGATAACATTGCTTAAGGCAAAAATAAACTCCGAAGGAGTGACATTATCATGGCTGGAACATTTTCACAAATCTACATTCAGGCGGTTTGCGCAGTAAAAGATCGAGAAAACTTGCTTCGTAAAGCCTGGAGAAATGATGTATTCAAATACATGACAGGTATCATTAAGAATAAACATCAAAATCTCAGTAAAGGACAAGATCAAAAAACCGACCCCTCAATCTTAATATCGGCAAACTGCCAGGATTGATTAAAACGATTTAATGTTTCTGAAGCTTTGCGTTTATCTCCCAAGCCTGCATATGCTTTATAAAGGCCCATCAGTGCCCATCCATTGTTTTGCCATTTCTTCAAATCTTCCTGATAAATGGATACGGCCTTCTGAAACTCGGAATGACTCACAAGGAATTTCCCGTAATAATGGCGTGAAGACAAGTGCCAAGAAGGTGGTTCATAGTAAATCATATCATCTTCAATTGACACTGCCTTTTTGAAATGATCTTCGGCCTGACTGACATTCCCCTGAGCATTCAACAGCTCCGCAGCAACTAAATTGTATGCAATTTCAGCTACTGAGGCAGAATTATTGATAGTAGCATAAATTTCCCTATAAGAATCTTTATTTAAGATACTTTGAAGTGAATCAAGTTCCTCTTGCACTTCGTGTAGAATTCCCTTTCTTATGAAAGCTATTCCCCTACCATAATGCCAGAATATATTATAGTGGTTTAATTCACCCGGATACGGAATGGTCAGCAATTCATCCCACTTACCGAACCTAACATAGGTCTGTATCGGAACAGCGGCAAATTCCTGCATAAAGGGTTGGCTGGCTAGCAGTCCGATAGGTACTTTTTCTGCGGTCTTTCTGGCTGCCGCAAGAGCTGTCTTACTATCTCCCATTATCGAAGCAGCCGACCAGAGGAAGTGGATGTTATGCGGATAATAAGCGAGAGGATATATTCCCTGAGAATAGCATTGAGAGATGTAGGATTCATCGGCATCGATGGCCTTTAGGTTTGATTTGGCAGCATCTTGATATCGGCCTACTCGAATGTATGCATGGGATGGCATATGAACCATGTGTCCGGCTCCCGGCATTAGTGGTGCCAGCGCATCTCCACTTTCAGCAGCCTGTTCAGGAAATGGCAATTCCGTCAAATGGATCCTGAAGTGATGGGCCCCAGGGTGTTTAGGGTTGATAGAAATTGCTTTTTTAAGTGCAGACATTGCCTCCATCGTATTTGTTTTAGGAGTTAAGTCCTTTTCCCAATAGCTCCAGGGCATTGACGTCATGATCGCATCTGCATACAGGGTCAGTACATCAGGATGATCACTATACTTTTCAGCAACCTTTTGCATCTCCTTGACATACCTTTCATTATCAACCTCAAATTGATTCCCAACCAATATAAATCGACTTTTCAGTGCATGGATCAAGGCGCTTTCCAGATCGTTAGCCTGATTGATGTTGTCAACGGCCTTCATCATACTTTCATAGGCAGCCTTTTTCCTTTCATCGTCAAGGATGTAATCATTGATGTTTGGACTCAGTGCATACGCTTGTCCCCAATAGGTCATTGGAGCATCCGGAGAAATTCTTGAAGCTTCTTTGAAGGATCGATGTGCTTCCTGGTGATTGAAACCATAGGATAGATTCAAACCCTGATTGAAATAACGCTGAGCCTCAGTGGTGGCAGAAGAAATGGGAAAAGTATGGTTACCCAATCCTTCAAATAATGGAGCTTTTGTTTTTAGATCCTGATAGTGAAATGTTGGTTCCCCACAATTCGCCGGTATCTGATCTGCCAGATCAAACGCTGCAATGAGATTGGCTTCTAAAATACGATTTGGAGGGGGGTTGGTATCAACAAAAAAAACCGAAATTATCAAAATGAAAAAAAGTAGCCCCGAGAGAAAACTAAGCTTTTTCATGACCGTAAATTTTTTATAAAAGTTAACTCTTTTTTTTCATTTTACGGAGCGGCTAATGGATTATTTCGCAAACAACAGACCAACTTTCCCCGCAGGTATCTCACCCTTACTACCACTTCAGCTTGGCCATCCTGATCCTGTTCAGTCAGTAAGTGCTCTTGCAGTCCCTGTTAATTATTCAAAACTACGTTATCTACCAGTTTCATTGCTAAAAACCTGTCTACAAAAAGGCAGGCACCAACGAGGGTACATAGGTTGTTATAATACCCCATTGATTATTTATCTTTAGCTTCCTTAATTAAACCTAACCTTATGATCAGCCGACCACTTGTCAAAACATTCCTTTTGTGTTGTCTCATTGCTCAACTTTCACTTCCCTCCCTGGCTCAAACGGACTCCCTCATGGGGTTTTCCAGGGGTGGATCCCAAAGCCAACTTGCCATTGAACAGCGATATGATGAAATGTTACAGGCTCAGAACCTGGATGACTGGATGAAATTCATGTCGGCCAGACCTCATCATGTGGGGTCGCCATACGATAAACAGGTGGTCGATTTTATGACCAATAAGTTTAAGGAATGGGGATATGAAGTGAAAGTGGAATCCTTTGATATACTCTTTCCCACACCAAAGGTCCTTCAGCTTGAGCTGATCAGCCCCACCAGGTATACGGCCAAACTCAGCGAACCACCGGTTGAAGGTGATGTCTCATCCACCTTAACCGATGAGGCCCTCCCACCCTACAACTGTTTCTCCGTTGATGGGGATGTCACCGCCGAGCTGGTATTCGTCAACTATGGCTTACCTGAGGACTATGAGGAACTGGAAAAACTAGGCGTGGATGTGAAAGGAAAGATTGTGCTGGCGAAATACATGGGTTCATGGAGAGGGATCAAGCCCAAGGTGGCTGCCGAAAAAGGAGCCATCGGCTGTATCATCTACTCCGACCCACAGGATGATGGCTTTTTCCAGGGCGACACCTACCCTGAGGGACCTTATAAAAATGAATTTGGAGTTCAAAGGGGTGCCGTGATGGACCTGCCCCTCTCCCCGGGTGACGTGCTCACCCCCGGCTATGGGGCCACGAAAAAGGCCAAACGATTAGCCAAAGAGGATGCACCGGCATTGACGAAGATCCCTGTCCTACCGATTTCCTACCACGATGCTTTACCTCTACTCGAAGCCCTGGAAGGTCCTGTGGCTCCCGGCAGCTGGAGAGGCGGACTGCCTTTGACCTATCACATCGGTCCGGGCCCTGCCACCGTACATTTAAAAGTAGCCTTCAACTGGGACATGAAGCCAGCCCACAATATCATCGCTACGCTAAGAGGGAGTGAATACCCTGATGAATGGGTCATCCGTGGCAATCATCACGATGCCTGGGTACACGGTGCTCTCGACCCGGTCAGTGGAATGGTCATCCTGATGGAGGAAGCTCGCTCAGTGAGTGAACTCGTGAAGTCCGGACACTCCCCAAAACGTACAATCGTCTATTGTGCCTGGGGAGCGGAAGAGCCGGGATTGATCGGGTCTACCGAATGGGTGGAAACGCATGAAGAAGAATTGAAAGAAAAAGCAGTGGCATATATCAATACTGACGGATCAGGGAGTGGATTTCTGTATGCAGGAGGATCTCATACGTTGGAAAAGTTCTTCAGTGGCATCACCGAGGTGGTCATGGATCCGCAAACAGATGTTCCCTTGCTGAAGCGGAGAAATGCCTATGAAAACCTGTCTGGAGAAGACAACTGGTCTCACTTCAAACTTTATGCTTTGGGTTCGGGATCAGATTATTCTCCATTTTTTCAGCATACCGGCATCGCTTCGTTTAATCTGGGTTTTGGAGGAGAAAGTAGCGGAGGAGAATATCATACCATGTACGACACCTATGAAATGTACAAACGCTTCAAAGATCCTACTTTCCAGTATGGTGTCACCCTCGCCAAGGTGGCAGGAAGAACAACATTGAGGTTGGCCAATGCAGAAATCCTGCCCTTTGAATTCCAACACTTTACAAACACAGTGGCGGAATATGTGGATGAAGTGATCAAACTGGCTGATGCACTGAGGGAGAATACAGAAAAGGAAAACAAACGGATCACTGAAGGCGTCTATGCCCTGGCCGCTGACCCCAGCAAATTATTTGTAGTACCCGAGCCGAAGCCCAGTGTTCCTTATTTCAATTTCGCACCCTTGCAAAATGTCCTGGATGAGCTCAAGCTGCAGGCACAAACCTTTGAAGAAGTGTCCAAAACCGCGAGCATTTCCGAGGCTGACAAACAGAAGCTCAATCAGCTCTTGAAAGATATGGAACGATCACTGACACGCGAGGAGGGCTTACCCGGTCGGCCCTGGTTCAAACACCACATCTATGCGCCCGGGTTTTATACAGGTTATGGCGTAAAAACATTACCGGGTGTTCGTGAATCCATTGAACAAAGAAACTTTGAACAGGTGGATGTGCAAATTAAGCTCGTTGCGGAAGTTCTGAGCCGGTTCAGTGATAAAATCTGTGAAGCAGTTGCATTGATGAAGTAGGACAAATCTTAAACGAATAATTTAATGAGAGTATCAATAAGGATATGATTAAATACATCGTTTAGTGAGTGAACAGGGACTTCCTTTTGGGCGGAAAATCTTGTAAATCAGCACAATAACAGGAGCAGGTACTTATAATTATTTTTGTTTGAGGCTGATCCAACTATAAGCTCTCCTGGGACATAACATTGGCAGGAATGGAAGGCAAAAAAAAGCCCCCGAAAAATCGGGGGCGAACTAACCAGCTATACACAACTCCACTTTTTGGAGTTGATATTTTTATAAAGCAATCTGTCCATTAGATTTCTTGTTTTGGGAGGTTTACTGGACATTTGCTCCAACATCCCCCTGTGCGACCAGGCCACTAAAATCCAGTGTGTGCACGTTGATATATCCGTCGATCTGGATCATTGCTGCGTAGTCGATCATGGTTTCTCCCATCATATTTACATTGGTATTGGACATGCCATTAGCATCCACATTATTAAGTGAAATGATAATGTCACCCGGTGCATTGGCTACGGAGCCAGCATGGATATGAGAAGCATACCCTCCTTCAAAATTGGCTCCACTTAGTGCTATGATTACCAGGGTTTCTCCATTAATACGTTCGCTAAAAGTCGCTGTACCGGATACCCCGGGCACGTCTACTCCATTAAGTGTATAAGTTTTGCTTTCGCTGGTCAGGTCATTCTGACCTATGTCTCCCTGAGCCACTAATGTCCCCAGGTCATCGGCACTAAGATGCACGTTGATGTATCCATCAAATTCCAATAGCTCGTCGTAACTAATAGCAATTTCCCTCATATCCGCGTCCTTATAATTGGTTACATTTGTTATACTCATGCCTGTTGTCCCATTGATATTGTTGAACGTTACAGCAATTCCACCACCTTCGGCGGCAGTGTTGAAGTGAATATGAGAAGGATGAGAACCACCTTCCGGTGTATTTTCCAAGACAATCATCACCAGGGTTTCATTATTTACACGCTGGGAGAAGGTTGCAGTTCCACTGATCCCTTCCACATCAACTGAACTCAGGTCATATGCCATTTTCTCTCCGGTCAATTCATTCTGACCTATGTCTCCCTGGGCTACAAGGGTTGCAAGATCTTCCGCACTCAAATGCACGTTGATGTACCCGTCAAACTGCAATAATTCTGTATAGGTAATTGCGGTCCCATCATCAAGTGAGGCAATGTTGGTCTTACTCATTCCGGTAGAACCGTCTACTGGTGTAAAAGACATAGCAATAGCGCCACCCTCAGCTGCAGTGTTTAGGTGAATATGTGCAGGATGCGAACCTCCTTGTGGAGTGTTGTCCAGCATAAGTTTTGCCAAAGTCTCTCCGTTTATTCGCTGATAAAATGTAGCCATACCACTGATAGCCGGGTCAGCAACTGAACCAAGTGCATAGCTTTTGGATTCTCCGGTCAGTGCATTCTGACCTATGTCTCCCTGAGCAACAATCGTAGCAAGATCATTCGCACTTTGGTGTACGTTGATGTATCCATCAAAATCAACCAATTGTTCAAAGGATATTGGAGACTCATCATCAGTCATCGTTACAAAAGTTTCACTTTTTCCGGTCGTTCCGTCAACATTTTCCAGTGTGATAACGATACCCCCACCTTCTGCTGCAGTATTTTCATGAATGTGGATGGGATGCATCTGACCATTAACTGCTCCTTCCAGTTCTACCGTAATCTTCGTGCTGGCATCGTCCATCAATTCAAAGGTGATCATGCCTCCGGCAGCACTGTTCGCCACGCCATCGAGTGGAAAGGTGACCAGTTCTCCTGTCCCCTCAGGACCAACATTCATATCATCTTCATCGTCATTACAACTGCTCATCGTAATCAGTCCTCCCAGGAGCATAAGAGCTACCAGATAGTGCTGAATTTTCTTCATTTCAATCGTCATAAGTTTGGTTTTTTTGTTTCTATTAAACATGATTTAACCTACCTACGAAGTCAGAAGGCCAACTGGATTTATTTTTTTCAGAATAAATAAAAAAACCCTGAGACATGCATCTCAGGGCTTTAATCACACACTTCAATTTGTTCTTATGTTTTGGCTTCGCCATAGACCTGCATGGTTTCCAGTGTAGGAGACTCACTTCCTCCTGCCTTTTCTACAGTGACTGCAAATGCGTCAGCGCTGGCGATATTTTTCATGACCTGAAAGGTGCCGTCATCGGCATCAAAAACACCGGCATCCACTGGTTTCCCATCAATAAGTGCCCAAAGCTGATACTGTTGGGATTTCGGTAACTGGGCAAGGTTAGCAGAGTTCAGATAAACTTCTTCATATTCAGGATTCCAATAGATTACCACCTTTGATTTTGGTGAATTCTCTGTTCCATTCAGGATGATCCTGCTAAATTCCGGACTGACAAGTACAGCCAGGTTTTCACGGATGTCATTTAGTTCTTCATTTACAATATGATAATTTTCCGCCAGTTCAAGATTCCGGGCCGTTAATTCGGACAGCCTGGCATCAGTAGATTGCCATTTATTTAAGAAATGGAAAGCTGCCAATACGGACATGACAGTTAAAGCTACACTGGCCGCCACAAGGAACTTCAGGGCACGTGTTCCTGAATCCCCGGAGATATTACCAGGGCTTGCATTTCTCATGATCTCCGGACTTTCCATCAGACGTCGCTTTACTCCTTCTTCCACAGGAAGGCCGTAGGAGAACGAAAGATGCTCCAGTGTTTTCTGCAAATCCTGATAGGATTTTCTTACCTCTAAATCCTGCTCGATGAAGCGCTCTACTTCCTCTCGATCCGTTTTGTTCAGTTCGTCGGCCAGGTAAGCTTCCAGGTAACCTTGTGCTATGATATCTTCTTTATTCAAAATCTCTTCCCAGGTTATTACGAATATCCTTCAGACAATTTCTTATACGGGTTTTTACCGTTCCCAATGCAATTTTTTCATTTTCACTGATCTCAGCATGGGAATACCCCATAAAAAAGTTAAGCTGAATGAGTCTCTTGCACTGTTTACCAACATTTGTCAGGATCTCCTTTAGTCCAATGTAGTTTTCTTTGCCGGAGGTACTTTCAAACATATCTACGTAATCAGTAATGTCACTGGATTTTTCCTGGCTTATAAATTCCCGGGAACGCCTTGCATCGATTGCTTTATTGCGTGCTATGCGATACATCCAGGTAAATAAAGTTCCCCTTTTCTCATCAAACTGATGGATTTGCTGCCAGATCTTAATAAAAACATCATGCAGTGTTTCCTCGGCGATTTCCTTATGGTTAGTAGTTCGAAAAATGATTCCAAACAAAGCTTCCGAGTAATGCTCATACAAATAATCAAGCGCAGTAGTATCCCTGCTTTTAAGTCGTTTGACCAGGAGAGCCGTAAAATCCAGTGTAGTACTCAAATCAAAGAGGTTCGATTATATCAATGTATCCGATGCTAAATGTATTGTTTTTTTTGATAATTAGGGATTAATAATCCTTATTGACTAAAAACGTACGCAAGGTATCAAGATTTCATTTTAATAAGCCGCTACGGTCAGATCTTTGCCCATGTGTTTTCATTGGGAACATCCTGTTGAATTGGTCATGCAATCGTCTGGTTGATAGATAAATGCTTCTGGACAATTCCAAAGATTCACATCTTCTGCTCACCGGGCATGATCATCATTATTGGAATGCAGACATGATCAGGCTGTTCCAGGATAAATTTAACACAAAGATCGATGTCATCGGAAAGGATCGGGTTTTTGATACCAAGGGCTTCCAGTGGGTGTTTTTCAAAGTGATCCTGAAGATTGGTTTTAGTGGCTCCGGGATGGATTACACTTACTTCGATCTTTACACAATGAATTTGTACCACAGAGGTACACAGAGAATCACAGAGTTACACAAAAGAAATACTCAGTGGTTCTTGGTTTCTCTTCGTGGACCTTTGTGTAAATTTAGGATATCACTCCCACTTTAGCCTGGCCATCCTGATCCCATCTAATTCATCAGTCAAAGCGACCAGGTAGTACTGACCTTCATGTAAGACCACCTCGGGGGCAGCTATCGGTAAAGTACAAATCTTCCTGGAGTCGTCATCAATCCCGAAGTACATCGGGTTCGATGACGCATACACAGTGGTCTGGCTCTTCTTGCCATAGGTCTGGGTGACGAAAAGGTAGTACAGATCATGCTCCGGCAGATACACCACATGAGGGCATTCATCCGAATAACGGGGACTGTTATAGTTGTGGGGACTGTTATAGTTGTATGGTGGGGTATGGGAAACGATCACCGACTCACTCCAGTCTTTCATATTGACCGATGTCCGACAAAATGCTGCACCGTCATTGATCGGGTCTGTGATGTGGCTGGTGTAATAGCAATAGTAGGTATTGCCTCTTTTGATCACCATGGGGTCACGGGCATACGACTCAAACAAAGGGTCACCTTCTTTTCTAAATTTGCTCACATAGCCATGCTCAGCAAAAAGGTCCGGTTGACCATTACCCCCCAGAACGCGCTCAAAGTTTTTTCCGTCCATGCCTTTGGCCAGGCATATGCGCTGCCAGTCACCATAAAACAGGTAATAGAAACCATCTTCCTTAAATACATACGGTGCCTGCATGCCTCCGGGCGTCTCTCCCAACGAGGGTTCCGCCACCCATTTGATGCCTTGCTCCGCCCAGTTTTTATCAGTCAGGGCTTTGCCTTCCCAACCATATAGAAACCGGGTGGTTCGGGGTGACCCTGGAAATTTTGATCCCCGTATACAGGACCAGACCTGCCAGGTACCATCGGCTGCCTGCCAGATCCCAAAATCAACGGGTTCTACTTTGTCGGAGTTGTACTGGCCCAGGTCGGGGGTGGTCGCGATACGCCACCAATCGCCGTCCACCTTGGGGATGGGTGCTTTAGTCTGGGCGGAAAGGCTTGTAAAGCAGAACAGTAACAGGAGCAGGCACGGGTATTTCATGTTGATTGAGGGTTAATCCAACATGAAGCTACACTTTTGCACTCAACAATCATTCATGCGCTGTCCTGATTAGTATACCAAACAACAAAAAACCAACTCCTTAGAGTTGGCCTTTTGTTTTTTTGTGAGTCTAACTGATAATTATTATTGATTTTGGAGATTGTCGATTATCTCTTTCAGATCAGCAATAAATACACATCGGGTATTGTCTTCAAAAGCGTTGAAAATGACATAACGACCAGATCGGTCCCAGGCTGGATGAGGGTCTACTCTAAAGTAACTATCATCAGTAACAGGCACATAAATACTTGCAATCAATTGTTCTTCTTGTGTATCAACGTTGATCAATCTAAGAGGAACAAAGCCATCCTTATTAGTGATGGGTTCATGCCAGTAGGAGTCTGTCACTATTAGGGGGAGCCCTTTCGGGTGAAAAGAAGGATGACCTGATCCAATGGGAAATACTTCTTTCATATCAGATCCATCATACTTTACGGTAATAATCTCGATTCCTTCTTTCCCATCAACATTCAGGTTTTGAGAAATATGAACTCCATCAGCTGCCCATGCCATATGGTGCCCTCCTTTGGCGTATTGTTGGTGGGTAATCGCGGTTCTTATATCTGAACCATCAGGCAGCATGGTGATGATGGCCACCTTTCTCCTGCTACCATCGTTTGGTTTCATCATTACCAGAGTCATGATGCGAGTCCCTTGTGGGTTCCACATTATCTTAAAAAAGTAGAATTCGTATTCCTCCGGATTTGGAACTCTAATGCTAGGAACAGCTTTTTCATAAACATCCTTTATGGTGGCAATGGACTTAGCTTTGCCCGATTCAGTATCTATAATGAAAATGCTATCTGTGTTCACAGGACCAAGATTGTGTTGAGTCTTTTCGTCTGGTAAAACCACACCATACCCATATTGTGCATGCCTTGAGTTGATCAGATTATAGCTCGCCAACTGTTTACCATCCTGGGAAGCAAAAAACACTGTTCCATCCATTTCCTTTGATTCGCCTGTGAAAGGATTTAACATTACAGCATATGCATCCCATGTAGTTGTATCCACATCATTATAAAAAAGCTGTTCATCACTAGCACCCCATTGTACATTGGCTCCAACCTGCATTTCCCAGCCTCTGGAAATAGCCACTACTTTTTCTTCGCCGGTTTCCATGTCTACTAAAAGCACTTCCCCTTTTTCACCAGGTTTCGGATATCGATCTTCAAACGGAACCCTGAATAAAGCCATATATTTTCCACTTGGGCTGAGTGGGGAAGTATCGTGAAACCGGTGTATAACGCCCCCGGTGCTCACTTTCTTCACAGGAACCAGTGGTTCACCTGGCTTGATCAATGACGTCCCTATCTTATCTGATGGCGCAATTATCAACTGACCCAATACGGTAGAAAAAGTTCCAGCGTGAATTGTCAATAGAAAAAAAAGGGCTATGTGTCTTATCGACTTAAGATGTTTATATTTTATTTGATCGAATTTCATAATTCTGTTCATTTAGGGTTTAATAGCTGGCTCTATCTGTATTTTGAGAGCTAATTCTCTTATCTCACTTATTTCACTTTTCACTAGCCTGTCTTGCAATGCTTTAATCTGTTCCTTATAACCAGATCCATTGGTTAATACCTCAAGCAATTGTATCAGAAACCATTCATTATATAGCTCACAGTCTTTTATCAGCGAATCAGTCAACTCATCACCTGGTGCAACACCAGTCAATGCATCCAGTATTTTTAATTTCTCCTGGATAGTGCTCTCTTCATATACCCCTGATAATGTCCTTTGTATCGAATGGTCACCTAAATTGCATTGTTTCAATGCATCCATTGCTTTTTTCCTGAAGACTCTTTTATCAGAGGTAATCCCGGACACCACTAACAACTGGATTTTATCAGAAAAAGCAATCTTCTGTTCTATCATCTGGTCCAGGATAAAGTAATCATAGGATTCCTCCTGCGCCCCTATAATGGCATGAAGTAATTCATCGTTTTTATTCAACTGAGATAATGTAAGATCGATAAGCTTCTCTTTCTCGCCCAGATGTACCAGATGCCATAAGGTATATGTTGTATAGACTGCGTCATCCACTACCTCGCTGGCCAGTTCCTCCCGGGTCGCTCCAGAGACTCCATCTACTTCCTCTTCTGACAACAGGTCTGAGAATTCGTATTCTCTCAGCATAGACCAATCATCGTTGAGTATGGAAATAAGTTTATTATAATCCTCCTCTTTGAAAACACTATGATCTGTTTTAGTCAGGTCCTCTCCATAAACTTCCAAACCAAAGAAATCCCCTTTGAAATCCCAGAATATTCCTACATCTATCAATTTACATGTTCCGGTCAGGCAGACTGGTGTTTCAAGACGCCGATACCAATAGATGATCCCATTTTGATCCTGCTTTTCTTCAATAGAAACAACTGCATCGTCATCATCAATTATTGAATATGCAGCGTCTTCTACAGAAATCAACTCTACTGACTTGAGTTTACTGCTAGTGTAAAAAACTTCTGACGACTGGAAGAAAAATGCTAAGAAAACAAAGGGTATACAGTTGTTCAGCAGGGCTGTCATGTCATACCTCGATTTCCTTATTCAGGTTCTGTACCCTTTGTGGATAGTTTAGACCGGATAGATATGCTTTCCACTTTTTTGCATTATACTTAAAATTCTCACCCGTCAATACAGCCAATTCCCTGGATGCAAAATCCTTGAAATTGTAATGAATATCGTCTATGTAAGTAGCAAGTAAGTCATAACCAGTTTTGGATCCGCATCTGGCCAGGGCTGCCCCAATCGAAAGCTCAAGGCTACCGCCATAAACTCTCCAGCGGACGTCATGATAAGTTTCAGTTTTATAGTCTCCAATATTCTCATCTTCCAGTAGTTTTTCAAACCCTTGAATAAAGGAGTGGTCCGGCAACCTCTCAGCATAGAAACAAAGACTTGATATCCTGTTGTGAAACGGCACAAGCTTTAAGTCAATTCTGCCATTGAAGTATAAGTTTTCTCTATCCATCATTCCTCCACCTGAGACTGTATTCTCAATGATCTCTTTGATTACTTCTTTTCCTTGAGGGCTTCCAGACATGGCCAATAAGGCAATATTCTGGTTGATACGCCAGTACACTCCTTCAAGGATATTCTTTGGGCGTCCCCTAATATCATCATAGGTGTCAACATAACCTTTCATATCAATTTTTTCTTCCTCTTGAAACAAGTATTTGAGGTCTTCTATGATCAGCTCATTTCCTTCACTTTCGCCAAACCATGCAAGTGCTTTAGCCAACAAGAGTTTGGCTTCTGAATTAGAAGTGGAGTTAAAATACCGATAGAGGACAGGTATGGCGTCTTCTTTTGGCAGCTTGATACTCTCATACAGGAACTCCTTTTTACCTAAAGAAAGCTCCTTAACCCTACGCTCAACCTCATCCTGATCCTTGATGGTATTTCCAACTCTCTTTGTTGAATAGTCAGGCGCCATAAAACCCAGCTGGGCCCATTCTTCCTGGATCGCTGAAATATCGTAATCCCTTGGCTGGATATTGTTCCATGCCTGATCAGCTGCAACCTGACCTGTTAGGTAACCCAGTACCGCAAGGTCTCCACTCATACGGGTAAACTGTAACGCATTGTGTGTCTGACTGATTCCCCGACCGGAAAGTAACAATCCATCAATATCCCTGGGAACAATAGATTTATAGGGTATCTCCATGACAAGATCATTTGAATGTGGCAATAAAAATCCACACTTGGAATATTCCGAACTACCTACATTGTGTGGATCAAAATCACTACTGGCATAAGTCATCACATCTTCAAAGTGCGTGTTCTCAACCGCATCTATCAGATCCAGTGTATGCATCCCTTCAATTCTTCTCGATTCCCTTACGGTAAGCATTGGGCTGAAATCATAGCACATCGCTTCATAATGAGAAAGGAATAGCCCACGTTGAAGCTCAGACATTTTAGTATTGTCAATAATATCATAATCTCTATGATAATCGGTGGTCTGGAAACTTCCTTTGCTATTCTTATCCCATTGGCTATAGTTTTGAGTTAAGCCGGTGCGTGAGTCTCCGTGCCAAAAATTAGCTCCTGCAAAAGCTGCTATGTCTCCATCTCCTGTAGCATCAATAGTGATAGCAGCCTGTATTTGTTCTAGCTGGCCATGACGGCAAACCACAATACCATTAACCTTTTTATCGGCAGAAAGACTACCACATAAAATAGCTCCTGAGATGAATTTATTTCCTGAGCTATTTACTTCAGACAAGTGGAACAACTTTCTTCCCACCCTGTTATTCATATTATGGTCGTGGGATATTTGCGATGACTTTTCATCTTGTTGTTTAAAGAATTTATGAGATTTAAATCCGTGGTAATATCCCATTACGCACCCTACAGTTTTGGTCCCTCCCAGATCATTGAAATAATCAACTACATAGGTTCGTGCTTTCTTCTCAGCTGATCCCATGGCGGCCATTGCTCCCGCTGTTCCTCCCCCGGCAACCACTACCTGACATTGATCTTTTTGCTTGATCCACCTGGAGTAATCAAATGAACAGTTCTTCAAAGGCATATAGAGTCCCGGATCATCCGGGTCAGAAAATGTGACCTGATCAATAGGAATTTCTCCATCGGGAGTAAAGATCGTGGTGGATTTAGCTGGGCTACCTGATTTTATTCCTGAAACTAACTTCTGAGCCTCTGATGCAAGGGTATTGAGATCAGCACATTTACTCTTAAATGATTCATTAGTGATGGTATAATAACCTTTCAAAGGGGCTTTTGGGGCTTTGGTATCATTGAGTGTAAAAGAGCACTCCAGTGGAAACTGATTGATTGAAGCACCCACAAGTGAGGTATCCAGTGACTTCAGGTCCTTACCCAATTGTGCGCTAATCATCCTGGCTTCCATTTCAATATCCTCCAGCTTTCCCGACGTGGAGCTGAACTCAAATTCTAAAAATGATTGATGATCGAGGTGCTTTCCACTATGCATCCTCATGGAATTATTAACCAGACCGTATTTTTCTGCAACCTTAATTTCCTTGTTCTCCGGATTTTTGGTGTTGTGAACTTCCAACACAAATCCTACCCGGTTAACTTTAGTGGAAGACCCATTCAGTTTTCGGGTCAACAGCAAATTATCAGAAGCATCGACAAAGCTTCGACATCTGAGGGTATGTATTCCATATTTGCTGGCAACCATCACTCCGGTCACGTTCTTTTTATCTGACATCACCCCACACACATCTGTCATCAGCAAAACATGCACCTTATTGACCAATAGGTTTCTGAGCATTCCCTTGCGAATACTACCATTCATCAACAACAATTCATCTCTAATTACACTATTGACCGCATTATCGTTGTGTATTTCCATTTTCTCTGCCTCAGGTGTAAGCAGCTGAGTCATGTCCTTACTCAGTGTATCAATTCCATCCGTATTTAACCAAAGTTTATACTTAGCAGTAATTTCATAACCCGGACTGGAACGTTTATCAACAATAAGTACACTTTTACCCTGATTCGCAGCCTCAATAGCAGCAAAATAGCCAGCTAGACCCGCTCCATTTATAATGACATCATATTCATCTACAGCTGATTCCCCAGTAAATTGAGGCATGATTTCTTTACGGATCTGGAAATCCATCAATCCTGGTGCAGCCAGTATTGCACCTGTTGCCGGAAGTGTAATCCCTATGAACTGTCTTCTTTTCATAATAAATCAATTCAAAAGACTTGGTCGGAATAAAATCTACTCCGACCAAATCCTTAGTTTTAAAAATTAATACTTATTGTTTTGTCTCAGATTTGCATTGATATCCAACTCCTTTTGTGGGATAGGCCACAAGTAATCCTTGGTCGGGTCAAATGAGCGCTCATCGAATTGGCGCAATTGATCTCCATATGCATCATAATGCGGTGTTCCGTTTTCATCAAAAACCGGAATATATGAAGCTTCATAATCTCCCTTCGGTCTTCCATACAGTGTACCCGGCATCACATCCTCAGCAATTCCCCATCTTCTGATATCAAAAAATCTAAGTCCTTCGAAAGCAAACTCTACCTTTCTTTCCTGTCTCACAGCATCACGAAGCTCTGATTGAGAAAGTCCTGTGGTAAGTCCGGGTATTCCTGCCCTATCTCTCACTTCATCAATAGCTTCATAAACTGTAGCATCTAGCTCTCCTTTTTCAATTTTTGCCTCAGCATACATCAGCACTACTTCAGCATATCTAATCAGCATGATGTTCAATTCACACTCCCTTCTAAACTGATGTTCTTCATCATTGACATACTTTCTGTACTGATATCCTGAGAAAGTAGCATAAGGGTGAGTCGACTCAAGATTTGCGACCAAACGGGGTGGATCAGTGTTGTAATCCCATGTGGTAACACTGTCAGGATGTGTTTCAAACAAGTAACCCAGAAAAATAGATCCGGGAAGAACACATGTAGCCTGCATTCTTGGGTCCCTGTTGTTAAACGGATCCGTTGCATCGTACAAAGGTGATTCATCAATCCGCAACCCATCTACGCACGCATAGGAATCTATCAAAGCCTGGGTTGGGATTTTGGTAGCAAATCCACCCCCTAACCTTCCTCGCACATGTACGGGTGTTTCATGAGTAAGTTGATTTGACCTGCTAAAATGTATGGTCAAAATCTCCTCTGAGTTTTGTTCAGCAGCGTAAGTAAAGAGTGTAGAATAATCAGGATATAAGGTATACTCTCCTGAACTCATGATTTCTGACGTCGCAGCGATAGTCAGATCATAATCGCCATTAAATAAGGCTTCGCGTGCCAATAACGCCAGGGCTGCTCCAGATGTGATCCTTCCATTTTCTGCTGAAGGGTAGCTTTCCGGAAGTATATCAGCAATCTCCTGAAGTTCGTCAACAATGAATTGATGTATCTCACTTTTGTCTGACTTGGGGAGTTCAGCATCAAAAATATCAATTGGTTGAGTGACCAGAGGCACATCACCATAAAGTTGAGTTAAGTAATGGTACCAGTAAGCTCTAAAAAACCTCGCTTCAGCTGCCAACCTTTCATAGACTTCCGGATCTGTCACCTCCTGTGCTCTTGACATGTTTGCCAGGTGTCTGTTTGCCTGACCAATAGTTTTGTAAGCATTGTCCCATGTCTTGCCGATAACATCAGCATCATTGGGAGTGATGAGACCTTGTGAAATCAATCTCCAGGAGCTTAAATTTCTATCCCAGGTGATATCAGTGGCTAAATCAAGCAGGAATTGATAAGGTACATGTGTGGCATCCCTATCAGTAAAATACAGGCTGGTATACATGGCATTAACTGATAATTCCAGCTCTGTCTGGGTACTCCAAAACGTGGCTTCAGAGGGCTGGTCCAATGGAAATTTTTCCAGGTAATCTTCTTGACAGTTTGTAAGTCCAAAAACTGCGATAACGGCTATTAATATTGAATATATCTTCGTTTTCATTGTCTTCTAGTTTAAAATGTGGTATCGATTCCAAATACAAACACTTTGACCATAGGATAGAAAGTGCCTTGTCCGACGGGTGCTTCCGGATCATAACTATCATAGAACTTGTCTATGGTGAACAAATTCTGCCCCTGGAAGAATACACGCAACTTGTCTAAGCCGACTTTATCAGTAACTGAAGAAGGAAGTGTATATCCAACTTGAAGGTTTTTCATCCGTAGGTAAGCAGCACTCCTTATCCAATATGAAGATACTTGCTCATTATTAGGGAAATTGAATGTTAGGCGGGGATAAGAGGCATTCGGGTTTTCAGCAGTCCAATGATCCTTATGCCATTCCTGTGCAGTACCACCCAGATAGAACGCCATTGTGGCAAAGTTATCCAGGTATCCATCTACTTTGCCTACACCCTGAAGTAATGTTCCAAAATCGAAACCCTTGTAATCAAAGCTGAGGTTAAGCCCAAAGGTGTATCGTGGAATGGTACTTCCCATCACTACCCTATCATTTGCATTAACTACCCCATCGGGTGCATCTAAAACACCGTCTCCATCAAGATCCACACTTTGATCTACATACCTGATGTCTCCAGGACTCATGGTGCCAAACTGTGAAGCATGGTTGGCTATTTCAGTTTGATTTTGAAATAATCCGGAGGATTGAAGTCCGAAAAGAGCGTCAATTGGCTGTCCCTCCATTTGAACTGTGCGCTCATAGATATAAGGTCCTGTTCCAACAAGATCAACAATTTCATTTTTTACATCTGATAAGTTCGCCCCGATATTGAAATTGAAATCCCCAATTTCATTGCCATACTGTACTCGTAGGTCCCACCCGTTGTTGCGTACACTACCGGCATTTTGATAAGGAGCGGCTAAACCTGCTACCTGCGGAACAGGCAACCTTAAAAGAATGTCATTGGTATTTTTGATATAGTAATCTGCTGTTAAGATAAAATTGCCAATTCCAGCATCAATCCCAACATTGGTCATCTCTGTGGTTTCCCACGATATTTGCGGGTTTGAAGCATTGATCAGGGCTGCTCCAAGGGCAGGATTGTCATTACCAAAGACATAATTCAGACCGGTATTAATCCCTGAGGTAAAAGGATAATTACCAATTGACTGATTTCCCAGCATACCCCATGAGGCTCTCAACTTGAGGTCATAAAGCCATCCTGGAACCCCCGCCATAAATGTTTCTTCAGAGATTCTCCATCCACCGGATACGGAAGGAAAAAATCCGTATTTGTAACCTTCGGCAAATCTAGATGAACCATCAATTCTTGAATTAAACTCAAGTAGATACTTCTCATCAAAGTTATAATTGACCCTTGCAAAATAGGACATCAAAGCCCATTCATAGGCCGAACCTGTGGCTGTTTGGTTTGCAGTAGATCCAACATCCAGTACTTCATAGTTTTCTAAAGGATATTGATCCCTGAAGCCTCTTATATATTCATTCTTATAATCAATGGCCTCCCATCCGGCAAGAAATCCAAGTGTGCTTTTTCCAATCGACTTATCATAAGTAAGTAAAGCCCGGTAATTGTTGGTTACTGCTTTGCGATATTGCTCTGTGAGTGAGGCTTTGTATGGAGAAGGGTTGATAATAAATCCATCAGGATAGTAGAACGGCACATATTTGTCAAAGTTCTTATAGTGGTTGTAAGACTTATTCGGTGCTACCTGAAGATTTACATTAAACCCTTCGAAAGGCTGCCAATCCATTTTCACATTTAGCAGGAGTTCATCAGTAACTGAGGAAGATGTACCTCCGTCTTCCATATCACCCCAGCCATTTTGACCATCCCAGCCAACACCCCAACTGCCGTCTTCATTCTTACCCGCCAGGTTGTGCGGATATCTGGCTAGCCAGTGCCAATGTTGAGGTGGTTCCTCATTCCCTTCATTCTTACTAAACACATCCACATTAAATCGCAGATTATCCATCAACCTTACATCAGTATTCAGCCTGACATTCAATCGCTTATAGTGAGAGTCCAACAACCCCCATTGGTCCATAAAGGAAACCGAACCTAACAAGCTAATTCTTTCTCCACCACTGTTTATGTTGAGGTAATGACTTTGCTGGAAAGCTTTTTCTCTAACCATTTCATCGTGCCAGTTGGTTTCAGGATACTCATCGGATGGAGCCTGAGCCCGATATTCATCTATATAAGTTTGAGAAAATGGCTCGGGAAGCCCAACGTTACTACTGGCCTCATTGATCATGACCATGTGATCATAGCCACTTACTTTTTGCATTAGTTCAGTGGGCTCCTGCCATCCGGCATTAGCTCGATAGCTCACACTAAATTGTTCTTTTTTTGCTCTTTTGGTGGTAACTAAGATCACACCATTTGCAGCTCTTGATCCATAAATGGAGGCGGAAGAAGCATCCTTGAGCACAGAAATACTGGCAATCTCATTGACATCAACGTCATTTAGATTAAAAGGAACTCCGTCTACGAGGACCAGGGGATTTGAATCTCCAATGGTGCCAATGCCTCTGATCCGAATTTGGCCAGCATCAGAACCAGGTTTTCCTGAACTTTGAGTTACAGTGACCCCGGGGGCTAAACCCTGCAATGCCATGGATGCTTGCCCTACTGGTCTGGAGACAATATCATCTTCGTCAACCGACTCAACAGCTCCTGTTAGATTTACCTTTTTCTGCGTGCCATAGCCAACTACCACGACTTCCTCAAGTGCTGAGATATTGGCTTCCAGTTGTACATCAATTACGCTACGACTATTTACCTGTACCTCTGAAGTTTCATAGCCAACAAATGAAATCGTCAAAATGGCCGATTCCGATACGTTTAATGAATATTTTCCGAATGCATCGGTTATTGTCCCATTGGTTGTACCTTTTTCTTGAATGGTAGCTCCTGGCAATGACTCCCCATTTTCATCTGAAATAGTTCCGGTAACACTTATTTGAAGTGTTACATTTTCCACCACACTAGGTAAGGCTTCACTTTGTTCTGCGACAACCAATGCTATTGATTCATTGACCCGCTGAATGGATAACTTCGATTGTGATGAAATCTCTTTCAACAAAGCCCGCATGTTCCATGAACCACCGGAAATATCCACCTGCCTATTCTTCATTTCATTTTTAGAATAAGCAAACTTGAAGTTGCTCACAGACTCGATTTCCTGTATCAGTGTAAGCAGAGGTCTGGAATGAACGCTCTCACTAATATTCACCTCGATTTCTTCGAGATACTGGCGTTGCGCAGCCGTTTCCGTGGCCATGGCCATCGAAAAGGTCTGACACACAATCATCACATAAATCGCTAGTTTGGACATGCGAATGACTATTTGTTGTAAATTTGCATACATAGAGTTTTGGTTTAGTTGCTAAAACTTTTAATAAGAGAGTTGAATGATTTCCTAGGTCCTCGACTCTCTTTTTTTATTTCCGTTTATCGAATCACAATTACATTTTCATCCTTTTTTACAAACTCAAATTCATAAACAAAGCTTAAACTTCTCAACACTTCTTCAATTGTTGGATTTTCATGATGGGCAGTGTATAACTTATGCTTTGAAAGCGTCTTTTCCACCTTTATTTCTACCCCATACCATCTTTCAATCTCACTGATCACCTCCCCTACCTGCCGGTCTTTGAATGCGATGATTTTATCTGTCCACCCAAAGATCAAATCCTCATCTTTGATATCTTCCTTCTTGATGGATCCATCTCCAATTGAAAGTACAGAAAGCTCCTGCGGTTCTAAATGTATGGCGTTGCCTGTTTGCAGACTTTGAACCTTTACTTTTCCGGTCCTGACGGCCACAACATGATTGCTGTCACCTTCATATGCCCTGATGTTAAATGAAGTACCCAATACTTCCACTTTCATTCCCTGCATTTTGATGAGGAAAGGCCTGGAAGGATCAGATTCCACATCAAAGAAGGCTTCTCCTATCAGCTCAACTTCCCTGGTTCCTTCTTCAAATACTTCAGGCACGATCAACTTACTACCAGCATTAAGTTTAACACTACTCCCATCAGGTAGCCTTAGGGTAATGTTCTGACCGGGAAGGCTGGTTTTTTCGATATGCCTGATCGTTTTTGTCTCCACCAGGGGCTCATTTTCAAATGTGGTATAGCCAATGATGGACAAGCTCGAAACCAGAATTATGATCGCAGCATATTTGATGAGTCTGGCAAAAGAAGATCTGATCGCCGGAGATGTCTGTGCCGGATTATTGCCAATGCGATTTTTTATTTGATCTAATATTTCAACTTTATCGGTACTAAAATCATATTGACTGTTTTGCCAATACATCTCAAAAGCTCTCAGCATTTCTGCTCTGTCAGCGTCGTTTTCCAGCCATTTATTCAGCTGGTGCCTTTCTTCCAGGGAGAGCTCTTTCCTTAAGTACTTGAGAATTAGATGATCCACTATTTCTTATTTGGGATTAAAGAGTAAATAGTGGGTGTTTTAGACGGAATATTATAAAATATTTACATTACACTCAAAATTCTCTACAATAAATTGAGACCAATGTAAAATTTAAGCTATTCAATTAAGAATATCACAAGTTACCGGACGGCAACAGGGAATTGATTACCAGGAGAATAATACTGCTGATGCCAATTTGATCACCGGAAGACTGACCTCTCTCATTATCGAATTTTTTAAGTATCGCCTCGCGTACTATTCCGGTTGCTCGGATGAGTTGACTTTTGACAGTGGAAACAGAAATTCCCAGTTCTGTCGCGATATCCTTGTAGGCCATCTGACGGTCTTTGGCCATTCGAAAAACCAGCTGAGCCTGGGCGGGTAGTGACTGAACCGTCTTTTCAATAACAGCCGACAGCTCTTTGGCTACCAATACCTCCTCAGGATTGACCCGGTCTATGCTTAAGAGTGTACTTTCAATGTTATCGTCCTTGAGCTTATAGGACTTCTTTGAAACCAACCTGATCGCGTGGTTCTTCACAGAAATAAAAAGGTAAGACTCTATTTCTTTTATTTTTGAGAGCTGAGCGCTGTTGTCCCAAAGCTCCACAAATACATCAGACACCACATCTTTAGCCAACTCCCTGGACTTGGTGATGGTGCATGCAAAGAGAAAAAGTTGATCGAAATTGTCGAGATAGATCTTTTCAAAGGCTTCCTCCAGATTCCCGGATTTTAATCTTCTTATATTGGAGCCTTTTTCCATTTCAAAATTTAATATCCCATAAAAATATGAGATTTAAATCAATATTTAACAATTCCGCTTACCGCATTGGCCTCCAAAGAATGTCTCTCTTACCCACTCACTCTTCCTCCCTTGCCTTATAAAACAGGTCGTAGTGCTGACTGGCAAGCTCAATCAGCTCAGCAGCTTTTTCGGGATATACACCGAGCACATTGCCTTTTTCTGAGGGGTCGTGGACGAGGTCAAACAAAGAGGTATCGATGACCTGCTGCATGTACTTGCCTGGGATCCCGTCTTTCCCTCCTATCCTCACAGTGCGGTAAGGGTGCTTGAGGTGAAGCTTCCATTTGCCATCTCCCGATACGACACCCTGAAACTGGCTGCCATTCGATAAAGGATAATACGCACTTTGATTTTCCGCACCGGGCTGATCGGTGATGATGGACCAGACATCAGTACCATCCACCGGATTCCTTGGCAGGGCGGCTCCCGTGAGACTGGCGATCGTAGGAAGGACATCGATCGTGCAGAATGCCTTATTGGAAAATGCGTCGGCCTTTACCGCAGGCGGGTATTTGACGATACATGGGTTACGCACCCCACCTTCAAAGGTGGTGCCTTTACCTTCCCGGAAAGGGGTGATCCCGGCATGATCGCTGTAGCTGAGCCATGGTCCGTTATCAGATCCTATCCAGATAAATATCGTATTTTCATCCAACCCATTGTCTTTCAGCGCCCGGTTGATCTGGCCAACCGACCAGTCGATCTCCATCATCACATCCCCGTAGATGCCCGTACCTGATTTTCCTTCGAACTTATCGCTGACAAACAAGGGCACATGCGGCATAGAATGGGCCACATAGAGGAAGAAAGGCTCTTCCTTATGGTTGTTGATGAAGTTTACGGCACTTTCCGTATACCAGGTAGTCAGCTGGGTTTGATCTTCTTTCTGCACCGTATCAATCTTGATCTCTCCGTTCTCCCAGTATCTGAGCGGATGCTGCCCCCAGTAATCCGGATTCTCAGGATGGTGCAGCCACATATCATTGGAGTACATCAGACCGGCTGTCTCATCAAAACCCCTGGCCTGTGGACGGGTATGTGGCAAGTCCCCAATGTGCCATTTCCCAAAACTACCCGTAGCATATCCTGCTGCTTTCATCACTTCTCCTATGGTGGCGTAAGCCGTGTCCAACCCAAGACCATTGGGGCCATGCGCACCAAAAACTCCGGTACGACCCGGGTAGCAACCCGAAAGCAAAGCTGCCCTTGATGCCGAGCAGATCGCCTGCGGCACATAAAAGTTCAAAAAGCTGGTCCCTTCTTTGGCCAGCGTCTCGATATGTGGTGTGGGGTAGCGAGGCTTGCCAAAAGGATGGTAATCGTCAAAGGCACCATCATCGATAAACATGAGGACGACGTTGGGTCGCTTAGATACTTCTTCCTTTGGTGCTTCACAGGAAGAAAACAGGATCACAACAAATAGCAGGCTGGATGCACTCAGGATCTGAGAAAAATGGTTGTTCATAAGGTTAGGATTTGTTACGAAATTAAGGGGAGTTGGATTTAATACCAAAGGGAGGCGTAATTAGGGAGACATAATGAGATTCAGTAGTGAGGAATCCCACCTCCACTTCTGGCTTCGGTGGGCAGGCAGGAATCAGCAGGTTAGCAGGGTTGTTCGACTGGGGGTATGACTAGGCATGCTGTTGCTGAGGGTCGGATGTGAAAGTTACCATGTGCTGTGTCATCTGGATTTGTCTCCAACTCACCCAGTTGTTCGATCTGGGTCTATTGTCCAGGCCTTCTCCCCCCTCTCTTGCAAAGAGAGGGTAGTTCAATCGAAAATTCATAGGAAGGGCCCTGAGAAAGTAAATCGTCAATTGGTAGGAATCCCCCTTTCACTTCAAGCCTGGAATTGGGTGCTGTCTGATCATAAAGGGGAATCTAGAGGAGACATTCAGATGTTCGAACATTCGGACAGCAGATGATCGCCGAGGTCATTGATGACTTTGGTGATGGAAAATCATTTCATAAAACGCTTGGATAACTTCCCGTTGCTGAGGTTTCAACCCTACCAAAATGTACTTAAATAACCAAACATTTTCCCCTTTTCCATTGTTTATACGTTATAATTAAACATATAAAAGTTGGTTCTTTAATCTGGCCCCGGGCTCGTTATGAGTTGGGGCTTTTTTTATTTTTATTGGTAGGTGTAACCAACCCATTTTATTCATTGCCCCGGATAAAACAAGGGGCTGTAAGATGTAAAGCTTCACAGGCATTGATGCAAAGCCTTATAGAGGGCTGCGTAAAGCTTCATGGATTGTCGCGTAAGGCCTTATTGAAGGTCGCATGAAGCTTCATAGGAGGTCGCGTAAAGCTTTATAGATGGTTGCGTGAAGCTTTGTAAAAATAAAGGGACGTTTTAGATGGGTTTTAATGGAAATACAGGTGGTTTCTCCGTTTTTTTTGTAGTCCTTCTCCGGTGTGTGTCCGGAGTGCGTCCGGTCTTCCTATAGTTGTTTTCCAGTCGTTTTCCAGTCATTCTCTAGTTCTTCTCTAGTCGTTTCCCAGATAATCTCTAGTTATTTACCAGTTGATCTCTAGTTGAGCGACAATCAGGTTTAGTTGTTGGGTGGGCTGGAAGGACTGATCTATAGGATTGATGATATGGTTTAATATCACATGACCTAGTTATCCTTTCCCTACGGGATATTCAGCCTTATCTTAGAAATATTATTTGTCACCGCTCAAGCCGCGGAGGCTCCTTCTTTTCCAATCGATGAAAAGAAGGGAAAAATCTTTGTCGGAATTATCACTTCCCCCCGCAACGCCTTCCCACGCCCGGAATTCCGACTGGCCACCGCTCTTTTGCTTCGCAATTTGGAGGGGTTAGCCATGAAATGAGCCTTTAGCTTTTCAATATCATTTGCATAGAACTAATACCCCAAATTTCACCAAAGGTGAAAAGAGCGGTGGCCTACCAAAACACCGGGCCAGCGTCGGGCTTTGTGCGGCTGAAGTGATTGTTTTGGCTTGATTTTTTGGAACCGAGCCGCGCAGGCTTTTTCATCAAGGAAAATGGCTACGCGCCCCGGTATCTACCTCCCCGGCATGAGGGCAAGTCTTTTAAAATGACTGAAATCCAGAAACACTTCTCCAGGTATGCAAGGGGATTGTGTCGTCACCAATCAGCCTATGGCTGAAAGGTTTCCTTCCCAAATCAAGTTTGGGACAGGCTACAATGACGAGATTTGTTGCAGAGGCTAGATTTGTTGCAGGGGCTTGTGCAGCCTAGTTCAAGACTTTCAACAAAGAATCCATCACCGGATACTGCTCATCACTATCCCCTACCTCAGCTTTCAGTCTGAAAAGTTCTTTTTTCAAAGATTCAATCTGATCCTGGTATTTAGGGTCGCCATATACGTTGTTGATCTCTTTGGGGTCTTTTTTCAGGTCGAAGAATTCCCAGGTGGGGTCATTGGCTGTTACACCTTCTTCCCTGAGTGGCTGGCCATAGAAATAGATGAGTTTGGCGTCTTTGGTGCGAACACCCAAATGTGCTGGCCGATGGGTCTCATGGGTCCAGTACCGGTAATAAAAGGATTGGCGCCAGTCTGCAGGTGTTTCACCTTGCAGGTTAGCCCTGAAGCTACTTCCCTGCATAAACTCCGGGACTTCAATGCCTGCATAATCCAGGAACAATGGCGCAAAATCGACATTCAGAATGATGTCATCATTCACCGATCCGGGATCGATTTCCGGTGGATAACTCACAATGAAAGGCATCCTGATAGATTCCTCGTACATCATCCGCTTGTCAAACAAGCCATGCTCCCCTAGAAAGTAGCCCTGGTCAGCGGTATAGATCACGATGGTATTATCCCGAAGTCCTTCCTTGTCCAGGTAATCCAGCACCCTGCCGATGTTATCATCGATAGCGGCCCCTGACCTTAAAAAATTCTTGATGAACTGCTGATATACTTTCCTTCTGGCCTCCTCTCTTGTGAGCCCTTCGGTAGAAAATGAATCAAGCAGATATCTTTCCGGATTGTTCGTAAACCGATCATTCATGATCTCCAGGATCTGTCCCTGGAAAGTCCGTGAAGTCTTGTCCGGATAAAAATCCATCAGGCTTTCCGGTTCCGGCATTTCAACGCCCTCATAAAGGGATGCAAACCTTTCCGGATAGTTAAAAGGCTCGTGTGTGGCCTTGAAGTGATGCATCAGGAAGAAGGGCTTTTCCTTATCCCGTTGCTCCAGCCAGGCCAATGACTGATCCGTGATCACATCCGAAGAAAACCCCTCATACACCGCTCCCTCTGGCCAGTTGTCTTTATTCCTCAATACCGGTTCAAAATACCGACCCTGCCCCGGTAGCACATTCCAGGCATCAAAACCCTGCGGCTGTGTTTTCAAGTGCCACTTCCCGAATATGGCCGTTTGATAACCACTTCTTTGCATAAGCTTAGCCACTGTCTCCCTTCCCGGATCAATGGCATCAGACAAGGTATAGACACCATTGCGGTGGCTGTATTCTCCTGTCAGGATAGCAGCCCGGCTCGGCACACAGATGGAATTGGTGGCAAAGACATTCATGAGCTGTGCTCCTTCGCTTCTCAGCCTTTTGATATTGGGAGTGTGAGCCACCTCGTCCAGCACCGATCCATAGATCCCCCATGCCTGTGAGGTATGATCGTCGGACATGATAAAGAGGATGTTGGGTGGTTGTTTCTTTTCTTCTGTGCAGGACATTGTCGCAAGCGCGAGCACCATCCAACATAAAGAAAAATAAAGAAGCTTTTGGATCATTGAGAGATTTGCCATTCAGCATTTATTAAATTGATACCTCAACAATAATAAATTGTAGGATCACCACGCAAAAAATCAATCAAATTTCATAGCGTTTGACCGCACTTCACTACATCAAACCAAACAATTTTAAAAGTGAATGAAAACCCAGAAACCACTTCTCCTGTCTTACAAGGGGATTGTGTCGTCACCAATCATGAGATCTGGCGACTCCTGATTGATTCCTCACAATGACGAGGTTTGTGCAGGGGTTTGTGCTACGCTACTACAATAGTTTATGTAGGAACTAGTTCTTTGCAGATGCAATAGAAAACCTGAAAGCTTATTTCATTGTTAACCCCTCCACTTGCGAAGCAAAAGAGCGGTGGCCCGCCAGAATACCGGCGGTCCGTCGCTACGGCGTGGGTGGCCATTGTGGGAGGAAGTGATTATTCTGGCTTGATTTTTCTTTGACGGTCCGCCGCCGCGGTTCGTTTCTTTTCATGCGGACGGCTAGTCCAAGGAAAAGAAATGAAAGCCCCCCTGGCAAGGGTGGTGATCAAACTATTTTGTAAGAGAATGAAATCCAGAACCACTTCTTCAGTATTGCACAGGGATTGTTTCAAAACCTATATCGTCCTCTTCGAGAGACGATGAACGGAGGGAAGAGAATAAAGCCCCTTAAGTATAGATAGTATCAGAGTCCCTACGGTGACTCTGATTGGCTGTAGTGGTCAAACCGGGATTTTAGATTCATTGATAGCAAGAATTTACCAGGCAAAGAAAGTAAAAAATAAAGGGTATCCAATATACCATCAGATACCCTGCAAGTAATTCAATGGACTTTATGCTATCGCTTTAGCACTCCAAATCCGTATTCCCATATCTCAGCTATTTTATCATCTTCAAAGCGCTTGACCTGCAAAGCTTCTCCTGAAATTTTTTTGCCATTAATTGCTCCTGCTCTAAAAAACCTTGTTGTCACGTAATTGCCGTTAGCCATTTGATATATAATACTATCGGAAGCTGCCCTTACGTTTTTGGTCCAGGCTATTTTGTGTTCCTTCTTTGTCCATTTCCCTCCTATTTCATCCCATCCGACAAAATCATCTGTCAATATATTATCCACATCATCAGGATTTAACTTGTGATAAGTCTCCGAAGTAGCTAAAATTCGGTTCATATTATCATACCCAGAATTTGCAATAGTTGATAATGCAGCCAATTTCCATTTTCCGTCCTGCTTTTCCAGAATGTAAGTAAATAATCCATAGTTTAAGGTATCTCCTTCAGGATTAACAACTGCGTGGTCTACCAAAACCCACGCGCATTCAGGATGGATAGATATTCTATAGTTATCATACAGTTCATTGTATCCAGATGCTTCAGGATTCTCGCCAAAAAAATTTTCATACCGCTCCAGATGATTTTTCCAGCCCTGGATAAATCCATACCCACTAGGTCCGGCCGCTAATCTTGATGTCATATCGCCTTGAAGCCAGACATCCTTCATTACCTCCAGATCTCTGTTTTGCCACGCCTGACCAGAACTTTCAATAACTGCTTTGATTGCTGCTTTTTCGCTTTCTATATCAACTGCTTGTTGACATGAAACATATACCAAGAAGGTACTTAAAATAATCATTAAGTTTTTCATTGGGATAGGTTTTGGGGGTTTGAGTGATTGGTTAACTATATAGGGCCTGCTGAAAAGCGTCAAAAATAACTGAGACTTTTTCAGCAAGACCTATTGAAGTTACGACAAATAACTGATTTTGTCAATCACCTTAACCACTCATTTTCAGCGCTTTAATAGCACTTTAAACCTTAATCTAAATCAAATGAGTTCGATGTAGGACTTAACAAAAACCCTCTACCGTCACTCAGAGCCCTTATTTGGGTAGGGATTTGATTTGGGAAGGCTAGGGCGTGAAGTCTTATATTACAGGAGATTCCACGCCTGCCTGCCAAAGGCTGGGCTCGAATAGTGAAAATCAAACTATTTTGAAAATGATTGAAATCCAGAACCACTTCTCCAGTCTTGCACAGGGATTGTTTCAAAACCTACATCGTCCTCTTCGAGAGACGATGAACGGAGGGAAGAGAATAAAGCCCCTTAAGTATAGATAGTATCAGAGTCCCTACGGTGACTCTGATTGGCTGTAAGAGATCCCTTGAACCACTTCTCCAGGTATGCATGGGGATTGTGTCGTCACCAATCCTGAGATCTGACGACTCATGATTGATTCCTTCCCAAATCAAGTTTGGGACAGGCTACAATGACGAGATTTGTTGCAGGGGGTTGTGCTATCTCCTCTACACTTGGCGAGATGTATTCATTACCAAAATGACATACTTCAACAAAATCGTAAATATTTTCAACATAAATAGGATCGACTATCTGGACATTTGGAGCTTGATTTATTTTGTAAAACCCGTCAATCAGAAAGGTGCGGTGGCAGGCCAAAACACTGGCGGTCCGTCGTTACGGCCAGCGCCGGGCCTTGTGCGGCTGAAGTGATTGTTTTGGCCGCTTCGGCGGTCCGATTGATTTCTTTGCTTACTTTCTGTATCAAGACAGAAAACGGTCCGCCGCTGCGGTAAGAGCCCCATGGCTCGAATGGTGAAAATCAAACTATTTTGTAAGTGAATGAAATCCAGAACCACTCTCCAGTATTGCACAGGGATTGCTTCAAAACCTACATCGTCCTCTTCGAGAGACGATGAACGGAGGGAAGAGAAAGCGGTGATGGTCAAAGTATTTTGTCAAAGTGACTGAAATCCAGAAATGGCCAGTTTAAATATCAGGCAATATTATGTCACTTCGTCAAACCCGTTGATTTCACAACCACGATCCAATCCATGTCAACATCTGAGGGAGGAGTACCAATATTTACAACACTTCCGCCACCAACTCCTGTGACTGAACCATTGGCCAAATCTCCACCTGCTCTTGGGTTATACCACATGATTTCGTAGAGCATTTGGGTGTCACGCAGGTCCAGTTCAACTTTTCTCAACCCCATGGGCTTATACACCACGTAAACCTGATCCTGCTCGGCCAAACAATATGATTGATCATCGGATGTGAGTTCATCCGCAGGTTTCATCCTCCAGAAAGGCAATTCGTTCTCAAAAAACCTCCTGGCATACCGATTTTGGTCCCAGAAAAGATCCCGACTTCTAAAGTCCTGGCAGGTGAGATCGGAATTAGGGCTGTCGTAGCCGAAGTACCATTCCAAACCATAACCTCCGGCGAAAAGGGTGCCATACATGGCATTCCCCCGGGCTTCGTTGTGCTCCATGTCTTCATCGTCAGGGAGCAACGCATAACGGGCACTTCCCGGCTCATCCACGGCCAGCGCCCAGGGCTTGCCTACGCTGTCCGTTTTATTCTTCCACTTGAGCACCCTTGCATGGACATCTTTAAATTCCTTGTCGCTCAATTGCAGTGAAGCGCCTGTCAATGGTGACTGATCTCCAATCAGCCCCGCATAACGATCGTCCTGGTTGGGATAAGTATGCACGACCAAATGGTGCTTGTAAGGGTCCAGATTGTATACATATTTTGCCGCTTTGATGACCTCTTCGATGGGTTGATTGTTCTCTTCGCCCAGGTTCCAGTTGAGTGCCAGATGATGGCCAAACCGGGCGATCAATTCCCGGTAATAAAGCTTTCCTTCAACGCCAAACACACCTTTGTCCATCAGGTGATCAGTCTCGGTTTCATGGGTCTTAAAGTGAAGAAAAAGACCTAAGGTCTCCGCATATGCGAAAATTCGTTCCCATTGCTCAAGCTTTGAAATATCAAACCTGGTTTTATGGAAATAATTCTCCCACGCTTCCTTGTTTTGCTTTTCATTGGCATAAGCCTCATATTCAGAAAACGGCACTTTCAGCAAATGAGGGAAGATGTTGCGGTCATCCCCATCCACATTGAAGGTGAGGAAAGAAAATACATTCAGCTCTTCAGAAACGAGGTAATTCAAGGCCCCCATCAGGTTTTTGCCTTTGCTTCCCTGCCAAAGAAACGACTGGGCCGCCTGGTCAAAGTCTTTCGCATGAGGACCCCACGACTTTCTAAACTCAAACACATTGGTGGTGCTGTCAATGTCTTCATATGCCAGCAGGTTTTCAGGTGCATCCACACCCAGCTTGATGAAGTAGTCTCCTGTTTCGGCATATTTCAGGTAGGGCTCACCCACATACTGCAATCTCCCCTTGGCCCTGTTGTCATGACCTGATTTATCCGAATCTGTCACAGAAAAACTACCTGTAAGTCCGTCCATGAATTCAGCACTTGAAAACCCGGATGGATCCTTAGCCACAGCAACATTTTCACCCTTTTTAAAAGAGACTGTATAGCTCCATTCGCTGGTTTCATTAGGAGTGAAATTGACCACCCACTTGTTGCCGGAATTAGCGCCCGATTCAGCCGCATCACCATCGGCTGCATAATATCCGGGAACCACAAACTGTTCGTTGCCATTTGAGAAGGTTACATCCAGCCTGTAATTCAGGAATGGGTTATTTTCATCCAACTCACCCGTTTGAGGCCCCTCAAATACCAGCGACACCTTATGCCATTTCTTTAGCTCACCGGTTATATTCACCTTTTCAGAATCCTGACATGCACTGGCAATGCCTATGATGAGGAGTAATAGAAGAGCAGTTGGTTGGCTAAAATATTTCATGATCGTTGGTTAAAATGAATTCACACGTAAGGTAACCCGATGTTCGCCAGGTTCCAGGCGAATCGAACCAAAAGATGAGTTAACCTGGCTTCCATTCACGATCACGGTATCATTTTCAGCAGCATCCAGCACCAGTTCTGCCGCCATATTGGCCGGGATGGTGAATCGATATGTTTTCACACGATTGTTCACCTTTTTGAAATCGGCTTTCACTGTCCCTTTTAAGAAAGGAACTTCAATGTTGGTAAACTCCAAATCTGCCAATTGTGGCTGAATGGTGATGATATCTCCGCCTGGCGTTTTGGGTCTGATGCCCCACATCCTTCGGGCCACAATATTACCCGGCACAGCCCCCCAGGCATGGTTCCAGTCTGAGTTGGGTTTGTACTTCATGTCCCAGGCTTCTAGCGAGATGGTAGATCCGATGGCAATCATGTTCCACCAGCTGCGGTCATGTGTTGCCGTCATCAGATCCAGTGCATACTGCGCTTCTCCCCCTATGTACAGGGCATCCATGAGGTATTGCGATCCATAGACACTGCATGCCATACCCCTGGACTTGATGAATTCTACTACGGACTTTACCCGGTCTGCAGGCACCACACCAAAGGCCAGTGCCGCCATATTGGAATGCAAGGAAGAATGCGCCGTGGTATCTCCATCCACATACACACCCGTCTCAGGATCTGTAAGCTTTTCATTCATGGCCTTCCTGGCTTTGATGGCACGCAACCTGAATTCATCAGCCTCCTGATACTTGCCCAGGATCTCTGCAAACTCTGCCATGATTACCATGTTTCTGTAGTAAAAAGCATTAACCAGCGTATTGGTGGGGCAGAAAACAAAACCATCCCGCTCCCCTTCCTTGGTAGCCAGCTTCCAACCCGTATCCTTTTGTGCGGGAGGCCAGTCGGTGATATCCCGAAGTTTTACGTCAGGGTCTTTGAAACCCAGCTGTTTCATAATCTCCGGTGTCACCCTGGTGGTACTGATCAGGCCATCCTCATCAGCCAGCTGGTAAAGCGTCTTGTATTTCAGTGGCTCATAGTACTTTTCGATGAGCTCTGTATTCCCGGTGTACATGTAGTCATCGTAGAACATCAGCGCCACATGCTGCTGCCACTCGGTTGGCCAGGTCGGATACTCCATGAAGTATTCGATGGTACGGCGGGCAATCGGATACTCCCTATCCACCGCATAATGCGTCAGCTGGTTGAGATAAGCATCCGCCTCGTAAGGAATTCGCTCACGGTCCCCATCTACATATAAACCCGCAAATGAAGTGGCCTTCATGGAGTATTTACAAAGGTCCCATACCTGATTGAGCACGGTATCTGAACTCGTGAAACTGCTCGCCTCCTCTTCCCAATAAGTGAAATAAACTTCCTGGGTGAGGTCTTCACTTTTTAATCCGGCCTTTGCCCCTTCTATTTCTGCATATCTGAATGGGAGCAACACAGGAAATGAATCAGGTAAGGCCACAGCCTGAGGTTTGGTATTGCGGGCATCGGGAGGTAGCACGACCAGATAGTCTTTTTTGTTGGGTTGCACACCCAGTTTAACCTCCTGGTAACGGATATTACCCTGTGGATCTGTGTTGATACGGCCATTTATCACCTGTTCGCCGAGCCTGATGACCAGAGAATCCTTGTTATCTGTTTGATAATTTATCCTAAGTGCGGCAAAACCATCCTTACCAAAATCAGCAAAATAGCTGTCCTGACCGATGGATTTAAAAGCAACGGGCTTTACCCTATCCACCTGAAAAATATTGGGTGTGGTGATTTCTTTCTCATCGGTAGCACCCATTTTGAATGACTGTGGAGAAGCATAAGAGGTCACCCGGTTGAGCTGATCCCAGATCCTTACTTTCCAAAAATATGACTGACCACTTTGTAATGGTTTCCCTCCAAATACCACGTCGGAATTTTGCCTGGTCCTCACCTGGCCGCTGTCCCAAATATCACCGATGTTTTGGTTGATCTTCTCCTTGGAAGAAGCGACGAGTACCTGGTATGCTTGCTGATAGACCGCACCCTGCGGTACGATCCATGAAAATTCAGGAGTGTTGTCCTTGATGGCCGTACCCGGCGCTCGTAACCATTCCACCATCAATCCATCCGGACTTCCCACAGTGGGATCATCATACTTTTTAGCCAGCTCATCGCATTTTGTACGCAATTCCTGTAGGATAGCCTGGTGTTTTTTAGAAGCCACCAGGTTTTTTGTTTCCTGAGGATCTTTGTTTAAGTCATAAAGTTCTTCGATTGATTGGTCGTTTACATACCTTAAATATTTCCATTGGGCTGTCCTCACACCTTCACTGGGGGGAATATGTTCAAACTCCCAGAGGTGTTCGATGAGGATGGTATCCCGTTCCAGATCGTATTGCGGGTTCTTGAGCAGCGGAACCAGGCTCTTTCCCTGCCAACCCTCAGGTTGCTCAGCACCAGCCAGGTCAGCGATGGTAGCGGGTACGTCAATATTCAGGGCCATCTGCTCAATGTCATTGTGCATTCCCGCACGAGGATCAAAAATGATCAATGGTACCCTTATGGAATTGTCATACATCAACCACTTTCCTGCCAGCTGACGTTCACCGAGGAAGTACCCATTATCACCCATCAGGATGATGACCGTATTTTCATCCAACCCTTTTTCTTCAAGCTTTGCACGAATGGCACCAATTTCCCGGTCGATGTCTGCAATCATACGATGATAACCCTTTACGCTGTGTTGATATTTTTCCTCCGTATCATACCTCCAGTACCATCGGGTTCGGTTGAAGCCTTCCCGCACTATCTGGGGCAGTTTATCGAAATCCTTGTCTTTGCCTAAAGCTGGTCCGGGAACGTCCACAGCGGCCAGGTGTTCGTTGGAGGGGGCATCCCAGAAATACTGATCTTCCGCAGGGTCATGGGCATGAGGTGCACTGAAGCTCAGGCTCAGGCAAAAAGGTTTTCCCTCCGGAGCCTCCTCAATAAAATCCAGTGCCTGCTGACCGGTGTAGCGGGTCAGATGGACCGTTTCTCCATTCAATTGCTTGTAGTAGTAACCACGTTCGTCTTTAAAGGCTCCATTTCGATCATAGCTATCAAACTGATCAAAGAGCGAGGCCTCCTTATCGTATCTCACCCCGAATTTTCCGTAGAATCCGGTGTAATAGCCGGCATCCCGCAATACCAATGGGTAAGATGCCTGCATGAATTCTTCCTTGAGATCCCCGGTCTGGAAGGTGTATCGGTGTGTTCTTTCATAAGTACCTGTCAGGATAGATGCACGACTTCCAGCGCAGATGGGCGTAGTGACAATGGCTTGTTTGAAATAGGTACCTTCCGAGGCGAGCCTATCCATCTCCGGCGTCAGGGAAAGTGGATTGCCCGCATACCCCAGGGCATCCCAGCGCTGATCATCTGTGAGAAGGAAGATGATATTGGGTTGATCGGACTTTTGAGCAAAAAGTGCACTGGTGACAAAAAGGAATAATAATAATGAAAGAAGTTTACGCATCTCAGGTCAATAAATTGATTTATTAGTAATTACAAGCTAATAAAAACATTAGACAATTCGTTGACATCCTGTAGCGTCAGGCAATCCTGTCGGCTACTGCGATGAAGTCCGTTCTTTTTGTTCTACAAAATAGGGTTGAAAGGTATATTCCGATGGTTCGGCCCATTGGGCATTCTCTTTGGGCAAAAGGGTGCCTAAGCTTTCTCTCACCGATTCCGCTTTTGTCTCCCCGGAAATATTGATCCATTCATTGGGGTCATATTCGTGATCGTAAAGCTCTTCGCTCCCGTCTTCATAGCGGGTATATCTAAAATTTTCAGAACGGATGGAATGGTTATTCATCCCATAGGTAGTGATAGCGTAATACGCTTTTTCATTCTTCCCGCTTTGCATCAGCTCAACCAGGCTGATCCCTTCATTTTTGTCATTGGCTGCTAACCCACTCAATTCCACTAGGGTCGGGTAGATAGAAAGCATTTCCACAGGTTGATCGACGACTTTACCTTTTGGTAATGTAGGAGCAGCAAAGATCAACGGGGCATTCGTGGCCTCCTCCCACAAGGCGTGCTTAGCAAAGGTCTCCTTCTCTCCCAGCCTGTAACCATGATCGGACCAAAGCACAATGATTGTGTTGTCAGCATATTCACTGTTTTCCAGGGCTTCCATCACCCGTCCGACCTGAGCATCTACAAAGCTCACACAAGCCAGATATGCCTGGATGATATCATCCCAGTTACCTGACTCAATGGCCCACTGTGTGGTAGGCATCATCGGCAAGTCATTGATTTGTAAAGCTACATCCGGGACATCGTTAAGGTCGTCGGCCTTGTAAGGAGTCATTTCCAGTCCTTCCAGTGGGATCTTGTCAAACCATTTTTGCGGAGCATACAGCGGCACGTGCGGCCGGATAAATCCAACACCCATAAAGAACGGCTGATCATACGCTTTGTTTAATCGCTCAATCACCCAGTCTGCAGATTGATAATCGATCATCAGGGAATCCACTTCCGGATAGGCACCCCAGTCGGTGCTGGTCCTGCCGTACTTCTCCTGATCGGATGTTCCGATGCCATCCCAGACAAAGCGTTCTTTAGGCTTGGGACCAAAGCCACCTGTTCGCCCTCCCGATTCATCGAAAACACCGTCCGGAGCATGCTGATGGAAGAGCTTTCCGATGCCCATGGTGTAATAGCCATTTTGCTTAAAATACTCTGGGAGCAAGGTAATGTCCGGTAGCACGCTTTTGATGTCGTTGTCATCTATCATGCCATAAATACCCGTGGTGGATGGACGCAAACCCGTCATGATCGAAGCCCTGGACGGACCACACAAGGGCGCCTGACAATGAGCATTGGTAAAGAGAACACCCTGCGAGGCGAGCTTATCCATATTGGGTGTGAGGGTGTTGGGATGCCCATTCATACAGCCGAGCCAGTCATTCAGATCGTCGATGGCGATGAAAAGGACATTGGGTTTTTGATTGTTTTTCTCTTGTGTGATTTCAGTGCGGCAGGAAACGGTAAAAAGTGCCAGACAAACTGCCAGTAACAGACTATTTTTCATTGGGTAAATGTTTGGATTGCCCAAGTTAGTCTTAACATCATAAAATCACATGGTCCCTCTAAAAGTAAATCTGATCAGGATTACTGAGAGTAGAGCTAATTGGCTGCTATCCCGCTAACCTTCCTGGTTTTAAGGTTAGAAACCACATAATCGCCTACGGCTTCACCCTGTGACACCCCTTGCTCAATTGCCATTCTGTAGTGTATACCACCATACAACCTGCTAATGGCAGCTTCCTCTGAGGCCTGCAAAAATGAATCGAATTCCCTGGTGGGTAGACCATACTCATTTTCAGTGGTATCTGTAAAGAAAAAGTGATCCCCAAAGTAATCGGTAAGAGTAACAGCTGCTGCCCGGGATATTACGCTATGGCCACTGGTGTATTCAGGAAATGGCGGTGTCTGAAGTAATGGCACCCATTTTTCATCCAGATATTGATGTATCAATGTTTCAGGCCGGACAACGATGCTTCTCCATTTCTCATCCCAGCAGCTGATAAAGCCATCAAACAACGAAATAGAAGTACGCACGTAAGCCTCCACTGTCTCATCAAAATCTGATCCGGCTGTACGGGTAGCTACGGCAACAATGCCAATCCAATGCCCACCGGGAGTTATCTTTTTAGTGGCAAACATGGCGTGACCCCGGTGATGTGAAACATACGGATTACAATCCCAGAACTTGGCAATGTTGGTACTTTCTTCATCCAGGTTTACCCCAACATCATAGACTTCTTTCAGTTCGCGGTAGAATCCGCTATTTTCTTCCATCGTCATTTCCAATGGAGGTTTAGGACTGAACTGTCGGGCTGAATCAAGGATCATCGGACGTATTTTGTTCCAGTGAGGTTCAATACCTTCCATATAATCCGGTGGGGTGGGTTTCCACTTGAAGGTTTCATCCTGCACAGTATATTTTGGGAAAGTCCTGGTCTGCTTATACATGTCACCATCAGCCCATTGCAGAATATGGTCTGCCACAATCTCCCCGTAGGCCAGAGAATTCTTTTTGACATCGGAAGGAAGTCCGTTTTCTTCTAGCCTATTGTAGAAATTCTCCCGATACTCATCAATCTTATTTTCAGAAAAGATAAGCATCTTACCCACTGTGAGAAAAGCATGGATACTGGCCAGATTTGGATCAATCCTCTGATCTTTCTGTGGAGAAGGTACAGGGCTAAGATCCGTAACCTGACCAGCCAGTGAGTGAAGAGTGTCAGGATTTAACGCTGCCAAAACTTCAAATGCGGCAATATTGGGATAAACATATACCCGACTGGCCACCGGAGGTGAAAAGATGTCGTACACAATTACATCCGTGAGTTGCTTCACAGCGCCCTGATAGGACTCCGGATCATCAAGGATTGCCTTATAGGTATTATCCTCTTTACATGAGTAAAATAATACAGATACTAAAACAAATAATAGAGTCACTACTCGGGTCATACCTTTCAATTAAAATCCTTTTTCAACTAATTCAACCAATATTTTCTTATCGATCAGGACAGGTTTCCCACTATTGGGAACCATAACAAATTTATCACTATTTAAAGAAATTACTTTCCTATACTCTTTGTCAAATTCAAGGGGCAAGAATCCAACAAATGCATATTTACCGTCTCCTGTTCCTTTCAAAACTCCGCCGGGGCTGGCATCATATCTTCCTACTGAAGTCACAGCCCCAAAGAAATTACCTACATAGATTAGATCTTTATGTCCATCTCCATCCAGATCTGTGGCCAACAGGTCATTGATTGGACTGAATTGTGCCTGGAGAGGAAAGTCCCGCTTAACATATTTTCCATTTTGCCATAATAAAATGCCTGAGCTTAGATCATGCAAATAGTTGACCTGAGTTACCTCTCTCTCATCTTTTCCTGTCAAGCCTTTGAGTGTCCTGGTCTGAGAAAACACAGAATAGCTCAGGAAGTCCTTCTTGAGATAAGGTAATTGAGCGGCCAGTTCATCCCTGGAAGCAAAAGGAATTTTTGAGCCATTGATATAATAAAAGATAATCGGATCAGGTTGCCCATTCCTGTCAAAATCATCCAGAAACAAAGTCACAGGCTGTTCAGGTGACGCTTTGAACTTGCTGTTTAACCCGAGATTACCCAGGACAATGTCTTTTTGACCATCCTGGTTTACATCCGTTATCAAAATGTTGTTCCACATCCCATGGCTACTTCCTAAACCGATGTCATGCGTAATATCTATAAAGTCTCCATTTCCATCGTTTCGCAGTCCTGTTACTGGCATCCAATCTCCCACCACAAACAAATCCAGGTCACCATCCCCGTCGAAGTCGTGCCAGGCTGCATCGGTCACCATTCCCGGTGTCAAAACCCGGGCAACTTTAAGCGTGCCTTCCTTGTTTTCTAACAATAGACTCTCCGGGATCAATCCATATCCTCCGGGCACTGATCTGCCACCCACAAAGAGGTCCGGGTCACCATCATTGTCATAGTCTCCGGGCACTACGCATGATCCATTGATGGTGAGAAGTGTGAGTTCTGCTTTCTCAAAATTTGCCTTGCCGTCATTGAGATACAGAGCATCCTCGAAGTAAGGTGAGTCATAAGGGTAGTCATTGCCCCCATGCACCACATACAGATCGAGGTCCCCATCATCATCAAAATCAAAAGCTGCCGCATCTACTGCCTCCAGCTGGTCTGAATTTGTGAATGTAGTTTTGGCTTGTTGACCAAGACCTTCTTTTGTTTGTAGATATAGCAGATGATGTTGACCTCTCGGGGTTCCTAAAAACAGGTCTTCCATACCGTCGCCGTTAAAGTCTGCCGCAACCGCTGCCGGGCCCTCGGTAGAGAGCTTTTCCGGGATCAGGGTTTCTTTGTCGTAGTCTCTGTAGTCATTTTCCACAATTCCTGGTTCCAGGTAGCTAAGCCTGATCTTGTCATTATTCGCCAGTGTAAAGGCATCTGAACTTTCCTTCCTGATTGTATACAGGGAATCAGCTCTTAATGAACCCAGCTTCCGTACTGTCCCATCAGGCCAATGAATGGTCAAAGAGTCTACCCTCGTCTCATCCCCTAAACCAAAATGCAGCCTTTTGGTGGGTGCGGATTGAAATCCACGGCTTGAAACGACCTCTCCGGTAGCCACTCGCCCTCCATACCAGGCTTTTACTGTGGAGCCCAATGCCTGACTGTTGAATCGATCTCCCTCAAGCTTAATTTGTAGGTAATGACTGCTAAAATTGTTTTGATAGATAAATGCTTCGGAGTTCACATTATTGATGACCAGCTCAAGATCGCCGTCATTATCAAGGTCTGCATAGGCTGCTCCATTAGAATACGATGGTTCACCCAGGCCCCATACCCTACTGACTTCCTCAAACCGGAGACCACCCTTATTCTTAAACATGTAGTTGGGAATTTTCAGCGTAGGCATGCGCTGAATAAGTACCTGGTCCAGGCTGTCCTGGTTTTTGTCAGAGACCAGTGTCATGTCCAGCGTGCTTAAAAAGTTGATGTAATCCAGGTCGTTGGGTCGTTTATAGATCCCATTGGTAATGAAGATGTCTTTATGGCCATCATTGTCAAAATCCTGTAGCAAAACAGACCAGCTCCAATCTGTGGCATAAGTATCCGTGAGCAAAGCGACCTCTGAGAAGGTGCCCGCACCAGTATTTAGCTGAAAGGCGTTTCGGGCATACTGATGACCGTAACCAAATTTCAACTTCACTTCAGTCACCTTGTTGTTGTCTTCCCCACCAGATTTCATCAGGATCTGCTCATTCCTGGGGAGCATGTCCAGGGAGAAAATATCCGGATGAGTATCTCCATTGACATCGGCAATATCAACGCCCATTGTGAAGCGAGAAGTGTGATTGATCATTTGACTTCGACTTTCTTTGAAGGTCCCGTCTTTTTGATTCAGATACAGGTAATCGTCCTCGTGAAAATCGTTGCCAACATAGATATCCATCCAGCCATCCTGGTTGATATCTGAAGTCACCAAACCCAGGCCATAGCCCTGTGCACTGCTGAAGATACCGGCTTCCCGTGTCACATCATGGAAGTAAAGTGAGTCTGACTCCACCAACTGGTTTCGGTAAAGTCTGTCACCTGCCAGCGGATCAGGTATTTGTCGGGTGGAAGCGTCCTGGTAGCTTCTGGTAGTATGTACTGCATGATTCATCAGGTACATATCCAGGTCCCCATCCCGGTCATAATCAAAAAAAGAGGCCTGCGTGGAAAAGCCCGAAAACGCCAGACCAACATCCACGGCAACTTCGCTGAATGTGTTGTCCTGATTATTTAGATAAAGAAGGTTATGTCCCTGAAGGAAAAGATAATTCCCCACCTTACAAACAAAAATATCCTCCCAACCGTCGCCATTCACATCCGCAAATACCGCCCCGTTTGACCAGGATGCTTGGTGATTGGTGATGCCGGAAGACCGTGTTATATTCCTGAATTGTAAGTTGCCGGTATTTAAATAAAGCTGATCCTCACCCTGATTGGCAGTGAAGAACAGGTCTTCAAGACCATCATTGTTAATGTCACCCACAGCAACACCTCCTCCGTTGTAATAGTAGAGGTACTTGATGATATTCAAATCACCAGCAGGGTCTAAGGCGTTGACAAAGTCAATTCCAGTTGCCGATGAAGGTAGCCTGGCCATCTTGTTTTCAACTTTGCGACAACCAAACAGCACCAGGAGGACCATGATATGAGTAACAAATCTCAAGCTGCCTGATTTAATATTGGAATGTAACAACGCTGTCACTGTTTCTAAATACAAAAACAGCCTTGTCATAGATAATGAAATCACGGACCTCACCATCTACGACAAAACCTGATTTTATCCCATTTGAAATAAAGCTCATACCACCGGTATTGGACAAAAACGTACCGTAGCTGGCATCATACCGACCAATTTCAGGTTTTGTCCCATACAAGTTTCCTCCCAGGATCAAATCCAAATCACCATCCTTATCAAAATCTTCCGCTGCTATGGCAAAGACCGGAGCAAGACTGCAGTCAACCGGCAGCTTTTTCATATCGAAATTGAGATCCCCAATATTCTTTAAAATGATCGTCTCAAGGAACGTAGTCTCCAGTACACTGGCATTTTTCAATTGTTGCTGATCCAACACATCCTCAATGGTCGCATGCTTGTAGCTTTCATAATTGGGAAATTTCTTTTTCAGGTTTTTCATCTGATCGATCAGGTTGTGTCTGAGCGCAAAAGGATAAGACTTACCATCACTACCTGTGGTGGTCAGAATAGGATCAACAAATCCATTTTGGTCAAAATCATCTACATAAAGGCGAATTGGTTGCTTTTCACTGGCTTTAAATCGGCTATTCAATCCATGATTTCCGAGTATTAGATCTACATTTCCATCACCATCCATGTCGGCAGACTTAATCACATTCCACCAACCCTTCAATTTCGATATGTTGGCCGGTGTCACGTCTTCAAACTTATCTCCCGAATACTGAAATATCCGTGGTGAAATAAATTCTCCCACGACAACTAGCTCTACGGTCTCCCGATTTCCGTCCAGTTCGATAAACTCAGCATCAGTAATCAAACCCAGCTTACCAAAGGCTGGAGCGATATCAGATGAAACATCCACAAAAATGCCGTGTCCATCATTTTGCAACAGATATCCATCGCATGCCACCCCATAGCTGAATGGCTTAAGTCGCTCCCCCACAAAGAGGTCAATGTCACCATCCTTGTCATAATCACTCGCAGTTACTGTACTGGTGCTTACATATTTGGTTGAAGGAAGAACCTGGTCGGATCTTGTGAAAAGATTGTTTCCATCATTGATGTAAAGTCGATCGGCCAGGGCGCTGCTAGATGAAGGAAATTCGTTTCCCCCACTGCAAACGTAGAGATCGAGGTCACCATCGCCGTCTGCATCAAAAAATAAGCTCTCAGCGTCCTCTGAAATCTTGTCATTTTCAAATGATGGTTGAGGTAACTGCCTGAAACCATTGCCATCTGAAATAAATAGCGAACCTGAAATACCTTTAGCACCCCCAACATAAAAGTCCGGAATGCCATCCCCATTGATATCTGTAGTAGCAACCCGCGGTCCTTCCGTACTTTTCATGTGGTAGAGCAATCTATCACGATCGAAGTCCACAAAATCGCTTTCTATGTGATGGTAAGCAAAATTATTGCGCTGGATAAAAATGGGTTCAAATTCACCCGATCCCGCAGTTGATGATAAGGGATCCTTATTTTCTGATTCTTGGATGACTATTTTTTGATTGACCGGCACATCTGTCATCCTGGAAATATTTCCTGTTGGCCAGTGTACCACGATATCCACATTTGCATTTCCCCGAAGCCCAATGGTGGGTCTGAAATCCACGCTCGACTGAAAGCCTCTGGTGGGTTGTTGCTCCACATAGTAGCTGGTATTCTGATCTGTTACCTTTATCCTGGCTCCTATCCCGAAAATATTTTTACCACTGCCTTTCAGCTCCAGCTGGATATAATTGCCCTCACTTTTCTCCCTGGTCATATTTTTATAGACAAAGCTGGGCATATTCACATTGTTGACCACGAGGTCCAGGTCACCGTCATTGTCGAGATCGCCATACGCTGCCCCATTGCTAAAACTGGGTTCTGCAAGCCCCAGCTCCTGCGTCATTTCCTCAAATTGTAGCCCTCCCCGGTTGAGAAAAGCCAGGTTGCTGATCTTATTGGATGGGATGATCTCGATAAGTTTTGCATAGTCCACCTCATTGTCCGTCACAATGGATTTTACCACCTCCTCATTGGAGATGTACTGCAAATAATCCTGATCCGTCAGGTCCTTGTATATGCCATTGGCGATGAACAAATCCTTATTTCCATCATTGTTCATGTCGAATATTAATGCTCCCCAGCTCCAGTCCGAAGCCTCCACTCCCGCCAGACGACCGATCTCACTGAAAGAGTTATTTCCATTGTTTAGCTGAAAGGTATTGCGTGTGTACTGATGATGATATCCGTTGCTCACATTATACTGGTAGCGCGTCCAGTCTTCAAATGTGGTGACTGACTTAAGCCGCTCATTGCTCCTGGGCAGCATCTCCGTAACGAACAGGTCATTGTATCCATCGTTGTTGATATCTGCCATATCCGCACCCATAGAAGCACCGCTGATTGACTTCATGCTGGAAGTCAATGTCTCCTTGAATGTTCCGTCCTGCTGGTTGATGTACAGATAGTCTCTTTCAAAAAAGTCATTGGAAACATAAATATCTTCCCATCCGTCACCATTCACATCCCCAACAGTAACACCAAGCCCAAATCCAATGACGCTGCCATAAATACCTGCCTGCTCACTCACATCTTTAAAGTAATTGCCCTCATTTAAAAGCAATTTATCTCCACCCAGGCTGTCTCTTTTCGGGCGCTCATTGGATCGCAGATTGAAGCTCCCTATGGCCTGGTACGAATTGTTGAGCAGGTACACATCAAGATCACCGTCCTTGTCAAAGTCAAAGAATGAGGCATGCGTCGAAAACCCCCGATCGTCCAGACCATATGACTGAGCAGCCTCGGTAAAAGTCAAATCCCGGTTATTGATAAAAAGCTCATTCTGCTTGTTATCCCCCTCAATGTCACCGGAATTGCATACGTAGATATCCAGCCATCCATCGCCATTTACATCCGCCATGGTTACACCTGTAGACCAGGCTTTCTGCCCACCGACACCCGCCTTTTTCGTGATGTCTTCAAATTGAAAATTACCCTTGTTGAGATACAGCCTGTTGGGACTTTGATTGGCCGTAAAGTATAGATCCACCAGGCCGTCATTGTTGATATCACCAATGGAAACCCCGCCGCCATTGTAGTAGTTGCGATAGGTGTACACGTTGAATTTCTTGTCAAAAGTCAGGTTGTTCTCAAAGTCAATACCTGTGTCCCGGGCATCCATTAGCTGAAACCTTGCAGGAGGATCTGTAGACATCTCACAGCCGACTGCAAACAAGACAACCATTATCAATTGAACTCTAAACATACTTTTGGGTGTAATCATCTAAAAACCGTCTTTGTACTTTTCCTTTAAATCAGAGATCCGGACAACCACATCCTGAAACCCTGAGACGTGCATGGCAATCTGCCGATTCCCATCAACCTTAACCCACATGCTGGTGGGTTCCGTATCGAAATCAACCCGGATAAATACATTTCCCGGATACCAGTTCTGAAGCGAATCCCTTAGCTGGATCAGTAGTCTGTCCGACTGCAGGTCTTTGTTCCAGGGTGCCCAACCAATAAAGGAAAACTTCATGTCCATCGCATGCATTATTTGCGCCTCATTGAAGTCCCCATAAAAAAGCATCCGAATGGAGGTCGCCAGGCTATCCGGTCCCAGGAAATACTGTACGTAATTATTTTCGGGTCCCTGCATGATAAGTCCCTTCTTGTTTAGACTCCAGCACTTTTCGTAAAACTCCTTCTTCGTGTCTCCAAGCTTCAGATCAAATACAAGGGAGTCATAATGTACTTCGGAGCGTAATTCTGATTTTACCAACCTGGTGTAGTCAGACTCACATCCTATTGAAAAAAGAGCTCCAAGAATCCCTATGACAATTACACTAGTTTTCATAAAACTCATAAATTCTGGCCGGAGCATTATTACAACCCACAATGATCAAATCCTTTTCGTCTTGTTTTAATGACAGCAAAGACCTGATCTGCCCGACAATCCCAAGACTCTTTACTTTCCAGTCAGCACCTGGTTTGCCTCCCTGCAACAATATCCACCCATGGTTGGCGTCAAAGCGCCCAAATTGTGGCTTTACCAGGTATTGGTTCCCCCCAAGAAAAAAATCCATTTTCCCATCATGATTAAAATCTCCTGTCTCAATTGCATAATTCGGGGAATACTGTGCTTCGGAAGGCAGTGGCTTAATATCGAATGAGTTTCCGTTATTGATAAACAGGGAGGTCTCCATCAAATCAGTATCGTAAACCAGGGCATTTTCCAAAACACTTTGATCAAACATCTCATGAATGGTAGCCCCTGAGAAATCCTTGAAATGCAGAAACTTCTTCTTGAGCGCAGGTAATTGTGCAACGAGTTCGTTTCTGTCTGCAACAGGATAGTACTTCCCATCTATCTGATGACACACAATCTGCTCCACCGATCCATTCTGATCAAAATCATGCACATACATTCGGGTCCCTCTTTTAAAAAAACTGTTGAGTCCGTGATTACCAGCCATTAGGTCTGTATCCCCGTCTCCGTCAAAGTCACCAGTCACAACTGTATTCCACAATCCCCTCGTATTTTGCAGCCCATAGTCATTTGTCTTATTCCTAAGTATGCCCTTATCATTGATGAATAAAGTGATGTTTTGCCACTCCCCCACCACGATCAAATCCAGCCACTGATCATCATTCACATCGGTCCACACTGCGTCCGTAACCATATTCAAAGTACTGAATTCAGACTGCTCGATCGCATTCAGTTTACCCTGCTCGTTGATGAGCAAGTGACCGGTGACCGGCAAACCATAATGAAAAGCATGATAGCGTTCACCCACAAAGAGGTCCATGTCTCCATCCCGATCGACATCACCTGCAGCGACAGCCCCTGTCACAAAGAGACTGGTAAATGGCACCCCATTGGGGGATCTTTTAAAACCTCCTTTGCCATCATTGATATAGAGTCGGTCCATTAAAGCATAAGAAGAGCTGGAAAAGGATCTACCTCCACTTCCCACATACAAGTCCTGATCCCCATCATCATCGATATCAAAAAATACTGCCTCTGTATCTTCTGAGATTTTATCTGCTTCAAATGCAGGAACGCTTTGGTCTTCAAAGCCCTGAGCGGAACCTTTAAATAATTTTCCGGCAGTACCCTTGGATCCTCCTATGTACAAATCCTGATATCCATCCTGATTGACATCTGCTTTGGCCATCACCGGGCCTTCATTGTTAAACATCATGGGCAGAAGTCGCTCTCGGTCAAAGTCTACGAAAGTATTTTCTATATGAGCGTACTCTAGCTTAAGTAGGCTTACTTCCGCAATCTTTTTAGCAGGTTCGGTATATGCTTTCTGAATATCCTTCATAGCCTCTGGAGCAAAAAGCTCATGAACGAAATTCGTTTTAAGGTTTGCATAAAAGCTCAGCTGGCCATCGGGCCATTCTACCCGGACAGAATCTACTGTTTGGAGGTTTCCTACCCCTACATGTAAAACAGGATCCACAGAACTCTGAAATCCCCTGGAAGGGTAATTTTCAACAATGGATTTTCTTCCACCATACGAAACCATCACTTTAGCCCCGACGGCATAGGTATTCCTGGCATGACCAATCAGTCGAAATTGAATGCTGCGATTTTTGAGTGTGTCAGTGGTGTTTTCGTACACGAATGATTTCATATTAACATTGTTCACTACCAGGTCCAGGTCACCATCATTGTCCAGGTCTGCATAGGCGCTGCCATTGCTAAAGCCTGGCTCAGCCAACCCCCAGGATTCAGCGGTTTCCTCAAATGTGAAATCACCCATATTTCTGAATGCACAATTGGGTACTGGGCCCGACGGCATGATATCTATCAATTCTTTGACTACCGCATCTTTCATTTTCAAGATAGATCGAACCTGCTCTTCATTGGCCATGTATGTCAGGTAATCCCTATCCAACAGATCCTTGTATATACCATTACTTATAAAGATATCTTTGAATCCGTCATTGTCCATGTCGAAAATCAGCGCTCCCCATGACCATTCTGTCGCAGAAACACCTGCCATCCGGCCAATTTCCACGAACGCTTTACCTCCCAGATTGCGCTGTAGCACATTTCTCGGAAACTGATGATGATACCCTTTATCCACCGCCAGCATATATTTATCCCAGGACTCAAAAACCGTTTTGGTTCTCTGTCGCTGCATGGTTGCCGGAAGCATTTCCGTGACGATAATATCAGCTAGCATGTCATTGTTGAGATCGGCAGCATCCGCACCCATAGACCCCATGCTTATGCTCCCGAATGCTTCGGTAAGTTTTTCGTCAAATCCCCCGTTTTGATTATTCAGGTACAGGTAGTCCCGCTCAAAGAAGTCATTACTGATAAACAGGTCTGTCCATCCATCGAGATTAAAGTCACTCAAGGTGATGCCCAAACCAAAGCCGATTTTACTGGTGTAGATACCCGCAGACTCCGTGAAATCGATGAATTTACCGTTCTCATTCTTGAAAAACTTATTGCCTCCGCCATCCGAATCTGGGATTTCCCGCTGATCCGGGATCAGGTCATATCCACCTATAGACCGCATTGAATTGGTGAGCAGATAACAATCCAGGTCACCATCTTTGTCATAGTCAAAAAAAGCAGCATGCGTAGAAAGTCCGATTACGTCAAGCCCAAATTCAACAGACTTCTCGGTGAAGGTCAGATCACCGTTGTTGATAAAGAGTTCGTTGTGACGATTGGCTCCTCCTGGTTTCCCAGATTTGCACACATAAATATCCAACAATCCGTCACCATTGATATCCGCAAAAGTGGCTCCCGCCGACCACACGTTTTTGCAACCAACACCTGCCTGGTCTGTAATGTCCTCAAAGACCCAATTACCTTTATTTAGGAATAGCTTATTGTCTGCAATATTCCCTGTGAAGTAAATATCCGTGAGTTGATCATTATTAATATCGCCAAGAGCTACTCCTCCTCCATTGTAAAAATTGCGATACGTATAGGGATTGAATTCTTCAGTGTATTCCAATTCATTTCTAAACTCAACTCCTGTCTGTGTCTTCAAAACGAACCTTGTTTCTGCAAGCCGATCACTGCTACAGGCATAAAGTATTAAGAAAATGATAAGAAACGGAACTCTCATAAAATGGTGAAAAAAGGGTTACCACACCATTGCGATAACCCCTTTATTACAAGTTACATAAAAGTCAAATCAATATCCAGGGTTCTGTGTCAATGGATTATTGGTAGACGCACTTGCCTGAATTTGCCGCAATGGTATCGGGAACAAATTCAGATCATCATCACTATGGGCGGGTTTCTCCCACCATTCATCACCCCATCTGCCAAACCTGATCAAGTCACGCCTTCTGGATGCCTCCAAAAACATTTCTCTTCCACGCTCTGCCAAAAACTCACTCTCAGTCAGTTCGGCAGTGGTGGCGTACTCATCAACACCAGCTCGCGATCTTATGTCATTTATTAAGGTCAATGATTCGCTGGTAGGGTTCCAGCTACCACCTGCTCTGGCCAGTGCTTCCGCACGAACCAACAACATATCCCCAAACCTCACTATCGGGTAATCATTGTTCATATCGTTCCTTTGATTTTGGGCAAAGTTGAATTTGAACATCCTGGCTCCTCCCTGTCTTTCCGCATTTGGAAACAACTCATTAATTCTGGGAGTGTAATTCAGCTGAAAACCATCTTCATCAGTGCTTTCAGTGGCAAAGTCGATGACCGGACCACCTGTACCATCCGGATTTTTGAACTGTGGCCCTACCAGGAAGTTGTTTTCTTTGCGTTCATCATCCTCACTATAGGAATTATAAAACTCTTCCACGGAAGTATACCCATTCCACGGCTGCTCAGCCAGTTTAAAAGTTGCCTGACTACCATAGTGTAGCGTCATCTGGGCTATATTCATACCCGTACCAGTAGTCTGATCGAAAGGTACCACCCAAACATGCTCAGGGCTGCCTGAATTCGTAGGAGAAAATACCGAACTATAATCATCTGGCAGGGAATATAATCCCGAGTTGATGACCTCGGCTGCATCTGCTGCTGCTTCAGTATAATGAGGAGTCCCTGTATACACTTCTGCATTCAAATAAAGTATGGCTCTTAAGCCATAAGCACCATAAAGATTTACCCTACCAGCACCAAGTGATTTATTGGTTCTCAGAAAACCGGACGCTATGGCATCTGTAAGTTCTGACTCCACAAACTCAAATACCTGAGTTCGTGTAGATTGTGCTACATCCTGACCTGGTGCCGTCACTATTTTCACCCGCCCAAACGTATCCAGGAGTCTGAAATAGTAATATGCCCGCAATACATGTAGCTCGGTTACCGCAGAATCACTGGAAGTGATATTTGGATTACCTAAAAGGTCATTGATCTCTGCAATGGCATCATACTGCTGAGTCCATGTAGTGTTTAATGGATCACTGGTCGATTTATATTCATGCCTGTGCATATCTACCCAGATGCCTCCATCAAACCAGTCTCCACCTTTGGCGGGTATGGCCGCTTCGTCGGATGATACTTCCTGGATAGAAAAATAACCTCCATGATTGGCTGTGCCAGCTCCAAATAACGTAGCGTATCCTGTAGAAAGGCCGGAGCTTTCGCCGCCTCCACCCCCGCCAGAACCTGAGGATTCAGGTCTTTCATTGTACGCATCCTTTAGGTCTTCATCCAGATTGCATGAACCCAGAAGAAATATTACTGTAACGATATATGTGAATTTATTAAGCTTTTTCATCTTTCTCCTGTTTAAAATGTCAAGTTTAGCCCTAGTGTAAATGTTCTCGCAGTGAAGTAATTATTCCTGCGATCAATCCCCGGAGAAAGGACATCCGGTGTCAGAGGATCTCCATTGTCATCGACAAATCTGTTACCGTTATCAACGGGTCCGAAATCCTGCAACACTGGTTCCGGATCTATGCCCGTATAACTGGTAATAACAAAGGCATTTTGGACGTTGAAGTAAACCCTGACATTGGAAAAGGTATTAGAGTTAGCTACATCAAAATTGTATCCCAGGGTAATGTTGTCCAGCTTGAAGAAATTGGCCTTTTCCACATATAAAGAACTGAATCGTGCTGAGGTGATATCATCTCTGGCCAGTTCAGTATTGATCAGATTATATGAAGCCTGTCCTGGAATGCGAGGCTCATAAAATGCCCGGAAAGTGTTAACCAGACTGTGGCCAAATGCTCCCCGAAAAAAGGCATTTAACTCCCAGTTTTTGTATGATAACTGATTTGTCCATCCCACTTCCATGTCTGGGATACCATTTCCAAGTTCATGAAAATCTCCATCATCGGAAAGTGCTGCATCTTGAGCCGATATCACCTGCCCATCGTTGTTCAGATCTACCATGATCGGAATTCCTCTCTCATCAACCTCTCCGCTGAATTCTGGTCCCCAGATCTGCCCTATTTCTTCACCCACAGCGACACGAATCAAATTTGTACTGTTCTGCCCTGGAGCTCCCAGGTTCGCTCTTGTTTGTTCCTCCACGGGAAAATCTTCCAGGGTAGTTTTATAGGAAGAAAGTATAATCCCTGAATTGTATAAGAAATCGTTGTTGTTTACAAAATCGTAGCTTAGTGAAAACTCAATACCATTGGTCTTCAACTCACCGGCATTTTCAAAACGCCTGTCGGTACCAAACACTGCTACATCCACATCCCGTTCAAGAATGAAATCATTGATAGTTCTTGTATATACATCCAATGCACCTGTAAGACGATCCGTACCAAAATCCAATCCGATATTGATCTCGGATTTCTCCTCCCATTTAAGGTCTTCATTGGCAGCTCTTACGTAAGTGACATTTCCATTGTCATCCACTTCGTACAAATCCTGAGCAAGACCGGCATCTCTTGGAAGTGCTCCTGTCACTCCATATCCTGCCCTTAGCTTCATCTGACTGAAAGGTCCCATAGAGAGATACCTGGTAAGGTCCACACCTAAACCAACAGCCGGAAATATTCCCCATTTATTGTCTTCTCCTAGCTTGGTGGATCCTTCTCTCCTCACCGATGCATTAAAAAAGATTGCATTGTCAAAAGTCATATTGGCCCTGACAAACTGAGCAATGATCCGTTCTTCTGGTGAAGCTGCACTTCTTAGCTCAATCAATCCAGCCTCCTGCAGGTTTCCTGAATTTTCCAGTGCATTATACCCCAGATCATCATTGGGAAAATCACCCGCCTGAATCACGAAATCCTCTTTTGAAATCTCCTGGAAAGAATACCCTCCTGAAAGACTAAGGTTTATATCGCCAAAGCTTCCGGTATAAGTTGCATAGGATTCCACAAGTGTCAGCCTATCATCTTTGGCCGTACGTCTGGCAATACCTGGTCCACCCTGATCTTGTCCTCTCAAAAGGTCATAAACAGAGTAGTATTCACCATTTAAATTGTTTGTGTATTGTTGAGCATAGTTGACGGTAGCTGTTAGTCCGTCAATGATTTCATATTCAGCACGTGTGCTAAAATTTATCTCTTTTCTCTTACCCTGATTCACGTTCTGATCAATGATCGCCACAGGATTGAAGCTATCAAACAACCCGGCAGGTTGAAAATAACCTCCATATTTGGCATAATCTGCTGCCGTTCCCACATTGGCATCCCTACCAAAAACAGGAGCAGTAGGATTGAAGAAGACGGCATATCTCAAGGCTTCATTGAATGAAAAGCTACTTTCTCTGTTCGTCAGTGAGAAGTTCACATCAAGCTTAAGCTTATCATTCAGTGCGTAATGTGAAAGGTTTGCCCTGGCATTGATCTGATCAAATCCTGATTCTTTCAGAATGCCTTCTACCTGCCGGAAGTTGGTAGATACCCGGTAGGTAGTAGATGCTGAGCCACCACCAATAGATATATTGTGAATATGTGTGACCCCTGTTCGGGTTACCTGGTCTGTCCAATCATTTGAGCTTCCCAGATCATTTCCACCATAGTCAAGAAATTCGGCAGCTGTCATATTGTCAACTTGATTTTGGATGTTACTGACCGCTACCTGACCATTATAATCAACTTTCACCTCACCTGCTTTTCCTCTTTTGGTCGTAACCAGGATAACCCCACTCGATCCTCTGGACCCATATATTGCTGCTGCTGATCCATCCTTGAGTACATTGATGCTTTCTATATCGTTAGGGTCTACATTGTTGAGAGATGCACCAATCACACCATCTATGACCACAAGAGGCTCTGTGTTGGCTCCAACAGTAGAGATACCTCTCAACCTGATGGTAGCATCACTATTTGGATCACCTCCCTTATTGTAAATTGATAGTCCGGGAACTTTACCCTGTAATAGTTGAGTAGGGCTGTTGATGTTACCCTTGTTGAAGGATTTTTCGTCCAGACTTACTACTGCAGAGGTAATTTCCTTTTTGTCCTGGGTTCCATACCCTACCACTACAACCTCAGACAAAGACTGCACATCGACACTTAACATTACATCTATAACACTTCGGTTACCTACATTGATCTCCTGACTCTCGAAGCCAACAAATGAGATTTGAAGGGTAGCTCCCTCAGCCACAGAAATCTGATAGTTCCCATCAAGGTCCGAAACAGTCCCATTGGTGGTGCCTTTCTCGACTATCGTAGCTCCGGGAATGGTTTCACCTTCATTACTGGTAATCTTGCCTGTGACTGTCCGTTGTTCAACGATGTGTTCATATATTTTGGGCTCATCCCCATCATAAACAGTCTTGATCGTAATGGATTCATTTACTCGCTTGAAAGAAACTCTTGCCTGAACCGACATCTCCCTAAGCAAATCCTCCATATTCCATATTTCCCTTTCCAGCGTGACGGTTTTCCTTCTGACATCACGTTTGGAGTAAGCAAACACAAAGTTGCTGGAAGATTCAATTTTCTCTACAAGGCTGAGCAGGTCAGATTCGCCTAATTCCAAACTCAGCGATACCTCTTTCAGAAGCTTCTGTTGAGCCTCAGATTCACTTGCTACTGCCAGACTAAAGGAGTAGCACACAATCACCGCGAATATCGAAATTTTCGACATGCGTAACATTAATTTGTATAATTTTACAATCATATAGTTTGTGTTTTAGATGCATAAACTTTAGAGAGCCGAACCCTCTTCCCCAAGACTGTTCGTGCTCTCTTTTTTTAAAAACCTATTTTATAATAATCTTGTTTTCATTTATTTTATAGTTAAAGTCATAAGCGTAGGATAAACTCTCAAGTACAGCCTCCATAGACGGACTGACATATTTTGCTGTAAACTTCTTTTTTTCATCAAGATTTTTCTGAACAATAAACTCCACGTTGTACCACTTTTCTAACCTTCGCAGGATCTGGAGTATGGTTTGTTCGTCGATGACCATTATCTGGTCTATCCAGCCAAAAACCAGGTCATAATCTTCAATTCTCCGTTGACTGAGATCGCCTGAGCTGGCAGTATATTCCAACAGATCATTAGACACAAGGATTACAGGATCACCCTGTGATGCAGATACACTCACCTTCCCTGATTTCACTCCGACAGCGGTAATATTTTCTTCAGGATAGGATTTAACATTGAATAAAGTTCCCAACACCTTTATGCGGACATCTTCGGTAAGAATTCGAAATGGTCGTTTTTCATCCCTTTTAATGTCAAAAAAAGCTTCTCCAATAAGCTTGACTTCCCTATGTTCGGTATTGAACTGCACGGGGAAGAATAGTTTACTGCCGGCATTGAGCTTTACGATGCTCCCGTCTGGTAACTCAAAGGTGATCCGTTGGCCAGGGGCTGTCTCCTTTTCTATAATAACATTTTGCTCAGTAGTAATATGTGTTGGTTCCTGATCCTTTTGAAACTGATATATTGCAAAAACTATCCCCAGAGCCACAATTATCAGTGCCGCATATCGCAGCATAGCATGAAGACTGATACCAGGGCCTGATTTGTCTATCTCCTTTACCGGAGAATCATTATGATTGGTGCTTGTTTTATCAGACAGTATTTTATGCCTGATCAATTCTTTGGATTGATTGACTTCAGTGACGCTTAGATTCCACTCCCCAACAATATTTTCAAATACTTTACTATTCAGAGGTTTTTCCTCAATCCATTTTTTCAACTCCTCCGCCTCCTGAGGACTCAAAGAATTTTGTAAATACTTTACGATCAGATGCTCCATAATTATCCCTACCTATATAGGAGTAAAAAAAGGAATAATACACTGACGTATTTGATATTATTTATAATACGTCTGTGTTTTTCACTTTATATTTAAATGCTATTCAGTATTTTTCTGATCTAATTACGAATTTCACATAACAGAACAACATGAGCCCATTGATACCAGGAGCGCCACAGTATTTGCTCGCTTGGAATATAATGCCACACTTTTCTCTTCCTCCCTGAAGTGCTCTTCTAACTTATTTTTAAACAGCTTCACGACTTTATAAAGATGTGACTCCACAGTTCTCTTGGAAAGTCCCAATTCGTCGGCTATTTCCTGATTGTTCATCCCTCTGGATTTTGACATTTCATATACCAGCAGACTATGGGGAGACAATTCACCTGAGATCTCCTTTATCAATATTTCAAGCTCCTTACTCATAAGAAGACTTTCTGGATCCACCGTGTCAGAAACCTGTAACGATTCGTCATAGGCAGAAAACGAAAATCTTGCAGGATCATTTGTAGAAAGCCGAATGGCCAGGTGTTTGACGGAAACCCGGAGATAAGAGCTCAATTCATTGATCTGATGAACATCTGGCTTTTTTTTCCAAATATTCATAAAAACTTCGGATACCACATCTTCGGCGAGCTGCTTATTCTTAGTGATGGAAAACGCATATCTAAACAAGCCCTCAAAATTCTCATCATAGGTGCCTTCGAACCATGCTTTGAAGTTCTTATTGGGATCAACAAATTTCATTTCTCGTTTCAAAGAAATTAATTTAATATTCCTAAAAAGGGTTAGATATGGGGAGGAGGAGAGGGTTAAAAGAGGAATTTAGCACATTTTTTATTAAATACTAAATTTAAGTTAGGGTATCTCGCATTAGAAATGACATCTGCTAAATAATAACCATAAAAAAAGGCGCAGAATCAACGACCTGCACCTTTTCAACTAAATCACTTAATCAGTCCTTATTAGTACCCCGTATTCTGAGGTTTCAGGTTTTCATTTCTATCCAATTCATCCTGCGGTAGCGGGAAATAGTAATCCCGTGATGCATCAAAATTAGCATGAGGTTCCAGAGATCCTGGCCCTTTGAAGACGTCGTCTCCTATTCCCCATCTTTTGATATCATACCAACGCTTATACTCAAAGGCCAGCTCAAGTCTTCTTTCTTCGCGAACGGCCTGAGTAAGATCCTCAGCTCCTGTAAGGTCAGCCGGGAACGTGGTCATTGTTCCATTCCAGTTTCTGGCTCTTGCCCGAATCTGGTTGATATAGCCAACCGCTTCAGCATCTCTACCACCCAGGTTGATCGCTGCTTCAGCGGCTATCAATAAGACCTCAGCGTACCGCATGGCAGCATAATTATTATCCGAAATACCCCCTTCACCACTGTGATTCCCAGGGTTGGCCCAATACTTAGCAATATGTGGTCTTGGTGAACCGTGATTGGGAGCAAATTGGTCATATCCTACCCATTGGGTCAATGCCTGATCCAGGTAAGCAGAATCTACGAAACTTACATCTTTTCGGTAATCCCGGTCATCCCAGGTATCGAAGACCTCAAATGCTGGTACACTTACACTCCATCCTGAACCAACAGTGGGTAAGAATACACTTCTGACCCCTGTGATAGCGCCCATCCAGTCGGTTCCCTGGCCAGCAGTTCCTCCGTAATCTCTCTGAAAGTCTACCATGAAGATATGCTCGGCAAGGCCCTCATTGTTGAACCCATCATACAACTCTGCGAAGTCTTCCATGAGCGCATATCCGAATTGACCTCTGTTATCAATAACAAATTTTGCTTCATCATAAGCCTCCTGATCATTACCAAGTGTCAGGTGGACTGAGGCGAGATATGCTGCGGCAGTACCTGATGTAGCTCTCGACCTGGCCCCGGCTGGAGGTGTATCAGGGAGATTTTGCTTGGCAAACTCCAGATCGGCAATGATCTTTTGATACACTTCGGCTTCCGGGGTTTTGGCTAACTCCTTGACATCATCAGGATTTGTAATGGCGAAATCGATGTAAGGAATATCACCAAATAGTCTTACCAGGTGGTAATACACAAAAGCTCTGATAAAGGTAGCTTCAGCAGCCAGCTCAGTCACCTCGGTACTTGGAGGAACCAGCTCAGCACCTGCAATGGCTGTATTGGCTGTTCCTATGATACGATATGCTTTGGGCCAAAAGGCTGTGACCATACCATTGTTGGAATCCATATTGAAGTCATTGACCTGCTGCCTTCTACCGGGTGTGTTTCTATCCCCAATGTCACACATATCGCTCCTCAACTGAAGACTTAAGACCAGTTTTCGTCCGTAAAAACCTTCACTTGCAATGTCAGCATACGATCCCATCACTGCCGACTCTACATCTGTTGCTGTTTTGAAGAATGCTTCCGGAGCTAAAAGTCCTACGGGTTCTTCTGCCAGGTCAGTGCATCCAAAGAGTGACAGCACAAACCCAAATACGATTGATTTATTGATATATCTTTTCATTGTTACGTCTTTTTGTTTGAGAAAATCACCCATTAAAAACCAATGTTTAATCCAACAGTATAGGATTTAGCATTTGGGTAACTGGCATAATCCAGTCCCAGGTTCCTATTTCCATTGGTATCACCAGCTGTTCTATAGTTGACTTCCGGGTCATATCCTTCGTAATCAGTGAAAGTGAGGATATTCTGAGCACTCACATAAATCCTGAGTTTTCTGATATTGATGTTATCCAACAAAGCTTTTGGTAAGCTGTATCCCAAAGCCAGGTTTTTCAACCTGACAAAAGATCCATCCTGGACAAACCTCGATGAAGATCTTCTTGTTCTTCCACCATTGGCTTTTGGAACATTGGTATTGGTGTTTTCCGGAGTCCAGCGATCAAGTGCAGCAGTGGTCGCATTGTTTCTGCCTGCAAGTAAGTCAAGTTCCAGGAGAGTGTAATTAAATACATCATTACCCTGAGTAGCCTGAAAGAAGACATTCAGGTCGAACCCTTTCCAATTGAAGTTATTGTTGAGCCCCCAGATGTAATCCGGATGTGGATTACCTATGATAGCTCTGTCATCATTATTCAATTGGCCATCTGGCACGCCGGTTAAATTTCCCTCAGAGTCTCTCGTTCCATCGATGTCTCTGAATTTCTCACCACCGGCCTCAGTTTCAAAGCTTCCTCCGGGAATAAACGTGTCTCCTGTCTGATAAACTCCGTCGTAAATCCATCCATAGAAAGAACCAACAGCCTGACCTTCCTGAAGGATCTGGGTATCTCCCATTCCAACCAGGTGACCGGGACTTGAAGTATACAGAATAAAGTTACCCGGGTTGGCATTTTCCGGAAGAGACAGGATCTTGTTTCTGTTCAGTGAGAAGTTCACATCCATATCCCATTTAAACTCACCAACCAGGTTTCTGGAATTGATGGTGAATTCAAATCCTTTATTACTCACTTTGCCAATGTTCTTCACCTGTGAGCCATATCCGGAATATTCAGGCAATGGTAAGCTGAACAATAAATCACTGGTCTCCATGGAGTAATAATCCATGATCACATTGATCCGATCATCTAACAAACCAATGTCTACTCCTACGTCAAACTGCGCTGTTGTTTCCCAGCTTAGATTTTCATTGGCTACCTGATCTATGGTGATGGCATTTACCGGAGTACCATTGACAAGTGAGGTAACACCAGAGGCTCTCAAAGAAGCCAGTGTTGCATATGGAGATATCGCCCTGTTACCAGTTAAGCCATAGCTCACACGCCATTTCCAATTGCTAATGGGGTTCACGCCAGCCATGAAGGACTCTTCTTTCATGTTCCAGGCTACAGCACCGGACGGGAAGAATGCCCATTTGTTGTTCTCGCTAAAAACAGAAGATCCGTCATATCGCGCATTGAATGTGATCAGGTACTTGCTATTGAAGTTGTAGTTCACTCTTCCATACCATGAAGCAAGCTCCCACTCTGATAATCCTGATCCGGGACGCTGAAAAACGGACCCTGTACCAAGGTTCCAATACAGTCCGGCATCGGTAGGGAAGCTCTGGGCGCTTCCACTCCAGCTCTCACTTCTCGATTTTTGGTATGAATACCCACCCATGACATTCACATTGTGGTTACCAAACTCCTTCGTATAGGTCAGATAGTTTTCACTCAGTAACAGGGAAGTTTTATTTCCATTCACATCTGCATCTCCACCTACCCCAGATCCACCACGTAAGGTAGTTGGAGTGTATGTACCAGTTCGTCCATTGTTGGTACTTGCTCCCAGCGTTGTTTTGAATGATAAACCATCGAGAATATCATACTCGGCAAAGAAATTACCCTGAAACCGATCTGTAACATTCTCATTAACATATTGCGTAGCCACTGCATATGCATTGTCATGCGCATCACTCAACCGTGCAATGGTAAAATTGCCAAACTCATCTACGATGGGCTGATCTGGACCAAACTTAAACGCTGAAGCTACCACACCGGAACCATTGGTACCTCCTGAACTTTCCTGTGTTCTGGATCCATTTTGGTCTGTTCTTCGTGAAAAGAGATTCAAACCGATTTTCAACCTCTCTGAAGCCTGGATATCAATATTACTTGTAACAGAATAACGTTTATATCCGGAATTTAAAATGATCCCTTTTTGATCAAAGTAGGTTCCCGAGATGTAATAGTTTACGCTTTCGGACCCGCCAGAGACCCCTAACTGGTAATTTTGGATTCCTCCAGTCTGGAAGATCTCATCCTGCCAGTCCGTATTGCCATTAAGAGGAGTAAAACCCGGATTGGTCTCCTGAATGTATTCTGTAAACTGCTGCTTATTGAGCAAATCCAACCTGTTGATCTCATTTTGAGCAGAATAGGACATGTTGAGATCTACATTTAGTTCTCCTTTTTTACCTCTTTTGGTCGTCACCAGGATCACTCCATTAGCTCCTCTTGACCCATAGATTGCAGTCGCAGAGGCATCTTTCAGAACTTCAATTGATTCTATATCCTCTGGTGGTGGCAAGGAAGCTCCTACAAACCCATCCACTACATAGATCGGGTCACTGCTGGCATTGATAGATGTACCGCCGCGAACTCTAACCTTATAGCTGGAACCAGGTTCACCATTATTGGCTGTGATTTGTAAACCGGCAGCTCTGCCCTGCAATGCCTGAACAGCACCTAGTGCCGGATATGCAGCTATTTCTTCGGAGCTGACAGAAGACACAGAACCTGTTAGATCACTTTTCTTGACCGTACCATAACCTACAACGACGATCTCATCCAAAGCCTTGAGGTCGGGAGTCAAATTCACATCGATGACACTGCGACCATTGACAGGTATTTCCATGGCCTCATAGCCGACGAACGAAATAACAAGCGTAGCTTCTTCACTCACACTCATGGAGTACTTTCCGTCAATGTCAGTGATTGTACCATTGGTTGTGCCTTTTTCCTGAACCGTTGCACCAGGAAGTGGTTCGCCATTTTCATCGGTGATCTTACCTGAAATAGAGATATCATCAACGACAAGCTGCACTGGTCTGCTAAATCGCTTTTTGTTATTCTCGCTCACCAGGATGCTCTCATTGATCCTTCTGAACTTCAGATCTACCTGATCCGCGACCTCTAGCAATACTTCTTCCAAACTCCGTTTGTTTTTGCTCAGATTTATTTTGGATTTGGGGATGTCTGTGGAATAGTAGCTGAACTTGAAGTCTGTTGCACTTTCAATGGTCTCAAAGACCTGATGTACTGAAGCATTGGCGAATCCAATGTCCAGATAGATGTCTTTCATGCTTTGTCTTTGAGCATTTCCGCTGGTCGCAAAGACCATATTCATCTGAAGAATAAATACAAAAAGAAACAGCCTTGTACACATAATTAGTAGCCGTAAAAGTTTAATTTTCATAACTTTAGGGTGTTTTGTGGTTAATCAATTTTTATCATGAGACACTGGCTCCAATGCCAGAATGCGACTTTCCAGGGTATCATTCAGGTGTGGAGCCTTTTTTAGTTCCTGCCTCAGGGAATCAATGCTTATCTATTCATCTCATCTCATTTGGGGTTAATACATTCTATTATTATCTCTTTGTCATTCTGGGTAAACCTGATCTTCCCTGAATAGCTCAAGGCCATCAGGATATTGTCAAGACTTTCATTTTTGAATTCACCTGAAAACTTTGGCGCATTCGCAGGCAGTTTCTTAAGGGTAATATTTACTCCAAACCACCTTTCAAGGGTCGAAACAACCTCTTTCAAATCGGTATCCTCGAAATAAAGCACTCCATCTTTCCAATTGATCATCTGACGAAAATCAAACGGACCTTTGGAAGTTTCTTTTGTTGGTAAATGATAGATCAATTGCTCACCGGGTATTAATATTGATTCCCAACCTACACTCTGGGTCACAGTATCCAGATTAGTCACACTCACTTTACCGGTTACCAATGAAACATATACCCGCTCTGCATTGGGGAAAGCCCTTACATCAAAGGAGGTGCCCAGTGCGGTGGTAACCACACCACCGGCGATAACTTTAAACGGTTTTTCCGCAGCTTTTTTAACCTCAAAAAAGGCTTCCCCGGTAAGGTGGACTATACGCTCACTGGCGTTGAAGTCTAACGTGTATTCGATGCTGCTTCCGGAGTTAAGAGAGACAGTAGAACCATCCGGAAGATGGATCCTGGATTTCTGTCCATTGGGATTGACTTTTCTGATCGTTTCGATAATCGGTTTTTCAAGAACGGATTCCTCAGATTTGAAATCTGCTATAAAGAAGAATGAGACGACTAGCAAAGCTACCGATGCGGCAACACCATAAATCCAACCGGACTTTGACTTACGGTAGTTAGTGCCATTTAATGAAATTTTGCTTTGTAGTTTCCTAAAAAGCTCATCAGCATTGGGATGCTCAATCTTTATGCGGGTTTTATCCCAGCTTTCTTTCATCAAAATAAATTGCTGTCTGTTGGATTCAGATTCCGAAATCCAGATCTCCAGTAATTCCTGATCCCCATCTTTTGTTTGATGGGTTAAAACACGGCCAATGACGTCTTCGATAGGTTCTCGATCCATAAGTGTATGAAGTTCCTATCATCAAGGACGCGCTTTTTTAACAAAACCCTACCAAATGGCTGAAAAAAATTAAATTAATGTAAATACAGGGATTAGCAGGAGGCTAATAATGACATTTTTATAATCCAGATCTGCACAACTGATATAGCTGGAGAGGTCTTTTCTGATCCGTTTAAAGGCTAGTCCCATGTGTTTTTCTATCGACTTGACAGAGAGATCCAGGACCCTGGCCACCTCTTTGTAGCTGAGGTTATCTTCTTTGATCATCCGATATACAAGACCACTTTTTTCCGGTAAATTCTTAATGCTATCCTCCAGTGCTTTTAGTAACTCCGCATCTAAAAATGTATGCTCGGCATCCTGAACCTGCAGCTTCAAGCTCAATTCTACCTGATTGATCGACATGAGCGCCAGGTCTTTTTTGTTATCTCTCAGATAAGTGAGTGTTTCGTTCTTGGTGGCAATGTACAGGTACGATTCCAATTGCTTTATGGTAGTCAGTTTACTGCGTCTGTTCCAAATCTTTACGAAGACGTCATTGGTTACTTCTTCGGCAATCTGATCGGATTTGCTGTAATATCTGGCCAACTCAAATAGTTTACCATGATACAGATCAAAAAGCTTGCGAAAAGCCTGTTGATTACCTCGGGAAACATCTTGAATTAACGTTAGGTCAACCATTATATCCTAAATATAAAGAAATATTAATGAGATGGTGAAGGCCCTTTCCAATAAGTCAGTATTTATTACCTTTTTCATGTAGTCACTACTGTGTTTTTGGCCATTCCATACCTCAAGGTTTACACTCAAAATAATAGAGACAAAAGCAACCCAAGGCCTGCAAAGGTTCACCATTAAAGCACATTCAAATCAAAAGTAAGACGTTGCAATTGATCAGCTTTCGCCTTCAACTCTCCGTCAATAAAAAGCATCAACCCTTTACCCCGATGATATTTTTCACCAGTCCTATCCCATAATATGGTAAGCTCCTTTCCATGATACCTGATCCTGTCTAAACAAAACCAATCCCAGCCATCGGGGGTTAAAGGTTTTATCTCAATCACCTGATCTATCCTCGGCTTAAGCCCGAATAAGTCAGCAATCACCAGGTCACAAAATCCGGAGTGATTGTAATCTTTGCCTCTTTCCACTCCACCTTTCTTTTCAGACCAGGTACCATTTTCCCAGGTTTTAAGCCTGGTCCTTGAAAGCCAGTCACCGGTAAATGGATTAATGTTTTCATCGATCCAGTTTTGCTTGTCTCCTCGTTCATTCACGATCGTATGGCTCTTCGCATACTGCGACAGCAAGAGATAATATTCCTCTTTTGTGAGGCCACCCGTATTTGAATAATTGTTGAGCAGATTAGATAATGCTTTCATTGTCTGTGTGGTCGCAAAAGGCCATGATGGACCATTCCACTGACATGCATGTCCCGTGTAGTTGATCGCGAAATAAGGATGGGCTCTTTCGCATACTGTCAGCCCATGGGGTGCGTAAAATCCTGTGGTATCCATGACCTTTTTCCAGGCATTTGAATAGACATCCTCATCATCAGGTAAATTAAAATACCAGGGTATGTAACCGATAATTTCTCTTATATCAAGCGGCTGGGTAGCATCAGTAAAATCTCTGGGTAAAACGGTAAAGAAACCCAACTCTTCATTCCACAGCCTGCTGTGAACTTCATTCTGGATGGCCTCAGCTTTTGCATTGAAAACGTCTGTGATCGAGGCGCTATCCATCAATTTGGCTATCGAAGCAATGGCCTTCGCATCTCCGTACATATAACTGTTGATGCTTGGACGCACAGCAGCCATTTTATTGATTAAAATACCATCATTCAAAATCTGGCCACTGGCTGAGTACTCCATACCATCGCGGTCATCTATTTGCCAAAACAATGTCCTTGCAGAATCTCTCCTGATCCGTTCCCACTCCTGATAATTGTCTATCAAGCGTGGTAATTGACTGGATAATTCTGAAATATCCTGATGAACCGACTGAAATGAAAGCACCGCATCGGCCACCCAAAAGCTATAACTTCTGATGCCATCACCTGAATCGTTGAGCCAAAAACTAATATAATCGGCAATGTATTTGGGATCACGCAACCACCTTCCTTCATAAATCTGATGGCCTGCAGGACAGTTGATGGTATTGTGTATTCCTGCCCAGCTTACTTTTGGCAGAAATTCGGTAATCACAAACCCGTCTTCAGTATCCTTGATGTGTTTCCGATAGGTCCACCAACGGAAATAATAGGTTTCTTCAATCTCTTTATCAGGTATTTCAATAAGGGGAATATTCCGGGCTAAAAAAGATAAGGCTGAGTCATTGGAAATGTGCTGTATGTAGAGCTCTTCATCATTTCCATTGAACTTCTCAACATAAGTTTGAAGTATTTTTGAATTCAACAGATTGAAGTGCTGTTTATCATCACAGCCCAGAATGATAAACAGCAGGCCAAGCATTAAAATTTCTTTGATTCTCATTTTCACTTTATGCTTTTATCAGGCCATTCCCAGTTAGTCAGGTCATCGCTCCAGGCAATTCCGATAGACGCATTGCGATCAAAATCCCCTTCCTCTTCTGTCATAGGTCCCGAACCATGGAAAAACATCAGATATTTTTGAATGCCTTCTGTTTGTCTAAGATCTACAACCGTAGCAGCAGTCAGCCTTCCTTTGGCCCAGTCCCAGTTTGCCTGACCCAGGGTGATCAAATCCCCCCAATCTTCCCAATGCTTCAGGTCTTTAGATTGCTTTATCCCTATACCATTTTTCGGAGAGTGGATCATCCAATAGGTGTCCTCCCTGACCAAAACCGTGACATTTTCTCCCGCTTCGGTTCTACCAAAATAAGTCCAGTCCTTCAAATCCCGGGAGTAAGACATGCTGGCGCCGTTTTGCTTATAAAAACACCACCATTTCTCAGGATTATCTTTGTCCTTTAATAGATAAGGATCTATCATCCTTCCCATCCCTTCTTTGGGCACTTCATTCCCTTTTACCTTCAACAGTTCCGGAGTGGACCACTCAACAAGATCACTGCTTCGCATGATAAATACCCTGGCATCCTGGTTGCCATATCGGGTGGGTTCAGAAATGTTATGACCTGGTCGTGGGTAGGTTTGAAGACAAAGTATCCACTCATCACCATACCTGATCACATTTCCAGGGCTGCAATAGTTAAGACTTTGATCCCGGGGAGTGATCTTTATGGGTTCTTCCCAGTCTATGAGATTGTCGGATCTTGAATATGCAGTGTATGAAAACACGCTACCATCCGCCTCTATCTCCACCAAAGTGAAATACATGTAGATCGACCCCTCATGATATAATACAGCCGGATCTCGATAGGCCGTTAAGGAATCGCCTTTGAAAATGATTGGAGACGATAGTGCTGATAAATCATACCCGATCTTTTGGTCACAGGATACGAGTCCTACCAAAAGAATCAAAAAATAAAGAAAATAAAATCTCATCCTATAGCTCTCTTCCTGTTAGTTTTTCATTGAGTATATCAGGAACAGGAGCCGCTGTGTCACCAGTCCACTTGTCTATTGCTTGCAGCATGTCCTGGACAAGCTCCGGATTTTTGGAAGCAACATCTTGAGTTTCTCCCAGATCTTCTTTCAGGTTGAAAAGCTCATAAGTCTCGTACTCATAATAATAGATCAGTTTCCAATTGCCCCGCAACAAGGTAGTCGAGGGAACCGCTCTCCAGAAGTAATTGTCGGTTGAGTAGACCGGTAGAACCTGTTCTTTTGCTCCTGAGCCTTCCAGGTAGAGTGGAAAATGTAAAAAAAGATCTCTGTCCCTGTCCTGTTGCTCCTCTTTCAGGATACCAAGAAAGGACGTGCCATCTACAGGTTGAGAAGTAGGTAAAGCCGCACCAGATAGCTCTGCAAAAGTTGGCATAAGATCAATCCCTATGGCAGCGTAATCCGATCTGCTTCCAGCCCTTACCACTTCAGGCCATCGAACGCAGAATGGAACTCGAATGCCTCCTTCGTAAAAGGTGCCTTTACCTGCTCGCAATGGAGCATTATTAGTGAGCCTGGCCAGACCGCCATTGTCGGATGTGAAGATCACCAGGGTATTTTTATCAATGCCCAGCTCCTTTAGATGATCCATGACCCTTCCCACACTGAGATCCACTTGCTCTACCTCTGCTGCGTATGTGGGTACATAGCCCTCACCCTCAAAATCTTTTAGCTTTTCCTGATAGTATTCGATCCGCTCCTTTGTGGCCGACATCGGGGTATGGACTTCCCAATGTGCGAGATACACAAAGAAGGGTTGCTCCTGGTGTTTCTCAATAAAAGTAATGGCTGCATCAGTCAGTCTTTGGGCTACTGCTGTATCATTATAGTATCTCCCCTCGTCTCCATCTATATTTGAAATTTCTCCAAAAACTCCGGACGAAGAAAGGGAGTCAAACCCCTGGTTGTCATCACCAATATGCCACTTACCCAATCTTGCAGTAACATACCCTTTTTGTTTTAAAAGCTCTGCCAGCGACATAAACTCAGGAGCTACGTGGTTGTTGTTTACCTGGAAGGTATTGTAGGTGCTGTCTTCTCCCCTGGTTGGGACCTTGAATCGCATCTTGTCTACATTTCCCCTGGCGATACCATTGGGCAGATACACATGGTGCCTGGGTGAATACATCCCTGTCATGATGCAAGCTCTTGAAGGTGCACAATTGGCCGCAGAGGGGTAAAACCGGTCAAAGATCATCCCTTCTGATGCCAGTTGATCAATATTGGGTGTTTCATAGTATGTCTGACCATTGTATCCTACATCCATCCAACCCAGATCATCGGCAATGATCACAACAATATTGGGTGAAACATCCTCTTGTTTCTCAGGTGAACAAGACCACAGGTAAAAGCTACCAACCAGGATAGCTAGAGAAAATCGAAGTAGAGAAAAAATCATTGGTTTACTAAAAACGAGGTATCATTCAGGTGAAAGGGTACTTCAGTCTCCTTCTTCTGCAACAATTCCTCAAAATTCCTCCTCAATGAGCGTTCTTCTTCGCTCAGGCTTTTGAGTGGTTGTTCTTCCAGAGGATCTACTGATGTCCTGAGGAATCTGCCATCCTGATAAAGCTTATATTCTTCATTCATCACCCACCGGTTGTGGCCCCTGTTTCCCCACCTGGGAGAATAATGAATGAATACCTGATCCTTCGTCTCATCAGCTATTCCTGACAGAATAGAAAGGAAACTTTGACCGTCAGTAAAGAAGGTGGAAGGGTCAATATTGGCGATTTCAGTCAGTGTAGGCAGAAAATCCGCAAAATCGATCATCCCTTCAAATACACCTGGTTTGATCTTTTCCGGCCAGGTAGCAATAAAGGGCACATGATTTCCTGTGTTGATGGTTTTGCCCTTGGCTCCCCATACTGTGCCACTGACTACATCACTCTTCACACTCACATGGGTGCCATTGTCAGCCGTGAATATGAGCAGGGTATTTTCCCAGACCCCTTTTTCCTTCAGTTTGGCTTCAATCTGTCCGATCAGCTTATCCGTATACGCCATCATATCTGCAAAATAGGCCGTGTCTTTCTCGTATCTTCTAGAAGGGTCGGCCCACTCCGGGGAATCAGGGGTGGGAACAAAAGGATCGTGTACCAGGGCCATTGGATAATATACGAAGAAAGGACTTTCGGCATTCCGATCTATAAAGTCATTGATGTAATCTGTAAATATCTGAGGGCCATAAACATCCGGATCTCTTGGAAGATCCTTGCCATTTTGAGTGATCAAAGGGTTGGCAAAGCGCTCGCCATCTTTTTTGGGATGATGAAGCTGCCACAGACAATATTCATCAAAGCCAAACTGATAAGGACGCTCCAGATCCTGGTTATTTGGATTGTCTCTATTTAGCCCATTCAATTGCCACTTACCCGCTATGCAGGTTTTATACCCGGCGTCTTTTAGCAGGTTTCCAAAGGTGATTTCTTTTGGATTCAGGTAACCAAAATCCTCATAATTGCGAAAGTTGTGCTTACCCGTCATGATCTTGACACGGGAAGGTGTACAAAGTGGCTGTGAGTAGCAATTGGTAAAACGGATACCCTGCGAAGCTAGTCGATCCAGGTTTGGGGTAGCATATTCCGTACTGCCATTCACACCGAGGCATTCATAGCCCATATCATCAGCCATGATCAGGATAATGTTTGGACGGGCATTTGACGTTTCTTGCGAGGATTCCTGTTTGCATTGAGCAAATAAAAGGGCAATGATGAGGTAGGTCGCTATTCGAATCATACTCCGAATATATGGATCTTTATGGAAATATTTTAATAACGGCATTCACTCGACCTTCCGTCGCATCTTCATTAACTTTGATCAAGTCATCATATTAATATATGTCAAATACTGATCTCATCATTGAAGAAAGACCCAGAGACATTGGGGACTTTCTTGTCGGCAGGTTTCTTCCTTTCCGTAAGAAGCGGATGGTCGGTCCATTTATCTTCGTAGACCACATGGGCCCCGCTACCATCAAGCCCGGAAGTTATATGGACATAGGCCAGCACCCACACATCGGGCTGTCCACGCTTACTTATCTTTTTGAAGGCGAGATCATGCATCGTGACACACTGGGAACGGAGCAAAGGGTGACGGCCGGTTCGGTAGGCTGGATGACTGCTGGTCGAGGGATTGTACATACGGAACGAACACCTCAAGACATGAGAGATGGCGGGACTTATTCCATGCATGGATTCCAGATTTGGGTAGCCTTGCCAAAACACCTGGAAAAAATGGATCCGCAATTTTCCTATGTCAAATCAGAAGACATACCCTCCTGGAATGAAAATGGCGTTTCATTCCGGCTGCTAGCAGGAAAGGGTTTTGGCAGAATATCCCCGGTACCTGTCTATTCAGACCTGTTCCTACTGGAAATAGATGTAAATCGAACCAGTGAATTTGATATCAAAGACAATCTGAAAGGAGAGATCGGAATCTGTGTGGTAGAAGGGTCCATTGATGCCTGTGGTCAGGTGGTAGAAAAAGGATCATTGCTGGTTTCCAAGGAAGAAAATGCCTGCAAGCTAAAAGTGAATGAAAACACCAAATTGCTCATCTTCGGGGGTCAGCCCTTTGAAGAAGAACGACTCATCGACTGGAACTTTGTGGCTTCAGATAAAGAGATCATTCAGGAAGCTAAGAAGAACTGGCAGGAAAAGAACTTTGAAATGGTTCCCGGCGAAACCGATTACATTCCGCTTCCAGTACCCGTTTAGCCAGAACTATTTCCCATTAAAGCTGATCATCACCCAGGCGACAATGGCCACTACCACGATACTGATCACAATGTCTTTCCAGGAGTAGCTGTTTTTATTGGCAGCCTTATCTTCATCGGAGATTGTACCATAAGTCAGTCCGGCCAGCTGTTCCATACTTTGAGGCTTTGTGGCAAAGCTCACACCCAGCACCAGCACCACGCAGAACAAGAAGAACCAGGCGCCAAAGGTCAGGAAATTGATGGTACCTATGGTATGCAAAATGCTTCCCGTAGTAAGGTTGGGTGCTGCGAGCTCCAACACAATCCGAATGGCACCAATCAGTGAACCCACGACAAGCGTGACATAGGCTCCATGCTGGTTGATACGCTTATAGAAGATTCCCAGGAGGAATACTGCTGCGATCGGAGGTGAGATATAAGCCTGAACTTTTTGCAGGTATTCATATAAGACTCCTGAAATATTCTGCATGATCGGGATCCATAATATCCCCAGGATCACAACAATCCCAGTAGCTATCCTCCCAATATTCACCAATTTCTTCTCTGAGGTCTCAGGTCTTAATTTTTTGTAGATATCTACAGTAAAAAGGGTACTGCAAGAATTGAACACCGAGGCCAACGAGCTCATCAATGCAGCCAGCAATCCGGCTGCCACCAATCCTCTAAGTCCTGACGGCAACAGGTTACTCATCAACACGGGAAAAGCCTGATCAGGGGTATCCCATTGGAGCTCCCCCTTCATTTTTAGGGTCAATGCAATCACACCTGGAATCAGGAATAGGAATACCGGCATGAGTTTCAGCATAGATCCCCAGATCGCTCCTCTTCTCCCCTCTTTCAGGTTTTTTGCTGTTAAAGTCCTTTGCACGATATATTGATCCGTACACCAATACCAGATCCCAACGATGGTACTTGTGATCACCAGTGAGGGCCAGGGGAAATCCGGATCAGACGGGGGTCTCCACATGTCGAAATATTCCGGACCCAGTGTGGCTTTCATTTCCGCCCATCCTCCTACGGCATCGAGACCAATGAATGTCAACACAGCTGCACCTAGTACCAGCACTACGGCCTGAAGCGCCTCCGTGTAAACCACGGCACGCATTCCTCCCAGTACCGTATAAATACCCGTCAACACCACGGTTGCCAAAGCTCCCACCCAGAAATTGATCCCCAACAAAGCCGAGACGACTACCCCACCTGCATAAATAGTGACCGAGACCTTGGTAAGCACATAGGCGACCAACGAAACCAGTGACAGGAACCATCGGGACTTTGCGCTGAACCTTCTTTCTAAAAACTCCGGCATGGTGAAAACACCGCTCCTGGCGTAGAATGGCAGGAAGACCCAGCCCAAAATCAAAACGATCCATGCATGTAGCTCATAGATGAGCAAAGGCATTTTATCTCCGGCACCCGAGCCGGCCAATCCTACCACATGTTCTGAACCAATGTTGGAAGCAAAAATAGAGGCTCCAACGACGAACCAACCCACGTTCCGTCCTGCGAGGAAGTAGTCCTCTGTATTTTCATTTTTCTTGAGGATCACCCAAAGGGCAATACCAAAAAGAACCAGGAAATAGATGGCTATAAAAATCCAATCCAGTGCATCAAGACTTTTCATATTAGGTGCTGTTGAAGGTTGGGTGTTGAGTTAATGCATTAAAAATGGTGATAATAAACCTCATTCCAGCGTATCTGATCTTTAAAATTTCTAATGGAGGTGTCTTTATCAATAACCAGTAATTCAATATCCATCATTTCTGCCAGGTCTTCGAAGAACTCAGTATTTAGTGCCTTACTAAATACCGTATGGTGAGCGCCACCAGCCAGTATCCACGCATGCGCTGCGGTTTCCATATCCGGATAGCAATCCCATAATACCCTGGCAACGGGCAGTTTAGGTAGATTTTTTTTTGGTTTGATCGCTTTCACTTCATTGACGATCATCCTGAAACGGTTGCCCATATCAATCAGTGAAACATTGATGGCTTCGCCTTCATCCACATTGAATACTAGTCTGGCAGGGTCATCTTTGCCACCGATCCCTAATGGGTGAACCTCACATCGTGGTTTACCAGCGGCAATGCTTGGACAAATCTCCAGCATATGGGAGCCTAAAACCAGTGAGTGATCTTCTCCGAAGTGATAGGTATAATCTTCCATAAAGGAGGTCCCACCTTCCAAACCCTGCTCCATTACCTTGGCTGCATGAAGCAAGGCTGCGGTCTTCCAATCGCCCTCTGCACCAAAACCATATCCGGCAGCCATCATTCGCTGGGAGGCTATCCCCGGTAGCTGTTTCATTCCATGCAGGTCTTCGAATGTATTGGTATAAGCTCCAAAATCGCCATCCTCTAAAAAGGCTTTCAGCCCCAGTTCAATTCTGGCCGCATCTTTTAGGGAATGGCTCTTTAGGACTGCATCTGTTATTTCATATGCTTCACTGTAAAGACGGATCAAACGGTCCACCTCCTCATCAGCAATGGCATCAATGAACTGCACCAGGTCCCCCACTCCATAGCCATTTACACTGAAGCCGAATTTCATCTGGGCTTCTACTTTATCCCCTTCTGTGACTGCCACTTCACGCATGTTCTCGCCGATCCGGGCAACTTTCGTGTTTTGTAGGACATGCCATCCGGCAGCCACACGTGACCAGGCACCAAGGGCTTTCCTCACTTTTTCTTCCTTCCAGTGGCCAACGATCACTCTCCTTTGCTTCCGCAACCGACTGACCATAAATCCAAACTCCCGATCTCCATGGGCAGACTGATTTTCATTCATGAAATCCATGTCGATCTTGTCCCACGGGATTCCCTGGTTGTACTGTGTATGCAGATGCACCAGGGGCTTTCTAAGAGCATTGAGTCCTCGTATCCACATCTTGGCTGGTGAAAAGGTGTGCATCCAGGCAATGACTCCAACACAGGATTTGGAGGTGTTGGCTTCTTCAAGGGCCGCATAAACCTCATCCGACGACTTCACCACCGTTTTGTACTTTACCCTGACTGGAATGGATGAGCTCTCATCAAGTGCTTTAGCAATCTCTTCCGAATGCCTGGCTACATTTTTCAGGATTTCGCCACCGTAAAGGTCCTGGCTCCCAGTGATAAACCAGACTTCATAAGTATTTAAAGGCTTTATCATAATCAGCTTTGACCATAGTAAGCGTCCTTACCATGTTTTCTTTCATAATGTTTTTTAATGAGTGCCTCCCTAAGACGGGGGGCATCCGGGTTGATTTGAAGAGTGAGAAATGCCATCCTGGCCACTTCTTCAAGCACCTTGCTGTTGTACACAGCCTTGGCCGCATCTTTCGCCCAGGTAAAGGGACCGTGATTGCCCAAAAGGACCATCTCTACTTCTTTATAATCAAGACCTTTATCACTGAAGCAATCGATGATCTGCTGACCGGTCATGTGTTCATAATCCCCCTGAATGTGTTCATCCTTCATGGGCGGAGCGCAAGGAATGTCCTCCGTCAGGTGGTCAGCATGAGTTGTCCCGAAGATCGGAATGTCTTTTTGCGCCTGGGCCCAGGCTACTGAATAGGTAGCGTGTGTATGTGCGATACCCCCAATTCCTTCCCATTGATTATATAAAAAAGCATGTGTCTTCGTATCGGAAGACGGCCTCATCTTACCTTCCACAATCCTATTCTCAAGATCCAGAATCACGATATCTGCTGGTTTCAGCACCTCGTAAGGCACGCCACTTGGCTTGATGGCAAAGACACCATGGCTTTTGTCAAAAGCACTGACATTACCAAATGTATATATCACCAACCCCAGGGCATCCAGCTGCATATTGGCTTCGTAGCACTCCTCTTTCAATTCCTTATATGACATCTCAATTCGTATTTATCTTTTGCTCTACAAAATCTCCCAGTGCAATATATTTTTGATAGATCTGCTGGTAAATCCTGACATTTTCAGCTTTTGGATGATAAGTCTTCTCGAAACCATTGCCCATTGCTTTCACCGCCGTGCCCATATCAGGATGTATACCTGCTGCCACAGCGGCATACATAGCAGCCCCTAAAGCTGGCGCCTGCTCGGAAACAGCCACCTTGATGGGCATATTCAGGACATCAGCCAGTGTCTGCATGATAAAAGAGGATTTTTTAGCTACTCCCCCAATACCCACTACAGTTTTGATCTCAACGCCCTCCTCAACAAACCGATCTACGATCTTTTTAGAGCCAAAGCAAATGGCCTCTACCAGTGCTCGAAACAACTGTGGAGCATCCGTTCCCAGGCTCAGGTTGACAATGGCTGCTTTGAGCTGCTGATTGGCATCCGGAGTCCGGCGTCCGTTGATCCAGTCAAGCGCGATTGGTGAACCTTCATTGATGGGTGTTTTCTCTGCCTGCTGCGACAAAGCGGCGATCATGTCTTCCCTGATCTTCTCCAGCTCATCTACGGACATCGTATCCTTTAGGTAATTGTCGAGTGGCCAGGATATAAGATTTTTAAACCAGGCCAACACATCTCCAAAGGCTGACTGACCAGCCTCCAGACCGATCATACCTGGTAATACCGACCCATCCACCTGTCCGCAAATCCCTTTTACAGTTCGGTCACCCACTATATCCTGGGAAGAAACAATGATGTCGCACGTTGAAGTACCCATGACCCGTACCAGAGTGTTTTCTTCTACCTCCGCTCCAACAGCTCCTGCATGTGCATCGAATGTTCCTACGGCTACCACTACGTCCTGACTTAATCCCAGTTTACCTGCCCATTCGGCTGACAACCTGCCTGCTGGCAGATTTGAGGTGTAGGTATCGAAATACAGATTTCGTTTGACTTCCACCAGGTAGGGGTCAAGTTTTGCCAGGAACTCATCGGCAGGTAACCCACCCCAGGACTCGTGCCACATGGCCTTATGACCAGCAGCACACCTCGACCTTCTGAAATCTTTCAGGTTTTCACCTCCAGTCAGGATGTATGTCATCAGGTCACAGTGTTCTATCCAGGAGTATGCAGCCTTTTGAATTGCTTTATCCTCCCGGGCAATATGCAAGATCTTGGCCCAGAACCATTCAGTAGAATAGATCCCCCCTTCAAACCGGGTATAGTCCTCACCTCCCCAGTTCCTGGCTAGTTGATTGATCTCTTCTGCTTCTTTGATAGCTGTATGGTCTTTCCAAAGGACCATCATGCCGTTTGGGTTTTCCTGGAAATCAGGAGTGAGACACAAAGCTATTCCCTCCTGGTTTACCGGGATCGGTGAAGAACCCGTGGTATCCACACAAATGCTTTTGATCAAATGAGGATCGATACCGGAGGCTTTTACTACCCCTTGAATAGAGGCTTCCATACCTTCTACGTGATCTGCGACATGCTGTCTGAATTGATTTTTGGAAGGTTCGCAGTACTTTCCCTCTTTCCAACGCCTGTACCAGGACACTTCGCTTGCCCGGGTGGTTCCATCGGTGGTATCTACCAGAACTGCCCTTACGGAATCCGTTCCAAAATCAAGTCCGAGCACATGGGGGTTGTTACTCATGGTAAGAATGGGTTAATATTACGTGAATATAGTAAATAAAATTTAAGTGTATTATTTACATTTAATTAAAATAAAGGAATTGACTGGCTAAAATGATGAAAGACCATTACCAAAAGCATGTAAAAGCACTATTGGCAGTAGACTGCATCATCTTTGGTTTCACCCAGGATAACCTGAAGATCTTACTGATCAAAAGGGATTTTGAACCAGAAAAGGGAAAATGGTCGTTGATGGGTGGATTTCTCAGACCGGATGAGACGTTAGATGAAGCAGCTTCGCGGATCCTTCAAAAACTAACAGGTCTGCACGATATCTATCTCGACCAGCTTAGATCTTTCAGCCACCCGGATCGCGACCCGGTAGACAGGACTGTCTCCACAGCCTATTACGCGTTGATCAATGTTGAAGAACACAACAAAGAATTAACCAAAAAACATTCTGCGGAGTGGTTTAACATCCAGGACATCCCCGCATTGATCTTTGATCACAATGAAATGATTAGCCAGGCGATCAAGCGATTGAGATATAAAGCCTCAACTGAACCGATCGGTTTCGAGCTGCTTCCTGAAAAATTCACCATGCGTCAGCTTCAGAAATTGTACGAAGCCATCCTTGGGCAGGAGCTTGATAAGAGAAACTTCATCAAAAAGATTTTGAGTCTGGATGTATTGATCAAGCTGGATGAAAAGGACATGACTTCCAGCAAGAAAGGATCATTCTTATACAAGTTTGATGCAGAAAAGTACGATCGGTTTAAGATCTAATTGATTCATTGAGGCATGTGCTGCTTCACCTTTTGGTAAAAAGCCTGAAAATGCTCCTTCAACCCTGACCAGTTTCCTTCATTGATCAGGTCTGGAAGAAACAGTTTGCCTCCCATTCCCAGACCTTTGGCTCCCGCGTTCATGAATTCATCCAGGTTTTCAATGCTCACCCCGCCTGTTGGTGCCAGTGGGATTTGTGGTAATGGTCCTTGAAGTTCCTTGATATATCTATGACCAAGTGTACCGCTGGGGAATACCTTGACCATGGTGGCTCCTAGCTGCCAGGCTTTGTAGATTTCTGACGGTGAAAAGGCACCAGGGAAAATGGGAATTCCGTCTTTTACACTGGTTGTTACCACCTGTTCATCCAGGATCGGAGTAACGATAAACTGTGATCCGGCTTCCTTTGCGGCTTTATAGTCTTTGATGTCACAGACTGTTCCTGCACCAATGAATAGCCCATCGAACTTTTTCACGGCAGATGATATAATAGCGAGCGCGTTCTCTGTATTCAAGGTAATTTCTGCCATTTGAAAGCCACACTCCTGATATAATTCCAGGATATGGAAAACCTGGTCCTGGCTAAATCCTCTCAATATCCCGATCACGGGCATGTCTTTCAATGCTTTTTCTACAGTCATGATAGGTTCTTTAAAATGGTTAGTTGTCCGGTAATATAAGCGCTTGCTAATTGGTCAGAATCTAAAAACGAAAACCCCGTAAGTCCTGATTCCTGTGCCGCCAGTTGGTAAAGTGGTTTCATTTTTTCATCACAGGCAAAAAGTTTGGCAGTGGGTATTGACTTCAACTCCTGCAACTCATTCCCTATCAATAGCCCGCTCAGGTAATAATAGTTTTCATGTGGATCACTGCTTTTCCCCAGGATATCCCTCGCCCGGATACGGAACAATTCGTTCAACAGGTTTTCTGCAATGGCATCTTTAACCCCTGACTTAAAAGATTCAGCAAAATTGGGTGACCAGCTGGCTTTTTCCATAGACCTGTTCAGCACACTTTGTTCGCTAATCAGCTGAAACAGTTCACCTGTGAGGTAAGTCTTAAAACTAACCAGGTTCCCTCCTGCAATTTCCATGTGCTTGGAATGTGTACCCGGCAAAATCAGGATGAATTTTTCCGTGTCTGATAATTCTTTAAGGCCAATACACTGGGTCTCCTCCCCTCTCATAATGTCCTGATCTGAAGCGGCCCCGCTGATGAGCGTGATTTTGCCAAGCTCCTCATCAAGAAAAGTTTCAGCAACCACTCCGCTGCCATTGATTGGGAAAGGTATGGTTGCGTATGGTAGTTCTTTCATCCCGATGCTGGAGCTAGCCATCCCCGAGATGACAATCTGATCATAATCTGTATGATTTACCCTTTCATTAGACAGGATCTGTTTTAAGCGCTGTATGAAGTAGTCAAATGAGCTTACACCCTGATCTTTTGATTCCTGAAACAGCTTTTTGCAGCCATCATCGCTTTGAAAATGTTTCCGGATCTTTTGTGAACTCGCATCCACCAGCACTCCCCGAAAGGACGATGTCCCCCAGTCGATACACAAGATGGTTTTTGGGTCTTTCACAGCCGCAAATTAAACCGAATAATTGTTGTCGGGAAACAGGAGGGTTGAGCAATCCTTTTCATGGGTATGAATGCCACAAAGGCGCTAAGGCCCAAAGATTTAATGACAGGATCCATTTGGTGATATTTTCTATTTAAAAAAATATCCAAATCCCGAAGGGATGAAAGGATTAGAAAAATGACCATCATCTAAAAAACCTCGAAGGAGTGACATTATAATTCCGGATCACTTTCACAAAATTACATTTCAGATTGCTTTCCAGACTGGCAAAAATGACACCCGTCGGGGTTAAATTATTCGTTTATTTTACATTCTATAGTCATACCATCCCTTCGGGATTTAATAACTTTTCGCCCGCTTGTTTCACTTGCAGAAATACTTTGACTATTATCAGCTTTTCATTCCTGCTAATCAGATTGAATTGTCCGTAGTTTCCCAACTGACCAAGGGATGTTGACGAAAACAAGCACATTAGCGATGGATTTTTCAGCAACTATTTCTGATAGTTGGTAAAAACTCCATCGATGGCCGTGCTTCCCTTTGAATGGTCATTATTAATTGATATCATTATCCCAGAAATAACCCAAACATGCTAAAAACCTTACCCATTATCCTGCTGACCATCGCTGTCATTGCATGTCAAAGTAAAACCGATTCAAAGGATGCTCAGGCTACTAAACCCAATATCTTGTTTATCCTGGCGGATGACTGCACCAACTGGGACCTGGGTGCGTATGGAAGTCCGGACGCCATTACGCCCAACATCGACCGGCTGGCTGCCGAAGGGATGAAATTCACCCGCTGCTACCAGGCTGCACCCATGTGCTCACCAACGAGGCACAATATTTTTACAGGCTTGTATCCGGTCAAAACCGGGGCTTACCCCAATCACACATTTGCGAAGGAAGGAACGAAAAGCATTGTCCAGTATCTGAAACCGCTCGGCTATCGCGTGGCACTTTCCGGCAAAAGACATATCAAGCCCGAGACCATCTTTGATTTCGAATTTCTGGGAAAGGACAAGAATCCGGAATTTGATCTTATCGATGAATTTCTTGCCGATGCGAAATCAAAAAATGAACCCTTTGCCCTGATGCTGACCTCCAACGAACCACATAATCCGTGGAACATGGGTGACCCCTCAATCTTCAATCCTGATAGCCTTACGTTACCCCCCTTCTTTCCTGACACCCGTGTGATCAGGGAGGAATATGCAAAATACCTGGCAGAGATCAACTACCTGGATAGCCAGGTTGGGACAGCACTTGAACTGTTAGAAAAACACGGTTTCGCCGAAAACACCCTGGTGATGTTTGCCAGTGAGCAGGGAGCCATCTGGCCCTTTGCCAAATGGACCGGCTATGAGGCCGGCGTTAAATCGGCACTGATCGCCAAAATGCCAGGCGTGATCAAGGCAGGAACTACATTTGACGGAATTGTAGAGTATACTGACATCCTGCCCACCTTTATCGAGCTGGCCGGTGGCAGCGTCCCAGCCAACCTGGATGGAAACAGTATGGTCCCCATACTCTCCGGCAAGGAGCCATCAGGGAAGAAATACGCTTTTAGTCTCCAGACCACCCGGGGCATCAATGATGGCAGCGACTACTATGGTATCAGGACGGTAGTGAATAATCAGTATCGCTATATCCTGAACCTGACTCCTGAGGTCGAATTTCTCAATACAATCAACAATGATCCAAACGACCCAATGCCGTGGTTTTCCTCCTGGACTGAAACAGCAAAAAATGACCAGGAAGCAGCTAAATGGCTAACCAGGTTCCGCCAAAGACCCGCCGAAGAACTTTTTGACATCAATAAAGATCCCTGGTGTCTGAATAACCTGGCTGATGATCCGGATAAGCAAGAGGTGATGTTCACACTTAGAAAGGATCTAGAGAAATGGATGGCAGCATGTGGTGATGATGGCCAGGCTACTGAAATGGCTGCACTGGAGCACATGTGGAAGAATCAAAAAGGAGAATAATGTTTTTATTGTTAAAAATACCCCCTCAGCTTCCTGACGTTACTCCTCCTTTTGGCGCAATGTCAAACCAAAACCACATCCCCCAACATTAGGACACCAGATGAGTTTGACCGAATCACAGGTGAACCTGATCACTCGGTTAGAGTAAGACCCCGCAAATCCAAGATGGAAATGTTTGGGACAAATGGTAAGTACTAGCCGTTAATGTGTTTCAAATAAAACTTCCACGCTTCCCTGGCAACATTTCTTCCCAGTTCCAGTCCGGCCACATTGTCCGCCTGAATGTGATAACCACCCAACACCCTGGAAATTCCGGCCATTTCTGCAGTCTCGGTAAAAGTTGGAAAAACCAAAGTAACCGTATCTCCTACGTTATCCGGCTCAGTTAAGGCCCCTGCTACAAGCTGGACTTCCACACCAAATTCATCACTGCCTGTCCAGATCTTCAATGCTTCACCACAAGCACCACTGATACAACTATGCCCAGACACATAGCTCGGGAAAGGGGGACATAAAAAAGTCTCTGGCGAGTAGGGCCTCCATTGTGTTCCATCCATTTCCATCATTCCTTTGCCTTCTCCTCCCCAGGCTTTGATTACTTCACCTTCATAATACTCGTGCACCAGGGCATAAGGTCGGGCATAATCATAGAACATTTTTGAATCCCATGCAGCGATGAACGCATCCATGGCTACTACCTGGTTATAAAAATAGAGCTTAACATCCTCATCCAGTGTGTGCTGGTCTCTTAGCGAGACATCTTGAGCAAAGATCAACCAGTGACCAGCCTGCTGTACGGACTTGGGTCCATCCCTCATAAATTCCACCAATGCTTTCTGTTCATCCGTAAGGTTTGCCTGAAGATCAACGACTTCTTTTACTTCTGCAGCTAGCTGCTCAGACCCGATCATTGGGGGTGGTCCCGGTCTGAATTGATCTCCGGATTTAAGGGAGATAGGTTTTACTTTATCCCAAAAAGGAGTTAGACATCCAGGTGCATACCTGCCTCCTTTTCCATCTGAAAAATATTTTGGTTGCCACCTATTAGGATCAACATTCTTATCCACCGGATTGACAGGTTCATAGTTTGTATAGTCAAAATAAGGTACACCATTTGACCCGGCTTCTTCCCCATAATGATTCGACCCATCACGCTTCCTGGCGTTTATCACCGAGAAACCAGCAAGATTCCCTATTCCAACAGGTGTTGAGGGATCAGTACTCATGTCCATAGGATTCAGTCCCAAATCAACCATAAACTGCCTGAACAATAACGAGTCTGAATAGTAGTACTCACACATCGTCCTGTATGCAGCATAGCTGATGGCAATTTCTTTGTTGGAAAGGGTTTGTTCCTCAGTTGGTCTTCTGGACACCTCCTGGAGATATACTGGTTTAGCTGCTGAGTCGTATCGACTCCAGGCATCAAATACGGATGTGAATATCAAACCCAGATACCTTGAAGTAATAGTAGGTCTTGGATTAAATCGTTCTGTATCATTGGCTGTTGCCAATAAGGCCATCTTGCCCCATTTATAAGCAATATTATCCGCTCCTTTAGGCTGGTCTATCTCTTGAACATGATTGCAATTAACTAATAATAGAAGCGAAACAATGATCAAAGCAGTATTTTTCATAACTCCTTCATCTATGGTTAAACAATGGGTATCAAGTTAGAAATCAATAATTTTTCATCACTAAATTATGAACTTTTACCGTTTTTGATATAAAAACCATTGTCAATACAAATCAGATATCTCAAGATAGTCAAGATAGGATATCTTTTACCACATGCCCATGTACATCAGTCAACCGGAACCTTCTTCCCTGAGTCTGGAAAGCAAGTAGACGTTTACTACCCGGTGGATTTCAGGACCTTGACAACCGATTTCAGGTTTTCTTTTTTCCTGATTTGTCGTGTGGATTCTCTTAAAATAAGATTAGTCGGTAGTTGCTCACAATACAATTGATCTGAGTCAGGATTCCTGATATGCCAGATCAGTATTTCAGCGGCTCTTCTACCCATTTCTTCTGCGGGCTGGAATACTGTAGAGAGCTGAGGGCTCATGTAGGTAGCTACCGGCTCATCAGCAAAACCAATCACTGAAATATCCTCCGGAACCCGCTTATCGAGTTGCCTTAATACCTGAATAGCATCAAAGGCTACATAATCATTAAAGCAGTGAACGGCCTCAACTTCACCAGACAACACAAGTGTTTTGAATCTATTTCTCCATTCGTCATCCTCAGAGTTTAGAATATACTTTTCATTGATTGAGAGACCATTCTTCTTCAACCCCTCCTTATATCCAGTCATTCTCATAAAGCTCGTCGAGAGGTTGTGAGGTCCTGAAATATGGATGATCTTGGTATTGCCTGATTTAACAAAATAATCAATAGACTCTATACACCCTGGAAAATCGTCAGTAATCACATAAGAAGTGTCGAGGTCTTCGCATGACCTGTCGAGGAACACGACTGGCACATCATCTTCCAGCAAGTCAAGGTAATGCTCAAAGTCAGTAGTCCCCCTGGCATAAGAAGCAATGATCCCATCTACATGCATACTATTTAGCATAGTAGTGGCATTTTGCTCTTTTTCAAATGATCCTTCATGTGTGACTATAAAAAGGTGATACCCCTCATTATTCACAACCTGATTCACTCCATTTAATACTTTGGTGAAATAGTGGTGTGTAAATTCAGGAAGAATTAAGCCGATGGTCTTCGACTGTTTTTTCAATAGACTAATGGCAAACGGATTGGGTTTGTACCCCCATTTATTCGCTAACTCAATGACTTTTTTCCTCGTTTCCTCACTGATCCGTCCGCCATTACTTAATGCCCTGGATACAGTAGATGCCGAAACGCCCAGTTCCTTTGCAATATCCGTAATTTTTACCCTACCTCGCCCCATACATTATGTATTTCATTTAGCTAAGCCGGCTTTTACCGCTTTATCAAAATTAACTTCTTATTATGTCAATGAAAAAGTTCTTTTTAGAAAGTATCAATAGGATATTTGATTGGTTATCAAAAATGAAAGCCAAAATCCATCTGGCAATTCCACCCTGATTTATCATTGACATTAAGCGGTATAGTAGTCCTTTACTTCCAACAAAAATATCTTTCGGTGTCCTCTGCTGGTGCACCTTTTATATTGACTTATTAAATGTATGTTTTACATTTATTCCTTAAATTAGCTTCACAATCAAAATCCAAACCAACAACAACATGAGACCTCTTTTCACCCTACTCCTCATTTCATTGCTATGGACGAGCGTCCGGGCACAGGAAGCCGTTCTTTCTCTGAACATTGATAAAGACCAGCCTATCATCAGCAAGCACATCTATGGCCATTTCTCCGAGCACCTGGGTAGATGTGTATATGATGGATTTTGGGTAGATGAAAACATGGATGTGCAGAAAAAGGATCGCATCAGGTTAGATGTGGTGGAAGCCCTGAAGAAAATCAACATTCCCAACTTGCGTTGGCCGGGTGGATGTTTTGCCGATGAGTATCACTGGAGAGACGGGATCGGTCCGCGAGACCAGCGTCCGAGCATGGTCAATACCCACTGGGGAATGGGTGTGGAAGATAACAGCTTTGGGACGCATGAGTTCCTGGAGCTGTGCGACCTGTTGGACACGGAGCCTTATATCGCTGCGAATGTGGGAAGCGGCACCGTAAAAGAGATGAATGACTGGATCGAGTATGTGAACTATAATGGGGAATCTACCCTGGCAAAGCTACGAGCAGAAAACGGTCACCCTGAACCCTATAACGTAGCCTTCTGGGGCATAGGCAATGAAAGCTGGGGCTGTGGTGGCAACATGACCGTTGAGTACTTCGCTGATGTATACAAGCGCTACGCGACTTATGCCAAAAGCTATCCCGGCGCACCCATCAAAAGGATCGCCTCTGGGGCAAACTCTGCTGATTATCACTGGACCGAGGTGATGATGAAAGAGGCTCGAAGGCACATGTGGGGTATCTCTGTTCACTATTACACCATCCCTACTGGTAACTGGGGAGCAAAGGGATCAGCTACCAGCTTCACGGAAGCAGAGTATTTCAACACCATGAAAAACTGCCTGTTTATGGACGAGTTGTTGGATAAGCACATAGCCATCATGGATCGCTATGACCCTGAAAAAAAGGTGGCGCTGGCGGTGGACGAGTGGGGCATCTGGACAGATGCTGAACCAGGCACCAATACCAGCTTCCTTTATCAGCAAAACAGCCTGCGTGATGCGCTAATTGCAGCCACGCAATTGAATTCCTTCAACAACCGGGCAGACCGGATCCGGATGGCTAACCTCGCACAAACAGTTAATGTATTGCAGGCATTGATCCTCACAGACAAAGAAAAAATGCTCCTCACGCCTACTTACCATGTCTTTGATTTGTATCAAGTTCATCAGGATGCACAACTGATCCCCTTTTCGATCAGCACACCTGATTATGTGAATGGGGATAAAAAACTCCCGGCAGTGAATGTCTCAGCATCCCTGGACAAGAATGGAAAAGTGCACATCACCCTGGTCAACATCGATCCAAATAAATCGATCACAATTAAAAGTGCGGTAAATGGTATCGATTGGAAAAAGGTTTCCGGGAAGGTGCTGACATCAGGAAAGGTGACAGACATCAATAAATTCGATCAGCCAGAAACGGTAACACCGGCCATATTTAACGGAGCCAAAAAGACAAAGGATGGGTTAAGTGTTGAGCTGCCAGCCAAGTCAGTGGTGATGCTGGAGCTGGAGTAGATTATCCTGGTATGTTTGTTTGCCTCCGACAGCATTTAGGCAAATCCCAGTTGGTGTCTCACCAATCTATATAATAGTTGGTCGGTGAGACACCGACCATGGTTAATTGGTGAGTAGACTGAAGGGGCATTTAACGAACATTTTGAACGTACTCTTGTGGAGGGTCAGGGCGAAACACTTGAAGCAACCTTGTTTGGAGGTTTTTTTAAATATCATGCTATAGGTTAATATTACGACTCGTTTATAACCCTAACCTGAATAATATGAAAAGCTGGAACCTGGAAAACAAAAAAGCATTGGTCACAGGAGGATCCAAAGGGATCGGATATGCGGCGGTGTTACAGTTTCTAAAGCTTGGTGCTGAGGTAATCTTCACAGCCCGGAACGAAGATGAAATTGAATCAGTAGCATCGGACTTGCAATCGCAGGGTTTTAAAGTGACTGGCATCAAAGCGGAAGTGACTGATGAAGCTGATACTGCCAGGATTCGTAAACTGATTGAAGAAAAGTGGGGTCGGCTGGACATCTTGTTTAATAACGCCGGCGTCAACATCAGAAAGAAAACTATCGACTATACAACTGAAGAATATAAACATGTCCTGGGGATCAACCTGATCGCACAATTTGAACTCTGCAGACAATTGTATCCCATGCTCAAAGCATCGGGTAATGCCTCTGTCATCAACAATGGGTCGATAGCCGGTCAGTTTGACGTGGCTACAGGATCTCCATATGGCATATCAAAGGCAGGCATGATACAACTTTCAAAAAACCTGGCTGTAGAATGGGCCCCTGATGGCATCCGGGTCAATACTGTCTCCCCGGGATTCACGGTCACCCCACTCACTAAACCCCTTTTTGCCAGGCAGGAAAGAATCGATGCCATCATACAGCGGACGCCCATGAAAAGAGTGGCTGAAGCGGAAGAAATGGCCTCCGTCGTCTCATTCCTGGCGATGGACCATTCCTCGTTTGTCACAGGGCAGAACATTACCGTGGATGGTGGGATTTCAGCGAGTGTGTTTTAGTACAAACAGTCGTGGAGGAAGTAGCCATTTTGGGACCTTGGTGATCGGTGGGCCACCGACCATGGTTAAGGTTTTATTCCTCCCCCATTCCCCACTTCTCCATCAGCCATTCTACCATGCGCTGATCATATTGATTTTCATCACTTTTATGTGCTACCACTGCTTGCTTAACTTTTGCAGTGGAAATGTCATTGATGTCGATCACATTCATGGCGAAAGTGGAAACAAACTCACTACCGGATACCTTTTCTGCCAATGTGTTTTCTGCCAACTCTTTTTCTCCCAAACGATAGAGTGCCTCTGCGGCGACGATGGCCACCGGATCAGAATCATCTTTCAGCGCAGTCTTTAAGTCGTTTATTACCGGTCTGGCTTTTTCTCCCTGGATCAACAAGCCTGTGGCTCCCCAGTAGCGGATAGCCGGGTCGTTGGAATCCAGGTAATAAACCAGCACATTGATATCTTCAAAGTTCCTGGATGAGGAAGCTTCAGCCACTTCAATCAACCTTTCCAGATCAATTTTTCCTTCCTCCCGCATCAGATCATAGAAAGCAACATCTCCCCTTCTTACCTCCCAGGATGGTTCAGGAACAAAGCCCGTATCCTTTATGCGAAGCATCCAATCTTTATTGGCTTTTCTCATTTTCTTCAGGACTTCAGCATAGGCCGGGTCATTAGCCAGGTTGTTAACCTCCCACGGATCGTTCTCAGTATCATACAATTCTTCACTGGGTTTTGGGTTCCAGAAGATACTTTGAGTTTCGTTGCACTCTCCATTCAGATAGGCTTCTTCCCATGACCTGATAGAAGGAGCCCGCCACAGGTAATTCAGATGCTGCCCATAGATGCGGTGCGGCATGTAATTTTTGATGTACCGATACTTTTGTCCCCTCACAGCACGGGACATATCATAGCGCTCGTCCATCCTGCCACGAAACATGAATGCATATTCCGGATCCGCAGTCTTTTGCTCGCCCAGGAAGGCATGACCCTGCATAAAGTCAGGAATGGGAATACCCACAATGCTTAGCAGTGTGGGAGCCAGATCAACAAAACTTATGAGTCGATCGACTTTTAAACCTGTCTCCGCTGCCGGGAACAGGTCCTTAAACTTTTCTGGAATCCGAACAATGAAAGGCACATGCGTACCGGACTCATATACGTATCGCTTACTTCTCGCCAGGACCCCACCATGGTCACCATAATAGAATACAATGGTGTTTTCTGCCAGTCCGCTTTCCTCAAGCTCCTTCAACAATTCGCCCACATAAGCATCCATGTCCTCCACCTTATCGTAGTATTGGGCCCAGTCATGCTTCATATCTTCGGTTCGTGGATGGTAAGGCGGGATAGGCACTTGTTCAGGATCATGCCTCAACTCTTCAGTAGGAATGGATCTATGGATTGAGCTTTCGTGTGTAATGGTGGTGTTGAAGATCGCAAAGAATGGCTGACCCTCGGCTCTGTTTTTGTAGTGTGCGTCCTTTGAAGATTCGTTCCATAAAGTGTCAACCTGATCCTCCTGAATGTTGTAATCTGTCTTGCTATTGTTGGTGCAGTAGTAGCCCAGTTCCCTAAGAAAGAGCGGGTATGGCTTTATGATCTCACTCTTTTTGTATTTGCTCCGCATGTGCTGGTTACCTCCTGAGATGGCATAGATCCCGCTGATGATCGTATTCCTGGCAGGTGCACAGACAGGCGCATTGGCATAGGCGTGTGTATAGAGAAAACCTTCCGAAGCCAACTTATCAAGGTGAGGTGTCGTTGCAAATTCATCGCCATAACAGCCAAGGAAAGTACTGTTGTCTTCAGAGGTGATCCAAAGGATATTAGGAAGTTCCTCAGGTTCAGATGTGCAATTTGAAAAAAGTGTAACTACAACAGCTACCAGCAGTAAATGTCTCATGATTGGATTAGGTTAGTCAGTAAAGATAAGGGGTTCTGTGAATTTCCCCTACCTGTTTACCAACCGCTTGCGAATGGTATAGGCTGTCTTTGGATTTTGAACCAAAAGCTGATCAAAGTCGAAAGCAGTAAACCCCTTATCTTTCAATGACGGAACAACATACTTAAAGAGGGCTGTATAGGGCCGGCTCATCTCTGTATTTTCCTCTCCTACGGTATACCATCCTGCGTCGTGGGAAATCAGGGTCCTGTCCAGCATCCCGGCCTGCTTCAGGTTCACCAGGTAATCGACATAGCGTGAAAGCTGCAGGGTATCACCTGAATCCGGATCAACCCGGATGCTTCCCATCCCATCGATAGACACCCAGGCACCATGACTGGCAATATGCTCGTGCTCTCCGGACAGACTGTTTTGAGCGTGTGTCCATACAAAAGCACCCGGAGCAACTCCTTCTGACTTGAGCACTTCAAGGCAAGCAAGGGCCATCGCCTCTGTGCCACTGTGGGAGACAATCGTCAAGCCTGTCTCTCGATGAGTGATCGCTGCCGCCCGCACAATTTTTTCATCCAGTGGGGTCAGTTTCTGTTTGTCTTTATAGTCCAACCCAATCTTGATAAACCCCGGCCTGATTCCGGTCCCCTCTATCCCCTCATTAAATTCTTTGATCCAGATCTGTGCGAGGCTATCGAGGGTGGCCGTTTTTGCAAACTCAGGAATGTGTTGGTAATCGCGAGCTGCATAAAATCCTGTGTTTGTCAGAATATTCAGTTTTGCAGACTCGGCCAGCTTCTTCAGCAATCTCGGGTTTCTTCCAATGTATTTTGGTGTGCACTCCAGGAATGACTGTACGCCATGCGTTTTCATCTCTTCCAGGTAGGGAAGGATAAATTGAAACGCTTCAGCACTGTTCCATTTCCAGGAATCTTCCTCCTCCGCTGGTGACCAATCAAGAAAGACATGTTCATGGATCAGGGTTTTCCCCAGGCTGTCGGGCGGAATGGGACCCAGGACGGTCATGATAGAGCCTTCGGGGTTTTCTATTGACTTATCATCTGGTTTACATGCCATGAAGAACATGCAGGTAAGGATAAATACCGTAATATTTATGTAGTTCACTTTGGGAAAATGCATATTACTAATTTAGTAAAGTCCCGACACCTTACCGCATATTTATAAATAGAGCAAATAAACCTGTTAGCTTTGCAGAAAAAAAACAGTGATCCCAGTAGGAAAATATAGTGAGTTGGAAATTGTGCGGTCGACCGATAATGGGCTGTACCTCAAAGATTCATTCAATGAAGAGGTTCTTCTGCCGAATAAATACTGCCCGACAAAATATACCTATGGGGATAAGATCAAAGTCTTTGTCTACCTGGACCATGAAGCCCGGAAGGTAGCGACCACCCTCACCCCCAGGGTCCTGCTCAATGAGTTTGCTCTGCTGGAGGTAAAGACCGTAGCTGAAGTGGGGGCCTTTTTGGACTGGGGGATGGAGAAAGACCTGTTTGTGCCTTTCCGCGAACAGGCAGTCCCGATGGAAGAGGGTAAGTCCTATGTGGTACAGCTTTCCCTGGATCACCGGACCAGTCGACTTTATGCCAGCAGTAAGGTTGAAAACAGATTTGAAGAAGGGAGACCAGAGCTCAGCCCTGGTCAGGAAGTAGAGGTACTGGTATATCGGGAGACCGACCTGGGTTTTCCTGTTGTTGTGAGCAATCTCTACGGAGGTATGGTCTTCAGAAATGAAGTATTCAAACCTATAAATATTGGCGACCAACTCACAGGTTATGTGAAGAAGGTCCGGGAAGATAATAAAGTCGATATATCGCTGCAGCCGATCGGCTACACCAACTTCATTGACCCCAATACCGAGATGGTTTACCAAAAGCTCCTTGACAATCATGGGTCCCTGAAACTGGGTGATAAAAGTGATGCCGAAGCCATCTATGAAACATTTGGGATCAGCAAAAAAGCTTATAAAAAGGCCATTGGAGCACTCTATAAACAGAAAAAAATCCTCATCAAACCTGATGGGATTACGCTAAGCCGCAAAAAATGAAAGTTGCGGTAATCGGAGGCGGTGCTGCTGGTTTCTTTGCTGCCATCTCAGCAAAAACTCATCACCCGGAAGCTGCTGTCACCATTTTTGAGAAAACGAGTAAAGTGCTGGCCAAGGTCAAGGTCTCCGGGGGTGGACGATGCAATGTCACCAATGGGTGTACCTCCATCGCAGAGCTTTGCAAAGCCTACCCAAGAGGGGGAAATAAGCTCAAGAAGGTCTTTAGAGAATTCAATACCACCGATACCATCGATTGGTTTCAATCCAGAGGGGTTCCCTTAAAAGAGGAAGCAGATGGTCGGGTATTCCCGATCTCCGATAACTCCCAAAGCATCATTGATTGCCTGACCAAAGAAGTGAGGAAGCTCAATATCAGGGTGGAGTTACAGCAACCTGTGCTTTCCATACAGCCTAATGCTGAGCAAATTTCATTGGAGTTTTCAACAGGTCGGCAAAAGTTTGATCAGGTGATTATATCTACAGGAGGCTCTCCCAAAATAGATGGCCTTGCATGGCTGCAGCACCTGGGACATCAGATCGAGCCACCGATTCCATCCCTTTTCACATTCAATCTACCGAAAGATCCGATCACACAACTCATGGGGGTCGTGGCTCCGAATGCACTTGTTTCCTTGCAGGGGAGTAAACTGAAAACAAGTGGTCCTTTGTTGATCACACATTGGGGTATGAGTGGTCCGGCCATCCTGAAACTTTCCGCTTTTGCTGCACGAGACTTGCACGAACGAAACTATGCCTTTTCTTTCCAGGTCAACTGGGCCGGGGAAGCTAACCAGGAAAAGGTTTATCACCTGCTGGAAGAAGTGAGTAAATCGCATCCTCAAAAGGCAGTGAGTAATCACAAACTATTTGACCTGCCTGAGCGACTTTGGTTGTACCTGCTTGAAAAAGCAGACCTACCCGCTGCCAAGCCCTGGGGTGAGTTGGGCAAGAAGGGCATTCATAAGTTAACCAGCATTCTGACCAATGATATTTACGCGGCTAAAGGCAAAACCACCTTCAAGGAAGAATTTGTGACTTGCGGAGGCGTGAGCCTGGATGGTGTGGATCTGAATACGATGCAAAGCAAAGTGGTTCAGGGTCTGTATTTCGCCGGTGAAGTGCTTGACATTGATGCCATAACAGGGGGATATAATTTCCAGGCAGCGTGGAGTACAGGATTTATTGCGGGGAGATTGGGTGGTGGAGGCATTTAGATTTTTACAGCTCAAGTGAGCTATAACTCCATAAATTTTTATGGAGTGCCGATGTTTCTTTAGCTTCTTTTCTCTCTCAATCAGGATTCAGTCCTATATTTGAATACACCGTAACTGACCTTTACCGCATGCGGAAGCTAATCGTTATCTTCCAAATTTTCATCTTTCATTCGGGCTTTGCCAAACTAAGCGAAGTGGATAGTCTCCTCGATTTATTGCCTTCGCAAAATGGTACAGATAGAGCTCATACACTCATTTCATTAAGCACCAAAACATTCTATTCTGACGCATCCTCATCCAGGGAATTGGCAGAAGAAGCCTTGCTGCTGAGTACTGAAGCGCAATATATCGAAGGTATCCTGAGTGCATACAACCTGATTGGCATTACCTATGACCTGCAGGGTAAAAAGGATTCTGCCCTGTATTATTTTACAAAATTTCATAATGAAAGCGTTCGAATGAATCGTCCTGATAAGACTGCGGCATCTCTCAATAGCCTGGGTATGTGGCATTGGAACAGTGGACACTTCAACGAGGCGTTAACATATTACTTTGATGCCGCTCGAATCGCCGACTCGCTCAATGATCAAACCTTACAGGGTAAAGTGTACAACAATATCGGCCTCATCTACCAGGAACTGAATGACTACCCCAAGGCCCTTCAGTTTAACCATATAGCACTGGAGCATCGATTGTCTATCGGAGATCAAAATGGTATTGTTCATTCCTATAATAACCTGGGCATTTGCTACAAAAGGCTCGATCAACCGGATTCTGCTCGATTGTATTATCAAAAAGGCCTGGGTCTGTCGAAAGAAATCAATGATCAGAAATCTCTGTCGGATATCCACCAAAACCTGGGTGTCCTAGAGATGGACCTTGGTAATTATAATAGCGCCATTTCCCATGTCAATGAATCCTTGCATTATACCAGCCCACTGTCTCAGCTCCTGGGTCAGAACACCTTATGTGAAATTTACCTGCGACTGGGCGACTACCGAAAAAGCATCGCTGCGGGACAGGAAGCTATTGCCCTAGCCAATCAATTTAATAATTTCGGACATCTGGAAGACACCTATTTTAACCTCTCTCAGGCTTACATTTTAGCGGGAAACAAGACCATGTCTCTTGACATCCTCACACGATGGAATAGTATCAAGGACTCACTTTTCTCTGCACAGTCCGCCAGAGCCATCAATGAGCTCAGTATACAGTTTGAGACAGAAAAGAAAGAACAACAAATAGCTTTACAGACCGCACAGCTTTCCGAAAAGGAGGCTCAGCTTCAAACCAACAAGGTATTTCTCATTGCTTCTGCCATCCTGATGATCCTGATCGTGATCATTGGGTTACTCACCCGAAGCCGAGCCAGGAAGAAGCAGGAGCTGGCTATCCAAAAGGAACGCATCCATGCTCAGGAGGCGGAGATCAATGCGGTCATTTCTTCCCAGGAAAAAGAGCGGGCACGCTATGCCCGGGATCTTCACGATGGGTTTGGACAGATGATCTCCATCCTGAATATCAACCTGGGCAGTCTGAAAAAGAATGCTCGACCGGACGAAAGACAAAAGGTGTTTGAAGAATCCGAAAAGGTCATCAATGAGATGTATGATGAACTCAAAGGAATATGCTTTGATATGATGCCACAGACCCTGGTGAAAAGTGGATTGGAAAGCGGGTTAAAGGAATTTGCACAGCGCATCAATCAGGCCGGTCATGTCTTCATTGAAACGAATTTCTTTGGACTGGAAGATCCCCTTAACGAGTTACAGGAGATCTCCCTTTTTAGAATATCCCAGGAATGGATCAACAACATCCTCAAACACTCAGATGCCGACAGGGTTACCCTACAAATTACCTGTGACGAACAGGAAATCACCTTGCTTATTGAGGACAATGGCGCCGGCTTCGACAAATCCTTGCTGATCAATGCCAAAGGAAACGGATGGAAAAACCTCAAAACCCGGGCGCACATCATTGAAGGCACATTGGAACTAGAAACGACAGAAGGCAAAAAGGGGAACACCCTTATTGTAAATGCACCGATCGACCTGATTGTGAGGCCCAAATCATCCAAAAATACCGTTTCTAAGGTATAGTATTTTGAATCCTTTCCCACCTCCTTTGGAATCTAATAAGGTCAGGAAAAATGAATTTACTATCTTTCATCCATCGAGATCAACGTGTCACAATGAAAATATATCTTACGGATGACCATGCCATTTTGCTGGGAGGATTGACTAAAATCCTGTCAGAGGAAGATGATATGGATGTCGTAGGATCTTCAGCTACTGTGAAGGAGACGCTGGACGACCTTACCCGAAAACATGTGGACCTGTTAATCACGGATTACAACCTGCCCGATGATGACGGCCTCTCGCTGATCAGAAGAGTGAAAGTGAAATACCCGGACCTCAAAATCATTGTATTGAGTATGCATGATGAAGCTCATCTTGTCCAGGAAATCCTCAAGGAAGGAATTCAGGGTTATATCCTTAAGAAAGACTCCCAAAGTGAATTACTGGCTGCAGTCAGGGCTGTGAAAAATGGAAAGATCTACCTGAGTTCGGACATCAACGCCATGCTGATGAGAGGATTGAATGGTAATGGTGAGCAAAAGCTACTCACAGACCGCGAGCGGGAGATCCTGAAACTGATTGCCAAAGAGTATACCAATAAAAACATAGCGGAGGAACTTTTTATCAGTGAACGCACTGTGGAAACACATCGTAAAAACATCTTCCGAAAAACCGGCACCCACAACCTGGTCGGGTTGATCAAATATGCTTATGCCAACAACCTGATCTAACAGAAATTCACTCAGCTCTCTGCAATCTCAGGGTTTCACGGTAGTAAGATTACCTCGTTAATGGGATACATTATCTTGTTTTCTCACATGACTTTTGAATCCAAAAAGTCATCATGAAATCCTTAATTACGCTTTTCCTCATTTTGAGCCTTTATACTTCCCTGGCACAAACTTCCATCAGCTATCGGGTACTGGAAGATAATCCTGAGCAGGCAAATACGAATTTTATTGCACCTGAATTTGGCATGGAGTACAACAGCACAGACATTGGCATATTCCTCGGGGCCAATGGCAGAAAAGACCTGTCCATTTTTACTGCTGAAGGTATCGCTCGTTTTGATATCTACAGCCTGAATTCATCGGGTACATTTCATCTGGAAGGAGGGCTTTTTCTCCCGCTTTCATCCAAAGAAAAGCAGAAGGAGGTTCCTGTTTTCCTGAGTTACAATCCCTATGCCGGCAGAACATACGAAAACAATAAAGCCTACAACATTGAGGAGACCAAGTTTATCACCATTCCTTCCGGAAAATACAAAAATGAATTTGGTCTTCGGGGAGGTTTACATTACAGGGCGGTAGGCATTGAAGGTGAGATTGAAGGAGTCGGTACCGGTAAAGTCAACCTGGGAGGAATATACCTGGGAGGACAAATGACTTCCCAGGCTTTTGTTCGAACGATCATCAATGATGATGTGGAACGAATTGGAGCCGGTTTCACGCGGATCTATGCGGATGTGATGATCTTACCATTGAGTGAACTCAGCGCAGACCCGCTGTCAGCAGTGGCAAAACCTGATGGGATGATTGGATGGCGTCTTGGCTACCAGTGGTATGTCTCACCGCATGAAGGGGAATACAAATTCTTTGGGAACTCAGTCTTTGGAGCCGAGATCGGCCAGCGTCCATTGAGTGGTTTCATGTTCAATCTCTACTGGGCTCTCGCATTCAGCAGGTCCTGACCTCTACGGGTTTCACGGTATATCGAATTGCCCTCTACACGGGATAGTATCCAGCTCACCTGGGCACCAACTTTGGATTTACAAATCATAACCAAAACGCCATGAAAAAATTGATCATTCTCACATTCATCATCTGCATGAATAATTTGGTTTTCGGTCAGGAGCTGGATCCCAAAAGCCTTAACATCACGTCCATGAAGTCCCAGGACTTATCCAAGTCCCCCCAAAAGGTTTTCATCAACAACTTTAAGATCTACTACCAGATGATCGCCGAAGCAGAAAAAACTGTTTACGGTGGTCGACAATTGGGTGGTGGCACTTATACAGGTGACGCAACAGCCCGACTTGCGGTAGGTGTAGAAGGTGTAAGCCCGGAAGATCTGCAATCTTTAACTGACAAGCTGTATGGGGATTATGTGAAGTCACTGGAATCGATGGGTCTCGAAGTTTATTCGGCACACAATGCAGGAGCCATCCCCTTTTATGAAGACCATGTGAAGCTGGATGGACCACGTATCAACCAGGAGCAGGTTGAAGGGAGCTTGATGGTAGTGCCCAGCAACTTTTCATATTACGTGGAGAAAGTGACCAAGTCCGGAAAAGAAAAATCAGGGGGATTGATGGGAGCTGTCACACGGGTGAATGGCGCTACAGCCCAGGAGTTCTCCACCGCATTGTATCACAAAGGTCTTCCCAAGATCAGCAAAGACCTGGAGGACATGATTGTGGTAGACATTGCCGTGAATGTGCCCAGTATCTATCTGGATCCGAAATCAAAGCTAGGAACGGCCAAGATCAAGGGAGGTCCGTACCTCAGGGTTGAAAATGGACGCGCGACCTATGCCCAGGGTAAAGGCAATAAACCCGGCGCTGCCTATCCGGAAGCAGCCTTTGAAGTCACACTGATCAAGCCACTGATCATCAACGGGGTATTTGAAAGCGAGGAATTCAAAGCCGTGGCTACCAAGTCCCGAACTACCGTGCCTTCTTATGCAGCTTTCTTTACCGTGGAAGACAAAACTGTTGCGCTGAGCAACACCATCGAATGTGATGCCACAGTTTACCAGGAAAAGGTAGGGATTGCCGTGAAGACATTCCTGGATGCTACACTGGAAAAATTGAATACCGGCTTATCCGGTGATAAGGTGAAATAGACAATTGCAAAATCTCCAAATCAGGCAATATCAGATTAAAGCATCCTAGCTGGTTATGCTTGAACATACCGTGTAGGTGACTATTCACCTCCGGTATGTTTTTATTTAATGATATCGGGGGTGGGAGTACAGTGAAATTCTTTTGAATAAAAACTATTTTTGAGTCAGACGCACTCAAATTCAAATGAAGTCAAACGCCCCTATTCTTTTTATTTCTCTATTCTTTTTTTACAACTCCAATGTCTTTGGCCAATCGGGAACTGACTACTCAACCCCAATCAAAAACCACTTCCAAAAGCTGATTTCCTCCGGAACTGACACTTACGGAGCCACTCCAACCCCCGTTTGGATGTCCAGCCTCGACCCAATGACCGGGCAATATCCGGAAAACGATCAGCGGCCAGATAGTATCCCACAACGCGTGTATCTCGACCGGTCGGTCAGTGCCCCTAAAGGTGCGACTGCCTATTGGGATTTCCCCAACTTCGCTGCAGCTATGGAGCTCAGCCGTTTGAGTGGAGACTCGACCTACCGGGGAGCAGCAAAACGATACCTGACTTTTTATCTTGAAAACTGTAAAGCGGATAATGGTATCATCTTATGGGGTAATCATTACTACTACGATGCGTTTCTGGATCAGTGCCTGAAGTTTAAGAGTTCTGAGGAGCCTCAGCCAGTAGATTTCAACACAGAAATGGGTGATCTGTATGAAGCCCGACCTTTTGCACCGGTCTTGGATATCCTTTGGGAGATAGATCCTGTACTGACAGAAAAACACCTTCGGCAGACCATAAATGGACACATCGTAGATATTGAGACCGGTGAATTTAACCGGCATGCCGATGGTGAGCGAGGATACGCCTTTATTGAATATGGGGGTCTTCTGACTTACTCGCTGTTATGGCTCTACGACAAAACCTGGGACACCTCTCTCCTTGACCTGGCTGACAGGATCATTCATTACACCTATGAGCATCGCAATAAAGCTACCGGCTTGCTGGAAAACAGCCCAACACAGGATCGCTGGGATAAATACACCGCTACCACAGAGGTAGGGCTGTGGGCTGGCTATGTATTAAAAGCCAGCCAAAAGGTCCCTGACCAGCTAGGTCGACAATGGCAGACCCTGGCCTCCCGGTCGCTGGCTCGCTGGCTGATCTATGGATGGGATGAGGAAACCGGACTCTATTTCGGGGGATTGAATATTACTGACGGGTCACCCTTTGAGCCACAGCCCGACTACCCCTATCAGCCTGATAAATATGCAGATATCTTCAACCCGCTGTTCCCCACTCACAACTACCCCATGCAGCTTGCCGAAGCCACTCTGGAAATGTATTTGCTAACAAAGAATTCCCTTTATGAGACCCACACCAAAAACTGGCTCCGTCACGTCCGGAAGCAGGTAAATGAAAGAAACCCTGAGGATCTGCTTTACGCTGAGAACTATGCCCGCATCATCCATTTCTTAAAATCTTATCATGCGGTGTTCAAGGATCCAGAAAGCAAAAAATTGATGCAAGTACTGGCATCAGAAGCACTTGCTAATCTTTACCTGGAAGAAGCCCGCATGTTCAGAAGCCACACAGGAGAATCTCGTTATGATGCCGTAGATGGAGTGGGCCTCCTGGCCTTGGTTTTGTTAGAGATTGAATATGGGTTTGAGTCGGAGTATGGGGAGAGTTTTTATTGAGGAGGTAGAATATCCGAGTCTGTTTCACGATTAATAAGATTCTTCATTGCGCTATACTCCATTCAGAACGGACGCTAAAAATATTGATCTGGGACCGCTTTTATCTATATCCATTTGAGTAACTCCGGTATAAATCCCCCCTCACTCTCCTCCATCACTAATTACCAGTCGTTGGCGGAAAACCTTCACAATCTTCTCATCATGGTTTTTGCTCAGTATATCAGCTTCTGTGAACCGGGTCATTAGAATATGCTGCTCCCGGGTCCTGTTGAAATCATAGGTAATAATAATGTCTCCATTTTCCATTTGCTGACCATCGGGATAGGAAACTCCCAGACGACCATCGATCAGCAATCCTTTGGACCAGGTCTTACCATCATCCTGGGAAAGAAATGCCATCAGGTGTGAGCGCTTTGTTTGAATATCTACCGGACCATGTTTTACCAACAACAGGTTCCCCGACTGCAGCCTACGAATGAAAAACCTGGCGCTGGGATGTTTTATGGCCGATGGTTTGAGAGGCTCCCACGTTGCCCCCTTATCCGAAGAATAGCTTTCACCAATGCCATATTTTGTCCGAACCAGCATCCAAAGCCTGCCATCCTTCTTCTCAACAATCATGTGCTCATCATATGAACGGTCACCTTCAGGAACATGAACAGCCCCCTTAAGCTTCCAGGTCTTGCCTTTATTTTTAGATACGATCAACCGGGCACTGTTGTCTGTTTTTCTCCAGGTGGATGCAGGCAATACCCACTCACCGGTGGAAAGCACAGTGGGTTTACACATCATCACTCCATCCGTCAACCTTTCAGGTTGGGACCATTTCGCCCCTTCATTGCCAGTATCAGTAGTCGTTAGGCTCCAGACTCCGGCGACGGTCCCCTCATGCCCGATCGTCTGTGCCCAGAAAAGCCAGAGTTTTCCTGTAGGGTCCACCCACAACTCAGGATCATAGGCTCGAACCGGGCCTTCCTTATCCGGATCCACAACAAGTACCTCCTTCCAGGTCTCCCCCTGATCACCACTGGTTGCCAGCACTACATAGTTGTTCTCGTCTTCTGCAGCGGAGATACCGGTATACCAGGTCGCCCACAATCGGCAGTTTTTACCTATTGCCAGGCTTGGGATTCCGGTGAATTTCCGTTTTAGTATGGAGTGAGTCGTTGGTATTTCCTCTGCTGTATATACTGTAGCTGGTTGTAAGATGCTGTTGTCCTGGGCAAAAACTGACAACACGGATACCACCAGAAAAATACTCAGAAGTGAAAGGGTTTTTCTCATTATTGTAAGGGGGTTTGGGTAAAAAGTCTTCAACAAGAATAGGGCTTTTTAGCAAAATAATAGCCCTTCTCCTTTAAGCTTTTCCTCTTGCCCTGTTATTAACTAAAGTACTCCTCTACAAAAGAAAAAGGGACCTGCTTCAACAAGTCCCCCTTCTTCTCATGATAAGTTTGGAATACATTATGCGGTTCTTACCCTTCCTGCTGTAGCTTCCGTGATTTTCGCCAGGCTGAAAGCCCCAATAGCCATCACTACATCCCTGACGGCAATATCGAACGAACCAAGGATGAGCAGGTTAATGGCAATAAGGATCAACCAGGCCGCTACGATGTAAGCACCGAGAATTGTTTTTCTGAGAACGATCACCCCGGCCGCAATCTCAATCACACCAACAACCATCATCAAGGTGGGTGGGGTTATTGGCAGGATCCCAGCGATCGGTTCAGGCACGTATGCTGCCCAGTTGGTTAACAGATTAGTGAATTTGTCTAAACCTGCAACAATCGGTACGAGACCATAGGTAAACTTAAGGATGACCTGAATTTTGTTTACTTCGTTGAGGGTTGTTGAATTTGTCATGATTTTAAATGTTTGGTTGCCCATTAGATGGGGCACATAAGCTTTCGTTACAAAATTTGTAACTTTCAATACCGTCCGGCATCTAACAGGTAAAAAAGCAAGTGAAAGCAATCAACATCACACAAACAGCCACCCGTCAGCTCGCTGACAATGAAGTGATCCGGCGTGTATTAAGTGGGGAAAAGGAATGGTTTGAAATATTGATCAGGAGATATAACCAGACCCTTTACCGCGTGATCCGCGGATATAATGTATCGGAAGATGATATCGAAGACATCATGCAGGAAGCATACCTCAGGGCCTACGAACGGCTGGACCAGTTTAGAGGTAATTCAGCCTTTTCTACCTGGCTGATCAGGATAGGTATCAATGAAACCCTCCAACTCAAAAGAAAGGCCAAAGAAGTGATCCTGAACGAGGATAACCATGAATTGACATCCAAACTGAAACAACTAACGGAAACACAGCCCATGAAATCTACAAGCCCGGATGCCCACGCGATCATCGAGAAAGTGCTTGACCGGCTCCCCGTAAAATATAAGATTGTCTTTGTCCTGCATGAGCTGGAAGGGCTGGATCATGAGGAGATTGCCCAATGTCTGGATATCGGCCTGAGCAACGTAAAGGTCAGGCTCTTCAGGGCCAGAAAAATGCTCAGGGATGAACTGCTAAGCTTATCTATTGACGCCTCGGTATTCGAGTTTGGGAATGCTCGCTGCGACCGGGTAGTCGACGGGGTGATGCAGCGTATCGGATAAGGGAACCTAATCCAATCACTCCTGACAAGGATCAAAAGTTAAACGGCTCCAACTAATCGGTATTCACAGTATTATTGTTCCCTTCCAAAGTAGATTTATCAGTCAATCCCTGACCTGTAGGGGGTGCAGGAGTGCTTTGCGCCAGTTCAATGGTGACATTATTTATACTGGGATTTAGCGACACGAGTTTAGCAAGTAAGTAGTTAACCTGATTGCTATCAAAAGCATTGAGATCCAGATAGATATTCGAACCACCAATGGTCTCAATCAAGTCCAGGTTCAAAGAGGTCAATAATGGATTCTCATAAACTGATAGTAACTCTGAAATGGTTTTCAGAGCTGGTAACTCAATGTCAGTAAGCTGATCGTTACTACGAAAATCCAGCTCCGTCACCTTTTCCAGGTTTTGAAATGTTACGACATCCAGCACTGTGTTATCAAAGAAATCTATTCGATATGCACTATCAAGTTCCAACAGACTAAGGGAAGTCAGGGCATCGCTCCCGGCAATTCTAAAATTGTCAGACACATACGTTAGACTAGTTAAATCAATATTATTCAGCAAAGTATTGTTGGTAAGGTTGATTGTTCCAGCCTGGGGCAAACCAGGGATTTCAACTGTGCTTAGTTCATCGTTATTGTTGAGGTAAACAGTTTCCACCTCTTCTAAAAATGGGATATATATTGAGGCCAGGTTCGCATTAAAACTAGCAAACAGTCCACCTGCCACAGTCAGTGCTGGAAAGCTAACAACCTCAGGAAGATTGTTGTAATTAAACTGCATGCTACTGAAACGCTTAAGATTAGTAAATTCTAACTGATCAGGAAGGCATGTATTATCCGAAATAATAAAGTAATCCACTTCCTCCAAATGTTCAAATCCGGGTGAAAAGGAGCTGAAGTCCGATGATTGATTATTGAAATAGTCAACATTTCTAACATAGGTAATCTTTGGTATGCTGACATTTATACTATCAACATATAAATTATCTATTACTGAAAGTCCATCCAAAGAGGTCAACTCTGGAAAATTACAAGTAATGACACCTACAGTATTCTCTTTTATTTGCAATAGCCCTAGTTTCTCAAGAGCAGGAAATGAAACCTCTTGAGTAATATGATCACGCAGAATGAGTGAGTTAAGGCTTGTGAGAGCTGAAAGGTCAAAGCTCGTCATACTGTTACTATATAAGTCCATCTCCCCATATATTGTCGTCAGGGCACTCATATCTAATACCAACTCGCTGTTATCACCAATTGTCACTCCATCTTCTACCAACTGCAACTGACTTAGGTTCACACTTTTCAGGCTGTCATTATCAATGATCTGCAGCTCAACAAGCGTTTCAACAGAAGATAAATCCACTTCTTTCAGTTGTGTAGTGTTTTTGATTGTAACAAACTGGGTATGCGGCCCGACAGTACTGTTGATCCTGGCCTGCGCCTCCGCATCGGTGATGTTTCCTGAAAGCACCAGGTGAGACTTTCCTAATGTACTGGCAGGTTGTCCATCACAGATAAAAGATATCTGGGCCACCTCTTCCGTATCAAGTTCACCATTTTTATTTTCATCCAAACCAATAAGCAATTTTATACCCCCATCCTCACAGTTCTCCCCTGCAGGTTCATCGCTTGTTACTACAAGTACATCCTCTGAAACACCGTCACACACATAAGCGATACTTTTGATTTCTGCTTCATCCAATTGCTCATTGTCATTTTCGTCAAAACCTGATTCAATACGGACCCCACCTTGTTCACAATTTTCTCCTGCTGCCTCATCACTAATCAATATAAGCGGGGCAGGCTCAGGTGTAACTTCCTTATCACCTTCATTGCAACTGGTTAGAATAAAGATAGCAAGTGATAAATGGATGATTGATTTGAAATTTCTCATTTTAAATTCATTTAATGCAAAGAAATTCAGGAGTTATCAAACAGGTTTAATAATGCGGTATACGAAACAAATTAAATAATTATTCATTAAAATTAAAATTTAAAGGATTCCGGTAAAAGCTCTTCATGATTACCCAGTCCAGGGTAACATATGTTACCAACTAACCTTACGTAGCAGCGTTCTTCATAGTAGGAACAATTCCCATGTGCCATGAAAACCTTATTTGCAGTACTACTTGGTGTCACCCTGCTGGGGACAGCTTGTAACGATCCGGTGACCGATATCACATCGGATGATCTTACCTTGAATCAAATCAAAGGTCTTGCTTTGGAACCATTAAATGAGGGTGAGACAGCCGCCCTGCTGTTTATGCGGGAGGAAGAAAAGCTGGCCCGGGATGTCTACACATATCTTTTTGATAAGTGGTCTGTGAAGTCTTTTCAAAACATCTCAAATAGTGAACAAACGCACATGGATGCGGTGCTTGTCCTGATCGATAAATATGAGTTGGAAGACCCTGCTGCGGACAACATCTTCGGGACATTTCAAAATTCAGATCTCCAACGGCTCTATGACGAGTTGACCGATACCGGATCTGCCAGTATGGAAGCAGCACTTAAAGTAGGTGCAGCCATCGAAGAAATCGATATCATCGATCTTCAGCAAGCGCTGGACATTTCGGTAGACAATCAAGACATTACCATCGTTTTTGAGAACCTGATGAAAGGATCGAGAAACCACCTTCGAGCATTTGTTAGCAACCTGAGCACTTTAGGAATTACTTATGAACCCCAATATTTAACACAGGATGATTACAATGCCATCATTAATTCCCAAAAAGAGACCGGTGGCTCATGGTGGTAACCAGACCTGTTAGTCCTTAAGCCATCATTGGTAAAAACACCAACGATTGGTTGTGCTGTCATTACATATTGGTGAAAATACCAGATGAGCGCATAAAGGGTGATGCAGCGGATCGGGTGAGGGAAATTTGAGGAGATCCATAATGTAATCCAATCAATGAATATATATATTGATATGGTTTTCAAAATTATGGGATGAAGCTCAAAATTCACCTCCTGCTTTTTTTAAACTTAACAGCATGCCTGACTTTTGGTCAAAAAAAGTCTGATATTCCATCCTGCAACCTCTTTCAGGAATTTTTGGAGGGTATGCTTCTGATGAAAGATGGTCAGAAAAAAAGGATGTATGTCAACTACGACAAAGCAACCGAAGTACTCTTAATGGCCTCCGGCCCTATCATTATGGGGATCAGTACCACGGAAAATGAACTCCTGGACACTGCATATATTGAGAACAGGAAATTCATTCGGCTGGACAACAAATTTTTGGAGCTGATCTACCACTCAAAATCCACCACGCTAATGGTTCAGCATAAATGTAAAATCATTTACTCCTCTTCGGTTAGATATTTGCCAGGTGGTTTCCGAAGGGAAAGTCCACAAATGATGGCTTATAGAACCAAAGCCTCGGATCAATTCATTGTTGATCAATATATTATCTACTGGATAGAAAGAGACCAGGTTTTGCATGAAGTCACTTCCCACTATGATTTCAGAAAGATTTTTACCGATCAGAAAAAGCAGCTCAGGAAATACATGACCAAACATGGGGTGGATTTTAACAATACCGAAGAGGTGGAAGTGCTCATCAGGTTTCTGGATGAAAACTGAAAACAGACATCAACTCGTAATGTCATACATTTGGCGTATTGCTTATTTTAACAACTAAAGAATGGCCAAAAATATTCAATGTGCTGAGGTACCCGTAGGGGTAGTCGGTTTAGGGATGATGGGATGTAGCATCGCCACCTGTCTCCTGATGGCTGGCCATCCGGTAATGGCCATCGCTCCTATCGACGCGGACCTGGAACATGCGTTACCCAGGATATCCAAGCACCTGCAGCGTGCGCACAAGGAAGGACTTACGAAGACTGACCCTTCAGCCCTGGAGCGAAACCTCATCATCTCTACCGACTATAATCAAATAAAACCCTGTCAGGTCGTCATTGAGTGTACCATCGAGGACCTGACCATCAAGAAGAGCGTCTATCAAAAAATTGAAGCGGTCATCGATCAGGATGCCATCCTGACGAGCAATACTTCGGCCATCCCTATCAGTATCCTGCAAAAAGAAACCACTCATCCGGACAGGTTTTTTGGTCTTCACTGGGCCGAGCCCTCACATACGACACGCTTCCTGGAGGTTATCTGTGGTGAGAAAAGTGAGCTGACCAAAGGGGAATATCTCTACGACCTCGCCCACTACTGGAGCAAAGAACCTACACTAGTCAAAAAAGATATCCGGGGCTTCATCGGCAACCGCCTGATGTACGCCATGTACCGTGAAGCCTGCTGGCTGGTAGAAAATGGCTATGCTTCCGTAGAAGATGTGGACCGTGCCTGCAGAAACAATACCGGCTACTGGATGACCCTTGTTGGGGTGTTCGGCTGGATGGACCTGACGGGGGTACCCGCCTACCACACGGTGATGAAAGACCTGCTTCCCACCTTGAGCAATCAAAAGGAAGTCCCGAAACTCATCGATGATATCGTGAAGGCCGGAGGAAAAGGCCTCGCGAATGGTCACGGCTTTTATAAATACACCGAGGAAGAAAAGAAGATGTGGGAGGAAACTTTTACCGAGTTTACCTATGACATCAGGAAGATTGCCTTGAAATATCCCGCGGATGTGGTGCAGCAAAGGCTGAAGAAGAAGAAAGATGGGTGATGGTAGAAGAGCTAACTAAGTACGTCATTCCCTGGAGGTCCCTCAGACCGAGCAGGGAATCTGTCGTAATCAAGAGTAAGATCTATAATATATCCTGAGCTACTCACCCATCAGAGTCACAGAAAGGACTCTGATCTTTCCGGGACACAATGAGTATCGAGACCAATTTTCTTAGCGGTTTCTTTGCTGTGGAACGATTTATGCATCATATTGGCATAATAAAAGCAAAAGAAGAAAAGTCTATAGAATGAAGAAAAGAGAATTTTTGAAGGCAGCAGGTGCTTTGGCTTCTGTTACTTTATTGCCCTCGTCAGTTTGGGCAATAGCTAAAAACGGTAAAATTAGAACTGCTCATATTGGAGTTGGGGGAATGGGTGGAGGTGATCTCAAGATGATCGCTTCTCATGACATGGTTGAGGTAACAGCCTTGTGTGATGTAGACTCTGTGAATCTTGCTGCTGCACAAAAATTGCATCCTAACGCAAAAACTTACGCGGATTACCGGCGGCTATTTGATGAAGTGGGAAAATCCATCGATGCGGTAATTGTTTCTACTCCCGATCACACACACGCTCCTGCTTCTATGATGGCCATGGAAATGGGCAAGGCTGTGTATTGTCAAAAACCGCTCACTCATCACGTGTCAGAAGCCAGGGCCGTAAAGAAATTGGCAGAGGAGAAAAATCTCGTTACTCAAATGGGCATACAAATGCATTCGAGTGACCCGTATCTACGGTCAGTTGTGCTGATACAGCAGGGACTCATTGGAAAAGTAAGCTGTGTCCGGGCATGGTCTCCAAAAAACTGGGGCCATGACGGAGCTGCACCTTCAGGCAGTGACCCTGTTCCTGCAAACCTGGACTGGAACCTTTGGCTGGGTACCGCTCCTGAGAGACCTTACAAGAAGGATTACTACCATCCAGGTAACTGGAGGAAAATATTGGACTATGGCTGCGGTACCCTGGGGGATATGGGGGTTCATATTTTTGACACACCCTATACTGCATTGGGTCTGACAGTGCCTAAAACAGTCAATACCAGCTGCCGGGAATTTACCGGGTTTGGTCACCCGGAAAATAACGTGGTTACTTACGAGTTTCCGGGTACACCCTACACGACTGACGATTTTAAATGGGTTTGGTATGACGGACCCGGGGCACCACCCCAGCATGAGGATCTCATTTTACCAAATAATGACAAATTGCCAAACCAAGGGGCTGTTTTTGTTGGCGAAAAAGGAACTTTAGTCCTGCCTCATACTGATTACCCAAAACTCATTGTGAATGGTAAATACGAAAGGATAAAGATGCCTGATATGGATTTGGTCAACCATTATCACCAGTTTATCGATGCCTGCCTGGACAAAGGCAAGGCCAGTGCTCCATTTTCCTATGCAGCCAATCTAACAGAAGCGATATTGCTGGGCGTTGTTGCCAATCGTTTCCCAAACCAGACACTGCACTGGGATGGCGAAAAGGCAAAATTCAAGGAGAAAGAACCAAATAAGTATTTAAAATCGAAATATCGTAAGTTCTAGATAGGACAGCTTGAGTCGGTGACAACACAGTGACAACACCGACTCAAAGCAGTCATTGAGAAAGAGATGTTGTGCCTTTCGCACAGTTTCATATAGTTGGAATAGTGCCATTGTAGTGAAGAATCTTGTGTATGGTTGGGAAGAAGCACTAATAAAAAGCTAACCCTCAATTTGCGAAGCAACAGCGGAATGGACCGCCAAAATACCCGGGCGTGAGGTTGGTTTGTGTGGTTGATAGGTGATTATTTTGGCTTGATTTTTCTTTGACGGTCCGCCGCCGCGGTTCGTTTCTTTTCATCAAGGAAAAGAAATGAAAAGCCCCGCGGCTCGAGCGGTGAAAATGAAAAAGGGAGCATTATTCGACTCTTCTCCCGAGCATAAGATTCTTCACTCCGCTACGCTTCGTTCTGAATGACGTGAAAATACTATGGTCTGGGTTCGCTTAGACAGCTTATCAAGGGAGGGAAACAAAAAAGCCCAGTCGTTAAAATCGCTTCTTCTTAGTAGCGGGGACAGGACCCGTAGTGGAACGAACGAACATGTGACCGGTGTCTAATGAGCTTGATTTGAGCAGAGCATAAATAAAAAAGGCACTCTTTCAAGTGCCTTTATCTAGTAGCGGGGACAGGACTCGAACCTGTGACCTTCGGGTTATGAGCCCGACGAGCTACCAACTGCTCCACCCCGCGATATAACTTCCAAACACCTGGCAAACCTCATTAGTTCATGACCCCAACAAGTAAAATTTGTCTGCCCTTGTTTGAATTGGGAATGCAAAACTAATACACTCTTTGACATTCCCAAAGCCTCCCCCAACTTTATCTTCAGAAAGATCTCAAAATCGTGGCTCATTATTCTACTTAAGTGGTTTATTTTGCCTTGTGGCAGAAAACATACCATTCAAAGCGGGCTTTGTAACGATCATGGGGAAACCTAACGTGGGGAAATCCACCCTCATGAACGCCCTCCTGGGAGAATCACTTAGCATCGCTACACCTAAAGCACAGACCACCCGGCATCGCATCTTCGGTATCGACACCACAGATGAATACCAGGTCGTATATTCCGATACTCCGGGCACCATCGACCCACATTACAAGCTCCAGGCACAGATGATGAAATATGTGCATGCCTCGCTCGACGATGCAGACATCATCCTTTATGTGGTGGAGCTGGGCAACAAAAACGATGAAGATGATTGGATCAAGCTGGCCTTGAAAACCAAAGTGCCCATGCTGTTTCTGATCAATAAGATCGATCAGGCCAAAGGCAGCCAGGTAGTAGACAAAGTCCAGTACTGGAAAGAACAGATCCCTGAGATCGACCCGATCCCCGTTTCAGCCACAAGTGGTGAGAACCTTACCGACCTGAAAGAAAAGATCATCAAGCTGCTCCCGGAGCACCCTGCCTACTTCCAGGAAGATGCCATCACCGACCGATCCGAGCGGTTCTTTACCGCTGAGATCATCCGGGAAAAGATCTTTCTCAACTACAAGCAGGAGATCCCCTACAGCTCAGAGGTGGTCGTGACTGACTTCAAGGAAGATGAAAGCATCATCCGCATCAGGGCAGAGATCTATGTAGAGCGAAACACCCAAAAAGGGATCATCATCGGTAAAAATGCAGAAGCCATCAAAAAGCTGGGCATTGAAGCGCGAAAAAGCCTGGAGGATTTTTTCCAGAAGCAGATCCATCTCGAGACCTTCGTGAAGGTGGAAAAGGACTGGCGCTCCAAAGACATTAAGCTCAAGCGCTTCGGATATATGCACTAAGAAGCGCTTTTGTTACTCCCCTGCCCCACTGCTGATGTCTTTCCCATAATACAGGGCATTCATAAACAGTTTGTTGGTTCCCCACCAATAGGCCCTGAAATTGGGATTATCAGTAAAGGTGATGATCCGTCCATTCCCCAGCGTAGACACTGTTACAGCCGGAGAATCTTTGATTCTTGCCAGGTTTTCTTCCGAGACATAGCCGGAAAGCAAAGGCTCAGACGTGTACACCAAAGGGTTGGCATATTCATTAGATGATTTTTGCATCACCAGGTTGTGGTTCCTGAACAAAGGGATCCGATCATTTTCCAATCCATAGGCCAGCGGATGACTCAAATCCACCCTGACCTCAAAAATCGCTCCTCCTGTCACCTGGGCTCCTCGATTCTCATCCAGGTCTTCATACGGCTTGTACTTATTTTTTTCATCAGTCCCTCCACTGTCGTATTTCACATTGGAAATATTGCTCAGGCTGAGCCATTGTCCCGGATTTTTCCAGGTAATGATCAAGCCCCCATCCTGCACCCAGGTTCTTAGGTTTTCCTTACCACTCTCCCGTATGGCAGAAAGGTTTCCATTCGGAATGATGATTCGGTTGTACCGGGCCAGTACCCTACCGTTTACTTTACTCACGGGTAGCAGGGTGATCTTCATCTTTAATCGCTGATCAAAAAGGTGCCACACTTCCCCGGCTTCGTATGCACTTATTCCGTCTTCTACCAATACTGCAACTTTTGGCAATTCTATTTTGGAATGACTCCGGCTTCCAAGGTCCACACCTCCCTGAGCCAGTCCGGTGGTCAATGCATAGACATCTACCATGTCCTCTTCCAGTATCCGGTCGATCGTACTTTCAATCACATCGTGTTTCTCCTGCTGGACCCCAACCGGAATGACCATCGTACCCCTGGGGAAACTATGGCTACCACTGGAATGCACCTCATTGGTATACAACACCACAATGTCATTATCCAGGAGCCGGTTAATAGCTCGGAAAGCGTAATAACCATGAGGTTTGATCGCATAAGCATAAGCACCTTTCTCTCCAATAAGTTTTCCGTTTGCTATGCCAGGTTCTTTCACCTCTTCTCCAAGCAGCCCGGCATTGAATTCTTTTTCCAGCGACGTGTAGTTCAGGTTATATGCCAGCGGAAAGGTCCATGTAGACACGTCATAGAACAAGCTATCATTGAAGCTTGTTCGGGTCTCAAAGATGCCCTTCACCATTCGATATTGGGGTTGATTGAGCGGCACAACATAGGCACTACCGGGCTGATATTGCTTCCCATTTTTCGCCAAAGAGGACTTAAGGTTATAAACCCGGATCTGATGTTGCCTCAGTACTTTCAGCAATTCATTATTTCTGACCGGGTCTTTATCACTACCAAAAACGTAAGCCTTTACCCGATCCTGGGAAGCCAAAGAGCTGGACTCCAAATAAAAATCCCGTTGAAAATCCAGGAATTCTTTCTTGTAAGCAATTCCTGAAGCCAGTGTGGAAAGCGATGTGGTAAAGTGATTTCGGATGGCCATGGGAAATGTCAGGATCCCAAACGGATTCTCCTGTGCATGACCACGTGAGCTGGCCTGCTCAAACAGCACGCCAACTGATCCATTGATATCCGGATAGGTAGATCCTTTGCCGATGTAAAAGTCATCATAGCTCTCCCTGGAATAATAAAGCGATCCGATCTCATCCAGGTATTTAGCATGGAAAGTCGCCATCTTTTGTGTCAGCTCCACATTCTTTTCGGGAGTCCACGGATATTTCCGGGAGGGGATCCCGGGTTGAAAAAAGAAAGTACTGTTGGTCCCCATTTCATGGTGGTCCGTCAAGATGTTGGGTTTCCAGTCATGAAATCTTTGTATGCGTCCCCTGGACTCGGGATGCGCCAGTGGCAGCCAGTCCCTGTTCAGGTCAAACCAGTAATGATTAGTACGCCCTCCCGGCCATGCCTCATCGTATTCTCTATCGTTAGGGTCCGGGTTGATGACATGTGATCGATGTGAGTTTACCCAGCTGGAAAATCGATTCAGCCCGTCGGGATTGAAAGACGGGTCAATGATTACCACAGCATTTTCGAGCAGCTCATCTATCTCAGCTCCCTGGGCGGCCGCCAGGTGATAGGCTGTCAAAAGCGATGCGTTTGCACCACTGGCTTCATTGCCGTGAACAGAATAGCCCAACCAGATCACGATGGGCATACTTTCGGTATTCAGGCCACCCGAGCGTGCCGGATCAGACAACAGTACATGCTGGGTTCTGATTTCCTCCAATCTGGCATGATTAGCCTCTGAGGTAATGATGAGCTGGACCAATGGTCTGTTTTCGTAAGTCCTCCCAATCTCTTCAATGATCACCCGGTCCGATGAATTGGCGATGTTTCGCATATAGTAAACCAGTTGGTCGTGCCCGACATGCCATTCTCCCGGATGAAAACCGATAACCTCTTTAGGTGTTGGAACCTCCGGGTTGTAGGTCAATCCTGCTGGTAAATAGTAGGAAAGGTCGACCTGAGCAAAAGTGAAAAATGTGTGAAACAGGAGAAGCTGGTATAGGATAATCCTCATAATCATTGATTTGCAGCCTAAACTAAACATTAGTGTACTAAAAAGCCATGAAAGACAGTCAAACAATGAACCTTGAGATAAGCCTTTGAGTTGTTGGGTAGGGCGATGAATTTATTCACTAATTTTGCCCCTTTATAAATCCGAACATCCTTGGCAAACATCGTTGCAATCGTAGGTAGACCCAATGTGGGCAAATCCACCTTTTTTAACAGGTTGGTAGAAAAGAGACAGGCCATCATGGACAACTCCTCCGGAGTGACCCGTGATCGTCACTATGGCTATGCTGAGTGGAATGGCAAGTCATTCACCGTCATAGATACTGGTGGATATGTAGAAGGTTCTGATGACTCTTTTGAAGTGGCCATCCGCACACAGGTAAAGGAAGCGCTCAGCGAAGCGAATGTCATCCTCTTCATGACGGACTGCCACGATGGCTTACATCCGCTCGATCAGGACTTTGCCAATGTGATCCGGGAAGTAAATAAGCCCACATTCATCGTTGCCAATAAAGCGGACAACCAGGAAAAATCATTCAATTCCAGCGAGTTTTACGCTCTGGGGATCTCTGAACAGCTATTTCCTATCTCCTCTGCCAGTGGGTCCGGCACAGGTGACCTGCTGGACGAAGTGGTGAAGCAGCTGGATCCAGAGGAGCGGGACCAGGAACAAGACGCGCTTCCCAGGATAGCGATCGTTGGTAGACCCAATGTGGGAAAATCATCATTTCTGAATGCTCTGCTAGGTAAAGACCGGTCCATCGTCCACAATGCTGCAGGAACCACCCGGGATGCAATAGATTCACGATATAACCTTTTTGGAAAGGACTTTATTCTTACCGATACGGCCGGAATCCGCAAAAAATCCAATGTACGTGAAAAGATCGAGTTTTATTCGGTCTTGCGGGCGATCCAGGCCTTACAGGATTCGGACGTCTGTATTGTCATGCTAGATGCCCAGTTTGGGCTGGAGGCTCAGGACTTAAATATCATCAGCCTTTCACAGCGCTATAAAAAAGGGCTGATCATCATGGTAAACAAGTGGGACCTCATCGAAAAGGATACCAAAACGGCTGATATCTACAAAAAGCAAATGCTGGAACGCCTGGGAGAGTTTAATTACGTGCCCATTATCTTCACCAGTGTGCTGGAGAAGCAACGGATCTTCCAGGTGATAGAGCAGGCCATCCACATCAATGACAACAGACACAGAAAAGTGCCTACCTCCAAGCTGAATGAAAAGCTACTCCCCGAAATTGACGCCAAGCCACCACCATCAGTGAGGGGAAAGTATATCAAGATCAAATACATTACACAACTTCCCACTCCCAGCCCTACATTTGCGTTTTTCTGTAATTATCCCAAAGACATCAAACCTGCCTATGAGCGCTTTTTGATCCATAAGCTCAGGGAGCACTTTGATTTCAGCGGGGTCCCTGTAACCGTTATTTTCAGGAAAAAATAGCATTGAGTAGCTACTTAGAAATATTCAAACGATTTGTGCCCGAACCATCTGCAGCCTACTGTGTCAAGCTGTACGAGCACTTTGGCTTTGAATTTAAGATCAAAAAGAGCAGGCAAACCAAGCTGGGTGATTATCGCTTTACTTACCCGGAAAAGAAACATGTCATCACGATCAATAATGATCTGAATCCTTACGCTTTTCTCCTGACTTATCTGCATGAGGTGGCTCACCTGATCACATTCAATGAATACAAAAACAAGGTGAACCCTCACGGACAGGAATGGAAAGACGCCTTCAAAAAAGTGAGCCAGCCGGTATTGAATGATAAGATCTTTCCTCCAATGGTATTACATGCCATCACAAACTATTTTAAAAACCCAAAGGCTTCCAGCTGCTCAGACCCTACACTTTACAATGTCCTGAGGAAGTTTGATCACCCTTCTGATGATGTTTCGCTGAAGTCTGTGAACATCGGTGACAAGTTCGACTTTAATGGGCGGGTTTTTCAAAAGCTTGAGGTGAAAAGAACCCGGTCGGTATGCAAAGAAATGGCTTCCGGAAGAAGGTACCTGATCAGCGAGATAGCTTCGGTAAAAATAGTAGAATAAAAACGCAACTTTTTTGACGGTAATACTTATATAGAGTGAGCCTGAACCGTTTTATTTATATCAAAAAAACTAAAACCTAATTATCCAAATGAAGAAGGTCTTTCTAACCCTCAGCTTACTTGTATCAATCATTTATTACTCACAGGCTCAAAACTATTTCGAAGGTGGTCTCCGCTTCGGAGGTGGATTTAATAACAATGTTGCATTGGACTTTACCCTCCCGCTTGCCGCCAAGCCCAGGCTACACCCTACACTCTACTTTGACAACAATGGAGTCACGATCGGCACCTACTTCGATTGGATGTTTAACGTAGAAGATGCTGAAGGCTTGAGGTTGTATCCTGGGGTGGGTCCTGAGCTTTATCTGTACAATGATGCCCACCTGGGAGTGGCTGGTAACTTCGGCATAGAATATGTTTTTGACATCCCGCTTACCGTTGGTTTTGACTGGAGACCGGCAGTGATTATTACAGGCCCCGGTGACTTTAACACGGACAACTGGGGAATCATGATTCGCTATCGATTCAACTAGTATTTTTGTTATTTTTTGTGAATTTTTTAAATTATTTTATGATTGGCCTTTTTTGGTTAAATTGTAGCCTTACCAGCAAACTATGGCCAATACAATCGCGATATACAATTTTAAAGGGGGTGTAGGTAAGACTACATCTGCTCTAAATTTGGGGTATGCCTGGTCGCGATCATTTAAAGTCCTGCTCATCGATTGTGATCCTCAATGCAACCTTTCCATGGCTTTTGGAAAGAACGAGGAACCGAATACCATTTTTTACTACTTAAAAAAAATGTTGCATGATCAGGTACCTGATACCATTGCTACCGTACCTATCACACCATACCTCCATCTGCTCCCGGGGGACTTCCAGATGGTCAACATTGAGTCCAACAATCAATTCATTACGTTCGGTACCAGCATTATCCAAAAAATCACTTACCTGGTAAAGAAAGAATATGACATTGTGATCTTCGATCTTCCGACGCATTTCGGAATGCTGGTGAAATCCTTCCTCGCCAATGTAGATAGTATCCTGATCCCTGCCATACCGGATTCTTTTTCTATTTCAGGGGTAAAGACCCTGCTCTCCTACCTATATGAAGTAGAACGGATCAAGCCCCTGAATATACTGGGGATTTTCTTCAATATGTATCGAAAAAACCTTCTACATCACCAGGACAAATACCGGGAATCTACCGAAGAGTTTATGGACATGATCCTGAGTACCCAGATCAGAAACAGCATCAAGGTGGCAGAAGCATCAGATGTAGGAAAGTCCATCAACAGGATCAATCCCGACAACAGCGTCGCCAGAGATTTTCTTCAATTAAGCGACGAGTTGCTGGCCAAATTCAACATCAAATTTTTAGATGATCAATTGTTAGCATCTGGCTTTTTCAACCAAAATCAATAGTCTGAAGAAGTAGACAACCTCTTGCTCATGATTTCCCGGATCAGGGCATAAAGCTTAATCGGAGGATAGGTTCGCCAGTTGAGTATGTCAAATGTGCCCCCAAAGTTGATAAATGCATCTACGTTGTAGTGAGACATTTCCGCAATAACAAAGTCTCTGAAATTGATCGCAACGATCCATCCGTCATCCAGCTCCTCCATCCACTCTTCATAATAGCAGTCGTCACTCCCATGAAAATTCAGCACATTTTCTCCGATCAGGATGAATTTATCGATCCCCTTCATGTTGAGGTACTCGATCACATTCCTTTTAAAATGCATGATGTCATTGTTGATCGCATCATTCCACTCACCCAACATCTCTATGATCGTAACCCCTTCCTCGTAGTTGGTATACAGGATTTTGATATAAAGCGTTTCTGAGCCCATATAATCCCATCCCGGATCGATGAAATAGCCATAAATATTTTCAGAGTAAAGGTCATAGTTGTATTCCTTCCCATAGAATGGAGATTCCGGGTCTTCGCTGGAGTCGTAGTAGTTTAACCAATTGTAATATGGCTCGATCTCGTGCATAAAAGCAAAACTAAAAAAAGGGACTGACGAAGTCCCTTTTTTAATGTCGTGATTGTACTAATATCAGTTAAAAATATACCTAAACCCTAACTGCATCCTCCAGATCGTTTCAGAGTTACTCACCGACCACGGCTCATCTCTGTCATTATAGGTATAGATCGGGGTGTTACCGTTAAATCCTTCAAGCTCCAGCAAGTTGTAGGTATCGAAGTTTACAAAATAAGATTTACCCCAGTCCCTGTTCAACAGGTTAGCCAGGTTTTCAATATCCAACGATACCTGTAGCCTGTTGGGTTTACCATTGACCATCAACTTGAATTCCTGCATTAGTCGCACATCCATTTTACTTGTCCATGGAGTCCTCGCAGCATTTCGTTCTGAAATGATGCCCCTGTTTTCACTCAGGTAGTTGTCTCTTTTAATAAAAGCATCCAGCTGAGACCACAAGGCAGCTTGAGTTGCTGCATCGGCAGGCGTGTTTCCTGTTCCGAAAACAATGTCTGAAGAGGTTGCAGGTACATATGCCTGATCATTTCCAGAAGCACCGTCTCCATTCAAATCACCCTGTACCAGGTAAGTAAACGGAGCCCCTGACTGGGCATTAACAAAAAGCCCAACAGAAGTAGACGCGTTATCTGAATAATCAAAAATGTAGTTGAAGTTACCCATAAGCCTATGTCTCAGGTCCCAAACAGAATAGCCAACGATGGCTTCATCCGGGCTTCCGGGTGTAGGATTGAACTCCCATCCTGAATTGGCCGTAGTATGGGTACCGCCATTCACATCTTTAGCTACACCATAGGTATAAGCTACAGTACCAAAGAAGTTATCACTCCATGACTTGGTCAGCTGACCGGTGAAGCTGTACTGATAACCCTTGTTTGTATTCTCCAACAGGAATACATCAAAGAAATTGGTATTGATCCTGTTGGTTGAATAAGTAGGACGGTTTTCCTCGGAAGGAATTGTTCCATCTGCAGCAGGTACCTGAAGGTTGTCATACTTGATGCCATTGATGGTTTTGGTATAAATAGCTTCGAATGTTCCCGTCATACCCCAAGGCAAGGCTGCATCCATCGCCAGGTTGGTGCGAAGATTTTGAGGCATTTTTAGCTTTTCATCCAATGCATCAATTTGCGATGTTGGTGCACTTGCCTGTCGGTTTTCAATCTCTGTTCTCACCGCAGGATCATCGATGCCTACTCCAAGTTCATTGGCAATATAAGCCTCGTAGGTCCTGTCACCATCAGATGGATAGAAAGGCACATTGCCTACTGATCCTGAGTTGCCCCTTACACTCAAAGTAGAGATAGTAGCTCCGGCATTAGTATAGGCATTGGAGATCCAAACAAAAGGCACCCTTCCTGTGAATATCCCAACTCCCCCTCTTAGTTGAAGGGACTGATCATCTTTTACATCATAGTTGAATCCAAGCCTTGGTGACCACAACAATTGACCACTAGGTACATTGCTGGTGTTTCTACCAAACTCTTGCTCAAACAATGGGTTGTAAACTGGTTTATCTATAAAGATTGGGATATCCACTCTCAGACCTCCAGTTAACTTCAACTGGTTGTTGACTTCCCATTCATCCTGTACGTAGAAACCAGTTTGCAAAAAGTTCAGATCAGCCGGCTGGAATCGATCGTTGAAGTAATCCAATGAATAAGCCACCCTGAACCTGTTGTTACTGTTACCGCTGAATGTGTCGCCAAGGAAATCACTCAGTCCACCAAAGAATTCATAGTGTCCGTTGTATCTGTTCACAAAAGAGTTGTAGATGTGGAACCACTCGTTGTGCGTACCAAAGGTGATCACATGCTTGTTTTTGAAGATGGTGAAGTTGTTGGTCAGCTGCCCGATTCCCTGTTCAAGCACGTTGCCAACCGAGCTACGCTGTGATCCTGCTCTAATGACATTACCTCCCTCATAGATATCAATGTGAGGAAAAAGTGGGCCATAATCATCGAGATTACGCATTCTGTTTATAGAGGTATAACCAATGATCAGGTTGTTTGACATGTTGTCACCGAACCGGCTCCTCAATTCAGCGATGGTTGAGTTGCTGGTTACATCGTTCAGATAACCATTGTTGCTAAATTCCAACACTCCCTGGGTCCTTGAGATGTTTTCGTCTGTGGCGTGCAGGTAGCTGTGGCGCAGTGACAATTGGTGGTTTTTGTTAAGGTTCCAGTCGATCTTTCCAAAAAGCTTATTGTTTTCAGCTCTGGGTACCAATGTACCGTAGTTACCCGGATCATAGCCATAGTTATTCACCAGGTGATTCCTAACAGCGTCAGCAGTTTCCGTGCTGATGAAAGATATGTTAGAAGGGATGGTGCTAAATCCATCCAATGTTGACTGATCCACCAAAGTGATCTGGTTAGGTGTCTCAGAAACCTGCTGCTCGAAGCTGGCAAAGAAGAATACCTTATCCTTTACGATTGGACCACCAACTCTTGCACCATATTGCCTGTTGAAGAACGGAGCCTGTTTCTCCGGATTTTCTCCCAGGGTCTTTCCTACCAGGTTTTCGTTTCTGGTGTAGAAATAAACAGATCCATCGATCTCGTTGGTACCACTTCGGGTCACCGCGTTGATCCCACCACCTGTGAATGAACCCTTGGTTACATCATATGGCGCCACCAGGATAGAGATCTCCTCGATCGCGTCCAGACTTATGGGCTCTGACCCCGAACTACTACCAGGCAGACCATCAGCATTCAGACCAAATGCGTCATTGTTGATCGCACCATCTATGGTCACGTTATTGAATCGGCTGTTGCTACCAGCAATGGAAATCCCTCCGTTGCCTACGCCTGTTGCAGCCTGAGGTGTCAATCGGATAAAATCCTCAATGGACCTGCTTATTGAAGGGTTGGTATTGATGATGTCAGAATTCACATTTGTCGCAGCCCCTGTCCTTCCTGAGTTGATCAGGTCATTGGTCCCCGCAGTGATGACCACTTCACTCAATTCACTGGCCTTTTCGGCCAATGTGAAAAACAGGTTTCGTTTTTCTCCAAGCTTTAAAGTGATGTTTTCTACTACCTTGGTCTCAAAACCCACGAAAGTAGCTGTGACCTTATATGGTCCTCCAACTCGGATATTCGGGAAATAAAAATACCCATCAATATTGGTTACTGCACCATACTCGGTGCCTGTTGGCTGGTGAAGCGCAATGACGGTAGCACCTATCAAAGCTTCACCTCCTTCATCCTCGATCTTTCCATTGAGACTGGCGGAAGTAGTACCCTGTCCAAAGGAAATTTGTGCCAGCATTATTATCAGAAATGCCAGCATACTGGTTTTTAGTAGATCCCTCTTCATACTATAAGTTTGTTTTAAATTTTGCCGTAAAACTAGACCCTGAAAACAAAATAATTATTTCTAAAAAGTTAAGTCTCAAGTTCGTCAAATAATGCTACTATAACACGATGAAGACAGATTTTTGTACTTATTCAAAATAGCAAAATCAATTTTTAAAAAATCATCAATGTGGCGATATCATACCTCACGTATTTAGAGAAAATGACAATGTCAGCTTCATGGTTTTTTCTTAATATAAACTTCATTTTGAGTGAAATACCTGCCGGGGAAACATGTCTGACATGCTAAACACCGGGTCAACAAAGGATTTTTTGGTTAAAACTGATATTTATCAGCCATCGGGTACAGGTTTGACATAACCAGGAGGACTGATCTGGATTTAAATTGCGGGCAAGAAAGCAATCAACCATGAACAGGTCACAGTCGGTAAAAGTCATCATAGCAAGTATCGTCCCCATCATCCTACTGATTCTGCCTACCACTACCCTGGGAATCGAAGGACTTACGATCATTGAACATCGTGTGATCGCCATTTTCTTTTTTGCCGCGATATTCTGGATCCTCGAACCTATCCCCATCTATGCAACCTCATTGCTCATCATCTTTTTTGAATTGATCATGGTCTCTAACCAGGGGCTCAAAATGCTAATCAGCTCTCCGGACCCCACCTCGCTGGGCACACCGCTCAACTACAAAGACATCCTTTTCACCTTTGCCTCACCTATTATTATCCTATTTCTGGGTGGGTTTTTTCTGGCGATGGCTGCTACCAAATACCGACTCGATCAAAACCTGGCCAGGGTACTACTCAAGCCATTCGGTCAACAACCAAAGTGGGTCCTGCTGGGCATCATGATCATTACAGCGGTCTTTTCCATGTTTATGAGCAATACGGCCACCACAGCGATGATGCTCTCTATCCTGGCTCCTGTGCTGTCCCTATTTCTTCCGGAAGACCGTGGAAGAATGGCTTTTGTCTTAGCCATTCCTTTCGCTGCGAATATCGGGGGAATCGGAACCCCTATTGGTACGCCACCCAACGCGGTGGCACTAAAATACCTGACAGGGGAGTCAGCTATTTCTTTCGGTGAGTGGATGCTTATGGCGCTGCCCTTCGTGCTGGTGTTGATGGCCTTTTGCTGGATCCTGTTACTCACCATTTACCCGATCAAAACCCCACAGATCAGCCTGGACATGAAAGGGACCTGGATCAGAAACCCTAAAGCATACGTTGTATATGGCACCTTTGCCCTGACCATCCTCCTTTGGCTCACAGATTTTGTACATGGTATGAATGCCTATGTAGTAGCCATGTTTCCAGTGGCTATCTTTTCAGCATTCAACATTATCAATAAGAATGATTTGAAAAACATTAGCTGGGACGTTCTCTGGCTGGTATCGGGAGGTATCGCTCTGGGTCTGGCGCTGGAATCTTCCGGGCTGGCACAACGGATGGTGGATGTAATCCCCTTCGAAGCACTGCACCCCCTGATCATCATCATGGTGATCACGGTAGTAGCTATGCTGATGGCTAACTTTATGTCCAACACAGCCACCGCCAATCTCATTTTACCATTGGTAGCAGCTTTGGGCGTTGCCCTATCCAGCCTGGATACTTTTGGAGGCTCCAAAATGATCATCCTTGCTGTGACGATTTCCTGTTCTATGGGCATGGCATTACCCATTAGTACACCACCCAATGCCCTGGCGTTTGCCACAGGCTCTATAGAAACCAAACACATGGCCAAGCCAGGTGTGATGATTGCATTAGTGGGCATGTTGTTAAATTATACATTAATGTATCTGCTCAATTTGGTTGGATTTTTTGAATAATGATCAGATGAAAGAAAAAGTAAGTTTTGACTGGATCAAGAAAAACCTGTTCTCGGATGAGAAGAAAGTTAGACAGCTCAAGAAAGGTGACATGCTTTTTGATCAGGACCAAAAAAACGACCGCCTGTATCTGGTCAATGATGGAAAGTTTAACGGATACTTTACCGATCAGACTTTGATCACCTATCCCATCTTTGAAGCTGCCAAAAACAAATTCATTGGTGTATACAGCTATTTTTCCGAAGACAACAAAAGCTATTGCAGGGTAGTGGCCACAGAAGATGCCAGCGTCAGCTATTACGACAAACCGCTGAAAGATCATTCGGATGAAGAATGGATCAGGCTGGCACCCTTTATCATCAGCCTGGTGGTCAATGAATTGTATTCCCGTCAGCACTTTGCCCGTATGATGGCTACTGAGAAATACCAGGACGTACAAAAACTTCTTAAAGCTGAAAAGATGGCCACGCTTGGTCAGATGGCAGCCGGATTGGCGCACGAGTTAAACAATTCAATCGGTGTGCTGGATAAGGGAACCGATCACCTGAGGGAATTTTTCATTCATCAATTTCAGAAAAAAGAGGATGATGAATTCAGGGATTTCTTCATGACAGGCTGTGAGGAAGGTCAGAAAATCTCCAGCGAAGACGCACGGAAGCGCAGGGCGGCCTTTGAGAAGATCAAGGGATTATCCAAACAACAGATCAAACGGATGTCCAGAATCGGCATTGATCCGAATCTTGTTCAAAAATATCTTAGGCGTGACCCGGATACTATTGACCGGATCTATGAATCATGGGAATCCGGGTGTAACCTGCATGACATGCGAATTGCTGCCCGACACGCTACCCAGGTAGTCCGTAGCGTAAAACAGCTTGGGGTATCAGAACATAGCTGGTCCGATCATATCAGCGTGAATGATTCCATCGAAGAAGCGCTGGTCATATTGAAGAACCTCACTAAAAAGGTGAAGCTGCGGCTGGAGCTTGATGATAACCAACCACCCACCTCGGGATATTATGGTCAGCTCATCCAGGTCTGGATCAATATCATCAAGAATGGACTGGAAAGCATGCTTTCATCAAAGACATCTTCCCCACTGTTGGTGGTGAGATCATCGCACAACAAAGACCATATCGTCGTGGAAGTGACGGATCATGGACCCGGGATTCCCAAAAAGATCATGGAGCGCATTTTTGAACCCAGTTTCACCACAAAGATCGGTGGATTGTCCTTTGGACTGGGGTTGGGCCTGTCTATTGTCCAAAGGATCATTACAGAGCACGACGGGCTGATCGAGGTGTCCAGTAGCTCTGAGAAAACAACATTTCTTGTGAAAATACCCTTAATAAAACCCTAATGGATAACTTATATATAGTTTGCGTAGACGATCAACGGGATGTTTTAAGCTCCCTCTCAGGAGACCTGAGCCCCTTCGAAGATCTGTTGATGATAGAAGAATGCGAATCTGCCCGGGAGGCCTGGGATGTCATTGAGAGCATCGATCAGTCCGGAGACCATTTAGCCATCATCATTACAGACCAGGTGATGCCTGAGCAGTCCGGGGTAGAACTCCTCAAGCAGCTTATTGAGGATGGACGGTTCTTATTTACCAAAAAAATCCTATTGACGGGCCTGGCCACACATCAGGACACCATTGAAGCTATCAACAAAACTTCCCTGGATCGATACATTGAAAAACCTTGGAGCAGCGAGGAGCTTCACACAGCGATCAAAAGTTTACTCACGGGTTATTTACTGGACAAAGGACTCGATTACGAGCCTTACACTAAAATTCTTGATCAACAATTACTCCTTAACTATTTAAGAAAAACCACTTAGGATGTACAGAATTTTCCATTATTTCATATTCATATGGATCCATTTGGTATTGGTTCCTGGCCTTTTGGCACAGGATGCTGAGAAAATCAAGTTTTCCGGCAGCATACAGCTCTGGATGCGCTACACAGACCTCAACCCGGGGTCTTCCATTGGTAATCAGGAATTTAATGATGCTTTTGACATTAGTCTGAGGCGTTATCGTTTAGGATTGCAAGGACAATTCAACGAGCGCATCAGCTACAACTTCACCCTGGGCAACAATAACCTAAGCAGATACCAGATCGATCAATCTCCCAAGGTGTTGGATGCTTATGTCAATTATCGCTTCTCTGATCAATTGATCATCACCGGAGGAAAGCATGCCTGGACAGGTACCTCACGCTATGCAGCTCCTTCCACATTGAGTGCGCTGGGTTCTGACATCAACTTCTCCGCTACGCCGGCCCTTAATGTGCACGATGACCTGCTCAGGAAACTGAGCATTGCGGTAAGAGGTCAACTGGACAAATTGGATTATCGCATTGCCTTCGCAAAACCCTTTGTTTTTGTTTCACAGCCCCTCTCCGAAGAGGCCGTCTTTGTTGACAATCCTACATCTCTCAACATCAGCGGATATTTCAAATACCAGTTTCTGGACAAAGAGTCGTTGAGTTCTGCATTTAGTCCATGGACCTACCTGGGAAACAAGGAAATTTTTAATATGGGTGCCGGATGGACCTTCCAGAGCAAGGCCACACAATCTTTGAGCAGTGGCGACACCCTGGATCATGCTATGCGTTCGTTTGGCATAGACATTTTCTATGATAAACCTATTGGCAAGAGTGCCTGGACTTTTTATGCGGTGTATCTCATTCATGACCTCGGTCCCGGCTTCGTTCGGTATATTGGTGCAAATAACCCGGCCAGTGGAACGGTCAAGGAGCTCACGCTGAATGGTCGCGGCAATAGCTTTCCGGAGGCGGGCACGGGTCAAATCCTTTTTGGGAATATCGGATACCTTAGAAAATTTGAAAACTTTGGTCTGCAGCCATACACCATGATAGAACTGGCTGATTTCGAAGCCCTTGATGACCCCATGTTTTTGTTGGAAGCCGGAATAAACTACCTGTTGGATGGCCATCAGTCCAAAGTGACTTTGGGTTATCGAAACAGACCTGTATTCATAGCGCAGTCCGGACAGCGAATAGTGGACAACCGAAAATCCATGGTGGTTCTTCAGTACCAGGTCAGGTTTTAGATCCCGCCTTTGAAGCTGTCTATGGCCATTCTCACAGAACCGTATTTCTGCAGCAGATCCTGAGCTTCTTTTTCTCCGATCCTGAGTTGCTCGCTGATGATCCGGGTCCCTCTGCGCACAAGCTTATTGTTGGTGAGCTGCATATCTACCATTTTATTGCCTTTCACCCGACCGAGCTTTACCATCACAGAAGTGGAGATCATGTTCAGGATCATCTTTTGTGCGGTGCCTGATTTCATACGGGTGCTACCAGTAATAAATTCCGGCCCCACATTCACCTCCATAGGGAATTTACTCACTTCCGAAAGTGGTGAACCCGGGTTGCAGGTGATACACCCTGTAAGAATACCTTCCCTGCCGGCTGTTCTGAGCCCACCAATCACGTAAGGTGTGGTCCCTGAGGCAGCGATCCCTACCAGGGTATCCAACAGTGAGATCCCAAACCCTTTGAGGTCTTCCCATGCCTGATTTTCATTGTCCTCAGCCTTTTCCACGGCGCTTCGGATGGCTTTGTCGCCACCGGCAATGATACCCACCACCAGATCCGGCGACACGCCATAGGTAGGCGGGCATTCTGAGGCATCCAGGATGCCCAGGCGACCACTGGTGCCCGCACCGATGTAAAAGAGCCTGCCACCCTCCTTCATCCGCTTTGCCGTCTCGTCTACAAATTGTGCGATTATTGGGATTATGGATTGGACAGCCAGTGCTACTTTTTGATCTTCATTGTTGATGTTGCCGAGGATCTCGGCTGTCTCCATCTTTTCAATGTCGTCATAAAGTGAATCCTTTTCTGTAATCGGTCTGTTAGCCATTTTCCTGATGATAAAGTGTGAGTCCTGCAATGGGCGATTGCACAATCAAATCTAGCATGATCCTCCTTTCAGCAGCTACTTTGCGCAGGATATTTCCACACAAAAAAGCTACCGACCCTGTAAAACCGTATCTTAGCTCCGTTGTTGCTTCAAAAGCATCAAAGTAATCATGAAAACACCGGTGGATGAGCTGATAGATCTCCCGGTCATTTTGTTTTTCTATTAAAAACCTGGAAAAAGAAGCCAGATAGGTATTTGAAGGCTTGCCGTATACCTGGCTGATCACCTCCTCCTCTTCAATTCCGTTAAAATAGGTGCTGATCTTTGTCAGCAATTCTTCACTGAATTGGCCCCTTAGGTATCGGGCAAGAAGTTTTCTGCCCATGTAGCTACCTCCTCCCTCGTCCCCCAGGATATATCCCAGCGGTGGGATTCTGCTGATGATCTTGTGGCCATTATACTCACATAAATTGGCTCCGGTTCCCAATATACCCACCATTCCTGCTTTATGGCCAAAAAGGCCTCTGGCTGCTGCCAACAGGTCCGTTTCAACGCTGATCGTTGCGTCATGAAACAACCCGTTCATCACTTTGATCAAAGGCATTTTTGATCCTTCACTGACACCTGCAGCATAGAGATAAACCTTTTTTACCTTTTCCGGCTCCGGGATCAAAGGCTTTAGCTCATCCATAAAAACAGCAGGGTCATGCGTGGCTGCGTTAAATCCCTTTTGCTGAAACTGATGAATAGTACCCTTCTTTTCTATCAGCCTCCAGTCGGCCTTCGTAGCTCCCGATTCTCCAATCAATATCATATCAGCTCCCCTATTTTATTATATCGTTCAAACACGCTCTCGGTATGTGGAGCATCTGGTAGCTCATCGGTGAGATCCTGCCCTGCCCAATGCTCATAGTGCATCCCATTTCTCCAAAGCCTGGAAGCTGTCACATCATAGATGCTTCCTTTGTAGGCGATCCAGATCTCCTCTCTATCCTGGCCATTGCGCAGTGCCAATTCAGCTTTTGATACTTTTTTCATTTGAATACGACAAGGGTGACCCCGCTGCCACCCATTTCTACGTGTTCGTCAACCGTACGATCTACCATGGGATGCTTTTTCAGGTGATTTCGAATTACATCCCTTAGGATACCGTGCCCCTTTCCATGTGTAATTCTCACCATGTCTGTACCCAGCATGATCGCCTCATCAATATAATTATCCACGTTGACCAGTGCCTCCTCTGCCCTTTGACCAATCACGTTTAGCTCGCCCTGGAATTGTGCCCGCTTGTCGATCATGCTGTAACCTCCGGTTTTTTTGGACGGGGCTCGCTGTTGCTCCTGGGGCCGTCCCTTGACGAGCTTTTTCAGATCTACAAATGAGATCAGGTTTCCAAACCGTACCTGAGCCTGCTTACCCTTCATGTTGAGGATCTCCCCGGACAGGTCCTGTCCCTCCATGCTTACCCAATCACCCACATTGAAAGTAGCTGCCTTCGCTTTTTTATCTTTCTTCTCTTCCGCAAGAGACTCCTTATATGAGGCCACCGACTGACGCAGCTCCCTGGTCCTTTCCTTCTCGGCTTTGCTTTCTTTGATAGACCTGATGGTCTGTTCAATCTTGCGGTTGGCCTCATCCACGATCTGCCTGGCCTGATTCTTTGCCTCCCGAATGATCTTCTGCTTGTCCTCCGCCAGCATCGCCTTCATTGACTCATAGTCTTTTCGAAGGTCTGTGATTTCTGCCTGCTCTTTCTCCAGCTGTTTGGTCAGCTTTTCGTAGTCCCTTCGCTCCCGTTCCAGCTGGTTGAGGAGCTTTTCATAATCCACATGGTCTCTGCCTACTAACGACCTCGCATTGCTAATCACCTTTTTCGTCAACCCGATGTTTCGGGCTATCTCAAACGCAAAAGAGCTTCCGGGCTTACCTACTTCCAATTCAAACAAGGGAGCCAAAGCTGCTACATCATACTTCATCGCTCCATTGACAATGCCTGCCTTTTTTTCTGCAAACTCCTTCAGGTTGGCATAGTGTGTGGTGATCACCCCAAACGACTTTCTTCCCATCAGCTCCGATAGAATGGATTCGGCAATGGCACCCCCAAATTGTGGTTCGGTACCTGTACCAAACTCGTCAATCAGGAATAAGGTATTCTCCTCAGCTTCCTGCACGAAGTGCTTCATGGCCGTAAGGTGTGAACTATAGGTTGAAAGATCGTTCTCCAAGGACTGTGAGTCCCCGATATCCAGAAACAAGTGCTTGAAAACCCCAACTTCTGAGGCCTCACTGACCGGGATCAAAAAGCCTGACTGGATCATGTATTGAATGATCCCTACGGTCTTCAGAGCAACGGATTTTCCTCCTGCATTGGGACCGGAAATCACCAGTATCCGGTTTCCCTGTCGGGTAAGCTCCAGCGTAAGTGGTATGGTAGGCTTGCCCGACTGATCATGACTTAGCTTCAACAGCGGATGATAAGCTTTGTACAGTTTGATGACAGGGTATTTCGTGAGTTTTGGCTTTACCGCATCGATGTGCTGGCAAAACCTCGCTTTGGCATGGATAAAGTCAAAAATACCGATGAACCTACCTCCTTGCTCCAGGTCATCCATCCGTTCCCGCACGGTATCAGACAGCCTGGTAAGTATCTTAGCGATCTCACGCTTTTCCTCATACAGGAGCTCCCGTACCTCATTGTTGAGTTGCAGGGCCTCTGCAGGTTCGAGGAACACTGTTTGGCCGGACGAAGATTCATCGTGGACAAATCCGCTGATCCTTCTTTTATTCTCCGCCTTAAGAGGAATCACCAACCGGCCCTCACGTATGGTCACCTCGCTGCCTTCCTCAGTCAGCCCATCGGTCTTCGCCTTTCGCAGCACAGCGTTGATCACCCGTCGCACGGCCTGGCTCTTATTGACCAGGTCTGCCCTGATCTCTTTAAGCCTGTCGCTGGCATTGTCCCTCACCTGCCCTCGTTCATCAATGATGGAATCAATCAGCTTTGGCAATTCCTTATCGGCGATGAATCCGTAAGTCAATCTGCACAACTCAGGATACTGGTCCTGCCTTTTTTTGAGGTACTGGGTCCAGTCATAAAGCAGATCCAGAGAAATCCTTAGCTGCAGAAACTCATCTGCGGGTAAGAAGCTGCCCGCCACCTTGATATTTACCAGCAAAGGATGGATATCCATAAAGTCCCGGGATGGCAACTGGTCACCGGAGCTCAGTATCCTGGTCAGCTCATAGGTTTGTTCTACCCATTGGGAAACCCTCTCATATTCAAAAGCCGGCTGACATTTATCTACCAGTTTTCTACCAAAATCCGTTTTACATCTGCCTTTAACCATCTCAAATAGTTGGTCAAGGCCCAGTTTTTCTGAAAATTCCCGGGGGTAAACGCTCATGGTTTTTTGAGTGTGTTCTGCTTCAGCATCAGACTATCTACAATACGATCATAGATCTCGCCCATCTCCTGACTGTGATCTACATAGTAGATAAGACTCCTGTCGTATACCTCCTGGCTAACACCAAGATCTTGCAGGAGTTTTGTCTCATAATGCTTGAATACTACCTGTCCACTGTCCAGAGGCAGGTAAAGTTTCTGTATTTTCGCCTCCAGGAGGTGAATTTCCATCAGCACCTCGGTCATCTTATCCTTATCGAGGACGCCTTCAGGCAATTTCTCCTCCGAGCAGGAACATGCGATGAAGAGACATATGATTAAAAATAGTTTTTTCACAAAAATTAACTCTTATATGTCTAACGGGTATTATTAATTTTGGATCTTAAAATTACTTTGGATGAAGGAAATCCTCAAAAGACTGCGAAAATACGAGATTAGGGTGAGGAAAGCCATTAATTCCCAGATGCAAGGTGATTTTCATTCTATTTTTAAGGGTAGCGGCCTGGAATTCGATGATGTAAGGACCTACCAGTATGGGGATGATGTGCGCACCATTGACTGGAATGTGACTGCCAAAGGACACGGTACCTTCGTCAAAACTTTTATTGAGGAAAAAGAGCAAACCGTATTTTTTCTGCTTGATGTCTCAGCTTCGCAGGAGATAGGACCTGCGGGAAGACAAAAAATTGACCTGGGAAAAGAAATAACGGCCCTGCTGTCTATATCCGCAGTTAAAGAGAGCAGTCAGGTTGGCTTGTTTTGCTTTAGCGACCAAAAAGAACGCTATATCAAACCCGGCAAAGGTCTTCGACATTCTTATGAGATCGTTTCAGCCATTTTTAACTTAAAACCCAATTCGAAAAAGACCAACATCGACTATGGGATCAAATATGCCCTGGAGCTGCTCAAACGTCGGTCAGTGATCTTTTTGATCTCCGACTTCGTGGACGAAAACTACATGCACAGCCTAAAAGGTATGGCCAGAAAACACGACCTGATCGTGATCCAGCTGTTTGAGAAAAGAGAATCTAAAATGCCCGGTCTGGGAATCATTCCTCTTTATGAAAAAGAATCCGGAAAAACCTTATGGGTGAATACTTCGTCCAGTGACTTTAGGAACGTAATGGAAAGGACCCACCAAAAAAACAGTTCGGAATTGGAAAAGTTCTGCAGAAGAAATGATGTGAATTATCTTGCCATCGAAGCAGGTGAAGATTATGTGCCCAAGCTCATCAAGCTGTTTAGGCACAGAAATTTAAAATCAGCTCAACGTGCCAGGTAAATATTTAGCAGTCATATGGATAGTTCTATTGCCCTGGATGGTTACCAGCCAGGAGATCCGGGTTCATGGAGGCTTTGTACAGGATAGTATCGGTATCGGTGAGCCTGTTCAATATTGGTTATCCGCCTCCTATCCTAAGCAACTACAATTGGTTTTCCCGGACAGCAATTACAATTTCAGGTTTTTCGAGTTGGTCGACAAGAAATTCACAACGACCAGGGTTCGGGAACCAGGATATTTTGACAGTGCTGTCTATACGTTACGCTCATTTGAGATCGATTCCGTTCAGTACCTGAACCTACCGGCCATCTTCATCAATCAGCGGGATAGCAACCTGATCTATGCACCGATGGACTCTATCTACACCATCCACATGGTGGCCGCAGTCAGCGATACTGTACAGCTTATTGAAAACACAGCATTCCGTGAAGTAGCCGGAAATGTGAATTACCCGCTGATATGGATCCTTGTGATCGTGCTGATCATCATTGGCGTCACCGTTTTTCTGGTCTTCGGCAAGCGGATCAAAAAATATTTCATCCTGAAACGCCTGAGCAGGGAATATCGTACGTTCTCTGATAACCTGACGGCTGCCATCCGAAAGATGAAAGACCACAAGGATCAGAAAGAGGCAGAGCATGCCCTGATTACCTGGAAAGTCTTTATGGAGAAGCTGGAGAAGAAACCGTATACCAGTCTCACCTCAAAGGAAATTCTGGGTTTTACAGAGACGCGCGAATTGAAGGATGTATTGAAAAATATTGACCGGAGCATCTACGGTGGCATGGTGACTGATGACCTGTATAAGGAATTCCAGTCGATCGAAGATTTTACGCAGCACCGTTACGGGATTGTAACAGAAAGCATAAAAAATAATTAGTATGGGTTCATGGTATTCACTTAGATGGTTCACCTCCTCTACCCTGACTTCCTTTGACTGGGAGAACCCGTTCTGGCTATACCTGATCCCGGCGATACCCATCATCATGATTATCCGGTGGCTCATCATGATGCGACTCATGCAAAAGCTGCCGGTGGCATTGACCAAAAAAGACCTGAAAAGTGATCCCATCTCTCTATTGAGGCACATTCCTCCAGTACTTTTTCTCCTTGCGCTCACATTGATTTTGGTTGCTTTGGCGAGACCACAATCTACGAATGAGCAGGTGGAGCAATGGAGTGAAGGGATCGATATCATGCTGGTGATTGATATCTCTGAGTCTATGAACATCGAGGATTTTCGCCCCAACAGGCTGGAAGCTGCCAAAGAAGTAGCCAGAAATTTCGTTGCGGGACGATTTCAGGATCGGATAGGCCTGGTGGTGTTCTCAGGTGATGCCTTTTCCAGGGCCCCACTTACAACGGACTATGAATTACTGAACACTTATATCGATGATATCTCCTTCGACCTGATCGAAAGCCGGGGCACCGCTATCGGTAGTTCGATTGCTGTAGCCACCAACAGGCTGAGAGAGTCAGAGTCAAAGTCGAAAGTAATGATCCTGCTAAGTGATGGAGACAACACAGCGGGAAATATCGATCCCGTGACCGCAGCCAAGCTCGCACATGCGTATGGAATAAAGATCTATACCATTGCCATTGGCAAGGAAGGCAAAGTACCTTTCGGTACTGACTTCTTCGGGAGACCACGATACGTTGAGAACACTCTAGATGAGACCAACTTACGGGAAATTGCCAACATCGGGAAAGGTAATTTCTACAGAGTATCCGACAAAGAGGCCCTTCAGCAGGTTTTTGACGAGATTGATCGATTGGAGAAGGCTGAGATCAAAGAAACGCGTTATAAGGACACCACGGATTTCTACCTGGTATATCTTAAGTGGGCCGTCTCCTTTTTCCTTGTCTGGGTGCTGCTCAAGTCTACGTTTATAACGAGTGCATTGA